>Ga0255764_10000011_pt1 | contig 193818 bp, 177 predicted proteins | sample 071ome_30_FD_179964 | JGI IMG/M metagenome (GOLD analysis project Ga0255764, IMG submission 179964) | Coastal salt marsh microbial communities from the Groves Creek Marsh, Skidaway Island, Georgia - 071406AT metaG (version 2) | ecosystem: Environmental > Aquatic > Marine > Intertidal zone >... | reverse complement strand
CTGATATCAAGGCAATAGCACATATTACTGGAGGAGGTTTGTCAAATCTTTTGAGATTACATGATGTATTTGGATGGCATATTGAAAATCCTTTACCAGTGCTTCCCGAATTTATTTGGTTAGCTGAACAGGGTTCTGTCAGCGCCAAAGAAATGCATCGGACTTTTAACATGGGAATGGGAATGACTGTGGTAGTAAGTAAAGACGTATCGGAATCAGTTGAAAAATGGTTAAATCAAAGATTGCCTGGTTCTAGATATGTAGGTTATGTGCATGATAGAGGGAACGAAGTAACACATTTAGATCCAGAAGTAACTTTCTCACACTATTGATATATTTGCGGATGAATTATTATGATTGAGGCGGGGAATAATGATACATCTTGAAGGAAGAACCTTGATTCAATTAAACAACGATATAGAGAATGATGCAATTGGCCCTTCAACTAAAGATTTCGAAAAAATATTCTATAATCCAGCCATGTCTGGTTCAAGAACTAGAAGTATAATTTTGATGAAGCATGTCATCGAATCCGGATATTTAGGAAAATCTGAAATTTATGCCATTGATGGATTGGCTGCTAGTGGGTTAAGAGCAAGGAGGTGGCTAAATGAATTACCAGAAGAACTTGTTAGGAGATTGAGAGTTACTATATGTGATATGAATGAAAAATCTATACAAGGTTCTTTAGAAAATCATCGATTATTCCCTCCTAGACATGGATATGGAGAAATAGAACCGAAAATTGGTGATCTAAGAACTACAGTACTGGAACAAGGTTGGCATTGGGTTGATATCGACCCTTTTGGTTCTCCAATGCCGTTTTTAGATACAGCTATACAATCATTAGCGAAAAAAGCCATAATTGAAATCAGTGCTACTGATACTGCTGCCTTATCAGGTTCTTCAAAAACCGCTTTAATGAGAAGATATGGAGCTAGAATAAATCCAGATAATTTAGCACATGATTCTGGATTGAGAGTACTGATGGCATGCGTAGCAAGAACTGCGGCAAAACATGGAAGAGTTGCGAAGCCACTCCTATCAGTTTGGGATTCACACCATCTTAGAATTTCTGTAAAGATCAGTAAATCGATAGAGAGGGCAAACCAAGTAGAAAAAAATCTAGGTTGGAGAATTAAAGAACCTAACGAGAAAGAAGTTCTTGCGTCCATGGAAGAAGGTCTAACACCTCATTCTTCGACTGATTCTTTGCCAATGCACTGCTTTTTGCCTCTTTCATATCCAATTAATAGGCAAGACAAAAGAATTTCGGGACCTCTTTGGATTGCACCTATGGGGGATTCTGAAGTAATGGCAAATTTCACTGAAGAAGAAGTTGTTACCATGTGTACAACCGAGTATTTCAAAGAAAATCCGATGAACTGGAGTGAAAGAGATTTTGAAATTGAAAAAAGGAAAATTGTTCGTTGCATTAAAAATATAAAAAATGAATCTGAAATTATCGAAGGGGAATTCCTAATCTTAACTGATGATTTGGCTAGTTGGAGAAATGTAGGTTCGCCTCCAAGTCCTAAAAAAATGGTTTCAAAGATTAATGAAAAAGGGTTCAAAGCCGCACTCTCTAATTATCCAAAGCCATCTTTTCGAACTAATGCACCTTGGGAAGTAATAATTGATGTACTGGAAGAGACTCAACCACCTATGTAAGACATTTCAATTCTAGGTAAAGCCGCTGTGTCTTCAGAGCGAATCTCACTGTAACGATCTTCTCGTCTATGCCAAATAGCAGCTATAGCCGCTTGTAGGTCTTCCTCTTCTGCGCCATTATGGATTAATGCACGTATATCATGACCGCCGGAAGCAAATAAACAAGTAACAAATCTTCCATCTGCTGATAGTCGAGCCCTCACACAATCCCCACAGAATGGAGATGTTACAGATGAAATAAAACCAATTTCTCCTGAACCATCTCTATGAGCCCATCTTTCTGCTACATCACTGTTCTTCACAGGTTCAATTGGAATAAGATCGAATTCTTCTTGGAGATGACTAAGTATTCTTTCTGAAGGGACTACTTGAGCTAATTGCCAACCATTCGTCCTACCAACATCCATATACTCTATGAATCGAACAATAACGTCTGTATGTCGGAAGTAATTTACTAATTTACTTACTTCTTCTTCATTGACTCCCCTTTGAACCACGCAATTAATTTTCACAGGAGAAAGTCCGACACGAATTGCTTCTTCAATCCCTTCTAAGACTGATTCAACAGAAACATTGCTATCTGACATCTTACTATGAAGGTGGGGGTCTAAAGCGTCCAAACTTACAGTCACACGATTTAAACCTGCGTCACGAAGATCTTTTGCCTGATTTTTCAGAAGTGATGCGTTTGTTGTTAATGCAATGTCTATGTCGAGGCACGATAACATCTGGATTAATCTGGGTAAATCTTTTCTTAGAAGGGGTTCACCACCTGTAATTCTGACCTTTTCAAGTCCAAGCGACATACATGACCTAACTACTTTTTCAATTTCTTCAAATGTTAAGAAAGCTCTTTTGGGAAGGAAAGTATGATTTTCACTAAATCTCTCCCTGGGCATACAGTACCTACAACGAAAGTTGCATCTATCGGTAACTGAAATTCGTAAATCTTTCAATGGCCTTCCAAACTGATCTCGAATATCGGAGGTAGACACAATACCTCGTAAAGAACTAAGGTCATGAGTCTTGCCTGTATGAGGACAGGTTGAATAAAGAGCACCTATTGCAACGTAATGAGGAACATGCTGGAGATAACAGTGAAAGCTCAGGAGATGCTTAACCAATACATCTCTCAAGGAGATGATACCGATGTTGCAGTTCGCATAGAAATTGTTGGAAGAGGGCCTAATGGTTTCAACTATGATTTGCAACTAGTTCCTCTAAAGGATGCTAAGGAAGGTGATTTAGAGACAGAATCAAACGGACTCTCAATTCTAATTGCAGAAAGAAGTGTCCAATATATCGATGGTACTACCTTGGATTATAAGGAAACTCTGATGGGAGGAGGATTCGCATTTGATAATCCCAACCCTCTTTGGATAGACGAATTATCACAAAGTGTTGCTGATGTGATTTCAGAACATGTAAACCCAGCAGTTGCTTCGCATGGAGGACATGTCGATTTACTAGGTGTTGATGACGGTAAAGCATACATTGCTTTTGGAGGAGGATGTCAGGGGTGCGGTATGGTCGATGTAACTTTGAAACAAGGAGTAGAGGTAATGATTACAGATAATGTCCCTGGGATTACTGAGATTATCGATACCACAGATCATGCTGCTGGAACTAATCCTTTTTATTGATTAGAAAATCATCTGCACTTCATCGTCGTCATCGTCATCTTCATTAGGAGCGGGTAAAGCAGTTTTTTGTGCACGATTGAAAGCCTCTCTGACTCTTTCTTCGATATTTCGTGCATCATCTAATAAATCCTGAATAGGTATCTCCTTGTCTAATAACTCACTAACTCCTTCTACTGCAATTAAAGCAGCCCTGGCATCGGGATACATAGGGTTGCATTCTGCAAGTAAAGCAGTTACATCAAGACCTCGTCTTTCTCCTTCAGCAATCAAATATCCTGCAATTCCTGACACAATACCTTGTTGAATTCCACGAATACCGGCATTTTCTAGTTGTTCTCTACCTTTTTTGTTAGAAGATACCCCCCATAATTCACCTTCTTCTTTAATTCCCAGATCGTTACTAATAACCCCATCAATAACAATTAATCTATCAAAACCCCCTTTAGTGAACCATTGTAGTACTGTTTCAGCAAAATAAATATCTTTCTCATTTGGAAATTGTATTTCAGATGTAAATACTCCAATTCCTTCTCCTTGATATACACGAACTGGATGTTTTGGAACTGAATCATGTATCAATGCAATCGCTGGGAATTGGGGATGCAGTACTGTTCCCATCACATCCAACTTAAGAGCAGAAATCAAATGAGATGTGGCAATAACTCCCACAGAACCCACTGTTGAGAAGCCACAAATTGCAGTACCTCCTAGGCGACTTGGGTCCGCTTCAGCATGCAAAACTAAAGGAAATCCTGTACTGCTCTCTTCCTCCATATACCTCGCAATTAGTAGAGTAACTTAAATCTCACACTTACATAATCACTATTTGTTAAAAAAATATACTAGGATTTAACTAAATTGACTGTTTCCGATGTACATGAGTCAAAGTGGAAACTCAGGAATCGGTCGTATTTACATAAAGGTAGGAAGTGAAATTATTGATTTGAGTGGTTCAACTAAAGAAGTTCGAGATGATTGGTTGAAAATTAAAGAAGATGAATCATGGGAAGGGATGCTCACTACTATCAGAAATGCTAGGGACTCGGCCGTACAAACTGCTGCTGAAAGAGCTCGACAAAGTGGAATTCCTGAAAGAGGTTCTGCCTTTAGAAGAGTTCTTGATTCATGTGAAATAGAAAAAACAGGCGATGTTATTTTGGCCGCTATTCATTATCTAAGATTTGTCGAAAAAGAGACCAATACGCCTCCAAGAGAATTGAAAAATCTAGTTTCACAATCCGGAAAATGGGACGAAAAAGAAGTTGAAAAATGGAATCTTTCACTTTATATTAATAGAATGTTAGAAGGTGGGGTTACAGGGAAAAAACAAGAACCGTTTTTGGAATATCCTGCTGGTTTACCTAAGAAAAATAGATATGTTGTTCTAACAGACGCAGGAAGAAATTATTTGGAGAGTTTAACGCGTGTCTGAAAAAGAGGAGATTGAAGATTGGTCTTATACCTCTAATATAGGTAAAGATTTGAGAGGGATAAATCTCTCTGGAGCTAATCTGAAAAGAGCAGTTTTCGATGGTGCTGATTTAGAGGGGGCAGACCTTTCCGGTGCGGACATGAGGAGGGCTTCTTTCAAAGGTGCTAACTTAATGAAGGCCGCATTTGATAATGCTGATATGAGAGATGCTATTTTTATCAAAGCTAAAATGAATCTATCTAATTTTCAAGGGGCTAAACTTGATCGAGCAGATTTGAGAGGGATTAGAGGAAGATATGCGATTTGGAGAAAAGCCAACTGGTGGGATGCAAAAATGGATGATTCATTGAGAGGGGCTTTGACTAAGAAATGGCCAAGAGAATAATCTTACTCCTGTATTTTTGATAGCCCTTGTCGTATCCATTCCGGAATGCTCACTTTTTCCGTTATTTGATCCATTGATGTGCAAACAGTTGTTTGTATAGATGTCCAACATAATATTTTATCCTGATTAGAAATTTCAAAGCTCCAAGTAATAGATGTCTTACCTATTTTATTAATTTTTAATTTGCATGTAGCAATATCACCATACTTAAGTGGGTGGTGGAAATTTGCTTCACTATGGACTAGAGGGAATCCCAAACGGTGATCCTGTAGAATTTTATTATAGTGAATTCCGCATGTATAATCCCAAGATTCTTCAAAAAATCGATGAGATAAATCCCAAAATTTAGGATAATACACTATACCTGCTAAATCGACCATCGGGAAATCTATCCTTCTAGATGATACAAATGCCATATTAATTCGTAATGGGTATTTGGTTTCAAATCTATGGAAGAAAATTGAATAAACCCTCATTTTCTAGCTTACACTACAAATCAAAATGGCGGACCCACCGCGATTTGAACACGGGTTTAAGGCTCCGCAAGCCCCAGTGATATCCAGGCTACACTATGGGTCCAATGAAACTTCGAAGCGAGTTCTATCTTTAATTTCGACGGTGTAAGTCAGAGAAATCTACATGTCTAATGGAAGGATTGTCTTCCAACTAGGTTGGGCCAACTTCTTAGATTTAGGGCCATCTCTAGGATTTGGATTTTTATGTAATAGAACACCGTGCATTCCGTCGACATTGAACTTAACTCTTAACTCAAGCATACGATCTCTTTCTATAGTTTCCATCATTTCAGAGTCTAATTCGAATGAAGTTTTAGAAGATTCGTCATCTTCATTTTGAATACTAAGAATATTTTCATTGATGTCAGCACGCGGCGAAAATTCATAATCGCGTGGATTACTCATAATGACCTTGAGGTCTGCAATTAGTCTATCCCTAATCGAGACTTTAGTAATCTCCATCTCTTTAACCATGACCCTGCCATGAACATTTACTTGAAAGCCCTTCCCACTATTGGGATTCGATTTAAACTCCAATTTCTGACACTCTTGGTATTAAAATAGTAAACTCAACCTCTAAATCCCAATCATTACCTGTGTCTGGATCAATTCCATCGACTGGTAAATCAGGATCACATTCTTCTGCAGTAATTGTCCAAATCCATTCCCCCATTCCCCACCTCTGTCCTGGTTCATTTAACAGCGAATAAATCACATTTTCAGCAGATTCCGCTTGAATATTATAATCTGTTTCTGGAATATCATTTAGCTCATCATATGAGATGTAAGCAGATGCATTTTCTGTTATATTATCATGGGTAGTTAAGGTAGAAGTTTCCCATCCCGTCATAGGCAAATCAAGATGTAATGAAAAATTATCTTCCGGCCACAATAATGGTATTAATTCTCTATCTAAAATCAATGAGGCATTAAATTCAATTATACGAGCATTTAATCCTGGTTCATGAGTAAACGATATTGAGTCTCCCTGTTCAAGATAATCAGACCAAGAATATACAGTTTTTTGCTCTTCCCAATAAATGTAAAATGTTCTAGAAATCACCATCACCGTCCATTCCTCGGAAGTTATTCCTCCTTTATCATCAACAAGTGTTAGAATTCCAGTTTGATTTCCAGGATTTAAAAATTCGATTTCTGCAACAGAAGTAGTCGCGTCAGCATCTCTTGTCGGATCTCCGTCTCCGTCACTATCGTATGTCTTATCGAAATCCCAAATATATTCCAAACTACCTCCTTCCGGATCAAAAGAATTACTCGCATCTAAAATTCCTGTGTCTCCCGTCTTAACATATCCGGGTATTTCAATTAATATCATGGGAGGAGAATTAACAAAAATAGTCATAGAAATTGAATCTGATTCACCCATATCATTAGTTACCGTCAGTTCAACTTCATGATTTCCTGGATTTTGGAAATAATGACTAACAATTCCAGACTTAGTTAATCGTGTTTCACCATCTCCAAAATCCCAACTATAATCTACAATTATTGAAGGAGATGGAGATGTAGACGCTCTGCCATCAAAATTTACAACGTCTCCTACGTTAATTTCACTTACATCTGAAGAAATTTCAGCATTGGGCGTGGTTGAAGAGAGGCCGGTACAGCCGGCAAATGAAACAAGTATAATCGTACATGATATTAGGAAAGTTCCACTCTTAGTTGATGTCATCATGCCTCTGTGCAACATAAAGCATTCATAGCGATATTGGAAAAATAGAATCAAACCGTTACGAAAAATTATGATTTGAAATATACGAACAGATTAGTTCATTGAGGAGATGTGTTTCGAATAATCATGACTGGAGGCATTTTTGATGGCTTTCGAGTTGTTGGATTTGATTTGGAGACCACTGGTTTCGACATCAAAAAAGAAAGAATTGTCGAATATGCACTTATTGGCAGTGACATCGACGGAACAGAAATAAATTTACAATCACTAGTCAATCCGGAAAAGAAGATACCTCTTGAGGCTTCAAATGTTCATGGAATTAAAGATCAGGATGTTAAAAACGCAGGAAGATTCTCCGAACATTTTAGAAAAATATCGGAAATTATAGATGGTTCAATTTTGGTTGGGCATAATATAATTAATTTTGATTGGAAGATACTTGAAATGGAATGTTTCAGGGCTGGTGTAGACACGCCGAAGCCTGAAGCAATTATCGATACATTAGTAATTGCTCGAAAATTAAAAATTCCTGGGAGGCACAATCTAGGAATTTTGTGTAATCGTTATGGAATAAATCTCGAAAACGCACATAGAGCGGATGCTGACGCAGGTGCAACTTTGATACTATTGTGGAAAATAATGAATGAATATCCCCGTTTCTTTAGAGGTACGATAGAAGATTTAGAAGACTCTCTAATTGGAATGAGAGGGGGGAATATATTGGGTCCAGGGCTCGAAGATTTAGAGCCACTGCCTAATTCAAGAGGATTATTGAGAAAAAATAATGATGAGATTATAATTGCCTTTGGAAAGTACAAAGGAATGAGTTTAGATAAAATAAGTAAAAACGATAAGAGATATCTTAATTGGCTATTTTCTCCTTCCAGTCCTTTAGATAAATCCATTTGTGAAACATATATGTATTTACTTAGAAATTAAGCCTCCCTTATTGATTTAAGTAAAGGGCACCAAGGAAGTATCTCGCTCCAATCTCCCAGATGAATTATTTGTCCTTGGGATCTGGCACTTCCAAGGAATATTGGGCTTTCAAAATCTGTAGAAATTATATTTTTTATTTGGATTAATGCTCGTCCTTTGATTAGAGCTCCGAAACTTGTTTCTGATCTTGTTAGCTCGCCTTCCAAACCTACTGGAGTCTGACGCTCAAATAATGCTGCTCCGGAAAATTCATCAAATTTTATTATTTTAACAACTTCATCTCTAAATGTATTCTTATCTGAAAGAAACCCTAAATCTCTTGACACCCACCAATCGGGACACCATGCTTTGAATTCACAAAACCCACATGATTCTTCACTAGGAGTTGATTTTGGGGGATCAATTGTCAGGTGCATTTCATTCCAAGCATTGATTGCATCATCTAGAACAAAATCACCTTCTGCAGAATATATCTTTTGATTGGCAGAGTACCATCCTTCGGCTGAAACTTTAGGATGGTTTGGTTTTGTTTCTTTCAATAAATCTCTGTAAAATAATAATTGTCTAGTTACATTCTTATTTAATCCGGAAGAGGGAGGTTTTCCTGTTTTTAGATCTGCAACAATCCAACCTTTTGATTGCCCTTGGTCATCTAAATCATCAATTAATAAATCAAGTCTACCAATTAGTTTTCCATCCTTTGACATCAATGATTCCTCATTAGATAATACTATTGATTTAATCTCTTTCCAATCTTTTACTGAGATCTCTGAAAATTTCTTTCGATTATGGTTTGTTTTACTAAAAAGAATATCAAGAGCTCCTGCTAAACCTTCTCTTGCTTTACTTATCGATTGTGATTTCCAATTAGGGCGTCTAGGAGTGTTAAGGAAAATTTCTTTTTCTATCGACCAATGTTTATCTACAGTATCCTTCATTACTTTTGGTAACCAACCTACCTCCAAATCATTCAAATCATTAAAATTTAAATTACAAATTTCTTCCATTGAATTATGAATAACATTACCGAGTGATGCAGCCATAGAGGCCTTTTTGGGTAATTTTTGTTTTGAAAGCCAATATTTCCTTGGACATTCTTCAAATCTATTCCAGGAAGAAGGAGATAGCTGATGTTCAGAATGTATGTCCGCCATTTTTACCACCCACCGGACTATCCAATGTTACACTCGAGGCGTCATAAGGATTAACACCATCGGCTATTACTATGTGGCAATGGCATCGCAACCGGAGGTACAATTTGATTCTGAAATTGATATTACTGGAGCTTTAGTAGTCAATTGTTTCCCATCTTTAGGGTTCGTCAGCAGTATTGTCGCACATTATCTGGTAGATAAATTAGATTTGAAATTAGTAGGAGGTGTTCGTCACCCTTCCTTACCTGCGGTTTGTCTGGTGCAAGATGGGATGCCTTTACCTCCATTGAGATTTTATGCTGGAGAGCCCATTTGTAATATGGAAGAATGCAATAAAGTTGTTCTAATCGCTTCAGAAATTCAAGTCCCTGCTGATTTGTGTTTACCATTATCAGGTGCGCTAATCGATTGGATTAAGAATTCTAATGCCAATGCTGCAATAATGATCGATGCTTATTCACCAGGAGTTGAGAATAAACATACAATTTTTGATGAAGATGATTCAGATGGATCTTTACTAGGGATTGGTTCTGTAGAAGAATCGCATAAAATTTTGGATGAATTAAAGATTCCTTTACTGAAACAGGGCATAATTGGTGGAATGACTGGCGTAATGATGGGTGAAAGTCGAAGAAGATCAGTGAATACTGTGGCAATGTTAGCAGAGGCATCAGGAGAATTTGGAAATGGAACAATTCCAGATTCTCGGGCCGCAGCAAGAATAATCAATTGCTTAGATAAGTTACTACCGGCAATTTATTTAGATTCAGAGCCGTTATTGGAAGAAGCACAAAGAATTGAAGAACAAATTAGGGAAATGATGGCTTTACAATTAAATCCTAGTGCGGAACATGCAACTAATGATAGTGCCAATATGTATGGATAATTAGAAATCCATTAATGATTTTTGAGTATTTTCTCTCTTAATATTCAATTCACCATCTTGTTCTAACATACCGTTCAATTGCTCTTCATCTATCACCTGAACTCCTAACTTATTTGCTGTAACAAGCTTTGAGCCTGCGGATTCGCCGGCAACAAGATAATCCAAATTTTTAGATACCGAAGTAACTACTTTACCGCCATTTGATTTGATTAGAAGAGCGATTTCTTTCCTTGAACGTGTCAAAGTTCCAGTAATACAAAATGTATAGCCAAATAAAGAGCCGATATTCAATGGTTTTGATTCTGAATAAATCTCTAAATGTGTTTGAAGTTTTAGAACCGTATCCATCCTTAGAGCCAGTCCTTCTAATATTTGATTCGCAACCTTATCACCTATACCATCAATTTCAGTAAGCTGCATTATTGCAGGACTAATTTCATCTGAGTCGCCATACTCATTTCTTGTATTAACCAAGTATAGAAGATTATCAAGTGTTGAAACCTTATCAGCCACCAAAGAAGCAAGTTCTGGTCCAATTCCTGGAATTCCTAATGCTGAAAGAAACTGACTCAAAGACATTTTTCTACTAGATTTAAGTTGATTTATCACATTAGTAGCAGACTTCATTGCCATCCTTTCTAAATTTGATAGATCACTAATTTCCAGAATATAAAGATCTGATAGAGACTTAACTAATCCCTCTGAACATAATTGTTGAGCCAATTTCTCACCGATACCATCTAACTCTAATGACCTTGTCCAATACAGAATTCTTCTCTCTAAGCGAGAAGGGCAATTCAAATTTGTACACCTAATGAATGCACCGTCTTGAATTAAATCGGAATCACAACTGGGACAATGGGAAGGTGTTACTATTTTTGAGTAGTGAGGCAATCTTTCACTGTATTGTGAACCATCCGAATGTATTCTACCTTCAATATCTGTAATTGTTGCCTTACCTAAAACCTCGACTATCTTTGGTATGACATCTCCTCTTCTGACTATCTTTACTTTGTCACCAATTGCAATCTTCAATCTATCTACTTCTCCAGAGTTATGTAAAGTAACATTCTCAACTGTAACACCTGAAACAGTAACAGGTGCTACTCTGGCTACAGGAGTGATAGTTCCGGTCCTGCCTACTTGCCAATCAACGCTCATTAGGACTGTATTTGCTTCTTCAGGAGGAAATTTCCATGCAAGAGCCCATCGAGGATGATGAGCTGTCATTCCGAGAGTTTCTCTTTTTGACAATAAATCTAGTTTAATCACGACTCCGTCAATTTCCCATTCAATTTCGTTCCTTTTCTCAGTCCAATGTTCAGTAATTGAAGAGATATTATCTGTAACTGATTCTGAATTGGCACCTGAAACTACTGTATTGCCTGCGATTTGAATCCCGATATTTGACAGCCATTCGATAGACTCAGAATCAAAAACGAAATTAGGAGGATTTGGGCTATCGGGATGTTTGCTATCTTTATCTGGAAATTTAACATCATAAGCAAGGAAAATTAAATCTTCAGGCTTAGCCTTACCCGATTCTCTTGTCTTTTGTCTGAGGCATCCGGCGGCAAGATTCCGAGGATTGGGGGCAATAGATGAATATTTTTCTTCAAATATTGCCAACGGCATAACTACCTCTCCTCTAATATGACAATCTCCTTTCCAATCAATTGATTCTGGAACATTGGAAATTCTTCGAGCATTTGCAGTGACATCTTCGCCCCTAGTACCGTTACCTCGTGTTGCTGCTCTGACTAACCTCCCTCTTCTATATTCTATGGAAAGCGCTGAACCATCCAGTTTGGGTTGACATACGAACTTTCTACCTTCGACTGTTGTTTCCGATACAAAATGAAATATTTCTTTCACTGTGGTAGCTTTATCTAAACTACGCATAGGAAATAAGTGAGTTACCTTCTCATTTCCCGGTATAGAATCTGACCCAACTTTTTCAAGTTGAGGATTATTGGGATCCAATCTTTGTAATTCTGACCAAAGTAAATCAAAATCAGCATCAGATATAATGGGTGTTGCATGATTATAATATAGATCAGAATGATATGAAATTTGGTTAACAAGCCAAGATACTAGTTCCGACTTATCATCGCCGGATGGGCGCTCACCAATCATGACTATTGAGAGAGGGGTAGCGACTTGAATATGCGTATTGTTGTAACATAAATATCTTGCATAAGCTGAGTAATAGTGGTGGGCCAGCCAGGATTTGAACCTGGGTCGCGCGACCCCCAGCCGCGAAGTATAGACCAAGCTAACCTACAGGCCCTGTTATTCATGGGGGTTCTTTGGGTTGAAAGCACTAACGTAAGTGTATACTCAGTTTTCACGTGCAATACTGAACGGAGCTACTTCATCAATCAAATCAATGTGAGCAACGAACATTCTACGACAGCAATATCTCTCGATTCCTAGATTATCTAAAACAACCTTAGTATCTTCTCCATTTACTGTAGCTTCCTTGTATTCTTCATATTTGTGAGCAATTACTTTGCCACAACTCCAACAACGGACTGGTATCAACATATTTTTTCACCTCATCTGTATGATTTCTGCCATTTAGCACGGGCACCACGACCCATTTGATGTTTAGGTTCTTTACGTCTTGGATCATTTACTAGAAGGCTGCGGTCGAATCTAAGATACTCCTCTCTTAGTTCTTCATCTTCACCAATAGCTCCACCATTCCACTTGACTAAGCCACGTGCTATAGCAGTTCTAATCGCATCTACTTGACCCATTTGGCCGCCTCCGTGTACATCGACAACGATATCAACATCGCTTAAACGACCCATTGCTTCTGCAATTTGAACGGGTTCCAATGCTTTACGACGTGCAAGAGTTGGTTCCATAATATGAATAGGTTGACTGTTTACTCGTACACGACCTTGTCCTTTACGGACAGTTGCACGCGCTATCGCAGTCTTCCTTTTACCACTAGTCTCAACAGATATCTTTCCTTTCTTCTTAGCCATATTCACTGACCTCCCCAACGTGTCGCGTCTACACCTAATGAAGATGATATTTCTCCAAGTCGTACAAACTTAACTGGTAATGGACGATCGAGAGCAGATGTGTCTCCCCATGTGTGTCCTGAAGGTAAATCTTCACCGGATAAATTTGCAGGGCAGCCAATCATAACTCTCAGATCTCTGACTGCATTACGACCACTGCTATTCTTTTGGTATGGTAGCATGCCTCTAACGGTTCTCTTCATAATTTGATCTGGCATTCTAGGGAAGAATGGACCTTTACGAGGATGATTTAGTTTGTATTTGAAATCGTAGTCTGCTAAAACACGAGCTCGTGGCCCGGAAACAATTGCGTTTTCAGCATTTAATACGATTATTCTAACAGGATTACCGGCCTTTCTAGCAGATAATAATTGTTTAGCAACCACACTGGCTAACCTTCCAAGTACTTTATCAGTAGCATCATAAACAATAGTTCCCGATTCATCCAAGGATTCTCACCCCCGCTCCTTCTGGGTTTTCGTTCATTAGTTCGCGGATAGTGATTACACGTCCGCCTGCGTCCTCAATTTTTGAGCGGGCTCCAGAACTGACACTATATGCTGCGACGTTAGGCTTACCTGCTACTTCTCCACTTCCCAGTAATTTACCAGGAACAAGTACCATGTCTTCATTCGCAGCGTATCGCGATAGACGACTAAGGTTTGGTTCAGCCCAATTACTACGACTGGTTTCCAGACGTAATGCAACGTCTCGCCATAGTGCAGAACCAGTTGACCTGCTCTGGGCCTTCAAATCACCGATTAAGGCAATTAGGGCCGCGTTGGTCTTCTTGTTGTTCTTACTCATATAACTCCCTCGACGTTTCTTAGGTATCGCGGCCACCTGACGACCTGTTATGAATGCTACTACTAGCCAAGTGGCTAATTCGTTGCACTACGGACAAGGTGGTTGTTTTTACTAATTCAATTAATTACGGACCTCAATCAATCAAATCATAATGAAAAACCATCTCTTTCATCGTCATCATCAATACCTGCAATTCTTGTCTGTCCTTCCGAATCAACAAATGAACCTGCCTTAACAACTGAGCCATACAATCCTGATTCGGTTGATGCAGTCCTACTCAACATACTTTCACCAAGTGAATTACTCAAATGATTGATTATTGATTGCAGAGCTTCCATTGCTCTATCTCTTTGATCGGCACCTATTTCATGGTCTGAATATCTAGCCTCTTCGAAAATTGAGAATAAAGTATCCAAATCTTCCGGAGGAGTAATTCCACCTAGCATAGTATAAACTGCGTCTTCGAACTCTCTAGTAGTCTCATACACCTTTTTCATTGCGCCTTTACTTCTGAAGAATCTGACGAGTTGTTTGTAGCAATCAAATATAGTTGCAATATAGTCGTTAGATGCTTTCAAAGACATTAGTGAATCGGTTAGAATTCCTCGAATGATTTCGATTCTTCTTCTCTCGTTATAATTTCTATACATTATAGCACCTATCAACAATACGAATGATGCCATTATTCCCAAAATTGTAAGTACCCTAAACGTCCAGAAATCTGTATTTGAAGACGCTGCTATTTCCCCTAGTTCAATTGTCGGCGTACTATTCAAGAATTCTTCTTGGAAGAAGGCAGATTCTTGGAAGTGTACCAACACTCTCCATTGACCATTAACAGCTAGTTCGTTCCCTTTTGTTTCACCTGGAACTTCTTTACCACTGTAAACAAAACTGAAATTTGCTTCACCTTTTTCATTTGTAACTGAATACTCGACATTATTTGTAACATATCCTGTTCCATTCCAGTATTGGAATGTGAAGATAACAGTTTCACCTTCTACAGAAACATCAAGTCTGTCTCTCAGAATAGATACTTTACCGGTAACAATATCTCCTTCTTGGTAGCCTTCTGCTCTAGCCCAATGATCTTTCAATAGAATATCGACTTTACTTCTAACTAAAACTTCTATATCTTCATATGAACCATTTACCACTGGTGTTGTTTCGGCTTTACATCCTCCTGGTAATTCCTTTGTCGGCTCATATGCAATTCTAATTGTCCTAAAGCCTTCGAGTTTCTGTCCACTTGGCTCAACTCCCTTTCTACTTGGATTATCTTCCGGATCTCCTGAGTACCATTCAATCTCTCCTGTTCCATCCTGTGTAATTGCTGTTGCGAAAGGTCTGGTATTTGTTTCAGGATCGAGATAAATATTGAGACACTTTCCTCCTACAGGGTTACCATTGACTTGAGCAAGTTTAGCGTCTATATGGAATGATTCTTTCAGATACAATACTGGGAACATCGTACCATTTTCAAACCTATAAGTATCTATATCTGTTCGGAAAGGCCCAATTTCTTGTACAGTCATTGTTGAATTAGAGAATACAGGGAAGAATTTAGTTATGCTGGAGTTTTTGTATCTATATTGGTCTCCTGTTTCATATGAATAATAATTCACTGTAACTTTTGCCTGTCCGGCTTGAATATCATTCAATGGACAAATAATTGAGAAGAATCCATTTGAGTCAGTTACTCCACCATTACAAGCTTTCACTCCCAATTCAGTACCAACCATCTCATATTGTACTTGTATTGGACGATTGGAAAGATTGGTATTCAATTCATCAACAAGTTGCCCTGTAACTGTCATAGGCTTATCTATAGGTTGACCAGTCAATTGATCAATTTCAGAAGTATAAACTATCTGATTATCAACTGATAACTGTGTACCTCCTATCAAACTGAAACCTTGTCCATTATATTGGAAAACCTTTCGATAATGATCGCTATTCAATATTTGAGCACATGGATCCCACGCTCCTGATATCGAAAGCATTTCTTGATCTATTGGTTCACAACCCTCATGTGGTAGGTTTTCGGAGAATCTGATTATCACATTAACAGGTCCGAAACCATCTGGTAGGAATGATTGAGGATCATCTCTTAATAATTGAGGGTCTAATAACATAGCATGATTAATAGTTCCAGCGTTAGGACAGAGCGTTTTTATTATCTGTCTATGAACAGTTTGTTCGAAATCTACTCCCTCAAGAATGACTAGGATTTCACCACCATTTTCATCACAACCATCAAGAAGTTCACCTTTATCTTTGATTGCAGCAGTTCTATTATCGTCAGTTACTTGAGCAGTAAATTCCCAAATATCTCCACTAGATAGTCTATTTTCAGTAGTACTCTGAAGATCAATATAAGTTCGTGATACGACCCATAAATCAATTCCAGATGAGCTGCCTTGACGATAAGTGTCTCCGGGGTATGTAAAACTCAGAGAGAAATTGCCCAGTTCATGCATTTCATCTATGGTCAAATTAATTTTGAATACACCATTTATATCGGTTACAGCCACATCACTTGTACCATCAGCTGACCAAGTATAATTTACTGGAGCATCTCTAACTGGTTGATATGCGTTATCTATTACTCTAGCTTCAATTGTCGCATTTTGACCTCTGTAGAGTCTGGGTATGTTATTTAATTGGAAATCTGTTGTTCCAATAACTGATACATTCACATAAGCACCTGTTGGAGCAAGTACTGCAGATTGATTACCCGTGAAATAATAGTTAGAATTAGTGAAATCAGCACGTATTCCATATACTCCTGCAGGATATTGAGAATACCATGTCCAGTTGTAATCGAATACCGCTTCGCCATTTACCATATCTGGAACTCTAGCAAAACCTGTTTCTTGTGAACCCGCAAAGACACCGTTTTTATCTATATCAACTTGTAATGCCATAGCATCATGAGGCCATGCAGTCATTGTTCTATTCCATACAGTTCCTAAAACTCTGAATGTCTCTCCAGTAAACATCTCTGGTACTATTTCACAGCGAATCTCACTAGCAGGATCTTGTGGGTTAATTGGCCCACAGGGAGGTACGTTGAAATCTCCTCCATTCTGCATTGCAATAAACCAATGTGTACCATTAGATGATATGAATGAGCGGAGATTCGCAGCTTCACCAGTAAGGCCTTGTGGAGTACCGTCCCAGAGCATCGGGTATTGTTTACCAAGACTTACTTGGCTATATTCAAGTCCAGCATTAGCTAAAGATGGTGCATGGAATAAAGCTCTCCAAGCACCGAAAGATGCTCCGGTAAATTGTGTTGAGTCGTAGAAATAAATCGGCCTTATAGATGGAGTAATTATGTCTGCTTCAACATACATTCTATGCATCGAACGTATCGCGAAGGAATCTGTTTTGTCACCCTCCAGATACGGCCATGGCATCTCAGCACCTAAGTCTGGCCGAGATTCACCAATAAACATGTAATCTCCTATAGGAAGACTTGTATTGGTATATTCGTATAATCCAACAACACTGTGTGACTTTGAAGTATTATCCCACACAATTTCTTCATATGCACCGGGAACTTTTCCTTCTCCATTATCAACTGTAGAATTCCATTGAACTTGTTTCCAAACACCTTGACTTCCACTTGTTTGAACGAAGGATAAAGATATCCAACCTCCGGAATCTGCTCTGTAACCATATCCATACCCATCAAAAATTGTTGGATGTGTTACATTTCCAAATGGCCCACCATGTACTGTGAATGATATTGGCGCATGAGATAGTTTGTTGTCAAAAATTCCTCTATCCCAATCTGCTGCATAGTGAACCTTATAATCAACGAATAACGGTTGTTCATCACTTCGGAAATATGTCCATGCTACATAGTCAATCGTTGTATTTGCCCTGACTTCCGTAGGTACTGGTTGCGTTGATGACCCATCATGCAAGAACATTTCAGTTACCTCAGCATATACATGATAAGTAGTATTGGAACCTACGGGTAAATCCTCAGGGAATAAGAACTGCCCTACTACGAATCGTCCATCAGCATCGGTCAAAACATCAACAGTTTCAACCGCGGATGTTCCATTTCTAGTCCAAGCTATGTGTACTTGAACTGGTAAATTTTCGGCAGGAGCGAAAACTCCTTGATCGAGATCTAACCAACTGACTGTTCCATTGAATTTAGCAGCATACAAATTATCTAACCACAATACTTCTGGAGACGTGAGAGTTATTCTAGTTGGAATCTTATCATCTTCATCTAAAATTCCATCGTTATCACTATCCCAATCTGAAGAGTTCCCATCCTCCTCTTCTAACTGATCCCAATCTGCATCTATTCTGCTATCGTTATCGTCATCTATATCGATTGCATCAGGACCAGTTGTTGGATCGGAAGGATTTGCAATACCTTCTCCACCTCCGAAATCATCGTGATCCCATGGATTTGTTGATTCGCTTCCATATCTAGATGGCCATAGCATGATTTCATCTTTATCTTCCATTCCATCCGAATCGTCATCTAAGTCAATATCGTCCCTCAAACCATCATTGTCATGATCCCAAGCCGAGATAAATGGTGTAGCTGTATTAAGTTCGATTTGATTTGATCTGCCATCTCCATCCCAATCATCATCCATCCAATTCACAATACCGTCATTGTCATGATCCCAGGTCATTTGTTCTTCACCAACGAAACAAAGTAATTCTTGTTCGGAGTCTAATACACCATTATTATCGTCGTCAGGATCTTCTCCATCTGGAACTCCATCATTATCGTTATCAACATCGTAATATTTCGGATTTAGAAGTCCTTGACCAAGTACGCCTTTATCATGAACTGCTTGATACCAACCATCCTCATCAGGATCTGTGTCTGTACCATCATCATCATTATCTTCACAATTAGAACCGGTGTAGAAATTTCCTGGAGGGAGTGTTCCTGTATCATCATCTAAATCGTCGTTACTATCTATTTCGAAGTAATCCCATATACCATCTGAGTCATCATCAATGTCCCAATGATCAAAAATTCCGTCAAAATCATCATCTAAATCTGCTGTATCATTGAATAGGCATTGTGGTTCCATATTGCCCGTAACCGGGGCTCCACAATCATCATCCGGATCTACATCATTATTGAGTAAGTCCGCTCTTTCATCGGGGAAGAAGTTTGCATTCGAATCAGCGGTCCATTGGAAGAATCCGAATGAAAGCCCAATGTATGCAATCCAAAGGTCTCGATTATCTTTCATTTGATTATACGTCACTGCAGCAGTTGGACTTACACCACTTTGTGGATCGAAAGTGAAATGGAAGCAATTTTTATTGCATGTCCATTGTCCTTGAGAATTACTTCCATTGTATGCTCCATCGCTGTAATCGGGATCAGGTCTTGTACTGTATGGATACGTATATTCAACTTGATTAGCCCTAGTAGGTGTTACTAAAGGAGCTCCGAAATACCATGCATAGAAAATACCACATTCGTGATCTATTGCCTGTGGTTGTTGTGGAACATAAATCCAGAATAATGTCGCACCGCATGTATTGTCATCAAAAGTACCTCCCATCTTGATATCATTAACATCTAAGACTCCGTCATTACCTTCATCTTGATCCCACCAATCTGGTAAACCGTCACCATCTTGGTCTACATCGATTCCGTTTATTAGAGAGTCCCCATCAATATCTATATCGAAGTGGTTATCTCCGTTATATGGGCTCCATTTTTGTATAACATGCCAGTATAACTCAGGAACCTGTCCACTAACTGATGGATTGGCTTCATCGAACCCGTTGTAATCTAATACAAATCCATTTTCCGAAGTAAATGGATTGAACATCCATGTCTGATTCCAATACATTTCGTACACTATTGAAATCTGATATAATTGATCATCGGATGAACCGTCCAATAAATCGCCATCATTGGTAGGGTAAGAGTTGTCAAAAGGATCTGTTGCATCTAAATCTTGAATTCCACAATTACCATCATCAGGGTCATAATAGTCGGAAATACCATCATTATCATCGTCCCAGTCTTCATCATTTGGTAACCCATCACCATCAACATCTGTATCAATGTCGTTAGGTCCATCGTCACGATATTTCGAACCATTAAGTAAGTGTAAATCGTTATCGTCGTCTAAATCACAATTATCGTCGATATCTAACCAATCGAAAATACCATCGTTATCATCATCAATATCGTCCCAATTGTTTATTCCATCACCATCCCAATCATTGAATCCTGTGTATGATTTACGCATCAAATAACAATTATCATCAGGATTGGAAGGATTTGGATTGGTAAGACTTGGACAGTCCCATGTATCAACTGTACTTGTTGGAATTGTTGGGAAGATATCTATTTCGTTGATTTCTCCATCATTATCTAAATCCCAAGGTAGATCGCTTGAGTCGGTTAATGTTCCACCCACTGTATTATCTGGAACTGCTACACCGCCTAAATCAGTATCTAACCAATCCCAAACTAAATCATAATCTTGATCAATTACCCTGTAACGATCATCATCAAGATCTCTATCATAATCCATTTCACAATCGATGCCGGGTATCATTATCGCTCCAGAATAAAATGCCTGATTTGGCACTGGATAATCTCCAGCAGCATCTAGGTTAGTGTCTGTCTGTAGACAAGTGTCTGGTATCCCATCATTATCGTCGTCAACATCGTACATATCTGCTAATCCATCGTTATCATCATCAGTATCCGAAGAATCGGGTGAACCGTCATTATCGTTATCAGGATCGAGGAAATTAGGTATTCCATCACCATCTAAATCACCATCAAAGATATTAGAAAATGCCTGTACTTTGGGGTGCCAAGCTTTCTCTCTTTCTACGAAATCAATACCGCCTACAAAATCTCCGTAATAGTCGCTACCAGTGTATGCTGATTGTAATACTGAAATATTTCCATCGGTTGTTTGAGAGAGAGCAATGTTTTGATATGAAATTTCTGCTGTAGAATTAAATTGTTGACAAAAGGTGTAAGCAGCATCACAGGGGAATTGACTTGTTCCTGCTGGAGCCGGAGAAATTGGTGAACTAGAAAATACTCCGCCTTGGGCTACAACGGAATGATCTTCTCCAGCAAAGGTATCTTGGTTAACCCAAATAATCGTATCACCAGTTTCGATAGTAAGATTTTCTGGGACTAGAATGCCAGCATTCCCCATAACTACAAAATGAAGCGTTGGTCCAGAATCCCATTCTACCCAATCATTCCAAAGATTATTTTCTGTTATGTTTGAGGTTATTTCAGAGTTCCAAGGGTGTGCATCCCATAGGTCAGGTACTGAATCGCCATCGTCATCTAAATCGAAATAATCCTGGATACCATCACTATCGAAGTCACAAGGCCATGTGAACTGGTCAATGCGGCCGTCATTATCATCGTCCTCATCGTAAGAACCTGCACCGGTTCCGTCAATATCGTCATCTGAAACTCCATCATTATCATGATCTAATGGATTCTGATCTATACGGTAGCCAGTACCTACTGGTGTTTGAGTCCAAGGATGGATGACAGTTGGAACTACATACCTATCTTCTGTATTATTCTTAGGATCTGCGCCTTGAGACCAGTCAATAGGACCCTCTAGTAATCCGTCATTGTCATCATCCCAATCAAACTCATCTTGAACACCGTCGTTGTCATGATCGAACGGATCTGTTCCATAACATCCATCAAATCTTTCAATTAAATCATTTATTCCATCATTATCGTCATCTAAATCATATAAGTCTGAAATTCCATCATTGTCGTGATCTTCGGTATCTGTCTCTTCTAACATAAATCCATAACTTGGATCAATTGCTAAAGCCGCAGAATCTGAAACTTTTCCATAGACCGATAGTGGGTCATGATACATTGGGTCTGTGAATGCAGGATGAGAAAAAGGATTCTCTGCTCCTGGTTGAATCTCATTATACTCAGCCATCGGACCACTTGAAACATCTATTTGTTGAAATGCGGTTCTTTTAATCACGGGACCGAATTCTGATTCTTCACTTGAATACGGTTCAAAATCTTGGAAAGAATACATTTGTGTACTGAATAACATTATGAAAACCATTAGTACAGCAACAACGCTTTTTTTAGAGCCTTCCAAACTGACTTTTTCTTGTAACTTTCCTTTCATCGTGACCACCGAAGTATGATTGCTAAATGTGATTCATTTATCAACGCACACCCCTAGTTGGCTGTGAATGTATCAACGCGACGTTTTAGTATCAAAGTTCAACAATACCTTGGGTTAAAATGTAGGATTAAATTCCGAAGGTTTGATGGCGTCATTAAGAACTGTTATGAATTCAAAAATTCATCGGGCTACTGTAACAGAGGCAGATATAGATTATATCGGATCTATCACGATTGATGAAGACTTAGTCAAAGCTGCAAAAATAAACGAATGGGAAAAGATTGAGGTTCTAAATCTAACCAATGGCTCGAGGCTTGAAACATATGTAATATTGGGGGAAAAGGGAAGTGGTGAGATATGTATTAATGGCGCCGCTGCGCATCTTGTAAATCCTGGAGATTTAGTAATTTTAGTTACATATAAAATGGTAAATGAGGAAGAAATTGATGAGCATATGCCTACAATAATCCATGTAAATGGTAAAAATGAAATTATCGATATCGATTGATTATGGTCTATGATATGGTAATCCTTTGATTATGGTACATGCACGATATAATTGTTCTAAGAGAACTACTGCGGCTAACTCATGGGGTAGTGTGATTTTGCCCAAAGAAAGTGATTTTAAATCACCCCCATATGAGTCAAATCCTCCAGGAGGGCCGACGACCAGGTGGGTGGAGCCAGAAGAAATTCTCCACTCTTTCATTTTTTGAGAATACCCAATACTATCTAGATTTTCGCCCCTCTCCTGTAAAAGAATAATTTCATCATTTCCGGCTTTCTTAATTACTTCGTCTAAATAAGGTCCTGGTTCAGTTTTATTCCTATGCTCTATAATTTGTACTCCATCAGAAACTAATCTATTTGCATAGTCCGAAATTGCCACTCTAAATGATGAATTCTTAGCCTTGCCATGCAAATGAACAAAAACACGTCCCATGGACTTCGCATGAATAAGTACTCTTTCATTATTCGCAAAGCATCAAGAAAGGGTGCCTTTACGCAGATACGATTAATATGGGCTGGTGGCTATTCAAAAAAAAGAAAAAAATTATCCATGATAATCTCCATATCAAAGGTACCAAATTATGGTTACAGGATCTAAGAGAAATTTGTGAAAAAAATTTTGATAATTTTATTGAAGGTCAAAGGCTAATTCGACAAATGCAAATCGAATGGACTGATGCTCATCAAAAAGGTGATGTTTCTGATGAGTTATTGGCTGGCTTGGATCGAAGAAGTTTCAGACTTCTGAGAGCAAATTCAGATGAATGGTTAAAATGGCTTGATGACGAAGATTTTTGGGCTCCGGGTTGGGGCATTGAATCAACAGAGTGATTACTATGTGGGAATGGATACTATTGTTTTCGATACTAGGGGTTACTATTTTTTGGTACAGTAGAAAGCAGCCCTTTCCTGAAATAAGTGGTTTCTTTGCCTCAATATTATTACTCATTGCAGGAGTTTTATGGTTAGCCACAAGTGCGCCAAGAGGAGAAGGGAATGAGTTAGCCCCAGCTTACATTTCTACTTTTGTTGGAGGTTTTGCTGTAATTTATGGTGTAGTAAAAATGTCTGTTACAGATGACGATGTCATAGTAGCTCCATTTGGAGGAATATTGTTCTGTGTTGGATCAATTACTTTACTCTCTGAGAGGTGGAATGAGGCTGAACAGATGGAACAAATAGGATCTTTCGTTCTGGCATCTATTCTTGTTATCTTAGAAATATATCTTGTATTCAGAGGATTAATCATTGGTGTACAAGGAATTTCTTGGTCAAAGTCAGGATTAAGACAAATTAGTCGTGGTTTGATACATGGAGAAAATGGTGCCATTGCTCATTTTGAAAAATCTTGGGATATGGATAAACAATGGATTAATGCAATGAGTCATGCTGCATTAGCCCTGATATATGAAAAAGAGAATAATGATGAGGAAAAGGCAGAGCACATTATGGAATTAGAGAAAATTGGTGGATGGGGTGCTGTCGACGAATCTTGGGTTGAGACGATAAAAAAGCACTTACAATTGAATTAATGTTTAAGACGATTGTTCATATTGATAGACCTATCCGGAGGTACATAATGGTTCGAATTACAAAGGTTCATACAGGCGCAGGAGATACTGGTAAAACTTCTTTACTAGATGGTAAAAGAGTCGGAAAAGAAAATATGAGAGTCGGCGTTTATGGGACTATCGACGAGGTAAATTCACAAATTGGTGTCGTAAGAATGGAACTATTGAGAATGAATGATTTTCCATTCTCTACAGAATTAGATCAAAAATTAGGTTTAATACAGCAAGAATTGTTTGATATTGGAGGGGAATGTTCCTGTACTCCCGGACTTTTACCTCCACAAATGGCGCTAATAGGTATTGAACAATGCAATCGATTGGTGGAAGAAATGGATAAATGGCTTGCAGATTTAGAGCCGTTGACATCTTTCATAATGCCTACAGGCTCAGCGCCTGTTGCCACAATGCATGTTGCTAGAACAATTACTCGAAGAGCAGAAAGAAAAGTCTGTGAAATTATCGCAATAGAAGGGGAAAATGCAATCAGAACTGAAATTATTTCTTATCTGAATCGTCTTTCAGATTGGTTATTCGTATTGGGAAGATGGGTATCGTTGAAAAATAATGAAGTAGAAGTACTTTGGACTCCTCTTGGAAAAAGATAGGGTGGAATATTTGAGCATCGAATCAGCTGGATTCGAAGGGGCAATAATTAGTCTGTCACTGATTGTAGCTATTGGTGCACAAAATGCATTCGTCATACGGCAGGGATTATCCAACAAACATGTCTTTCTTGTATGTACAATTTGTGCATTTTCAGATGCTACATTGATTAGTTTGGGCGTCTTTGGATTCGGGGAAATTATATCAAATTCTAGTACAATTTCAGAATTAATTAGATGGTTCGCAATCAGTTTCTTAATAGTTTATTCTATTTTGAGATTCAAAGCTTCATATGAAGGGAATGCTCTTGACGTAAGCTTAGAAAAAAATAATATTAGTGCTAAAAAAACTGCTATAATTACTCTGGGTTTTACTTGGTTAAATCCACATGTATATTTGGATACAACCGTTCTATTAGGAACCGCCTCTCTACAGTTTCAAGGAGATGAAAAAATAGCATTTGCTATCGGTGCAATGGCATCATCGTTTTTGTTTTTCTACAGCCTTGGATTTGGAGCTCGCCGTCTAGCGCCTTTATTGAAAACTGAAAAAGTATGGAGAAGAATCGATTTTATAATCGGGATAATTATGTTATGGATTGCATGGAGTATTTACACCTCCTAATTATTGTCAATAAAGTCCTTAGCAGAGCGTAACAGATTGATTTCCTGCTCAAAAGTCAGTTGATCGAAGGCTTCTTCAAAATTGACCCACAGATAGTTAGTGTGTTCATGAGATAGCTTTACACTTAATTCATCAGTATTTGCTAAATACCAAAATACTTGTTTTGTTGTAGGGGTTCCCTTAGAAAAAAATGTATATTCTGTCCTAGACTTCCATCCATCAATTATAGAAACTTCAGAAATACCTGTCTCCTCAAGTAACTCTCTCTTAGCTGTTGAAAAGTGATCTTTATCGCTCTCTTCAATATGCCCTTTTGGAAAACTCCAATGGCCTTGAGGATATTGTAACAAAAGTATGCTGTCATAATTCATCAGAATGAAGCCGCATGATGTTTCCATAATTCAAGGGGAAGCGTTGACGATATTGAATTATACCAAAGGGGCGGCAGGAACAAATGATACATGGGGGGTTGGTCAATGAAAGGATATACGGATGCATTAGCCCTAGATATTGATAAGATAATTACCGATAGTGATTTAGATGGAGTTTTCACAGCGGCTATACTAAGGAGATGGTGGCCAAATGCAGAGGTAATTTTTGGTCACCCTGGTAGTTTACGTGCTGGTATGATGGATAATATCATTGATAGGAAAACAGCGATTTGTGATTTGCCAAGACACCCTAATTGTGGATTAAGTATTGATCATCATAAATCAAACGAACCCTTTGGAGAAGAAATAGATGATTGTATAATTTTATGGGAGCCTACTCCAAGTGCGGCAAGAATTGCCTATAATCTTCTAAAAGATAATGTTGATTTAAGTGATTTAACTGAAGCAATGGATTGGGTAGATAAATTGGATGGAGGTTCAATTACAATTGAAGAATTTAATGGAGATAACCCGGTCCTCTGGATTGGAAGGGTGATTGGTGCAAATGAAGAAATTACTATGCAAATACTTGAAAAAATACAGCATAGGATGTCAATTGAAGATATTTTGATGCTGCCAGAAATAAAATTGGAATTTGAAGAAAGAGTATCTAAACAAGAGGCCTTGAAGGAAATTATCAGAAATAACACGTATGTGGTAGATAGATTGGCTATTGCGAGACTAGAGAACCTAAACATTAGATCTAATGGTTATTTAGTAACTTCTGTCATAGGAAAAGAATGTGATGCATGTATGGTAATACATGGAGATACTGGAGCAAGCTTTGAAGATGATAGTAAATACCCAGTCTCTGCTTCTTTCTATACAAATTCCTTCCTTCATAAATCAGGAGGGGTCTTTGATTTGACAAAATTAGCCACTAATTTCGACACTGAAGGAGGAGGGCATGCAAATGCTTGTGGTTGCAGAATAAAACCCATTGATTATAATGCAGTGACTGATAGAGATGTCATGAGCGATGATATTCAAACCAATATTGATGAATGGTTGAAGATTTGGTCTCAAAGATAAGTGAATAGATACAAGAATCCCAAAAATGCATGTATCATAATCAAGTAGACCATTACATCACTTAATCTGCCATGGGTATTACTAAATTTTGTAAATGGTTTCTTGTCTTTTCTATTCTTACTGGCTTTCATACCTAATTGTCTTAGATACACCATCAATAATAGCCCTAATATTCCTGCCCAGCCATGAAAATGGTTCGGGATTATGTCTAAAAGAGATACTGTTCCATTATTAATTTGGAAATAAATTATTTTTGAGATAAAGGCTAGAAGTATTACAAAAATGACATATAAAAATATCCTATTTCCTGTTTTTTCATGTCTAGAAATTGCTTCATCTAGAGTCTCATTTTGAAGATTTATCTTCTCTTGGCGCCATTTTCTTTGATTAAGAAACTCCCGAATAATCACTAAAGCCGCAAGAGGGTGGAGTAGAATTACTATCGTGGCCAGAGCCTCCATGAAGTGCGCTGAATCGTAACATATCTTGAGGTCTCGCTTTTTCTGTCTTGCATAAGAAGGCGGTGCGTTCATGTAGGATGGGCTGTGGGGCGGATTATCGGAGTGTCTTCATTTGGAGCAGTATCTATTGGATTGTCTTGCGGACCTGCAAAGGGCAGGGGATGATGAAGGTCGTAGAAAAAGAGCGATAAATAAATCAGAAACATGGGATTTATTGAACAAAAATTGGAAAGCTTTAGCAGTACTGGCTGCAGAAAAGACGGCTCCTAAGATCGCTAATGAAAATGAAATTAATAATAGAGAAAATAACGCTAATCGTAGTCATAGAAATCGAATTGGAAGAAGAGGAGGTAGAAAGGGTAGAATGGGGCTGGAAGACCATTTGCCAACACCAAAACAAGCTATCGATTCCAATAATTCTGCAGCATTCAAATTGTCAATTTTAATAGCGCAAAAACATAAAATGTCAACATGGGAGAAATCTTTAGATGACCAAATGGATTTACTGAGGTTAGAATGTAGCCAGGGTATTCATCCAGTTTGGAGTCGATTAGCAAGAGAGGCCCCTATTTTTGCTGAATTCGAAAGATTCGATATTATTGAAGAAGAGAGTGAAGTCTTCAATTCGAAAGATTGGATAGATGCTGCAAACCTAGATCCTAGAAATATAGTAACTCTTCGAGAGTGGATCAATATGAAGGTTCCATTCAAGTTATCAACTTCTCAAGCACTCTGTTTAGAAAAAATTCGTAAAGATTTAGCCGGTAAACCAAGACCAAGCTCTTGGCCACAAATGATGAAAGGAAAATTAAGAAACTTAGAAAATGAGGGGGCATTACTAGAATCTATTTTACTTCTTTGTGCCAACTCAAATGAAGCCTTTGATGTGCTTGAAAAGATTGAAGAGATTTCTGAATTGAAGGTTGTTGCTTCTAAACAAAAAAGGTTGTATCGAATAAATTCAGGAGAAAAAAGTATCCTAACTGATTGTATTAATCAAAAAGGAAATGATGAACTATCCAATGCAATTAGAGTTGAAGCATGGAAAAAAATTGAATTTATTGATAATGATTTTTCTTTAAAATTACTAATGGAAGGTAAAGAGATTTTGGAGAGTATGAATGAAAATATACCGTCCGTCTTGCATTGGAAAATTAGCAAGAAAATGTTTGAAAATGAAGATTTTGAAAGATCCATTAATATGATCGAAGATTTAACAATAACTGATAATAATAAACTATTATTTTCATTAGAAGTGATTTCAAAACACAATTCTGAAAAATTAGAAAGAACTATTCTAGATTATATACAAAATGCAGATGAAGAAAGTGTAGTATCCGCTATGAGATGTGTGGATGCCCCAGCAATTATTCAATTAGAAGCTTCTAAAATTCTCTCAAATACAGATTCAATCAGATTTACTGACGAGATTTTATCAGTATTGACCCGTACAGCAGATATTGAAAATCTTGCTCAAAAAATGGGAGAAGATAATTCATTGGCTTTAGCATATCCGTTCAGAGCATTGATGGTGTGGCATTTAATGCCTGCAGAAATTGGTGTCAAAAAGATCGAGCAACTCATCAGTTTAAGGAAAAAAGCTCTAACATCGTTAGAAGATTCTGAAAAAGATGATGTTTTATCTGACGTCTCTTTAGCATTAATATCTCTTTTAGGTGGAATTCCTTCTAACATTAATTCGATTCATAAAATCCTGGATAAGGGAGCAATTGTTGTATTAAATCAGGTGAGGAAGGCGCTATCTTCAGATGGGTCAGGAGTTGTAAAAGATTCTTTGATTGCTACGTTAAATGACTCTATTGATAATATCAAGCTATCCACTTTAGATCGAAGATTGTTTGATGCATTAATTGACTCATTATATGTTAATTCGTCTGCCATGCAATTACAGTCTGGGAATAATGAAAAAGAAGAAAATGCATTATCAACTTTGGAAAGACTGGCAGGAAAAGAAAAGAATACACTTAGAACCATCAGAGCTCTAACTAATTTAGTAAAAGAGCACAGTGTAGGGATTGAATCTCTAGAAAAATGGTATAGAGTTCACGATAAAGATTCATCTGAATATCAAATTATTCGTGCTGCTCTACAGAAAAAGAATGGAAATAGGTTAAATGCCGCAAGAGCATACAAAGAAGGTGCATTAAAGATTGAAGAGAACTATGAAGAGTCCTCTTTGATTCTCAGAAAGGCTATGATTGAATATGCACATTCGGGCACATGGGAAGAAGCTGTAGATTTACTAGATCAAAAGCCTGAATTAGAAACACTATTGACTCAAAGATTTCAATTATATTTGAGAACATGCGCAGATAATAATGCTGGTAAAACTGATAGAGCAACTAAGAGATTAATACGATTTGTCAGTGACCAAGAAAAAGGAAATAAAAATGAAATTGATAGTGAGTATAATAAGAGAAGGAAAGAGGCCTTAGAATTAATTCAAAGATACCCCGATGAACATAATTTACCTGATAAAAATTTCAAAGGAAGGGTGAAAGCCGCATTACTTACCTTAGAAAAATCTGGTGGCTCTAGAGAGTCCGATTTGGAAAGACGTTTCCAACTAGAATTACATGAAATGAAAGATATTTTCGAATTGACATTATTGGGAGAGCAAATCGCTGAGCAAAATCCACTCAGAGGTATCAGAAGATTCGAAGAAGCAATAGAGACTGGTTATTTCAAGGGTAGACAAATTGAGCGTTTAAGAGATACTCAAAGAGCCGTTTTTGTAAGCCAAAGTGGTAATATTTCTGTAAAAGATAGGAGGACATTGAAGAATCTCGGATTGAAGCCATTAATTTTAGTTGATACTAATGTACTAATTCATGCTTTGAAAGATGAATTATTACAAGAAATATCAAATGATGACTTTGGCTCCTTTGATTGGTCTGTAGAAAGGTCTTTTCATATGATGCTGAGAAGGCAGGGTGGGAAAGAAACCTTCCTTTCAATCCCTCCAGCAGCATTATCAGAATTTACCAATAGGGCGAAAAATCCAGAAACTGTTTTCGGATTGTTTAGTGACGTATACATTAATAAAAAACAATGGAAAGAAAAAATAACTAAAGATTTCCTAAATAAAAAGGTAAAAGAAATTTGTGATTCTTTTAGTACTTGGCCACAAGAAAAATATTCAGATAAAATATCAAACATTGAATTAGAAGAGTTCTTACTGAAACACGAAAATATATTCGAATTGGTCGATGAACAAAAGCGTAGGAGATCTGAAGAAATACCAACAAGAACCGAATTAAATGGAAAGGAAATTTATCCGGAAAGAGGAGATATGGAAATCATGCGCGATGCAGCATCCCTTGCTTCTTTGCCACTGCAAGAAATTGGTAATATCTTAGTGGCTACAAGAGATTCGGATTTTAGACTGGTATCAAGAGCATTAGAGGAAGAGTTTGGATTTGGAGTGGTATCTGATGCTCAACAACTAAATTCTAGAATTTAATTTAAACGATCTAGATTAGTCCATGTGCTTAATAATGGCTTCACCGAACTCTGAACAACTCAGTAATTTCGCATCATCCATTAATCTTTCAAAATCGTAAGTTACTGTTTTGGCAGATATTGCACCTTCCATGCCTTTCACAATCAAGTCTGCCGCTTCATTCCATCCCATATGACGTAGCATCATTTCCGCAGAAAGTATCAAAGATCCAGGATTTACTTTATTCTGGCCTGTATATTTTGGTGCAGTACCATGAGTCGCTTCAAATATTGATATTCCTGTATCATAGTTAATATTTGCACCTGGTGCAATTCCAATTCCGCCTACTTGAGCCGCTAGAGCATCAGAAATATAATCGCCATTAAGATTCATTGTTGTCAATACTCCATATTCCTTTGGTCTTGTGAGTACTTGTTGCAACATAGCGTCAGCAATTACGTCTTTGATTATAATTTCTTGATTTGTCTTCGGATTTTGGATAACACACCAAGGACCGCCATCCAATTCTTTTGCACCAAATTCATCTTTTGCTAACTGATAGCCCCAATCTCTAAATCCGCCTTCTGTAAACTTCATTATATTTCCTTTATGAACTATGGTAACACTAGACTTATCGTTATCTATGGCATAGTTGATTGCTGCTCTGACAATTCTAGATGTCCCTTCACGACTTATTGGCTTGATTCCTATACCACTAGTATCTGGAAATCTAATTTTAGTTACTCCCATTTCATTTTGAAGGAAGTTAATCACTTTCTTAACTTCGGGACTGCCAGACTCCCATTCGATACCAGCATAAACATCTTCACTGTTTTCACGGAAAATAATCATATCTACAAATTCAGGATTTCTAACGGGACTGGGGGTTCCTTCATACCACCTCACCGGACGAACACATGCAAAAAGGTCCAATTTCTGACGAAGAGCGACATTTAGACTTCTGATACCTCCACCTACCGGAGTGGTCAACGGTCCTTTGATTGATACCAAGCCGGTCCTCATCGCCTCAAGAGTTTCTTCGGGCAACCATTCACCTGTTTTATCAAATGCTTTTTGCCCAGCTAATACTTCATTCCAATAAATTTTTCTTTCATTGGAATATGCTTTTTTGACCGCTGCATCGACTACATCAATCATTACAGGAGTGATATCTATTCCAATCCCATCTCCTTCAATATAATGTACTAAAGGCTCATTAGGGACAATTAGGTTACCGTTTTTAATTGAAATTGCTTCTCCCTCGGACATATTTCTCAGAGATGCCACTTACCACTCATTCATGAAGCCAACCCCTGTGCCTTAAGCAGAAGTGAGACAGATGAAAGGCGTAGTTAGATGGACAACCGGTGAAGAAATAGAAGGTGAAACAGATAATGGAAAACTCACTCAATTTCATAGTGAAACTGCGGCCAGCCCTATGCAGATAGTGCTCCAGGCACATGGAGCATGTTCATTGATTGACGTTATTGACGGGCTAAAACATCGAATGGAGAATGTAAGAGCAATGTGGATTGAACTGGAATCAGAGAGGGCCACGGAAAGACCAAAGGTGTTCACTTCTGTTAAAATGAAATATGTAGTTGAAGGAGATGTACCTGAAAAATTACTAAGAAGATTGATTCATCAAAGTCATGAAAAATATTGTTCAGTTGGTGTGATGATAACGAGATCTGGAGCAAAACTAGATTGGAGTCTGGAATTAAGACCATAATCTTCTAAATTAACAAAAATTCCTAGTATACCGTTACACAAAACAAGTAATCAAAATAAAGAAAATAAAGAGTGCTTTTCATAAAGCATTAAACACCCTCTATTCCGAAGAGAAAATCCCTTACGCCGGGAAACCCATATCAAGACTGTCAAAAATAGGAGTGTGAAGTTATGCAGACCAAAGTAAAAGATAAATCAAAAACTACTGAAAGCCATCAAAATAATGAAAATGGAATGATAGTGGAAAGAAGATTTACTACTGCTGGAGAAGACCCATTTGACCTGTTCTCATGGATCTCTATGGATGTAGAAATAAGAAATCCTGATGGAACAATGGCGGACTCTATAGAAGGAGTTCAATTTCCTTCCGGATTTGAAGGCGTACCAGGGAAAATTGCTGCTCAAAAATATCTGAGAAAAGCGGGGGTGCCAACCTATCTGCGCAAGGTGGCGGAAGATGGCATTCCCGTTTGGCTCCAGAGAAGTGAGCCCGATCATGAGAAACTACAAACATTAGATCCCAAAGATAGATTCACTGGAGAAATTCATGGAAGAAATTTATTCAGAAGATTGGCTGGGACTTGGACATATTGGGGCTACAAATATGGATATTTTGCTAGTGAAGTCGATGCAAGAGCATACTTCGATGAAATGTGCTACTTAATCGCAAGCCAGCGTTCTGCCCCTAATAGCCCTCAATGGTTCAATACTGGTTTACACTGGGCTTACGGGATAGAAGGTCCTGCACAAGGGCATCATTATGTGGATCCAGCAACTGGAGTGTTGTGTCTTTCTGAAAATGCATATGAACATCCACAACCGCACGCTTGTTTCATTCAATCAGTCAGCGATTCATTGGTTGGCGGGACTAGTTCAATAATGGGTCTTTGGAATAGAGAGGCTTTATTATTCAAATTTGGCTCAGGAACCGGATCTAATTTCTCTAATATTAGAGGGGCGGGAGAACCTCTATCTGGAGGAGGGAGTTCTTCTGGTTTGTTATCATTTTTGAAAATTGGAGACAGGGCGGCTGGCGCCATAAAATCGGGTGGTACTACTCGTCGTGCAGCTAAAATGGTAACTTTGGATTTAGATCATCCAGACATAGAAGAATATATTGATTGGAAATCGAGTGAAGAAGAGAAAGTATCTGCATTAGTAATTGGATCTAACATATTACAAAAGCATGCTAATTCTTTGATGGAATCGATATGGCAACATGAAGATGACGATACTAGACTCGATCAATCACAAAATTCTGCTTTAAGAAAATCCATAGTTAGAGCAATCAAGGATAATGTGCCACAACCACACATACAGCGTATACTAGATTTAGCTAAGCAAGGTTGGAAAGGAGTAGACTTCGAGTGCTTCGATACAGATTGGCAAGGAGAGGCTTATATGTCTGTTTCTGGACAAAATAGTAACAACTCTGTCAGAGTACCGAACGCATTTATGGATGCTGTCAAAAATGGTGAAAATTGGAATCTTGTCTGGAGAACAGAGAAAGATAAAGCGGCTGAAGAAAATAGAGAACCAGAAGCTTGTAAGGTACTAGATGCAGGAGAACTTTGGGATAAAATAGCATATACTGCATGGGCTTGTGCTGATCCTGGTGTTCAATTTGATACTACTATCAATGAATGGCATACTTGTCCGGAGGGTGGGAGAATCAATGGCTCAAACCCATGCTCGGAATATATGTTCCTTGACGATACGGCTTGTAATCTAGCAAGTATTAATTTACTTCATTATTATGATTTAGATAATCAAACTTTCCAAATTGAAGATTTTAAACATAGTGTAAGGCTTTGGACCGCTACACTTGAAATTAGTGTACTGATGGCTCAATTCCCATCAGCAGAAATCGCACAGAAATCCTATGACTATCGAACCTTGGGACTTGGATACTGTAATATTGGTTCATTACTCATGCACATGGGAATACCGTATGACGACGAAAGGGCTTATGCCATTTGTGGTGCAATAACAGCAATAATGTGTGGAGAATCATATGCTACAAGCGCCGAAATTGCTTCTATACTCGGACCTTACCCTGATTATGAAAGAAATGCTGAACACATGTTAAGAGTTATGAGAAATCATCGAAGAGCAGCATATGATGCTCCTGAAGATGAATATGAGGGATTGACTGTTTTACCTCGTGGTATAAATGCTAAGAAATGCCCCCAAGATTTACTATTAGCCGCAAGAGACGCATGGGACCGTGCATTGAGAGAAGGTGAGGAATACGGATACCGAAACGCACAAACTACTGTAATTGCACCTACTGGAACAATTGGTCTTGTTATGGGTTGCGATACAACAGGTGTCGAGCCGCAATTCTCCTTAGTTCAATACAAAACTCTAGCAGGTGGTGGTTCTCTAAGGATAATTAACAAGGGAGTTACAATGGCCCTACGTAGACTAGGATATTCAGATAAACAAACAAAGGCAATTGAAGAGTTTGTAATGGGTACAAAGAGTTTGAATGGATGTCCAAATCTTTCATACGAAACACTGGAATCGGTAGGTTTCACTTCTGCCCAAATTAAAAATATAGAAGATAAACTACCCGATGTTTTTGATATTAGATCAGCTTTCTCACCAAGTATTCTAGGTAAAGAAATGTGTATGGGCTCATTAGGAATGACTGAAGAGCAGTATAATGATGATTTCTTTGATGTTTTAGGATATTTGGGTCTAGATGCTACTCAAATTAACGAAGCGAATGATTATGTTTTAGGTAAAGGAACAATAGAAGGGGCTCCTGGATTGAAAGATGAACACTTGCCCGTTTTCGATTGTGCGACTCCTGGAGGTAAATATGGTACTCGTTCTATTGATTGGCCAGCTCACGTACACATGATGGCTGCAGCACAACCATTCATATCAGGTGCAATCTCAAAAACTATCAATATGCCATCAAATTCAACAGTATCAGAAATTAAAGATGCTTATGATTTAAGCTTCTCTACTATGATTAAAGCATGTGCAGTGTACAGAGATTGCTCTAAATTATCTCAGCCATTAATGAATCAACTTGTAGATTCAAGTGCAATGGAAGAAGATGAGGATGAAGAAGTCGGAGTTGTTCAGAAGATGGTTGAACAAGTAGTAGAATCATTACCTTTACCAACCTCAAAGGCTCAACCTCTTGCAGAAGCAATGGTGCATGATTATATTGCTACAAGAAGGCCTTTACCAGATACCTGTGAAGGAGGTAGAATGAAGGCAAGAGTTGGTGGACATACTGTTTATCTGAATCATAGTTCATATGAAGATGGTCGATTGGGAGAGATAATGCTAACCACATCAAAAGAAGGTGCTGCTTGGAGATCTATGCTAAACCAATTTGCAATTGCTGTATCTCTGGGACTCCAACATGGCGTCCCATTGGAGGCTTTCGTTAACTCGTTTACATTCCAAAAGTTTGAGCCAAGCGGAATGGTTATCGGAGGCAGTGGAAGAGTAAAAATGTCTTCTAGTATCGTTGACTATATTTTCAGAGAGCTAGCTATAAAATACCTAGATAGGCATGATTTAGCTCATGTTTCTCAAGAAGATTTGGACCCATATTCAATAAGTAGGCCTGAAATTACGGATGATGGCATAGTTAGAAGCAAGGGGGAAGTAAGAGAAGTGCAACAAACTTTAGGCGCATTCGATAATGTTGAAGATGCAGTTGCAAAAACTAGAAGATTAGCCAGAGAAAATGGCTTCACTGGAGATATTTGTACAGACTGTGGAAGTAGTCAAATGGTTAGAAATGGGACTTGCTTGAAGTGCAATGCCTGTGGCTCTACTACTGGTTGTTCCTGATCGAATCACCCAACTTCTTATTTCTTAGAGTAATTCGATCTACTAAATCTCTATGCGAATCTAAATCTAAATGATATATTTCGGATGAAATTTTAAAGAATGACTCCGGATTTACTTCAAAAATTCCAAGCATCATTCCAGATAACTGAGATTTAGATTCCTGATTGCAAATTGTCCATATCTTAGGTACCAAATTATCCGAATCATCAGTGTCCAAAGAAAGATAATGTCTCAACCCAGAATCGATTAGCCTCTGAATCATACGGGCGTCTCCATATTCTGTAATTTCCTTTGCAAATTGACAAAATATCTTTTTGTCCAATCGAGCCAAACTTCCAAGATAAGTTATAGATAAAACTCTGGTATCTGAGTCTATGTCTTTGATTAATTTCTCGAATAAAGATATACAGAAATCTCTATCTTCTGAATCTATTCTAGATAAATTAGAAGCGAGATTTCTTCTCAATATATCTTTATCACTGTTACAAATCTGAAATAAAATTTCTTTTGCAGATTCGGGGCTGTGAGACATTGTTATTATCAATGACAAAACTAAGCTCTCACTATTTTTTCGATTACTATCAAGAATAATGCTTTGCACTCTCAAAGGAATATTTAGTACAGATGTTACATGCTTACTAACTGAAAGTCGTTCGAGCCAGTAAGGCAACACTGTTTCGTGATTGGTTTGGTAAAGTTGTAGAATATCTAGAACGGAATTTGCCGCCAAGACGCCACTGGGATGCCCAATCTCTTCAACTGATTTGTTTGATTTACCATCCCAAGTAATATGATGTCGACCAGATAATCGGATTGTTTTTTGTCCTGGTTTTCTTGCAAAAATTATGCATTCAAATAAGTTAAAACATTCTGATTCCGTAATACTCGAGCCTTTCAAACTCAAACCTATAAGGGCACTGATAGATAGGTACCAGCGTTCTGTATCCGGTGATTCTGCATCCAATGCTGAATACAACCAATCTTTAATTTGTAAAATTAAAATTCGTTCTGAAATATTTTCAATATTTTTCGAAAGCCAATTTTCTCTTTCTGTTTCAGGATCAATGTGTCGCTTGATATAACTGGGCTCGTATAAATCGCAAATTATGTTTAATCTATACAAAAAACCCGCATTATCGATTGATGATATACCTAATGCTTGCTGTATCAACGAAGATGAACTATTAGGAGGTCGGGCGGGAAAATCTGGAATTTCCAATGGAGGATTAGGTAAAGGAAGGAAATCAAATGATAATGATATGCATTCTTTCATTAAGTTATCACAAGACTGCCGAAGGAGCGCTTTGGTCTCCCTTTTTGGCATCGTTTCACCAGATTAAATCTCTAGTTCGATATTCAAATTTTGAATCAATTCCTTATATCTATTCCTAATTGTAACTTCAGTAACTCCTGCTACTTCAGCCACTTCTCTCTGAGTTCTTCTCTTGCCGCACAATACACTTGCAATGTAAATAATTGATGCTGCTATTCCAGTTGGTCCACGACCGCTTGTAAGCTCCTTTTCCTGTGCTGCTGAGATCAACTCATATGCTTTAGATTGGACTTCAGCATCGAGATCCAAACCCGAACAAAATCGAGGGATATAATCTTCTGGCTTAGTAGGAGGGATTTTCATTTTTAATTCGCGAACCATAAATCGATAAGTTCGGCCAATTTCTTTTCTGCCAGTACGGCTGGCTTCACCAATTTCATCTAGAGTTCTTGGATTTTGACATTGCCTACAAGCCGCATACAAGGATGCTGCAGCAACACCTTCAATTGAACGACCGCGAATTAATCTAGCTTCAACTGCTTTCTTATAATTCACAGCTGCTGACTCTCTAATTGATTTCGGTAAATCTAGTCGACTAGCCATTCTATCGAGTTCGGCTAAAGCCATCGCAAGATTTCTCTCAGTCGCATTACTAACACGAGACCTCTTCTGCCACTTTCTCATTCTATAAAATTGAGATCTATAACGTGAAGAAATGGATTTACCAGAGTAATCCTTGTTCTGCCAGTCTATATCTGTTGAGAGCCCTTTATCATGTAACATTACAGTCATTGGAGCCCCGGTACGGGCTCTCTGATCTCCTTGCTCAGGACTGAAAACACGCCATTCAGCGCCTTGATCGATTACTTTGTCTTCTAATACCAACCCACAGTCTTCACAAACGACCTCTCCACGAGTTTCGTCTCGATTTAGATTTCGGCTTCCACATTCATCACATTTTACGGTGTCTTCTACAAGATAATCTGCCATCCCATCACGCCCTCTTTCCTAGGAAAGGTAAAATACCCCGAATGACGATGTTATTTAAGGTTAACATATAATTGGAAAATTACAAATCTTTAGAATTATATTTTATCTAAACAAAAAATTGAGAATGGTGATATACAACCCAATCATGGCAAGGTATAGCGAGAGTTGAGACGATGAGTGATAATTTGTGGCCTCCTTCAAAAATTTCGTTAAATCCCAATAAGAGAATACTATTCTTAACAAAAGATTTGGACCTTATAAAAAAACAATTATACGAAGGATTGAATCTTAGAATGGAAGATCTGAAAGTTGAAGATCTATTGGATGACATCAACACTGACGTAATGACTCCTGCATGGGTTTGTTTCGATTATGATCCTTCTAAAATTGCTGAAAATGCTTATGCTGGCCTTTTACACGATGGACGACGCGTGTTTGATTCGCATGCTCTAAAAGATGGGAATTTTGAAGTTATTGTATCGGGTCATAGAAAAGGAACCGGATCTAGTAGAGAGACTGCGCCTCAATGTGAAAAATGGTCTGGTATAAGAATAGTAATAGCAGCTTCATTTGCTCCAATACATGAAAGAAATAATATAAATTTAGGACAATTGATGGGAGATCATTCAATGCTTGAAAGATTGCAAAATGGAGAAAGTATTGATTTGGATGAGTTTACAAACAAATATGATACTGTAACAAAACTAATTCTAGAAAATGGAGGCATCTTCCCTTTCGCAAAAGAGCTTGCAGCAGGAAATATCGAGCTTCCACCTGTCAATAAAGAACCTCGTCCGATGACAATGGTAGAGAAAATAATATCTAAAAAATTAATTTCAAAAGATTCTGTAAAAGGGTTTGTTAGACCAGGAGACGCTGTACTGGCGTCTGTCGATGGCGGTTATTCTCATGAGTTTACTACTGCTCAAGTTCATGAGTTCTTAAAATCTGAATATGGAGAGGAGTATCAAATTCCAAACCCGCCAAAATTTGCCGTTTTTGAGGATCATTTGTTGTATGCAACCGGGGTGCCGAGATTTGGAAAGTTCAAAGAAAAAATTCAAACCTTGAGAAATATGCAAAATGATTTTCAAAGACATACTGGTGTAAGAGATTATTCAGCAGTTAATGGAATTTCTCCAGGAATATGCCATCAAGTTGCAAGAGAAGAATTTATTGATGTTGGAGATTTTATCCAAGCTACTGATAGTCATACCTGCATGGGAGGAGCTAGTAATGCTTTGACATACGGCGTCGGTTCCACAGAATATGCAAATTTAATTCACAATCAATTTGCATTTGTAAAGGTTCCAGAAAGTATTAGATTCAATCTTATCGGAAATCTCCACCCTGGCTGTACTGCAAAAGATGTCATCCTACATATCTTATGGAAGTATGCAGCAAAATCAGAGACTCTCGATAGAAGCATGGAATTCGGTGGACCCGGCCTCGCGAGCCTATCCATGGATGAAAGGGCAACATTATGCAATATGGCTACCGAATGTAGTGCAAAGACAGGTATATGTGATCCAGATGAATTAACAGTCAAATGGTTGATGGAAAGAAGATTGGAATTAGATAGAAAAGAAATAGTAGAATCCTTTGTTACAGCTGATGAAGGAGCAATATATCATGGCGGTATTCATACAATAAACCTAGATGAAATCAAACCAATGGTAGCCCATCCTGGAGACCCGGACAAAGGAATACCATCAGACCCCACAAATGGTGCATATATCGATGACTTAGGTATTGTAAAAATTGACATTGCATACGCAGGGTCATGTACAGCAGGGAAAGATGATGATTTTGCATATTATGCAGAAGTAACAAAGGCTGCTTTAGATGCGGGGTTGAAAATAGCAGAAGGGGTGGATTGCTACATTCAATTTGGTTCTAAGACAGTCAAAGAATTATCGGAAAAAAATGGATGGACAGAAATGTTCGAAAAGGCCGGTGTAAAACTGATTGATCCTGGTTGCGGAGCCTGTATTGGAGCGGGCCCTGGAGTTAGCCATAATGATGAACAAATTTCTATTTCTGCTATAAACAGGAACTTTCAAGGAAGATCAGGGCCTGGAAAATTATACTTGGCGAGTCCGCTTACAGTAATGGCTAGTGCTTTCACTGGGAAAATTACAGCTTGGAGGCCAGATCTTTTTTCGTAAAAAATTCCCATGCCCCCCAAATTGCTGCCAGAAACCAGGCTATTTCTAAAATTAAAAAAGCCCACTCGTCAATAAAATATGCTCTCACCGCCAATAATCCAGACCCCGCTGCCATTAACCCCAAATATGCTATTTCCTTACTTTTGAGGACGCCCCTCGTTTCTAAGAAAAATGCTGTTAAAATCAAAATCATTCCAATATAAGCAACGAATTCACCTTGAATCACATCAACTACTACATTAATCATGACTTCTCTACAATCATTGAAAATATATACTTTCGTCATTTGAACAAGCGCATGTTTCAATAGCCTATCGAGTTCCCATGCATCTAACACAAGTTGGCCCCAAGTCATTAGGACATGGGAGGACCAAGTGGAGGGAAAATTATGGTGGATGCACACGAGATATCTGGAAAACAAAAACAAATTGCTGTTAGTGAGTTCTTTGAGAAAAATAAGCACTTTTTAGGATTTGATTCTCTACAAAGATCATTAATTACTGCAGTCAAAGAAGCAGTGGATAATTCGCTAGATGCTTGTGAAGAAGCTAGAATACTACCGAATATTACAGTTGAAATAAATAGATTAAAGGGCGAAGATATTGAATTAATTTCTCAAGACAATGGTCCGGGAATTCCAAGAGATGCCATAGAAAATGTATTTGGTAAATTCCTATTAGGTTCAAGATTTCATGCCATAAGACAAACTAGAGGTCAACAAGGTATTGGAATTACTGGAGTTGTGATGTATGCGCAATTGACAACAGGGGCAAAAACTCGTGTTGTATCAAAAATAGCTGCTGATTCATCAGCAGTATTTGTAGAATTAGGATTAGATACAAGAAAAAATAAAGCAATAAAAACAAAAGAAAGGAGAGAAATTTGGATTGATCAGAACACTGGGGAAGAGATCGAACATGGGCTTAAGATTTCCACAATAATGAAAGCAAAATATCAACGAGGAAAGCAATCAGTATATCAATATCTCAGGATGACTTCGATAGTAAATCCACATGCGACTATCAGTTTGATAGTTAGAGGTAAAGATGGAGAAATTATAGAAGAAGGTAAATGGGTAAGAACTAGTGAGAGATTACCAAGAGTTGTTGAAGAAATAAAACCTCATCCACATGGTATACAACTAGGTACTTTACAACGTATGTTGAGAGAATCTGAGCAAAGAAAAATGACCTCTTTTCTTAGACATAATTTTTCAGGAGTAAGTGTCAGAGCAGCGAAAGAGGTTTTATCAAATTCTGAGATTGAAGATGATAGGGTTCCGAAAAGAATTAATTCTGAAGATGCAAAAAAACTGATTGGGTCTTTTCAAAAGGTCAAATTACTGCCTCCTCCAACAGATTGTCTATCTCCAATTGATGATTTACTAATCAAAAAAGGTCTATCAAAAGCCATTGATTCAAGGTTTGCATCAACGGTTACCAGGCTCCCAACAGTGAGCCAAGGCAATCCATTCCAAATAGAAGTTGGACTTGTTTTTGGAGGAGATATCGCTGCTGATGGCCCTATAGAAGTGTTAAGATTTGCAAATAGAGTCCCTCTAATGTATCAACAAGGAGGTTGTGCACTAACAAAGGCTATTGAATCAATTGATTGGAAAAGATATGGTTTAGAACATCCAGGAAGTAAGGGATTGCCAAAGGGCGCGGCAGCTGTATTAATTCATCTTGCTTCGACCAATGTTCAATTTACAAGTGAGGCGAAAGAAGCTGTAGCAGATAATGAGGAAGTTTTCGATGAGATTAGAAAAGGACTTTTAGAAGTAGGTAGAGGATTGAAAAATCATCTAAAGAAAAAGGAGCAAAGGAAGAAAGCAAAAGAAAAATTCGAACTAGTGAATGTGATTCTTCCTGAAATTGCAAAAAAAACATCGAAGATTCTGGGCAGGAATGAGCCAGATTTAGCTCCAGTAATTACTCAAATAATGAATGCAGTATTCTGCGAGGAAGAGTTGGGTTGGGATAAAGAAAGAAAATTAGCGACATGTTCGATTAAAATTTTCAATTATACGGCAAGAGCTCGTGCATATACAATTCTTCTGAAATGGCCTGAAAGTAATGAGGTGGCTATGATCGAAAACCCTAATGGAGGGAGGAAAGAAGCTCGGGGGATTTGGGCTTGGAGACTCGACACGCTGAATCCTGGAACTTCAACAACGATTAATGTCGCTCTTTCTGGACTCAGTAAAGGAGATTGGACTGATACTGATATTTTCTTTAGAGGTAATGGAGATATAATTGGGGCTACTAAAATTGATGAGAAAATCCTTGAGGAAATACGTAAAAGCGAAGCTTTAACCGCAATTAGAAATGAAATTTCTGAGACTGAAATACAAATAGATAATACTAATACTCAATCATTTTCAAACAATAATGAAGAGAAGAACACTGAAGAAATAAATATTTTTGAAAAATATGAGGGGGGGTTTGAATGAGCGCTGTTGGACAAAGAAAAACAAAAGACGAAGTTAAAGAAGCGTTAAAGGGAATAGCTGCAGAAATGCATAACAAAATGGAAAAAGGTGTTCCTCCGGCTATGACTCTACCAGTTAGATCAAAAACAAATATTGGTTTTGATAATAGACTAGGAGTTTACAAATACGGTAAAAAGAAGAGTACCAGAGATGCAACCAGCCTTGGTTCTGCGAGACAATTATTACGTTCTTTGCATGTGACTGAATTCATTGAACAAATGATTGATTCCGGAAAATCTTCAACATTAAGAGAAATGTACTATATCAGCGAGGCTTGGGGACATGGTAAATTTGGTTCACAAAATGAGAGTAACAATCTGGCTGAAGACCTAGAAATCGTAACTAAATGTCTACGAGAAGATTTCAAATTACGTCCTGAAGAAGATGGAGCGAGAATAATTGGGAATGTTACCTTTGAAGAAAGAAACAGAAAGGGCGATTGGATGAGAATAAACTGTAGAGATGATGTAGGAGATTCCGGCTATGGAGTACCATACAATGTAGAAGCAGAAAAATTGAGCTTGGTAGATGAGGATGTCGATTTTATTATGGCAATTGAAACCGGCGGTATGTTCGATAGGCTTGTAGAAAATGGTTTTGACGAAGAAGCAAGATGTGCATTGATTCATCTAAAAGGTCAACCCGCAAGATCAACTAGAAGAATAATGAAGAGGATGAGCCAGGAATGGAATAAACCGATCATTGTTTTCGCTGACTGTGACCCATGGTCGTTTAGAATATATGCAAGTATAGCCTATGGAGCAATTAAAACAGCTCATATTTCTGAATATTTAGCAACCAAAGGGGCTCAATATCTCGGTATTACGGCTGATGATATTTTGGCTTATGATTTACCAAGTGATGAACTTACTAAGCAAGATATCGGTGCTTTAGATTCTGAATTGACTGATCCTCGATTTAACTCTGGGTATTGGAAAGACCAGATTAACTTGATGAAAGAAATCGGTAAAAAGGCTGAGCAGCAATCTCTAGCAAAATACGGTTTAGATTTCGTTACTGATACTTATCTTCCTGAAAAATTAGCCCACATTGGTTTAGGTTATTGATTGCCAAATCTGAAATGTAAGAACTACTGGCTAGATTCATGAAGGAAGGCGCTAAGTTATGGCTCAAGCGTCTAACTGGTGTATCAATAGTCCTAATTTTGATTTTTGTTGGCACTTATAGTGAATCTACAGATAGAATTATTCAACGAATGAACGTTGAAGAAAATAATTTATTACAGCTGGAAGGTGGTGAAAATGGAGTTGTTGAATTAGACAAAGTTCGCCTCTATACCGTAGTTAGATTAAGTGACGATGAATTGGATGTCAAATTAACAAATGAAAATGGAGAAGATATAAATGGATATGAGCCGAATGCATTTGAAAAATTGAATAAAAAACCTAATTCAGATGGAGAAATGGTGTATTTTCCAGTGATGATCTTTGAAGTTTCAGAAAATTCAGAATATAACTTGATTAACGAAGGTAATACAACGTTATGGCTAATCGATGATTTTGAAATTCAATCTGGTTTATTCTCAGATAACATAATTATGCTATCAATGATTAGTTGTTGCTTAGGATTCCCATTAGGATTATTTACTTTAATTATGGGTTTATTTTTCTGGTTAAGAAAAGATAAAAATCCACAAAAATTAATCATTAGAGAGGAAATAATGACTACGGATGAAGTTTTCAAGAAATACAACTCTACAACTGAGAAGGATGTCCCAGATCCATTCTTAGAGATTGAAAAAACCCTATCTGATGAAGAGATTATTAACAAAAAGGCTGAAAATTTAGAGCAAAAAAATATAGAACAAGTTTCTGAAAATTGGAAAAATTGGGATGATGGAGAATAATTTGTTTTTAATCATAAATCATTAAATGGGTTTTTAGATGACCCTGACTACCCAACTACAGGTTGGTAAGTGGCATGGACTTCGATGAAGCTGTGACAATTCTTGAAAATCGAGCAAGGAGAAGCATATTACAACATTTAGTGAAAGAACCTCATTATCCCTTACAACTTTCTGAATTACTAGATATTAGTCAACAGGCTGTGATGAAACATATCAAAGTTTTAGAAAAAGCCGGTTTCATAGATGCTGAAATAGTCCCTTCAGAAAAGGGTGGACCTCCTAAAAAGATGTATAAAGTTAATCAGTCATTTTCTTTGAGATTGGACTTGGGGCCGGAATTATTCAAAGCAGAACATAGAAATATTCCATCAGGCGGCCCTATGAGACTATCAAACAAACTACCAAACGAATTAAATTCAGTGATAGATCGTTTAGGTACGAGAAGGGAATTATCTATGTCTGAGGCAATGAATTTGCTATCAGATATCGATTCTGCTCTCGAAAAAGTCGATCAGCAAAGAGATGCAATAATCGCTCTACATCAACAAATAATGATTAAAACTTCGAAAGAAGTTTCAGAATATGCCGAGTCATATGAAGAAAGAATCATGGCAAGAGAAATGATGACTCAGCCAAGAAGACCCCTGGATTTAGATATATTTTCACAAAATCTAAGAATTCAAGAGTCTCAAGCTGAAAATATAATGGAAACTATTAGAGATAGATTGATGAAAGATTTTGCAATCAATAATGATAATTTCGTTTCAGTTGACAAGGACACTCCTCTTCCTTGGTGGCTAATCAAGTAAGTCAAATATTCAATGCTCAAAATTGAGTATCTGAATCGTCATCAAGATTTGCTAACATGCTACTCTTCTCCGCAAATCTGTCTAATGCTTCCATTCTTCTACCATACATAACAACTCCTGCGACAGCAATCAATGCAAATGTCGCTCCAAGTATGATTGCTGGAACTGAATATCTGGCTATGATTTCAATACCTACGTCCAATATACCATTGTTCGATCCCATTTTACCTGCTGACTTGTAATTATTTTTCTCATCAGTTTCAACGATAATATTCTCTGGGTCTACTACAACAACCACCTCATGAGTTCCTGCTTCAACTAGGTAAAGTAAAGTAATTAGAGGAGGCTCATCATCAGATGATGTAGGCATTATTGCTTCTATTAATTGTCTATAAGCTACATTTTCTTCATCACAGCCATTTCTCTTGATTGAACTGACGGATTGGTCTACACACAAAATCACATTGACATCGGTTGCATGAGAATTACCATCATTCAATATTGAGACTGTAACTGAAAGCATATCTCCTATTTCGCCTTTTGTTTTCCCTACATCAACACTCAAAATCTGTAAATCCGGTGCTCTAAGTCTTAGTTCCAGAACTTGTTCATTAGTATCACAATTTGGACGATAGTTGTCTGGGAAGCCATCTCCATTCATATCGATAGTACAGGAATCTTCCCAAATTGCTGTTTCATCGAAATCTCCTCCAGATGTTGAATCACCAAAGCTTGATTTTAATTTTATTCCAATTTCTCTATCCGCTAAAGCCGCAGTTGGATCTATCGTAACTATTGCAACTAACTGCAACGTAGTGTAAGAAGGCATCACAGGAAGCGTTACGCGTTGGGTCTTCCAATCAATAAAACAGCCATCCGTTGGTTCTGGATCGTTAGCCATCAAAACTACACAGGGACGTTCGATTGGATATTCAGAGCCGAAACCTTCCAGTAAAGCATAATCAACTCTCCACGAGCTAAGAGCATTCATTCCAGGTACCGTATCCCATCCTGCACCATCTACTGTATGGTTGTGAACGGTGGGTTGGTCAGCTACATTACCAAAGTTTGTTACATTCATAGTAAATCTAACTACTCTTCCCGGCGCAGTTGTTTTAATCCTACTTTCAACTGTTGGGTCTACTGTTATTCTCATGTCATGGAACTCAATAACTTCTACTTGTAATGTAACTAAATCCCTTAATTTCGTACCTTCAAAACTTTCTTCACTGTAAATTTCTATAACAATTGTATACTGTCCTGCTAATGTTTCTTCTGGAACATTTATCATTATTGGAATTTCTTGTAATTCATCTCTATCTAATTCTTGGAATAAAATTCTTGGTATTACAATATCCCAAACGTCAGAATTTCCATCCTGATCTGTGATTGAGCCAACAGCCATGTCATATCTATCGGCTCCATTTCCTGTATTCTCGATTATCGTATCAAGTTGGTACTCTTGACCAGGGTATAGGGAGAGGATTGTTTCTGTAGTAGCTTCCAAATCATACCTTTGGATTACATTAGTTACTAGAACCACTGAATCTCTAACCTTAGGTGCGCCATCTAAAGATGCTTTGACAGTTACAGAATCTCCAATTCCAGCAGTTGCATTGTAAGGTGCACACATTTCAGCTGTAACGGTTCTTGGCGTATCTACTGTCCAATATCTGGGGGTCTCTTGTGGTACGCTATTGCCGCCAGGAGCTTCTGAGAAATCAAGATTTACTGTCCAATGGTCGAATCTCCAAGTTTGATCTGAAACTCCTTCGGGCTTCTCTTCAGGACCTCCTGGTGTTGTAAAAACTAAATGTCCGGGTGTGAAATTTTTAGTAACTTCTATGTCAAATTCGGAACATTCACCGGGTAAAACATGCATTGTGGTTTCACCTAATTCGAATACAATATTTCCTGTACTCTTAATTGAAACATTCACCCAGAGTTCAAGAATATCAAATGTTCCTTTATCTACTGACAATACTGGCTCTCCAGTAGACCATCCTTTCAAATATATCACAAAAGTTCCAGGTTCCTGAGAAGTTGGTACATCAATTTGTAAGTTTCTAGTCATGGATTGTCCTGGATCCAGTGATAAGGAAGTAGGGAAAGTAACCCCCCAACCGAAAGGAAGTGCCCATTCAGTTTGACCTTCTAGCGTAGTGGGATCATAAAATGCAAATGTATCATATACATTCCCAGTATTAGTTACTGATATCGAAAATGTTGCTTGTTGTCCTTGTTCAACATCTGCTTGATAGTGGCTTGTATCTAATTCAATACCGTGAACAACATCCATCAGTGTCAGAGTAATTGCTTCATCACGGATAGCTGGATCTTTGTAAGAAACAGCTACTACTTTGATTGTGGCTAATTCATCATGATGTGCCTGATATATCGTAGGTGCTCTGACTCTCATATACAAGTTAAGGCTCTCGCCCCCCTGTAAAGAAACAGGAGTTGAGTCAAAAATTGGCGTATGGTTGCTAGCAAAGAAAATACTAGCACTCCAATTTGTCATTACTCCTTCCACTGTTAGAGAAAATATATCTGAAACTAAATCAGCAGGACCAGGAGTAGGATTAGAGATAGACATGTTGTATGTTGTTTGCTCACTTGGTTCAATTGTATGATAAAATGTTTCATCTTCAGCTAATGAGACATCAACTAATCCTGTGAGAATGTGTACATAGCAAAGTGTGTAAACTCCACCATTGTTCTCATCACTACATTTGTTTGTATCTGACCATGCTACATGAGCTCCGCTTCCCATGTCATTAGCAAAGGCAGGAGGCTGTCCTAACTCAGGTAATGCAGGGGAATTGGGTCCTAATTTATCCGATTGCCACTCTGTAATTGGAAGTAATTCCCAAGGATCAAAGATAGAAGATGCTATTGAATTCAATGGGAACCCTGTAGGATAGTCATTGTTAGTATGATTCAAGCGAGTGTACATCAGTGTCTCTCCTTGAGAACCATTGTAATTATCCAACCAAGTTAGATGAACATTATCGAATGAATCAGTCAAAATTGATGGCATATGTGAATTACCACCATATGGCCTGTCTGGAGGTAATCCTTCATATCCTTCAACATTAGATATTGCGGCATCGGATATTTGCTTGATTGCATATGATGGCAATCCTTCGCTAACTCCGTCCCATGCACCGGCAGAACTTAAACGCAAACGGGTGTAATAAATCTCATAATTGACATCGATATCAAATCCATACGCTCTTCCATCCATCCAAGTAATATGAGTATTGCCTGAATTATCAATTGCAATTGCGGGGTGTAAGCTGTAAGCATCATTCAATGTAACTCTTGTATCGTTGACTACAACTAAATGGCCGTATCCAAGAGCATCGGGTGAAGCGCCCAAATCTTCGATGTATCGGTCTGCAGCATTATCAACGAAGGTCCCAGAATCACCTTTCTGCCAACCTGGCCATGGAGATTCAAGTAACCCCAATGGATCCAAAACTGTCAAGAATATCTCTCTAGAATTATTCGTTGATAGATAGACCAATGCTTCAACCATCAATTGCATTTCTGCTTGATTACCGGCCCCCGTAGGGAAGCTGTACATCATTCCTTCAGCATTGGTTAGGGCTAAAGTTGCTCCGTTACATGTTCGAGAATTAAGACTTGTAAATCCGTTTGGACACTGTGCTAAGTCCATCATGTGTGATCCGACGTCAGTGGAACCGCTACCGAATCCGGCTGCTAAAAGAGGAATTGGAATTATACCCGCTGTAACACATGCGTTATGTGCTTCTAGGATTGATTGTGTGTCTTCTGCGTCAGTAGCAGGATCTCCTCCGTATGGCCCTTCATCTGAAATAGGGATTACTATTTTCGTTGCATTCGGATTCCATTTATGATCGAGAATAGTTGGAGGGTTTCCTGGAACGTTTCCTTGAGCATCATGCCAAGACAAACAAGCCCAAGTTGAGGCAGGGCCCCAAAACTCACTGTAATATCCTCCATCCGCTGGCAAGTCTATAGCACCATTAGCATATACAACTTCGGTCAGTTCTCTAATTCCGCCGGAATCATCATTTGGACCGAGTCCCAATGCTGTTGTACGCGGTCCTTGATTTCCACTTCCACCAGTTGCATATGCAGTAGCACAATTACCACTGGTAGCGGCAGATGGCCAGTTTCCACTGAGTGCATAAAGTGTTTCATAAACCGTCATGTTCGCTCTTTCTAACATTGGTTTCAATCCTTCAAAGTTGTATCCACTAGCGAAGGACCCTCCATAGAATACTGCACACATATCTGCCCATTCGGCATTCATTGATCCAGATGTATCAATAGGAACTACCATCTCTACTTTACCACCACGAGTATCGTCCCATACAACTTGAACGAAGTCATCTAAATCAACGGCTACATCTGGATGTCCTTTGTGACCAATTATTGGGGTTAACAATGTTTCATCCACTGCCACTATGGCAGTCCTTGCAACTACATCAGGTTCAATCATTGCATAATAAATCTGAGGTTGCTGATAATATTTGTCAAGTGGTTCATATGAGTCTTCCCAAACAATGTGTGCATTAGCTTCGGAATCTACGTCAATTGCAGGCCAATCTCTATTTTGCGTATGTCTTGATACTTCGAAATCATCAATGACAGATATCGATGCATCGATTGCTACTCCTCCATCAAGATCGTCTTGAGTAGGGTCTATGACCGTGTATTTAATTGCCCAGTTTCCTGTTCGATCCGCCCAAACGATATGTGCTCTATCATTGTCATCAATTGCGATGTCAGGATGCCATGCTCTGCTTTGACCGGCATTAGATATCTGAGTTTCATCGATTAGGGTCTCTCCTCTAGCATCGATTAACTTGTAGTAGAGGTGTTGAGTGTTTCTACTCCAAACGATATGTACATTACCCTCTGAATCTGAGTCTAGCGCTACCATTCTATCATTTTGACTTCCACCATTTACAATTTGAACCGCATCAGTAAGTACTACTTCACTAGCTGTCACTTGCGGAGCAACCATGGAAACAAAAACTCCCATAACCATCAATGTAACCATCATCACGCTACTTCTCATCTTCTTTCTATCCATGAAACTCACCTCAGCAAACGCTGTAACAATTGAATTTGAACATTCTCTATACTTAACCTCGACCCTTACAGGTCATTTTGAAAAATAGGATTATGCCCACTCATCTCTATCAAAACTGCGGCCAAAACCACCAGTTTCGTCGAAATTTATGTCCATTCTTTCTTCCTGTATCTTTTTTCCCCTCGGATTTACATTTGACTTTTTATTTGGCCAATCATCAACTGGTCCAGGTTTTCCTGTACCTTGACCATATCCAAATTTTATTTTATGAATTAGAGATAATTTTGTTAGCCAAACACTCCTCATTGTATGCATGAATTCATTTTGAGTTAACCCATCAAACCAAATTGGACGTGAAAGATTGAATGCCTGTAAGGGCCCAGGTTGTTGATCATCTTTTTTTCCTATATGGAGGACCCAATCTAAATTTGCTTGAGTCAATAATAATCTCGTATCATGAAGCCACGATTCCCATTCAAAGGGTTCCGTAGAATAATGATTTTTCATTTCTGTTTGTTGTCCTTCATCTACTCTAGTGACAGAATAGATAAGTACTAAATTTCTATTTTTTGGTATAACAACATTGAATAAATGCGCTGCTTTAGTCGGAGGATATCGGACATGAAGGTGGAGAAAGTTTTGCTTATCTTCCACCTCCCGGGTTTCTAACTTCTCGCTAGTAAGCCAATTCCTAATGAGATTCGCGGCCTCTGCTGCATCCATGGTCATTGTTTACAGCCTCCCTATTTGAGTAGTACTAATTGATTATTCAATTTTTCAATTAAAGTTTCAAAATTTTGACCTTCGAAAGATTTGGAAAATTTATCTATCTGAAGTCTTTGCCTATATTCTGACCAAATGTCATAACCCATTAAGAATAGTAGAGATGATAGATAAAATCCAATTATTAGTGATGTGAATAAGGATATTCCTGGTATTGAAAGAATGTTTGCCTCAATTATAATAATTATTACTAAAGAAATAATAGGCCAGAATATCACAGGGGAAAACATACCAGCTAGGAAAAAATATGTTGTTCTTGCATCCAAACCCTCATCGCTCTTTTCGGCCATATAACGTGCAAGAATAGATTGGATTCCTGAACCAACAATTGTTGGAATACTAAGACTTAGCATAATCAGTAAACCGAATAAACCTTTGATATGTGTCAATAAATTTATTTTCTTCAATTTCTGATTTAAGTCTATTGAATTAGAATCGAGTTCGTGTGATTCTAATATTTCAGCGGCTTTAATTGCGTCCGGAATTAAGGCTTCATATTGTTTGTTATTATTTATGTCATCTCTGATTGTTCTGGTAGAATGTACTTCTTGTCTGAGAGAGATTAAAGGATTTGAATTGTTATTGGCTTTTAGATGGGCTATCAATTTCCAAGCCCTATACGTCTTCCAGTCAGGCGCTTCGGGTGTCAAAGGAGATAATTTTAGATATATTTCTTCCTTTAATTCATTAACAGCCTGAAGAGGAGGCTCTATCCATTCTCCAGACGCTAAACGAGATATTTCTTCAGGTCCAAAAACTTGTTTTATTTCGATTGGATCGATGTATTCGACGTAACTATTAGTCCTAAACCAATAATGTCGTTCCCAATGAAGCCCTGTGGGCTGAATTACAGGTGCAGGGCGTTTTCTTTCTTTTGCTATTGCGGCGGCGACTAAGGCCGCTCTTGCTGCTCCTGTTCTAAGAGCATGTAATTTTGAGTCTTGATGGGATTTACCTTCAGGCATGATAACTACGCCATGGCCACCTGCCAAACAATTAGCAACTGTTAACATACTTCTATCATTTATTTTTCTAGCAAAATCAGTATCTGTAACTCCTGCCTCTATCTCTGCTTTTCTTAACACTGGTTGTGCGCCATTCCTTCTAGCCCACCAACCAATTACAGGGCCTGTGATTAAGTCATGTCGACCTAAGGAGATAACTCTTTTTTTCTGTGTTATAATCATTAAACTTGGATCAACCAGACCATTGATATGTGTAGCTACAGAAATTCTTCCACCTTTGTTATGCGGTATCTTATCACTATCAAAATTCCGAAATATAATCGATTTACCAACATTAATCATCAACCTTAGTAAATAATTAAAGTATTTGTTTCCGGGATGGTTACCAGTATGATCATAAGGAGCTTTTTCTAATTTCCTAGTATTAATTTTATGCGCTGCTGCAGATAGTTCCGGTATAATTTCGGGAGCACTATCCGACTCAGGCACAACTCTCCGGACGAGTCTAAGGTTGAGAATACATCGGTTAAATCAATAAGAATAATTTATTATTCTAATTCTTGTAAAATTAATTTTGATAACTTAGTAGCGTCTGAATGATCTATTGGATTTGGATTCCAAAGAAATGAATGTTTTGAATCAGAATAACGGGGAATGATATGGAAATGAAGGTGAGGGACCGTTTGACCCGCGCTTTCGCCATTGTTCTGAATAATATTGTAGTCTTTCGCGTCTGTAACTTTCATAATTGCTCTGCAAATTTTTGGCAATACAGAACCTAGAGATGATGCTGCGCTTGCTGATAGTGTGTCCATTGTCGGAGAAGTCTCTTTGGGAATTACTAATGTGTGGCCGCGAGAAAGAGGGTTAATATCCAAGAAAGCATAAACAAAATCGTCCTCATATACTTTATGAGAGGGTATTTCTCCTGATAATATTAAACTGAAAATAGTGCTATTTCCGTCCATTATATCATTAACCTGATTTAGATATTGCCTCAACTATTGGTAGCATTGATTTGATCTGTATGACGTTAAGAAGTTCTGTATTCATAACCCTTGATTTATCGTTCAATGATATTTTGACATCCTTTAAATGATTAATTTTAGACTGATTAATATTATGAATATTATTAACAATATTGGTGAGTTGAGTGGTTGTCTCTCCAATTGATTGGCCGCCCTCTAAGAAGTAGTTCTCTATAGACTTTGAAACTTTAGAAACTTCCTTTTCTATCTTATTGCTTCCGGCGAAATTGATATTTTGGACCCATGTTCCTGCGTGGTTACCCGCTGCCTCTCCAGTAACCAAATCCTCGAGTTGTAGATTTCCTGGTAAATAGCCTGAACCATGCATACCACTATTCGCCGATCTTCCAGCCGCATAAAGGCCGGTATACCACATTGATTGTGACTTGAATGTGACTCTCCCCCAATCGTCAATCGGCGCCCCCCCTAGAGTGTATGCTACAGAAGAAGACACAGGTATTACTTCAGAATCAATATCTAAACCTGTTCTTTCTTCAATTCTTCTAATTGTTTGAGAATACCAAATTTTGGCATCAGAGTTAAGATTTCTTAAGTCAAGAACATAATTCTCACCATTCACTTCTTCACCGAGTTCTAAATCTTCCCCTGTCTCCTTTCTATACCTGCCACCTACACTTAAGATATCTACAGGTAAAGTTAGGTTAGTTCCCACAATTGTCAACTGATGTTTTTGGATATTTGACATTCCTTCAAGTTTAATTCCTGAAGATGCTGCCAATGATACTCCAGTTCCAGAACCTTCTGAAATATTACTCCAAAGCCCCTGATACCCGTCTGTGGCTAAAATAATCGCCTTGGCTTGTATTCCAAATACATTTCCAGATTGTATATCAAGTACTGTAATTCCACGAATCTGTTTATTATCCATAACCAAAGATAATGTCTGTAAATCTGATCTTCTAACAATTTCTCTTTTGATTACTTGTTCTTCAAGAATTCTTGTGATTTCCCGAGCAGTAGCATCTCCACAACCAACAAGACGTGGGTTACTATGTCCTTGAGTGGTCGCTGCAAATGGTAAACCTCCTTCCCTCCTTTGCAGAACTAATCCCCAATTCTCTAACTTTGCTAAGACATTCATTGCTTCACCACAAATTCTAGCTGCTGCGGATTTATTGGTATTTTCACCACCTGCTAAAATTGTATCATCACGATGCACCGTAGAGTCTACTTCGTCAAAAGACACAGCAAAACCACTTACTGGTGCTATTCCGGAACCTGAACCTATACTTTTACTATCAATTATTATTGGTTTTGTCCCCGCATCTGAAGATGCTATAGCTGCTCGAAGTGCCGCTGGACCGCTGCCAATAACTACAACATCCCAAGATTCCATGTTCTCTCGGGCACTTCGAAAAGATTCCTTCTCAAGAAGATGACGCAGTGAGTGTTATCTAATTTTCAATTATTCTGATACTGAAAGTGCTAATTTTCTTGCTGCTTCTGCTGCATCAGTCATTCTGACACCCGCACTCTCGGGATGGAGGCTGGATGTTAATGTAGTATGCATGACTGTAGAAGACAAAGTGATTCCATCGTCTCCATTTATTGTAACTTGAACCGGATGAGGTCCGGAAACCGTACTGGGCCATGCAACGCCAATCCACAATACTAGTGCTGCATCTAAAAGTCCATCAAGAGTAATTATTTGTTTTGTTTCAGTTCTTCTGCAAGGCACTCTTAATGTTTGAATTTCAGGTTCGCCGTGAGCGGTTACAACTTCGATCTCAATTGTCATGTCTGATTTACTTCCATTATGCACCATTACAAAAAGATCTGATTGCCCATCCGAAGACCTGGGCGGAAGATCTAGGTCCATCCTCCAATTATTTTCACTTAGACTCAATTCACCATTTTTTGATGCATCATGTAATCTATCGATTAACCTGAATAATCCTGGTTGCCATGCCCTAGTATGAGCCAATAGTCTTTGAATTGTATTGATATTAATTTTTACATCAGGATTAGTCAAAAAATCCATTGCAGATATCTTGTATACCTCTTTGATAGATTGCATCATTTCTTCTTCCGTCAATAAATTCCTTGCATTCAGATGTAATGCTGCCAACATATGTTCTAGAGCAGCAGCGGGTTCGTGACCATCCCTTACTTTACCTGATAGTTCATTTGACCAATCGTCCCAGCTACCTGCAGTTTCTGGATCCAAATGTGCCACCAAAACATCTGTCAGAACTCGTTCTAGTATGCTATCGTGTAATGTAGGCGCATGTAAAGAAAGAAGTGGGAAGCGTCTAGAACGCATAGGTATTGAACCTTCCAAATAGAATGTATTTAGCCAAGAAATAAATCCTAATATTACAGCAAAACTAATTAGAATTTGGCCTAAGATATATCCTGTTTCAAGTTCCCAAACAGTAAATAATGACATTGCAGCAATCAATGAAGAGAACATTCTCACTCTTTCTCTGAGAACTCTTTCGTGTAGCGTATTAAGAATTCTTTCAACTCCGGGATATGCTTCTTTAGACTTTAAGCCACCAATTCTCAATTGTAGTCTGTGTCTAGCAGACATCCTAGCAAAAATAGACGAGAGGTGAGGGGGTATCAAAAGAAAGAAATTTATTGAGAATATCGCTATTGCTAATTCTAATGAAGAATATTCCCAATTAGTTAGAATTACTCCGGCAGATGAGGGGGCTGCTATTGAAAACCAAAAACGGATTGAAGGAGTGTACCTGATTGTTGATACCCATGTCCAGAATCTTCTTTGCGAATCTATTCTTTCGACTCTTTTTGAAAAAGCCTTATCTTCACCTGAAATAGATTCCGCATAGGGAGTGGGGAGTGGTTCCTTAGATGAAGGCACGCCTCTACGAGGCAGTTATCATCCTTGATGCCATCGGAAAAAATAATAGAAAAATTACATTTTATTCATCAACACATTTCTTGAGTCATGTGCTCTCGCACGGACGGGCGATTAGTGTAGTCTGGATATCACCTTGGCCTCCTAAGCCGAGAACCCGGGTTCAAATCCTGGATCGCCCGCCATTAAGTAAATGCAAGTCCGTGCTTTCTTCCGGCCTTTGCAACTTTATGCAGGAAATGCTCTAATGGGATGCGTCCATGCATAGAATTTTTGAGATTTTTGTCACAATCTGCTAGTGCATCTAGTATTTCACATCTTAATTCGTCAGAAATTGATATTCTTCTTCCTATTACTACTTCATGAATCTGTGATATCACATCTTCAGAATCTAATCCGTGTTCATTCATTAATTTGTCAACTTCTGCTATTGCGCCGAATAGTACTTTCTTATTTCGGCCATTTCTCTTCTCCCATCTCCATTCTACTACCTTCCCTCTGAGTGCGAGTTCCAGGAGATGTCTTCCAGCTTGGAGTGTAGTTGCTTGAACTAATTTATGGACTGCAGCTCTATCTGCAGCCAAACCTCTAGATTCGAGCATTTCTAAAGTAAAAATTGACTTTCGAAGATTTCCTTTACATACATACGCTATATCTCCAATCACTCCTTCATTATTAGAAATGTTTTCTTTTTCACAAATTAAATTTAAAGTTGATATTAACTGTTCTTTTGATGTAGATGGAATTCGTATCATCTGTGTTCTAGATCTTAATGCATCAATAATTCTACTTGGCGCTCTTGCAACTAAAATGAATCTAGAAGCATTACCTACTGTTTCCATCATTCTACGGAGATATGCTTGACGAATATGTCCTAAATGATCTGCATCCTCTAAAACAATGATTCTACTGACAGGAATTTGACCATCTTGAATTTCTAGTTCGCGTCCGGCAGGGGGTAAATCTGATGTTGTTGATGGCATAATTTGTCTGTCGAATGCATCTAAGGACATTCTACCAGCCAGTGTATCTGATGAGTCTGTGCCTCCTGGTCTAAGAAAATTCTCAAATTTTGACATCGCTCCACTTGATTTTGCTAAATCTCGACACTGGAGTACGTGAGTGGTGGAATGCCACCCCGGGCCCAACATTTGTCTAGCAATTAATTTCCAAGAAGCTGTTTTTCCGACGCCCGCTGGCCCCGTAATCAGAAAATTGGGAGGATTTGGTGATAAGCTAGCTAAAGTCAATGTATGACGTAAATTTACTGGGATAGCCAGTTCCTCGAAAGTTCGAGGTGAATGTTCGCTAAGCCAGCTCGCCACAATGAAGCGTTACAGAGGGGGGTCTTGAATTGAACGATTCTCATTCTGCCTTCAAAATCTTATGTCGGCCACCTTTGCGAGGTTTGACAAAAATTCTGTATCCACAAGATCTGCAGGATTTTCCAGTTGAGCCAGCTTCCGACCATGCTAAATGGCCACATCTAAGACATTTGTATCGAATTTCCAAAGGATCCATAGTAGATTGACACTGATTACATCGAGGTAGTTCTGTTTCGCTCCATGGTCTTCTATCAGTACGGTTACACTGACGGCATTTGTGAAGAATTAGTTTCTCGGCGCTCTTTGCCATTAAACCCGCCGACCAGCGCACCCTTCTTCAATCTGTGGTTGAATTATTGACCATTTCGAGCCTTGAAACAGATATCTACGAAGTTCTCGAAAATCTCAGTTCCATACTCGGAGTCATTCACTTCGGGGTGAAATTGGAGACCAAAACGGTCTTTTGCATCGTTCTCCATAGCTTGGACTGCGCAATTTTCACTGATTGCAGTAATTTTGAAGCCTTCCGGGACACTAACGACTTCATCATTGTGGCTCTCCCACACCCCTTGAATTTCTGGAGTTCCAACAAATAACTCGCCACCTCCGTCTATCAATTCTATTGAGGCGGCTCCAAACTCAGGATGAGGTGCTTCCTGAGATTTGCCTCCATAATAACCCGCCATAAATTGGTGTCCAGCACATATACCCAGGATAGGGACATCTAACGTTAGATATTCGGCACAATTGCCCAATTCTCCTGTTAGTCCTACTCTAGCTGCACCGCCAGAAAGAATAAGTCCATCCACCCTTCTTAATTCAGAAAGAGGCGTTTTATTAGAAAGTATTTGAGTATCCACTCCTAGATATCTCAGCATTCGCCACTCTCTATGCGTCCACTGCCCTCCGTTATCAATCACGTCTATGACTAGTTTCTCTTCAGGCATGATTCAATCGAACGACAAGAGGGTCATGAATTATACCCTGAATTGGGTTCAAAATTGAAACCTTGGTTAGGGTGCGTTTGAAATACACAACCTTAGTCGTAACACTACTGCCCCGATGGTGTAGTGGCCTATCATGCAGCCCTGTCGAGGCTGCGACCCGGGTTCAAATCCCGGTCGGGGCGCCACTGAAATCGATTTTGTTTTCTGACAAGTTAGTTCAGAGAAGATGTGAAGAATTGATTTAATTTCAACTGATATTCATCTGAGTTGCCCCATAATGCGTCCACGTGCCCTCTTTCATTAACATACCAAGTGGTAACATTGGCTCCATTAGAAATCATCTTTTCCTCAAATATTTGTGAATGTTCTATTGACACTCGTGGATCTTCTTTACCATGCGTCAAAAATACAGGCCTATCTCCAGCATTATCTGCCGCTTCTAGTGGTGAACGTTCAGTCAAACTAACACCTGCAAGCCATCCACCTACTCTGACGCCTGGGCCTGCAAAGCTGGATGGAAACCCTAAGCGGTCTAATTCATTTTTTATGACGAGTGGGAAATCAAGGACTGCGCTATCTAACCATAATGCTCCAATTCCTGGTTCATCTGCAAATGCGATTGCTGCGCCTCCTCCGAGTGAGAAAGCAGTCATTCCGACTTCACCTGGAGAATATCCCTTTTCTTTGATTAGCCAATCGTAAGCTCCAAGGATGTCTTTGTATTCTTTCTGTCCGATACTGACATAATCACTGACTACGTCACTCTCCCCATAGTTCCTCAAATCAAAAGAAAGACTGTTAATTCCTGACTCTGCAAGATATGCTTGCATCAACAACATTTCTGGTTTACATTTACCATTTTGAGGCATACCATGTGTTTGTATAACAACAGGTGCGTTTGGATCTACTTCTATATACCAACCACGTAAGGTGATTCCTGATTCATCCCTAGGTTCAAATGTTGCATTCTCATACTGATATTGATAATTTGATACGTCGAAATTTTTTCTTATATCTATTCGCTCTTCAGAGTCATTCCATGGCTCAAAACTTTGCCAATCATCATCGGTAGTCCAATTATCTGGGGTATTCGAAGTCCACATACCACAACCGGGATTAGCTGAGATTCCTTGAGACGCAACTGTGTACCCAATTCCAATGTAAGCCAATGAAAATAAAAATATTGATGCTAGGAACATTGCAGTAAGTTTGTTACGTCTTAAATTAATTTTGAGTGCTTCTTTCCAGTCGCCCATTAATGTCTGGGGTACGTCCTATGCACATAATAATTTACAACTAATCTTGGTATTTATTGTCCTCTGCAATCCATGCTTCGAATGAACATAGTCTTAACGAACTACTATAATCTCTTTTGATTATTAGCTCCGGTTTTGGTTTTCCGGCTGCAATGGGGGGAAGAATATCATTTATTTTCTTATTCACTAATGTGATTTCTGATTCTGCCACTATTACTCTTCCTCGAATTAATGAAATGTTACTTCGATTAATAAGTGGGATTAATTTAGGAAGAAATTCTATTGTTCTATGAGGTAGATTAACTAACATTAAATCCCATTTGCCGGTATATTCCATATTTTCACAAAGTTTTGTTGCATCTGCATATCCTACAATTCTATCTTCATATAATTGCTCAATAGATACAGACTCATCGGGATAGTCTCTTTTATCCCATCTTTGAAGATTCTCAAATAGTAATTTTATCGCGGATTTATTCAAATCAGAAGCTAAAATTTTGCCAACTAAATTTTCTTCTGCTATCAAGGTAGATAGTGCGGGACCGACTCCACAAAAAGGGTCACAAACGGCCAAAGGCCGATTGATTTCTTTACGTAATTCTTTTGCAAAACGTAATGTTTCAAGTCTTTCCGTCTGAAGCTTAGTTGAATAGTAAGCAACTTTTGGATCACATGTAATCTGTCTGCCGGATTCTTTTATGGATACTTTTGTATGGGTTAATTCGAGAGGGATATTAACAAAATATAGTTCTGAATCTTTACGCGCTCCAATTGCCTTCAAATCTCTAATTCTTAATTCGCCCATGACTCCGTCATCAGATAATACTAACCTGATAAATGGGTGAGAGAGTAGTTTTGCATGAGCAATTTCAGTAGCATATTGTTCTACATTTTCATCTATTTTAACTATCATCATATCTCCAAAAAATTCATGTGAAGATGGCCAATATTTTTGATTTTGAGTTACTATTTTTTCACCTACTAAATTTTTTAGATGGTTCCACCAATCTGTGTCTATTACTTCATTTGGTTTACCTTCAGAATAAATTATCTTGAAATCCGAAAGAGGTGCTGGTAAATTGGCGTCAGCAGATACAGATATTGGAATCAAGCGATGATTTTCGTCTTCCGAAGAAAATATTCTATACCCTTTAGATAGCCAGTCGTACTTTGCAATCTCGGCTAAAGTAGACTGTACTTTTTTATTTGGTACTAGCAAATGTCGCATCACTTTCATGATGTGCAGACGGTTAGACCCCTTCACCATGACGGAGCGGACGTTGTCATCTGGCTTGTGGCTCATTGGCTTAGGACCCGGAAATTTAAGCTACATGAGTAAAATGGCTATTGATGTTGCAAGCTCTTGTTCTAACAGATTTTTGGAAGGATATACTGCAATTTTACCCCCTGAACAAGAAGACAAATTACGAGAGATTGTTGGAGATTGGGAAAAAATCATGAGGCCTCGAGTCGAGCAACCTGATGAATTACTTGAATTGGCAAGAAATGATTCTGTAGCGTTATTAATTGTAGGCGACCCAATGCAAGCGACTACCCATATAGACCTAGAGGCACGATGTAATGAGTTGGATATTAATTTTAATATTGTTCCTGGAATAACTGTTACCTCGCTTGCAGTCTCATTATCTGGGTTACAATCTTATCGATTTGGTAGGCAAGTTACGATCCCTTATTCTTATGGAAGTTATCTGCCAACCTCGCCATTAGAAATGATATACAAAAATTATGAAAATAATCTTCATTCCCTGATATTATTTGACTTGGATCCTACTGGTATGGGTATTGAGAACCCTAGGCCCATGGATCCTAGTAATGCAATATCTCTACTGGAAAAAATGGAAGGAAAATTGGTAGAGAAAGGCGAAAATACATCATGTAAAGTAAGTGACTTTGAAGGAATTTTGCTTACAGATATATCTTTAGATACGCAAAAAATAAGATCTGGGAAAATGTCAGAAATTTCTAAATTGAATGATGGGAGAATTCATTGTTTGGTTATAGCTGCAAAAATGAATCAAAATGAGGCTGAGGCTTTCGAACGAAGAAAAATTGTTTGACCATGTAATCGACGGTCTCAAGGGGGGTTGGTGTCTCGGTCGGCTGTAGAATATGGCTCGTCCACCTGCTGAAGTTAGATTTCCTGGCGATAAAAATCGCAGAAAAAAGGTCAAAGTTCGAGGGATTAAACAAGCATCGAAACAAATTCAGCAAAGATTGGAAAGAGATTTAGACGCTCTTTTAGAAGATCCGAAAATATTCTTACCAGATATCAAAACTAACCTTGGCAAGCCTAGAAGGGATATGATGGCTGCAAGCCTAAAAGAAATTGAATACGTTTCAAAAAAACGCTATGATAGAAAATGGTTAGCAAAAAGAATGGTCAAGAGACGTGGCGATATTGTGGCTCGTGCTTTAGCGGGGAGTTTGTTGGCTGCACTAGATGGGGACCACTCAACTGTTGCTGTTTTCAATAATCCAATATATGGATCTTCAAGTTTTATTAGAAGAGGTAATGGTAAGCAATCACATCAAGCTGCAATTCAAAATTTTAAAAATCATAAATTACGACTATTAGTTTGGGATGAACATGCAAAATCAGGACATTGGTTCTTTTCTTGGAAAGATGGTTTTGAATACACAGGAACGATTCCTCAAGCACCTGAAAATTGGATAGATGCCGCCCTTGAATTCTCTTCAATAAAATTTTCAGGAGAAGATTATAGATGGAGTAAGGGTTTGGATGAAGAAACGGTAAAGAATGATATTTTTTCTGACTCTGGTTGGTTGAAAATCACATTCCAGAATGGTGTTATTGCAGGTATATCTCAAAGTTCTCTTACTAAAACAGAAGATGGTTTTGTGCCTTCGATTGCACTGACAATGTTGCCTCCAAAAATCTCTGAAATTGTTAAGGCTGAATGGATGTGGAAGCCGATAGGATGGCCTAAAGAAAGGGATTTGCCGGCCAAAGGCCTAGAAAAATTAGATGAAATATTATTGGCATGGATGTCGATGGCGCTTGAAGACTCATCTTTAGCAAAGGAATGTCGTAAAAGCATTCTAAATTCTATAGAAGATGGTTATGTATGTGGAAATAACTGGTTTGATTCTAGTTGTCAAGATGATTTTTTAGAGTTTTTATCCGGTAGTGATGACGAAAAATCTGCTATTTCTACAATACTAGATAAATTAGAAGGAGGCGTTCATGTTAGACAGGACGGTTTGGTATTCGATTTGGATGAGCGTGTTGTAAGATTTGAAGAAAATTCCTGTCATCCATTACTAGTATCCTTATGGAAAGATCATGGATTCATAGTATTGGAAGAAATGTTCGGTCTAACTGGCACAGAAGCTGAAGAAATATACAATAAACAATTACAGCGAAAACAAGGCTTTGGAGCTTTCTTAAGAGAATTGAATAATAATCTCTCAACAGCAAAGAAATTAGACTTATTGCCTTGGAGCCATACATCTTTACCTCAACCCCTTAGTTTTGCTGATAAATTAATTAGAAAGGCTGGTGATGATGGCGTCGCGTCAACTGTATCATTAGCAAGGAAAGGTAAGGGTTTGGATGCCGCCATGGGTTGGGCTTGGTTAGTGGTTCATGATAGGACAGAATCTGACGCTTGGAGATTTGATTCTGCATCCAGAGACAAAGGTAGTGATTGGGTGCCTGCACTACAAATGTTATGGGAATCTGCAACAAAGATTCTGAGTGGGGATGATTCTTCGTCTAGAGATGAATATATTCAATCGATGGAAAAATTAGCGGAGATTTCAGGCGCCGGGAAATTAACTTCTCCATAACATCAGATTATAATCCAAATAGCTACGGAAATTAATGAAGTACCCATTATACGATTTAATCTTGCAGCCGACTTTTCTGTCGTAAATAATTTTTTTAATTGTATTCCAAATCCTGCCCACGTCATTACAGCCGGTAACCCAAAGACCAAATTTAAGCCTACAAGCATTATTTTTGCTCCGAAACTTGAGCCAAATAATAATCCAAATTGAGTCATCAATAGAAGAAAATGTATCCATGCTTTACCATTTACTATCTGAAGGATTATTCCGGTAATTGGGCCTAATTTAGTGCTCTTTTTGTCTTCTTCGGAAATTGGTGATGATTTGAATATTTTATATCCTAAATATACGATATATATTGCACCTACATAAGTCAATATATCAAAAAATGATTGGTTTTTCTCTATGAATACCGTTGCACCACCAACGAAAATACCCAAAGTAGACCACCCAATTGCCATACCAAATATTAATGGCAAAGTTTGCTTAAATCCATGCTGTGATCCATGAGCTGCACAGAGAATATTGTTAGGCCCTGGAGAAAAACACATTGCTATTGTAAAAACTAAAAATTGGACAAATAGTTCTGTATCCAAAACTATCACTAAGCCCGTGAAGTGAGTAGCTCTGCAGCCGCTGCAAGTGCTTGTTCAATGTCATTCCAAATATCTTCAACGTCTTCTATCCCTACGCTCATTCGTACGAATCCAGGGACTACGCCAGCCTCCATTCTAACTTCTTCTGGAACAAACATATGACTAGAATTAAATGGACATTCAACTAAACTTTCTACTCCTCCCAAACTAGTTGCTTCAAGAGTCATTTCTAATGATTTTAAAAATTTAAGAGCGGCTGAATCCCCTCCTTTAACAACGTATGATAGCATGCCACTTCCCTTAGGTAAAATCCTTTTTGCTAGTTCATAATCATCATATTCTGGTAAAGATATATGATTTACTGATTCAATCATTGAATGATTGGAAAGTCTTTTTGCTAACTCTGCCGCATTGGATGTATGTATTGGCATTCTTGCGTGTAAAGTCCTCATTCCTCTCTCTAATAAATAACACATATGAGGGTCTGCTGCACCTCCAAAATGGACCTTTTTAGGGAAAATTTCTGCAATAAGATCTTTTCTTCCTACTACAAACCCAGCAATTAAATCTGAATGGCCACCAAGATATTTAGTTCCTGAATGAATTACTAAGTCGAAGCCGTATTTTATCGGATTACATCCCCATGGAGATGCAAAAGTATTGTCAACAACTGAAATTAGATTATGTTTTTTGGCGATTACTGCCATGGCTTCCAAATCACAAACTTTCAAAACAGGATTTGATAATGTTTCAACATATATCATCTTTGTATTGTCTTGGATTGCTGCTTGGTATGAGGACGGGTCTCTCATATCGGCCATAGTTACTTCAATACCAAATCTTGGAAGGTCTTCTGTAAGTAAACCATATGTCCCGCCATAAACATCAGCACTAGCAATAACATGATCACCACTTGATAGTAATCCTAGAAGAGTTGTTGATATTGCAGCCATCCCACTAGCGAAGGTTTCTCCATCTTCTGCACCTTCCATGGCGACTATTTTTTGAGCTACTGCTTCAGAATTTATGCTAGATAATCTGGCATATAGCATAGTGTGTTGAGCACCCGCTGCCCAGCCAGCGTATCTTTCGTCTGTCAAATGATATGTAGAAGATAAAAATACAGGAGTGTTGACACCCCCTCCGACTGAATTTGTTCCAGAATGTACTGCTTTCGTTGCGAATCCTATGTCGGCCTTATCGTCGTCCATGAACCTCGGAGTGAGTTGTAGCAAATCAACTAAACGGCGAATATATATGGTTCACGTCGAGATAATGACGAGAAATATCTAATTTACCGACATTTTGACGGAAATACTAAGAAAGGGTTGTCTTAGCGTCGTATATGCCATTTTCCAATCTAGATGCTAAAGATTCAGGTATACTAAGAATGCTTAATGAGGACTCAAGAGCGACAACGCAAGCAATTGCTGATAGTTTGAATATGCCAAGAGTTACTGTTCATGATAGAATCAAAAGAATGCAAGAAAGAAGTATAATAAATAAATTCTCTGTTGAAATTAACCGTAAAGAGTTGGGGTGGCCTTTACATGGATTTATTCTAGCAAATTGGGCTGGCCAAAGAGATGATGTGGATAGGAGGTTTGTAGCTGAGGAAATATGCAAGATGCCTTTTGTCATTGGGTGCCATATAGTTACTGGGCAATGGGATTTTATTGTAGAGGTTGTAGCCAAGGATATGGCTAATTTAGGAGATTCTATATTGGATCAATTGTCCGAAATAAATGGCGTTGGACACACTCAAACTTTAGTTTCATTCTACAGTTTCGACGGTGCAGCTAAATCGTTAGGCTAGTTAACAGAATTATTTATTCCCCAAATTCTATCTGTTAGTTGTAAGAATATTGCGACTATCGGACCTATGAAAATTGCAAAAATAATTGTTCCTAACCCGAAAACGCCACCTAGTTTCCAGCCTATCATTAGTGCGACTATTTCGATTATGGTCCTAACTCTTCCAATTGGTATCTCAGTAATTCTTTGTATTCCAGTCATCCACCCGTCTCGAGGGCCTGGTCCTAGATTTGCTGTCAAATAAAAACCACTTCCTATACCGACTAAAATCGTTCCAACTAATACCTGGATTAACTGGAAAACATATTCTTTGGGATGAGGTAAAAATGGTTCCATAACATCGATTGCAGCTGCGATTAGTATCGCGTTAAGTATTGTTCCGATTCCCGGTTTTTCTTTGAGTGGTATCCATAAAAAAAGCACTACTACGCTGATTAAGAAAGTTGCTTGGCCAATTGTATAATCGAATTGTACTCCAATACCCTGTGCTAAAACGGTCCAAGGTGCTACTCCGAGCCCAGCCGCAATAATTACGGCATCACCCGTACCGAAAATCCATAGCCCAATTATCAATATTATCATTGTATTTAATTTAGGCTTAGTAGACATTGGGTCTGGTGAACTCCAAGTAGTAGTGGGGACCTTTTTAGCGAATTTAGGGATAGTTTTGTTCAACGGTTAATCACCTTTAATCCATCGTGCGTATTCTTCTGTTGATTCTACGGCCCAGTATACTATTTCCGGTAGGTCATATGTATGTTCTAATTTGATCTGTGCTATCAATTTAGATAGCTTGGAATTAGTGGTCTTGAATTGAATTCTCCATTCATAATTACTATTAATTTCTCCTTTCCAAGTATAAATTGATCTACTTTTATTTATGTGAATGCAAGAAGATAGTTTTGAATCTACGAATGATTGTGCCCAGAAACCGACTTCTGCCTCATTTAAGTCTCCAGTAAGTGTAGTTTGCACTATGAATAGCCTGTCGTTCATGCCGCATGCTAGACAGGTTTCCAATATAGCCTATGGCATATATTCAATGCCTGAGTACGCTTCCGAGGTTTCGGCGATTAGATGGGCGTATGGGAAAAACCTATTGATTCTGGTGAAATTCCTGACTCAGGTACTCATTTCGATGTCATTGTCGTTGGAGGAGGTCCCGGTGGTTCTGCCGCTGCTGCGTACAACGCATTGAATGGTTGTAAAGTGCTACTTTTAGAAAAAGAAACTTGGCCTAGAGATAAGATATGTGGAGATGCTGTAGGCGGCAAATCTCTTTCACATGTTAAAGAATTAGGAGTTCTTGATATGATAGAATCAACTCCACATTATGTAGTAGATTCTATTGTTTTTGGTAGTGCGAATGGTTCTGAAGTTAAAGTAATGCTACCAAAGGAATCTTATGAAAAAATGGGCTTACAATCTGGTTATGCATTACCCAGAATGCAATTCGATTATATGATGTTTAAGCGGGGGCAGGAAATTGTTAGGGAAAATGGCGGATCTGTTATCCAAAATTTCTCTGTACACGAAATAATGTTTGAAAAGGAAAACGGAGTTCATAAAATTAAAGGTATCAAAGGTAGCGTTGGGGGAAGAAAATCCGGTAATGATGAATTGACATTTACATCTCCTGTCACGATAGGGGCTGGCGGGTATAATTGTCCTGTTTCAAGAGTGATTACTGAGTTACATAATGAGCCACATAGAGATGATGAGCATTTTTGTGGCGGATATCGTGAATATTGGGATAATGTAGAGGGTTTGGGTGGAGATGAAGGACCTATTGAAATACACTTTATTGACGAGGTACTGCCTGGCTATTTCTGGCTATTTCCTGTGCAAGGAAATCGTGTTAATGTAGGAATTGGCATGTTAATTTCAGAACATAGAAAACTGAAGAAAAGTAGGAAAAAATCACTAAAGAAAATACAGAAATGGGTTATTGAAAATCATCCCCGATTTAAGAATAGATTTGCTAATGCGACTTTAGTTCCTGGTTCTGAAAAGGGTTGGCAATTGCCTTTCGGTTCTCCAAGAAAAAATGCCCCATCATTTCAACCTAGAAGAATTGCAATGGCAGGGGCTATGTGTGTAGGCGACTCGGCTAGCTTAGTGGACCCTTTCAGTGGCGAAGGAATCGGAAATGCATTATTATCTGCTAAGATGACTTCCAAACATTTTGACAGGGATATACATGCTGAAGGATTTACAGAAGAATCCGCTAAAGAATATATGATTGACTTATGGGAGGCCTTAGGTTCGGAATTAAAAAATTCGAAAACATTACAACAAGTTATGAAGTGGAAATTACTTACTAATTGGTTTGTTAAGAAAGCGTCAAAAAAGGAAGAAATAGGTAAAATGATGTCTGAAATGATTGCCAGTAAAGAATCTCAGAAATTGCTATGGAGTCCATGGTTTTTGATGAAGACATTACTATTGCCTTGAGGTTAAATTATGGACAAGTTGGCTCGCAATCTCAATGGGATTGAAGCGATTTTTTTAGATTTAGACGGTACTATCTACATGGGCGATAATCTAATTGAAGGCGCTATTGATTTTCTTAATCGAATTGAAGAACGGGGCATTCGTAGATTCTTTTTGTCAAATAATTCAAGTAAATCTGTAAAACAATATTTATCAAAACTACAAAATATGGGCATTCCAGCAAAAGAAGAAGACGTGCTCTTATCAACTCATGATTTATTGGCTTGGCTCAAGTCAAACAATATTACTGAAACCTATTTGGTAGGGACTGTAGGAATGAAAGAAATGTTAGAAGCATCCGGAGTAAATACTTCATCTAACTCACCACAATATGTTGTTCTAGGGTATGATACTGAAATTACCTATGAGAAGCTGACAAGGGCTTCAATTAATTTGCATAACGGGGTTCCTTTAGTAGTCAGTCATCCTGATATTGTTTGCCCTTCACCTGATGGAGGTTTGCCGGATACTGGTGCGTATATGGCCCTATTTGAGGCGACTACCGGAGTGAAACCAGAACATATTTGTGGAAAACCTAATCCAGGTATGATTTTACATAAAATTCGTGAGTTGGGGGTTGCTGCTGAGAATTGTGCAATGGTTGGAGATAGGTTGTATACAGATATGGAAATGGCAGAAAGATCTGGTGTACATGGTATACTAGTTCTCTCTGGTGAGGCGACTATCAATGATGCGGAGTTAGCACCACAAAACCCAAGCATAATTGTAAATTCAGTAGCTGAATTATGTTGATTCGTCTCTCAAAGATTATTCTGAAATGTATCATCAAAAAAACTTCTTATTTTAATAATAAAAGTCATTCGGTGCTGCATGGAAAGCGCAACCGACCCCTCGATTTTAGAAGATAGGTTATATTACAAAATTGGTGGATTCGTTTATGATAATGCTAAAGTTGTATTAATTGCTACATTGCTATTAGGAGTTAGTCTTGCTGGGTTAATTAGTTTGGAGCCTAGATATATCGAGGGCTTTGGCGAGGGTGATTTGGAATCTGTTTATGGCTGGGATGCAATTGCAACTGGGTTTTCTGATGAAAATGAAACCTCTTACGAGGAATTCTATATCCTATTCCATCACCCTACTGGAAATACTAGTGATTTAGAAATTAGGGCTTCCATGGAAGAGACTGTGAAAGTGTTCGAGAATAATGAACATGTTTCTATCGACTATCCCTGGTTTACTAATGATGCTAACAAATCAAATCTGATTAGTACAACCGATGATTCTTGGTCTAGAATAAAATTACAAGTTAACTTAGATAGAGACCAGTCAAAGATTTTGTTAAAGGAAACCATTGATGATTTGAAATTGCCAGAAGATGCCCCTGAAGGGATGGAAAAATGGGTAACTGGAAACTTGGCTATCGATGTTGTATTTGACTTGACTCTTGAAGAAGAATTAATCAAAGCCGAATTGATTTCAGCCCCTTTGACTTTACTAATATTACTACTTGTGTTTGGAAGTCTTGTTGCTGCTGGATTGCCTGTTCTAACAGGCATATATACAGTAATAGCTGCTGTCGGTATTGTTACAGGTTTGACATATATTTTTGACGATATTACTACCTATGCAAATAATATTGTTTCATTGTTAGGTATTGGTCTCAGTGTAGATTATTCGTTATTTATTGTCAATAGATTCCGAGAAGAGTTGCGAAAAGGAAGAGATCATAGAACTGCTATTGCGATGACTAGTGCAACTGCTGGAAGGGCTATCTTCTTCTCTGCTATGACCGTGATGGTTGGCCTAATGGGAATGTTGTTTTTCGAAAATACTGGTTTGCCATCACTGGGTTGGGGCGGAATATGCGCCACTCTTGTTGCTCTGATTTCTTCAGTACTACTTTTACCGGCAATATTGTCATTGTTAGGAGATAGGATTAATTCGTTAAAGGTCCCATTCTCAATGAGTGGCGTCGATAAAGAAGATGGTTTTTGGTCATGGATTGCTGAAAGTGTAATGAATCGACCATTATCGGTATTGGTGCCAGCAGTGATGGTTCTTCTGATTGCAGGTTCTCCTTTTCTTCAAGCAAATTGGGGAATTGTAACTTACAAGTCTTTGAGTCCGGATGATGAGTCTAGAAATGGTTTGGAATTGACAGATGAATATTGGCCGGAGAATGTCAGAAACACGGCTCAAGTTGTTTTTGAAATTGAGGAGGGAGTTGATCCTTTCTCGGAAGAAAATATTCGTGTTTTGTATGATTTCTCAAAAGAAATATTGGAGATTGAACATACAAGTTATGTGTACACGTACGCTCACTTTAATTTCTCAATGAGCCAGGATGAAGTAGTTGCCTTTTGGGATACATCAGAAGACCAAAACCTAACTTCTGAGCAGGCTTATGTTTTAAATTTACAAAGAAGTTATCATACAGAAAATTCTGTCGGCGATAATGTAGTTTTACTGATTGTTGGAATTGAAGGTGATCAGTCAAGTGAAGACTCTAGAGAGGTTGTGAATAATATTCGGGCTCTCGAAAATAAAAATATTCAGTTTGATTCACAAAATATTGTTCATGTGGCTGGTTTTGCTGCGTATAATCAAGATATTTTAGATGCGGTTTCTGAAAACATGCCAATAGCACTGGTGTTTATACTAATTTCAAGCTATGTCTTAATTTTCCTACAGGTTAGATCTGTAATTTTGCCTCTAAAGGCACTAGTAATGAACATCTTGTCTGTTAGCGCCTCATTTGGTGTTCTGGTTTGGATTTTTCAGCAAGGCAATGGTGCAGAATTATTAAATTTCACGCCTCAGCCTATTGATCCTACTACCCCTGTAATGATTTTTGCAATTTTATTTGGATTGAGTATGGATTATGAAGTTTTGATGTTATCAAGAATCCATGAAGAATGGGAACGTACAAAAAACAATACAAAGGCTGTTGCCATTGGATTACAAAAAAGTGGACGAATAATCACCTCCGCTGCTCTAGTAATGATTACCGTATTCTCTGCGTTTGGTCTTTCTTCGGTTGTTATAATGAAGCAATTCGGCCTTATGCTTGCACTGGGAGTTGCTGTTGATGCTAGTATAGTTAGAGCGTTAGTTGTACCTTCTACAATGCGATTGATGGGGGAAGTGAATTGGTGGGCTCCGAATTGGTTATCAAAGAATACTTCTCAAGAAGAAGAATGATTTGCTGGCTGTATATCTGAAAGTTTAGAGGGTAGTACATGAATGGTGATTGCGTAGTTGTTACTGGCGCCAGCGGATACATTGGAAGCCATATTGTAGCTAACTTACTATTGAAAGGTAGAAATGTTCGTGCAACTGTCAGAGATGCTGGAGACCCTGAAAGAGTTCAACACCTTAAGAATATGAAAATTTCAGGTGGTGGTTCTTTAGAGATTATAGAAATGGATTTATTTGATTCAGAAAGTGTTGATAGAGCGATAAGTGGCGCTACTGACGTAATACATACTGCTGCAGTAGTAATAATCAGATCTAAAGAACCTCAATCCAAAATTGTTGATCCAAGTATAATTGGGACGAAAAATGTTGTTTCGGCTATTGAAAAATCTGAATCCGTTGAAAGATTTGTGCATACCTCATCTACAGCGGCAATACGTCCAGAAAAATGGAAAGACGGAGATATTCTGACTACTGAAACATTTGCAAAAGATGCCACTTTAGAATTAAATCCGTATGGGTTAGCAAAATATAGTGCAGAAATGGTTGTTAGAGATTGGCATGAGGAAATTATCAAGGAAAGAGACATTAAAATGACAACAATTCATCCTTGTATGGTATTTGGCCCCCCTCTGTCACCGAGGCACTTGAAGGGGTCTTTATCGATAATAATGATGTTAGTAAATAGAGAGTTACCGGTACTATTGCCTATGCAAATAAGCATTGTTGATGTTAGAGATGTTGCAGAAGCTCATGTTAGAGCTTTAACGATGGGGACAAATGGTGGCAGATACCTAACTGTCGGAGGGGAAATGATGTGGAATGAGATTTCAAAAGTTCTAAAAAATGAATATCCAAAAAGAAAATGGCCGTTCAGACAAGTCCCGTATTATCTTGCATTGATTGTGTGTGCTTTCCATCCAAGAGTGAGTGTGTCTTGGGCAAAAAGGCATTTGAAAAATAAATTATATTGGAATGTAGAACCAGCAGAAAAAGATTTGCAGATGAAATGGAAGCCGATTGAAGAAACAATTATCGACACCATTCCAAATATTTTAAACAACAATTGGGATGATAGTGAAAATTGATTTGTTAGTATCTTTAGAAAACACACACAGACACTGTTTATTTTTTATGCTATAGTAAATACCGATGCAATATGCGGCTCAATGCTGTACTGATGGTAGTACTTATCGCCTCGATGTCAGGCTCTATTGCATATGCTAATAATAGCAATCAACCAGACACATCAAAAATGAGTTATGAATTAATTTCTGCATTGGATTCGACAGATGAAATTGAAGTAATTATTCAATTCACGGAAGAGCAGGATAGTTCAGTGTGGCAATCTTTCGAAACAATGGGTATACAGATGATTTCTGAATTGTCAGTACTACATGGTGGACTTATTGTTGGAAAACCTACAGACGTTTCTCAACTCTCTACGTTTTCTATAGTGAAGCATATCGAGCTTAATGTCCCCATTGAACACTTTTATTTGCCAGGAGATCAAAATAATACTGAATCCATGATGCACGAAACTGTAAGATGGGTGAATGCTAGTCTAGCATGGCATAGAGCCATAATTGGAACCGATGGAGTTCTGAAAACAGAGCCCGATCTTTCGCTAAAAGAGTACGATGGTGAAGGTGCCACCGCTGTAGACCTTGACACCGGCATTGATGGAGAGCATCCAGACTTTGATTGTGGAGAGCCGTGGACTGGAGAGAAATTGATCTGGTCTGCTAAATGGACTGGGCTTGCTTGGGTTGATGCTCCGAATTGTAATTCGGATACTTCCAGTGGACATGGTACTCACGTTGGTGGAACTATTGCAGGAAATGGTGATGCTTCGGGAGGCAGGAGATTAGGTACTGCGAAAGGTGCTACAATCGTCGCTTTGGGAACAGGCGATGGAGCATCTATCTTTGCAGCAGTACAAGGACTTGAGTGGACCTATCAACACAGCAGACCGGGTCTGAATGATTTTAACATCCGAGTAGTGTCTAATTCTTGGGGGACAAACGGCGATTATAATCCTTCTAATGCTGTAACATTACTGACAGATATGTTGACTTATGAAAATGATGTTGCTGTTATTTTCGCTGCCTCGAATAGTGGAGGAAGTGGTGACGAGTCTGAGTCTGATTTGCGAACCAACGTATATGCAAACACTCCTTCTGCAATATCAGTAGCTGCTCTTGCCCATGATGGCAACTCAGTCACTTCGTTTTCAAGCAGGGGTTGGAAAACCCAGCAGCATACTTGGCCAGATATTGGTGCCCCTGGCAGAGATATTTGGGCTACAGCGCCAAGAGCTACTGCTATTGATGCCTCAACAAGAACTCAGGGAGATCTGTACTACATGGCTATATCTGGAACTAGCATGGCAACACCGCATATCGGAGGTATTGCGACACTACTGTTAGCTGCAGCTCCCTCATTAGGAGTAGCAGATTATCAAATCGAAGACCACGACGAAGGTAATAGCCTATATTTTGATGAAGCTGCAAAAGGCCTTCAATTCGAAGATTGGAGGATTAGAAATGAGTCGCGAGTACATGAGATTGAATTAATTCTTGAACTTACCTCACATTATGAAGCTTTGAAAAATTCATGTGAAGAAGGCAATGATGATGATAGTTGTGACAATATTCCTGAGAATTGTTATCTTTCAGAAAATACAAACAGATGTCATGATTGGAGAGTAGGTCACGGTCTTGTGGACACTGATAAGGCTCTAGCACTTGCAAGGACTCTTCAAGTTATGAGAGACCCCAATGAAGATGGTTTCTTAGACTATCCTGAAGCGACTGTTTGGGACGCTTACAAATATTATGAGGATGTGATGGACACAAGAGGATTAACTCTCAGTACTGATCAACTTAGGCACGCATGGAAAGGTGAATGGAGTCATTTTAACAATGGCCCTACTAGCACTTTTGGCACTTATGCAACTGATGATAGGCATTATGTATGGGTCCCAAATGGAACTTATGAAATGCAAATCGCTTTCAGTTCACTTGATTGGGATACTGATACCGCACAAATAGCTCAAATTAGACCCAATGTAGATCTTGGTTCTGATGGTAGTGACGACGCGCAAGGACAAGGTGCTTTAGTTGGTGATACCGTATACATCGTTTTAGATGTTCAGCCAGAGCATTGGGATAAATGGACTGAATTCGATGTGACTGGTACCGCCATATCTCTTCCAATCACAGGAGTATTGACTGGTTCTGAATTTATGGAACCGCGGGTACCCTACACATTTGACGTGTTGCTAACACTAGATGTCAGTCAAGAAATTATTTTTGAAGTCCCATTGCGATTTGATGGTTATTCGGACTTGGACCCTGCCCCTCCATCTGATTTCTATGATGAAGAGTCTTCCTTCGACTTGATTATGGTTAGACCTGTTTACGATGAGAGTAAAATTCCTGCATTTGACATGGATGTCTCAGCAACAAATGTACAAACTTCGAACTTATTTTTCATGCTAGGCGCATTTTTTACGTCTATTCTAATTATTATTGCAGCTGTGACCATATGGCTAAGAACAAAAAGTGACAGTGCCATCGATGCAGTGATTGAAGAAAATTAATCAATAATACATCAAGATGGTTTGCCGTTATTATGATGTATGTAGTATATTTACGAATGGATATGCGCGCAATAGCCGGTTGTATGATTCTTCTAATGTTGGCTCCTATGATTTCGGGTTGTTTCGCTGGAAATACGGTCGAGGAAATAAAAGAAAGTAGTCCTTTTGATAATCTCTGTCCAGATGGTATATCCAATAATACTTGGTACCATTATCCCGGAGCTGTTAATGCTTTGTCGGCTCCACATATCATTAATGGAACTTCAATTTTACAAGGAGAAAATGTTCCATTATGCACTAAAGGGACTTATTATGGAATAGGATTTTCAACTTTTGAACCAACTATCGGAATCACTTCTGCTGATAATTTGTACATGACTAGTTGGGGTAATGGGCCGGGTGGTTCTACTGCAATTATTAGATGTACAGATATGATTGAGATGGTTGACGTCTCCTCATACTCTTGTGAAAATACATACCAGGGCGCTGTAGCAAATAGTAATGACCCATACGTCTACGTAGATAGGTGGACTGATAGGATAATGAAATTCGATATGCATGCTCTAGCAGGAATGACGGTTGAGTGGTCAGATGACGAAGGAGAAACATGGGGGCCATTTGGATTGGCATCATTTGCAACTGGATACTCAGTTCAAGATCATCAAACAATAGCTTCCTCTCCCTATAATGCAGCGTTTCATGAAACAACATGGGTATTTTGCGTCAATGGAAATTGGCAGTCTCCTCTTTGTTCAACAAGTAATGATGGAGGTTTGACTTGGGGGCCAGAAGTTCCGGGCGCTCCAGTTAATTGTAACAGTGGAGGATTGACTGGCCATATGGTAGGTGCAAACGATGGTAATTTTTACAGAGGCAATCCTAGTTGTGATGGAGAAGGTTACTCAATTTACAGAAGTACCAATGGAGGTCTGACTTGGACTGAGCATGAGTTGCCTACAGATGTAACTGGTATGGCAGATACTTGGAACTTCGAAGAGGCTCAAGTCTATCCAGATGAAGAAAATAACCTTCACGCAATGTGGATGGGTGCAGATGATTTACCATATTATTCATATTCATTCAATCAAGGAGACTCTTGGAGCGCTCCTTTGATGGTTGCCCCTCCGGGGCTTAATGGTACCGGATTTCCCGCTGTTGCTGCAGGAGACAGTGGTAAAGTCGCCTTTGCATATCTTGGAGATACAGGAGGAGATACTTGGAATGGTTATATTTCAATAATGACTGATTCGTTTAGCGAGACGCCATTGATTACAACGGTTCAAGTAAATGAATTTGGTGATCCGTTAAGCCTCGAAGCCGACTGTGGGTACAATAGATGTGGAGGATTTGGAGACTTCATTGATATCCTTGTGGATAATCATGGAAGAGCTTGGTTCGGACTTTCACACAATATTGGAAATAACCTACAGGATGAAGGAATATATGGAACTACAATGGTAGGCCCTAGTCTTAGAGGTGCAATAGCGCCTCTGAATATCTTACCTGAAGGTGGCCCCAAAACATTGGCTTGATTAAATATCATTAATCCAAATATCGATGCCTTGAATAATGAATCCTACCGCAAATATTATCATCGCAAAACCACAAAAAGATAGTGCCAAATTGTATGTTTTAACTGATATATTTCCTCGTGTTTTATCAAATAAGTATGCAATAAAGACCTTTACTAAAATAATTGAAATTAGAAAAGAAAGAGCGTAAGCAATAGGAGCAAGGGGTTCCTCTTTTGCTGCTGAGGCCATTAGTGGCCCTCCAATTAAAAACCAAAATACGTAAACATTGGGATTCAATAAATTCGTTAGAATCCCTCTTCGAAACGCTCCTTTGGTATCTATAAGTAAATCTTCACTAGTTGGTGGATCTATAGAGAAACAATCAATTCCCATCTTGAGAAGGAAAAAGCCCCCTAAAAGAGAAATCGTAAACAAGGCCAAAGGTTGTGTAGCAAACCATGCTGCTGCGAATAAACTAACAATCACTAAAGGCCCATCTGTAAAAATAGGGGCTGCTGCTGTCCAAACACCCGCTCTAAGGCCTCCAGAAAGTGTTTCTTTAATCACCATCGTGAGCAAAGGCCCCGGCTTTATTCCTTCCACAAGTCCTAATGTAATCCCTGCCAAAGTCAAACCTAAAATTAAATCTATTTCCATACTATCATCTTCGAGATGCAAGTTTGGCGAGTAGGTTCAATATCTCAACATATAACCAAATTAAAGTTATCATTAAGCCGAATGCGGCCCTCCATTCTAATTGCTTAGGCGCCCCTCTATGAACACCCTTTTCAATAAAATCAAAATCCGCTACTAAACAAAGAGAGGCGATTGCTATTACAAACAGAGAAAACATGATTCCTACTGGTCCGTTTCCGTGAATCAATGGTACTTCAAAACCAAAAAGCATACCAATGATAGAGATTAAGTAAATTAAAACGATTGCTCCTAATGAAGAGTATACTGCAATCGCAAGATTTCGGTCCCATGAAATTAGTCCTGCTCTGTATATAGATAACATTGAGCCTAAAATTATGAATGTTATAGCGGCAGCTAATATTCCCAATCCAGGCTGATCTACTGAAAGTTCGACAAAATATGTGAATCCGCCCAATGCTATTCCTTCAAATCCTGCATAAGCACATATCAATACAGGATTAGTTGATCTACTAAAAATAACTATCATTGCGGTTATGAAACCACCCAAGAAACCTATAATGAAAAGAGATGGGAAGAATGCATAGGTTGCTATTGCTAAAGTGGCTGTGAGTATTAAGAGGATGCCGGTTTTTTCTACGGTTCCTTCCATAGTCATCAAGTTAGAGTCTTCATTCCACCACGTTGCTTCTTGATAGTTTGATTTATCAAAAGTTGAATCGGATAGCGTTGGGTTCCTAGAGCGGTACATTACAACACCTCAGTGGGTTGGCATACTCAAATCTTGGCATTAAAATACTAATTTAGAAGGTTTTTTAGGTGTAATCCAGTATAGCTGCCGTCTACCTTTACTATTTCTTCTGGTGGGCCTTCGGCGACAATCAGTCCTCCCAATTCGCCTCCTTCTGGCCCAAGATCAATTACCCAATCTGCGCACTTTACTACATCTAAATGATGTTCAATCACGATAACTGTGTGTCCGTTTCTTCTCAAGCGAAGCATTACCTCTGTTAATTGGTGGACATCAAACATAGAAAGGCCTGTGGTTGGTTCGTCGAGGATATACACAGTATGACTTCGGGTCGGACGGTGTAATTCTGATGCTAGCTTTACTCGCTGGGCTTCCCCTCCAGAAAGTGTGGTTGCTGGTTGGCCAAGTCGTATATATCCCAATCCAACATCTTTCAATGTAGTAAGAATTCGATTCAGTGATTTTTGATTTTTGAAAAATATTACTGCCTCATCAACAGACATTTCTAATACTTCTTGAATGGTTTTACCTTTCCATTCAACTTCTAATGTCTCTCTAGTATACCTCTTTCCTTTACATACGTCGCATGTAACCCAAACATCGGGCAAAAAATTCATTTCTAATTTAATTGAGCCTGCCCCTTTACAAGATTCGCATCTCCCTCCTTTGACATTAAAAGAAAATTGTCCGGGTTGGTAACCTCTTTCTTTGGAAAGATTAGTTTCTGCGTATAGATTTCTAATATGGCCAAAAGCGCCGGTGTATGTTGCTGCATTAGAACGAGGAGTTCTACCTATTGGAGATTGATCGATGACTATGGTTTTATCTATCGCATCAAATCCTTCTATTCTGTCGTGGCGGCCAGGAGACGTATCACTACCATGTATCTCACGCAATAGTGCTGGTGCCAAGGTTGAAGCTACTAAGGAAGATTTGCCTGAACCCGACACGCCCGTTACTGCTACAACACAACCTAGTGGTATTGACACGTCTATGTTACGGAGATTATTTTCATTGGCTCCTAAAATATGTATCCATCGCCCATCTTCCGGAGTTTTCCTATCTTCTGGGAGGGGAATTTTTTCTTTACCAGATAAATATGCTCCAGTTATGCTTTGTTCATTGGAAATTAATTCACTTAATTCTCCACTCACTAGTACCTTTCCGCCCTCTTTGCCTGCCCCAGGTCCAATGTCCACAAGCCAATCTGCTTGCTTCAATGTCGCTTCATCGTGCTCTACTACAAGCAATGTATTACCTAATGCAGTAAGCTCTCTCAATGTCTCTAATAACCTATTATTGTCCCTAGGATGAAGTCCTATACTGGGCTCATCAAGGACATACATAACCCCTGTTAATCTCGTACCAATTTGAGTTGCCAGCCTTATCCTTTGTGATTCTCCTCCCGAAAGTGTGCTTGCCCGTCTATCTAAAGTTAAGTAATCTAAACCTACCAATGCAAGAAATCGTAATCTAGCCTCAATTTCCTTGATTATTTCTGTTCCAATAAAAATTGAACGTTCAGATAGTTGTTTCGTATTAGAAATAATTTCACTACTTGGTTTATCTCTTCCCAATTTATCCCATGTTTCATCTAGTTTACCGGCTTTCCAAAATTGTACTACTGCTAAAGCCTCTAAAACACTGCAAGAAGAAATTGATGGTAAAGAAACTCCTCCGACGATCACTCTACTAACGGCATCATTCAGTTTTTTCCCGGAACAATCTGGACATGGTTCATCATTCATATACGACGCCATTCTAGATCTTGTTCTATCCGAAGATGTTTCATTGTACGTTCTTCTAATTCTATTGAATACGCCCTCCCATGGTCTAAGCATTTGATATGTCGATCCTTTTTCCGAAGTAAACTCAAAGGATATTTGTGTTCCACCTGAGCCATAAAGAAGTATATCTTTCTCATCATCATTCAGACTACCGAATTCTAAATTTGTTGGTATTCCATAATGTTCGCATACCTGTCTCATTTGGCTCTTATACCACCCTGACATCATTGAGGATCTAAAAGGTCGAATACATCCTTCTTCAACTGAAGCCATTTTATCAATTACTAATTCCGGAGAAAACTCTCTTTGTACACCCAATCCTTGACAATTAGGACAGGCCCCTAGAGGATTGTTAAAGGAGAATACTCTCGGAGACATTTCTGGTAAGAATGCTCCATGCTCAGGGCACGCAAACTCCTCAGAATAAGGTATTATTTCGCCTTCTTGGGTCTTTTCTGCCTCTTCATTCCGTTGATTTAGGCTTTCAATTTTCTGTAAACTCTCGATAGCCACAGTCCCTCCACCAAGACGAAGCCCTGATTCTATTGCCTCAGTCAATCTTTGTCGATTGGTTCGATTTAATTTTAGTCTGTCAATCCTTACATCAATATCATGTCTAAGATTTTTCTCTAAAATTGGAGGGGTTTCGAAATTTTCTTCTCTACCGTTAATTTTACCTTCTAAATAACCCTGTTCGACTAATGCCTTGAATAAGTCTGCATGAGTCCCTTTTCTATTTCTAATAGTTGGGCTCCAAATTGCAATGGCGTGTTCTTCAAAACGCCACATGATGTCATCCACAATTTCTTGTACTGTTCTTCTCGCAACTTCTCTCCCGCACTCTGGGCAGTGAGGAATACCGACTCTTGCCCAAAGTAATCTCATGTAATCCATTATCTCCGTTACTGTAGCGACAGTCGATCTAGGATTGTGGCTTCCCTGTTTTTGATCAATGCTGATTGCAGGCGACAAGCCTTCTATAGAGTCGCAATCGGGTTTTTTCATCTGTCCTAAAAACTGTCTCGCATATGAGCTGAGGCTCTCAACATATCTTCTTTGGCCTTCGGCATACAATGTATCAAACGCTAGACTAGATTTTCCAGAACCGGAGACCCCTGAGATTACCACAAATTTACCTCGAGGTATTTCAACATCTATATCTTGTAAATTATGAGTTCGCGCACCTTTGACTTCAATCCATCCTTGATTGATTGAGTCGTTCTTGTTACTGCGATTCATTGCGGCCTACCTCCTAATATTACTACACGGGATGTTTATGGCTATTGAAGAAATGTATTTTTATTCAAGTCAATTGAACCAAAATGCTTCAATAATTTCTCCCTTTTTGCCATCTTTATCTGGTGGTAATAGTGTTACTCCATTGTGAACTACCATACTATGTATATTTCCACTTCCTTGATGTGTGTGAGTTGTTGCAAATAGCCCTTGATCTTCACTAGTTATTTTTATTCGACGCATGCAGAGTTTACCTTGAGCTCCCGAAACGTCGTTTCTCAACTTAACCCGTACCTTTTTCCCTAGGTTTGGAGATTCGTTCTCTGAAATGCCATAAATGCTTGAAAACCATGGACAAACAATCATTGAAAATACCAAATGACTACTGACTGGATTTCCAGGTAACCCAAATATTGGTTTGTTTTTCCAATTACCGAAAATTGGTGGCCCCCCGGGCCTAATTTTAATTTTCCAAAAAATTATTTCTCCCTCTTTTTCCATAATTTTTCTAACAATATCCCAATCACCCATTGATACTCCTCCTGTGGTAATTATAGCATCACATTCTCTTGATGCCTTGTCTAATGTTTCTCTTAATTGGTTTATTGAATCCGTAACTATTCCATAACGGATTGGAGTCCCTCCCATCTGTTCTATTAAGGCAGCTATACCAAAAGAATTAGATTCGTAAATTTGCCAATCATTAATCTTAGAATTTGGCATTACTAACTCGTCACCGGTACTGATTACCCCAATCGTTGGTTTTCTGTATACTTCAATCTCATCGTAACCCATTGTAGCTGCTAGAGAAATTGTTGATGCAGACATTTGTGTTCCTTCTAATATTGCTTTTGTGCCCAAAGAAAGATTCTCTCCTTTAATTCTGATATATGATTTTCTGGCAGGCCCATTAATAATTACATTATTCCCTTCAACCCTACTATCTTCTCTAATGACAATCGCATTCGCTCCGTCTGGAATTGGCGCTCCCGTTGTAATCTTACATGCTTCTCCGGATTTTATTGATGGTGGGTTTTTGGTACCAGCTTGAATTTCCCCTTTAATAATTAACTTGGTTTCTCCGTTAAGATTGCAATCCTCTTTTATTACTGCCCATCCATCCATAGCCGAATTATCAAAACGAGGATCATTAACTTTAGAGATTAATGATTTGGATAATATTCTTCCATTAGCATCAGATAAATTTATCGATTCTGAAGAAAGTGTGAAAATATTCTCTGAAACCAGTACTTTGGCCTTCTCTAAACTAATTCCTACTTCCATGCCTTTACCGAGAAGGTTTCTACAGATTAATTATCCGTTGAATCCTACGGAGTGTTCTTCAAATAATACTAACAATACGGATTAATATGTTAATAGAAGGAGAGTTTTTTATTCTCTTTTTACTATTTACAATGGCTCTGTTTTATTCTAGTGTAGGGCATGGTGGTGCTTCGGGATACTTGGCAATACTTTCTTTGACTGTGTATGCAGAGTATGATAGTGGATGGTTAAAACAACATGTATGGGCATTGAATTTAGTAGTTGCTGCAATCGCGTTCTATCATTATAAAAAAGCTGGATTTTTTGACTTAAAATTGACCCTTCCTTTTGTCATTTCAAGCGTTCCTTTTGCAATAGTTGGAGGATATATGAAAGTTGATGGTGCATTATATGACACCTTGCTGTCTTTGACATTGATTTGGGCGGCACACAAATTATACCAAGTTAAAGACGATTATGAATCAGAAATTTTCGCTTTACCCAGCGCTTCAATAGCAATTCCCATTGGTGCTATGATAGGCTTGATGAGTGGCTTAATTGGAGTGGGGGGAGGAATCTTTCTATCCCCCATTCTTCTCCTCAAAAAATGGGCTGACCCAAAGACTGCAGCCGCTACTGCAGCGCTATTCATCTGGGTAAATTCAATGGCTGGATTAACTGGAGCGGGGGTTTCTGGACAATTAGTTATTGATATAGAAATTTTAATTCCATTTATCATTTCTGTTCTGATAGGAGGATTTGTTGGGTCAAAATATGGATCTGAAAACGCACATCAATCAATAATTAAAAAATTATTAATCGTTGTATTGATTATAGCTTCAATGAAAAGAATTGTTTCTTTAATCATGTAATTCAAATACCAATCATATCTGAGTGTCCGCATTCAGGATATGCACATATTACCTTGTATCTTTCTCTTTTCGGGCGTGGTATTCGCATTGTTGAGCCGCACATTGAACATTGATGTGTAACTATCTCCGGCTCTTTTGGTGTCAAATCTTCAATATCGTCGAAGCTTTCTTCCATGGAGGTCCAACCTATTTGATCGGAGTATGTGTCTTCTTCATCGGTAATTTTCTTTTGTCTCAAATTTAACTTAATATTTATTTTCCTACCTTTTCTTTTCCTCTTTTTACCGGAATTCTCTGTAGGTTTGCCTTTAGGCTTCGGTTTGGGTTTAGGCTTCGGTTTGGGTTTAGGCTTCGGTTTGGGTTTAGGCTTACGCTTAGGCGGAGATTTAGATTCCTCCTCACTGGGTTTAGCTGGTGGTGCCGGAGGTTTGGCAGGAGGTGCTGGGGGTTTAGCTGGTGGCATTGGAGGTTTGGCAGGAGGTGTTTTTGGAGGCCTCTTGGGGGGCTTTGGTGGTGGTGGGGGAACCTTGTCTGCCATGACTATCCTCTATTGGCAACCCGAGGTGCTCTTTGAAAGAATCGGACATTTAATGTCTAATTAGAAAAACTATGCTGGAAATTTAATTAGTGAAATACAAGGCATTGGAGCTAACTTTTCTATTGCACCTAGGCCTTCCAATTCAATTACAAATAAACTAGAAATTACATTTCCACCTAATTTTTTGCATAATTTTGTACATGCTTCGATAGTCCCTCCAGTTGCTAAAAGATCATCAATAATGATAATGTTCTGGCCTGCAGAAATTGCATCATCATGCATTTCAAGTTTATTCGTACCATATTCTAAAGAATATTCTATTTCAATCTTGGAAAATGGCAATTTTCCAGGCTTTCTTACTGGGATAAATCCTACTCCTAAGCGTGATGCTAACAATGAGCCGAAAATAAACCCCCTAGATTCGGGGCCTAGTATCAACTCAGGTTCCCAATTATTTTCTTGAATTATTTGTACAAACCTCTCTGTGATATCTCTTAATAGAATGCCATCAGAAAGAATCGGTGAGATATCTCTAAACAATATTCCTTCGATTGGAAAATCAGGGATTGTCCTGATTGTATCGGCTAATTTTTGTGTAATGTTGTCTGGCATACCTAACGCTCACATAGTTTAGGAGAGAGGGGCTCCGGACAATGCGCCCGGAGCCCTTTACGTTTTCAATTAATTATTGAAATCTATAATATCATATCTAATATCCAACCAAACGTGGAATCGTTTCCTGGACCTAGATAGAACATTATCATTAGTATAGCTAATGTTCCCATTACTTTATTGATCTCGTTGATCTTACCCATTCCAGCTTTAATGGCTACCCACGAGATAATACCCCACGCAATACCATCAGCAATTGAGTATGTGAATGGCATTAGTACTATTGTAATGAATGCTGGAAGAGCCATTTCAGCGTCATTCCAATCAATATCTGCTGCTTGTCTCATCATCATAGCACCAACAATCACTAAAGCGGAAGCCATTGCGAATTGCGGAACTGCTGCGAATAAGTCTGTAAAGAATAGGCCTGATAGCATCAGAATACCGACTGTTAATGCTACGAGTCCTGTTTTACCGCCATCTTCGATACCTGCTGCGGATTCAATATAGGTTGTTGTCGTACTTGTACCAAATACTGCACCAACAATTGTTGCTCCAGCGTCTGCCATAAATGCTTCATCTGAATTCATTAGTTCATCATTTTCATCAACATAACCTGCTTGTCTACCAACAGAGTATAATGTACCAGAGGTGTCAAAAATATCTACGAATAAGAAAGCTATCATAACAAGTAAAAAGTCACTCATATTACTCGAATCTATTGCGCCCATTCCTTTGTCTCCGAATGCAGCTCCAAGAGTTTCTTCAGGCATTGATGGCATGCCAATTATGTCGCCAACACCAGGGAAAGCTGCTGTTGCCGCACCCCATCCTGCACCGCCTGCAAGGAAATCGTTGTATGGGTCGTATGCGCCTACTGCCCAGCCCCAAACTGTAGCACCAGTGATACCTATGATCATTGCACCCTTGGTCCCCCTTGCCATCATCACAGCAATCGAAATTAATGCAAGCATAGAAATTATTGCTCCGTGTTCCCATAGAGCAACTGTTGCTGTATCTGCAGATGCCGTAAATGTGGCCAAGTCACAGTTGAGAACTGTGTCTACACATGGAACAGCAGGTCCGGAGTCGTCGCCTTTCATGACTGTCCCGCCCCAGCTTTCTGTTTGACCTATGTTAACAAGAGTTGCGCCATCGTCTCTAATCCAACCCATTTCTCTGAGTCCGATTATTGAAAGGAACATTCCTATTCCTGCCCCGGTTGCTATCTTAAGATCTGTAGGTATAGAATTAATCATAGCAGTTCTCCACCCTACTTGAGGTAGAGACATTGCCAAGAACAATATACCTTCAATAAATACTGCAAATAATGCTATTTGCCAATCAATGCCCATACCAAGAACCACACCGAATGTAAAGTATGCATTCAGGCCCATTCCTGGCGCTAATGCAAAGGGCAAATTTGCCCACAATCCCATAACAGTACAACCAATAAAGGCTGCAACTGCTGTGGCGAAAAGTATGTCTGCGAAGGCTTGCTCATTTCCTGCCGTAGTTCCGTCACCAATACCTAATGTTAGCATTGCTGGGTTAACTAGCAGGATATATGCCATAGTTAGGAAGGTCGTAATACCCGCCCTAATTTCACCGTCGAAAGACCCACCTTTCTCTGTATATCCAAAATATTCGTCTGCTTTTGCGTTTTCCATTTTCTCACCATTTCTTTTGTTCAGGACATAGCCTGATTACCTCTTCGTTTGTGCATAAGGCCTATGAATTGTTCGGAGCACCTGATTCACGAATTTATGTGAATTGATACGCCATTTACTGGTAAATGAATTTCTATATTTTCACTTAATTCGGAAAAAATAACATTTCTACTTTCTTCTGGTGCATGGAATAAAATCATATTTTTCGGGTTGCACTCTAACGCAAAATTACATAGTTCATCATGTCCTGCATGGTTAGATAGTTGAAACTGTTCAACATCCAACTCTATTTTTGTTAAATTGCCGAAAATATTTAGTTTCCCTTCTTCTAACAACTTCCTACCGCCCGAATTTTCAGCTTGATATCCTGTTAATAAAATTCCATTGGCCATATCATTCTTCAATCGATTAAGATACCAAAGTGCTGGGCCACCATCTAACATGCCGCTAGTAGTAACAATAACGTCTGCCTGTAATGCCTTTTTACGATCGGATTTACTAGATATTTTCTTAGTCCATTTCCAAACTTTTTCAAAAGTTTCAATGTCCTTAATGTGTTCTGAGTTTTCAAACCATTTACGAGTTAGTCGGGTCCCCATTCCATCATAATGAACGTTTAAGTGGGGCGCTTCCCGATGTAAAATTCGAAGAATATCTTGCCCTCTTCCAGATGCAAATGCTGGGATTAATGCAAGCCCTCCTCTTTCAACGATTTTTTTAACTGCAGATACAAATCTCAACTCTTCTTCTTTCCTATCAGGATGTGTTTTCCCACCATATGTTGCTTCTAGACAAAGGATATCACATTTAACAGGCTTAGCTCCTATCGTATTAGGGCTGTCTCTTGTATCAAGATCTCCCGACCATAAGATTCGATGTGTTGGCGTTTCTATCTCTACCATTGCTGCACCTGGCATATGTCCTGCTCTATGAAGACGACATTTCCAAGCTCCTATGTTGAACCACTCATTGTAATCATGTGAAACCCATGAGTCAAGAGCGTATTCTAAATCTCTTTTATCCCAAGTAAGTGGATATCCTTCTATTTTGGATACTTTGTATGTATCTCTCCACATTATTTCTGACACCGATTCTGTCAACGAGGTTCCATGTAATCTAACATTATTGAATTGCGTTAACCATGGAACCATTCCTATGTGATCAATATGACTATGAGTTATGATAGCATCAGATATTGGTGGGCTCTGATCTGGATATTTGGGGGGTTTTGTGGGGGCTAGCCCATAGTCTATCAATACACGTGTACCGGTGCTATCTTCAATGATACATCCTACATTGCCTACTTCATTTCCACCTCCAAGAAAATGAAATCTAATCCCATCCTTAACTTTGTTTTCTGGATACCCAGAGGATTGGCCTGGCGTATACAATACCATAGTTAAGCGAGTGCGTCTTTTGTCAAGAGGGCTTTGGAACTCCACCCCCTGTATTTCCATTAGAGATATGAATTACTAACAAGTAAATTGGTTATACATTCAAAATGTTTATGTGTTTTCGATTTTATAATACGATTGTTTATTGAAATGTTATGAATTTTTCATACTTTTGTTATTCTTGAATCTATTTTTTCTTCCACTGGAAACAAAGGGGTTGGGGGGATATATTCAGAACTAACACCCCCTCATGGGATCATGGCCAGAATGCCAAACTTTGAGTTCGTTGTTGACAATGAACGATGTTTTGGCTGTGCAGCATGTGTGTCTTTATGTCCTGTCAATGCGTTAGAATTAGACGATCTATTAGCAATAGTCGATGAACCATCGTGCACTCATTGTAATTATTGTATTCCATTTTGTCCTGTACATGCATTATCAATAATTCAAATATTGAAAAATTAATTCTACTTGTCATTGGCACTAACATCATTCTAATAATGAATACATCTTCACAAAGCTATGGAAATTAGTCAGATAATTTCACAGTCTAAAGAAATTCAAGATTGGATTGTAGAAAAAAGAAGAACAATACATCGTAATCCAGAACTTATGTATGAAGAATTTGAAACCAGTAAGCTAGTTCAAAACACACTGGAAGATTTAGATATTCCATTTGAAAAAGATATTGCTATAACTGGGGTTGTAGGAACAATAGGAAATGGCGAAGATCCTTGTATTGCCTTAAGAGCGGATATGGATGCTTTACCTATTCACGAACAAGCAGACGTCGAGTTTAGAAGCGAAATCGATGGAAAGATGCATGCTTGTGGGCACGATTGTCATACGGCAATGCTTCTAGGTGCTGCAAGAGTACTGAAAAAAAACGAATCTTCAATTGAAGGGACTATCAAACTGATATTTCAGCCAGCAGAAGAAGGTGGCGCAGGCGGTAAAATGATGAAAGAACAAGGAGTTTTAGAAAAGCCGAAAGTTCAACAAATTTACGCACTACATGTTGCAGGAACAATGCCAATGGGAACCTTGTCTTCTAAAGAAGGCACATTATTAGCAGCAACCTCATCGATAAAAATAGTAGTTTCAGGCAAAGGAGGACACGCTGCAGCACCTCATCATACTATAGATCCAGTAGTCACAGGATCGAAAATCATTGTTGAGCTTCAAACCTTAATTTCTCGTGAACTAAGTCCCTTGGAATCTGGAGTAATTAGTATCACGATGGTTAATGCAGGTACTGCCACTAATGTGATACCTCCTGAAATGGAATTGCAAGGAACCATCAGATCCTTGACTAATGAAGGAATATCTCAATTACAAACTAGAGTAAAAGAAGTAGCAGAATCAATAGCAAAAGCCAATCGCTGTGAAGTAAAAGTTACCTTTCCTGGTAACGATTATCCACCAACAATAAATGATGCCGAATGTTGGGAATTGGGAAAACTAGCCGCAGGAGAAATTCTTGGTAAGGATAAAGTTTCAGAGATGTCTTCAATAATGGGAGGAGAAGATTTCGCTTATTATACCCAAGAAGTACCCGGTTGTTTTTCTTTTATCGGTGTAGGAAATCCAGAGATAGACGCAATATATGATGTACACCATCCAATGTTTAAGGTAGACGAAGAGGCACTTTCACTTGGTACCGCCGTTCACGTTAATACAGCATTAAAAGCATTGAAAAAATTAATTTAATTTACAATTTATAGAGTATGATACAATGAAAATAGCAATCATTGGTTCAGGGATAGAAGTATTCTCTTGTGGCCATAGATTATTAGATCTAAATTCAGAGCTAGAAATTCACATATTTGATGAAAAGGCAGAATCTGGAATGTATGGAGAAGAGCCAGGAATTTTTTCAGAATGGCCTTTAACGCCCCTTTCTTGGTATGGTAATCTATTTGCTCAGGAACCCAACGAAAAATCAACCGCAGTAAGATATTCCTGGTTTGTAAAATCTCTTTCCATTTCATTGGCTCAGAGAGGTGTTAATATACACTTGAAAACAGTGGTCAAGAACATAGAAACAGGAAAAATTGAATTTTATGGTGCAGGATACAAAGGTTCTGGTAACATTGTTTTTGATCACGTAATTGATTTTCGTGAAAAAAATCAAGAGAATTTTTGGTATGGTGGAGTGACTCTGTTTGAAACATCATCTGAAATTACTGGAATGAGGCCCGATCGAACCATGGAAGTGTGGAGTATGGAGGGAGAGATTGAGGGAAATGTTCTACAAAAAATGGTATGGTCAGGAGAGAACCCAATTACTGCTTTAACAAGTAGAATTGACAAGGGCATAGAAGCGGCAGAATCCATAATATGTTAGAGATTTATTGTAAAATTTTAGATGCTTGATGTTCCTAGGCGCGAATATGGCAGGAGTCGAGAGCCAGACATTGGAACATGTCTGCGATAATACAAAAATCACTAGACATGCTATTTTGATTGATCCTGCAGACCAAACTCCGGACGTAGCAGCAAAAAGAGCCATGGCGGCAGTTGCAGCAGGCAGTAGGATGGTATTAGTTGGGGGCTCAAGTGATACTGATATGGACAATGTTCATAGAACCGTGGTGGCCATTCAAGAAGCTTTAGAGTTAGTAACTTGGGCATCATCTCAAGACTCCGGTCTGGAAGAGAAAAATTGGAAAGTCCCTGTAGTTTTATTCCCTCAGGGAGCAGCAGCATTATCTCCAGCTGCAGATGCAATTACATTCATGATGTTAATGAACAGCAAATCGCCTAGGTACCTAATTGAAGAACAGGTAGCCGGCTCATTATACATCAAAAAAGCCGAAATTTCTCCATTACCTATGGGGTATATTATTTGTGAACCAGGAGGTAAAGCAGGAGAAGTGGGTAAAGCCGATTTGATACTTTCATCTGAGACAGAAAGAATCGCTGCATATGCCACAACTGCGGAATATTATGGCTTCAAAATAATTTACTTAGAAGCAGGAAGCGGAGCAAAGACCCCGGTCTCTCCAGAGCTAATTAAAGCGGCTAGAAAATCCTGTGACCTAACAATTATTGTAGGAGGAGGAATCAGAGATGGAGAAACTGCAAAGATAGCTTCAGACGCAGGAGCAGATTGGGTAATAACGGGCAATTTGACAGAATCTTTTGATGATGCGAATGCATTACAGAATGTTCTAATGGAATTTATTTCAAAAATGAATAGTTAACCGTCTTTTATTGAAGCAAGTAACCGATCAATTTGTGCTTCCATATCTAGAATTAGAATCATTTGTTCTTCTTCGACTCTGAGCAATCTAATATTTTCGTCCTGCAGTTCCTGTATTCTATGTTCAGAAACACCGCCCCCATCTATTCTTCGTATCTTTTCATTTTCTAATTTATTTTCTAATTGATTATATCGTATTTTCATTACTCGTAATTGCTCTTCAAGATCTGATACCGAGGGACTATCTTCTTGTTCTAAATTTATGGCAGCCAATTCCAATTCTAAAGCCCTTGTCCGTTGCCGTGAAATAACCAACTCCTGTTCCATTTTCATAGCTTCGTTCCATACGGAAATTACTTCCTGTACTAATTTTTCATGAGATATTTTTGCCAATCGCTCTTCTAAGGACTCCTCTCCTAACTCTGAAGAAGTGTTGTTGCCTGAAGGAGAACTCATCATTAATCAGTTAACATCGTGACTAACACGTTCTTGAACCTTGAGTCGAAGTGAAACACCATATGTCTATTTTCTAATATTTTCAGCATTGCCGTTTTAGTGGCTTTTATATTAAAGTCGAAAGTCGGGCGCAATATGCAAGCATACCGGGTAGCCGGCTCATTACGTCAAGGGAAGACAAACCAAGAGTTCTGCATAGACATAGTTGCAGAAGACGAAGACGATGCTAGAGAAAAAATATATTCAAATTTCGGCAGTCGCCACGGCCTTAAAAGAAGGTATGTGATAATTAATTCAATCGAACAAATCGATCCTTCAGAATCTACAGCCCCTGTTGTAGTATCTCATTTCCGCGACAAATAATCAACTTTAACACGTAACGGTGAAATCAGATAGTCTCTACGAAGGGTCGTGTTGAAGAAGACATTCATGCGCCAATACTGGCGTATTCAGCAAAGTCAGACCCTAATTTCTATGGGTTTTTGGATCACAACTCTAACGTTGTTGATGTGGCCTTATGTTAGTTGGAGATTTAGATCAGATACTGAAATGCTAGCAATCCCAATGACTTATTGGGGCCTGGGCGGAATAGCAATAACTGTATTATTAGTAGTATTAGTTATTGGATGGATATATGATGTATTTCTTGGATTATGGAGAGAGCACTTAACCGTGGTACAAGAAAGAAACCCATTCACCACATACAAGGTCAACGCCCCATTCGGTATGTTACTAGCTCAAACTAATGCAATTTTAAGAAAATTATCGGAAGATGATGAAGACATTAACCGACATTGTGATTTTGTTGATAGATGGTTAGAATGGAACTCTCAACAAGAGATATGGGCACGCACGATGTCTTCTTGGAAGGAAATAGTTGGCGATGAAGACCCATATTTATTCCACTTAAGCGAAGAATCAAGACTAAAATTAGAATCTGCGGCCAAAGAAATGCAAGATTTTTAGTTGGGGGGCTTATCTTGGATTTCGAAAAAATAGTTGAAATTGCCGAATTAGCAGGAGAAGCAATACTTGAGATTTACAATAGGCCAAATGAGATAGAAATCAAACATAAAGGCGACAACTCTCCATTGACAGAAGCAGATTTGGCTGCACATAATTTAATTGTCCAAGAGTTAAAAAAAATTGATCAGACACCTATTGTTTCAGAAGAAGGGAATGAAGGCGACCCATTGTCAACGGATACATGCTGGTTAGTTGACCCGTTAGACGGAACGAAAGAATTTATCAAGAAAAATGGAATGTTTACGGTGAATATTGCTTTGATGAGACGTAATAAAAATCGTTGGAATCCAATATTCGGAGTAGTACATGCTCCAGTAACTAAAACCACTTGGTTTGGTGGAGTGGTAATTCCTTCAGAACGCCGCGGCCCAGATGGAACTGGTCTAATGATGGTCAATCCTTCAACGCCCCCTAATCCTGTTCGTTTGGTTGCTAGTGGTACTCATAGGGGTGAAAAAGACGAATTGTTCGCTCAGAAGTTAGGTAACTATGATTTAGTTAGAATGGGGTCATCGTTGAAGGCATGCATTGTTGCAGAAGGTTCTGCTGATATCTATCCAAGATTTGGCCCTACATCTTGTTGGGATATAGCAGCAGCCCATGCAGTAGTGTCAGGAGCTGGAGGGATTGTAGTAGATCCATCCGGCAAAAATCTCGATTATGATGTGATTGAGAATATTTTGAATCCGTATTTCCTTGTTGCCGCCGATAATCGTTGGACTGAAGACTGGGTTAAATTACAGTGAAATGCAATTTATGCGTTTTTATTTAATCTTTCAAATAGACCGAAACCCGTCGATGTGAAATATACCGTGTCCTACGGAAATACATGTCCCACCTCGACGCTTTAGAGGCGGAAGCTATCCATATCATGAGAGAGGTCGTTGCGGAAGCAGAAAATCCAGTCATGCTCTATTCAATTGGAAAAGACTCTTCAGTAATGTTACATATAGCAAGAAAAGCATTTCATCCTGGTAAAATTCCATTCCCAATTATGCATATTGATACAATGTGGAAATTCTCAGAAATGATTGATTTCAGAGACAATGTTGCCAAAGAGTTGGATTTAGACATGATAGTGCACATTAATCCTGAAGGCAAAAAAATGGGAATGAATCCTTTTGAATATGGATCTTCCAAGCACACAGATTTGATGAAAACGGAAGCCCTCAAACAAGCTCTCGACAAATATCAATTCGATGTTGCATTTGGAGGGGCTAGAAGAGACGAAGAAAAATCTCGTGCGAAAGAAAGAATATTTTCTTTCAGAACGTCAAAACATCGATGGGATCCCAAAAATCAAAGGCCCGAACTATGGAATCTCTATAATACACGAAAAAATAAAGGCGAATCGATAAGAGTATTTCCATTATCAAACTGGACAGAATTGGATATTTGGCAATACATACATCTAGAAAAAATCCCAATCGTGCCATTATATTTTTCGAAAGAAAGACCAGTAGTAGAGAGAGACGGTACTTTGATATTAGTCGATGACGATAGGTTGCCTTTAACCGAAGGTGAAAAGCCCATGATGAAAAGTGTTAGATTTCGAACATTAGGTTGTTACCCATTAACCGGAGCAGTAGAGTCTGAGGCAGATACATTGCCCGAAATAATACAAGAAATGTTACTTACTACTACTTCTGAAAGACAGGGAAGAACAATAGATCACGATTCTAATGCTTCAATGGAGAAAAAGAAACAGGAGGGATATTTTTAATGGCTCATGTTAGCGATTTAATCTCCACAGATATCGATACTTATCTAAAATCCCATGAGGAGAAGAGCTTACTTCGCTTCATCACATGCGGGTCTGTAGATGATGGCAAATCCACCCTTATTGGAAGAATGTTGTATGAGTCTCAAATGCTTTTTGACGACCAACTATCGGCATTAAAAAGCGATTCAAAAAAAGTTGGTACACAGGGTGATGAGATAGATTTTGCACTATTAGTCGATGGGCTTGCAGCAGAAAGAGAACAGGGAATAACGATTGATGTTGCTTACAGATTTTTTTCTACAGATAAGAGGAAATATATCGTAGCAGATACGCCTGGACATGAAGAATACACTCGAAATATGGCGACTGGGGCTTCGACCGCAGATATAGCGATCATCTTGGTTGATGCCAAACAAGGAGTTCTGACCCAAACAAGGAGACATTCATTCATAGTGTCAATGGTAGGCGTCAAAAAAGTATTATTAGCAGTTAATAAATTAGACTTAGTAGAATATTCTGAAAAAGTATTCAACAAAATAGTATCTGATTATTCTAATTTTGCAAAAGAAGCGTTAGATGTTGAATCAATTACTGCTATCCCAATTTCAGCATTATTAGGAGATAATATAGTAAAAAAAAGTCCAAACACCCCTTGGTATGAGGGAGAAACAATTTTGGAATATTTAGAAAATGTTGAAGTTAGAAATGACAAACAGACAATTCCTTTCAGGTTACCGATCCAGTGGGTAAACCGCCCAAATTCTAATTTTAGAGGATTTTCAGGGTTAGTCGCTAGTGGTTCGATAAATGTTGGCGACAATATTAGAATACACCCAGGTGGACAAGAATCCTCAATTGAAAGTATTGTTACATGGGACGGCGTACTATCTCAAGCAGAGGAAGGACAATCAGTTACGATAACTTTGAATGATAACATAGACGTATCAAGAGGAGATGTAATTGCTACAACGCAAGATCCATGTGGAGAGGCAGATCAATTCCAATCACGTATTCTATGGATGAGCAATGATCCCATGATACCTGGAAGGCAATATATTCTCAAATCTAATACACAATCAGCCACAGCAACTCTTGGTAAACTGAAATATCGTATTGACGTAAATACGATGAACCCAATTCCTGCGAAGAAACTTAGTTTGAATGAAATAGGCGTATGTAATATTTCGTTGGATAAAAGAATAGCTTTCGATAAATATGAACAAAATCAAACAATGGGCGGATTTATCATAATTGATAAATTATCTAATAACACTATAGGAATGGGATTAATCGATTATGCACTTCATCGTTCAGAAAATATCCATTGGCAAAAAATGGATGTTTCACAAGAATCAAGAGCAGAACAAAAATCTCAAAATCCAAAAATAATATGGTTTACAGGACTGTCAGGCTCAGGAAAATCTTCTATTGCGAATATATTGGAGAAAAAATTGCAATCCTTAGGTAAGCATACAATAACCCTTGATGGCGACAACATCAGGCATGGATTAAACAGAGATTTAGGCTTTACAGAAGCAGATAGAGTTGAGAATATTAGAAGAGTAGGAGAAGTATCTAGACTAATGGTTAATAGTGGATTGATTTGTATAACTTCATTTATTTCACCATTCGAATCAGAAAGGGCTATGGTTCGATCTTTGGTTTCAGATAATGAATTTGTTGAAGTGTTTGTAGACACACCTCTGTCTATTTGCGAAGAAAGAGACGTCAAAGGTTTGTATGCAAAAGCACGCGCTGGAATTATTCCCAATTTTACAGGTATATCTAGCCCTTATGAGATGCCAAAGAACCCAGAGATTCGAATAGATACAACGAAAGTATCTGCGGAAGAAGCTGCAGACCAAATTATTGATTTTATATCTAAATAATTGAATCTCTTTTTGCGACGACTTCTTGACAGACAACAACTTCGGCAGTTCAATGAGCGCAGTAGATAAGGCCGAATTGCAACGTATTGCGCAACAAGTCGAACTCAATAGAAAAAGGATGGAATCAATAGAACAACAGACGGCACGCTTAGAGCAAATCAGGCTCGAACAACTCCAAACAATTGAGACATTATCTGCAATACCTGACGAAGGCGCTAAAGGCGCCATGATTCCATTAGGTTCCGGAGTCCAAATTGTTACAGATATTCCGCCTGAAACTGGTGCAGTAATTGATATCGGCAGCAGAGTCCAAGCAGAAAAGACATTATCCGAAGCAATCACAATTTTAACGAAAAGAACAGAAGAGATTCTTGATGTAATGAATAAAATGAAGATAGAATTCAATTCCATAGAGGAAACAACAATTTCTTTAGCGAATATTTTCAACGAGCAAATAAACTCATTACAAACAAACAGTTCTGAAGAAAACACTGAACAAAATACTGCCCCAGAAACGATTACTACCACTAAAGCACCTCGTAAAAAGAAAAAAAGAGGTACAGAACTAACTCTTGATGATTAAGTGATAATATGGGATTATTTGATAGATTCAAGAAGAAAACAAAAGCGGCAGCTGATAGTAACGAAATCACAATACAAGCAGATTCAGATGAGGCTAGAGAAATCATTCAAAAAAGAGAGGAAATGCTGTCGGCTATAGAAAAATCCAAGAAAGAAAATTTTTCATCAATTGATTCAGAATCTGTAGAAGTTGAGGATGAGGAGTGGGAAGATTTTTCTGAAGAACCTCTTCAAAATCCATTTTCCAAAGAAAAAGACAAGAAGTCTAGAAAATTGGCGCTACAGGCAGAAAAACTCGATAAGATAAAATCAACACAATTATCTTCAGATAAACCCATTGATCGTATGAAAACAACGACTGGTAGGAAGTTAATACCCGTAACCAAAGAGTTTGAAATGGATTTATCAAAATCTACGGTGAATAAAGGAGGCCAAATAATTCGGGGAGGGCCCGTATTAGACGAAATTTTATCTGAACTTGAAGAAGAATTGTTACAATCTGACATGGGTCATTCTGCAGTAATGGAAGTTATAAATTCGCTAAAGGCAAATCTAATTGGATCCAGAATAGATACAAGAATTGGATTAGAAAAAATAGTCGAACAAGTAGTTCGTAAATCATTACAAAATTTACTTGAAGCGGGTTATTGGGATTTTGATAGAACAATCCATTCATTCGTAACAGAAGAGACCCCCGTTTCAATAATGATTGTAGGAGTCAATGGAACTGGCAAAACGACAACTACCGCCAAGCTAGCGCACCGTCTTAGTGAACAAGGGTATTCTGTGGTTATAGCAGCAGCAGATACATTTCGTGCAGGGGCAATAGACCAACTTGCAGCGCATGCTGAGAAAATTGGTGTGCGTTGTATCAAGAGTCAGAGGGGTGGAGATTCCGCAGCAGTTTCTAGAGATGCTATAGAAAGTGCCAAAGCGAAGGGTGACGATATAGTAATTATCGATACAGCAGGTAGGATGCAGAATAAAACAAATTTAATGGAAGAACTTAGAAAAGTACACAGAATAACAAAACCTCATTTGGTAATTTTTGTTGCTGATGCATTAGCAGGGAATGATGCAGTAGTACAGGCAACAGAATTCCAAAGAATATTAAATTTTGATGGTGTAACAATGTGTAAATTAGATACAGATGCAAAAGGAGGGGCCGCACTTTCCATTGCTCATGCAACCGGCCGGCCAATTGTATTAGCAGGTGTGGGGCAAAATTATGAAGATCTGAAAGATTTTGATCCGGAATGGTTTTTAGATTCTATTTTGGATTGACTACAATAGACCGCGTCTTTCATGTATAATAGCCTCTGTGAGCGGTTTAGGATGTCACGCGTAGCCCTTGTTGTAGTTGGCAATTCTATCATAGAAGGCAGATTAAGAAATATTATGTCTAGAAGAGGCTGGTCTGTTGAAATTTGTCAAGATGGAGATAAAGCAGTTGACGAATATGTACGTTTAGAGCCAGAAATAGTCTTCCTCACACTAGATTTACCAACAATGGATGGACATATTGCAGCTCTCGAAATGAGAGAAACAGATTCTAAGGCCCGTATTATTTTTGTTTCTAGCAAGGCTAGATTATCAAAAACCCAAGACGCAGCATATTCTTCTGGAGCGGTTGCAACATTGGTTACACCAATAACCTTCAGTGATGTTGAAGAAAAATGGGACGATATAATGGGCGAAATTCCAGAGGCCCCGGGTCTCCCAGATTTAGATGCATTATATCCTGAAATTGAAGAATCGCAACCTGAGCTTCCTCCGCTTCCCGAACTTCCTCCTATGCCAGTATTGCCTCCGGAAGTGGAACAACCGATCGTTAAGCCGAAGAAAAAGCGAAGAACGAAATTAAAATTATTTTTACTTTCATTAATAATTATTGCATCGACATTAGGCATAGCCCATTATTTAGAATATGTAGATTTACAAGAATATTCTGAAAAATTATTCGATATTTTCAATTAAAATCGCCGGCACAGATTCGACGAAAAAACTCCCCTCAGGCGCACTAGTTAAAACTTCAATTTTTACAGACGAATCAGTAAGTAATGTTTCATCATTATTTTCTAAACGATAATTTAATCTCCAACGCTTCAGAACTTCTCTTGCAAGTATGAATATTGTAAGAAGACAAATTCCTAGTGCAACAAACCAGTACAAACCATTTAGCGCAAACGCTTCTAATGAGGACATAACTTATTTTCCTCGCTCTAGTATTGCATTCCATGATGCTTCAGCATAAGCCTTTGCAGCACCAACCCTATCTTCTTGGCCATGAATCCCAGAACCAACAATAATTATATCTGCTCCTGAAACAATACTTTCTCTGGGAGTCCCATACCTCTGGCCCATTTTTCCAGCCTCAGTATTCAAATTTATTCCAGGCGTCCAAATCATCTGTCCCGGCCCCACAATCTCTCTCAATTGCTCAATTTCTTCAGGGGAACTACCGTTTCCAATATATCCAATTACGTGAGGAGAACCCTTCCCAGTCTCAATAGTTTCTTTGGTGTATTTTTGATCCAATAAATTTCCACGACTTGACATTTGAGCTAGTAATAAAACCCCACCTATACGTTGTACATCTGCCCAGCCTTCCGCTATTCCATCAACAATATCTGGTCCAGAAATCCTGTGAGCTGTGACTATATCTGCCCATGAACGTATATCATAAATTCCTGCCATTTGATTCTGTGTTATTTTACCAATATCTGCAAACTTCCTATCTTCAAAAAGTAATAAATTCATTGACGATGCCAAATCTCTCAATTTAGACCACTCATTAATATCGAAATCTTTTACCATGTCCACATGAGTTTTCAAAACTGCAATATAAGGCCCTACTTCTTCAACTAGCTCAATTAGTTCTGGAATTGAATCCATATCAGCAGCTAAACATACGAGTGACTGCTTTTGAGTAGCAGCTTCCATAATTCGATGAGATAGGGGATTTGCACAATTTTTCCATCTTTTTCCCCATACTGCCTCAGCCTCCATGACATCAAACACAGACTAGAGGTATGTTAAATCATCGCTTATTTTTTCGAAATTCTGTCTATGCCTCGCACCGCTTTGTTCATTGACGAGTTGTTACGGGAACTATACATAGGCGGCGGGACCAAATGGGACAAGTACAATTTTTTGACTTTCAAGTTGCCACAAGAGACATAGAAGGTTTGACTGATGCTAGAGGTGACTCAATCAAATCAATGCTAGAATCAGACTATTCTATTTCTGTAGATTCAGTCAAAGTTATACTTGGTTATCAGGTTAAATCTGATATATCTGAAAGCGATGCACAAAGTGCAATTTATGATTTATTTGCAGACCCCATTATCGAAGTTGGCGTAGTAAATAAATCAATTATTAATAATCATGAATTATTTCCAACACCTCCAGAAATTGCTATTACAGTCGGATTCAAACCCGGAGTCACAGATAACGCAGGACAGGCAGGTTTAGATGGTTTGAGAACAATTTTTCCAGAAATATCCGAGAGTTCACAAGTTGCTACAACAATGACATACTTATTTTGGGGTGTTTCAGAGGAAATTTCTCCAATATGGCTGTCTAGTAAGCTACACAACCAAATGATTGAAAGAGCAAGTATTTCTAATAGAGACGATTGCTCAATCAAAAAATGGCCTGAATTGAGTTTTCCGGAAAGACCGCCGTTAATTGAACAACCTTCCGCGATAGTTAATCTTGAAGTAAGCGACGATGAACTAATAGAAATCAGTGAGAAAGGGCTTTTAGCATTGAATTTAAATGAAATGAAGGCAATACAAGCTAATTACAGAGATCCAAAAGTTCGTTCTGCTAGAAGAAAACTAGGATTGCCCGAAAAAGCCCCTACTGATGCAGAGCTCGAATGCCTAGCCCAAACATGGTCAGAGCACTGTTGTCACAAAATTTTTGCTGCAAAGATACACCATATTGATCATGAGACTGGTGAAGACACACACATAGATTCTTTATTCAAAACACACATTATGAAACCGACCCTAGATATACAGTCCAACGTCGATTGGCTCCTAAGTATATTTCATGATAATTCTGGAGTGATTGCTTGGAATGATTCATGGAGTTTGTGTATCAAGGCAGAGACACATAATTCACCTAGTGCATTAGATCCATATGGGGGTGCAATGACAGGAATAGTAGGAGTTAATAGAGATATTTTAGGCACAGGTTTAGGCGCAAGACCAATAGCCAATACTGATGTTTTTTGTTTCGGCCCTCCCGACTATTCTGGATATTTACCCGAAGGACTATTCCATCCTTCTAGGGTGTTTAGAGGTGTGCATGCCGGTGTTCGCGCAGGAGGCAATGAGTCAGGAATTCCTACAGTGAACGGCTCTATTGTATTTGATGAAAGATATTTAGGTAAACCATTAGTATATTGTGGAACTGTTGGTATAATGCCCAGAAAACTACCTGACGGCCGCGAAAGTCACGATAAAACTCCTCAGCCTGGAAATATAATCTACATGGTCGGAGGAAGAGTTGGCAGCGATGGAATACACGGAGCAACATTTTCAAGCTTAGAATTAACAGAAGATAGCCCTTCTTCTGCAGTTCAAATCGGTGACCCAATTACTCAGAAAAAAATGATTGATATGGTTTTGGAAGCAAGAGATTTAGGGTTAATTCAAGTAATCACAGATAATGGTGCTGGTGGACTTTCTAGTAGTGTAGGTGAATTAGCAGAACTAACAGGGGGTGCGGACTTAGATTTGGCTGCAGTTCCTTTGAAACAACCAGGATTGAGTAAATGGGAAATTTTAGTTTCTGAATCACAAGAAAGAATGACGATAGGTGTAAATCCTGAAGATTGCGATGCGTTCGAAAAATTAGCAGAATTGCACGAGGTGGAAGCAACTGCGGTAGGTGAATTTACAAATTCAGGAGCATTTGTAGTTCGTTACGGTAACGAAACAGTCGCACATTTACCAATTTCATTCTTACACGATGGTTGCCCTCAATTACAATTGGAATCCGAATGGCGATTACCACAACATCGACCGATATTATTTCCAGCAGTAGATGCAATTGGAATGGGTAAAATCCTAACTAGATTAATGGCCAGACCAAATGTTGCCAGCAAAGAATGGTGGGTCCGTTCTTATGATCATGAAGTTATTGCTCAGTCAGTGATAAAACCATTTTGTGGTGTAAATCACGACGCACCCGGCGACGCAGCCGTAATTGCACCAATTCAAGGAAAAACACAAGGAGCGGTCATTTCTAATGGGATAGTCCCGCGATATTCTGATATCGATGCCTATGCGATGGCTGCAGCTAGCATAGATGAAGCGCTGCGAAATGCAGTATGTGTTGGGGTAGATCTAGATTTAATTGCAGGTTTAGATAATTTTTGTTGGCCAGACCCAGTAGAATCAGCAAAAACACCGGATGGACGTTACAAATTAGCACAATTGGTTAGAGCAAATAGGGCATTAGATGAGGTTTGTAGAGCATACAACTTACCTTGCATTAGTGGTAAAGATTCTATGAAGAACGATGCAACCCTTGACGGAGAGAAAATCAGTGTTCCGCCGACTTTATTATTCAGTCTAATAGGAAATCATTCAGATGTAAGGAAAGCAGTATCTAGCGACTTCAAAGAGGTCGGAGATATGGTTTATCTTGTTGGAGAAACCCATCAAGAGTTAGGGGCCAGTGAACTAGCATTCATGCTTCGCGACGAATCAAATGGAGAAAGCGGAATAGGAGGAAAAGTACCTCAGATAGACACTAGTAGAAACTTATCATTATATCGAAGTTTAACTCAAGCGATGACTAAAGAATTAGTTTCCAGCGCTCATGATTGTAGTGACGCAGGGCTAGCAGCTGCCGTTGCAGAATGTTGTTTTGGTTGTGATTCAGGCGTGAATCTGGATATTTCAGAGGTATTCAATTCTGATGTTAATTTGGATACATGGGGAGCACTATTTGGTGAAAGTCTTGGAAGAATATTAGTCAGTGTAAAGCCGGAAAAATCCGAGGCATTTGAAAAATCGATGTCAGGCCATGAATGTAATTATCTAGGTAAAGTAATCTCTGGAGATGAAATTACATTCACGAATGGGAAAGAACTCATCTTGTCTTCTTCAATGTCTGAATTGAGATATGCTTGGAAAGGCACCTTGAATGGAGGTAGAAATCAATGATTCCTAAAGTTGCAGTTCTTTCGGGTTTCGGTATTAATTGTGAAACTGAAACCATGGCAGTATTCGAAATGGCAGGTGCAGAGGCCGAAAAAGTCCATGTGAATAGATTGGTTAATGGCGATCTAAGCTTAGAAAATTATCATATTATGGCAGTCCCAGGAGGATTTTCTTTTGGTGATCATTTAGGTAGTGGTAGGTTAATGGGTAATCGATTGCGTTTTGGTTTGCGTGAACAGGTGAGAGAGTTTGTCATGTCCGGTAAACCCGTAATCGGAATTTGCAATGGTTTTCAAGTGTTAGTAAAAATGGGTCTATTGCCTGGTGACGAAGATGTCAGTTTGACTCAAACAGCATCTTTGGCATTAAATGATTCTGGACATTATGAGAATCGCTGGGCGACATTAGAGTTTGACCCAAAAAGTCCTTGTGTATGGACCAAAGGAATGACTAGAATTAGAGTACCTGTACGTCATGGCGAAGGCAAATTCGTCACAGCAGACAAAAACCTTCTCGACACCTGGGGCAGAAACGGACAATTAGTAGTGAAATACGTAGATCCCTCGAGCAAATATCCTTCATCAAACAATGAAGTGTTACCATATCCCATATCTCCAAATCAAAGTTGGAGAAATATAGCTGGCGTATGTGATCCTTCAGGATTAGTATTCGGATTAATGCCACATCCCGAAGCCAACCACTCTACTTGGTTAGGTGCGACATGGACTAGAGAAAATATTGAACATGGTGAGGGAGAAGGTATGCAGATCTTCATAAACGCAGTAAATTATGTAATTGGAAATTTTGATAATTAAATGGTAATATTATACTATAAGCATCTAAAGTGATTATTATGACGATACGTAAAGCGACAGATGTCTTTTCAGATTGGGCGCTCAGAAATAGAGACGAAGGGATGGAAAGTGGGCATGCAAAATCTGTTAATGAAATGTTAGATATTGCTATTCCGTTACTTCGAAAACCATTTTCGGCCATAGATGTAGGCTGTGGGAATGGATGGGTTTGTCGGCATTTAGAAACATATGACGATTGTATCAAGGTGGTAGGTATTGACGGTTCGAAAGAAATGATAGCTAAGGCCAGACAAAAAGGCTCGGGAGAATTTCATTTGGCTACACTTCCCGATTGGAAACCCTCACAAAGATTTGATTTAATCCATTCAATGGAATTTTTATATTACTTGAAAAATCCATTGGAAATGTTAAAAATTTTCTTCACCGATTGGTTAAATGATGAAGGTATTCTAATCGCAGGAGTAGATCATTATTTAGAAAATACAGCCAGTCATGACTGGCCAGAGTCACTCAATGTTCACATGACAACATTGAGTGAAAGTGAATGGGAACGGGGCATGGTTGAAGCGGGCTTTGTTGAAGTCAAAGTGCAAAAAGTTGGATTGAAACCAGGATTTACAGGCACCCTAGCAATTTCAGGTAAAAAACCTCAATCAAATTAGAATCAATTTTCTACTATTTTAGGACGTAAAATAATCAATGCAATGCTGACCAAGGCGGCGAGAACCAACGGCCCAGTGATGAAAATCTCCTTTGTTGCAGAAAACTCCCAAGTAATAGTTGACCATCCTAAAGCAACTGTTTCTAAAACAGATGCAAGCATAACAACATCATACAAGTTACGTTCTGCGATAGGATCTTTGGCAGCCAGTAAAGCACCTACTCCGTTTATTGCAATCAAAGCAGCACCAAGATTTCTTAACCAAGCAATATTCTCTGTGTTTGCACCTTCTAATTCTGCATACCATTCTGGTATTAGGAAAAAAATCATACCCATGGCGATACTTGACCAACCACAGGCTTTCAAGGCCAGTACAGTCTTGTTCATATTACTCAGTAGTGCCTTCTTCTTCCTCCAAATGCAAGTATCCAGAGTACAGGATTCCTCCTGCAAATACTGCGCCCATTAGGTTTTCAGCAGTTAATTCGCCTCCTTCGACAGCAACCTCGCCATACATTGCAAGTACCCACATCATCGTCATAGTTCCTCCACAAACAAGTGTCATGATTGCTTGTGGTCTACCTTCCAATAGGAAAGCGGTTGCAATAAATGCAGGAACAATACTAATTGCCATTACCCCCAAGAAGAACATAGCAGATCTCATTTCATCTACAACAATTTGATCAGTAGGAAGGCCATCTTCAATTAACCACTCGACTACCTCTGCATCGGTAGCAAAACCAGCCATTAGTGCCCATAAAGCGAACATAAAGGTGTGAGCAACTGCGAATAATGTTAGCCAAATTTTAGGATTGAATATTTTTTTTTGATTCATTCAATCAGACTCCGAATTCCAACCTAAAATACCTGTAAGCGCGGTCATGCCCCAGAATAGCAGCGGAGGGATAAGTTCGGCAGATAGCTCCCAGGTCACGTTCTCGGTGGCATAAGTGACCTCTAGTCCCATGGCAGCACAAACTAGGAACCATACTACGATGGGACCAGCAATAACTGCTGCAAGACGTGCTTGTGCTTGACCTTCTGTCATGAAGGCTGCATACAGCATGTATACTGGAATGATGAGCATGATGCCGAGAATCATTGTTTCGTTATCGTTAGATGAATCATAGGTCGACAACATACCAACGAATGTATGGACTATGGCTGTAATTACAAGCCACCACTTTGGGTTAAGTGCCTCAGTTTTCAAATCCATTTATTCAGCATCCTTATGCAAATATCCTGCTGTAGTTAATCCGCCTAAAAATAGGAATGGAGGAATCAACCAAGTAACTCCAGGCAATTCGTATCCAGTATCGCCAAGTACGACAAACATAACTAGGAAAAAAGCCATCATTACGCCGCCATTTACCATTGCAAACTTGGCTTGAGAGGTTCCGCTTAAGACGAAAGCACAAGCTATTGCCATTGCACCGAAGCCTGCCATGAATAATCCGAATAGAGCCTCCATTGCAAGACTTTGATCATTTACACCTGCTTCGCCCCATGCGCTTTCCGCCCAAGTTTCGGCATTGATGTTGTTCTCGATACCACCGATTAGAGCCACTGCTCCACAAATGATATACCATATTGTTGGTTGAAATATTTTTTTTGCGTCCATAATTCATTTCTCCTGTATTAAGTTTCTTTAACACTCTAATTAATGAAGGTTTGGATGGGCATATAGTCATTTATCTCTTTTCATTGCTGAAATTAGTAATTCAAGAAAGTTCAATGGGCTAGTCAACTTCGCAATAGCATGTCAGACCCAAATATCACAGTGACCGAAGATACAACTGTAATCTTGGCTCTATCTTTATTGCATCCAAATGCAAAAAAAAACTCTCTCCGTAGAATGGTTGATCATGGCCGAGTAATAGCAGATGGAGTAAAGGTGAAACAAGCTAATGCCAAATTATCCCCAGGCACTACAATCACAGTCCTCTCTAAATCAGATGGTTATGAAACATCTGGTAAATACAAAACATCGCTTCCAGAACCTGAAGTATTGTATTCAGATAAATTCGTTATAGTTGTGAACAAACCCGCAGGGCTACTTTCAGTAGCTACTGATAGGGGTGAAGCCGATACAATGTTTTCACGAGTATTCGCTTGGGCATGGGAAAATGGTAAAACACGCGCTCACCTTGTACACAGGCTAGACAGAGAAACTTCTGGATGCTTAATTTTTGCACGTTCGACAGAAATTCGAGATATGCTACAAGAACAATTCAAGAATCGATCTATTGAACGAATATATCATGCAGTAGTGCATCGCAAACCTCCGGCGAATTCAGGCATAGAAACAGGGCGCATTCAAGAGATGAAAGATAAGAGGACGCGGCTAGTCCCGGAAGGCCGCCGCGCAGGAAAATCAGCAATTACTAATTGGTGGTTGGAAGACACAGGTCCGGAGCACAGTTTAATCCGCATCAAAATAGATACTGGACGCCGCGCTCAAATTCGTCTACACATGGCCAATCTAGGTTGCCCAGTGATTGGAGATACAAGACACGGTTTTGGTAAAGCAAGTATAAACAGACTCTGCCTACATGCATCATCATTAGAATTTAAACATCCGAATGGTAAGAAAATGAAGGTAGAAAGCCCGATACCACGCCAACTAATTTCAGAATTAAAAAGACGCTTAGGATAATAATAATATGATGAATAGACCCTTTTGAAAACATAGGTTACAATATCAAAACCATTTCGCATGACTATGACCAATCGTCTACACGCGCTATGTATCGCGTTGATTTTCATATTAGTCAGTCTTTCCGGTTGTATATTTGCTAACAATTCGTCAGCTGATAAAATAACGGAAGAAACTACCTATCCTTCAATTTATGATAGACACACTCTTGAGTGGAAAGATAACCATACATTTTCTTACACATTAGAACAAGGCCCACATTTCGCTCTTGACGTTCAAGAGGCATTTATTGAAGTCGATACTTCTGAAGTTTGGGAAACAGGGCCGGATACATCGACCGTTCATCTTTCATATTGGCTTCCAAGTAATACTTTGGATGGTGAACAAGTTCCTGTAATTGCAGTAATTAGCCCTTATTTCTCTTACGGGGCTCAAGGGGACGAATCTACTCCCACTAATATTGTAAGCGCAGGCCGAGGAGAATTTATATTCGAAAATTTTGTTCCCCATGGTTATGCATTCGCACAAGTTGCTGTGTTCGGGACTGAACTTTCTAGTGGGTGTTTTGATTATCGAGGTGCTGGAGAAGGTTGGGGAATACATAATGCAGTAGAGTGGCTCGGCTCTCAGAATTGGTCTAATGGTCATGTTGGCCTATATGGGAAGTCGTATGAAGGCGCAACACAATGGGAAGCAGCAGCATTGGGTAGTGAATATCTGAAAACCATAGTTCCAATTTCAGGAACCACTGCATTGCACCCATTATTGTACAAAAACGGTAGTGCAGAAGCCAGAAGTCAAGTAATGCATATGAATTATTTTTCAAGTACTGTAGATTATAATGAAGATGATTTAGACAATGTCTGCCCAGATATTGTAGAAGGATTATTTGCCGGACCTGTGACTTACGGAGCCGGTGAATTAGATCCTTACATGTCGAATTATTATGATGAAAGAAGCCATATTGACAAAGCCTTTGAAAACTGGAATGGAAGCGTATATTGGATCCAAGGGATGCAGGATTGGAATGTTGACCCACATCAAGTATTTGGCGGTCCTATCGGAGTTAATTGGTATCAAGATTACATTGATGCAGGTTTTGAAATAAGAGGAATGTTAGGCCAATGGGAGCATAATTACCCTGATCAATGGACAAAACATAATGCACAGGATAGCGGATATGGAGGAGAAGCCATCCATAATATGACAAGATGGGACTGGGCTCAAGATTTGTTTGAATGGTATGAATATTATCTGAAAGGAATAGGACCAAAACCAGATCTAACCGCTCAAATTCAGCGTAATGACGGTCAATGGAGGGTTGAAGAAACATGGCCACCACAAGATATTCAATGGTATAACTTACCATTATCGGAATGTTCTAGCTCAGGAGCCTTCACTGGAGGAGGGGCACCTGTTGTTGGTGGGGGACAAACCGTAACAACAACTTGCTCAGCACTTTCAGAAACCGATGATATGCTAATTTCAGGCCTAATTAGGCTACATTTAGAAGCCGTTGCAACAATGGATGGAGGGCAGATATTCGCTGAATTAAGAGATTCACAAACAGGAATTAGATTAGGGCATGCGACCATGGATATTCGATATCACGCAGGAGGCTATGAGCCACAAACTGTATTGCCTTCCGAACAGGTCACTATGATGATGGAATTTCAAGCAATTGACGCCATACTTCCAGCAGGCCATGGTATTACAATTGTATTTACCGAATCTGGAGAAGACTATCTTGCTCCAGCATGCGGTCCAAGTTGTACTATACACATTATACCTTCAATTTCTGAACTTTCCATACCTCATATCGTTCGCGATGCCAGCAATGTACTAATTACTCCTCAGAATCCAGATGCAGCCAATAATTAATCAGAGGTATAAGAAATAGCTCCGACCACGTTCAATAGAATAATCAATTAATTTCCCATTGTAATCTTTCAAAGATTTTTTTGCAATTTCTTTCATTGCACTGCTAATCCACTCCAAGTCTTCAAAATCTTTTTCTTCAAACCAACCAAAATCATCAATTTCATCATTATCTATGCTTACTATTGAGTTTTCTGTACTGACATAATAAGCCAAAAATATCGCTGGTGTTTGTTTAATCATACATTCTCTCATACCAACCATTCCTTGAACTATACCATCTATACCACATTCCTCCTTCAATTCTCTAATAACAGCAATTTGCGGTAATTCTCCATCATCTACCGTGCCTTTTGGGAGCCCCCAATGATATTTTTGTGGCCCCTTGGCCTCTTTAACCAATAAAATTTTATTATTTTCCACTAGGCAAGCAGCAACTCCAAGATCTGTAGTGATCGTTCTCATTAGTTAGAAGTACAATATTTCATTTATCAAATAATGTTTCAAATACATTCCACTCAATCATTCGCAGGATTCATTGCCTTAATCCGTCCCAGTTGGAATATGTCTCTACCTAGGCGAGCAATGGAACAGATGGGATTTTCCATTTGTTGTCTAGCCTGTGACGCCCCTGATATTGCCGGCTCACAACGATGTAGAGATTGTATTTCAGCACATGTAAAAGTTCGTGATAAAATATCTTCAGGTGTTGCAATCACTAAAGCAGATAGACTTTCTAGAGAATTTGTGACTATGCTCACTAATCCTACAGATTTTATCGATAATACTGTACATTCGGAAACTATGTCCTATTACAAATCACTAATAGATAAGCATCAAGGGAAGTCGCAACCAAAAACAGCCGAAGAAGTGCAAGACAGATTCGAAAAACAGAGAAATAAGCCACAAAAATCTCTAATTAGAGATGTTGCGAATAATAGAAAGGGGAAAACCACTAAACTTAATTCACAGGAAATAGAAGCTTTATTGTCAAAAATCAGTGACAAAAACCCTGATGTAAGCGACTCTTATTGGGAAGAGTTGCTGGACGATGTTAATGATTTATTTGATGAAGATTGAATTACGAGCATTCAAACAAGATGGATGTATGGGATACTACAATGTCCGAAAAACGTGACCCACGTGCAGGGTGGTTGGATGAAGACCCATTTGATAAAATGAATAATAATTCCAAGACTCATACGCGTGCTAGAGATGACGGTAATTGGCGTAAACCGCATATTAGAGTGGTTACAAGAGGGGGAGGTCAACCTTTTTTCCGAACATTCAATATACCTACCGAGCCTCAAAGAATACCTATTCACAAAGGATCAATATGGCATTTTTCAAAAACTGAAAAAGAGCACCTATTGCAAGCGGTATTTGCGTTTACAATAGCACTGGGGTTTTTTGCAGTTGGTGATATTTTTCAAGCACTAAATAATCCTACAAACTATGTTAAATCAGGAATTCTACTTGGTTTAGTAATATCTCCGGCATTTTTACTTCATGAAATTGCCCATAAAATATCTGCTAGAATTTATGGTTGTTGGGCAGAATTTCGCGTTTCCCCGGGTGGTTTAAGATTCGGTATATTATTCGCTGCTCTAACTGGATGGGTAATAATGGCTCCAGGAGCAGTAATGGTCGCCGGTCACACCACCCGATCCCAATTTGGCAAAGTTGCTTTAGCAGGCCCTGTTAGTAACGTTGCTTTATGGTTTATAGGATTAATACTAATCTTACTAGGATTTGAAACATCTGGAGAGTTCACAGTCCCATACGGTAGTGCGAACAAAGGTCTATTGTGGTGGTGGTGTGTTTCAAATGCTGGTTTAGCTTTATTCAATATGATACCTCTTGGACCTTTTGATGGTAAAAAAATCAAAACGTGGTCGGATTATGTATACTATTTTTGGTTAATGGTTTGTTTCGCTTTAGTTTACTTTAGTGCGACAGAACTCACAAATCTCATTGGGTAAGCCATTATAGTGTCGAATTTAGTTCACACTAAACTCTCTATCACATTGGAATAAGTAGGGCTTAATATCGTATTAAGGGCACTCAGGCAATGTGACTTTTAATTATCACAATAATCGCAATAGAACTATTGACGATAAGTATCAATTCATCTAATAAATTTATGTTCATGCTCAATCCCAAAATAAGTATAATTATTGATTGAAAACCATATCCTAACAATGAAGATAAAGTAAATTCAAAAGAGATGTTCTGATCATTTTTACCAGTCATGAAATTAATCAAATCATCTTGCCAAGAGAAACCAACTAAGTACACCTTATGTAAGAAATCTACATGAATTTGCTTTTCCCAAGGTTTTGCTAAAGGACGTATCTTTTCATCAGTTCGACTTGTATCATCTCCTGCGCCAATCTGCCTCATTTTTACAGAGAAATGATTGAAGAGAGAGTATTGTAGAAGAACAACAATCACGATCCCAATTGAATATAAGTTATTCCAATTTAGATATTGGCCAAATGCATAGGTCACCAAAATAAGCCCTATTGTATCAGCAATTGTATCCCAGTATCTTCCAACATGAGATGGCCTTTCTCTGATTCTGGCTAACTCCCCGTCGATAGCGTCAACAACTCCTTTTATCACAAGGAGGACGCAACTTTCAACAATATAATCCTGTAAAATTAGCCACGCACATAAGACAGACAATAGTAGATGGAAATTAGTAACCATTAGTACACTAATATTTCTATCTTTTAGAAAAGTCGCACAGAGACGTGCAATAGGCCTCCCCCAATCTGACAAATCTTTTGCTACAGTGTCGCCATATTTTTTTGAAGACATATTTCCACCCAATAAGATCTTCAAAGTAATGCATTTACAATGGGGTTTTCATCACAGTAGAAAAAGGTCATTAAAGCCCACCAAGTTACCATGTCTAAACTGTTTACTAGATTGGAGACACCTGTGTTTTCTTCACCATAATTTTTCCCTGTAGTGTCCATCCAAGCCTCCATTTCATCTAAAGTATCACAAACTTGATGATAACACCAGTAACCATCGACTAATCCACCAAAACCTATTGTTACAACATCTAAATTATCTTGGAAACTAGCATGATCACTTCTTGCTGTTGTATCTTCATATACAATAATCTCAGGCCTGTCCATATCTAACCAAACACTAGTTTTCCAAGTATCGGCAGAGTAGTTAGTACCGACCAATGTACCTAACTGTTCTTCTAATCCCAAAGCATCAGAACCTATCCAATTTGAGAGCCCAACCATTCTTGGCTGATCTAACTTATCATGATTAGGGCCAGGTCCGATGTAGACTCTCATCGGCCAGACTTCAGCATCTTTAGGGTACCCGTCTTCATCTATTGCTGGATTCGGGTCACCATGTGGGGCCCCTCCACCGCCGGGCCAATTTACGCCTGCCATATCTAAATTGATATAATTCATAATTGTAACATCAGGATTATCTTCACCAACATAGTACTCCGTCCAATAATCCGATCCTCTCTTACCACCTTCTTCGCCTGACCAGAGACAGAATACCATCGTCCTTCTACTTTCGAAATTAGACAGAGCCTTTGCCGTTTCCATTACCATCACAGTACCTGCTGTATTGTCGTAAGCTCCGACTCTAGTTCCATATGTTCTTTCACCGATAATATGTGGGTCAAGAAGTACAGCATTTACTGGTGGAGCAACATCAAAATGTGCTCCAAAAACTAACCATTCGTTTTCGACTTCAGTTCCCCATTTATATGCACAGATATTGTAAGCTTCAGGATTTTGTGCACCAGTGATATCGGTGTATTCGTATCGATGCCCAATTACTTCTAAACCGAATGAAGACATTTCACTGATCAAATATAATGCTGCATCTTCGTAAGCAGGATTCCCTTGACCTGCCCACCTGTCATAATATCCTTCTTTACCATCAACAATATCGAAAGAATCTGTCGGGTCAGTCATTTCATATAACCTATCATAAACACTCCTACCATCAACAATTCCCGATGAATGAACACCCCCTTCATCTTTAGACAAAGTCATAATCCTATCAATTGGTAAAAATTTAAAATTCACGGAACCACCGGTATCAGCACTATGGTTAACAGTGTCATAAGTATTATTCAATGAAGCAGGAATTCTTTGAATTCCGTTATCTGAATTATCATATCCCCCTCTACTTACCCAAGTTACCCAAGATTCATCTTGATCACGAATAGGCCAATAATCTCTGCCTAATTTTCCTATGATTAGAATCATTTCTTCTGCTCTAGGGGGCGCTAAAATTGATAAAGTCTGAGAATCGCCTTTTTCTAAATCAATAATGGTTGAATTTTGTACAAAACCAGTACTTTCATCTACAATTAAATAAGGAATGAAAACTGACATAGAACTAGAGGCGGAGATTTTTAGATTTTGGAAAAAACCGCCTTCTAGAATCGCTATATCAACTTCTAAATCGCCTTCTTCAGGCATATTTTCTGAATCAGCAAAACATCCAGTTAGTGGTGCTGATAACATTAACAGTACAAGCAAACCCGCGACGCCGTGACGCTCCATATCTTCCGGAACACGAATATCTTGTTGAACTACACGGTCCCGTGAAGGATTATCATTCTGTAATTTAATTACCAGATTCAATAATTTGCGTCTTCTTTGGTTCTTTCAAGACAACAGCGAATACACCGCCTAGTATCAGGAAGAATATTCCGCAGCAAGCTGCACCTACCCCTCCAGCCGCTGCAAAGAAGCCACCCACTGCCTCTCCAATTTCTTCACCTAACACTTCCCACATTGGGACAAGCTCATATTCCTCATTTGATTCTATGGTATATTCACCAGCAGCATAGTTCCACGTCGAAATGGTGGCCATATGGTACCATCCATCAGGGTCATCTTCCCACCCATATGGTTTTTCACCATCTTCTTCACAGTCGATATTCACATGATCTTCTCCAGATTCATTTGTCATTGTGAAAGTAAATTCATCACACCTCACGTCGTCACTAACCATTACAATTAATTCTTCACTGAAAGAATAGGTTGTAACTCCTGCAGTTCCGCTAAAGTCACTTTTTCCCTTAACGTCCCAATCCCCAACATCACTTAGAGTCGAACCTCCACCAATTGTTAATACAACTCCGGCTAATGTAATCAATAAACCAAGTCCAAGAAAAATCTTCCCCGCTATGTGCATAATGCGCTTCACGTACTTGACATTATAAATTAGACCTTTTTTTCATATTATATTTCTCCAAAAAGTCATATAACTATTTAGTGCCAACCACTATCTTGAACTTAGAGAGGAAGAGTATGAGCGACATAGTTAGAAGAAAAGAGAGTATTACACAAGACTTTGAGAAAAAGACTCTAAATGGTTTTGTTGGGCTATTCGTCCACGTAATTGTTCTTGGTTTTGTTAACTTACTATTGATGATATTGATGGGAGTAGGGGGTGCTCTTGGTGGCCTTGCATTTTTGATTACAGTATTCACAGGACCACTTTGGTTAATTTATTGGAATAGTTACATTATCATAGCACCAAATGAAGCAGCAACGGTGCAATTTTTTGGGAAATATTCGGGTACAGTGAATAAAGAAGGATTTCACTTTTTCCTCAATCCTTTTTACCATAAACAAAAGATTTCTTTACGTATAAGAAATTTTGAATCGGCTAGATTGAAAGTTAACGATGTTAATGCTAATCCAATTGATATTGGCGCTGTAGTAGTTTGGAGAGTTTTTGATGCAGCCGAAGCACTTTTCGAAGTAGATCACTATGATCATTATGTACAGATTCAGAGCGAAGCAGCACTTCGTGCGATGGCAACTGCTTACCCATATGATATAATTGAAGACAAAGATATTGGAGGAATTTCTTTATCCAGTCACCAAGAAGAAATCGCTGAACTTCTTCAGGCATCAGTTGAAGACCGACTTAAGCAGGCAGGAATTGAGGTTCTTGAAGCTAGAATAAGCCATCTTGCTTACTCTCAAGAAATTGCACAAGCAATGCTACGCCGCCAACAAGCTAGCGCCGTGGTGGCAGCAAGAACTGAGATCGTTAAGGGAGCAGTCGGTATGGTCGAGGAAGCCCTCAAACAACTAAGCACGAAACAGATAATTGAATTAGATGAAGATAAGAAAGCAACTATGGTAAGCAATCTACTAGTTGTCCTTTGCTCGGAAACAGATACGACACCGGTAGTTAATACTGGAACGATATATTAGATGTTGAATTACAGAACATATATCATACCACTATGAAGATTAATTATGGTGCAGAGGACAGGATTTGAACCTGCGAAGCACTACGCACTGGGACCTCATCCCAGCCCCTTTGACCACTCGGGTACCTCTGCTTGGAGTCACAGCGACACGCCAATCGTATTTCACAATCTCGGACGTTACAAATCGTTCTGTCATGAGTCGCTAAGATCGACATCATCCCCTACAGACACTATCCCTTCTTCTACCACTGAAGCAGACCAACGCGACCATCCATTCTTTTTGTAATGATCAATTCTAGAAAAAGAATGATTTATGAATGATGTTCCAATTTTACCACAGGGTGCACAGGGCTCACTAAGTCTGATTTTAGCAGATCCGAGTCTTATAGTCATACCAACTTCTAATTTTGACCAATCCATTCCTTCGATTGTGAAATTTTCTCCAGCGGTACCAATGTCGATAGGATGCCCTTCTTTTTGTAGTTGTAATATTCTTTCCATTGAAAACAAACAAACGGCTCTTCCAGGGTCTCCATTTTTCTTTTCCATTCTGAATTTATTATAGTCACCTACGACTCCTTCATAGTTGATAATTGCGGTTTTTAATGGCAGCTTAGGCACTCCCCCCGCCTCACTTACATTAATAGAAATGATAGTTCCCATTTGAATCACTTTTCCCCATTTGCCGTTTCTAGAATTTCTAAAGTTTCTTTTACCATTCTATTTTTGTCAAATCTCTTTTCGGTAGTCTCTCTTGCTGCAATAGAAATTCTTTTTCTCATTTCTGGATTATTGCCCAATTCCTTAATTCCTGAAATTAATTCTTCTAAATTGCCCGGTTTGATAAATAAACCGTCTTTACGGTGTGTAATCACATCAGAATTCCCTCCAATTTTTGAAGAGATTGTCGGTATACCATGAGCCATGGCTTCCAATAATGCTAATGGCAAACCCTCATACCTCATAGTTGGAATTAGGTAAATATCCGCTTCAGAATAAATCTTCGAAAGGTCTTCATCAGAAACACGACCATAGAAAATCACTTTCTTTTCGACATTTAATTTTTTAGCCAGTATTTTTAATTCATCAAGATAAGAACCAGTTCCTACAATTCCCAATTGTAAATCTAGATCATCAATCTGACTCAAAGCCATTATTGCCTTTTGGAAACCTTTCTGCTTATCTGCTCTACCCGTACAAAGTAATTTTATTACTCCTTTACTTTCAGTATATTCTCTCTTTTCTGGTAATTCTATGCCATTTTCTATAACTTTCACTTTATTTTTTGAAAACAATGAAAAATCTTTTTCTAAAGTAGGGGAGACTAATATTATTTTTTCAACATTCTTTCGAGTAGGCATTTCCCATACCAAACATCTTCGAATCAGGTGTAGAGGTGTGAGTAACATCCAATGCCAATAACGAGGCCTTTTGTCAGCGGATGAAAGAAATGAAAGTAATTCCGTTCTTAATGAACCATGACAAACTAGAACGATTGGAATACCAGCTCTTTTTGCCCACGAAAGAACACCTGTTGAAGCAAATTCGTTACTATGAATGATATCAATTGGTTTTTCCCGATGTATTTTCTGAATTAATTTCTTCGATTCTTTAAACCACGCTCTTGACAATTTTCTTGGTTTTGAAGGGCCAAGAAAATGTACATCATAGCCCTTTTCATTTATTCTTTCAATTTTTTCAGGATGAGAAGTGGTAATTACAGTAACTTCATGACCGTTTTCGATAAAACCATCACACAAGTCAATACATTGTCTTTGGAAACCTCCAAATCCATGTGAAAGAGTGGAACGAGTCATCACTAGAATGTGCATATAACAAATAAATGAGGGGCCGGAGAGTTATATGTCTATTCTATTCAAGAGCACGATTACAGTAGTAACATATTCAACTATAAATGATGAAAGTAAAATAACAAGAGGCTCTGGTTAAACCGAGGGCCAGTTATGTCGGAGGTAGATATTTTTCTTATCGGCGTCCCCAAGGCAGGAACAACTTGGCTAGCTCATACACTAAATCAACATCCAAGAATACTTCTTTCAGAACCGAAAGAGCCGAATATAATTGCCTCACACAAAGGGACTTTTACTCGTTCAGTAGAAAGCCCAGAATGGAACAAGTTTGAGTCTTGTTTCCAAGGAGAGGGCCTTAGGTTAGATGCATCAATTCACGCCTTTTCCTGTCCATTAGCCGCAAGTAGGATAAAGGAAAGAATTCCTAATGCAAAATTTATACTTTGTTTAAGGGAACCAGTATCTAGATCATTTAGTCATTGGAACATGGTATTGAATACCAAAGAATCGAAATTGAATGGAGCAGACTGGGAGACTTTCGAAAAAGCTTGGTCCGATGAACGTTTGAGGACGGATTCAATGTATGGTACATCGATGAAAAACTGGCTAAAAGAGTTCAGTCTAGATCGCTTTTTTATTATCGATAGTGCTCAATTAAGGGAGAACCCAACAGTCATATTAGAGGGAATTGAAAATTTTTTACAATTAGAAAATTATAATTTTGAGTTTTCTCACTCCCGACATTCGAATAGTGCTGCAAAGAGGAGGCCCATTACGGGAATCGGGAAATTAACCCGAACAATTCTTTCAATAATTCCTACCTTTATCAAATCGCCTATTGTTCGTATTTTACAGAAAAGAGACCTCAATATCTATAATTTACCGGTATTAAGCACTAAAGGGATATCACATAATATAGATTCATCAGATTTCAAAATTTGTGGAAATGAATTATTGAAAGAATTAGAACTATTAGAATCAATTTCTGGATTTGACACTACTCATTGGCGCGAAGAAATTAAACATCAGCTTAATCTAAATTAGATAGAGTAGCCAAAGCTTTCCAATATTTCCTTTTTAGTTGCAGCAAAATCAGACAACTCATGATTATTTTTGTATGCAAAAGCTCGACTACCGTCAATCGACGAACTTATTGTTTCCAGCAAAACATCATCGTCTTCAACACCTATGAAATTCCATAATTTTTTAATTTCTTGTTCGGGTTTCGTCAATAAGTCTTCATATCGAATTTGATGAACAAAGTTATATTTTTGTAAAGTCTTATTTTCAATAGTCAGTTGTTCAGACCAGAAGTCAAATGCATGGGATATCGTTGCCGCTCTTTGCCCCCTTCTGATTGGCGATTTACTATTTTTCCAGGAGTCAATTTTCATCCATTTAGAAAATCTATTCATATCTTCTTCCCACTTTTTCCCACTTCTTGTTTGAAGACTGGAAGCAACATCGACTCCATGTCTTGTAACATGGATTATTTTCATATCTGGCCAAATTTCTCTCCATATCGGAAGAGCCGGCCCATTTCTAGGATCTTTCCATCCCCACTTAATATTCAAATCAAATAATCCATTACTGAGACTTTTTCCTGAGTATCTTTTACTGGATTTACTTGAGATTTTGGACCTTAAATATTCTTCAACACTTCTTTTTGCTGGTTGGAAATCTATCAATTCCTGCAAAGCTGCAGGTCTTGCCCAATCCGCTCCTGCGTTTTCATAAATCCACTTATTCAATCCAATAAAAAATCTTGATTCATGATCTTCTTGCAAATCCAACCCCATAAACACACCAGATTGATCTAGAATTCTTGATACTAAACTGGTACCACTTCGATGCATTCCAACAATTACGAATGGTGCACTCATGTACTTCCGTATTGGCTTTAATGTTAAGTACTAACGGTAAATAACTATATTTGAAAAATCCATTTACTTAATGGTTTAGATGTTATAGAGCATCAATTCAATAACGAGTATGTATTCGTACAATCATGGTTGACATTGCTTCAATGGTATTAGCAGGTTTCCAAGATACTCTTGTTTCTGCTTTTGGCTCCACTCTAGGATGGGCAATAGGTCATATCATAGTATTATTAGTATTACTCTCAACATACTGGATTATTAATAATCGAGAGCACATACTTAGTGAATCAGGATGGGGCTATCCAAATCTAGTTGATATATCCGTTATTTTGTTGTTAACAGTATCTCAATATGTTGTATATGCCAGTTTACTTGATTTTCCAAGTGCTGCATCTTGGGGTTTAGCAATATTTTGGGCACTAACTCTTAGATGGCATGTGTTAGTATTAGAATAACGGCTTATTCGTATCCCCGTCCCTTTCTTCTGTAATACATAAAACCTACAATAATTATGAGGACTATTCCGACAGAGCCTCCAATTACTGGCAATTGCTCCTCTGTCAGCCCCAATTGATCGATTATTGACTCGTTTCCTCCCAATTCAATACCAAGTCCTGTGGCCTTTTTCTTGATTTCAATATCAACTTTATTTGTAATAGGACAGGAATTTGGCCTAATTTCACCTACTTCTATGATAACAATACAACCCTCCCAATCACTATTTAGATCATCAGGAGTGCCAATCCTAAAGTTACAATTTCCGCCAGTTTCTCCAACACCGATATCTACATCACAATTATCCGGTTTTACAAATCCATTCGGCCAAGATGATGAACCCATGGTATTTTTTATCAAATGGACTTGATAACTCACTTCTCCTTCCTTATTACTATTACAATTGATAGCAGCAGAAATAGATATTTCATCTCCTCCATCAAAAACACCTCCACCCTGTCCGATTGAAGCCCCGCAATATTGATACTCGATAATTGTAACAATTATTTCTTCTGAATCGGAAGACCCTAATGGATAAGGTACACCATTCACTTCAGTAATAGTTGCTGTGACATTTACTGGTATTTCTCCAGGCTCTTCAGCTTCATCGGATCTTAATGATATTTGAAATTCGACAACATCTCCTGGCGCTATTATCATTGAATCAGGTGCCGCATTTGCCAATTCTCCAGATTCAACTTGAATAGACACTTTTTCTTGAAATGTTCCTGGGTTTTCTGCTTCGCACATTATTATCGCCGTTTTGTCGTCTCCTGAATTTATTTCGGCGTCATCATCACACGTCAAGATTACTTCAGGCAATAATTGTGCTGAAACAGGGGTAGCGGAACTCAGCATTGTGGCTAAAAGTAACATCGTACAAACCAAATTACAGACTCTAGCCATATTTATCCGAATTGATGATTACGAATAGAATTATTGCTCAAAATATTTATTTTATCATTAATTTCTTATTCAAAGGATTCATGACAGCCCCTAGTTTCGACCAGTTCATGAATGATGGGGCGGGACAACCTCCGGTTGTAATTGTTCCAGAACAAACTAACATAACTAGCGGTACAGCTGTACAAGAAAAATTAATCACTGCTGCAAAAGTTTTCTCTGATTTACTGAAGCCAACATTTGGTCCGAAAGGACTCGATAAAATGCTCTACAAATCTAATGGAACTACAGCAGTGACAAATGATGGAGCGAAAATTGTTGCTGAACTTTTAGTCAAACACCCAGCAGCAAAAATGATGGTTTCAATGGCAAATTCGCAAGAGGAAAATTGTGGTGACGGCGTCACTACGACAATGCTTCTTTGTGGTAGCCTTCTTCAAGAAGGCAATAACCTTCTCAAGAAAGGATTACATCCGTTAACTCTAGTAGAAGGATTCCGTAAATCTTTAGAAATTGCTAAAGAACAGATAGATATAGACTCACAAAAAGTTGATGATAGAAAATTATTATTTGTTGCTCAAACTGCATTGACAGGAAAAGGAACAGAGGGGGCTTTAGACCTATTTTCATCACTTATTGTAGAATCATTGTTATCAATTTCTGAAACTCAGGTTGTTCCCAAAGCTGAATATATTTCGATGTTCAAGTCCAATCGAGGTAATATCAGTGATTCTCGAATAATTCGTGGTGTCGCTTTTCGTCGAAGAGTATTAATGGATAGTTTACCAAACAATCTTTCTAATGTTAAAGTGGCAGTTATTTCAGGTGATATAAAAATACGAAAAATGACACGAACAGCCGAAATCCAAATTAAATCGGCCGATCAGTTTGAGGCTTTTGTTGATGCTGAACAAGAAAGAAAAAGTACAATTACAAAATCACTTATAGACAGTGGAGCAAGTTTAATTTTATGTGGTGGAGAAATAGATAGGGATATTTTACATAATCTAGCAGAAAATAATATTCTAGCAATTGGTGAATTAGACTCGTCGGAGATACACAATTCTGCTTTATCAACAGGTGCTAGAATAATAGATTCTATTTCCGATATTGATATAGAAGATTTAGGTTTTTGTGATTCTGTAATATGGGAAAGAAATGAAGCAAGTGATATGGTTGAAGATATTGTGAGAATAGATGGTTGTCAAAAACCAGGATTAGTGACTATAGATGTGGGGGGTGCAGGTGAGTTGGCAACGGAGGAAATTATCAGAGGCCTGCATGATGGCCTTAGAGCCGTATCTTTGGCACTGGAAGATAATGAAGTACTGCCAGGAGGAGGCGCAATATTCAGTAGAATAGCACATGCAGTAAGAGAATCTTCCGAACTAGAGCCGGGAAGAGAGCGCTTAGCAATGGAGGCATTTTCCAGAGCGATGGAAACAATCCCAGGAGTACTAGTTGAAAACTCTGGTAACGATGCACTTGATAGTATTCTTGAGTTGAGAACAGCTACTAGAAATAAAGAAGATTTCATTGGAATTAATGAGAACGGCAATGTTTCAGTGATAAATGATGTATGGCATCCTCGAACGCAGATAACTGAATCATTAGATTTAGCCTGTGAAACTACAATCGGTATGCTTAGAATCGACCAAGTAATATCTTCACGCGGTGATTGAAAGAACTTCTTACAAACACTTCAAGTTCTATGCTTCTACGCCTTGATATGGCAGCACCGCGCGCTCTACTCAGTGTATGGGAAAAATCAGGAATTATATCCTTAGCAACCTCATTATGTGAATTGGGTTGGGAAATTTTGTCTACGGGAGGAACCTCTCGAAAATTAAGGGAAGCCGGAATAAATGTAATCGACGTTAGTGAAGCAACAGGACATCCAGAATGTTTTAATGGAAGAGTCAAAACTCTTCACCCCGCAGTCCATGGAGGAATTTTAGTTCGAAGAGATAGAGAAGACGATATGAAAACATTGGACGAATTAAATTACTCAACAATAGATTTAGTTTGTGTCAATTTATATCCTTTTGAATCCGTTGCTGCAAAACATCCTCCCGTATCAGATGCTGAATTGATTGAGATGATAGATATAGGAGGCCCAACAATGATTCGTTCTGCTGCAAAAAATCATAAAGATGTGTTAGTACTCACTAATGAAAATCAATATGAAATGGTAATTGATGCATTAAGAGAAACATCAGGAGATCCATCTCAAATTAGTACAGAGATAAAACAACAATTGTCCCTGGCTGCCTTTCAATGTACAGCAGCTTATGATGCCGCTGTCAGTAGTGAATTAGATAGGCGATATATAGGAGAAAAAACACCCAGCCGCCTACATTTTGCATCTGAGGCAGGAGTATCTCTTAGATATGGAGAAAATCCTCATCAACCAGCTTCCTTTTATCCAGAATCTTCTTCTTCTGGGCCACGAGGATTGGCTGCGGCAATACAACATGGAGGTAAGGAACTTTCTTTCAATAATTATCTTGATTTAGACGGCGCATTGAGAATATCTCGAGGACTATTGAAAGATATCACAAATGATTTGAGACATGGGTGCGTAATAATTAAGCATACAAATCCTTGTGGAGTCTCTCTTGATTCTTCGCAGAAAAACGCTTGGAAAAACGCCTTGGCCAGCGATCCAGAAAGTGCATTCGGTTGTGTTGTGGCTTTCACATCTATTGTTGATAAAGAGACTGCTGAAGAAATCGGCAATCATTTCTTAGAATGTATCATTGCTCCGGGTTTTACCGAAGAAGCATTAGAAATTTTATCCCAGAAGAAAAACCGACGCATGCTCACATTGTCTAATTTTTCTCCAAGAGGCGATGAACTCAGGATAAGGCAATTAGATGGTGGATGGGTAGGACAAATCCAAGGTCCACCAAGTATTGATTGGTCAACTGTCAATTGTGTCACAAAGATAAAAACATCTCCAGAACTGATTTCATTAGCAAGTTTTGGCTCAACCGTACTCTCAGAAGTAAAATCTAATTCAGTCGTCTTAGTCAATCAAACAGAAACAGGATTTGCTACGGTGGGAGTTGGTCCTGGCCAAACAAGTAGAGTTGAAGCTGTAAGAATTGCAGCAAGAAGAGCTGGCGATAGGGCTATCGGCTCAATGATGGTATCGGATGCATTTTTCCCTTTCCGAGATGGTATTGATACAGCAAATGAGATAGGTGTTACTACTGTTGTGCAACCTGGAGGCTCAGTAAGGGATCAAGAATGTATAGATGCTGCCGATGAGCATGGAATTTCTATGTTATTCACAGGACAGAGGTTGTTCTTACACTAGCATTAGTCTATATTGTCAAAGTAAATTAACATAGATTATATCCCAGTAGCGTGGAGGAAATCTTATTTGTTTCTTTAGGTGCATTTTTTGCTGCTGCACTTACGGTTCCTGCAGGGTTTGGACTTTCTACAATACTAACTCCATTGGTATTATTTCTTCTTCCCGTTCATGAGGCGGTTGCAGTTGTAGCGATAGTTCATTGTGCCCATAATGCAGGAAAATATGTAGCATTACGAGAATCAGTAGATTATAATGCAATTAAAAGGTATGGAATATGGTTAATTATCGGCTCAATAATTGGTGCACTTTTACAAAATCAGGTACCTAGTAAACCTCTTCTTTTATTGGTAGGGGCATTCTTAGTCATATTACCAATTCTCACACTTAGTGAAAGATGGACAGGTTACACAATTCCCGAGACAAACGACAGAGTAGGTGGCTTCGGTTCAGGATTTATGGGAGGCCTATCTGGTCATCAGGGCGCATTGAGAGCAATGTTTCTGACTCGAAGATTGCCAGATAAAATGGCCTATGCGGCAACTGCCAGTGTTCTAGCGCTCTGTGTAGATCTTTCCAGAATTCCTATTTATTTATTTTTTAGAACAGAAGAAATATCCAATGAATTGACATTGATTTTTGTACTTGTCTTTTCGGCTTTGGTAGGAGTTAGAGTCGGCAAAAAATGGCTTCAATCATTAAAATCATCTCATATTCACAATATGGTTATGGCGGGTATTATTTGTAGTGGATTTTTTTATATTATCGAGGCATTAACTTAAGAATCTCTCTTATTTTTTAAAGCCTTTACCAACTCATCTAAAGTTTCAAAAATGATAGTCACAACACTAATATGATTACAATCTTGACAGATGAAACGCTTTCCAGTTTCATAGCCCATGTAAGGTACAATTCGTGGACTAAAGCAATTTGAACATACTTCAATATTCTCCAGCACCTTGTCCTTTTTCATTTCAAACACCTATTCGTTCGATTGTCGAAAGAGCCGAACTGTGGTAAGCTTCTCTTGTATATTCGCCTCAATAATACTACAAATAACTTCAACATTCTCTGCCTTGAGGCATAAAATCTGTGCTTCAACAGAGTCAACTATCAATCCTGCTAATTTCCATAATGATTCTACATTCGGAACAGGAAACATACTATCTATTTCTTCACTAATATCAAAATCATTAATTTCCATTTCATTAATCTGGGCTATTATTTCGACGTATGTTTTCCATAGTGAAAGAATATAATTCCAACGTTCTTCTTCAATATCTCCTGTCAGTTCGGGAATTAGTTCTACAATTCCTCTAAGGTATAATTTACCATTTGGATTATTATCGATGTATTCATCAACCAAAGCATCTACTGATGGGAATACGCTATCAAAAAATTCGGGCTCTATGGCTGGCCCGATAAGTGAATTAATACGAAATCTTTTACCTCCATTAGCTAGATATAACAAATTAGAACCCTGCTCTTGAAAGTCATTAACCTCTACCAAGGTGCCAACATCATATGGTATAGATGTACCATTCAATTGTGGCATTGATGGATTTGAAATAACATGACCATAAGGCAAACCATCTAGCGCAATATCATCTAACATTTGTTTATACCTCGGCTCAAAAATCCTCATCATCATTTGATCTTCTGGTAGAAGCAATGTATCCAATGTGAATAATGGAATTATAAATTCTCCATCACTTAACTCAGGCATTTTCATGGAATCACAAATTTCCATCCATCTTCCTCCTATCTAATATTCCCGCAGCAGCCAATGAACTTAGTAACAATATAATCGAGAAACCAGGGACTGATTTTTCCTTTTCTTCTTCTTCTTCAACAACTTCTTGAACTAATGGGTTGACAATTATTTCTCCTATCATATTTGCAGACTCATGGGGTTCACATACAAATTCATAAGTACCATTCATCCCAATTTCGAATTTGAACGAATAATCTACGTCTCTTTCGGGCTCTCCAGAATCAAAGACTCCGTTCCTTTCCACTGCATTATGCGCTAATAGTTGCCCCTGCCAAAAAAAACGAACCGTATCTCCTTCCATGATGCTAATTTCTGAAGGAGAAAAACGTAAATTCGTACTATCTACTGTGATTATTACTTCTTCAGAGGAAATAACTTTTTTATTTTCTTCTGACAAAACGGGATTACTAATGATAGTACTAAACGAGAACAGAAGTAAGAAAATACAAGCCAACAGAACCCGTTTCATATACATTGATACCGGAATTGACGTATGAACTAATGTTTTATCATTACTGCTAAAATATCATTTTCGTGTTTCAACTTTCATTCCGACATACCAAACGCCAATGAGCCCTACTAATACAATTGTGATAAATCCAAAGCCAGGATCTGCACCATTCCAGGTAGAGAAATCATTCCACACGCCGTCTCCTTTGGTCGATACTAACCATACAAAATAAGAAGAGATGGCAGCCATAATGATAATCAGTGCCACAATACTATATTTAGCATGCTTTGGAATCGTTTTTCCTGTAGCATAATAATCAAAAATAGCGTTTCCAAAATATGGATTTGTTAGAGTTTTTCTAAATAATTTTTCACTTGACAATGAGAATAGAAATGCTGCAGGAACTGCCCAAGACACAGTCGGCCAACCTGGTACCCATATCCCAATGATTGCAAAGAGTATGAATAATGAACCCATACCTATGTACAATCTACTCTTCATTGGACTACTAGAAACGCAGTATTTTTCGACCACTTGGTCAACAGTTTCTAACCTGTCCATAAAACTCCGACCAATGAATATGACATAAAGCAATATGTTTGGTCTCATCATTCTATTGCAAACTCTCAAGCAGCCTTACCCTTTCCGATATATATGAGCGGGCCATACATACGCCCTCGTAAAGGCTCAGCAAATAACCCAATACGTATCGCAGTCTTGATTTCAGGAAGTGGTTCAGGTTTACTTGCACTACTTAACCATCAGATTTCTAAATCTTGTGCACATAAAACAAAACTAATACTTTCAGACAATCTGAATGCAGGAGGATTAAGTCATGGGAAAAAGTTTGATATTCCCTCTATATCAGTTCCATTACCTGAAGTTATTGATAGTAATGAGCGAAGGGTTTTACATGAAAAATTAATTAATGAAATATTGATAGAATCAGGAATTGAATTAATTGTTTTAAGTGGTTATATGAGAATCTTAACACCCAATTTTGTTAATAAGTGGAAAGGTCGAATAATAAATATTCATCCATCATTATTACCAAAATATCCTGGAGCCCATGCACATAGAGACGCATTAATAGATGGAGCTACAGTAACCGGTTGCACAGTCCATCTCGTGGATGAAGGAGTAGATACTGGAGAAATACTCGCACAAGAAGAAGTACCTGTATTAGAAGGGGATACGATAGAAACCTTACAGAGCAGGATTAAGAAAATCGAGCATCAATTATATCCAAAAGTATTGGATGCTTTTTGTTCCGGAGATTAGAAACATTTTTCCAGAATCAGGTCCAAAATTATCTCATGGTATTCGCCACTCATGATATCAAAATCAGATAAAACTAAGTTTCCTATGGCTAAACGGTGTATTGAAACAACATAATTCCCCAAAGAATCAAACATTCGACGAATTTGCCTCTTTTTTCCTTCATCAATAGTTAATATTGCAGTATTTGACCCTTCAAGATCAATTTGTGCAGGTCTTGAGATATATTGTTCAATCTTATCTTCATCAAAAATTTGAATTTTGACGCCTTTCTTTATCGCCAAAATCTCTTCCATTGTAATTTCCAATTCTGTTTTTACTAAGTATTTCTTGGAAATATGGCTTTCAGGATTCGATATCTTATCAACAATTTTGCCATCAGTAGTGACAATTAGAAGCCCAGTGGTATCTTCATCCAGTCTACCTACAGTGATTAGTCTACGAAATATATTTTCATTAAGATTTTTTTTAAAAATTTCAAATATAGATTTTTTTCCTAATTCTTTTTCTTGTTCACTCAATCTTGAGCAAATGTAACCTTTAGGTTTGTTAATTATAAAATAGTAATTTTTCTCAGGCAATTTTAGTATCTTACCATTATAAGACACAACTTTTGTATTTGAATTAAATTCGAATTTTATATCTTTAACTATAGAATTATTAACTAGAATTTCACCATTCCATATAGCTTCTTTAATTTCTTTCTTTGAGGTAAATTCTCCACATTTGGAAAGGAATTGGTGTAATCTTATTTTCATATTACAGTCCCGAACTCAATTAAATTTCCAACAGATTCGTATAAACTAGGCCCGCTACCAAGATAATACATACCACCTGTTTTACTTCGTGAATCTTCAGGCTGAGAATTGTTTCCTGTAGCACAATCTCCAGTGCAACCATCAGCGAATGCGACATATACTCTACCATCTCTATCAATATGTAAATCATTGAAATCTAATAAATTTCTATTTGATCCACCAATGTCTCTACAATCTCCGCTATTGAGACATATGCTTCCAATTTGTACCGGATCAGGGGAGACTCTTACAGTATGGAATATCGGATTTGCATCTAATGCATTAAGACTGAATGTAATGTAGAGATAGTAGCTGACATTACCATTTGCATAATGCGGATTTCCATCCCACTCCAATCCATCAATATCTGAATTGCCTAATTCACTGGAGTTTTCGCTACCTAAATACGTTACAGCAATTCGCCCCGGATCTCCAGCATCGATTTGGGGGAAAGTAGTAGAAATTACTTCTATGGGACTAATTCTCGTACTTTCCTGCTCCCAATTTTCTCCTGAATCAGTACTTCTTGACATATAAATCCCGAAATCATTCCCAGTCCATATGTGATATGCATTTGAGTCCGAATCGGTAGCAACTTCAGAGTTTTTTCTAGGATAAGGAGTTCCTACATCTTCTCCCATAGTGCGAGTTTCCCAAGAATAGCCATTATCTTTTGAAAAAATCACTGCGGGTGTTTCTACCCTTGGTGTGACGTATACAGTCCCATCAGGAGCCGTTGTAATCGCTCCATGTAATCCCCCGTCATCAGTGGCCAAACCAAATATTTGTCCACCTACCTCGAATGTTGCTCCTCCATTAAAACTGGTATGACAAAATATACCAAGCAGCTTATTATAACAAAAATATACAGCCTGTTCGTATACAGGAGATAATCCACCAGGGATTCCGTAGCCCTCATCGACCCATGGTCCGGTTGCAAGTTTAATGTGGTCATTTAGTGGAATAGGGCCTGAATCGTGTGGATTTCCTAACCAACTTTCTCCATCATTGTCGGACCATCCAATCCATGTTGATTCTAAACCCATCATATGTATGTTGAATACACGATCAGTAACAGGATCAACCCATCCATATGGGTCACTGGTGAATGGTGCCTGAGTGATATCGGCTACATTATTCCAAGTTTGACCATGGTCACAAGACCGCATAGGTTTTTCTAAAGCTATGAAAAATATACACCCACTTGATGTGATCCCAATACTGGGTTCTGGGCCATCTTCACCTACATCGCTGAAAATAAAATTTAAAGGTAGAGGGGGAAAATCAATAGAAATACCATTTGAGTTTGTGACAAATATTCCCGTATTTTTTTCATTATTATCGATGATTTTTTTATTTCCATCATCTACATGCAAGCACCCAGAAAGCGTTACAACACACATCATCATACTAACTAGAAACGCACTTACAGGAGCCTTCACAATACTTCCAAGTAACAAGAATATGTTATTGTTTCCTATATGAGTTTGTTTTATCGTGCCGGCGATTTATTCTTAAATAGAAAATCTTTCGATTGGGTATGAACAAAACACTTGTGTTGTTAGCCAGTTTACTAATCGCCACTACACCTCTTGCGGGATGTATCGATGGAGACACTTTAGAAGAAATAATTGATGATGTTGTAGGGTGTATGGATACTGAAGCAAAAAACTTTGATGAAAACGCTACTACAGAACTTGTAGGTAACTGTATTTATGCAGCATCGATGGAAGTCTTCATGGATGCAATGAACCAAGAGATAGATCTTCAATCCATGCTCAATCAAAGCACAACTGCAGGCTATTCAATGTCAATGACGGCCCCAATGGGAGATGAATTGGGAGATATGGGTGACGATATGATGATTCTAATTGAAGAAACTGTGATGGTCAATATGTCTGCAAATGCAGCACATGTTTCTATAGCAATGAGCGCTCCAATGTTATTTTCTTCTACAACAACAGTGACACAAGTTGGAGAAGTTGTTAATGTGCATCACAAGTTGGATGGCATGATTGTTACTGAAATGGGTGCAGAAACTATTGATGAAAAATTTCAGACTAGAGACATGGCCCCTAATGTAATGGATTGGGTAATTCCAATGTTAGCTGACTCAATGACTAGTGATATGGGCGGCGATTCAGAAGATACAGAAGACGATTTATTTGATGATGATTGGGATATGGATTCTGCAACAATTTCAGTAAGTTTAGATTCAGTAACAAACAGTCAAACAATGGACTTATCCACAGCTATGGATAATGGTTCTATGATGAATCTTTCAGTTAAGATTGATGAGAATTCAGAATTAATGTCATATTCGATGGTTATGACTGACGAAAATGGATCCTCTTCGCATATGTCTTACGCTTTGATGTGGGGCGATGCTGTAGTAATTACAGTAGATCAAACTCTCCCCAAGACAGCAATTCCAGTATACTGGGATGGCTTGCCTGATTTCAATAATCATGATGATGATTGGGATGATGATGATGATGACGACGGTCATGAATCATCTCCTGACGATGTTATGATGATGATAGACCAAAATGAAGACGAATTAATTAGTTGGAATGAATTTGAAGATTTCATTATTAACGAAGATGGTGGATGGGTAGATGATGATGACCGAACTGAAACACAAGAGCACTTCAATTACTCTGACAATAACAGTGACGGATATTTAGATATTGATGAATTATCAAATTGGCTAGAATCCATGAATGATGACGACGAAGACATGTGGATGTGTGAGACTGGTGAAGAAGAAATACCAATCGACTGGGTAAATGATGGCGCAGAGGACTGTAGCGACGGATCTGACGAGTATGACGATGATGGCTCAGACAACGAGCCTGATATGTTTGTTTGCGATAATGGAAACGAGATCCCAATGAACTGGGTAAATGATGGAATGGATGATTGTGGTGATAATTCAGATGAGTATGATAACGATGATTCAGATGACGGCGATCATGACCATGATAATGACGACGGTGATGAAGACGACTGGAATGAAGAACCTAGAGATTTATTCCTTACTGTAGCCAACAATCAAACTTTTGAGGCACCGTTGAGTGACTTCTCCATCCAATTCTTATCTTGTCATTCAGACGTTAGATCTGATTGTAATGTTGAAGAGAGCTCAAGTTTGACTGAACTAACAGGTCAAATGGGGGATTCTATCTATGTTTATGTAGATGTAGATGCAGATGGTATGATTTCCGCAGGAGACACATTAGAGATTACAAGTATGGATCCAAGCTATGAGTTTGATTTGTATGATTCTTGGTCAGATAGTTATGTTTCTGATTCAGGCGTCAATGGGCCAAATATGCCTGGATTTGGAGGTATTCTTGCAACTATCAGTATGCTAGCTGCAGCATTTTTACTGCCACGAAGAGATGATTGAACTATTCATCATTGAATACTTCGATCTCTGCGTTACGTTTCACTAGATCTGTAAATTTAGAAGTATAGCGGGTGGCTCTAACAACATGATTATCGATCCAGTGATAGTTTCCTCCACGTGGTTTCCCCATTAGTAATGAATGATAGTTGAACCCTTTTTCATGAAGCCACTTTTCTGTGACAGTTCTATGTTCTTCAGTCCTCGCCGTAAAGAAACAGATATGGTGACCTTCACTGTACCATCTGTTAATAGTTTCAATAGCATCTGGATAAGCTTCTGCTGTTACCATTCTTTCCGGTTCTTCATTTGGTATATCTTCACCTACTGTTCCATCAATATCGATAAGATAATTTTTTTTTCCAGCAGGTAATATAGGACTTACTCTATTTCCCTCTTCATCCAAGGTCTCTACTAGTTTATTCATACTTAGCGCCCTGTAATAATGTTCTTGAATTAGACCATACATAGGTATCAAAATTACCGTTTTATGGAAATCATTATTCCTGATAATTACATTTTAAATCCGCATTCCGAAGCATTATGAACGGAACCTGAGACGGAGAGCCGTGCCAGGAGCATTTGACAGGAGTCGTAAAACTGCTGTTGTTAGGAGTATTTCTTCTAATTACAGTAAAGCTCTCTCGAGTTATTTTGGTACTAGAACCCCTGATTCAAATGAGGCACAAGGTTCTCATGAAGCATATGTTACCGCTCTAAGAGCTCATGGTACAGAAGTTACAATACTTCCTGAATTGCCAGATTTTCCCGATAGTTGCTTTGTAGAAGATACTGCAGTTATGCTTCAAAATAAGGCGATTATACCCAATATGGGCCACCCTACTAGGGAAGGAGAGCAACAGGCAGTAATGGAACATATGAGTAATTTTACTGAGATTGTCAGAATGCCTAAGGGCGCAAAATTGGATGGCGGAGATATTGTATTTTATGATGATAGATTTCTACTAGGATTGTCTACAAGAACAAATAAAGAAGGCGCAGACTTCCTTAGTCACTTTATCAAAGAAGATGGTTATGATGTAGAGCTAATCCAAGTTCCAGATACTACGTTGCATCTAACGACTGTTTGCTCATCACCTCGGGAGGGCACTATTATTGCAGCCGAAGGTCATCTTAAAGAAAGCCAATTATCACAAATTGCTGAAGAGATAATTTGGATTCCAAATAACGAAAGTTATGCTTCTAATACCATAGGATATTCAAATGACAGACTGATCATAGCAGCAGGATTCCCGAAGACAAAGAATATTCTTCAAAATGAAGGATTCAAACTAATGTCAGTTGATATGGAACCAATAATGCAAGCAGACGGGTCACTTACATGCCTATCTGTTTTTACTTCGTAACTCAGAGTATAATATAGTCGATACGCCGGATATACCGGCGTATCGATTTACGTAATTTCAATTTCACCGATTAAGTACTTATTCTTGACCAGCGAGGAATGCACACTCTACCAATCCCCATGGGAAAAGTATCATTCTTAGTGCAAATTCCATTATTTCAGTATATCCTCTATCTCTCAATCTCCCTACTGAGACAGAGAGTCCAACCCATACGACCATCAAGGTGAAAATCATTGATACAACGTCCACAATTCCATCGCTGAAAAACGAAGCAATAGCTAGAACAATTCCAACTACAATTTGAACTACTAATAGTCCCAACGTCCATCCCCACCAAGCACCTCTACTTAGTGAGACTTCACTATCAAATTTCATCATTTCTACAATTCCCATATTTTCAATCTCCATTCGCCTCTTAGCTAAATATAGATTGGACCAAATACACTTATAGTTGTCGCCGCCCTAATACTTTTCAAGGTCAATTTCGGTGTTAATATTTCTAATCAATTCTCCATCTACCATTAATAAAGAGTGGGGTCTTTTCATAAATAAATGATGTAAAGGCCCTCCTTTCCAACACTCCAGTGATTGAACTAGTAATTTTGGTCTAATTAAAGAAAGTAATGGTTGTAACAAATCTCCATCTGTTGGTATTATTAATTCATCATTTTTTGAAATGGATGTTTCTAAACTATTGAAGACTTCTGAAGTAATCCAGGGTACATCAGCAGTTGCAAGTTGAATAGTATCTTGCTCTAGACACAAAGGGTCATTTAAATTTTCAATAATTGCCTCCACCGGTCCAGCGTGCTGCATTGAATCCAAAACCCATTCAATGTTATAACTTGAATTAACTACCATAGCGTACTCTTCCATTTTTTCAGGAGTAGCAACAGCGATTCTAATCGGTTCTCTGCCAGCCTTTGCCAGAGCATCGACAACTCTTGCTATCATTGCTTTTCCATCTACTTCAATTAACGCCTTATCTTTGCCCATTCTTCTAGATCTTCCGCCTGCAAGAAGTAGAGCTCGCACTCTCTCACCTCAATTCTTTGAGCCGATTTAACGCGTATTGTATCTCGTCCATTAGATCCATGGCACGATTTAACAAAACTTGCCTATCTCTTCTTATTTCGGTCGTCTCCATCCATTTCATCAATTGTGTTATATCTTTTGAATCTCTTTTGATCGTCCATTCTAATACCTCTTCTGCAATAGGATCATCAGAAGGCAATAACCGTTCGACCATAGACGTCGGAAGTAGTCATCAGCAATCAGTTATACGCTTAATCCTCATTTAATTTATCAATAATCCTAGATAAAATCGAATCTCCGGTAGGTATTTCAATTAGGGAAATTTTCTTAATTATTTCATCAGAGAAATAGTGTCCATGTATTTTCCCTGAATATGCAACTATCAATGCAAGGTGCTGCTCAACTTTTCTTCCTTCAATCCATTGAAGCATCATTTCTTCAGAGGGTGGCTGGCGTTTTGCTCGATATATCTCTTCGATATTTAGTAATAGAGAATCTACAGGTTCTACAGGATGTATGGAATCTACTAAGACTTTCCAAGGAGTTGTTCCCATTCCCTTAAGATCAATATTAGAAAGTAAAATAGCTGCCAAAGCAACATCTTCTCTTCCATGCCTTTTCCATAATCTTTTAATTAATTTTAATAAAGTTCTATGAGTATTTCCGGCTTCAGTAATTAACCAAGACGCCAAGCTCCTCAAGTGCTCATCTGGAGTGCCTAGAATAAATGAATATCCGGACGAAATCATCATCCTATCAGTGCTAGATTTCATTATTAGAGCCGGAACCCCTATTGGATAAGCGTCTCTTACTAAATTAGCCAAACTCCTATCCGATGAATGAACACGTTTTGATTGTTTTTTCAAAAACTCATCGAGATTGTTCCCAGAATTCATTCAAATCCCTTATTTTTGTACTCTAATATTATCTACTATTTCTGACAGTCTATCCATAGTTTCTTTTAGTTCATATCTGATATTTTGGCGAACATTTCTATGTACAATTTCTTCTAACTGCCTATCTAGACTTCTAAGAATCGCCCTATGTTCAGAATCACTAAGCTCGAATACCTTTCTCAAATATGCAATAATTTTTAATTCATCATCTGTTTTATTCGTATGAATTAGAAACGTTTCTAAAACTTGCTCGTATGTAGATATTTTTTCACTATTGGTCAATTCAAGACCTTTTTCAATATTTTTCCCTTCAATAATTGACTCATAAATCATCTTAGGCTCTTCATTGCCCAGTCTTAGCGATCTTGCTAATTTTGTAATGAGCCTTTTTTCTCCAAACGTTAGATTCCCGTCGTTTAGAGCTAAACTGACAACGCCTCGAAAAACAATCCGCCTATCTGAGGTCGGCTCCACCATATCTTTCCTTAGTACCTATATGACTTAATCTCTATCCCACTTATTTTATTTACAAATTTGATTTGTTTGAAATTTTTGACTTATTTTACTTATATTAACAGGAGGCTTCATGAAGGATGTAACTGCGGGCAAGGTTTGGTAATCAGCCACACTCGCGGGCGTTTTGCGCCCATCCAACCCAAAACCCTAGCAGGTAATAGGGAGTGAAGCCCCTCTAGTTGGGCCGAAAACCAGAAAGGAATAATTATGTCAAATACAGAAGGAAAATATATCATACACGCAACAATTCGTTGTGACGGAACAGTCGCTAGAAAGGACGTTGTCGGAGCCATTTTTGGCCAGACAGAGGGCCTTTTAGGCGATCAATTACAACTAAGAAAGTTACAAAGAACAGGCCGAATAGGGCATGTTGACGTGTCGTTAAATCAGAATAAAGGAAAAGTCCAGGGAGAAATCTCTCTGTCCTCATCAATCGACCAGGTTAGTACTGCAGTCATTGGTGCAGCATTAGAAACAATAGACAGAATAGGTCCATGTAAGTCAGTAATTAAAGTAAAAGCAATTGAAAATATCAGATCTGCAAAGCGAGACAATGTTATCGATCGTGCTAAGACATTATTACTGAATATGGTTAATTCCGGACAAGATGAATCTAAGAATATATTAGATGAAGTTCGTTCAGTACTTACCTTAGACACAGAAAAAGACATATCTGGAATGACAGCAGGGCCTAAAGTCGCTGACAGTAGTGCAATAATTATTGTTGAAGGAAGGAACGATGTAAGGAATTTATTGAAGTTTGGAATTAAAAATGCCATAGCAACTATGGGTTCCGGTATACAAGATGAGCTGGTAGCCCTTGCTCAATCAAAAACAATGGTAACAGCGTTTGTTGATGGAGATAGAGGTGGAAAGTTACTCCTTATGGAATTAAGTGGCAAACTAGGTAAATCATTAACACATGTAGCATTGGCCCCACAAAGCCGTGAGGTAGAACATCTAGAAGGTAAAGTAATCACTAAATGCCTTGCACAAAAAGAGGTATCCAATAAAATTGTGTCCCGTATACAAGCAGAATTAGCTAAAGAAGATGATGCTGCAGTAGGTCGCGGTGAAGAAATTCTTGAAGCCTCGGATGAAATAAAAGGATGGGCCGGTATGCTAGATGGACTGAAAAGAAACCAGGCAGTTATTGTGAATGAAGATGGCTCTGGTAGTGAGCCTATAGGTGCTAGCTCTTTAGAAGCAAAACTGGCAGAATCAGAGGGCGCTAAAGGCCTAGTTTTCGCAGGAAAAGTCACAGATAGGATATTTACTCTTGCCGCTGGTGCAGGCATTGATAGCGTGGTTGCGACATCCGTTGGGAAAATTACTAGAAAATCTGGAGTACAAGCCTACTCCGCATCTGATATGTAAGATTTTTATTAATTCTGGCGGAAATAAATTGGTCAGTAAAAGCCACGTTGTAACTGCAGAACAGTAGAAGCCATCAAAAGTCTGACATTCCCGCTTGTGATAGATGGAGCAGTCGACGTCGATAATTCTAGCCTTGTATGGCTTGGTTGGAATCGCGTTAGCGACGCTATGGTTACGTCATCAATCAGTTCTTAGACAAAGAAATGAAATGCAGATTAAACTTGGCGATTTACAAGGTAATTTGACTAGTACAGCTAACAGGTTAGATTTACTTTCTAGAGGTGTCGATACGATATTAGGAGAGACTCCTGAAGTTCACGAATTATTATCTGTACACAAATCTTTAGAATCTGCCGAATCCCTACTTTTTGAACAGGATGTAACAATTAGTTCTAGTGAATCTTGTGCAATAGCAACCCATGCAGCCAGATCACTACTATCCAATTATCAGAATGATTCAGAAAAAGAGGGTAGAGAAAATATACTCCCTGGAATAATTCCCCTTGTACTAAGATTGGATAGAATTCTTACAGAAGCGGAAATGAAATCAGAAGATTTAGAGCTTAATGGTGATGAACAAAGAGGTTTAGGAGAGTTGTTTCATGAATCAGGGAGATTCGACAGGGCTAGCGATTTTTATAGAAGAGCAAATTTACTTTCTCCAGAAAGCTCATCCATTCTTCAGTCACTCGCATCCATACAAAGAGACGAAGCAGATTTTGATGCATTAGACAAAACATTAGAGCGTCTAATAGCAATTAATCCAGATAATATCGATGTTCTAAAAGAACAATTAATTTTACTCTCAGGTAGTGGAGATGAAAGACTCAACCGAAATACCAGAAGGTTAGATGCTTTGGGAGTTGATTTTGAAAATTCTGAAGAGTCAGAGATTCAGAATATAATCAACAGAGCGAATATGGCACAAGATCAGATAAATCCTCATCTTAAGGAACCATCAACATCAGAAGGTTGGGTATCCAAGTCTTCGAAATTAATGCAGTTAGGTGAAATTACATCAGCTCTGGAATCTGTTGAGAGGGCATTGTATATGGATAATACCAATCCAAAAGCCTGGCTATTGAAGGCAAAATTACTAGCTGCAGGAGAGAACCAATCGAAAGAGGCACTTCAGGCAGTACGTCGAGCCTTTGGATTGGGAGAGTATACCGTTCTCATTGAAAGCGAGATACTTGAAAATGAAGGAAAGTTAGATTCCGCAAGAGCAGTATTAGAAGAATGGTTAGAAACCAATCCCGAGGATGCTGAAGTAAGAGGGCGCTTGAGTCTTGTTTTATTCCGTGCAGGGGCTATTGATTGGTCTAAGAAAGTCTTAGAAGAGGCTCCACAAGAATCTTGGGAAAGTGCATCACTACATGTTATGCAGGGAAGATTACATCTACTTGCAGCAGATGAACACAGAGACAAGACAGGAGAGCATGATCACATACTCCTGTTGGATGCTACAATTTCTTTTGATTTAGCAATTGAAAAAGATAGAGAATCTGGTTTAGCATGGCTTGGTAGATCTCGTGCATTACGGTATCAGGGCTCAATCAAAGAAGCTGAAATAGCCTTGATAAGGGCTAGAAGATTGATTCCCGAACATCCATCTATATCGTTAGAAGAAGCGCACTTATGTTTAGAGATGGATAAGTTGGATCAGGCTAATGCACTGGTTTCTGAAGCATCAACGAATATTAGAAATCATTCTTCTATTCCATTCATTAGAGGGATGATTGCTGCAAAGCAAGGTCGCTTTATTGAAGCACAATCGTTCTTTTCTAGAGTACTTGCAACTGAACCAGAACATATTAGAGCAAGACTGAATAGATGTTCTGCATCACTTCTAGCAGATGATTTAGTGACGGCTCTTGATGATGCTAATTATCTAATTGAATTAGTACCAGAATTAAATTTAGCAAGACAAAGGCGTGCTGAAATACTGATGAATTTGGGAGACTGGAAAGAAGCTGAAAGCGAATTACGAATATTGATTTCTCAAGATCCTGAACATATCATGGCTCTTGTTCACTTGGGCGCTTGTATGATTGCTATGGATAAATCTGAGCAAGCAGAAAAGCCACTAAATGACGCTATAAGATTTGATTCCACACATTCCGAAGCATGGTATCAAAGAGGGCTGTTATATCTTGATTTTGGGAGAATAGAAGAGGCAAAATCCGATTTCGAAGCAGCAGCGAAATATGACAATAAGCATATTGATGCAAGATTAAGAATTGCAGCCATATTACACGATAACGAAGATGTAAATGCATCTATTATTGCATGGCGCAAAGTACTTGATATAGATCCAGAACATAGATTGGCTAGGAGAAGGTTACAGGAATCTGTATCTAGACAAGAAAATCAAGCGCAGAGGATTTCCCCAAAGGGTTGAATTACACAATATGATAGCATCGAACATGTCTACTACTGCTGGGATAGAACCAGGACAAAAAGCCCCATTTTTCCAATTACCAAATGCCAATAATAGTATCGGGAATGAGATACTGTCTCTAAGCGATATTATAGGGGCTAATGGTGCAGTTATTACGTTCACCTGCAATCATTGCCCATACGTTGTCGGGTCAGAATCAAGAATAGAAGAAATGGCAAAAAAAGCCACTAAGAATAATATTGGTTTTGTTGGGATCAATTCTAACGATCCAATAAAATATGAATCAGATTCTTGGGTAAATATGGTTAAGAGAGCATCAAAAGGAATGTCATACGCATATTTGCATGATGAAGATCAGTCTGTAGCAACAATTTATGGTGCTGAAAGGACACCTGAGTTTTATCTATTAGATTCTTCAGGTATTGTAGTATACAGAGGAAGACTCGACGATTCACCACGAGATCCTGCTCATGCGACAACTTCTGAACTTTCAGACGCAATTGATTCAATGCTGTCTGGAAAAAAAATTATAGAAACTAGAACACAGAGTATCGGATGTTCTGTTAAGTGGAAAGTATAGGTGACAAAATGTCAATGGGCATTCCAGCTAGAATTTTTGCAATGCTGCTCAAAATATCACCTTCATCAATTCAAAACAGATTATGGAAATGGTGGTATCAAAGAATTTCAAAAGCACATAACAAAGTAGAGTTTAGATTTATGAATTATGGTTACATTGATTCAGAGAGTCCAGAATTAGACTCTTCAGACGAAGCATATAGATTGTTTATACAATTATATCATATGAATATAAGAGATGTTTCATTAGAAAATAAAGAAGTATTAGAAGTAGGCTCTGGCAGAGGTGGCGGAGCGAGTTGGCTAGCTAAGACAATGAAACCATCCTCTCTGGTCGGATTAGATTTTTCCGGGGAAGCCGTATCTTTGTGTAACAGATGGTATGAGCAAGAAAATTTGGATTTTAGAGAAGGGAATGCTCAGGATATGCCGTTTCAAAAAAATTGTTTTGATGTTGTTTATAATGTTGAATCATCACATTGTTATGGCGATATGTCTAAGTTTGTAAGTGAAGTATTTCGAGTCTTAAAAAACGGTGGAAATTTCTGTTGGACCGATTTTAGAGATGAAGAAACTATGGAAAAAACCGAGAAAATATTTACAAATTCAGGATTTTCGATAGCATCCAAAAAAGAAATTACTCAAGAAGTGATTCAGGCTTTGGATATGATTAATGACACAAAAAAAGAAAGAATTTCTAAACTTGTACCGAGAACAATTAGGCGCAGTTTCGAAACATTTGCAGGTGTTCAAGGAACCCCTGTATATGAATCATTCAAATCTGGAAAACTAAGATACTACAGATATAAATTGATTAAAAATTAATATTGTTCTAAAACCAATTCGGTTTGTGTAGATGTAATTTCTCCAGGAGCTGCTAGCCACATACGATCTAGTAGATTTCTTAGAGAAATAGTATCATCAACATGAACAATTGCTACTAGATCTGCATCTCCACTGATTTCGTATATACATTCAACTCCTGCCCATCCAGAATATTCTCCTGCAAGACTCCCTATTTCGACGCCGGAACCGACTTTTAATCTAATAAGAGCAGTTAATCCGATACCTGCTTCTCTAATCGTATAACCTCTAATCACACCGTCATCTTCCATTCTTTTCATACGAGTTCTCACAGTACGTTCAGTAACATTTACCTGTTTTGCGATATCAACAAAAGGGGCTCTAGCAGCATCTCTGAGGTAAGAAAGAATAGATCTATCAAGTGAATCAACGTCAACCATGATTAATCCGCAAAGCGAACCCTTTTTGATTGTTATTGTCACTTTGAGCAGTTATTGCTCACCAAATATTTCCGCTTTCAGGTAATTAATGATTACTTGATAACATACTTGATACTAAGTTGCATTCAAATGGGTCGGCAATTTGAGAGAATACATGTCAGAGGATGACGACATGACTAATCTTCGTGTTCAAGAGTATTTAGACGAAGTCTCTAATCTCAATTTACCAATCTCGAAATCTCAGTGGTATAACATAGATGTTGCTTCACTTCTCGCCGATTGTAAAGTAGTTGGCCATGATATTGATGAATCAACGGGGGCATCATTAATTTTCTTGGAAAAGAGTGTATTATTGTGCTGTTGTAATTCAGGTAAAATGCATCATTATCCTAAACATCTATTACATTGTTTTGTAGATGACAAGCGAGATAGTCATGACAGCCCAGACGGGGTTATTTTCAAAGCCGAACTATTTTCTATTTCTCCCTCTGATGAGCAACTTTGTTGGGAAGAGGTATGCCACTCTGAGATTCAGATTCCCACGATCCAGAATAAAGTTTCTAGATGGCTAAGTTGGTTGAATTCCTAATTTATCCATAGTAACATTCACACTATCGTTCCTTTTGGAACTAATCGATGAGCGGCATTATCACGGATATCAAAGCGCGTACAATAATTGATTCTCGCGGTAATCCGACGGTTGAGGTTGATTGTTTTGTAGATGGTATACTAACAGGTCGCGCAGCAGTCCCATCAGGAGCTAGTACGGGTAGTTATGAGGCAGTTGAATTGAGAGATAATTCCAATGATTGGATGGGCAAAGGCGTGTCTAAAGCGGTTAGCAATATTAACAATGAAATAAGAAAATTATTACTAGGATTGGAAGTTTCTAATCAGAAAGAAATAGACGAATCAATGCTGATTTTAGATGGAACAGAGAACAAGAGTAGACTTGGAGCAAATGCTATTTTGGGCGTTTCCATGTCGGTTTTACGTGCCGCGGCGAACCATTCAAAAAAACCTCTCTGGAATTATATTTCACAAATGAAAGATAAGAAATTACCTATTCCATTGATGAATATACTCAACGGAGGTGCACATGCTGAATCAAATGTCGATATTCAAGAATTCATGGTTGTCCCTCACGGTTTTGATAATTTTTCTAGTGCGTTACAAGCAGGAACTGAGATATACCATTCACTAAAATCCGTATTAAGTGAAGAAGGGCTCTTGGGTGGTGTAGGAGATGAAGGAGGTTTTGCCCCAAATTTGTCTTGTAATGAAGACGGCCTTAGATATTTAATGAAAGCCATACAAAATACTGGTTATTCACCAGGTACTCAAGTGTCAATCGCGTTAGATGTGGCTGCACAAGAATTCTTTGATGGTGAAAATTATCATATTGATAATAGTGTAATCAGCGGAAAAGAACTCTCTAAATTATATTCATCTTGGTTAGATAGTTATCCAATAGTTTCGATGGAAGATCCATTTGGAGAGGATGATTGGAAATCATGGAATGATTTTACAAAATCACAAGGCCATAGGGTACAGATTGTGGGAGATGATTTGTACGTAACTAATCCAGAACGTTTACAAAGAGGAATAGAAGAAAACTCGTCTAATGCGATTTTGATTAAATTAAATCAAATTGGAACAGTCTCAGAAACTCTTCAAGTCATCCGAATGGCGCGTGAAGCTAATTTTGGGATTATTATTTCTCACAGATCTGGTGAAACATCTGACGATATAATAGCCGATTTCTCAGTCGGAGTTAATGCTGGACAGATAAAAACAGGTGCACCAGCTAGAAGTGACAGGACTTCAAAATACAATCAATTGTTACGTATTTCAGAAGAATGTGCAGAATACAGTGAATTATTCTAGAGACATCAACAATAATGGAAGCACTATAGTAGCGTCCGATTCAATAATGAATCGGGGAGTACTTGTATCAATTTTTTCCCAACTAATTTTTTCATTAGGAGGGGCTCCTGAATAACCTCCATATGAAGCACTCGCCTCAGAAATTTGTGCGAACCATGACCATAAGGGTGTATTTATTCCAACGTCTTGCCTTAACATAGGAACGACACAAATTGCAAAATCTCCAGCAATACCTCCTCCAACTTGCAATAGGCCCGTTGGCGAATCATCCTCCCTGTACCAATCTGCTAAAGATTGCATTGCATGTAATCCACTAAGTACAATATCTGGTGAATGAATTGTACAATCAATTACTCTAGCAGTAAGTATATTTCCTAATGTCGAGTCTTCCCAACCGGGGACAAATATTGGTAGATTCGCATCCGCTGCTGCCAATAACCATGAGTCTTTAGGATCAGCATCAAATTCAAGATTCCCATGTAGTAACAAATCATACAGATATTCGTGCGGAAACCTTCTGTCTCCTGCAGCATCAGCATCTTTCCATAGCTCTAATAATGGTCTTTCAATATTCCTAATTGCTTCTTCTTCAGGAATTGCTACATCGGTGACTCGATTTAACCCCCTCTCTTGTAATCTTTTATCATCTTCCGCAGTCCAACTCCGCCAATCTTTTATTTTTTCATATGAAGATTTAGCAACTAGATTAAACAGATCTTCTTCAAGATTCGCGCCAGTACAACAAATTGCATGTATTTTTTGAGATCTAATAGCAGGAGCCAAAGACCTACCTATTTCAGCGGTTGACATCGCACCAGCTAAAGTTATCATTAATCGCCCATCATTTTGTAAAAATTGTTGTAAGGATTTACTACATTCAGAAAGCTCACCAGCGTTGAAATGTTTGTAATGGTATTCAATAAATTCTTTGATATCCAAAAAATCACCTCACTCTCTAAACCTTTGAATATCATCTCTCGAAACAATCTTGATATTCTCCATTTCTGCAAATAATCTTCTATTAATGAATTCAATTATTGGTTCAGGGTCAGAATCTCCACAAGTAAATGCATCAACTGCTAAAATTCCTCTATCATAATAGCAATGTGCACTCACATGACTTTCATCTAACAGAACTACTGCAGCAAAACCTGTAGGACTTTGACTACCATCAAATTCCTCCACATGTGCATGAACTTCCCGTACATTTGCGGACTTAATAGCAACACGCATCAATTCTAGCATCCACTTTCCATTACGGCCATTAGTAAAATCGCAACATGAATAATCAACACAGATATGTTTACCGTGCGAACTCATTTTTATTCCTCCTCCTCGACTTTACTTAAACTTGCTACAAAAGTTGGACGTTTACTACAATAAGTACAGTTTTTTCCTTTCGATATCAATCCATAACCACATTTTGTACAATAAAAATTAGGTATACAAGCACCTCCTTTGCGAGGGGGGCATAATACATGATGATTTCAATATTTCTCAATTAAATTAACCATTTTTTCAAACGCTTCAATCCTTCTAAAATTACTTCTTCATCAGCCGCATAAGATATTCTTACAAATCCCTCTCCTCCAGTAATTAGAGATGCTGGAATTAATTGAACACCTGCATCCAAAGCCCCATTGGCAAATTCAATATCTGTCATTCCGGTTCCAGTGATGTCTACATATGCATAAAATGCACCTTCTAAGTTACCAATTCTTAAACCCGGAATTTCTGACAAACCCTGTTTGATTAATTCTCTTCTTTTCAAATACTCGGAGTTAAATTGTTCTACATAACTATCACAACTGAGAGCAACTTTTGCAGCTTCCATTAAGAAAGTTGGAACATGAGATGCGGAATTAGCTTGAGATTTTATGGCTGCCTTCATCGCTTTCTCAGGACCTGTTAGAAAACCTAATCGCATACCAGTCATTGCCCAAGATTTGGACCAACCATTGATTACCAGGGTTCTTTCTTTACCTCCTTGACAAGTTGCTGGAGATACGTGTGGATAATCAGTCCAATTTAGTCGTGCATATATTTCATCAGAAACTATCCACAAATCATGTTCTACCGCTATATCAACAATTTCAGCAATTTCATCTGGTGTGAATACAGCCCCAGTTGGGTTATTCGGTGAATTTAATAGAATCATCTTGGTTTTATTCGTGATTGATGATCTAATAGCATCTAAGTCGGGATGAAAATTATCTTTTCTTACTGGAACATGTACAGGAACAGCGCCAATAAATTCCAGCATAGGTTCGTAAGATGCCCAGGATGGAGCTAGAAGAATTACCTCATCTCCGGGCATAGTGGTAATCATAAATGAATATAGTAAAGCCTGTTTCGCCCCTGGTGTAATTACAATATTTTCGGCACTAACCTCAATGTCATGTTTTTCGAACAAGTAATCAGCAACTGATTGGCATAGCTCCATAGATCCAGCGCCTCTAGTGTATTTGGTATTCCCATTTTCTAGTTGTTCAATTGCAGCCCTAATTACTTCTGTAGGCGTATCGAAACCAGGCTCTCCGACAGTCCATCTAACAACTTCAGGCCCGGGTGGTTGAAGATAAGGAGCAAACCCCACTCCTAACCCATCATAGCGCGATGAAACGTTCGGCATGGTATCTAGGGTACGTACCAACCTCATCAAGATATACGGTTGTAATCCTCTAATTATTCAAATAAATTTAATTTTCATATTATTTTGGAATCAAATCATAAATTATATCAATAATTTTTGAAACCCCCTTTCGAAGAATATTCAAAGATAAAGTCTGTTACGGCTAATCAAAGCATGGGTGGCAGAGTAGCTATGCAGCGGACTGCAAATCCGCGGACCTGGGTGCAAATCCCGGCCTGTGCTCCAATAGAATAATTCTAGCGTATGCCTTATTTCCATTCCATATCATAATGGGGACCTATGTTTTCTATTTCAAAAATATCAGATACTATTTCGAATCCACATCTTGCGTACATTGGAACTGCTTTAATCCTAGCATTGCACCAAATACCTGTATTTTCTTCAATCGCTTTATTTTGAAGTTCTTTTACGATTTTAGAACCAATACCTCTATTACGAAACTCAGAATCTACTGCCATACCTCTTATTCTATACTTACAACCTTCTCTAGAATCAACCTGTAGAGTAGAACATCCAACCATTTTTTTATCGATAAAAGCACAAAGAAATCTTGTTTTAGGGTCATTATCTACTTTTGGATAATGTTCAGTACCTCTTGGCATACCTATCCTTAAAACTCTAAATCTTAAGTCAAGATGTTCTTGACTTACTGAATCAGACCAAATTAACTGAGGCTCCATAATTCTGCGAGTTAGTATTAGGTGAAGAACCCATCTTCGGGGTTGATTTGAAATGATTTAACCTCTTGGTAGTATTATGGCCGAAGAGATGCCACCTGAATGGCGTAATTATTTTTTCTTAGGGTTAATACTTTTAGTCAATACTATTTTTATCAAAATTTCTTTTTCTTGGCCTTGGGATTCCGAATCATTTACACTTGGGGTGATGGGACTAATTGGATTAACAATGCTGTATATTTCTTGGTATAGATTTACTTTCAAAAGACGAGGTTTAGTACCCTGGATGGATCTATGGAAAAACCCCGAAAAATCTTCAAAGAAATTACTCCTATTTTCGATTTTTATTCTAATCTTATCTTATCTTTTAGGGAAAAACCAACTATTCTTTCCAGACCCTGCATCATTGATATTTTCTTTAATAGCCTTACTAACTCTTATTCAGGCCACCTATGTTTATCTCTCAGTGACAATTCTTTCTGACGATTAATTCATCTATTACCGGGTTTCCAAAATTGTAAGGGCAATGGTTCTTTTCCTTGCATTGCTCGGAATGCTAGGTGATCAGCTCTTTCATTCCACCGATGGCCTCTATGGGCTCTAACATGTTCTTGACTTAACTCTCGAAGGGAGGAAACTTCTTTCCATAATTTTTGGACATTCAAAGCCAATTCTTTATTCGACTTCGCTTTCCAAATCCCAGAACCTATTTTTAGGGCATATTGTGAGTCCCCCCTAATCACCGCTGGCGTATCTCCTCCTTCCATTAATAGCCATTTTAATGCATGTGCAAGAGCACAAAGTTCAGCGGTGTTATTAGAACCAACTTCCGAACCAATATACTCACTAGAAGTTTTTTTTGTGATTACAGGACCACTCCTTTCAGTAACGATTTCTCCTTGTCCTTTTCCTAGCCCTGTATCGCCGAGTACAACGCAAAACCCCCATCCAGCCGGTGTACTAGCCGTAACATTTCTATTTTCTTCGCAAGAACCATCGACATATATTGAAATCTTGCTAGGCCTTTCCATTACTTATTCCTCAATCAGAGCTCTATATGCTGCAGCATCAAGAAGAGCATCAAGTTCTGCGGGTTCTCCGATAGTCATTTTACAAATCCATCCATCTCCATATGGATCTGTATTTACTGTTTCAGGCTCATCTTCTAAATGCTCATTTACTTCAATTACTTCTCCAGATATTGGAGCATATATTTCACTTACAGATTTCACAGATTCTACATTAGCGAATGAGTCCATTGATTTTACAGAAACTCCCAATTCGGGTAATTCTACCCAGACAACGTCTGTTAGAGCATTTTGAGCATAATCAGTAATGCCTACTACTATCTCATTTCCTTCCACTCTAATCCATTCATGTTCTTTAGTGTAAATCAGTTCTTCAGGTATATCGCTCATAGGTATCGCCAACCCCCACGAGGACATTCCAAGAGTCAAGGTTTCGCTCCTTTATTCTTCTTCAAGTTTAGTCTCTAGATGTTCTTTTTCCATCTTAGACCATCCTGAACCCATATTGTCTCCACTTGCATCCAATTGCTCTTTTTTTAGCCGAATTCTCATTTCATTTTCATTTTCTCGACTAATCCATTTGTCTAGAAACCCCTTTTCATGTTCTTTATTTTTTGAGAAATGAATTAACAAATACAAAGCAATACTTATGATAAGTATAATTGGGAAAACAAAAGCAATATTATTTTCTTCTATGCAGACTTCTTCACATCCCAGTATCCGGATTAATCCTTCGGAAATAGCTAAAGCAGTCATCAATGAGAAGGATAGAATAACTCCTACCAATATTCTCTGCACTCTATTTGCTGGAGAATCCACAAGAAATCACACCCGGAGGACATATATTATGTCATCCATTATTTTACTCCAATAATTTATGGATTTTATAGGGCAAAAGCGCTCTATTTACTGGAGTAACTTCTAACACTCTCCCATCATCTCTTCTACGGATATCTTGTAACAACGGATGCCGACTTTTCTTGTGTAGCGTCATTAAGGTAGGCTTGTCATATTCTAGAGCTGTACGGACGGCAGCAACGAATCCTTCACTTTCAACTGAAAATTTTCCAACCTCATCAATTACCAATACTTCACATTCGTCCAATGCGTCAAGAATTGCGGGTACTGCAACACGATCTAATTCTGTGGGGTCAATTCCATACCCTAAGATACGAGTTCTAGAATCTATATTTCGATGAGCAATGATTCCTTTCTCACCGGTTCTAACATTAACACAAGCATACCCTACTCTCTCTCCATCCTCAATTATTGCTTCAGTTTGAACGCCACCGATAATATCCTTGTAAATTCTTCTAGTATTATTTTTCCTTTCATCTTGTATCATTTGAATTACTTTCTGTAGTACTGCAGACTTACCAGATCTGGGTAAACCAGTAATACCAATTTTTGGATATATTCCCATACCACAGCCCTTCTTTTCTTTGCTCAACGACGCAATACGGTTACACCGAGGCCAAGCGTATGTATTAATCAGTTTGGTATTATCTAGTCAAAATAACCGAAGAAAGGAAAACAATTACCGGAAACCGAAAAAGCATTTCCGGATAGTGTTACTGAATGGCCATTGAACGGATTTTATTTGGTTTAGGGAAGGGGAGGTTCTCAATTTCGTAATTATTTACATTATTATTTGCAGCCCAAGCTCGAGACCATAGGTCCAATGTTTCAGAATTAAGATGTACTGCTAACCAATTCAAACCTTTTTCCACAGAACCATGTTCTTCTGCAATCCTATCTAGGACTTCGGTAGGTAATTCTAGGAAGTTTACCGAATTACCTAGAACGCAATCTGAAGGAACTACTGCCCACCTTAATCTCCTTTCCAATTGGGCGTTTACAATAGCTTGACAGGCAAGCCTTGGCTTTCCTTTTGGTTTAATTGAACCAATCCATTTTGCTTGTGTTCTCTGTACCGAATCTTCCTTGATTCCACTCACGTAAGCTGGATGTATAACACTGATTTCATCTCCCTTTGTCGAGAAATGAGTCCCTCTGATGAAAGCAGTTCCTCTCGAGCCAGGTTTCCAATCTGTAATCTCTTCCGACCAATTGGTTTGATCAATCTCTCCAACTCTTACACGAATGGGTTTACCAGTCGGATTAAGCCAATTATTCTCTTCAGATAGTTTCGGTTGTTCTGCTAATTCAGTAATTGCTTTGACAATTCTACGCCTATCGTATTCGTCTCTAGGCATTCTAGGAACTGACCAATTACCATCTGTCCAGGAACTCCACGATTTTTTTACCATCTCGAAGATTGGGGCACTATTCGCTAATCCATTTTGAGGTGTAATCTCATTCGTTTGAAGAGGGCCGTAACTTTCCATGACTTCGGTTTCCCCGCCTTTTGTTATGCTGATAACCAAAACACCCTGAGAAACACCTGGGAAAATACGTTGATTTTCTGGAAAAGACCATGATGAATCCCATCTATTTTTTTCAACCATTAATTTACGAAGTGGAATACTGCTCTTTTCACGTAGCAATGAGTCAGGAACAATCATTCTCACACGCCCATCTTTTCTGACAAGTTGCAGACCTCTTTCTAAGAATAATCTGTACAGATTAACATTCCCTCTGAGTGTTGAAAATCTTCTACTACCATCTTTATTTGTTGTATTTCTTAATTGTCTAGAAAGATCTTTCCTTAATTCACTACCTTCTGGATGGCCTCTAAATCTATCTTTAATTCTTAACCATGGGGGTCTACATACTAATAATCCCGGCTTCTCTTCCCAAGGCCATTCTCCTCTTAGAGCATCTCCAGATACGATGGTTCTTTCAAGAATCTCTTCTGCCTCCTTTCTACCAATTTTTCCAACATCTCCAGGACCATCCAAGTCTAATAACTCACATCTAGAAAGAGCGATAAGGATTCTTCTACGAGCGCATTTGATAGCCACTTCAGAATTATCTAACATTTGAAAGCCATTCAAAAGAACCAAGGTGTCCTTTTTCCTTTCTTCAGGAGTGAACTTTTCACTTCTATCTGCATGAATCCTAATTAGTCTAGCAGCAAATACTCCTGCGCCTACAGAAGGATCTGCAAAGGGTATTGCAATTCCTGTACGTGTTTGTAGACTATTATCACCGTTTTTCGATTTATCATCATCCTCTTCAACTACATCCTGGTTGAATTTTTGAGCATACGCTCTGAAACCGGGTGGCAGTGCAGAAAGTGAAAGCGCAGCAGAAGGTTCCTTTGGCACTTCTTTCTTTGTATCTTTCAATTCGTCAGCAAGTATCGCTTCAGCAAATTTTGCAGGTGTAGCATAAGCTCCCCGTGGAGACCTCCCATCACTTTCAGCTTCATATCGAGCGAGTAGATGATCTAGAACCGCACCAGGGTCTGCAAGCAAACCTGCAGGTAAAGTTGGCCAATGATTAGGTAGAGTAGCTGCAATTGGAATTCCATGTCTAGTTGCTTCTTCCCAAGAATCCAACCATTTTTCAAGTTGCTCAACCCTATCTGAACACTCTCTGTCAAGCCTTGCGTACCAACCGGATGCGTCACTAACCATAGAAATACAAGGGTCGCGACAAGGGTCTCCTCTTTGAAGGAGTCGGCTCAAAACACGGTCTCTTCCCTATCGTTTTATATGTCTAAAGAGAATTGATCTTGTTCCAACTCAATTATCATTTGCCTCTGTAGAAGCCAACTAATTGCTTCATCTACTTCTTCATCATTTATCCCAATCTCACTTAATTCCTGTGTCAATAAATCAAAATGTACGGAGTTTATTCCTTTAGAATTAAGAACTTCCATTACGTGAATAATATGCTCTGAGACAATAACTAGCAAAGGGTCGTCTCCAAAATCAAGGTTAGTATAATCAACTGCTGGAAAACCCTCATTTTCATTATTTATCCTATCGTCTTCATTTTCAGGTTTATTTCCAGTATCATAAACATCGAAAAGATTTCTTTGATGAGGATCTTTCCAAACAACCCCTTCCGCAACCTCTCTTTGCCTCTTTAGTCGTTTTGCTAAAGTTTCCAATCGATGTAAACGTTGCTCCAGGCGTAATTTCTCTCTACCTAGTTGACCTTCTATAAGTTGCAATTCTTCTTTCGCTCTTTCATCTAACCATATTGAAATATCCCAAGATGGATCTAATCGAAGCATTGTTTCCCATAGTTGAGCAATTGACTCTGGTAAGGTTCTCACATCTATTCGAGGACTCCCTTCACTATCATCAGAAGTGTGTTCCATGGCATCTGAATTGTAGTGGACCTCTATCAAGTATCGTATCTTTAGTTGTCAATTGTCGAATAGTTGGATTGATGAAGTAAAAGCATCTGCCACGCGTCATGACTGAGTACCGACTAACTGTACTTCCCGGAGATGGAACTGGTAAGGAAGTGATGGCAGAGGCTCTTCGTGTCCTATCAGTTTTTGAGAAAAACAGTCCGATTTCATTTAAAATTACAGAAATTCCTTGCGGAGGAGAGTATTATCTTGAAACTGGTCGAGAATGGCCTGAAGGATCATTCGAGCATTGTAGAGATAATTCTGATGCGATACTTCTCGGTGCTATTGGATGGCCGGGAGCACGACTCCCAAATGGCGATCTTGCAGGAGGCCAAGTAATACTAGGGCTTCGTTCAGGATTGAACCTTTATGCTAATGTCAGACCAGTTAAATTGTTCCAAGGAGTAAAACATAAAGTACACGGTATTCACAAAGACATTTGGGATCCGAATCTAGTAAACATGGTAATGGTAAGAGAGAATACAGAAGGCTTGTATCACTCTTTATTGAGGCGTATGTCCCAGAAAGCAATAGGAGAGAAAGATGATCCTATGGTAATAGAAAAATTTCCAGGATTAGATGGAGAAGTTGCTTGGGACCCTCGTCCTATTTCAAGAACTGGTAGTGAACGTGTGATAAAATTCGCTTTTGATTTAGCAGAACATCGTCAGAAGAAACTTGGAAAACCACAGAAAGTAACTTGTGTTGACAAATCTAATGTTACGCGAGGTTGTCAATTATTCCGGAAAATATTCCATGAAATAGCACAAGAGAAGTATCCTGATATTGAAGTCAATGAAGCTTATATCGATGCTTTCACAATGTGGTTAATTCGAGATCCTGAATCATTAGATGTTGTCGTATTACCAAATATGTTTGGAGATATTGCGACAGATTTAGCATCAGTTCTTCAGGGAGGAATGGGCATGGCAGGAAGTGCTAATCTAGGGCCTAAGCATATGTTATTTGAGCCAGTACATGGTTCTTCACCAAAACATGCTGGAAAAAATACTGTTAATCCAATGGCAACTCTTTCATCATTACAAATGATGTTTGAGGCACTTGGTTTTCGTAAAAATGATTCAGATTTAGATAAATGTGCGGATATTCTAATGCAGGCGATGGAAGAGCATTTTGCCGAAGGTGGCTGTGTAACATACGATCTCGGCGGCACAGCGTCAACTAGCGATGTTGGAACTGCAATTGCGGAACGTTGTGAAAGGTTACTGAAAGAAATATTTTAGTTTTAATTTGCATTTCTAGAAATAATCTTTAAAGATTCTTTTAGTGCTAGTTTATTATCCCATTCTGTAACTTCTGATGAATTTTCTACAATATATTCTAGAAGTATATCGGCCATTCTTGACACCTCGTCTACTATAGTTACTGTGGCCATTTTAGCGGTTCTGGACAAAGGATTTAGATCTACAACTAGTACTTCTTTACCCAGCGAAATTAATACTTCACACCTATCTCCATCTTCGAGCGGAACCAATACAACATCAGCCTTTTCTATACCATCAGCAGAACAAATTGCTCTAGGGCCTTCTAAGCCAATAATTCGACCATCTTCTTCTTTTCCAAGAATTTTGACTGCCAATACAGATTTCTCCCAGTCCCCTAACCAGTTACTAGGCCCTATTTCTTTAGAGACTACCATTCTCTCTGCTTCCAAGAAATCGTGAAGATTATTTATTCTCTCTTCAGTTCTATAATAAATGTTGATTTCAATAGGACAGCCTAAAACTGCAGCAACTCGGATTAACGATTTACCAGCCAGTACAGCCGTATTACCATTAATTGAGATAACTGGATTATTAGCATTAATTAGTCTAGCAGCAGATTCTTTGATAGATAATTTCGCAATTTCGCTGGTTTGTTCACCTAACAAATAGTCAAAAGCTTCACCTCTCCCATGAGCAATCAATGCGGAGTCTGCTAGCAAACCCTTTTTTGTAGCATCCACAATAGCATTCCTAGACAGTAGAGAGTTTCTTCTAGGGTGACTCTTTGGTATTTTAACCATTTAAATTCCCCCTTCAATAATTAGTGAAATATCTAGTGGCTTGACACCTCTGTTCATGGCTGAAGTTGATATTAAATCTACTCTGCTTGCAGACCATTCAGATAAGGAAGTTTTTGTTATACCACCAGAGCCTTCCAATATGCACCATTCTCTCAAATCTCGTATTTCAAGCTCCTTTCCAACTTCCAATGCAATTTCAGGACCCATATTATCAAGTAATAAGGTCACACGATCATTCGTAGATTTTTGTTTTTGAATTTTTGACCAAGTGTTTGCTGCTAGTACGGCTTCATCGATATCTTGAACCTCTATAATTGTAAATTTCGAATGCTTTTCCAAATTAATATTTGAAATCAATTCTTCCATAGCGATATTTTGACTTTCACCAATTCTTCTGATAGAAGCAAAATCATTTTCTTTCAACATTAAAGCATCGGATCGGTTTAGCCGGTGTGTAAGTCCTCCACCTACATGAACGGCCCATTTGTCCAACACCCCCCAATCAGTTTTTCTTGTACAAGCCAATCTAATATTATCAGTCACCGAAACCCAATTGGCAGTGATTGTAGAAATTCCGGATAATCTTCCTAATAAATTCAACATAACTCTTTCGATTTTCAGTATTTCAGAAGAATTTCCTTGAATATTTAGTATAACATCATTTATTCTAACTTGTTCTCCTTCATTGATTATCCAATCATGAGTCAAATCTTCAGTATATTCTGCTAATAACCTATCAATTACAATTTGTCCAGAGACAATTCCCTCTTCCTTTGAAATTATATTCGCACTAACCGTGTTACTCGAATATCCATTTTCACTGACGTCATCTTCTAACATAGTTTTGATCCATCTATCTATTGATTCAGAAAATTTTTTTGTTGGTAAACCCTCATTAACCAATAGTCGCGACCTATCATGAGGAAGTGTATCCACAGTATACCGAATATTCCATCTCACTTCAACATTACACTTTATTCAAGTGAGTTTAATGTTGATTCTATTGCACCTAAACAAGCCAGCAAATCATCTACCGTATTTCGAACAGTAGTAAGGTTTTCTCCAACTACAAGTATTCTCAGTTGAAAACCATCTTCATTCTCAATAATTTTAGCTTCAAATGTATCAGGATCATCTGCAGATATTCCTGCAAAAAGAGCATCAACATGACTCTTTGAACCATTAATACTCAGGGTCGTGGATACGCTCGCCATGGACATCGCAGCACCCTAACACATATCTTTTCTCTTGTCATCGGTTCTTTGTGAATGGCGACCCTGTCCCGGACGTTCCTTTATTGGCGGGCATGGGTGGTGTCAATTCATCGGAATCTCAAAGTATACACTTTGGGCGCAAAGCAATAATTCTAACCAGAGATAAAAATACCAAAGAAATGATGTCTTTAGCTCAAACAATGGGTATTGAAATAGTTGATATCGTTCTGCAAAAAGGAAAGCCAAATTCACATACATATATGGGAACTGGAAAATTAATGGAAATCTCCGAAGAGTTAGGGATGTCAGGAAAAGGACATATTTGGAACAATGTTGATCTTATCTTAATTCACAGCAACCTCAAACCCAACCAATTAGTTAATATCAATGATTTAACATCAATTGAAACTTGGGACAGAGTTAGGCTATTACTGGAATTATTTACAATTCATGCATCTTCTGTTGAAGCCAGGACACAGGTTCGTATTGCTAGACTATTAGCAGATCGTTCAGTACTTAGAGAACTCATTCATCGAGAACATACAGGGGAGCGTTTAGGTTTCGGAGCGGGCGGTCAAACAGGATGGAGTAATATTATGACTGCAGTTGGGCACGAAATAGCCAAACTTAGACGTAAATTGAAAAAAATGGACGCCTCTTTCGTTGAAAGAAGGAGGCAGAGGTCAAAATCAGGGGCTTTAACTGTCGGATTAGCCGGATATACCAATGTAGGTAAATCTAGTTTATTTTCCGCCCTTTCAGGAAAGCCAGTACTAATCAAAAATCAATTGTTCTCCACACTTGAGACAACTGTCGGAAGAATGGCAAATCAACCGAGAATCTTAATGGTAGATACAATTGGATTTATTGATAATATTCCTGCTGAATTACTGGACTCTTTTTCTGCGACATTACAAGAGTCATTATCTTGTGATATGTTGTTACTGTTAGTAGATGCATCTGATGAGCCAGATGAAATTCGACGAAAATTGGCAACATCTAGGAGAGAACTATTTGGTAGAATTGAAGATGGAAATAGCCACAATACGATAGTCGTATTGACAAAAATTGACCTGTGTTCTGAAGAACAAATTGAGGAAGCAAAGGAAGTAGTACATTCTTACAGCCCATTCAAATCAATTGCTGTAAGCTCAATAGTTGGCCAAGGAATAAATGAACTTAGGTCAGCTATAATGACAATGCTACATGGCCCACCAGTCAAAATTAGTGTAAATCCTCCTCAAGAAGAGGGTGATTTTGAATTGGTTGAGTTAATAGCTAGAATTTATCGAGAGGCATTGGTAATTGATGTTGAAGTTAATTCAGATAATACTCAAATTTCAGGTTGGATGGGTAAAGCAAATATGGCTAGAATCACCAAAGATCACCCTGAACAAATCCAGATCAATGTATGAATTACATATCTGAAAGGATTTGCATACGATTATACCATGGCCAAATTACACCATGACTTTCTACAATATCAAATCCATTAAGTCCTTGCATCGATCTAAGTATTCCGTAATTAGCAAAATCAGCGCCGTTTGGATCTTCTCCTCCAAAGAATCCACCCTTTATTCCTGAAGACATAGAATCTAATTGAGTCTGTAGATTTGTACGCGGAGGTTGATCGAACATCTTCGCTCGACTTCTACCTATCATTCTCATGATAACTGCACCTAGCCATTTACTAACAATCCTATCTTTAAGACTAAATTTATCCACTTTAGTTACATAATCTAAAGCATGTAACGATGTAAGATAATTTTTGTAAATTACAGCAACGATACTCTTACCTAATATTTCATTTGAAAAATTCATCCATTTATCTTGCTCAGTATCCTCTCCATCTCTGGGAAATTTGTTACCATTATTTTCATCAATATAGTGTAATATGTCATTTGAGTCATTTACATGAGTTCCGTCAATATCTACGAAAACGGGTACCTTTTTCCAGTCAGACCATTGTAGTTCGGTTTTTTTCATAGGGTCTACCTCGACATTAGAAAATTCAATCCCTCTTGATTTTAAGAGCGATTTTACTTTCAATGAGAATGGACATGTTGCGTATGTATAAATTGTAGGTTTACCATCGATTGCTCGCTCTGGCACTTTATCAGGTTGAACTCCTCCAATTGCTTTTATTTTGCTATCACCTTTTCTAGCCATGATTTTCCGAAAGCAACCTGTATGTCAATGTTCTGTATAATATGTTCATACAAAATTTCTTTTTTGTTTTTACAATCATCTATAACTACTATTTCAGCCGTTGACTCATGAAATCCTATGAAGGAGAAACATCCCCCTCATCAATTATGGCCACGTTGTTCACTTCAGAATCTGTTTCAGCAGGCCATCCGGACAAAGTTTGTGACGCAATTTCAGACGCTATTGTCGACGCCTGTCTTTCCATTGATCCACTTTCAAGAGTTGCTGTTGAGACCATGGTCAAGGGTAAATCCGACAAGGCTGTAATTATTCTAGCAGGAGAAGTCAGTTTATCTGGAATTCCTCCACAATATGAACAAATCGCTAGAAATACTGCTGCTAAAATTGGATACACCTCTCATGAAATCGGTATGGATGCAACAGACCCCAATTTATGTGAAGTTCAAGTACATATAACCACACAATCGCCTAATATTTCCCAAGGAGTCGATGGCGACTCGGATGATGATGTAGGAGCCGGAGATCAAGGAATGATGTTCGGATATGCATGTACAGAAACTGAATTCGAAGACGAACTAAGTGGCAGATATTTTCCTCTACCTGCAGCATTGGCACAGAGGATTTGTCGTAGATTAGATATGATAGTCCAAACGAATGAAATACCATGGATTAGACCTGATGGAAAAAGTCAGGTTACAGTGGAATATGATGATTCTGGACACCCAAGTCATGTTCATACAGTTGTAGTTGCAGCACAACACGATTCCAAACTCAAAGAAAGATTTGATGGAAGTGAAGAATTGGAGCATAAATTTGTCACAGATGAAATCCGAAAACATGTTGTTGAGCATGCGATCCCATCTCATTGGTTAAGGAATGGATACAGGCTTGTAGTTAACGGAACTGGAAGATTTGCAGACCCAGGTGGGCCATATTCAGATGCAGGTATAACGGGAAGAAAAATAATTGTTGATACATATGGTGGAATGGGTCGACATGGAGGCGGAGCATTTAGCGGCAAAGATCCAACTAAAGTCGACCGTTCAGCCGCATATTATTCAAGATGGGTTGCTAAACATATTGTCGCTTCTGGTTTAGCATCAAGATGTGAAATTCAAGTCGCTTATGTTATTGGAGTACCCGCCCCAGTAAGCCTACGAGTAGAGACATTCGGAACAGGTACAATTAGTGAAGAGGAACTAACCGAGAGAGTTTCCCGAGTTTTCGATTTCAGACCAGCTGCAATTTCTCGAGAACTCAATTTACGAAGACCGCTATACTCGGTAACCTCAGCAGGCGGACACTTCGGAAGACCGCCAACAGATGAAGGGCACTTCGAATGGGAAAAAATAGACCAAAACCGCATTACTGCACTGCAATCTTAGAAAGTTGGCTAAAGATCTAAAAATCTCTAAATCCTCGGTTGCAAACCATATAAAATCTTCAGAAAGTAAAATCATAAGTGATTTCTTTAATCAAACCAAGTAGTCTATACCGATGAGCACTTGAATAGGTTGTACGCCCGAGTAACATGGTTCGAGAGCTCGTAAGGCTAGAGGAGATACATCGAACCTTTGGTCCATTGACAATTTTGGAAGGAGTTAATCTAAGAATTGATGAGGGAGATAGGATAGGAGTCGTCGGCCACAATGGTGCAGGTAAGACAACTCTTTTGAGGACCATTTCTAATCAAGATCAGGATATGGGAGATATTACCTTTGCACCAGGATTGCGTTTAGCATTCCTCACGCAAATAAGAGATTTAGATGAAGAAGCTACATTAGGTGCAGAACTAAATCGTAGAGGGAGACAATTTCAGGAACTTGAAGATGAAATTACCGAAATAGAAGCAAAAATGGCCACTCCCTCATTTTACGAGGGAGATTGGCAGCCTACTATGGATCGGTATCAAGAACTTCAAGCATTAATGGCAAGATCAGGAGGGGGAGATGTAGCCGGCCACGCTCAAGAAATATTGAAGGCTTTAGATTTGGCTCACCATCCCATGGAAACAAAACTATCCTCGCTTTCTGGTGGCGAGAAGGCTAAAGTCGCACTTGCTAGACAGTTAGTTGGCTTGAAAGAAATAGATTTATTATTTTTAGATGAACCTACGAATCATTTAGATCTACAAACACTTGATTGGTTAGAAAAATTTCTATTAAGTTTCCAAGGGGCTCTATTGGTCGTAAGTCACGACAGGTATTTCCTTGATAGAGTCTGCAATAACATTGTCGAGATTCAAGACGCTCATTCTAAAGGCTATCCTGGAAATTATACTTCTTATCTCAAGCAAAAAGAATTATTTCTCCAAACTTTAGCAGATAGAATCGATAAGACTCAGAAAGAATTGAAGAGATTGAAAGGTGCTATGAGGTCTATGAAAAGTAACAATAAGTATGACAAATCTATTTCCCAGAAACATTTCATGATAATGCGTTCAGAACGTGAATTGAAATGGTTAAAATCAATCAAACCTAGACAGAGAAGAATGTTAAATTTTTCTTTACAGGCAACAGAGAAATCTAGTCTTGAAGTTTTAGATTTTCACAAAGCACATTTGCACTTCAACGGTATGAAAAGACCCATACTTCATGGCCTTGATGTTGGAGTCAGAAGAGGGCAGAAAATAGGTATTGTTGGCCCAAATGGAGCCGGAAAGACTAGTATACTTAGGACAATTATAGGTGAATTAGAATTAGATTCAGGGTTTATAGATGTCAGACCGGGTGTACAGATTGGTTATTTCCACCAAGATCATCGTTCACTTGATTTTGAGAAAACACCTATTGAGCAAATTCAATTTCTTAAACCTAGAATGGAGTACAAGGACATTAGAGCAATGCTTGGTCAATTTCAATTTACTAGTGACATGGTCAATACTAAATTAAAAAAATTGAGTGGAGGAGAAAGGGCGAGAATAGCTATGTTGAAACTTCTTCTTGAAGAAAATAATATGTTGTTATTAGACGAACCTACAAATCACCTTGATACAGATGCGAAAGAGGCTCTGGAATATGCCTTACAAGAATATGATGGAGGAATAATTACTGTCAGTCATGATAGATGGTTTTTGGATAAAATTTGTGATACAATTTGGGAACTTCCCGGAGATGGTAGTCTTTGGGTATGGCCTGGTAATTATACAGAATATATTGAACGTAAAGAAAAAATGAAGTGAATAAATCGAGATATTTTTTTTCCTTATGAGGAGTTAATTTGGACATGTCCGGTGTACTATCTATGTGTTTAGAAGGCTATCGAAGTCTATGATGCCCGTAAGTACTCGAACAAGAAATGATGTTTCGACTGTTAATTTAGATTCTAATGATAGGAATAAATCTAGATTGTCGATTTCTTTGACTTTACTGATGATGCTGTCAATCTTAGCGCCCAGTTTTTCTCCTTCAATAACAAACTTAGATTTGGAAGGTGAGATCCAATATACGGCAAATGGGACTCTTGATGATACCTCAACATCCACATTACTTTCAAATCTTAACGCTTCAAATCCGATTGAAGTTATAGGCGTCATGGATGATTCTCAGAGGGTGCATTTAGTTTGGATAGAAAATGGTACAAATCATCAATTATATTTTGCTTTAATTTCAACGAATGGGGTAGATACTGTTCTCATAGATGCAACACCTGTTGGTAATAATTCATCTACATCATTGTCAAGCCCTTCTTTAGTAATCGACTCTAATTACAGGACACATATTGTTTGGGCTATTACAGATCTTGAGATTCTTTATACAATAATTGACTCATCATTGGATGATCGAGATGGAGATGCCGGAGACATTGCCTCAATGACGCTTGTCTCTGAGTATACAGTAGCTGTTGGAACAGGAGTAAGAAATGATCCAGATATTGCTATCGATTCTTTTGATGCAACTCACATAGTTTGGGTAGATACTTATGATCCCCAAAGTACGTTCTTTGGGGCATCACTGATTTATTATGCAATGTTCACATTCAATACATCAGGTTCAAATTCAATTTCTACAATGATTAATAATACTATCATAACTCCTGCAATCGGTTACAAAGGTAGCCCAGCAATTTCCATGGGTCTCAATAATACAGTAATTGTAGTATGGGAAGATACCCGTGGTAGTTTAATAGAATATGTAGGATTGATAGATTCTTCAGGCTCTATGACTACAGAGTGGTTAGATATGTGTGCGGTATTTTACGGGGGTAATCTGAGTAGTGGAGAGTATTTCCAAGGAGTCAAACCTATGTTAGAGTCAGCTAGCATTACGGTTCTAGAAACTCTTTACGCAATAAGTGGTCAAATGAGTTTTGCGAGTGGTCAAAAAAATTGTGAGGATGCATACGAAATAGGTGGTTATGGAGACGGTCCAAGAGATATTTCGCTTGGTCAAAATTCTACTGATACGTCAGGAGGGATAAGGGCATTATCTGATGTAATGTACAATGGCTCAAGTTACAATATTCCATCCGATTGGGGCTATAATAGTGAAATGTGGGGTCCGGGGTCTACATGGGCATGTCTTTCTTGGAGAGATAATTCAGGGAGCATTCCAGGAAACCCAGCAACACCTAATGATCATCAATGGAATCCGAATGCTACAAGATTGATAATTCCTGTTTCAGATGAAGGACCGTTTGGTGGAGACCCATCACAGGCATCTAACGATAATCAATCGATAGTTGAGGCCCATGATGCTTGTACCAAGGCGGGTATAATTCCTATTGCCATTGCTGGAACTTCAGCATATTGGCCATCTACTGCAGCGGGCGGATCTGACTCATTGGTAAGATCTCACATGATGGATTTAGTACAATGTCCCGGGACTACAGTTGGAACTCAACAAAGAACATGTGATGACTTAACTTGGGGGACTAAAGATGCCGGAGGAGAAATGTATCTTTATCCATCAAACAACATGGCAAATTTCGAAGGAGATTTTGAAAGTGGATCACTAACTAATGGTTGGGCCGTTTCTGGAACTTCTAGTAGCGCATGGTCTGTAGAAACTGTAAATAATGGGCTAGTATATTCTAGTATGAATTTATGTGATATTGGGGGGACTGCAGGAAACCCCTCATTCCACTCAGTTTCATGTAACTATACACAGCCAGTCGGAGAGACAGTAGATTTGACAGTGAATGTGGATAATTGGGCTTCAGAATTCAGTATGGATGTTATTCTTCCAAATGGTAGTGTAGCTTCTTTTAACAGCAGTTCAGTTTACAACCATTACAGTGGAGTATTAGTTAGTTTCACTGGTGCAGGTAACTACACCATATTCCTGAATGATTCCTATGGAGATGGAGGTACCTCCGTGTCAGCTGACTATTCTTATGTGTCTCAAGTCAATCCTTCTTCTACTCCTATTTCTGGTACTTATTCTGCTCAATCAGGAGATATTTCTGATGGACAGAGTACAAATTTAGAGTTTGTTGGAATTATGGCTGATGGTGCAATATCATTTTCATATAATGTCTCATCAGAATCGAATTATGACTTCTTAAAGTTCTATATTGATGGTATTCAGATTGCTCAATGGTCGGGTTCTCAAAGTGGTAATTTTACAAGCCCAATTTCTCTAGGTCAGCATACTTTGATGTGGAAATATGTCAAAGATGGAAGTGTAAGTGTTGGCTTAGATGCTGCTTGGATCGATGATGTAGTAATACCTGTTGCTAATTACACTGAAGAGTTGAATGCCTTGGTAAATGAAATAGTCGCATTAACTACTGGCAGTGGCTCTACTGAGACTTTCATGACAGTCTTGAATCCTTATTCAATTCTTAGTTCACCAAGAAGTGGTTGGACAACAGGAATGCCAGCAATCAGTATAGATGAAGATACAGGTGAATATATTGAAGATATAGGTCCTGGGTTGGATTATGTCTGGCAAGATAATATTGGATGGAGTACTATAGGGCATTTTGTTTTAGTTAATGATACTCGTTTAACTAATGGATATGGGTGGTCAGTCAATCCAGAAGTGAATGTCGACGAAGAAGGCAATATCCATGTTGTATGGGTAGATGGACGTGATTCTATGCCGGGTAAGGATGCATCTTCTCAATTGCATTATATGCAAATAGATTTGAGTAAAAAAGGCGTACTCGATGGAGAACATGATGGCCTAGATTTGAATCAGGTTGCAGTTGTAACCAATTCAGCAGTACCAGGATCGGATATGACATATGGTGCAAATCCAAGAGTTGATTTCGATAATGATGGTTCAGTGCATATCACTTGGTTCGAATCTTTAGAAAATCCATCAACAAATGAAGAGAGAGTTGAATTAAGATGGACCAGAATAAATTCTCCTCAATTAAATTCCGACGGTGAACTTATGTTAGGCAAACCTTTGACTGATGCATACGGAGTAATCAATACTAGAGTTATTACTTCCAGCTCAGACAATTTAATGGGTATTTTTGGTAATAATGTACATTCTTCTTCTCAACCAATAGTGAATTTTGATTGGCCAAATCGTGATATCATTTGGACAACCGACGATTGTCTGGATAATCCTGAAGCAGGAAATAAATGGGATGTATGCCTTTGGTCTGAAAATGTTTGGAATGTAGAAATTAGTGCATCACCGAATGAATTAACATTTTTACCTTCTGAGGCATTTAATACTAATTATCAGATAAATGCAATACAATTGCCTGGTGAATCTGATGTAGTGATTATCGATGTAGATGGTTATCCAGAGAATTGGTTCATTGATGCAGGATTTTCAGGTAATTATCAACATACAGCAACACTTATTGAAAATCAAATGAATAACTTTGATCTTTTTATTCGCGCTCCAACATTGTTACAGGTTAATGATAATCAAGATTTTTGGATCACAATATCAGTTCAGTCTTCAAGCAAAGAAGAAGCTGTAATTACAAAAATGATTAAGATTAATTTAGTAAATAATCAAGATTGGAATGATGACGATTCTGACGGGATTTTAGATGAATATGACGATTGCCAATTCGGCGAATCTAATTGGCAATCTTCAATGTTAACAGATTATGATGGTGATGGATGTAGGGACGAATCTGAAGATTTTGATGATGATAATGATGGATATTTAGATGGCGTTGACTTATGTCCAAACGGTGTAATCGGCGAAATCTTAGACTTAGACTCAGATGGTTGTGACGATATAATTGAAGATTTGGATTTAGATGGTGATGGTGTTTTGAATAGTGAGGATCTTTGCCCTACGGGTGCTCAATATTGGTTAGGATTGTCAAATGATAATGATGGCGATGGATGCCGAGATGCTGATGAAGATGACAATGATGATAATGACCCATTTTTAGATAATAATGATGACTGTCCCTCCGGCTATTCTTCTTGGCAAGATCTACATTTTGATCACGATAATGATGGTTGTCATGATACATTTGAAGACAATGATGATGATAATGACGGAATAGAAGATAGGGATGATAATTGTCCTCAAGGCCTAGTACTTTGGATTTCTAGTCCTGCTACCGATCAAGATGGAGATGGTTGTTATGATTCAATAGAAGACGAGGATATAGATAACGACGGTATCCTTGATATCTTTGACCAATGTTCAATGGGATTATCTGATTGGATTTCTACAACATTGAATGACTGGGACTCGGATGGTTGTAACGATTCTTTAGAGGATAATGATGATGATAACGATGGATTCTTGGATACGGAGGATAACTGTGTTAGAAGCAAAATGTATTCTGACTCAGGGAATTCAGACGGAGATTTGGATAACGATGGGTGTCTAGATGATACTGAAGATTTAGATATTGATAATGATGGTATAGAAAACGATTTCGACAATTGTCAAGACAATCCTTCTTCTAGTTGGATATCGACAATTTCAGAAGATGTTGATCAGGACGGCTGTCATGATGAGTATGAAGACGCCGACGATGATAATGATGGTATTCTTGATAATTTTGATAATTGTCCAAATAGTATTTCTAGCGGTCTAGATATTGATCAGGATGGCTGTATTGATGATGTTGAAGATTCAGATGATGACGGTGATGGAATCCCAGACTCTAGAGACAATTGCCCGACCGGACTAATTAATTGGGTTTCGAATAAAGAAACAGATTCAGATCGAGATGGTTGTATGGACTCAATTGAAGACGAGAATATCGAAATGAGTATCGTTCAACTGATGACATCTAGCTCCGTAGTTACAGCAGGTATTTTCAGCATCATTATAGTATTTTTATCAGGTTTAGTTTTAGTACAAAGGAATCAATATAAAATTAAAACAGCTCCTGATTATACTGATGAAATTAGTAATAAATTTACTGAGAGGTCATGGGTTGAGGAAGATTCTGAAAAGAGGGTTGATAACTTAAAATTAGTCGGATATTCTACAGAAGTAGCCCATGCAATTGTAGAAAATGAGAATAAGTTGTTACATGATAAATAAAAAATCAATAAATGACCATTTTCTTAACCTCAAGCGGGTACTCAGGTATGGGGCAAACCACGATGCGGGCGGTCAGAATCGAATGTTCTCCCACATCTATTCGACATGACTCACGTATCGAAAAAGCCCTCGAATCCGTAAGTTGGGATTACAGAGGAAGTCTCGGAATCATCAATGGAAATTTGAGAATAATGGTCGAATGTATCACCACAGATTCTCAATGTCCACAACCAGGGTATAGTATTGGGGGAGTTTCTGTAGTGGAAATATTGGAAGAATGGGCTTCTGAATATCTAACACATCATTTGTTAATTCTAGATTTTGATTCCGATTTAATTGGAGATTTCTTTTCCAATAATGATTTATGTATTCTTTCAGGTACAAACCTAACATCTTCAGGATTGGTTTTACAGTTATCAGGTCGTAAATCATCCATGGTTAATCTCCTCAATTCAATTCAAAATCGAATGCCTGTAGAAAGAATTGTTAGAGCAAGAAACTCAAAAGGTATCACAAATACTAGTACGACATTACAGCAACATAAGATAATCAAATTAGCGCATAATAGTGGCTGGTATGAAGTTCCTAAAAAAACTTCAATTAGAGATTTAGCGGTTAAATTAGGTCTTTCAAAGTCAACCGTTGCTGAACAGTTAGTGAAGGCTGAAGGAGAAATTGTTAAGCAATTTCTTGATAAATCAAAATAATGTGTAAATACTTTGAAAATTTTAATTTCTCTATCAAGGTGTAAAAATGAAAATTCCAGCCACAATACTGCAACAATTTATCGGTATGGATGATTATGAAAGAAGATTAACAATAGATCGTCTTTCTAGAGAATTAGGCCTTTCAATTGTAGAGATTGAAAGTGAAATAATTGATTTTGAGCAAGGTATAAATTCTCCGACTTCAAATTTAAATAATATAGAACTTCCCAAGAAAGAATCTAATTTTATTGTCACAGAAAACTCATCAGAAGGCTCTCCCAATTTTATCACTGATGCACACAAATATAGGTTTGAATATGATCCAAGGAGAGATGCGAAAGAAAGACAATCAAACGTCAGTCAAGCAATCCTATGCCCTCATTGTAATGTAGGCATTGGAATACCTCCAATACGCCCGATTAAAATAATGTGTCCATCATGTCGCATTGAATCAATATTTGAGAAATAATTAAACTCCCCAGAATTTATTATTCGAGATATTTTCTTCTTCTTGTGTAATTGATTCTACAGCAGTTTTCAAAAGATAATACAAAATTAGTGTAAATAAAGGAAGATCCCAATCTGCTGAAACCGTTTCAAAGCTTACAATATAGGATTGACCTTCAAGAATTTGGATTAATACCCTTAGTGAAGCTTCTGCTATTGTATAGACTATAGCCCCTCTTCCAAATAGTATGATTGACCTTCCAGTGTAAGTACCTTCCCCCCACCTAACTATACCTATTGCAAGAGCGAAAGAGAAAACAGCAACTACTAGCCATTGAAGCGCATCTTGAATTGCATTAGACCATATTAGAGCATCTGACGAACCTCCAAATTGTTCGGTATCTGAAAATACTTGAAACATCGTAATTCCAGCAAGGAATACAGAGAAGATAGACATCGCCCATAACATTGAGGAAAAAATTCCTTTCTGTGCACTATCTCTCAGATCAACCATCAGTCTTTCTAATTGTTCTTCCCAGCCAAGACCCTTGGAAAGTATCCATATTCCAACCAATAATGGCATTACACCAATTAGTATTCTTCCATTTGGTAATATCAACCCCAATCCGATTATCATCAAGAATATGGATATTGGAACTAGTAATTTTGCTCTCCATCGAGGGTCATCAATAGCCTTTGCAACATAGTAATAGGTCGATTCAATACCTTTTGATTGTCTTACAATAATTTTCTCTAAATGATCGACTCTAATTCTTGAAGTGATTATTGGCATTGATGCTTCATCATCAGCACCATCCGTGACTAAGATGGCAACATCTGGCTGAAATTCTTTGATCACCTCATCTAACTGACTAGCAATAGCCCTATCACTTCTCGGACCTACACGAACATCTCCTGTTAGTATGGCCACCTCAACCTCATCATTAGGGTCTATATTTTCCATCAACCTATCATAATGATGTAAGGCTCCAAGAATTGCATTAGTGTCAGACTCTTCAGGATCAGCAATTCCAAGTTTTATCGCTGCTGTAATCGTAGGTTTTCTTCCAATAACAGGGCCTCTGATTGCCGCTTTAACTCCAAGGTCATTATCTCTATCTACTGTTAGAACTAAGGTCCTGACCACTCGACTCCCCCCTGTTTAATACGCCTTAATCAAAGTCACCTATGAAGAATTGTCTTCTTTGCTTAGATTATTGCTACTTTCCTCGGTAATTACTGTACCTCCACTATCTTGAAACCTACGTCTTTGTTTTGCTTTAAGGTACTTCAATGGATGAGTTAACCACTCTTGATCACAAAGCCTATCATCGCCGGGAGATACAGGGCATCTTGCACCAGTTTTCAATGCTGCACAACCGTGAGGAGTATATTTTCGCTCAAAAATTTGATTTATCTGATAATTAGTCGTGTCGGCGCTATAGTCAGGAGCGTTTACGAAGAATCCACAAGTTTGTTCTTGCGATAACCCCATGGCTAAAGACATGGATGCTAGAAAAAGACGACCTGTATGATTTACATTTATTCCCTGATTTAATTCTGCTACAGCAGACTCAAAACAAGGAGGCCAATCATCTCTTACAGCTGCAGTCATAGGCATTTCATCCTTAACCTGCTCAGATAATAATTTACTAACTCTCTCTACCGGGTCAGAAAATAGTTCAGCGAATGAGTCATCCATTTTATTCATTCTTTCCAAACAACTATTTGTCAAATCTTCCCGAATTCTCTCCTTAATTAATCTAGAAGTTCTTTGTTGACTAGTTTCTCCAGCCCCTGGGTCCATACAGACCCAACCATTTTCCACAGGGCGATTAATTAGCCTCCAATAATTTCCTGAAATACGAGGGCAGAGTTCAATAAAATCGCTCATTGGAATCCAATAAGTCACTTCCTCTCCATATCCATTTTGATTTTTTTTGATATCAGAAAGATATGATTTTGACAATAGGATAAAATTTTCTTCATCCATTCCAAATAATTGATCTGCCCTACTAGCTTCCCCTTCTACCCATCTTGATAATAATCGTTCATTGAATGAAGCACAAACCACAAACATGGCATAAAGAAAAGATAGTGATTCTGTCATTTTACCAAGATCTGAAGATAAATCAATTGTTGTTGCAGCATCCACTCCTTCCTTGTGCATTACAGATTCTAGAAGCCTAACCCTACCTCGTGCCCGAACTTCTTCTAACCATGGTTCTTCAATTAAATCATCAACAGTAATTCCATTTTTATTGAGTATACTCTTCAGAAATTCATTGCCTTGCGGTAGAAAAGGATACCTTGCCATTAACGCATCATTTTCGATACTCGGTTTAGTGAGCGGCATTGGCATTACGTGTCCATGAACGACGAGGGTTCTTCAATGCTCACCGACCCCTTCCACTGGAGTTGTGCACATATGTCGATTGGGATTGATATAATTCCATATGATTTTCAATTGATTGAGATACAAGATGATGTACGAACTTTTTTCAAGTGGAATATCGATTCTGATATTGAAAGCGCACATCAACTTCTCACATCTGTTGAGAGTAATAACATTGAATCTTGGTCTCGTTCTCAAAGAGCAGTAACCTTAGCAATGCTTCGACGAAGATTAGTATTGAGAGATACAAAAATTGTTGTCTTAGGTGCTGCTGTTGAAGAGGAAGAGATACTCTCTATGTTAGAAAACCCAACACTCTTTGTAGCAGCAGATGGAGCAGTGGGTGTACTTTCATCCTTTCCTGAATCGATTTCTGAGCGAGCATGGTCCAGATTAGTTTGTATTGTTAGTGATGCAGATGGAGGTGAAGGCACCATTGAGGCAGTAAAAAGAAGTGTACCTTTTATTCTACATGCTCATGGCGATAATATATCTTCTTGGAGAAATCTTTTACAAATTGCAGCCAATACTTCGAACCCCTCTAGAGTAGTCTTAACTCATCAAACTCAAGATAAGATTGATGGAATGTATAATCCAGGAGGCTTTACCGATGGAGATAGGGCGATATGTTTCTTGTTATCATTAGGTGTCCCTATTGAAAGAATAGTATTACTCGGTACTCGTACCGATGTAGTCGGAAAATGGTCAGGAAATACGAATCCAGAAGAAAAACTCGTTAAACTTCAATGGATGGCTAAAATCTTAGATATTATTGGAATGGAATATTGACTATAAGAAATCACTAAGGGTCATGACAGTAACACGGTCGTTATTGAATAAAGAATCTGTACTTTCAGTCAACCATTTGACCCTTTGTTCAGTATATTTTCCAACACCATAATTATCGATAATACCTTCTGTGACTTTGATATATTTTCTCACCGCTCCTTCTGTGACAGTAAGAATTACATTCCCTCCACACATTGTTGAATCTTCACCTCTTCTAGCAGACAAACCCCCAATTTCTAATTTATGTGTTTGAATACACTTTCCGGCAAGAGGCATTCTTCTGTAAGATTCACCACATTTTACACATCTCACCTTTTGTCTAGTAAATGCGACTAGATTCCCCCTTAAGTCGGGTAAGAAGTGAGATTCGATTACTTGCGACGCGACTTTTTCTACTCTGACACTTCTTAGCAGGGAGCCGATTGATAATTGGCCATACATCTTATCCTCCATCGATTTCAACGTTTTATAAGAAGAATTTATTGGTCCCGCGTCTAATTCTCCACATTCATGAGTCCATCCATAACCTCGCAAATCACCGATAGTCCCTAAGCGTGTTTCAACAGTTTCAACATCCTCACTCAACTCACTAGGGTGTGGTTGATTCTGTGTATTTTCATAGAAAGATCTAGAGTAAAAATGTGAACAATCAACATTCAACGCTTCCTTATCTATCTCACTAGGATTTAATCTAGTTGTCAAAACAAGAGGGGCATCCATTCTACCTCCTCTACCAGATGGTAGAATGTGTTTTGAGAAATTAAGTAATCCATCCATTAGCATCAGAATACTGTCTTCATCACCATCACAATTTCTTCTTTTTGCTGCATGAAAAAGTGGGTGCGCATATCCTGCGGAAGCAGCTGTCCAACCAATAATTCTGCACAAAACACCTCCAGATGTATGAGGTGCCAAACCTATGGCTAAAGAACCAACAATGTCATCAGCCTTTTCAACATTATAATATGGTTTCATTTTATAGAATCTAACTAATAAATCATCTACGAAATTACATGTAGCAATCAAATGCTCCTCTGCATTCAGCGAAGGAATTATGTCTTGAGGGAATAATTCTAAAATTTGCTCATCACTGCCTAGGTCATTTCCATATACATCTTTTTCGTAACCTAATTCATACAATTTTTCCCACGATGTATGAATTTCCTTTGGCCTAAAATGGGTGACAGGAACATCAATCATGTCATATCTAGAAGTCCCATCTCTGAAAACTGAAACTCCAAATTTCCCTCTTAGTATCCCCTTCTCAATCGGTTCAGGAGTCTGTCCTTCAGAAAGGAGTTCTTTTTGTGCTTTAATGAATTTTGGTAATCTATCTAATCCTAATTTTCTCCTTTTCACTTCTAGTAATTTATCAAGCTCAACTGTGGTCCTTTCTCCTCTTCTTCTCCTTAGGTTTGAACCCCTAGATTTTTTCTCAAATGTTTTTCCACCACACTCGGTAGCATCTTGTTCAGATGTTCTATTATGGCAAATTAAGTTTGGAGATTCTTTACCACATGTTTGACAAATTCGTCTTGCCATTTCAACTCTAATTCTACCTTTTCCTGCTGCTTGAATTAGTAATTTCTGACTTCCTCCATTTTCTCCTATAGGATATAATGAGTGAGTCATTGGTTTCAATTCCCTTCTAGCAGATTTTTCTGGCCTGCCCATTCTTGCACCAATCCTACAAGGTACTGAATCTTCCCATCTAAGCCTAGAAATTTTTCGTACTATAGATAAACTTCTTTCAACATCGTTTCCATCTAAGAGAGTTTTCGCATGGATTAAATCTTCCTTATTTTCGGGGCCATTATCAATGATTTTTTTTGCGGCCAAATTTCCAGCGCTTTCAGTTTGTTCAATATCTAATCCTGATTGTCTGGCTGCAGTAGTCGCTTCGACCCTAGCTAAATCTCTTTCATTTTCAATACTAGTGACTCTATCTTCTTCTTTCAAAATAACTTTCATTGCCCATTCAATTTTCCCAATTCTCTCTCGGATATGTGCTTCCGAATTGACACTTTTTCTTATCTTATTTTCATAAATTTCCAATCCCAATCCTTCGATAAGTGCTTCCCAGCAGTTTGTAATAATTATATCTCCATTACTATGGAAGTGTTCTACTCCAAGGGTCATCAGAGAAGATTTAATCACTCCGTTTTCTTCAACCATTGTCCATCTTTCATTTGATCTTGATATCTGTTTGGGTAGTTCTTCTTCACTGATATTTTCGGGTGGCCACTCACTGACAACATTCGGAATTATCAATTTATTATTTTCCAATCTTGAACTAGAAATTGCATCAATTAGTTGCGATAAATATGTAATTGGTAAATCAGACCACCATAAATTCCAAGGAGGCGGAATAGCAGTTCCAAATTGAGTTGAAATTTGTTTTATTTGCTCCCAAGTCAGTTCTAAATTCCTGAGATATGTAATCCAATCCCTTTTTCTCCATTTCCTTTCATTAGGATCCTCTCCTCCTCTCTTAATTGCCCCATTAAAAGGCAGACCTTTTGGTAAAAATTTTATTTCTTGGCCAATTATTTCAGCAAATTTTTCAACTTTATTAGGCATATCTAAAATTTCAGACAGTTCAGAAGCCCACCAATCTTTATTGTAGGCCGATGGGACTAAATTTTTATTATTCTCTAAAAATTCACCGTAGCCTATCAAGATCTCTCCAGAATCCCATATAGATTTCACATTTGCAACATTTAATCTCCAATCATCGAGATTTTGTATTTTTCTAAATTCCCCATTATTCATTAAAACCGTAGGGCCATCAATTTCATTGCAGGGCGTAACCGCACAAGCCTTACCCGGTCTTTCAATTTTCATTTGAGTGCCTACTGCTAGAAATCCTCCCATTGCTTCCATTGTGACTGGGTTCACTCCTGCCGCTGCCAAACCAGTGATTCTACTTCGTCCATATCTTAATCTAAATCCTCCAGGATAATTTGGTTCTCCAAAAACAGGCCTACCAGCAATTACATCTTCCATGTAACGTCCATTAGGTGTAATTTTTCTTGGCTTAAAAGAATCCTTTTCTTCTCCCTGACTCTTATTTTTATTTGCGAATTGAGCTATAAATTCCCATCCCTGAATTTTCATCCTTTCTGTATGTTTCTGCACTTTCGGAGCTTTCAGACATAAACCTTCTCCAATTACCAGCATTACTCCTCCCCGAATTCTGGTCCGATATGTACCATTGGAGTTAACTATATTTCTTACTTCCTTGTAACCGGAGCATTCTATCCTTTCAGTTTCCTCTCCATTTACCATTACGGGGCAGGCACGAATAATTGTTTCAATTTCTTCCGGTGGGGGTTTGTACTGTAGACCAACCCGATAAAGCCCAAACTCTTCTTTTACACGTTCAACTTCCTGTTTAGTAGGAATATATCTGTTAAGTCCTAATTCTCTCCTTACCATGTCTCCAATAAGGACTCCGAGAGCTTGGGCAGTCCCCCCCGCAGCTCTAATAGGTCCACAGAAATCAATTGAAAGAAATTCAGTTCCATCGGCGTTGTTTAGAATTCTAACATCTCCAATTCCATCCAGAGGTGCAACTAGTACTGCCTCTGTTAACACTGCCAAACCAACTCTAAGCCCACAATCAATGGACTTTTGCATATCTAATGTTTCTTCATTCATTCTTCTTGCAACATCTACTGCAATTTGTATAGATGCACTCTCTCTATCGGTTGTGTTGAGAAGATGTCGCAATTCATTCTCTATTTTCATGCCATCCAAGTAATCTTCGAGTAATTTTTCCGTTCTACTTGCTAAATCAGAAGCTCTAGGAATCTCTATTGTATTTTCGAAATCTAAATTTTTCGCTTTGGCCATACTAGCAATTTGATAAGCATTTTCTGTTCTTTCTTCTAACCATGTTTCATAGCTTTTTTGCTCTTTTTCTAGACGATCGGAATCGATAGTGAAAGACTTCGAAATCACACTACTCATGTCCTCCCCTCCTCGCCAATATCTCTCCAAGAATACCGGCCGTCCAAGAACATTCAGTGTGAACATTGTCAAAAATTACGTTTAGAGGAGGTAACATTCATTCGATTAACTATCATCGCAAGAGAGAGATTAACATGTCGACAAGTGTTACTGATGCAAAAACTCGTTTAATTGAGAAGGTTAGGAAATTGGCCTACATACATTCTCCAGATGAACTATTTACTCTTGCGAGTGGGCGTCAAAGTCCCCATTTCTTTGATATGAAGCCTGTAATGATGGACCCAGAAAGCGCTCATCTTTTGGGTGTTCTGATACATTCAAAAATCAATTCTATGCAAAAAATAGATGCAGTAGGTGGCCTTGAATTAGGCGCAATCCCATTAACCGGAATTGCCATTGCCAAAGCACCTAAAGATTCCAAAATTAGGGGATTTATGGTTCGTAAAGAAGCTAAAGGGAGAGGAGGTAGGAAGACAGGAAATCCGCCTGGAATCGAAGGTTCTAGCTTGAAAAAAGGAGATCGGATTATGTTACTCGAAGATGTAACTACAACCGGAGGTTCTGCTCTAAAGGCGTCACTAAGAATGCAAGAAATGGGGTGTGACGTAGTCGCATGTATCACTATCCTAGATAGGCAAGAAGGAGGGGCCGAGGCATTTGAAAAAGCAGGTATTCAATTACTACCTATTTTATTGCGCTCAGATATCACAGGTGAGTGAATGGGTCAACATGAAATTGATAGAGAAAATTTACCTTATCACCCAGAAAAACTGAGTAAAAAAGAATATGTAAGTGTTAACGACTACTTTTCTTTAGATATTAGAGTCGGACGAATAATTGATGTAGAACAATTTCCAGAAATGAGAAAACCTTCTTACAAGATAAGAGTCGATTTCGGACCAATAATCGGCGAACTTTCTAGTTCTGCACAGATTACAAATTATCCAAGAAGTGAGTTGATTGATAGACTAGTTATAGGTGCAATAAATCTAGGCGAGAAGACTTTACCGGGTGGGTTCGTATCACAATTCTTAATACTCGGCGCATTAGATCCTGATGGAACAGTTAATCTTCTTGAATTACCTGAAGATGTTCTTGTAGGTTCGACGATTGCTTGATCTAATCTTTGAATCATTTGTGGACATAACATAAACCGGATTTCCTGAATTCCAATCGTTTACATCTCTTGTTATTTCTTGGGTCAATAAATGTACAATGACCGTCATTCGAACCGATATTTTCTAGAGGCGGTTCTGGGACCTTCTGTTGCTTTTTTTTGCCTTTTCTACTTTCAATGATTTTTTTCGTCCTATCTGTGCATTCTTTACAGAGTAACATACTCTTTTTCTTTTTTGAAGAACTACCTGAAGTAATAGCAGCATCTCCAGCTGCACCTACGCCATCTAATACAAAGCTTCCAGCGCCATCAGTTGCAAATAGTGCCAATGCTCCTACTCCTATGATTACTGTTCCAACTGCAACTTGACCTAGAGTTTTTGCATAGGCTTCTACCGGGTCTTCACCAACGCTTTGACAATCGCTACATATGTGTGCCCAACACCCACCACTTTGACAATTCCAAGCTAGTGATTTATCTGGTTTCAAACACTTATCACATGTGCCAGTCGCAAGATTTGATTCTGGATTTTTCGTGAAAACTGCGATTAATCCTCCAATCCCAACTAATCCCATTATAATTTGTAGTACAATACCCCCGCTCATCCCAATCCAAATAGCACCAAGAATTGCGAAGATTCCGATTCCGATTCTAATATTTCTTTTCTTTTTCAGATCTTCTTCAGTCAGTGTTTGATCTTCAAGAAGTCTGACAGTTTTTTTATCAAAAACTCCTCCTCGGATTTTTGGTCTTATTCCATTTAGTAGGTCTAACTCTCCAGCATCAAACCAGAAAGTAGGGCAATTGCTACAAGAATCAATAACTACCTTTTCTGCATTCAAAGTTCCATTATCAATCAAACTGACTTTCTCAGAAACTTCTTTCGGTATCTCTAATTCAATTTCGTCCATCTTTGTTTTACACATAGGACAATCACATTCGCCATAATTAGCATAAGATTTTGCCAAATTATCTCTGTTTTCGTCTAAAACATTACCCTTGGTAATTACCATTTCCATAGATTTAGCAGTAACTCCAACACCCCAACATTGTTTACAAATCAACAAATCAACGCCATCTAAGTCATCACTTGCTTCAATGTAGAGTTCTACTTCGCACCGCGGGCAGTCTTGCCCACTCAATTCGCTCATGGTTATACAATGCCGATATCATTGATTAGTATTCTTACGACACCGTACCACCAACCTCATGAATAAGTACTATTTCCACGAGTCATGACTATAGTACAAATGTCAACAACACTTGGTGACATACAAATAGAGCTTTACACAAACGAGTGCCCCGAAACTACAGGTAATTTCCTTAAATTGGTCGATTCGGGTTTCTATGATGGTCTTCATTTCCATCGTATTATCAAAGATTTCATGATTCAAGGTGGTTGCCCTAAGTCAAAAGACCCAGATAGCAGAGCAGCAGGAACTGGAGGGCCAGGATGGAACATACGCTGTGAACCATCTGCTCTAGCAAAGGCACATGATAGACCTGGCTTATTTTCCATGGCAAATGCTGGACGAGACACAGGTGGGTCACAATTCTTCTTGACAACCGTTCCAACGCCTTGGCTTAATGGGAATCATGCTGTTTTTGGAGAAGTAGTAAAGGGAATGGATGTAGTTAAGGAAATAGAATCTCAAAAAACTGACTTCCGTGACAAGCCTTTGACGCCAATGCAAATCATTTCTGTAACAAGAATTTAAGATTTTTATTAATTCTTAACGTTTGACTGCTCTACGATAGATGAAGTTTATTAATAAGTTATTAACAGGCCACATCATGGCAAAGCATCGTGCAGGAGATAGAAGAATCCTCAGTATCAGTATTCCAGAAGAATTAGCGAGGAAATTAGATAAAAAAGTGGGTAAAGGCCAGAATGATGGACGTTCCGCAACTATCTCAAAGATGATTCAGGAATCGCTTAATTTAGAACGGAATTCTGAACCATATACTCCGCACAATAAATCCAGATCCCCCAAAGCAGATGGCGAGGTCAGAATTGAAAAAGATACGATGGGAGATATCGAAGTTCCTTCAGACAGATACTATGGCGCTCAAACTGCTAGATCACTCGTTAATTTTGATATTGGAGAAGATATAATGCCCCACGCAATGATACGTGCTTTTGGTATATTGAAGAAAGCAGCCGCTGAAACAAATGTAGAATTAGGCGAACTAGATCCAAAAATTGGAGCTTTAATTTCCAAAGCATGTGAAGAAGTAATTTCAGGTTCTTTAAATGACCATTTTCCTTTGCGAGTTTGGCAAACCGGTTCAGGGACACAGACTAATATGAATGCTAACGAAGTTATAGCAAACCGCGCGATTGAGCTTACAAATGGTCGTTTAGGAAGTAAATCTCCAGTTCATCCAAATGATCATGTAAACAGAGCGCAATCAAGTAACGATACATTTCCAACCGCTATGCATATTGCTGCAGCAGAAGAAATTCAACATAGATTGTTACCAGCTATAATTAATCTGAGAAATTCGCTAAATACTAAATCTAAAGAATTTTCTGATATTGTCAAAATAGGTAGGACACATTTAATGGATGCAGTACCATTGACCTTAGGGCAAGAATTTAGCGCATATGTTTCGATGTTGGATGCTGATATTTCTAGAATAGAAAATGCACAAATTGATTTGTTTGAATTAGCATTGGGCGGAACTGCGGTAGGTACTGGTTTGAATTCGCATCCTCATTTTGCAGAGAAAGTGGCACAAAGAATCTCTGATTATACATCTTTGGATTTTGTTAGTGCCGAAAATAAGTTCTCTCAGCTAGCGGCTCATGATGCTATCGTTGCTGCATCTGGTATGCTGAACACTTTATCTGCATCTTTAATGAAAATTGCTAATGATATCAGATGGTTAGGATCCGGTCCTAGATGTGGATTTGGCGAATTGTCACTACCTGCAAACGAACCGGGGTCTAGCATTATGCCTGGGAAGGTTAACCCTACACAAGCTGAAGCTATGACTATGGTATGTTGTCAAGTAATGGGGAATAACACTGCAATTAGTATAGGAGGAAGTCAGGGGAATTTCGAATTAAATGTTTACAAACCAATGATGATTCATAACTTATTGCACAGCATTAGAATCCTGTCGGATACCTGCATTTCATTTTCAGAAAAGTGTATAGTAGGTTTAGAAGCCAATAGAGAAAAGATTTCTCAACATTTAGAAAACTCATTAATGTTAGTTACTGCACTCAATCCACATATTGGGTATGATAATGCGGCAAAAATTGCTAAACATGCGCATCAAAATAACTTAACACTTAGAGAAAGTGCATTAAAATTGGATTTATTGAGTAATGAACAATTTGATAACTGGGTAAAACCACAACTAATGATAAGTCCAGATAAATGAAAAAATGAGCCGAAGTACCGATAGGTGGGAGCTAGCAGTGGGTTCTGAACATTGGGGGATCATTACCCTCTGCTAACTCCGCAGGGTCCCAGGTTTGTAGGTGCCCTAAGGCTCCTACTCTCCTGGGGTAGATGACTCCGAGACTTCTCGCTCTTCTCTTTGTCTTTTTCCGAATTTTTAGAATCTCTTCTTTCCAATCCGTATTCGCTTATTTCCCTAATTCTCATTAGTTATTTCCACGACTCAGTACTGATCCTCCACGGTTTCCCGCTCTTGTTCTCAATGTGTTTCCATTCAGTTTCTATTCCCTTTCCTTACGTCCAGTTTTTTTCATCTTCATTTTCCCACATAATAGCCTCAATTTGATTCCATCTCTGGTTTCTCTTCTTCGCTATTGTACCTCTACGGGATAGATTGTATTTCGGTTTATGTTTTCCCCGTTGCCGGTTCGGTTGTGTTTTCCATACTTCTCTGTGATTTCTTTCCCCATCCTTGCGTTTGGTTTTTCCCATCTCAGTTCTCCCGCCGTCTTATCACCCACAGATGATTTGACTATCCCCGAAGCTCTTTCGATCTTCGGTTTTACTGCCTCTTTTTCGAGGCTCGGTTGTTGTGGCCCGCGGGTCATAACAAGTACGCCCACACCCCTCCATCGGAGCAGCAAAGTTCACAGGGACGGCCTCGGCTCTTAAACCTTTCCCTAATAGCCTCGCAGTCCATCGGAAATAAGGGTTATTTGGGGTATATTTCCAATGGAAAATAAATCATCCTCTCAGCTCTCTTAAACGCTTTTTTAACAAATTTCTTCTCTCTAAGTCTTCTACTTCTTCATTCTTCGATTCTATCTTTTTATCCAATCTATCTAGGTCGAAGAGCATTATCATTCCTTCATCATCCGACATGGTCAGATTATTATCGTTTAATCTCATGAACCGAATTCTACTTCGGTGCGAGAATTGATATTTAATTGATCCATTTTTTTTATCTAATAGATATACTGAATTTCCATTGGTACTAGTGGAAACCCAGAAAAATCTCTCTGACTCTAATATTGAATCTATACTCCCATCTAATTCAACTTCTATATTTTCGGATGTCAATATTCTACCATTTTTATTTCCTACCTGCCAGGACTCGTTATTTGAATTCATCGCGGAAATTGGATCGTTCCCACATTGAAATTTTCTAATCTTACCATTTATTGATTCAACAACAATACCATTACTGTGGCCCAATAAAAATCCTAAATTGGTAGTTATCCCCATATTTACAGGACTTTCTTCTATCTGCCAATGAGAAATATTACTTTTTTCATTTACACTCAAATATCCGCATCTCGGCCTACCAATGCCAAGAATAATTTCTCCACTAATTTTGCCGATAAACCAAGGTTTCTCTTCAAATTCAATTTTCCAATTTAGATTTCCATTTTTATCAAATTGAAATAATGTAGTTTCTGTGTAATCTTCAATTTCAATTTCGTATAATGAGGAAGTAACATAGACAAATTCATCATCAACGTATACTAAATCACTGGAACCTTGAATATCTATTGACCATTTTAATTTTCCACTTTCAGTTTCTATTGCATGTAATTCTGCAGAAGCAGTAACATATATTTCATCACTCAGACTTAACTCAGATATGGGTCCATTGACATCAATGTTCCAATTTTCTTTTCCTGAATCAACATCCCAGCATGTTATTTTACCGCTTTTTGAACCTGCAATAATATATTTTTGACTCATATTCAGTGTAGTGCATTCACTATCGATTTCTCTAACAAATGAGGATAAATCTTCTATCCGCTTCATTTGCAAATTCATTCTAAACCCTTCTTAATTTATATCATACATCAACTTAAATTGTATAATCTTTCTACCTTCTCTCGAAGATATTCAACAAAGTCATCAGGTGATGGTGGGAATCCTGTAGCCTCTTCTATCAATTCTGCGGGAGTTACAATACTTCCTCTTACGTGAACGTTTTCTCTCATCCATTGTAATAGCGGTGTGAAGTTGCCAACTCTCATATCTTCATCATGATTAGGTAAATCCTTTCTCGCTGCGGCCAGGAGTTGAGCAGAATATAAGTTTCCTAACGTGTAAGTGGGAAAGTAACCGAATGCTCCGAATGACCAATGTATATCCTGAAGCACACCTAGAGTTCTATTCGGAGCTCTTATTCCTAGATATTCTTCATACATATCATCCCAAATATCAGGCAAATCATCGACTTCTATTTCACCAGCAATTAGCTTCTTTTCTATCTCATATCTTATCATTATATGTAGATTATATGTTGCTTCATCAGCTTCAACTCTAATTAAACTGGGCTCTACAAAGTTTACAGAACGCCACAAATCTTCTGCAGAAACATTTTCCATTTGTTTAGGGAAATATTTTTTCCACAATGGAAGGGACCATTCACAAAATTCTTTCGATCTTCCAACTTGATTTTCCCACAAGCGACTTTGACTTTCATGAATGCCTAATCCATTAGCCGAACCGGCAGGTTGGAAGTCCAAATCTCTCGGTCTCCCTTGTTCATACAACCCATGCCCAGTCTCATGCATCGAACCGTATAATGAACCAAATGGATCAGATTCATCATACCTTGTTGTCCAGCGTACATCATCTGGATTAGGGCCTCCACAAAACGGATGAGTAGACGTATCCCTTCTACCCGCACTAAAGTCAAAACCTATTGATTCAGAAATAGATTGTGAAAGTTTCTCTTGCCCTTCTTGATCCCAGTTGTTGCCATGTACCCATGACATTTCCGGCATCTTGCCATTTTCAACAACTTTCTTTACCAATGGGGCAACATTATTTCGTAATTCTGCAAATAATGGATCTACTTTAGAAACAGTTAATCCTGATTCATATAAATCTAATAATGCGTCATATCTGACTTCTTGAAAACCCAAATAATCCGCCTTTTTCCTTGACATCTCAACCATTTTCACTAAATCGTCTCTAAAGAGAGAGAAATCATTTTTTGCTCTTGCTTCAGTCCAAGAAATTTGAGATTTGGATTTATGCTTAGCCATTTCAGCTACAAACTCCGTAGGTAATTTAGTAGCCTTATTGTATGAATCTCTAGTTAATCGAATATTCCCTTTTTGAATTTCATTTAAATTTTCTTCTCGTTCCAGTATATTGAGAAGCTCACCAATTCTTGAATGAGTTAACTTCTCATGTCCTGTTTTTGAAACCCAAGATAGTTGTTCAGCCCTTAATTTTGCAGCCTTTGGTGGCATTAGGACTTCTTGATCCCAGCCTAACAAACCTCCAATTTGATTCACTAAATCAATATCTTTCAGTCTCTCTAGTAGTTCTTCGTAAGCGTCCATAATTCACCGGAATAAGCATATTAAATCAAACCCTTCTACTGTTATTCTCTGAAATGGTTCAGAAATTAACTTCAGATTCCGAAAGATTCTCTCAAGACTAACCCAATTATGAAGGAGATGAATGTTACAACTAATAAAATGAGCCCCATTTCAATAAATTTGCCCGTAAATGATTTATCTTGAGCTACGGATACATAAAAATTAAACAAAGCAATAATGAATAATCCAATAATAAAGGTGATTATTAATGCTTGAAGATGTGGTTCTAAACCAAAAATAACTTGATTATCACTGTCTAATAGTAGATATGGAGTTACCAGTAATAATACTGTAACAATATATGAAAGTCCGGTAAATAATGCGGCTTTAATTGGAGAACGATTTTCATTTTCTTCTTTAGTTGCTAAAAATTCTGAAGCAGCCATACTGAATGAAGCCGAAATACCAGTAACTAAGCCGGCTAGAGCAACAATTCTTAATTCTTGAAACGCTAAGGTTAGTCCGGCTAGGGCTCCTGTAAGTTCTACTAATGCATCAGATAATCCTAGGATAATACTGCTTAGATAATTTAATGCATCTTCTTCTAATAAAGATAGAAGTTCTTTTTCATGTTCATCTTCTTCTTTTGCAATATCATCATATCCCAGGTCTCGATATTCAGCTGCAGCATTCTGTTCAATTTTTTCCATCAATTTTAAAGAAAATGTTAATCCAAGAAAAATTGCGGTTAGAACATGAAATTGTACTCTAATTATTGAATAATTCACATCTTCATTTGTTTTTTCTTTGAGAATATTATAATGATCGTTCTCTTGTAGAGAGATTTTTTCGAATATTTTTTTATTTTCACTATTTTTTTCTCTATTCGCCAATCTTTTGTAAACTTCCATTTCAGTTTTTTCCATCTTTTGGAGTCGAATTAATCGCCTCCGTTCAACTCTATCCACGTTTAATAAGTTGAGTAGGAGTTATATCAACTAATCTATTTCATATTCATTTTCTCGTTTAGATTTGATTATCGAACAATAAACCATTATGGCAAAGCCTCATCAGCAGTTTGATTGGCGCTGAGTATATGCATAAGGGGGTGCTGAGTTTATGCTTGGCTCTTTTGTTTTTTACCCCAATATTATCTGGTTGTATAGATAATCCCATATCTGAGTCAGAAATAGAAGATTCACATTGGTTACCTGCAGTAGAAGATAGGTCGGAAATGCTGTATCGAACCGATGATGTATTCAGTAGAGTTTCAATTAACGGAACATATGCAATTGATTCAGTGAGATCAGTATTTGTCTCAGTTCCATCAATCACAGTTAGTGATGGGGGTGCAGGATTAACAGGGGATGCAGAAGTCCACCTTGGACTATGGTTACCGGTGATTGAAGGTTGTGACTATGATTCTCCAGAGATTCCTGAAGATTGTCAAGTTCCAATCATTGCTGAAATTGGCCCTTATTATGACGACGGAGACGTTGATGCTCTCACTCCTGCAGATAGACTTGGTAGATTTTTAATTGAAAATTTTGTCCCTCATGGGTACGGAGTCGCTCAAGTCAGTGTATTTGGTACAGGAGAAAGTAATCATTGCATGGATCTAATGGGTCTAGATGAACAAAGAGGAATTCATGCGGCTGTTGAATATCTAGGTTCTGCACCTTTTTCAAATGGTGGTGTTGGAATTATTGGTAAATCCTACGACGGTTCAACGCCCTGGGAGGCCGCTGCTATGGGCTCAGAATATCTGAAAACGATAATTCCTATGTCTGGACTAATCGGTGCACATGATTTGATGTGGAGGAATGGCAGTATGGAAGCAAGAGGTGCAATAATGCATAACGGCGTTTATGGTAGCTTTGGTTTGGATGGTGATTTAGAAGATGCTGAGAATGCATGCGAAGGCTACTTGGAAGGGTACTATGCAGGACCTGCGGCGTACTTATCAGGAGATAATCTTGCATGGCTTGGAAGCGATTATTGGTCTGAACGTACTTTTCTTGATAGGGCATTAAATAATTACAATGGTTCAATCTATATCATTCATGGAATGCAAGACTGGAACGTAGATCCCCATATGGCATTTCCAACACACAATATATTCCGTGATGCAGGTTTTGACGTGAAGGGCCTATATGGTCAGTGGGGGCACGACTATCCAGATAGGAAAAGTGGCCATGAAGGACTCTCCAGTGGTAGAGGTGCTGAAGCCTTCCCTTTCACACTTAGATGGGACTGGGCTGATGATTTACTCGAATGGTTTGATTTTTATTTGAAAGAACAGGGTCCACAACCAAGATTAATAGCTGAAATCCAGGATAATATTGGTGGATGGAGAGTTGAAGAGACCTATCCTCCTCTTAATCAAGAATTACTACAATATAACATGGATGATTGTGATATAATTGGTGGAGGTGAAACAATAACCTCAAGCTCTCAGTTATCTATAGAATGTCCATTTTTTGATAGAGAGACTAGGGTTATTGGTACACCTACTTTCCATGTTGAGGCGACAATATCTATTCTTTCTACTAGTGGACATTTGTTCGTTGAGATGGTTCAAGCAAGCACTGGAATGCACCTAGGTCATGCTGTAATGGATTTAAGATTCCATAATGGTGGTAAGGATGGAGAGGCACTTTCTCCTGGGGAAACGGTAATCGCTAAAATGGAATTTTTTGGCATGGATGTTGTAATCCCTGAAGGAGATGGCATTCATCTTTTGATTACCCAAACAGGTGAAGATTACATTCCAAGCCCAGTTTCAACCATGGCAGTGACTCTAGGGTTAGGAACGAGTAGTATTTTGACGCTACCGGTTTCTAGTACTGACTGTGATGAATTATTCCTCCCTCCAATGCAAGAGCCATATCCACAATGTTTGATTACCACACAGTAGTATCTATTTTGATAATAACATTCCGAACTCTTGATGCCAAATATCCTCTCCGAGATATATGGCGTCTAGTGATGTGAGAGTCAATGTAGCCGTTTCAGATCGTATCTTACTACATCTTTGGGAGCAAGATCATCAAGCAGACCACTACATTGTGACTTTTGAGATGACTCGCCCAGGAATTGCAGAAATTTGTGCTCTTCACTTACCAAATGTATCTCGAACAATGCGGGATTTAATTTCTGAAGGTTTGGTTTCAGAACATACTAGGTCTATCAGAGGCGAGGACCGTCGTCAAAAGACTTGGCAACTAACTGATGAAGGACGTAAAGATGCTAGAAATAGGATAGAGAAATTACGCACTATTAAAATTTTAATTCGGGACAGAAAGGGAAAATTGTTGGAAATAAGAGCTGATGAAGCATCTAAGAAATTACGTACTGAGTTAACATTGTTACAAGTTTTAATGCACGCTCAACATGAAGGAGTATTAAATTTTGGAGATATTAGATTTGGCGCAATTGTAAGATCCGAAGAAAAAAATCAGCCCGGCTCTCTCTCTTTACTTTCAGGCGCACATTCAACTTACCATACTCATCCCCCGGATACTAGAGAAGTTCACGGTCGTATTTCTGAGAGAGAAGTCATTGATAGATGGTATAACTCAAATATTCCGATGTTTGTTCTTTCAGGCATTGCAGGTAGCGGAAAAACTACACTGGTATCATTTTGGATGAAAAATTTTTTAGCTATGGGAAAAGAAATCCAGGCAATGTATTACCCTTGCCAACCTTGGGACACTTCACTTGGAATTGCTACTAGTTTGCTACATCGAATAGGCGTAGATTCAGAGGATAACTCTTCGGATCCTTATGGTATTTTGGAGTCTCTTCCCCTTAAACCCGGGGCAATTTTCAACATTGATATGTTTCGGAGAAGGTTGACGGCTCATTTATTAGATGAAAAGAAATTATTAAAAAATGATGTTTCAAACATAATTATTATTCTTGATGATGTGCATAATATAGGTCCAAACGGTGCCAATTTTTTTGGTTCATTATTACAAGTGGCAGAATCTACAGCAATACGTCTTTTTTTAATATCGCGATCTAATCTCGCATTTTATGATCGTCGAGATGTACATACTAGAGGCAGAGTCCAAGAATTAATTTTATCTGGCTTAAATTTAGATGAAATCAAAGATTGGTTAGAAGGTTTGGATGTTTCAAGTAATTCTCCAGTCGAAGAAATATTCACTGCTACAGGTGGTCACCCCCTGGCTCTTGAATTGTTAGAAATTTATGGAAATACATTGCATGAAGATTGGCTTCGATTTCTAGATGAAGAAATTCTTGATGTGTTACCATCAGATCATAGGGAATTACTGGCCTTATTAGCAGTCTCAGACACTCCAGTTCCTTGGTCAACCTTGGCAAAAGCATCAAATTTTGATGGTATGCCTCCAAAAAATTTGATAGAAAAAGGGTTAATGTTAGAACTAGAAAATGGAATGTGGTTACACGAAGCACTCCGTTCAAGACTTCTAAGAGACGTTGGGGCACCACTCGATGAAAGAACTAGAAAATTAGGTTTGAATTAATCCATATATTTTCCAAGCCATTGATCAAACATTGGCTTCGGTCTTGCTCCAGTCATTTGATCTACTGCTTGCCCATTATGAAATAGAACTAAGGCAGGAATCCCTCTAAAACCGAATTTTCCCATCGACAAGGGATTCATGTCTGTGTTAACCTTGGCGATAGTAATATCCCTTTCTTCAGCAATCTGATTTAGGATTGGAGAAATCATTTTACATGGTCCACACCAAGGGGCCCAAAAGTCCACTAAAACCCATTCACTACTTTTTGTCACCATATCAAACTCTGCATCACTTGCTTCGACTACCCGGCCCATACTCACAACCCCATACCTCGAGTTTTAATTGTCCCTAATAATAATTTGTTATTTTAAATCATAATATTAGTAGTAACGATTGAGTACCTTCGCCTTATCGTATCAATCAGAGGATAGGCCATGCAGATAGCTCCTAGTATACTTACTGCAGATTTTTGTGAGATAGGGGAGCTTATGGACGAACTGATTTCTAATGATATAGATTGGATACATTTAGATGTAATGGATGGTAATTGGGTTATCAATAAGACAATCACTTTTGGGCCGTCCTTGATTCGCAGTATTCGTAAGAGAGTGGGTTCAGAGATATTTATTGATTGTCACTTAATGATTACAAATGCGGAAGAAACATGGGAACAATATGTAGACGCAGGAGTGAATCTAGTAATATTCCATATTGAAGCTGTCAGTGATCCGAACTCTCTAATTGATGAGATTCATTCAAGAGATTGTCAAGCAGGAATTGTTCTCAATCCTAATACGTCTGCATCAGAAGTATTACCATTTCTTTCAAAACTCGATCTTGTGCTAGTTATGAGCGTAGTCCCAGGCAAAGGCGGGCAATCATTTATGGCTGATATGGAATCGAAAGTCCGAGATTTCAGAAAAGCTATAGACAGCCAAATACAATCAGGAGGAAAACCTGTTAAATTAATGATTGATGGTGGTATCAAGCATCATAATGCTGCTCTAGTGAAAAGTTGGGGAATAGATGTTGCAGTAGTAGGAAGTGGCTTAATCAATCAGAATGGTACAATTGAAGAGAATTTGAAAGAAATTACTTCAGCATTGTGAAATTGATGTATTTTATCAGCGAGGTTCAAAGAGGACGGGTGCTAGAGAGTATACATGGTGACCGAAGCGTGGATGGTTTCAGAGATTCAAAAAATAGTTCCTGATGCAATAATTGAAGCGACTGATTTACATGGAAGTGGCGACCATTTCCATGTTCGAGTAATCTCAGATTCTTATCAAGGAGTCAGACCATTGCAAAGGCAAAAACCAATCTTGAATCATTTTAAACCATATATTGCCCAAAATATAGTCCATGCTTTAGATTTAAAATGTATGACTAATGAACAAGCCAAATCAACACTTGATACAGCCTTTGACCCTCACTCTGAGAAAAAAACGGAATTTTTTGGAGTGCATATACGTAGAGAGAATAAGGAGTGAATAGAATGAGTTTTAATTGGACCCCAGAAGAATTGCAAGAAATAGTAGAAAATAATCAAATCGTATTGTTCATGAAAGGTACTCCTGAACAACCGAGATGTGGTTTTAGTAATAGAGCTGCAATGGTTTTAGGACAATTGGAAGAAAAATGGGCAAGTGTGAATGTTCTTTCAGATCCAAGAGCTATACCTTCTATATGTGCTTGGTCAGATTTTCCAACAATGCCGCAGATATTCATTAATGGTGAATTGATAGGTGGTTCAGATATCGCCTTAGAGATGTATGAAAGTGGCGAACTTCAAAAGATGATTTCCGAATCTTCAACTGAGTGAGATGAAAGTAATGTCGGTCTCCGAAGACCGAAAAAATATGTTTATTGCACTATTTGGCTCCACATTAATTTCTTTTGCACCACTTCTGTATCAGTATTCAGAAACTAACCCAGTAACTGGTGCATTTTTCCGAATGGTATACGCACTTCCCATATTGATTCTAATTATCTATTATCGAGGTTCAACGGATACTCGTAGTCGTGAATCCCGTTATTTGACATTTTTTGCTGGATTATTAATTTCATTAGATTTCGTAGGTTATCACACTGCTATAGATTACATTGGTACAGGCATTGCAACTATGATTGGCAACTCACAAGTAATAATTGTCACATTAGTAAGTTGGAAATTACTTGGAGAGAAGCCGAATAAATCAATTCTTTTTGCTTTACCTGTCGTTATTTTGGGCTTGGCTTTAATTTCTGGAATTTGGGATGATGAACCTTATGGAAAAGATCCATTCAAAGGAGTCATAGCTGGCGTTTTTGCAGCAATTTTTTATTCTTCATTTTTAATTGTATATAGATACTCGAATAGAGAATTTGCTCCAGCACAAAATCTTCAGTTTGATGCTACTGCAGGTGCTGCATTCGGTTTACTTATAATTGGATTAATGCCACTAAATTCAATTGGTGTTGAACCCCTAAATCTTCATCCTAGTTTCCCAAGTCATACTTGGTTAATTCTATTAGCAATTTGCTGTCAAGTATTTGGTTGGATTGCAATAACTTATGCCTTACCTAGACTTCCCGGTGCTAAGACATCGTTCGCAGTTCTTTTACAACCAGTATTGACAATAATTTGGGGATTATTAATTCTAGGTGAAGAACCATCTTTGCAACAATCAATGGGAATTTTACTTATTCTAGGCTCAGTAGTTTCTGTAACGATATTTGGAAATACTAAAGTTAACACTGATTGAAAATTAGGTGTACAGGGCGAGAGATATTAGCGAGGGGATGGGATGCACTCAGCAGAACCTTACGACCTGTACGGTAACTGATATGGGTTGGTAATTCATAATCCTTATTGGATTAAACATTAAAATTACTAGAAATTCATATTTTCTTTCTTAGAGAATAGTTAGTACTTCAGGTCCCCCGTCAGTAACAATTACAGTATGTTCAAACTGACCTACATTTCCTCCATCAACATCTCTTAAAGCTTCATAAACTTCTAAAAATCTTATTGAAGTCAATTTTTTTGTCATTGCTTTCCATTTTCTTTGTAGAGATTCTTCATCTTCATTTGGAAATGGCTTTTCAAGTAATGGATATGCCCATCTCGCGGCGAATGGTAATGTATTATAGCGTTCCTCGATATATCTTGCCATTGTTGCACCTAGTGGTTTTAATTTACCTTTAGATAGTGCTTTACGTATTGAAACATCACCAGTAACTCTCAGAATATTGGAAGATCCAGAAGGAGGTATATTTTCTACCATTCCTGAATTCCCGGTTGTATTAAACGGCTCGATAGCATAAACCCCTCCTGATTCAGCATTTCCTTTGAAACCGGAGTTGGGACCACAAGCAAACGAAGGTATAGAAGTGCCTGAATGTAAGTTCCATCTTTCTAATTGATGTCCACATAAATTTCTAATTGGCTCAAATCCAGCATCTTTTGTTACTTGCTCAGCAGCTTTACCTATTTCATTCCAAGGAGTTCCTGGATGCATCTTCTCTATTGATGCGTCTCTAGCTTCTTTTGCTGCTTTTATCTGCTCCGTATGGTTATTTCCATTACCGACCTCTATTGTTAATGCATTATCTGCGAGAGCCCCTTTAATGTGTACTCCCACGTCTAATTTAACTAAATCTCCGTTTTCAAATATCATTGGCTTATCCCATCCTTCTGGGGCTAAGTCATTATGGCTTGATGTAAAATGAGCTGCGATATCATTTACTGATATTGTTACAGGAAATGCCGCCTGTCCACCATGCCTCCTGATAAATCTCTCAGCAGAATCAATAACTTCAATCCAAGTTTTCCCTTGTTGAATCTCATCTTTAATCCCCTCCAAGGTTCTTCTTGCTACGTGGCCAGCATCTTTCCACTGTTTCAAGTCCGCTTCTTCCACCATTCTAGAACCTCCTTTTTCGTAACTAAACCTTCTCTCAAAACCTCAATCTCGTTAAGGTTGGGTGATGTAGAGACCGTATACCATGATATCAAGGTACTGGGTGCCCCTCCCGGACAAGTTCCTGATAAATAGGATATTTTATTTTCCGAGGAAGAAAGTATCTCTGCAGCCATTTCACAATCTCTCAAAGGCTCAGTTCCACTAATATTAGCTGAAGTTGCGGTGAGAGGCCCAGTTTTCTCAATCAATTTTTTAGCAATTGGATTAGCTAGAACTCTTATTGCAATTTTTTCTCCGCCTAGTCTTTTATCCAGTGGTTTTATTGCAGGAAGAATTATTGTTATAGATCCCTCTGGAAATGATGATAAGAATTCTTCTAAATCTTCTGTTAAATGAACTAGTTCAGATGCTTGCTGTAGGTTACTAACACCTATGCTTACTATCATCCCCTCCGGCCGTTTTTTGGCGTCATATAATTTTTCTAAAGATTCCGAAGTTAGAATACATCCTAAGGCTGGAAGAGTAGTTGTTGGATAGACAATACAGTTTCCTTTCAATACATCTTCAATTTCCTTGTCCAATACTTCACCTCACTTGATATGCTTTCTATTGGCAGGAGGTAACGAATTTGCATGAGCCACTATCGAACCAACTCGTAGATCAACATTGGACTGATGAGTATGTCTTTGAGATATTCGTGCCAAGTCATAGGCTCCAAAGTATAAACTAAAAGGAAATATTAGATATACTAATTTCTTTAGTGCCCTGGTTTCCCACATTTTGTTTGTCATTTCTGAGCCATCTTCTGCTAGAACAGCTAAACCCATGAGTTTTTGACCAAAAGAACGAGAATAATACAAACCAGTGTATTTCCAATATAACCAATGAGAAATTAGTATAATCACAGCCATAGCTAACGCATGATGAAAGTTCGATGAGGTCCAAAGAGTAAGATTCCACGCATTAATCATTTTTCCTTTTGAGATAATTAGTAATATTGTATTTACGATTGTTGTATCCAATACAAACGAAGCAATTCTTCTAACTCCTGACGCTAAAATAGTTCCTTCTGGTACCGGCCAATGTCCTCCATCTTCAGATACCAAAGCCTTGGCAAGCGTGGTGCCTCCTTTATTGATAGAAATAGGTGAATCATGGTTGTCCATAGTACATCCTCAATTCATTCCCAAGAGGTGCCACGCCTCAAACTTCCTATCACGAACATACTCTAACCAAGCTCTCCAATTATCATCACCACGCAACGTTGCAGGATCTCCGATTACAATCAAACCTCTTTTTGCTCTGGTTAATGCGACATTCAATCTTCTTTTTTCCGATAAAAAACCAACATTTTGCTCTGGATTCGATCTTACACATGAAAAAATTATCACTTCTTTTTCTCTACCCTGATATCCATCAACTGTTTTTACCTCGACATCATCCAGTTTTTCATTCATTGAATTACGAATAGCTCTTACTTGGCCTGCATATGGAGTTATAATTCCGATATCTTTTTTTGTTATTTCACCTGCTTCCAAAATATCATTTAAGATTTTAATCACCCATGAAACTTCAGATGGGTTCTCTCTAGAGGTGCCATCTGGAGAAACGACTTCTCCGCCTTCAACAGGAACAAATGCAACAGGATTCTCCCAATCGGGCCAAATTAAACCTGCAGGCGCGGGGCGATTTTCTGATTTTATACCATCATCTAACTTATCAGAGTAGAAATGCTGATTCGGGAATTTTGAGATAGCAGGATGCATTCTGTACTGTGTCGATAGGAGCAAAGGTTCAATTCCAAGATCTACTAATCTTTCAAATAATGATCTTTTCAGACCCTTTTCTTCCGCTCTGAACGATATCACTGTTGGAGGTAGCTGTTTGTGATCTCCTACCAATACAACTTGTCTGGCCCCCCTCGTTAATGGAACTAATGATGCGGGTTCTGTAGCCTGTGTAGCTTCATCAATTAGTACCTGAGGAAATCTTCTTCCATCCAAAATCTCATTACCTGCACCTATACATGTGCAGCATACAACTTGTATTTTATCTAGAATATCGTCTCTAATTTGATTTTCAATTCTTCTTATTTCTTTCCAACCTTTTTTGATGTCTCTGTAGGCTAAACCTTTTTCTTTCCCTTTTAATGAATTTATTCTTCTATTTAATTTTTCATTTAAATTTAATTGAGTATCTAAATCTCTCCTTAATGGATGAGTTTCCATTTTCGCATCCAAGGTAGCCATACGTAGTTTTTCTCTAACTTTAACCGGTTGCCCTAAACGTACAACCCTAACTCCTCTGGCCAGTAATCCTTCTAGTAAATTATCGACTGCTACATTAGAATCCGCCACTGCAAGAATGGTCCCGATATCCATTTTTGCCCATGATTCTAGTATCCTAACTGCTGTATGTGTTTTTCCTGTTCCTGGGGGTCCTTGAATTAGAGTCAATCTTCTTTCAACAGCAGCCTTAGATGCAATTAATTGAGGTTGATTTAGATCATGTGCATGAGTAGTAGTTCTACCTCTAACTCCTCCAAGTTCAGGAGTTAAACTAGCCGTACTTTTAGCATTATGCACCATTCCAAGTACTAAGTCTCTCAAAGGAACTCCTCCATCTTCATCAAAGATACTATTTAGAGCATCTCTCATTCGATCGAAAGCAATCCTATTTGCTCCCTTATCGATTCTCCATGTATGTTTCCTGATGTCTTTAGGACTTTCAGAGAAAACAACTTTTATCGATGTTCTCGAAGTTGAATATATTGTTCCTTCAAGAGGTGTTTCTTTCAAAGGATCTTTACGTGAAATTAGTATTATATCTCCTTGTCTAAAGCGATGAAATCCCATATCACTTCTCTTTTTATTTGTAAATTTAATAATTCTCTGGCCGAATAACCAGCCATCATTTTTCCCAATCAAATCAAATAACGAAATCCCATTTTCAATTAATTTTTTTTTGTTCCAATTTTGTAATTTTTCCTTAACATTATCCATCTCATCATCTAATTCCCATCTGATAAGATTTAGATATAAATCATGATGATCTTGGCTTCTATAAAATTTCACAGGAGGGGATTCAGAACCTCCTTGCATGATTCATGCAGTCACATTTTACACATCACGCTTTCTAGTGTGTATTCAGAAAAAAATGATTTTTTGAATTACACTTTCTCACGTGAGGATTATACGGTATGTTTTGTCGAGTGCGAATGTCTGAGGGGATGCAGGATGTTCGATAAGTTCCGAAATTGGAGAAATACTGAGGCACCAGGGATATTATGTCCTGCTTGTCAACACAAGAATAGTGAAGATGCTAATACTTGTGAATTATGCCTATATCAGATAAAAAAACCATCATTTCAGCAAGATTCTAATCTAAATGAAGAAATAACCAATGATATTTTTGATGATCTTCTTGGTGATTTTGAAGAGGAAGATGCAGAAGAAATTATTGATTGGTCTAAGACAACTTTTAATATCGATGACGTGACAATTGATGTACAACAATATGATGAGGACGACGGAATAGTAGTTTCGAAAAATCCATCATTTGCCTTGACGGTAGACAATCCAGAACCGATTGAAGAAGATGAAGAAGAGTATGTGTTAAAACCTGAAGATGCTCCCGAATTTGTAACTAAATTTGAAGTCCCTGATGAAGAATTAAATACAATTGAAGAGATTTCATATAAGCCCGTTGAGTTAATTCAACCAGTAGGTCAAGAGCCTGATTTTGAGTCAGATTTTGTACAAGAGCCAGAACCTGAACCAGAACCAGAACCTGAACCAGAACCAGAACCTGAACCAGAACCAGAACCTGAACCAGAACCAGAACCTGAACCAGAACCAGAA
>Ga0255764_10000009_pt1 | contig 197463 bp, 180 predicted proteins | sample 071ome_30_FD_179964 | JGI IMG/M metagenome (GOLD analysis project Ga0255764, IMG submission 179964) | Coastal salt marsh microbial communities from the Groves Creek Marsh, Skidaway Island, Georgia - 071406AT metaG (version 2) | ecosystem: Environmental > Aquatic > Marine > Intertidal zone >... | reverse complement strand
ATCTTCAGGCTTCTGGCATCGACGGATGGTTGACCAGGGACTACCGTTACACAAACCCCGTGTTCGAGTCAGCACTCGGCTACCGGGTCGAACACCTCACACGACCTGTCTGGCTATGGATTCCGTCGAGCGGAAAACCTCGACTATTAGCTCACGATGTAGACACCGGCAGGTTCCCTGAAACGTCACCGAATGTCACCGGCTACGCCAATCGCCTTCAAATGGTCGAGCAGCTAAGCAAAATGGTCGGTTCAGCATCGAAAGTGGCGATGGAATACTCCCCACTTTACGAGTTGCCTCGGGTTGGACGAGTTGATGCGGGGACGGTCGAATTGATTCGATCGCTCGGTCCTGAAATTGTTTCCTCTGGCGACGTCATCCAGTTCGCCACAGAGCGATGGACACCTGAACAGCTTCAGTCCCATTTCTTCGCAGTTGATGCTCTCGACAATATCGTGAAACAAACTTTCAAGTACGTCGGCGAAAATATCCGCTGGGCGCTTACTGAGCACGATATTGCTGAACACATTCGTGGGAGATTCGACCGCGCCGGACTCGAATTCGATGACGGTCCAGTGGTCGCTTTCAATGAACATTCTTCCGACCCGCATTACGATCCAAAGCCTGGTGAATCAGCAATCATCAGACGAGAAGGTTGGCTTCTAATAGATCTTTGGGGTCGCAAGAAACCTGAGCACGAAGGGCAACGCAATATTTCTGCCGACATCACGTGGACTGCGAAGCTTGGCGAAGAGCCAACTGGTGAACAGCAGAAGGTCTTTTCGACAGTCACATCGGCTCGAGACGCTGCGTTCCAGCTTCTCGAAGACCGGGTGCTGAGTGGTGATAATCCAGCCGGTTGGGAATTAGATCAGGCGGCACGCGAAGTTATCGACAAAGCCGGTTACGGAGAGTACTTCGTTCACAGGCTCGGTCATTCCCTCGGTTACGAAGTCCACTCCAACGGTGTGAACCTCGACAACTGGGAGACCAAAGACACCCGAACCGTCATAAACAGTATTGGAGTGACAATCGAACCGGGGATTTACCTGCCTGAGTTCGGCGTGCGTTCAGAAATGGATGTTTATCTAGGTGAAGACGGCCCAGAAATCACTGGTAAACGTCAGACAGAAATCGTCCGGATCGAAACTTCCTAAACGGGAAGCTCCGAACCCACGCCCTGCTCTAGTGCCAGCTCGTAGAGCCCTGCACACACAGCAAGGTCCTCGAACGCAACACCTTGCGATTCGAACAGCGTGACATCGTCATCCGAGTAGCGCGCCGCACGTAATCCGGCAACCAGTCGGTCAAGGCGAACCATGGCTTCCCATGAGAAGTGACCAGTCTCGGCTGCGCGCATCAGTTCCCCGCACTCGCTCTTGGTCTGGTCAATATCGTCGCAGGCAACAAGGTCGGCTTTTACAACGGCAGCCGTATCAAGTTCGCGCTTCATCCACGAGTTGTTGCCAGCTGCGTTGATGTGCATCCCAGCTTCGACCATGTCTCCGGTCACAACCGGCTCGACGGAATTGGTAACGGCGATCAGCACATCGGTACCTTCTGCAGCTGCTTCATTCGAATCAACAGCCGCCACCGCAATCCCAAGGCGATCAGACATTTTCTCAGCGAAGTTTTCGCGGTTTGCCTGAGTCCTTGAGAAAACCTTCGCCTCGGAAATATCTCGAACCGCACAAACGGCTTCCAGCTGAGTTTCAGCCTGGTACCCCGAACCGATGATGCCAACCGACTTCGAGTCCTCACGCGCCATGTATTTGGTGGCTATTCCAGAAGCGGCACCGGTACGCACCTGCCCCATACGTCCCGCCTCGATAACCGCGAGGAGTCCTTCGCCGTTGGTGCCGTAAAGCATCACATGGAAATTCACTCCACCGCCGCCGGCTACATACGACTTGTGCCCTGCCAGTCCGCGCTTTGGCCATGTCGCAGCCATAAAGTTGTACGAGCCTTTTCCTACGGGTAAACGGTATCTAGGCTCGTTAAATATTTCGCCATTTGATCGAGCGCGAAACACTTCATCGAGAGCGTCTAGGGCCAGCTGCATATCCAGCAGTCCGTTTACGTCCGACTCAGTCAGGAAAAGTCTTTTCGTGTCGCTCATGCTCGTATTGAAATCCTCTGTTGTACTTACTTAGCGTTGAATTGCCACATGTGGTTTAGCGGCCCATTGCCCTGCCCGATATCCGGTGCGGTCCGCATGGCGTTCCAAACAAATTCTTTTGCGCCTTTGAACGCGTCACCAATCGATTCGCCCTTGGCAAGTCGTGCAGTTATTGACGATGCAAAAGTGCAGCCTGTCCCGTGATTGTTTGTTGAGTCCAACCAGGGAAGTCCGAACTCTGTGAAATAACTACCATCGAACAGCAGGTCCATGGAGTCACCAGATTCATCGAGTGATTCCATGTGGCCACCCTTCACAATCACGAAATCAACGCCAAGATCGTGAATTTTACGAGCTGCATCTTTCGCTTCGGATGTTGTCGATATTTCAATGCCCGAAAGCTCAGTCGCTTCAGGAAGATTCGGTGTGGTGACAGTTGCCAGAGGCAAAAGCTCGGAGCGATATGTCTCGATCGCTTCGTCTTTCAGCAATCGAGCGCCAGATGAAGCGACCATCACGGGATCCACCACCAGCGTTCGCCACTCGTACTGGCCCGCCTTGTCGGCAACAAGACGGACTATGTCTGGCGACGAAAGCATCCCAGTTTTCACAGCTACCGGTTCAAGATCAGTGACCACAGCGTCAATTTGAGCGGATATGACTTCTAGGTCGATTTCCTGAACCGCCGTGACTCCGAGGGTATTTTGTGCGGTGATCGCTGTGACCGATGACGCTCCATGAACACCGTGAGCAGCGAACGCTTTCAGGTCCGCCTGAATACCAGCACCACCTCCAGAATCGCTTCCGGCAATGGTCATGACTACCGGCATGTCGGTTGGGCTAATTACGGCCATGATTCACCCTGGTAAGACATCTCCCAAAACGCAATCTCATATCTAAGTGCCTGTTCGAAAATCTCCTCCAATCTTTGAACTTCACTCTCTGACGCACCATCAATGACGTCGGTCAGATACCTGACGATCGGACCAAGGGCGTCCTCCGTATGTAGATCAATCCACCCCTGGTAGAACTCGCCTAACTCCGAACCGCTAGCCGCTGGGTCTGCCCCATCAGCCCTGAGTCGATCACCCCATGCGAGGTAAACGCCTTCAGTCGCCAGCATTGCAGTGCAGACCTCGCGGAACGAACCCTCGTATGCGAGTCGAACCAAAAAATTCCCAAAGGCCGCTGTGGTTGGCAGGGGTTCTGCGTTCAGGTACTCACGCTCCGACACACCCAGGGTTTTGAACGCTTCAATAAACAGGGCGTCTTCGGCGCCAAGGATTGCGTTCAAGAACTCTTCAACCGGTCGCGCCTGCTTGTTGTTAGGCGCTTTGGCGACAGCGATTCCCGACATCTTCACCAGGTCGTTGATGAATATGTAGTCCTGGATGAAGTACCTGGCAAAACGTTCGCGCGAGAGCGTCCCATCTCCTAGTTCGGTGATGAACTCGTGATTGATCGCGCCATTCCACAATTCGGAACACTTACTTTTAAGGTTGTCGACGATAGTCAAGGCAGAATGTTTCTCACGATTGCCTGTGCAAATTGAGTGTTGAGCCAACTAGAATACCCCGGTCTTCCCAAGTTGCGGAGTGTACTCAACGACCAACAGGCAAAAGGTGATCTGAATTCATGTCACTTCCGGCAATTAAAGCACTGGTATTAGATGTGTTCGGAACCGTCGTCGACTGGCGGAGTTGCATATCTCGTCAGGCTGCGGAATTCAGCATCAAGCACGGGATTTCAACCAACTGGGACATATTTGCCGACCAACTTGGCTGTTCGTAGCCGCCTTCATTCGCATATATTTCGGTTCAGAAAACTAACCACACCAATCAAAGGAAGCCGATGAGCTGGTCATTTGAAAATGCTGCTCCAGTAATTGGAACGATCACAGAAGGAAACGCCTGGAACGGCGAGCGCCTTCTCTACTCGAACATCGCCATGGACCGGATCATGTCATTGGATGTCGAATCCGGGCTCGTGGAGGTTTGGACGGAAGACACTGAAGGCACAAACGGGCTCAATTACGATTCGAACGGAACGCTGTTCGGTTGTTCGGGCAACGGTCGCCGCATCGTACGGTTCACCGATTCAGGAGCAATGGAGACGGTCGTCGATCGGTTGGATGGTCGTCGGCTAAACGGACCAAATGATCTTGCCATCACTCCTTCCGGTTCGATTTACTTTTCTGACCGCGTGGGAGACGTAAATCCCGACGTCGGGATCAATCACTCTTCGATAATTTCTACGGAGCCGCAAGAAGACGGTTCGTACAAAGCGGTGCGCCGAACGTTCGACACTACGATGCCGAACGGTCTCCTGTTTTCCATCGATTACAAAACTCTTTACGTTGCGCAGAGCGACTACCGTGCCAGCGAAAAACGAGAACTTCGCGCCTACCCTGTTAACGACGATGGTTCGCTTGGTGAGTACACCGTTCTTCACGATTTCGGTCCACACCGTGGAATCGACGGCATGACCCTTTCGAGCGAGGGCAACATCGTCGCTTGCACCGGTTGGGAAGTCTCTGGACCTGGCGGAATGATCACGGTATTTGATCCGAAAGGACGAATCATCGAAACTCACCCAACACCTGCACAGCGACCAACCAACTGCACATTCGTTGGCGAAGACCTCTACGTTTCTTCAATAGAAGGACACATCCTCGTTGCCCGTGACACCGGCATGACCGGTCACTTGCTCTGGCCCAACTAGAAATCCAACGATCCGTAAAACACAAACAACCTAAACAGAGAGAACAATGTCCGACTGGAACTGGACCAAAATCGCAGACCACGAAACCCTGACTGAAGGTCCCGTATGGGACGGAAGTGGACTGCTTTACAACGAGTGCGCGGCGCACACCACTTTTAGATGGGATCCCAAAACTGGCGAGTCGAGCGTCTGGCGCGAAAACACTGGTTCAGCGAATGGCATGACGTTCGACCGCCAGGGTCAACTATTCGCATGCGAAGGTGACGCACACCGATTAACAAAGGTTGATGCATCGGATCCCAATGCCGAGCCGCTTGTGCTGAGTGACGCCCTCCAGGGCGAAACGCTCAACTGGCCGAATGATGTTGCAGTCGATTCTCACGGACGCGTCTATTTCACAGACCCGAACTACACAGACGGACCAAACAACCTCGACCATGAATCGGTTTACATGGTCGAGCACACATTTGGTGGAAACTGGAACACGCTCCGCGTCACGTTCGACACGGTGAAGCCCAACGGCGTTCTTTTCTCACAAGACCAGAAGACGCTCTTCGTTGCCGACAGTCCGCACGACCTGAACGAAACTAGAGCCCTGCTGGCATACCCGGTGAACGACGACGGAACCCTTGGCGATGGCGAAGTTCTGCACGACTTCGGAAAAGGCCGCGGCATTGACGGTATGACGATGACCTCTTCTGGAACGATCATTGCAACTGCGGGTTCAGACACATGGGGACCAGGCGCGATGCTCTACGAATTCGAAGCATCAGGTCGTGTCATTCGAACTCACCCCACCCCTGCGGACAATCCAACCAACTGCTCCTATGGCGGTTCTTCCTTGAACACTCTTTTCGTGACCTTCGCAGGTGGCGAGGTTTACCAGGTCGATAACACCGGTTACTCGGGGCACCTCGCATACCCTCAGCGCCGGTTCTGACATGACCGATCCCTGGAAATTCTCACTCCATGGAGGACACAGTGGAGATTTCTGTCTCCACGGCTCGGACACGCTCAAAGAGGTCGTAGAAGCCGCAATTAAATTCGGATACAGCACTTTCGGTGTGACACCTCACGCACCTCGGTCATCGGGCCAGTTTTTGTACCCCGAAGAAGTCGATGCGGGGTACCAGCCCCTCGACCTGATGCGAGATTTCGAAGCTTGTGTCGCAGCCGCTCGTGAACTCGCAACCGAATATGCCGAAGACATCGAAATCCTCGTCGGTGCAGAAATCGAAATGGTTCCCGCGGACGCATACGTTGATGAGGTTGCAGTTCTCCGGAAACAGTTTGACCTCGACTACGTGGTCGGGTCGATCCACTGGGTGGATGATGTCCCAATCGACGTGACGCAACCGCTTTTCGATGCCGCAGTCAATGGCAGAGGTGGTCTGGAACGATTTTTAATCAGGTATTACGAGTTGGTCGCAGAAATGTCCAGCACAATAAAACCCGAAGTCGTTGGGCATCTCGACCTGCCAAAACTCATGTCCCGCACCCACGTGTTGAATGCTGGGCTGGCACTGCCATCAGTTCTGGTCGACTCGATTAACTCCGCCTTGCTCGCCATAAAGACGGCGGGAAGCATCGTCGAGGTAAATACGCGGTCAATCGCCAAAGGTCTACCGGAACCCTATCCATCGAACTGGTTGGTAAGTCGAGCGCACGAAATGGGAATACCAGTCGGATTCAGTGACGATAGTCATGCTGCATCTCAAGTTGGCGAAAACTTTGAAGCCGGCGTGAACCAACTTCAAAGTCTAGGAATCACCGCAGTTAAGAAGCTGACACGGTCCGCCGGGGAGCTTACCCGTCAAACCGTGTCGCTACCTACCCCTAATTCTGTGTGAAATGGGTCGTGAACGCGTCGGAAGCATCAAGCGAGTCTTCAACGAGCGATTGCGACTTCAACCAGTCTGCGAAATCGGTCCAACGCTGAGGTACAAGCGACCCAAACGGCTGTCCAGCCGACTCCCAGAGTGGAACGAGTAGCTCCACACCTTCCCGGTCAACGTCTTCATCAACCGTCTCGGGATTTGCTTCAACAAGGGTGTCGATCGACTCTTGCGGATTCTCCAGAGCGTATTCGTAACCCCTCTTGAACGCATCAACAAACCGCTGTACCAATTCAGGTTCATTGGCAACGGTTTCTTCGGACGCAACGAGAACCAGTTCGTAGTAAGTAGGCACGCCCCATTCGTCAGGGAAGATCACATTGGCTTCGTGACCCTCGTTCTGCATAACGATCAATTCGTGAGTCCAGTAAGCTCCAACAACAGCGTCAACTGTTCCGGCAAGCATCGCTTGCGACAGCGCAAATCCAACATCTACCAACTCAACGTCGCCTAGGGTCAGGCCGTCAGATTCGAGCATGGTTGCGAGCATTGATTCGTTCCAGGGAATCCCCGGGTACCCAACCTTTTTTCCCGCGAGTTGACTGGGTCGTTCTATCCCGGAATCTTTAAGTGCCATCATCGAGTTTAGCGGTTTCTGGACGATGCCTGCCACGGCAACAACAGGCACACCTTCGCTCCGGGCCTGGAGCAGGTCGGGTTGGTAGAACAGTCCGAAATCGCTGTCACCAGCCGCCACGAGACTCAAAATAGCGGAGGGGTCAGCTGGAGGTTCGATTGAAACATCCAAGCCTTCATCCTCGAAGTAACCCTGGTTCGCAGCCTCGTAAATTCCGGCGTGGTTAGCGTTAGGGAACCAGTCCAGTGTAAGAACGACTTCATCCTGAGAGCTTTCGCCCACACACGCCACCAGTGCGACGCTGACAATGACCGATAAGAAAAGAACAAAACGCTTCATAACTCTCCAAGCATTCCTTTTGATCTCTGACTACTGGGGTGATTTCGCAAAACATAGCGCTCTGTGAGTGCAACGACTGCGAAGAAACCCATTGCCATAACCGACAAAAAAACGATTGCCGCAAATACTCTCGCTGTCAGGAACTGGGGTCCTGAAAGCTTCATTAAATAACCGAGCCCTGAACTCGCCCCGACCCACTCCCCAATCACCGCGCCAATGACTGAAATAACCGCGGCGACTTTCATTCCGGCAAACACATTCGGCAAAGCGGTAGGAATCATCAACTTGATCAGGATCTGGCGCTGATTTGCCCCCAGGGTTCGGAACATATCCACCATTTCGTTCTCGACCTGTCTGAGTCCCGTAACGACGCTAATGACGATCGGAAAAAAAGTAAATAAAACGATCACGATGATTTTGGACATGATGTCCGTGCCAACCCAAATGATCAGAAGCGGTGCGAGCGTGAATATTGGGATGGTCTGCGACGCAATAATCAGTGGATACAGGGATCGCTCAAATGTCCTGAAAGAAGCGATCCCCGCGGCGAGTGTCACACCAAGCGCGACAGAAACAGCAAAACCGACGACCATTTCGGTGAGTGTCGTTCCCGCATGCTTCGACAACAGGGAGAATGAATCTACCAACTCCCCGAAGATCATCGATGGCGGTGGAAGCAACCAGGTCTGCACATCCATTGCTCGAACGATTACTTCCCAGGCAACAAGCGCAACGACGACCGTCAACACCGGTGGTAATACTGCACTCCAACTGAATTCTCGCCCGATCACGCCACCTGCTCCTGATTCGCGAGGAGCGAAAGAATTCGTCTTTTGAGATTAAGAACCTCTGGTTCCAAAAGTGCCTGGTGGGATTTTTTGGGAATCACAGGAACGACTACTTCCTCGATTACACGACCAGGGTTCGGTGCCATAACGACGATCCGATCTGACATGAGCAAAGCCTCATCAATGTCATGACTGACCATGAGGAACGTTTTATCTTGCTGATCCACAACATCAAGCAACCACAACTGGAGTTTAGAGCGGGTTATCGCGTCAAGAGCCCCGAATGGCTCGTCGAGCAACACAAGTTCACTATCGATTAGCAGTGTGCGCATAAGGGCAACACGCTGTCGCATCCCGCCCGATAGTTCCCACGGATAGCGTTGGAGAACATCCTCGAGTCCGAAAGCTTCAGCGATGCGCTTTACATGTACAGGAATCTCAGATGAATCGATGCCTGACAACTCGAGACCAAGCCCGGCGTTCTCTGCCACCGTTCTCCAATCCAATAGCAGGTCGCGCTGCTGCATCAAGGAAATATTCCCGAGCCGTTTACCTGCGGTCGTGTGTCGCAGAGAAAGCTGGCCTTCGGACGGCTCCACCACTCCCGCTATAAGTTTCAGCAGTGAACTTTTGCCGCATCCACTGGGTCCTAACACGGTGACAAATTCACCCCGACTAACCTGAAGCGACACGTCACTCAAAACTTGGTCGCGTCCGTAACCAAATCCGATCCCTGCAAGAGCTAATACTGCAGGGCTTTCGGTGGTTGCTTTCCTGAGTTCAGACATATCGCTCAAATCGATTCACACTTGGACGCGTGATGCCATGGACCGAATGGCGAAGATTTAGCAATCATTATCTTCCCTCCGCTGGCATTACCCAGATCAGGTTCAAGGGTTGGCAGAGTAATCATGTCTGCCCTCTCAGCCCGGCTATCCCGAGCCCCCCGTAACTGCACGCCATGTAACAAAATGAGCGCACAAATTCCGTTCAAAACAGTCTTACAACCAGATTCAGTCGTGTCAACTTGAACGCGCGTTGCGACCGAGGTGTAACAGATCTAGAATGCCATCATCAGTCACCAGACGGAAGTGTTTATAAGGTCTTGGAAACAGAGCCGCATACTTCAAAGCAGAACTTCGCCCGCGCTGTCCGATGCCCGGACGAAGAGATCGACCTCGCGGCCGCAAGCCTATATGCCGTCTCTCACGAACACCCGGACCTTGACGTAATTGCGTACAGGGGCAAAATCGCTCAGCTGGGTATGCGCGTAAAGTCCAAACTACCTCTCCAATTCGATGACTACGAATTCGTATCGACGATGCACGAAGTCTTATTCGATGAAGTCGGATTGGCTGGATCGACCAAGGACTATTTCAACCCCAAGAACAGCCATCTCAACGAGCTGATCGAAAGCCTCCACGGCAACCCGGTAACCATGTCGATTCTCTACATGGAAGTAGCCCGTTCAGCCGGTATGGAAGTTGATGGAGTTTCGTTGCGACGGCACTTCGTGGTTGGAATTGGTTCAGGCGAAGAGCGACTCTACGTCGACCCGTTCCACGGCGGTGGATTGCTTTCACGCAAAGAGTGCCTGACGATGATCGTTGGAAAAGATCGTATATCCGATCTGGACCTCGATTCACTCGAGAAGAAACTCCTCGCACCTGTCGGGCGAAAAGCAGTTCTAAGACGGCTACTCGGAAACCTTAAGGTCGCCCACGAAAAGCACAAGAATTACGAGTTGGCACTCGAGGCTGCCGAAAGAGTTCAGCTTCTCGAGCCATCAAATCTCCGTAACCTCAGCGAGCTCGCCCACCTGCAAACCAAGGTTGGGCATTTTGGTGATGCGGTCAACTCGCTCACCAAGTTCCTTGCCCAGGCGCCTGCCGACGCAAACACAGAACAGGCCGAGAGTGCGTTGCGCAAACTCAAAGCGCTAACTGCACGAGAGAATCAGGATTCGTCTTCCTGACGAAATCCGGTCCATAAATCACCTCGTATCCTATACAAGCAACCTGAACGACCAGGAGTCATGGTGCACGCTTACTCTGTTGCACGGTCGGTCGGGTCCAATTCGGACGAGGTGCGTTAATTGAACTACCAGGGTCTACAAGATCTCGAGCTGCTCGAACTTGTCGGAGAAAAAGACCGAGAAGCACTGGCAGAACTCTACGACCGATACGGTCGGAGGGTGTTTGCTTTGGCTGCTCGGATGCTCAACGACTCGGTCAGCTCGGAAGAAGTTACTCAGGATGTGTTTATGAGTGTGTGGAGGCGCGGTGGAACTTACGCTTCAAACAAGGGCAAGTTCACAACCTGGCTGTTCTCTATTGCACACAACCGAACAATTGATGAGTTGAGAAAACGAAAAAGAGACCGCTCAAGGCAAAACGACGATATCGATGACCATTTGAATATCGAAGCTGGAGATATGTCACCGGCTGACGCTGCTGTAGCTCAGTCTGAATACGCTAAAGTTCGCGAAGCAATGGACGACCTTCCAACCGAACAGAAACAGGTGATCGAACTCTCTTACTTCAAAGGCTTGACTCAAACTGAAATCGCAGAAAAAACCGACCAACCTCTCGGGACGGTAAAGACCCGAATGAGATTGGCACTAAAAAAATTACGTAATTCACTCAGTACCGAGATGGGCGCTCAGGTATGACAGGTTCACGAGAAGAAAACCAGGCTTTCGAAAATATCGCGGGCTACGTTCTAAATTCATTGGATTCAGACGCTGAGCGCGAAGAAGTTGAAGAACTTATTTCGACAGACTCCGCCGCGCAACGCGAGCATCGAGAAATGAATGAGACTGCCGGCCTGCTTGCTCTCGGCGCAGAGCCGATGGCACCGCCAGCTCGCTTGCGAACGAGCATCCTTGATCAGACGAGATTAGATAATCCCGGAGCTAAAACTCAAGCGCCGGCCGGACTTGTATCCCGATTAGTCCAGTCGGGCTATGCCGCATCTGCTATTGCAGCGATTCTGGTTCTCGCAGTCGCGGTTACGGTCGGTGTCCAAAACAGTCGTCTGAACAATGAAGTTGGTCAGCTCCGGAACAAACTAAACTCCGAACTTCAAGTAGTAAATGCGTTGAGGGAAGAGCTGGAGAGTTCAAAAACCGACTCGATGGCAATGGTCAACCAAATGGAATCGGAAATGAAAAAGATGGAATCCGATTTCGGTTCGACGCTCGCACAGGTGAGTCACCAGGAACAAATAGTCAGCGAGTTGAGCATTGCCAACAACGCCCTTGTTCAAGCTCTAAGGGATCAGAGCTGGCTCACATATGTCGCCATGAAAGAGGGGTACCAGGTCGAGAGTTGGCTTGCCAATCAGCAGGTACCGTCCGACGCATCAGGTCTAATTGCCGTAAGGGTTGTTGGTAATGAAGCAGTATTCCAGGTCCACGGACTTGAACAGCCCTTGCCAGGTCATGCTTATACCTTGTGGTTGATTGACAATGGTGGTCCTAATCCGGTGGCACAGTTCAGCGTCAGTGAGATCGGTTCGGCAACCGTAGCGTTCCTGCTCCCTGCCCCGCTCTACCTGTACTCCAGCGTAGCTGTCACCCAGGAGCCGATCGGGAAAGTTGATCACAATCCGTCCGGCATAACCGTGCTGTCTACCGAGACTAAATAATCGGCACTGGAAAACACTTACCATCAGAAGATGATTAGCCGGAAGTATTCCTTGCGGAGTCGGGTGGTTGTGTATGACGTCTGAAACCAAGATTTGGACATGCGACCGTTGCGGCACGCGAATGGTCGACCTCCATTGCAAACTCAGGTGCGACACGTGTGGCTTTATGCGGGATTGCAGCGACCCGTAAGGATTTTTCGCTTAAAGTGTGCCAATGGTTCAGTCGAAAATATCAACAGGTACACGCACGCACCTTCTTGGGTACATCTCCATTCTGATATGTACTGCACTGATTGTTGGTTTTTCGATCATTGCCTGTAGTTCAGCAGAAAAGCCAACCGCAGCTTCAGTCCCGTCGATCTCGCCAGCGGAAGCAGTCCAGCGCTGTGAGGACGCCATGGCAGCTTTGGACAGTTTCAGTTTCGAGCTGACTCACGAGTCAGGTCACACAACCCTCTCCGGCGCACTTGAATTAAGCAAAGCTGGCGGGCTCGTGGCGAAGAACGGATTAGACCTGGAGGCCGAAGCGACAATCGGGCGCGCTTTCGTTCGAGTAGAAGCAGTGGTCATCGACGAACAAACGTGGATGACTAATCCCCTCACCGGTAACTGGTCAGAGATTCCCGCAGAAGAAAGTCCATTTTCATTCCTCGATCCCGTACGTCTGGTCGCCGACGTCCTTGGATCGACCCAGAACGCTGTGTACCCCGAAGCTCAACCCGGCAATGGTGTACTGCAAATAAACGGAAACATCCCGACTGAAGCTCTGATATCTGTGGTCGGCAGCATTGAACCCGGCGCAGTAACCGACGTTGTCTTGAGTCTGGAGCCCGAGACGTACCGACTTAAAAAAGTGGTAATAACTGGCATCGCTCAACCAGAAGATGAACCGGGAACCATACGGGTTATCGACCTGACCGATTTCAACGTCGAAACTACCCTCGAGCCGCCGATTTAGCCGTACATGCTCGCTCGATTCACAGCGTTCCTATCGCCATACAAGCTCCTGCTGCCACTCTGTTTTGGAGTGTTCATTGCGGCCGATGATCAAACGGTGGTCGTTACCTTGCTGCCCGACATGATGGCGGATTTACGAGTCGGTGTGAGTGAGTTAGACAGGGCCTCATGGTCAATCACTGGATACTTGATCGGTTACACCGCGGCGATGCCGTTAATGGGTCGTTTTTCAGACAGGCTCGGGTATCGGAATGCGTTCGTCATCGCCATGGCCATATTCAGTCTCGGATCCGTTCTGGTCGCGATATCGCCAATCATTCCCGAGTTGCTCTACGGCGGTGAACCTGAGTTCGGGTGGCTCGTCGGCACTAGAGTGTTTCAGGCAATAGGCGGTGGCGCGGCAATCCCAGTGGCGATCGCATCAGTAAATGAACTGGTCGATTCAAAACACCGAGCGATCGCGTACGGACTCATTGGTGCCAGCGCCGAAGCTGGTGGAGTTATCGGGCCACTCTGGGGAGGTGGTATCACCACGTGGATTTCCTGGGAATGGGCGTTCTGGCTGAACCTGCCGCTCACGGCACTGGCGGTTATCTGGATAACTCGCAATCCACCTGCCCGGAGGAATCCGGTAAAAATCGATTTATTTGGTTCTGCAGTATTTGCCACGCTGCTGGCATTACTGACGATCGGGTTGGTACGGATTGGGGAACCTGACCCGATCATGTCCATCTCACTCGTATTGGCTGTCGCATCCCTCGCTGTATTGGTGTTCACGATCCGTAGATCTAAAAGTCCGCTCTTCCCGCGTGAGCTGTTCGACAGGTTGTCTTTCAACCTTGCGAACGTAACGCATTTCCTGATTGGTGCTGTTCTAATAATCGGAATGGTAACGGTCCCATTGATGGCTGCGTCTGTTTTCGGCAAATCCCCTCTTGAGGGGGGTCTACAACTGCTGCGAATGACCATTGCCATTGGTACCGGCGCGCTTATCGGTGGAGTAGTTACTCAACGTATTGGCGCCAGGGCACCAGCAATAGCCGGGCTACTCATAGCTATCGTTGGATTTGCTCTCCTGTCGAGGTGGACGGTAGATATAGCCGAGCCCATGATCACGATTCACTTAGTGATAACAGGACTCGGTCTTGGAATCCTTGTGTCCCCAATAACCGAAACAGCCATGGCGGACGCCGCAGTAGACCATCTAGGCGCGGCATCGTCACTGCTGACGGTTTCACGTATGGTCGGTATGACCGCCGGACTTGCAGCAATGACAGCCCTCGGCACGGTCCAATTCCAGGAACTGGTCGCTGACGTGCCAGCTTTTTCGACCGACCCGGTCGTCCAACAAGAAATCGTTGATTCGGCAACCCGCGCCGGGATGGATGTATTTACCCGGTTCTACGAGTACGCGGTCGTGATCTCGACCGTCGCGCTGGTTCCAGCCTGGCTAATGACTCGACGCAAACAGTAATTTACGGTCTTTAGTTCTGACTCTCGCGCCTTTGTTCGGCTCGTCGTTCTGCTTCAAGTCGCTCGAGATCGTAATGCTCATGATCAACGTAAGTCATAGCGTCGGCAAGCGCAGCGTGACCCGCTACATCACGGATCTGGTTGTGCATTTCCTGGCAAACTCGCCTGTAGTCGGGGTGCCCTTGCTGGGCGGTTCGGAGTTCCAACAGGTGGAATGCTTCTCTTACATTGAACTGCATTGAGTAACGAAGCTTGTAACCGAATGGAACTACATACTGAGCCACATCAACCCCGTGTGTGTCGGCAATCGTGTCGTGGAGTTCGGACATGCGACCCATTGCATCGTCCCAGCGCTGAGTCCAACCGACCTCTTCAATTGCAGGCGGGGTCGAGTAACCGTGTTTTACTCCCAAGCGTTGCCAATCAATCGTCATCATGCGGTGACGCTGGAGGTCTCTAAAGCTTCCAAAATCAGATAGCACATCGAATCTGTAGAACGAACGCTCCATGCCCCTGCCGGGCTTGTGCCTTCGATTCTGGCGGTCCCCAACATAGGCTTTGATCACCTCAGCCTTGTCGGTCGACGACATTCCGGCAACTACCTTCCCAAGCTGGGAGTCGGAAACATCGACATGGGCATAGAGGGCTGATGCAACGACCTTGTCTTCAGCATCTTGATCCCAATCAACCAGGGTTACTTCATTGATTGGATCCGGCTCCAACCCGAGACCTGATGCGATCTTTTCCATCGCTTCTCGGTTGTCTTCAAAATAACCTGACCACGCGCCGCCACGATCCGGGATGTCCACCCGCTTGAGGAATGAAGGAATTACCTTCCGCAGCTCGACTAACATCATGTCGGCGTAATCACGAGCCTCCTGCAATGGATGGCTATTCATTCGGATAAGCATTTGCTCGAACGCTTGACCGGTAGCAAATACACCTACGTTTGAGAGGGTCGCCGCAGGAAGCAATCCTCTGGCTGAATCACATGCTTTAGCTCGGATCGAAGCGTTGTAGATGAACTTCGAATCACCTTCTTGTCGAGGGAACTGCTCCTCGTAGAACGGAACACACTGGTGTACTAGACTGGAGTATTCATCGAACAACCAGTCCATTGTCGTGACGTACTCGTCAGCGAGGGGGCCAGTTTCGACTTCAGGTGGCGTGAGATACCGATATTGCCCGCCAAGTTTCTGGTCGTAAAAAATGTATCGAGTCGACTGCTCGAGATATGCGGCCAGTCTGCCCCACTCTAGAATCTTGGTAAGTATGTTCGATGATTGTTCACACGCAATGTGGGCGCCACCAAGTTGGGCAACAGAGTCGTCACCGTACTGAGAGAAAACGCGGTCATAGAGTTCCTCGGCACGGTTGGTCGCAACGACATCTCCGTCAGCACCAGCGGTCAACTCTTCAAGCGGAAAATCAGGCTGATCGTAGAACTCATCGAGGAACAGCCTACGCAGTGATTTCGGAGATCGGCTGTAGCGAGCAAATAACGCCCCTTTTACAACCTCTGGCAGGTTGGTCAAGGCAAAAACAGGTTGGTCGATATTCGTAAAGAATCTCGAAAGTACAACCCGCTCTTCAGCTGTGAAATCCTCGCGTACGTACATCGATCGAGATTCTACTCACTTACCCTGCTTAGCAGGAATTTCCAGTCACAAAAAACGCTGCCTATTTGGCAGCGTTTCGGGTGGTTACATCATCAACCGGATCGGGTTTTCCAGATTCTTCTGGAATTCGCTCATAAAGACAGCCGCTTCGGCTCCATCACCAACTCGGTGATCTGCCGAGATCGTTGCGTTCATCATTTGTCCCACAACGATCTGTCCGTCTTTCACGACCGGCTTTTCTTTCACTGCACCGACAGCAATAATTCCAGCATTCGGTGGCACGATGATTGCAGCAAATGTGTCAGTACCGAACATTCCGAGGTTCGAGGTACCAAACGTTCCTTGAGTCAACTCGTCCTGGCTAAGAGTTCCACCCTCGCCACGTGCGCGCTTCCCAAGATCCCTAACAGCTCGTGAAATCTCCACCAGAGACATGTTCTGGATACCCATGACGGCAGGAACAATTAGTCCCTGATCGAGCGCAATTGCGACTCCGAGGTTGACACTCGAATGTCCGATCAGTTTGTCGCCGTCAAACGTTGCGTTCCACTTCGGGTACTTGATCAAGGCATTCGTAGTTGCCTTCAATATCATGTCGTTTACCGAAACTCGCTCACCAGCTTCGGCGAGTGCTTCGTTCAACTGACGGCGGAAGTTCATTGCAGCACCCATGTCTACTTCGTGCGTTACGTAGTAGTGCGGGGTTTCAGTCTTCGACTTCACTGTGACGCGAGCAATAGCCTGTCGCATGGATGACAGCGGTGTGTCGGAGCCATCGATCGTGATAGGTGACCGACCGCCAGACACAGCGAACTGCGGTGATGGAGTGAAGCCTTCCACATCGGCTTTGGTAATTCGCCCTCCCGGTCCAGTGCCAGGAATCGCAGCGATATCAAATCCCTTTTCGGCTGCGAGTTTGCGAGCAATTGGTGACGCTTTTACCCGACCACCCTGGGATGCAAGTGGAGCTGCGGCTGCCGGAGCAGGTGCTGCTGGTGCCGCAGGAACTGGAGTTGGTTCTGGGGCAGGAGCAGGAATCGACTCAGCAGCTTGCGCTGGTGCAGATCCCTCGGCTGGTTCGGCTGCTTCAGTCTCAGCGATTTCTGGAATTTCGTCATCAGCATCACCGATAAACGCAATCACCGTTCCTACCTGGACTAAATTGCCCTCTGCTACAACGATCTTGCGAAGCAGACCTTCTGCATAAGCTTCCATTTCGACGACAGTCTTGTCCGTCTCAACTTCTGCGAGCTTGTCCCCTCGACTGACCTGATCACCCTCGGCCTTCAACCACTTGACGATTGTGCCTTCAGTCATGTCGGCACCCATCGAGGGCATGGTCACTTCGCTAATCAAATTTGCACTCCTGCGTACGAGATCAACTGAAATATTTATTGCTACCAGCAGACAAAATCACGGGTCTTAAAAGACCCGCATATGAGGGTACACAACAATTGGGAACAAGTGAGACGAATACGACCTGATTCAGGGATTTCCGCTAACGTTGTTGTTTCTTATCTAACTTGGATCTCTGACGATGTGAACGCGCAATCTTCTTCATCCGCATCTGGTGAGCGGTTTTCAGCGCGGGATCGTTCTTGGTCTGCTCGAACTCAATTTCCCGCAACATCTGTTTGTAAGATTCGAACCGCTCAGCAATCAATTCACCGGATTCAATTGCGTCGCCAATAGCGCAACCAAGTTCGCCTGAATGCGCGCAATCACGGAACCTGCACTGCCCGAGATATTTCTCAACCTCTGAAAAAGTTTTCAACAACGCTTTTTCGCTGCCCGAAGATAGCCCGATTGACCTAATACCCGGAGTATCAATTAGTGCAGCGCCAGATGGCAGTGACAGCAGTTGACGGGTAGTTGTCGTGTGACGACCGCGCGTGTCCGATTCCCTGATCTCGCCAGTATCCATCACCTCTTCACCCATCAGGTGGTTCACAAGGGTCGATTTGCCAACGCCCGATGCGCCAAGCAGCGCCACAGTTTGTCCCGGCTGTAAGAACTGTTGAAGAGCGTCTGTTCCCGTCCCGGTAATTCCGCTGACAGGTATTACTTCGACATCGAGCGCAATCGTAAGCAACTCGTCCAACGCCTCATCCATCTCGTCCTGTCCAACGATGTCGGATTTTGTTAGAACCACTACAGGACATGCCCCACTGTCCCAAACAACCGCCAGTTCTCGTTCGAGTCGAGAGCTATTCAAATAACTGGCTGACTGGGCGATGAAAACAGTTTCGATATTCGCGGCGAGGAGCTGGTTATCACCTTCCTCGTCACCTCTCATTGCGCGCTTACGTTTGAGAAGCGACTTTCGTGGCAGGACCAGTTCAATTTCGTGACGCTCGGTTTGAAAGTCAGGGTGCACAAGAACCCAGTCACCCACCGTGGGTTGGACCGGTTCGATTTCGAAATCGGCATCGTGAGCTATTCGTGCGAAAGTGCTGACTGCTCTGTAATCGACATCACCACAATGGACATAATTCGATATACCGTCGACCCGCCCAATCCGACCGGGGACAAGCCCGTCGTTTGACGAAAGAATTCGACAGAAACGCGCTCTCGAGTCATCGTCCAACCCGAATTGTGTGAGTTGGTCGATCTGCTTATTTATTGAGGAGACGGAAGATCCGTCTGGATCGCTGTTGCTCAAGGTTAGATTTCCCAGACGACCAGGAAATCTTCTACTGCCGAGCTTTATACGTGCGGTAAAAGACGTACCAGATCATCTTGATACTGAGAGTTTGGAAGATGCGTGGGGACAATTGCAACTACCCGCATAAACACATCCTCCTTTCTCTCCGCCGAAATTGGCGGTCTCATGATCCGGTGAGTACTCAAATCCCAAGCGACGCGCACGTCCGGGGACACCCGAATAACAAGATGTAACCAGAGAGAACTAAAGGTCGAATCCGTTCCGTACACCGGCGAGAACTTCCTCAACACCAACGAGTGCGGTCTGTTCAAGGTCTCGGTTGTACGGCCACGGGACATCAGTCGAACCGATGCGCACCACAGGACCGTCCAACCACTCCATGGCGCGCTCTTGAACTTCTGCAACGAGTTCGGCCATTATCCCACCGGTTCGACGAGCGGTATCGACCACGACCAACTTGTTGGTCTTCTGAGCTGAATTCACGACCGTGTCAACGTCGAGTGGGCTGAGCGAACGGAGATCAATTACTTCGACCGAAACTCCCTCAGCAGACAGCTTGTCAGCAGCGTCGTTTACCGGGCGCATGCCGTAGCCGTAGGACACAAGCGTCAGATCGCTTCCTTCTCGCGTGACATCGGCCTTGCCAATCTCGATCTCATAATAATCCTCGGGAACGTCAGCTCTCGCTCCGTAAAGCAGGGCAGGTTCAGCCACGACTACCAGATTGTCATCCTTGATTGCTGATCGAAGCAGACCAAGAGCGTCGTAGGAGTTCGAAGGGCAAACGACTTTCATGCCAGGCACCTCGGCAAGCCACGTCTCGAAACTTTGAGAGTGTGTGGCTGCAAGCTGCACACCGGCACCTGTAGGTGCTCGCACAACCATCGGGACACTGATTTGTCCACCTGACATATAACGAATGTTCGCTGCCATATTGACGATCTGGTCAAACGCAACGAGTGAGAACGATATCGACATGATTTCGATGATTGGTCGAAGTCCGCCAGCGGCAGCACCAATGCCAGCACCAACGAAGGCGTTCTCAGAAATTGGGGTGTCTTTGATTCGCTTTGGACCGTACTTCTTAAGGAACCCATCGGTTACCGAGTAAGCACCACCATACTCACCAATGTCTTCACCCATAATGAATACATTGGGATCGTTTTCTAGAGCTTCATCGAGGCCGCGCTTCAGGGCCTCTCGCATTGCAATTTCTGTCATCGGTTAGGCCAGGACGTCGGTAAATAGTTCGGATTCATCAGGGTTCGGGCTGTTCTCAGCGAATTCAACCGATTCAGCCACTACGGCGTCTACTTCGGCTCGAATTTTCTGAATATCGGCGTCATTCGCCATACCCATCTGAATCAATTTTTCTGCGTAAAGATTTATCGGGTCACGCTGTTCCCACTCGCGAACTTCTTCTTGACCCCGGTACTTCTGACCATCGGCGTATGAATGACCAACGAATCGGAAGGTTTTTGCTTCAATGAATTGAGGTCCCTCACCTGCCCTGATCTTCTTCACAGCAAGCTCGGTCGCCTCTTTCACCGCCAGGACGTCCATGCCGTCCACTTCGGCAGCCGGGATTCCGTAAGTCGACATTGCAGGGTAGAAATCAGTACCACCAGCACGAACACGGTCAATTGCTGATCCCATGCCGTACATGTTGTTCTCCAGGAAGAACAAAACGGGCAAATTCCATACCGCAGCCAGGTTCAAAACTTCGTGGTACGTGCCCTGGTTGGTCGAACCATCGCCGAAGAAACATACGGTCAAGCCGTCGGTGTCCTGGTACTGCTGGGCAAGAGCCAAGCCAGCCGCAAGCGGTAACTGACCGGCAACAATAGCGTGACCACCCATGAACCGTTTTGCAGCGTCGAACAGGTGCATCGAGCCGCCCTTGCCCTTGGAAAGACCGGTGCCTTTTCCGAACAGCTCAGCCATAGAGCGATTCACATCAAGCCCGCGCGCCAGTGCGTGACCATGATCGCGGTAATGAGTAACGATGTAGTCCTGCTCTTGGAGAGCAGAAATGGCACCAACACCGGTTGCTTCTTGACCGATGTAAAGGTGGAGGAAACCTCGAATGTGTCCCTTGGAGTAGTTCTCACCGCAGGCAACTTCAAACTGCCTGATCAGGAACATTTGTCGGTAGAGATCTAGGTACTCAGCAGCTCCCACTGCACCAGAGTCGTCGGTGCTCGACGACGTGGATTTGCCATTCTTTGACCTTTTGGTCTTGGCAGCAGATTTTTTAATCGATTTCGTGGAACTAGCCATAAACCTTAGTTTCGATCCAAACCTTCAAAGACACTTTCAAACACCGCATTGGAGTCGAAAGTTTGTATTGCGAATACTTCATTCTAGCGGAAGAATTCGCATACTCCATGCACCTGCTTAGTTGAGAGATTCACCTTGAGCGATTCGCGCAGCGTTCAGGACGTTTACCAACAGCATCGAGATCGTCATCGGACCAACGCCACCAGGCACTGGGGTAATAGCCGATGCCACCTCTTTCGCAGCATCAAAATCTACGTCGCCAGTTAATCGGTATCCCCGTTTTCGAGTTGAGTCCTCGACTCGGGAAACGCCAACGTCAATTACGATTGCTCCCGGTTTGACCATGTCTGCGGTGATCGCACCGGGGAAACCGGCCGCTGCTATTAGTACGTCAGCTCGTTGAGTTTCCGCCGCTATATCTTTTGTACCTGTGTGACATACGGTGACCGTGGAGTTCGCTCCAACACCTTTCTGCAGCAGCAACGCTGCGAGCGGCATGCCAACAAGCTTGCTTCGTCCAACTATCACTACCTGGGCACCATTCATGTCGACACCCTGTTCAACCAACATCCGTTGAACGCCCAATGGTGTTGCAGGTGCAAATCGGGGTTGACCAAGCATCAGCAATCCGGCGTTTTCGGGGTGAAGCCCATCGACATCCTTTTCTGGGTCGACTGCGTGGATTACCGCATCTTCGTCGAGATGATTCGGAAGCGGAAGTTGAACAAGAATCCCGTTAAATCGATCGTCGTTATTGAGTTCGTCGATCAGCGCCAGTAATTCATCCTGGGCAAGATCGGCAGGTCGCACGAATGTCTCGGTCATTATCCCGACCTTCTCGCATGCACGTTCTTTCCCTTTGACGTACGAGTGCGACGCCGGATCGTCGCCGACCAACACGACCGCAAGGCCAGGAACGCGGTCGTACTTCGACTTGAATTCAGCGACTCCATCTGAGACTCCTTCGTGGACTTTACTTGCAACTTCTTTGCCATCGATGAGTCGTGCGGTCACAGGCGGATTCTCCCGGTGGAAGGTGAATAAGCGGAATTAGAAATTCCCGATGTCACTGAAAAATCGTAACGACGGGAAATCAATCGTAACCGAGAATTTCAAATCCACGTATCATTTTCGAGGCGAACACATTATTGGACGTTCGAGCGTTTTCGGAGGACTCTGACCGGATGATCTACACCGGCAATGATTTGATCGAAATCCCCCGAATTGCTGGAGTACTGGAAAGGTACCCTCGGCGATTCCTCGAAAAGGTCTTCACAGAAGGCGAACAACGCTATGCCCGGGGTCGGCCGCACCAACTTGCCAGTCGATTCGCCGCAAAAGAGGCAGTAATGAAACTGCTCGGCACTGGTGTTCGTGGAGTTCCGTGGAAATCCATCGAGGTAACTCGAAAGCCGGGCAGTCCGCCGGAAATCTTGCTGCACGGGTCGGCAAAAGCACGGGCGGAAAAGATGGGGATCACCCGAATCGCCCTCAGTCTTTCCCACTCCCGAGAAATGGCCCTGGCAACTGCCGTAGGCGAAGCAAAGGATGATGCCTGGAAACCATGAAATTAGTCACTGCTGAACAGATGCGCGACATCGAACTGCGCGCCGTCGACGCTGGAGTCTCTCTGGATTCGTTGATGGAGAACGCTGGTCTAGCAGTAGCCGAGTTCGTGCGTGCCCGACACCCGAACCTCTTTGGCATGAGGATCGAGATTCTTGTTGGACCAGGAAACAATGGTGGCGATGGGCTTGTCGTCGCTAGACATTTGAGCTCTTGGGGAGCCGGTGTTTCCGTTTCCATTACCGGAAAACGCCCTGACATAGATCCAAAACTTAACGATCTCGACACAGACCGCATAAAAATATTTCGACTCGACGAAGACGATCAACTAAGCAAATTTACAAGTCGCCTGTATGCCACCGACTTAATCGTGGATGGTGTGCTTGGCACGGGAAGTAATCGCCCGATAGCGGACGATCTCGCAGAAGTCACCTTTGCCGTGACTGAATCAGCCGTGCTCGTCTATGCAATAGACCTCCCGACAGGACTCAACGTCGACACAGGATTCTTTGACATCCGGGGAATCCCAGCGGACGCGACTCTTCAACTCGGATTTTCGAAAATCGGTCCAGCATTGAATGCTGCTGATTCACCTACCGGTGAAATACAGGTTCTTGATATTGGAATTCCATCCGATCTCGACAGTGACGTCACCACCGTGCTTCTAGATGATGAGTACGTCACTAGCATTTATCCTTCACGCGAATCGGGTGGACACAAAGGTAGCTTCGGCAAGGCACTGGTCTTAGCGGGATCAGAAAGATACCCAGGCGCGTTTGCTCTCACTACCGAAACAGCGGTTAGGTCCGGATGTGGATACATAATTGCGGCGTCCACGACCACGCCCGTCCAAGCTACTCTTACTCGAGTGTCAGAAGCGCTGTATTTCAATCTTTGCGCTGATGGATCAGGCTCGATATCACCGATCTCTGCTTCACAGATATTGGAACTGGCAGATAGCGCGTCTTCCATGGTCATCGGACCAGGAATGTCGAATACTCCAGCGACAAAACAATTGATCGGGATTTTGATCGAACAGCTGCCCGAAATACTTCCTCTTGTTCTCGACGCTGATGCCCTAAATGCGCTCTCCGACACTCACGCCTGGGTTTCAAGACTCAGGAATCAAAGAATTCTCACACCGCACGCAGCCGAACTCGCTCGTCTGATGAATACCACCACCGCAAACGTGCTGAACGATCGCCTTGGAGCCGCGACAACAGCTGCTAACGAGCTCGAATCTACAGTTGTGCTCAAAGGCCCGTCCACAATCGTTGCAGCACCAGATGGACGTGTTTGTATTTCTCCATGGGTCAATTCCGGGCTTGCCAAGGGTGGAAGCGGAGATGTTCTGGCGGGACTCATGGGTGGCTTACTGGCCCAATTGCCAGATGAGCCATTCGAGATGGCGGCCACCTCCGTTTACATCCACGGATACGCAGCAAACATTGCGAGAATCGATATTGGTGAACAGGCAATGACGTCGTCAGACGTAACCAGCCGCATCGGCGAGTTTTATCTCCGAGAAATTCAACCTAACTCGTTCTGATCATCTGATACCGGATGTTGAGACCGTTCAAATCGGGCTGAAGAACATATAATTAATTCGCATTGACTTCCCTACTCGCCGTAGACATCGGCAATACAAACGTAACCATTGGCTCTTTCAAAGACGAAGAGTTAGTTGCAACCTGGCGACTCGCCACACGCGAAACGCCGACCATTGACGAACACGCGTGGGCACTCCAGGGTGTACTTCGCTCCAAAGGTGTCGAGCCAACAGATTTCGACGCAGTGGTGATGTGTTCAGTAGTTCCTCCACTGACAGAGGATTACACCGCGGCTCTCGCGCAACTAACCGAAATTGAGCCGCTGATAATTGGTCCCGGTGTGCGAACCGGTATTCGAATTCACTACGACCGTACTCAGGATGTTGGTGCCGACCGAATTGTCGATGCTGTCGCAGCGCATCAAACCTACGGTGGGCCACTAATTGTGGTCGATATTGGAACAGCAACGGTATTCGATGCAGTCACAGCAGACGGAGATTACATAGGCGGAGCGATCGCACCGGGTTTGGAAATCGCAGCTGAAGCAATGTTCCGCAACACATCACTGCTAAGGCGTGTCGAAATGGTTGCTCCGGACCGCGTGATCGGTAGAAGCACCGTCGCCTCGATGCAGTCGGGATTTGTATACGGATTTACCGAACTGATAGAAGGCATGATCGAGCGGTTCAAGATTGAGTTGTCCCCGAAAGCTCCAGATGATGTGACGGTTGTGGCAACCGGCGGACTCGCTGAGTTGATGTCCCAACAGACCGAATCGTTCGATCACGTAAACCCTGAGTTGACGCTGCTGGGGCTGCGGTTACTCCACGAGATGAACGGCCAGTAGGCTGGAACAAATGAGTTCGATCAGTCAGTTGAACCCCGAGCAGAAGCCTCCACTAGAAGGTAAACGAGTGGTGCTTGGGGTGACTGGTTCGATCGCCGCCTACAAAGCCGCAGATATTGCGTCAAAACTTGTCCAGGCGGGTGCGGATGTCGATGTGATCATGAGCTCAGCGGCAACTCAGTTCGTCGGTGTTTCAACATTTGAAGCGCTGACTCATCGACCTGTCACTACAGGTCTCTGGGAAGCACACTCAGAACTAAGCATTGATCACGTAGCTCTGGCACTTCGTGCCGATTGCGTTGTGATCGCACCAGCCACCGCAAACACCATCGCGAAACTCGCGCTAGGTATCGCAGATGATCCACTCACAGCGACAATCCTCGCTACCGAGGCTCCAATAATTATGGCCCCAGCGATGGATGCCGATATGTATGCGAGTCCTTCGACCCAGCGAAACGTAAAAACGCTGACCGACGATGGAGTCATTCTTGCCGGTCCGGCGAGCGGAAGACTAGCTTCTGGACTCGTAGGGCAAGGTCGACTAGTTGATACCGAAACCATTGTCGGATTAGTCCGACAGGCAATTGGCAAAAACGGCGACTATGCAGGTAGGACAGTTATCGTTTCCGCCGGTGGCACTCGTCAGCCAATCGATCCGGTTCGATTTATAAGCAATCGCTCCACCGGCAAGATGGGTTACGCAATCGCTGAGGCAGCCCGGGATAGAGGTGCGCATGTAACTCTGGTTACGGCCTCTGATATTTCAGTTCCAGCAGGCATCAGGGTAATTCAAGTTGAAACCGTTGATCAAATGCGCGACGCAATAGTTCCTGAATCACACGATTCGGACCTGCTCGTTATGGCAGCTGCAATCTCCGATTTCACACCGGCAAAAGTATCTTCTTCCAAGATCAAAAAGAGCGACGGCGAGGTTCCCCGCATCGAACTCGTGAAAGTCGAAGATTTCATGCATCTGGTAACCGGTCCTCGACTTATCAAAGTGGCATTCGCTGCTGAAACTGATGATGTGATTCAAAACGCCACCGCCAAAGCCGCTCCAAAGGGTGCCGCGTTTGTAGTCGCGAATGATGTCAGCGAACCAGGCAGCGGATTTGGAACTGACACCAACCGGGTCACGTTCGTAAACCAGGACGGATCAGTCGTCGCCCAACCGTTGATGTCGAAGCTCGATGTTGCTCACGCCATCCTGGATCACGCCAAACCTCACCTGTCTGAGTAGCACCTCGTAAGTCTCTTATGAGATAGGCAGATACGCGTCTGACACCTTAGAATTGCTGCCGTTCAATTTCTTTTACGAATAATCGATCTCGAAGGGCATTCGATGAGGCTTTACTGGAAAGAGAAAAAACGCGGGTTCGACCTGATCGTCGAAAACGACGAAGGCGAAACGTTCTCCGTCGGCGGTGTCAGGAACACGAAGCGTGGTATTGAAGCAATGGCGAAGACGACGGGTTATGACCCAGGGCGAGCGGTCAAAGGCCTCGAATCTGTCGAGGAAGGTCGCATCTTCGTTGAAAACTTCGAGCCATGGAGAGAATTTTTCCCCGGCGAACCACTCTCTCTTGAATCCGACATCGTTCCGCTAGAGCAAGCATAGCGTCCTCATGAAAACAATCGATCAATCAATACTCGACACCCTTGCTGGGTACGACTCTGCTACGGTTCAAAACGCAGGGATCCTCGTCCGTGGTTACATCCACGAAGATGATGACTACACCGACCCGGATTTGAAGGAATACATTTCTCCGGGGCCCGCTCCAGCTGTTGGGTATGCGCTTACTTCAACTTGGGCACCTTTGAACGATCACGGCTCTGATCCATCACATCGGATCGAGTATTTCGACTCAATCGCCCGAGCAAACGCACCTGTCATTGTCGTACAACAGGACGTCGAACAACCAGCTCGTCGAGGAGCCATCATTGGTGATGGCATGGCTTACCAAATGCGTGCATTAGGTGCCGTTGGAGCAGTTGTTGATGGAAACGCGCGAGACGTTCCGGGAATCGAAGCTGCAGGACTACCGTTATGGGCAACTGGACGAGTTCCCGGTCATGGGCCATTCAGCATGCTCGCTCACGAAATACCAGTGACTATCGCAAGTTTGACCATCAACCCTGGTGACATCATTGTTTGTGACAGCGATGGCGTGACGCGAGTTCCTGTCGACATTGCCGCAGATGTAGCAAAAATGTGCGTAGAGGTCCGCGCTAAAGAAGGCAGGATGCACAAGATCTTCGCCAACCCTGGGTTCAAGATGCAGGATTGGGAAGACTGGAAAGCTGACAACTGAGGAGGAAATTCTCCACCAGTTGCCAGCAAACGTGTCCTACTTCTTTGCCGGTGCTTCGGCAGGTTCAATGACCGCGGTGTAACGCCAGTCGGCTGACGGTGTACCGTCAGCAAAGCTGATCGATTCAGCTCCACCTGCCGCCGCAACGTCATCGCCAACCAGGCGTAAATCTTCCTTACCGTCTGCGTCCGCCTCTAGAACAAGACTTAGCAGTTCCCGGTTGAGGTTTACGCCATGCTCGGTTTTGGCTTTACGGACAGCTGCAATTGCATCGCAAGCCGCCTGGAAAGAGCCTTCGATTTCAGGAGCAGGAATTTCACTGAGTTCTTCGAGAGAAGGCCATGGAGCCCGATGAATCGACTCGTGTCCTGATTCCTCGGCGAAGACCCAACTCCATACCTCGTCGGTAATTGTCGGTACGACCGGAGCAAACAGTCGCAGAACGATGTTCAGACCAAGTCGCAACGTTGCTACCGCCGAAGCACGACCTTCAGGATCATCCTCCGACCTCGAACGCCGTTTCAGAAGTTCAATGTAGTTGTCCGTGAACGCGCCCCAGAAGAACTTTTCTGTTTCCTGCAGAGCGATCGAAAATTCAAAGTCATCAAACGCCTGGGTCGCCCTGGCAACGACATTTCGAAGTTCTTCGATAAACGCCCGATCCAGCTCGTTGGTGATTGGACCGTCTTCAGCCGTTTGACCGAGAACGAATTTTCCAGCGTTATAAAGCTTAGTAACGAGCTTTGCACCTATCTTGAAAATCGATTCATCGTGCGTGGCGTCCGAACCGAGCCGGAACGAAGCCGACCAGTATCGAACAGCGTCGGCACCAAACCGATCCAACGTCTCAACCGGGGTAACGACGTTACCTCGTGACTTCGACATCTTCTTTCGGTCTGGGTCAAGAACCCATCCCGAAATGATTACGTTGTCCCACGGAACGTTGTCTTCGTGCAACATCGCCTTGGCGATCGTGTAAAACGCCCATGTCCGGATGATTTCGTGGCTTTGTGGACGAATGTCGCCCTGGAACAAACCATTCATTTCATCATCTTCTTCACCCCATCGAGCAACGATTTGTGGAGTCAACGAAGACGTGAACCATGTGTCGAAAATGTCGGCTTCACCAACAAAGCCGTTCGGTTTATTTCGCTGGCTTTCTGTAAATCCTGGAGGACAATCAACCTCCGGATCGACCGGCAACATATCGGCTGTCGCAACGACTGCATCGTCGTATTTCGGTTCGCCTTGCTCATCAAGCGGGTACCAAACTGGGATTGGAACACCAAAGTAACGCTGGCGTGAGATACACCAGTCGACATTCAGGTTTTCTGTCCAGTTTTCGTAGCGCTTACGCATGAACTCCGGATGCCAACTAATCTCCCTACCCTTTTCGAGTAGTCGATCTTTCTTATCCTGTAATCGAACGAACCACTGGCGCGTCGTCAGATATTCGAGTGGGTTGTCACCCTTCTCGTAGTAACGAACGGGGTGCAGTATCTGTCGTGGCTCATCCTGCAACGGCGCACCGTTTCCGGTTGCGGAGTTTGCAGGGTCACGCATCAACTCAACGACAATCGACTTGGCGCTTGGTGTGCGCTTCCCGACCATTTGCTGATAGTTCTCATTCGCCTGTTCAGGTTTCAGGCTCTCCCATCCGTCTTCACCAAAAGTCCGATCTAGAATCCGCCCGTTCCGACCGAGAACCTGACGGAGCTGCAAGCCTTCATCTCGCCACCATGCAACGTCGGTTTGATCGCCGAACGTACAAACCATGAGAATTCCGGTGCCCTTCTCAGGGTCAGCTTCTTCACTGGCAAAGATCGGAACTTTTGCAAAAAATCCGGGAGTTACCGCGTGCTTTCCGAACAATCCTTTGAATCGCTCGTCGTCAGGGTGGGCGGTAATCCCAACACAAGCTGCCAGTAATTCGGGCCTAGTCGTCGAGATAACGAAGCTCTGTACAGGAGCATCTTCTTCAAAGACACCGAACTCGATGTCGTGATACGCGCCACCCTTTTCCCGGTCTTCAACCTCAGCCTGGGCAACCGCAGTTTGGAAATCTACATCCCACATAGTGGGAGCTTCCAGTTGGTAAACATGTCCTTTGACATGAAGGTCCAGGAAGCTGCGCTGAGCAATCCTGCGGCTCTTGTCGTCGATCGTTGCGTACTCATCGTTCCAGTCGATTGAATAACCAAGACGCTGGAAAGTTTCCTTAAACGCAACCTCGTCCATCTCTGTCACGACGTGACACATTTCGATGAAATTCTGGCGGTTTACAACAAGCTGCTGATTCTTTTTGAGTCCCAGCTCTGCGCGCTTCGCGTCGACATCAAGGTTTTCGATGTAGGGAACGTTGGGCTCTGCACGAACGTTGAAATAGTTTTGTACTCGCCGTTCCGTCGGTAGTCCGTTGTCGTCCCATCCCATTGGGTAGGCAACGTTCCAACCTGCCATTCGCTTGTAACGAGCAAGCAGGTCCTGGTGTGTGTAGGAAAAGACGTGACCAACGTGAAGCGAACCACTCACGGTTGGCGGTGGGGAATCGATCACAAACGACTTGTCTCGAGCGACCGAGGGGTCTCGTTTTGCGATTCCTAGCTCGTTCCAACGTGTACGCCAGAAGGCTTCGCGCTCGTTGATATCGAAGCGTTTTGGAAGATCTGAAAAGTTGATCGACTTCACTTGCCCACATTCCTGAATATTCAAATTAATCCGGGACGGGCAAATGGCAACAAAAAACCCGTCCATTCAAAATCAAAGGACGGGTTGACCGCGGTACCACCTCTGTTGCCGAATGTTGATTGCACTCGGCCACTTCGTTTAGCTATATCGGGGCTACCGGATCGACCTACTAAGTTTCAGAAGATCAGCTCGGAGACGACTTCGTGATCGCAAGGTACCGGTTTCACACCAAACACCGGCTCTCTAACACCCGCAGCATCACTACTACTTCTCGTCAAAGCAGTTCAAATATCTCTTCTAGGCTAGCCTGACAGGGTTCGAGAATCAATCGCGAGTTTTGATTAGGAGCGTTTCCGCTTTGAATTCCTGGTCACCCGTTTCAGCGTTTCGTTAAACCTATCAGAACGTAAAACGCCAAGCCTTCTCTCATGGTTTTGACGCATTCGCTCGAGTTTTGCCAAACCTTTACGGGTATCACTTGCAATCTTCGCCGGATCAGACCGTTCCATTCTCAGTTTGAACAACCAGTACATAAACGCGTCCTCGTATCGAAGCGTGTGCTCATCCTTATGCCGCCATCCGGGTCTGGCCGGATTAGCTCCTACCTCCAGCTTAAAAACCTCCCAGAGATGGTCGCGCTCATTGCCGTACAGCATCTGGTAGGCCTGCTCAAGTGATGCGTCCGTCGCCTGCCGCCCGCTCGCAACGCGCCGGTGAGTTACCTCTTCTTCAACGGCAGCAATCAGCGATTGCTCGACCGTCACTCCGTAGAAATAAGAGAGGTGCGCCCGGAACTTATCGACTCCGAGCACGCGCATGAAATCTGGCTCTTCGAATCCACCAAACATTGTTGGTTCAGTGATCCACTCAAGCCATAGTTCATCGGCAACCAGCTGAGCACAATCCTGGAGCAACCGCTGGGCAAGCAGGCGCCAATCAAAAGCTTCGCCACCAATTAAATAGTCAAGAGTCTCACCCCTAAGCTCCTCGCTGGCGAGCGGCCAGTTAGCTACACCTTTCAGCACTGAGGATTTCCAGGATTCCTCGTCAGAAACCAGATCGGCCCGCAGCGTCAATAACACGCTGTCAGTATCAAGCATGTCGGGCGAGCTATTTAGTTTTGAATGGCTACTGACCACGTTGTCTGTTGGACTCGTATCTCTCCGATTTTGGAAGCCGAAGGAACGCAGAAAACTCCTTGAATGGCATTGTATTGATCACCTGCCACGGTTCGATCCACGCTCGGGCAGCGGTTTGAACGCCGTACCTCATATTTTCGAACTGCCATAGCCGGTGAGAATCAGTACTGACCGCAAAGATCACGCCCATTTCAGCAGCCATACGCGCATGTTCAGCGTTCAGATCAAGACGTTCAGGCGACGCGTTTATTTCGAGAACTGTTCCAGTTGCTGCTGCTTTCTCAAAAATCTTTTCAACATCCATTCGCACGGGCGCTCGTCTTTCCAGCAACTGAGCTGTCAGGTGACAAATAACGTCGACATGAGGGCTTTCCATTGCGGCAATCACACGATCCGTCATCGTTTGCTGATCCTGGTCCATACCGCTATGAATTGAAGCGATCACGATGTCGAGTTCAGCCAGCTCTTCATCGGAGTAATCGAGAGAACCATCGGGTTTGATATCCATTTCGGTTCCGGTCAGCAATTCGATTTCTACCTTATCGTTTAAAGATCGAACTGCATGTTTGTGCTCGATGAGCCTTTCAGACGACAGTCCGTTGGCAACCGTAGCGCTCGGCGAGTGGTCAGTAATTGCAAGGTATTCTCTGCCTAGATCAGTCGCTTTTGCGACCATTTCTTCCATTGGAAATCGACCATCAGACCAATCTGTGTGTGAATGCAGATCACCTTTGATATCAGCAAGTGAGATGAGCGAAGGAACAGGTTCGCTGAACTCGCGACCACCCTCACGGATTTCTGGTCGGATGAACGGTAAACCACAAGAGTCATAAACATCGGCTTCAGTCCTGAAATTCGTTTCAGATAAAGCATCCAGATCGATCTCTGCGTTTCGTTCGTTCAGTTTCTTGATGTGCTGTCTGGGACCGGTTGCAAAAACCAATGCACCTCCAGCTCGATCGGGAGTAACAGCGAGTAACTCAAATCGGAAACCCGAATCATCGAGAAAGGCAGCGTTCTTATCGTCGTGCTCTAGAACGTCACGGACATTGGATAATGTTGTAAACGCGTCGGTGATGGTAGCCGGCTGTGAATGTGACGCGACGAGAATCGCGTCCCCTATCAACTCGATCCCTCGGCGAATGTCACCGGCAATTTCAATCGTTTCAATCTCCGGGCACCTGGTTGTCATTTCTTCGACAACGGCTTGCGCCATTTGATTGGCTCGCCCAATCCCGACCTTGCCACCTTGCGCAGCCCGATACTCGGCGTGTCGAAGGATTTGCAGCGCGCCCTTCTTACTGATCCTCGGAAGATTCTGGAACTCACCAGATTCAATGGATGCCGCCAATTGCTCGAAATTGCTTATCCCCAGTTCGGAAGCGGCAATCACCGCCGTCTTGGCTCCAATTCCAGGGATTTGAGTCAACTCAAGCACACCGTCAGGAAGCTCTGTCTTGAGTCTTGCCAATAGTTCGAGTTTTCCAGTTCGAACCATCTCCCGAGTCTTGTCTACTATCGCGTCGCCAAAACCAGGGATTGAGCGCAGCCTGTCCTCATCATCAACAATGTCGGCGAGCTGATAGGGAAGACTCTTAATAGCGTCCGCAGCTTTGGAATGGGCACGAACCTTAAAAATGTTCTCACCCTTGGCTTGCAGCAGAACTGCTAGGTCCTCAAAAACCTTTGCAATCGAGGTGTTGTTCATGGGCACAACCATACCGCGTCCGAATGATCGAACGGCGCAAATGACAAGCTAAAAACGAATTACTGCTTAGCCTGTTTGCGTTGCAGACGTTCCAGTTTTCGACGCTCTGAACGAGTGAGCTTTCGACCGTCTGGAGCGTGTGTCGGGACCTGGGCGAGCGACCCACCGCCTGCCGTCTGTTGATCTCCGTGACCGGCGTTTACGTTGGCCATCACCGACTGCTGGTTCGCCACGGCGTTGGCTTTTTGCGTTGATGGCGCTGCATCTGCCTTAGTCGCGCTCATTTCTGGCGCCGGTGCAGACTGCTGCACCATGGCAACTCGGAATATCGTCCGCGCCACATTCGACTTGATGGTCGAATCAAGCATATGGAACATTTCAAAGCCCTGGCGTTTGTAGGCGACCAACGGGTCTCGCTGCCCAGCAGCTTCAAGACCAATCCCCTGCCGCATGTTGTCCATCGACGTCAGGTGCTCAACCCAGTTCTCATCGATGGTGCGAAGCATAATCGTAGTCTCGAGTTTGTGAAGAAGCTCTTCCCCGAACTCTTCACTGCGCTTGTCATAGGTTGTGTCGACGAGATCAACAAAGATTTCTTCCACTTCGTCCGGACGCATCTCGAAGATATCGTCGTCTGACGGAAAGCCATCTTCAACAGGAAAGACTTGAAGCATCTCGCGCCTGAGCCCCTCAACGTCGTAGTTCTCGGGACCACCATTTATTCGATCAGCAACTATGGCTCGTACTTCGTTTTCGACGTACTCACTAATGGTAGGTCGAAGGTCTTCACCATCAATAATTCGGTCACGCAACTTGTAAATAACATCTCGCTGTGTGTTCACGACATCGTCGTAATCGACGAGATACTTTCGGATCTCGAAGTTCTGCCCTTCAACTTTGGTTTGAGCAGACTCGACAGAGCGAGACACCATTTTGTTTTCGATGGGGACATCAGCTTCCCAACGGAAGAGGTTCATCGCACCGCGTATTCGGTCACCACCGAATCGGCGGACAATGTCGTCTTCGGTTGAGAGATAGAACTGTGTCTCGCCGGGGTCGCCCTGACGCCCACAACGACCTCGCAACTGGTTATCGATTCGTCGAGATTCGTGACGCTCAGTTCCCAGTACAAACAATCCGCCCTTGCCCAGGATCGTGTCATGGTCGACCTGCCAGCCGTTCTCCGAAGCCTTGGTGACATCCGGATTTCCACCGAGAATGATGTCCGTTCCACGACCAGCCATGTTCGTAGCAACAGTCACCGCACCAGCCTTACCAGCCTCAGCGACAATGTTCGCTTCTCGCTCATGCTGCTTGGCGTTGAGAACGTTGTGCGGAATGTTGCGCTGTTTCAACAGTCCGGCAAGCAATTCTGATTTGTCGATGGTCGTCGTACCGACCAGTACAGGCCGTCCACCCTGGTGGAGCTCTGAAATCTTTTCGGCAATGGCATTCCACTTGGCTTCTTCAGTCATGAAGATAAAGTCGCCATGGTCGATTCGCTGAACTTCTTTGTTCGTGGGGATCTCAACCACTTCAAGCTTGTAAATCTTGTCCAGCTCTTCAGCTTCCGTCTGGGCGGTACCGGTCATCCCCGCAAGCTTCTCGTACATCCGGAAGTAGTTCTGGAGCGTGATAGTCGCGTAGGTGTTGGACTCTCTTTGAACCCTGACACCTTCTTTCGCTTCCAGCGCCTGGTGAAGTCCGTCTGAGAACCGTCGACCGGTCATTAATCGACCGGTGAACTCGTCAACGATCACGACTTCGTTGTTCTGTACGACGTACTCACGGTTCTTCTCATACACGTGCTCGGCGCGAATCGCGTTCTCGACGAAGTGAGATAGGACATTGTTGTCATGGCTGTAGAGGTTCTCGATCTTGAGTTCTTGCTCAACCCTCTCGATTCCCTCCTCATGCAGAACAATAGTCTTGCGTTTCTCTTCTATCTCGAAGTGTTCATCGGGTCGAAGTTTTCGAGCCAGCTGAGCGAACTTACGATATTCCTGTCCCTGGTCGCGAGCCGGACCAGAAATGATCAGAGGTGTTCTAGCCTCGTCAATGAGAATGTTGTCAACCTCGTCGACAATCGCGTAAACCCTGCCGCGCTGAACTCGCCGATCGGCATCATCGACCATGTTGTCTCGCAGGTAGTCGAAGCCGAATTCGTTATTCGTACCGTAGGTAATGTCGCACGCGTAGGCTTCTTGCTTGGTTGCAGGCTGGAAGTTGTCTTCCGGCAAACGAACTGGAGGCGCAGCATCTGCTTCCTCTTCGCTACCTGACGAGTCGTCGCTGGCTCTTGGAGCATCAGGGTTGAATACCCATGATGCCTGGTTTTGCAAACATCCGATTGTCAATCCGAGCGCGTGATGGACGTTACCCATCCAACCTGCGTCACGTTTTGCGAGATAGTCGTTCACGGTAATGACGTGAACGCCCCTGCCAGTTATCGCATTTAGATAGGTCGGAAGAGTTGCAACCAGGGTTTTACCTTCACCAGTACGCATCTCAGCGATCTTTCCCTCGTGGAGAACGATGCCACCGATCATTTGGACGTCAAAATGCCGCATACCGATCGTTCGGCGTGCAGCTTCCCTGACAGCAGCGAAGGCTTCGGGAAGCAGGTCGTCTAAATCCTCGCCCGCGTTGTATCGAGATCGGAGGTCGTCAGTGACCGACCGAAGCGCATCATCGCTCTTTGCTTCGAACTCCGGCTCGAGATCGTTAATCTCATCAACCAGTGGTCGGATTTTATTGAGGGCTTTTTCGTTGGAATCTCCAACGAGTTTGCTGATCAAATTGAACATATTGAGTACTTCTGGATGGAGACCTACGGGTCACCGGTCAACTGTCAGCGACTGCTCAAGCTACTAGTTGAACAATTCTCCAACCGACCGACCTTCGTGAATTCGCCTGATTGCTTCACCCAGCAATGGTGCGACTGAAATTACCTTTATCTTTGAGTTTACTTTGTGCTCATGCAAAGGCACTGTGTCAGTTATTACGAATTCTTTGATATGTGAGACTTCCGCCAAACGTTGCGCAGCGTCATCGGGAAGCACTCCGTGAGTTGCAACGGCATATATCTCAGTCGCACCAGCCGCCATGATCGCGTCGGCAGCGGCAACCATGGTTCCACCGGTACTGATCTCGTCATCGAATAGAACGACCGGGTGGCCTTGGACCTGGCCGATTACGTTCAAGCTTTCGACTCGATCTTCGTTTCCGAGTCGACGTTTCTCAACGATAGCCAGCGGGGCGCTAATGGCGTCTCCAAAGTAGCGCGCCTTCTTTGAAATACCGATATCTGTGGCGGCGACAACTGGATCCACGAGTTCCTTGTCCAGGAAGTAGTCGACGAGCCTGGGCATGGCTGTCAGTTCGTCAACCGGAACGTGGAAGAAGCCCTGGACCTGTCCGGCGTGAAGATCAACCATCACTACTCGATCAGCACCTGCAGTTTCCAGGAGATCCGCAACGAGTCGACCGGTAATCGGCACTCGGGGCTGATCCTTCTTGTCGGTGCGAGCATAGCTATAGAAAGGAACTACAGCGGTGATTCGACCAGCAGACGCACGCTTCGCAGCGTCGATCATAATCAACATTTCCATGATGTGATCGTTTACCGGTTCGTTGGTCGACTGGAGAATAAAAACGTCTTTCTGACGGACGTTTTCAAGAATTCGGACGAACGTGTTGTCGTTGCTGAATTTAAAGACTTCGATCTTGCCGACTTCTTGACCAAGGTACGAACAAATATCCTCAACGAGTTGAGGGTGGGAGTTTCCAGCAAAAATTACGGGTTTTCCGTTGACCCCGATCATTAGTTCCCCTTGAACTCTGGTCGTCGTTTTTCTCGAAGTGCGCTCATGCCTTCGACGTGATCTTCCGAGGATAACGTGATTGCTTCCACCGCGGCGGACATTTCGAGGGAAGTTTCAAGGTCAATCGACGTTCCTCTACGCATCATCATCTTCGCGAGTCGCGTCGCAATTGGTGGTCCTGCCGCAATCTTCTTAGCCATCTTGGACGCCGTTGCGAGTAACTTATCGTCGTCAGAAACAGCGTTTAAAAATCCGAGTTTTTCGGCCTCATCTACGTACATAAAGTCGCCGGTGAACATCAATTCGGCGGCCTTTGCTGAGCCGACCAGACGAGGATACAGCCATGTTCCTCCGTACCCGGGGAATAGACCAACATGCGTATAGGCGGCCATAAAACGAGCCGATTTTGCAGCAATCCTGATGTCACACGCACAGGCAAGGTCAAAACCTGCACCGACTGCTGAACCGTTGACCGCAGCTATGACAGGTTTCTCCATGTGGTACACCGAAAGAATGACGCGGTGAGCAGCTTTGAACCCGCGTCGTAAACCTTCTGCACCTGCCGGTCCTGGTTTGTGCGGACCTATCGATGAACCTCCGACCAGTTCATCGGTGTCAGCTCCTGAACAAAACGCCTTCCCTGCCCCGGTAAGAATTACTGCTCGGACTTCATCATCGGACGCGACAGATTCCAGTGCGTTACCGAGATCTTGGAGCATTTGAGCTCCGAGCGAATTCAATCGGTCAGGGTTGTTTAGAGTGAGAATGGCAACACCGGTTGAATAATCGGTGTCAATGTAAACGAGCGAATCTGGTTTTTCGCCGCTGTTCGATACCCGTGCAGACATGGCGAAAGCTTACCATCGGCACGGTGTAACCCGACCCCGACAACCGTATGAATAGGGATAGGTTTTCATGCTTGATACTGGGATGATTACGCCTAAGGCTTCAAACCAAGTTCTTACGCAGCTTGACGGTCTTCGTATGAAACGTCAGTGTTCACCATCGTTCGGGCGAGCAGCTTGGCCGCCATTTCAGGCGACAGGTCTTTATTAAATCCGCACTGTAAGCACTTCAAGTACATGCCGTGTGAATCGCTGTCCCCGTTCACATCACCTGCACATCGTGGACACGATTTGAGATAGAGCATTCCAACCTCCCCTGAAAAACGACATTTGTGTTTCGTGCTGGAAGCATATTTCGTACCTATCCCCGGTTACCCAGTCCTGCATCCATCCCATTTGGGTGCCAACACCCAAATCGATGATCCCGATGGGTCATTTACATTGCAGCACCAGTTAGATCAGTTCGTCGTACACACCTTTTTTAAATCCACGAACCACAGCAGAACCGTCCGTCAGTATCGGGCGTCTAATTAAGCGAGGGTTCTCCATCATTAGCGCGATCAACTCGTCGTCGCTGGCACTGCCCTGAAGGTGTCGATACGGCTTCGAACTTGGGCTTTTCCAGGCGAACATATCGTCCACGGACGAAAGCTTCGCGAGATCGCGAATTTCTTGTTCGGACAACTCTTCCTTAAAGAAATCACGGTATTCATATTCAGCACCGGAGTCTTCGATAGCCCGACGGGCTTTCTGACATGTGCTTCAACGTGCCCAGCAGTAAAATCTCAACTGATTCGCCAACGTAACCTCCAACAGTCTCACTAGTAATCCTGCATTAGAGTACGCTTCACCCGAAACGACAAACACTCCGTTGAGATTCTTTCGCCTAGAAAGTCAATCAAGCGCTTCTCAAGGTTGGCCTCGCAGACGAGGCTGGGGTTCACCGGTAAAACGCGCTGCTGCTGACTATCGAATCGGGCCTCGTAGCTTCAACAATTTGAGCTTATACGCCTTTGGATTGTCGGGCGTATGGACAGGCATCGGATCTGCCATTCTGCCGTTCAAGGTCATTGAAGTCCTCGAGGTAAGTAATGTTGAAATCCTCGGGTATCAACTCGATAAAAACGGTGTGCTGGGTCTCCTTTCTCTAGCAGGTTTAAGCATTGCCGCGTTCATTCAATTACTGGCAGGAAACCTGAGCGACCGAGAGCCGCGACCAGGCAGAAGGTTGCCCTATATTTTTATAGGTGGAATGGGACTAGCAGTCGCGACTGTTTTGTTCGGCTACGCCGGCACGTTCACATCACTTTTTTTGATCGTCGTCGGCATGCAGTTCTTCGGCAATTTCGGCCAAGGGCCTGCGAACGCCCTGATCATCGATCACGTTCATCCAAGTCGAAGAGGCGAAGCTGCTGGCGTGCTGAATCTCTGGCGACTACTCGGCGCAGGGATAATCACAGTGATTGTGTTCCAGTTCATGTCACGTTACGACCACGTAGAGTCGCCTGAGTGGATGTGGTACTCGATCATCCTGGCAGTCACCGTGCTGGTCATCAGCGCATTATGGACGGTTTTGTCTCTGCGACCCAAAAGGGGCACCAGGGTTTTTCTGCCCAGAGTCACCAACGGGGCAGCGACCGCAGCAATCAGATCTGTGACCGAAATGACGACCCAGCGGGTTCAGATAACCCGCAATTACCTGTTTTTCCTCATAGCCCTGGCATTTGCAATCGCTGCGATGTCGTCGATGCAGATATACGCGTTGTTCTTTTTGCAAGATGTCGTTGGATTGGAAAACCCGGCAAATGGTGCAGACCAGTTGGTCGTCATCATTGCCGGCTCCGCTGGAATTACCGTGCTACCGGCAGGGCTGATGGCGGACAGGTTTGGTCGAGACAAACTGTTCTTTATCGCCGGAACGCTCGGGGCGATTTCATCCGCCCTGCTTCTGTTTGCTGATTCCCTGGGACCTGTGCTGCTGATTGGGGTACTAATCGGGTTAGCGGTCGGGCTACTCCTGACGCTGACGTGGGTTGTCGCTAATGATCTCGTCAGCAAGCAGTCAGCTGCGAAAGAACTCGGGTACACAAGCATTGCGACGCTGACCGGTGCCGCGCTGGCACGTTTTTCAGGCGTAGGGATTGATATTCTGAATGAGGTGTCAGAAAACCTCGGGTATCAAGCAATCCTGGTTTCTGTATCTGCGGCGTTCATTATTTCCTCCCTCCTGCTATCACGCGTTGCCTCTAATCCGTCGAAAGCAATTTCCGGTTCCGACTCTCCTGCGTCGCTTTCCGCTGCTAACTAATTTTTCGCCATCCACCGATATACTTGGAACTCACCCAAGTCGGGGGCGAACCGGCATTTTTCAACTTGCAACCTGGATTATTTGAATGGACGTTTACTTAGCAAGCCCTCGTGGCTTCTGCGCTGGTGTGGACCTTGCCGTCGACATTGTTGAACTGGCGATTCAAAATTACGGCACGCCTGTTTATGTAAAACACCAGATCGTCCACAACCCGAAAGTCGTTGCAGACGTTGAAGCCAAGGGCGCCATTACAGTCGAACAGGTTGATGAGGTCCCCGACAATTCGGTTGTCGTGTTCTCGGCACACGGTTCACCGCCGTCAGATTACGAAACCGCGGCAAAGAAAAATCTCACTGTCATGGACGCTACTTGCCCGCTGGTGACACGTGTCCATAACGAAGCCAAAAAGTATTCAAAAGAGGGTAAGAAAATTGTCCTCGTCGGTCATGTTGGGCACCAGGAAGTAATCGGTACGACTGGTCAGGCTGATATGGAGTTGGTCGATGAACGCCGGGAATGGGTACTGCCTGATTGGGAACAGGACACCGAAGTAGCTGTACTGACGCAGACGACCCTTTCCGTACGTGACACCGCCATGGCCGTCGAGAAAATCCAGGAAAAGCATCCTGACGCTATCGTAAGGAACGATATTTGCTACGCAACAACGAACCGTCAGGCAGCGGCTGAAGAACTGGCAGACATGACCGACTTGGTACTGGTCATTGGCGCTCAAAACAGTTCAAACTGCAACCGCTTGAAGGACGTGGCGATCAATAAGGGTGTTCCGTCACACCTGATAAACGGTCCTGAAGAACTTGATCGAACCTGGATTGATGGAGTCGAGAAAATCGGGATCACTTCTGGCGCCTCAACCCCGGAAAAGCAGGTAACGGCCGTTATAGAAGAACTTGCGCCCGAGAACATCTACCGTGTCGGTCCGGGCGAAGAGAAAACTATCTTCGCAATTCCACGTTCACTCAGAGAAATGGTCGGCGACATTTATCGACCAGAAAAGGAAGTTTTGCTCCCAGATGAAGATAACTAGAGTTGAATGTCTCGTTCTCGACGAAGAGTACCCCTACGTAATTCTTCACACCGATGAAGGATTAACCGGATTTGGTGAGTGCTTTCGACGAGCACCTTATCTGTCAAAGGCTGCGGTCGAGACGATTTTCGCTCCACTGATTCTCGGTAAAAGCCCGTTCGATTCCGAGGAAATCTGGGACAGCATATTCAAGGCGGGAGCTGTTGCGGGTCCACAAGGTTCTCTACTCACCGCTGCGTCAGGAGTCGACCTGGCATTGTGGGATTTGAAAGGCAAAGCTCTAGACACTCCCATTTACAACTTGATCGGCGGCAAGCGTCGCGACAAGATCAAGGTCTACGCCAGTTCTCTCGCTCGCGATATGGCTCCAAAAGACGAGGCCAAGCGCGTGGCGCGTTTTCGTGACGAGGGATACTCCGCGTACAAGATGCACTCTGCAGTTCCTGGCAAGATCGATGACCCTCGTGACATGACGATCGAAACGGTCAAGGCAATCCGAGACGAAGTCGGGTACGAAGTCGACATCATGGTCGACGTAAACAGCGCTTACTCAGTTCATCATGCCATCGAAATTGGCAAACAACTCGAAGACCTGGGAGTTTTCCACTTTGAGGAGCCAGTTCACATCCGCAATTACCAGGGAATGGCAGAAGTAGCGGATGCACTCGACATACCAATCGCGTCTGGTGAAAACTCGTTCACTCGCTGGGAGCACTTGACCCTGATCCGAGAAGGACGCCCCGACATCGTTCAGCCTGATGTGGTGAAAGTCGGTGGTATAACTGAATTCCTGCGAATCGAAGCAGTCCTTACCACTCACGGCGCGACGATGACCACGCACAACACTCAGCCATACGGATCAACCGCTGCTCACGCCCACCTGTTAGCACCGAGCAACAACTTTCCTTATGCTCAGGAATACAACATCGAAACAGTTGGAATTCGTGACAACGACTCCATTCTCGACACGCCATACGAAGTGGAAGACGGATTTATCAAGGTTCCAGACGGTCCAGGCTTGGGTCTCGACTACAACATCGAAAAGATGCGCGGCAGAAGCTCCGATCGTCCCTCGTCATTGAGCGACGTTTGGGGTCACATGCAATAGGTCGGTCTAAATGCTCAGCGCTGCCCGGTGGTCGGGAATCCTCGAATCAAGCCTGGCCAGACAATTGCGGACAGCGCTGTAAACCCGAGTCCGACAATGGCGTACCAGGTGATTGCCGACCGAACCCCAATTTGCTCGATTAGCCAACCGCCAATGACCAATCCCATTGGAAGTCCGTAAACGGCTAGCATTCTCACGCCCATGACCCGTCCACGCATTTCTGTTCTGGTAAACGTCATGAGTACCACCGACATCGCGATCATGCAGAAGCTGATCGACGCGCCGATCAGTGCGAGCAGCGGTAAACCTTGATCGTTCGAATCGGTTCCTGCAAAGAGAATTAGCAGGACGTACCAGACAACCATCGTGATCATCATGAATCGTTCTGGTCGACCTACCCGACTGAATATCGCCATCAAAATCGATCCAATGAATGCGCCGACCGCGAACGTCGCAACCATCAAAGCAAGACCATTCTCATCGTGGTCATAGACGTCGCGCGCAACGACCGGCAAAAGTCCATTAGTCAACGGGAACGCCGTAGCGTTGACAAGGAACGCGAGGAACATGATCGGCTTAATAACTGAGGAGTCGAGCATGTACCGGACTCCCTCTTTCATCTCTTCGATCGGGTTTGTGGACATATCGGTCGAGCGGGTCTTGATCGATGAAATGCCAAGTCCCACCAGCACGCTAATCGTGTAGAACCCGGTAACTCCAACGTACGCCCAGCCAATTCCGAGTCGCGACAACAGTGAGGCACCAAGTAACGCTCCAACGATCCTAGCTGTGTCCTGTGTAGTCCTCGCGAGTCCTGAAGCATTCATTAGTAGTTCACGCGGAACCGTATCCGCGATTAAGGACTGGCGTAGAACGTTGTCGGCAGGTCGTATCAGACCGCTAATACTTGCGATCGCAAACACGTACCACGGTTGAAGCGCATCTAAAGCTGCCAGGATCAACAATGCAAGTGCGGATAGCCCGGCACCTGTCCGCAAACCAATTAGAAGTAACTTGCGGTTCACGCGGTCTGCAATTACTCCAACAAAAGGCGAGGTTAAGGTTCCGCTAAATCTGAGAGCTCCAAGAAGACCTACAAGAAACGGCGAGTCGGTGGCGACCAACATGTACCAGCCAAGAATGAGCGTCTCCATCTCCGACGCCCACGTCATCATTGAGTCGGCAGACCACTGGAAACGGAAACTCATGATCTTGAACGCGGCAATTGGGGAAGGTTTTTTTGAGTTACGGGGACTGACTGGTCGCTCAGAGGTCTGGATACGGTCTGAACTGCGCGACGAACTCGGCTTGTTGTTCGGTTTGTCGGCTACCATTCGAAGGTGAAATTCATTCCCGTCGCGCTGCTATTACTGATATTCAGCGCCTGCTCTACTGAGTCTAAACCCACTCTCGATGTCAACTTCATCGATAACGTCGACTGTCGAGACGTATCCCAGGAAATCCTTCCGCTCGCGATCGTTGAAGTCAGCATCAACGGATCATTACACGAAGTCACCGCTGAGATTGCCGTTACACCGGCAGAGCGTTCACGCGGATTGATGTGTCGTGAAAACGTAGGCGAATCGGAAGGAATGTTGTTCGTTTACTCAGGGGCTCAGTTCAACCCGTTCTGGATGTTCAACACTTACTTCCCAATCGATATTGCTTACCTGAACGGAGCTGGCAAACCAATCCAGCTCAAAACTATGAAACCATGCCCACGAAATGACGGTGAGTCGAGGGCAATATGGCGTGGACGCTGCGCAACAGAAGCGAATGAATACTCTGTTCCGTCGGGTTACACCTATGCCCTAGAACTTGAAGGTGGGTGGTTCAACAAAAATGGAGTCGAAAATCTGGTAGGTCACGAAATCAAGGTTTCATGGGACCTGCCAACTGAATAACCTAGTTGTTCGAATTATCAAAATTTGCACTGAGGAAAACAATTGCCCGCTAAAGCTGAAGCAGCCCTCCTGACCGTGATTGACGGACTGGGTTTCAATCGCCAGCGATCTTCCGAGATCATTGACCTTGTCTGGTCCAAGCTTCCCGACCAAGGCAGGGAAGAGCTAGAAGGCATTGCTGAAATCCGGGGACGCGGTCGGCACTGGGCAAAAAATATGCTTTACCCAGTTCACTCAGAGTCTGTCCCGGCTAACAGTTCCAACGCAGAAGCGACGGCATGGCTTAACGACCTCGCAGTGGGCACTGAAAAGATCTCGGAAAAGTTAGCTCAACATGTCCGAGAACTAATCGTCGAAATTGCAGACGCAAAGCGATATGTCCCCTGGGCAGCCGCCGCCTGGAATTTAGCTGAACTCAGAAACTCAAACATTTCAATACCAACTAAAGCCGCTGGAATCTGGGCAGGTTTCGAAGATCTTAACCCCGCTGTTCAAGGGAATTCCGAGACCGGCCATCAGCAAATCGGAAACCTGAGTCTCGCACCACAACTGCCGTTGGAAATAACTCAATCCATAGAATCCGGAGAGTTTTTCGAGAATGCAGCACTAAACGAAACCATCACAAACGCTAAAGCCCGAGACTCAAAAATCAACTTTTGTTTTCTCCTGTCCGGAGTTGGTGGTGGCGACGGTCGCGTGCACAGCGCGTGGAACCACCTTGAAGCGTTTTGTGAACTCGTATTCGCCAGGCATGCCGTTGCACCGTCGAAAGTCCAAATGCAGGCAATTCTCGACGGACGAGACTCCGCTATTGATGGGTCGACGGAAAAGAAGAATGGATCAGGCGATTTCATCGGACAATTGAAAACTCTGCTTGGAAAGTACCGTGCAGAAGAATCCCTCGCGTGGGTTGTTGGCCGTTCAACGTCAATGGACCGCGACTACAGGGAAGAGGCAGCGAAAGCAGATTTCGATCTGATGGTAACCGCACTCGGCAGAGAAGCAATCAACTTCGACGAAATGCGTTCGTTCGTTGAGCAAGCCCACGCTGATGGTGTGTCAGACCAGGACATTGCGCCAATCATCATTCAACGCGCCGACACGTCTCTCCCGATGATTGAACCCGGTGATGCATTCGTTGATCTCAATTTCAGGAGCGACCGACAGCGTTCCAAAATCGGATCACTCGTCGGTGCAAAAGATTTCCTTGTCGAAAATGGGAAGAACAGCGGACGAAACTGGGAGGCAAGCTGGCTTGAACATTACCTCAACCTCGAGGTTTGTGCGATTGCTGAGTACCACCCAATCTTCGAAGAACAGTTCGGTGTCCGTGTAGCTTTTCCTACAGAACCACATGCCGACAACTTCCTCGCTCGCTGGACGGAAGCCTTCAGCGAGGATTCATACGAACTCATTACCGAAAGTGTAAAGTCGTCCCACATGGGGTACTTCTTCCGTGGAAGACGTGAAGAGCCCGTCGCCGGGGCGGACGAGATACGAACCGTCATTCCTTCGCACGGACAACACGATGGCGTTCTGGCAGATACAGATTTCTACAAGCATCCGGGAATGCGAGCTAGGGAAGTGACCGAGGCGGTGATCAACTCGCTGTCCATAAATTCCGCCAAGCTAATTTGTTGCAATATCGCGGCCCCCGACATGATCGGGCATCTGCTGCCGACAAGATACGAAGAGGCCAAACAGGCCTACCGCGAAACAGCCGACGCACTAGTGCGAATGGCAACCATAGCGGTCGAACAAAACCGGGTCATCGTAATTACTTCCGACCACGGAAACATCGAGGACGATACCTCCGCACATTCAGTAAACGAAGTTCTCACGACGTTCATCACTCCCGAGGGTTTGCAAGTAAGCGTTTCCACCCAAGCATTCTCTGGAAACCTCTTCGATGTGGCACCATCAGTTATATCTCTGCTAGGTGGATCACTTACGAGCAAATCGACGTTGGATGGTCGTTTCGTCGGCAAGGCTCTAGTCGCTGCTGAGTAACTCCCTAGGCAAGTATTGATAGAGACTTTGGTCAAGAGTGGGTATGGACTCATTGACTCAACCGGTCGATCTTTGGAACTACCAGGCGATCTCACCACCGTCGATCACTAGTTCGATACCGGTAACCCACTGAGCTTCGTCGGATGCGAGATAAAGAATGCCGTAAGCGATATCTTTCGGTAGCCCAAGCCTTCCCAGCGGAGTCATCGCCAAACGAGCGTCTCGAATCTCTTTTTGAGAATGGATATCGAGCGTCATAGGTGTATCAGTGAATCCCGGGTGCACCGAGTTAACACGAATATTGTCCTTGGCGTACTGGACTGCGGCAGCTTTACTGAACGTGCGCGCCGCACCTTTAGACGCGTGGTAGGCAGCACCTGCTGGTGATCCGACAATCCCAAAGATCGACGAAACGTTCACGACCGAACCACCACCGTTCTTCCTCATTGCGGGGATAGCGGTCTTGGTTCCTAGCATGATGGCAGTTGAGTTCACCGCAAAAACAGTGTCCCAATTATCGACGATCGTGTCTTCGACCGTTGCCCTGCCCTTAGCGCCAGACATTCCGGCGTTATTCACTACTATGTCGAGTCGTCCCCATTTCTCCATAATCTCGTCGACGACTTCGATCCAACGACTTTCGCTTGTGACATCGAAATTGCGATAAAGGGCAACCTCGCTGTTCTTGTTGAGTTCGTTTTGAAGGGTGTTGCCTTTGGCATCGTCGATATCAGCAATTACTACACGCGCACCCTCAGCCACAAACAATCTGGTCGTAGCCTCACCAATACCCGATGCCCCGCCTGTAACTATTGCAGTCTTGCCTTCAAGCCTTTTTCCAGATGGCATTGACTTCTCCTATCAATTACTCGACTACGTTGTTATTCAGCGCGTCAGGATTGATTTCAAGCCCTAATCCTGGTCGGTCATCGAAAGGCTTCCAGTTGCCACCGTCATACGGTGGAGTTTCTGTCCACCACACATTGTTGCTCTGTTCTTCCGCGCCGAGTACTTCAACAACCTTGAGGTTTGGTGTTGCCATTGCGCAGTGCAGGTGAACAAGCGAAACCGCATGTGGAGCAACGGGCAGATTGAACGCATCAGCCATAGCTGCGACCTTCATCCACTCGGTGATTCCGGTTACTCGGTGGACATCAGGTTGAACGATGTCCGCGCCACCAGCTACAAGTAGGTCACGGAAGCCATACTTTGTGTATTCGTGCTCTCCTGTTGCCACTGGAATCGTCGTGTTGGAAGCAACCTGGGCCAATCCTGGAATGTCGTCAGCGAGTACAGGCTCTTCAAGCCAGCCGACGTCGTACTGCTCAAATATTTGCGACATCTTGATCGCCTGCTTGGCGTAGTAGCCATTGTTGGCGTCAACATAAATCTCTACGTTGTCTCCCACTGCTCGTCGTACAGCTTCAAGTCGATCGATATCTTCTGCTTCAGACTGCCCAAAATCCTTGCCGACCTTCATCTTCACTCGGGGAATGCCGCGCTCGACGTAGCCCATTTGCTCGGCAACGAGTTCATCCTGCGAGTAGTTCGTCCAACCACCTGAGCCATAAATGGGAACCGATTCGTGCGCAGGACCAAGCAAGCGATAGATCGGCTGGCCAAGAACCTTTCCCTTCAGGTCCCACAGTGCGATATCAATAGCCGCGATAGCCTGGAACGCCACACCTTTGCGACCGAATCCACGAACACGCCAGTACATGTCTTGCCATAGCTTTTCGATCATGAACGGGTCTTGACCAATCAACACTCCGCTTAAGTTGTCATGGATAACCGCCCTGATTGAACGCTGACCGGGCGCCATTCCCAATCCTACGGTGCCTTCGTCAGTGTGAATCTGGACGAACAGCTGGCTTCGTCCCTTCGCGTTCGGGTCAATCGGCGGGATCGTTGCGTCCTGCATTACGAACCCTTCCGGGTCGTGGAGAATCGTAGAAGTGATCTCAGTTATCTTCATCGTGGTTCCTGTGCGTTGAGCAATTGGTAATTCTTGGGCGACAGGGTACCTCTCTATTTGCGTTAGGTGGACACTAATTCACTCAAATCCTGAAATCCAAGTTCTCGAGCATGTACTAACACCTCGACAGGTCGTACTCTCTATGCGACGTCCGCCTATCTAGCCAAAGGTCCCGCATCAAATAAATGAGTAATCAGTCGCCTCAAACCCGAAAGGGAAGGATTGGTGGGATCTTCTACGGCTGGTGGGTCGCCATCGCTGGTGCCGTCAACATGGTCATCAGTTCCGGCCCCACTTTCCAAGCAGCCAGCACTTTGTTCCGGGCAATCGAAGATGAGTTCGGTTGGTCTCGAGCCGTTGTCGCCGGAGTAGCGACTTTTGGACGATTTGGCGGAGCTTTGTTCGGACCGATCGAAGGTTGGATGACCGACAAATTCGGAACCGGCAAGATGGTCCTCGCAGGATTCACGCTCGGCGGTGCGGGGATGATTTTCTACTCTCAACTCCAAGGTCCGGTCCAGTATTACGCCGCTTATTTCATCATTTCGCTGGGATTCTCAATCGGAGGATTCGTCCCGTCGATGGCTGCGGTCAATGCCTGGCTACCTCATCGTCGGGCCACTGCGATGGCGCTTGTCATCGGAGGATCATCCCTCGGTGGGGTTTTCGTTCCTGCGATCGTTTGGGGAATAAACGCTCACGGCTGGCGGGACACCACGCTGGTTATCGGATTAATCACACTAGCAGCAGGACCACCGCTTTCATATGTCGCTGGTCGCAGGGCTCCTGAGTACACCGAACCTACTACTGAAGGCGATGAGTCAGAATCCAAAATGCCCGCTGCCTCACGCCAGCACGACTTCACCCCGAAACAGGCACTGCGAACTCGTGCGTTCTGGTCGATTTCCATAACCCACACATTCACAAATCTGTCCGTTGGTGCTATTTCGTCCCATATTTTCTTCCAGTTAACCGAACCCAACGGGGTCAACCTTTCCGATGCCGCAGCGGCGACCATTGTGCCTGTAATGGCTTTCTCCTCATTCGGCTTCCAACTTGCCGGTGGATTCATCGGCGATCGTCTGAATAAAAGGGCGGTCTTACCGTTCCTGATCCTTGGTCAGGGAGCGTCGTTAATCCTTCTTGCGGAAGCGACCACATATATAGCGGCGATCGGTTTCGCACTGCTGTGGGGAATCGGCTTTGGCGGACGAACCCCGATGCTTCACGCAATGCGCGGGGAATTTTTTGGTCGAAAACACTTCGGGACAATCCTTGGCATGTCTGCCTTCCCAATGGCAATGGGGATGATGGCAACCCCTTGGATAGTTGGTCGAGTCTTCGACAGCTCTGGAACCTACGTCGGCTCGCTATACGTTCTCGCAGCGGCATGCCTCGTTGCGGCACTGACGATCATGTTAGCGACCAAGCCTGCGACACCAGTTGCTATTTCCAGCGTTAGCAAATAAGAGTCGCTCTGCGTTCGCACGCATCAGATTGCAAAAGGTGCCGTCGAGATACGCAAGACGTCCCTACGCACGCTCGAAGGCACCGCCCATTTCTCGATTGTGAAGTGGAGTACGTTTTATCGAGTAGCGGCAGATCAAAAATTAGCAAATCAACAAGACAATGTTCCTGGATTCACTCGATTGTCTTTTCGGCAGTTGCAATAACCCTTTCGTTAGTGGTTGCCGTGGTCGTAAATGTCCCAATAGGACGAGTCAACTATTGGGATATCGTGACTGCTAAGGGAATAATCGGATTAATGTTCCTGTCCATCGGTAGAAAGTACGGCATGATCTAGCGTCGTCAAAACCTCTAGTCACCGTCGATTACCCCAACGCTGTTTAGAATCCCCGGCACTGTGGAATCCGACAAACAAACGGCATCGATAAAACTCCCGAATCCGCTCGACAACTACGCTTCAGATCTTAATAGATTTGCCGCCAAGGCGCTGGCGTGGATCTTTGGTCCGTGGGCAGCGGTTCACCTAACCGTACGGTGGTGGGTCGCAATTCCGTCATTCATACTGATAGTCAGATCTCATTCCGTCTTCTCAGTCCCAGGTGACAAGAAACAGGTCGCCGTTCCGGTATCAGGTAGAACTCGGTTCGTGAACGAGCTAGCAATTTACGGAATAGCAATAGCTGGCCCAGGTCTGGTCATCGGACCAATCGGATTGTTCAGTGGGATGGCAGTAACTGTTGTCCCACTTATCATCGGCTGGTAACGCAACACATGGTTGCTAAGCAACAAGCCGGCCAACTGGGTCTAACCTTCGGGCCGGCACTGAGTAAAATCGTATAGTTTGTGCTACAGATCTAAATTAGACCCGCTCTCGATTTGGAATATGAAAAAACTCAACGATCTCGCGCTTGAAATGGGCATCGACCCTGAAGCCCTCGAACCCTACGGTCACGACAAGGCAAAAATCCCGCTTGATGCCTTCCCTACCGCCGAAAAAAAGGCGAAGCTGGTCGTCATCACGGCAATCACTCCGACACCCGCGGGCGAAGGAAAGTCAACCACCGCAATTGGTCTAACACAGGGCCTGGCGAAGATTGGCAAAAAACCGGTGTTGACCATTCGCCAGCCAGCCCTAGGACCAGTGTTTGGCCATAAGGGTGGAGGAACTGGAGGCGGTAAATCAACTGTCCAACCGGCGACCGATATAAACCTTCATTTCACCGGTGATTTCCACGCTATCGCCTCGGCACACAACCTGCTGGCAGCGATGGTCGACAATGCTGTCTATCGGCACGCCATTGATGATTTCGAACCTTCAGGGATCACCTGGAGGCGCGTTACAGACGCAGAGGATCGGGCACTCCGAACTATCATGACCGGCGGTGGTGGCCGCTTGAACGGACCGGTCCGTGATGCGGGATTCGATATAAACGCAGCTTCCGAGCTAATGGCGATATGTGCGCTCGCCAGTTCATACAACGACTTGCGAGAACGAATCGGTGACATAGTGGTTGGTTGGAAAAACGACAACGTCACACCGGTCCGCGCACGAGAAATCGGCGGTATTGGTTCGCTGATGGCCCTACTACGAGACGCCATAAAACCGAACCTGGCACAAACTATCGAAGGTCAACCGGCGATCGTACACATGGGGCCATTCGGGAATATTGCTCACGGCTGCTCGTCAATTCTCGCGGATCAACTCGCAGTAAACTGCGGTGATTACGTTGTAACCGAAGCCGGCTTCGGCGCTGACCTTGGTTTCCAGAAATTTATGGACATCAAGGTTCGACAAGGCGGTCCCGAGCCGACAGCTGCAGTAGTCGTAACGACAGTTCGCGGCCTGAAATGGCACGGCGGAGTCGCCCTCAAAGACATTGATGAAGCTAATCCAGATGCCGTCAAAAAAGGTGCAGCCAACCTGCGGAACGCGCTGCGCATTATTGGGATGTACGGTCTACCCGCGGTGGTCGCTATCAACAGGTTCCCGACTGACTCACCCGAAGAACTTGAACTAATCAAGGATGTCGCTAGAGATGCAGGAGCATTTGCCGTTGAAGAGGCGAGTGGATTTGCCGAAGGTGGAGCTGGAATGACAGCTCTTGCTGAAAGCGTCGTTGCCGCTGCGGATCAACCTTCGGACGTGCAGCTACTTTACAACGACGATGAGTCGTTCTTTGACAAGGTCGACAAACAGGCTTCTAAGCTTTATCAGGCTAAAGATGTTTCATGGGGACCGATGACACGAACAACCGCTCGTAGGTTCGCTGACAACGGTTGGGATTTTCCGGTTTGCATGGCGAAAACTCATTTGTCTCTTTCTTCAGATCCAAAACTCAAAGGTGCGCCATCTGGACACACAATTCCAATCAGGGAACTTCGTATCCTCGCTGGCGCCAGGCAGATCGTTGCCCTCGCCGGTGACATAATTACGTTGCCGGGTCTTCCATCGAAACCGAATGCGTGGGATATTGATCTCGGCGACGACGGTGCAATAACCGGGATCCTCAGTACATAAACCTTTTCGTAAAACGCTCGCAGCCGAAACATGACTACTAACGACCGATCAACGTTCACATGCAAAGTATGCGCCCGGGTTCTCACTCCCAGGTTCCTCCCGACATCGGCACCGAATTGCCCTAGCTGTGGAGCTGACACTTTCCCGAACGAGGCGGCCATAAATTCTGGTCTCCAGGTGTTTTGCCCAACCTGCCACTCGACAGGTAACCCTTACGAATCCGACTCTTGTAACAACTGCGGTGCCGACTGGGGCAATTGGTCTGGAAGCGACAAAGTAGAGCAATCACCGTCATCAATTTCGGAGTCTAGCAGGGTGTTGTACGAAACTTCACGGGGCCCAGAAGGCGGCACGACTCCCCGCTGGAAAGTCGTCTAGACAGAGGTCATTGGATCTTAATCAGATCCTCTCGAAACACTTACTGGCTTTTCGCCAGTTCGAACCTTGACAGTCGCTTCCATGTGCCGTCTATTGCGTTTCCGTCCCGTCCGTATGTGTCCAAAAATGGAAACTCAAGTCCTTCAGGCAAAACTATCTGGCGTCCCAACTCGACGGCTCTCTCAACGCCGGATGGCCTAACAGTATCCACGATACTTAGATGACACCTGAATGGATCATCGACGTATGCCGGTTTAATCACAGGCTCAATTGCGGCTACGAGTTGGTCGTGAAGGCTCTGAATGTCATCGGTCAGGATGAATCTGAATCCAGGGGATTTTTCAGTTCCATAAACCTCGTTCCCCGCTGACAGCAAGATAATGCGGCCGTGGGCTGACGCAATCCGGTCTATGGTCTCAAGCACTTCCGTCAGGTTCACCGGTTCGTAGAAAGTTCCCTTAACTGTGATGTGTGACGAGATTTTGGCACGCGTCTGACCAGCTTCCTTTTCAATCAATGAAAGCTGCATGGTCAGCTCATCAGAAGCCGGCAAAGCGACTGCGTAACACGAGTAACCAAACCGGTCATTTTCAAGATAGGTCGATTCGATAGCCACGCGCCTGTTAGCTAGTGACTGGCGCGGTAATGAGCGGCCAACAGGTCTTCACCCCAGTCGTGTGCATAGTCGCGTAACACTGAATGAATGTGGTTAGCACCGTTTTGAGTGTTGTCGTACTCAATCAGGAACCTAGGGTGCTTGATTGAGTAGTAGTGAGCTTCTCCGACGTCCCTTGATCCCGCCCAGGCGAAAGCCAAATCATCGAATCCGGTTTTCTCAAGCTCTGTCCAGTAATTCGAAGCAAGGTCATCTGCCGCTCGGGTTACGTAGTGCTTCACCAATGCGACAAGTTGTTCTCGTTGTGGGTCACCGAGGTCAGCGAAACCGATCCCCTTCGGAGCGGCATCGGGATCAGCCGAACGTACGTTGGTAGTTAATATGTCGGCGGGGGCGACCTCGTCGACAACGGCAATTTTCTGTTGATCGTCCGAGAGGGAAGTTACAAGCGATCGAGCCCAGTCTTCTTCTTCAACAAGCGTCCGTTCACCCTTACGTTCGCCGTGTCGAATCGTTGCCGGGTTTGCTCCGAAGAATAATGGAAGAATCGACACCTGCTCACCATTGATCACATTCGCAGAAAGAGCAATGTGGTGACCACCTACTCGGAACCCCCAAGGCTCACCAACACTTCCCGGGGTGCCAAACACGCTGAACCAGTAACGCTCAGGAGAACGTTCCCATTGAGAAATATTGTCCGAAATCTTCTCCCACTCGCCAAGAATCGCTTCCAACTCAATTATCCGGTGAGCCGTCGCTGACCCGCGCGCCGAGTAGCCGGTGTCCATTAGTACGAAAGCAGCTTTACGCTGTTTATCCGTCATATCCCGCAGACGCAGACCGTTTCGATCAATCGGCGTATACGCCCATATGTACCGCTCGTCACCCGCGAATTCAAACGATGCCTCAGCCTTTTTCGAACCATCGAGTGTGTTCAAAAACGCGTTGGCTGCTTCAGTCATACGCTTGACCGCATCAGGTGCGTAAGATGGGATTGATTGTCCGGTCATTTCTGTTCTCAGGAGCGTTTAGTTGGCTTGATTCCTTGGAGTTGTGAAACTTTATACGCGTTGAAGCGGCGGTGGGCACACCTTCCACAACGACAACGTAATATTCAGGAGAATTTATCCCCAGGTTCCGAAAAGTCTCTCAGCGGTCCCGCCAAGAATGTTGTCGGAAAGACCAGGTCCAATCGCGGGTTCGATTTCATCTGCAATCGTCCAACCTCGATCGTAACCTGCCTGCTCGACAATAAACGGGAAATCGGTACCCCACATAAGTCGTTCAGCCCCATAGGCTTCGATCAACCTGTGAGTCCAACCGAAAAGATCGGTGTATGGATATTCCAAATTTGACGCCCTAGGAAATTCCGAAAGTTTCATATTTAAGTTCGGATGAATCGCCATCGAAACCAGTCGTTCAAACTCTGGAACATTCGATCCGTCCGTCGACGGAACACAGTGCCCAAAGTGATCGATGATTGCTGGAGTTTCCGGGAATTCCTCCGCTAGATTCTCTATCTCATCAAAATTATGCGGACTTACCAAAAACCCGACCGGGGTTCCCAATTCTCCAGCCCGCTTGTATAGAGCTCGCCCAACGTTTCCGTCCATCCGCTCACCTTCTCGCCAAAGCGCCGGATTGAACCGAACTCCCCGGTAGCCACGACCAACAAGGTCATCGAGCATTCCTACCGGATCATCGTCTTTCGGGTTCACCAGGCACATGCCAACAAACCGGTCTGGCCAGTTCTGCAATGTTTCGTCAACGTACGTGTGGTCGAATCCATGAACTATTGGTTGAACTATCAGCGAACCCGCTATGTCCGATGCGTCCATTAGTCCCAGTAAGAATTCGGCATCACCACGCGCGGTTGGCTCGTCTTGTCCGGAGCGATACGGATATTTCTCAGGTTCGTGCGCCCAAACATGTAAGTGTGAATCGATTTTTTTCATCTAACGGATCTGGCCTGAGGGATTACTAAATTTGTTGTCAAGTAAATTACGTGCGAAAGCTTACAACGTTCCCGTTGAATTGCCCGTTTCCACTCCTTCTATTCAGTCTTCGTGACCAGTCAGAAATCATCCCCAGTTGGCGTACTGCGTGTTACATTCCCGCACAACACTAGTCGTGTGATCACATCAAATACGAACACCTGAATGCCTCGAAAGCAAAATAGATGATCAAGCTCAGTTTGCAATCGCTCTCTTACCGAGACACCTTCAACGCCGGAAAGATCGATCTACTTGGGATAATCGACAAGGCGCACGAATTGCAAATGGATGGTGTCGACCTCCATTTCACACACTTCGCATCAACCGACGATGACTACCTCGAAGAGCTCAAACAGGCGTGTCTCAAGCGTGGCTTGCATATGTGCTACATCGGGGTATCTAACAATTTCGGCAAAGAAGGTGAAGAACTGCGCGAGCAGATTGACCTGATGAAGAAGTGGATCGATGTTGCGGCAAAAATGGGCATCCCGATGGTGCGAGCATTTGGCTCATGGCTCCCTGAAGGTGAATCGGAAGAGTCGGCATGGCCACGGCTCGTCGCGTCTACCAAAGAAGTCGCCGAATACGCACAGTCAAAAGGTGTTGTGGTAGGCCTCCACAACCACAATCACGGCTGCATTCCCGCAACAGGTGATCAGGTTGTCCGCCTGATCGACGACGTGGACAATCCTTACTACTCTCACATCCTCGACACGGGTCAGTATCGTGGTTCACCGGGTGCGTCGTTCGGTGTTCGGGGCGAAGAAGATCCACAGTGGAACTTCTATGGTTCGATTGAAACATCCGCTCCACGTGCCGTTCACGTCCGGGCAAAGATTTACAGAATCGCCAGCGGTGAAGAAGCGTGGCTAGATTACGATCGGATCATGCCGATCATAAAGAACGTCGGTTACAACGGATGGATGTCAATCGTCTTTGAAGGGCAAGATGAGCTAGACGAGCCTTCGGCGGTCCCACTGGCTAATACGTACTTGCGCTCCCTCCTAAAAAAGTACGAGATGTAAGGACAGAGGAACTCGATGAACCCGATCTTTGTTCAAGCCCTATCGTTCAAAGACGTCGATGGGACCAGCGAACAATGTATTCAGACTGCAGCTAACGTTGCTGTCGAGCTCGGTGTTGCGGGCGTGGATCTGGAAGACAGACTTTTGCGCTCCTACGATCCTGTTTACCTATCTGAGCTAAGAGATCAGATTCGTGGCCTGAGTTTAGAAATAGGCTACTGCGGTCTCATCGTGGACTTTCACGCCCCACTCAGTTCAATAGATGATGAGGTTGACCGCGCTACCGAACTAATCGAAGCCATGCCTCATCTTGGGGTGAAGAATGTGCGGGTCCCCGGCAACGGGGTTGTCGACGGACAAACGGTCGAAGAAACGCTTCAAGCGGTTGAGAACAAGTTCAACAGAATTTGTGAGGTCGCAGAAGAAAATGACATCACCGTATTGCTCCACAACCATAACCACGGTTCAACACCTTCAACCGGTGCGCAGGTACTACGACTTCTCGATTCCATCGACAGTCCCGCACTGAAGTATGTGCTAGATACCGGTCAATTCCAGGGATCACCGGGCGCAAGCGGTGACATGCCGGAAGCGGCTCAACCACAGCTTTACAAGTCCATCGAAATGTGTGCGCCGCGTGCCGTGATGTCTCGAACAAAGTTCTACTTCGCCGACAATCAGGCTGAAAATTGGCTTGATTATGGGCGAATCGCACGTACCTTGAACGGGTTAAGTTTCGACGGACCTTTGTCCATCGTTTACGAACCGAAGGGGACACTCAGCTCTCTGTCGGCAATTCCACTCGCCGTTGAACATTTGAAGACTAAGTTCGGCTAGTTGAATTCATATTGAGGAACAGGAATGAAACTGAATGGGTAAGTTTTACGACAACTCGATAATCCCGGACCATCTAAAACGGGACTTCGATGTTTACGACCGAATCAACGAACTCAAGATCGAAATGGGTTCGTTCGATGAAGATGTTAAAGACCTGAAAGGCGCAAATATTTGCGGAATCATTTTCCACGAGTCTGGATTGGTATACCTCTCAGGCCATGGATACGGACCTGGTCAGATGTACGATGACCCAGACCGCATCAAGGAAGGTCAGGATGCGGCTGAGTGGGTTGCTAACTCAATGATCCGACGTCTCCACTGGGGATTGACCTGTGGTGGTGAGGGTGGCGATCTGAACGACGTGCTCTACACAGTCAAAGCTCTCGGCATGGTCGTTTCAACCGACGTTGCATTCAACGGCGGTCCTGCAGTCATGAACGGGTTCTCGCAACGCTGGCAAACCGTGTTCGGGGGTGGTGCGGGTGAATTTGCTGTAAACGGCGAAGACCAGAACTACTCTGGAGTCCACGCTCGAAGCGCAATTGGCGGATTCACCGGAAGGTTCTCTATCGAGCCTGAAATCATCGTTGCCATCCCGCCTGAACTTTCGCAGGCGATCATCAAAAACCGTGGCTGGGTGTTCCCACTACCGCCATCGGAACTGGCTCGCCTCAAAGGCTAACAGCTGATCTTTTGTTCAAGTAGCAAACCCCGGGATTCCCCGGGGTTTGCTACTTTGGGTGTTATGCAGCAGTGCGAATTAATGACTGTCGATCTTCGACAGATTGAGGTCGCTGCCCCAATTCCGACCACTGACGCTGCACACAAGGCTCTTTCCACGTTAACCCACAAACGCACTTTTGACGGTTGCTCGAATGTGAGCAGGATTGGCTAGATAAGCCCTCGTTATGATCGACCACTTTTCCGATCCGTAAACCCATAAGGATTTGAACGACCTAGGATCCATCGAAGGTGTATAAATCATGATCCCTGTCGCTGGCAAGTTGGCACTAATTGCTCGAGCAACTTCAAGACCGGCAAGCGGACCGCCGTGGCTAAGCTCGATGATGGCTAATCGGACTTGGACATCGCGGTCATTGCGACCATGCTCGCCAGATTCTCAACGGTTCCAGCGATCATCACGCTGTCCATCGGATCCAGGCAGTTGTGAGGGTCGATGTCGAGCTCGAAGCTGCCGTGGATGGTGATCTTTCCTCGCTCATCGAGTTCAGGACGCTCACGAGTGCGACGAGTGATCGGTTGTTGCATCACTCCTGTAGGTCGACTTGAGCTAACGACACGGGGTGACCGTCGCGCATTCGCGCCCGAACGTCGTACTACGCGCCGCTCCCCCATTTGGAAATCATAGTACCTGTGACATTACCCCTCCGTAGTCACGATCTACAGGTAATTATTAGCCGGGAACCGGTTTATCGAATCGGTCGATCACCCGAGTTCGATTGGGAGATAACTGAACTGGAGGTTGCGGAATTACACAGTCCATTTACGAAACTGATCACAAATCATCTTTGTATTTGAAATACAAAGTAAAAATTTTCCATCACACTAGAGTGAACAACATCGGCTTCAATACAGTGGACACCAAATGCGAATTCTCGTTTCAGGCGCGTCCGGTCTAATTGGACAAGAATTAGTTCGAACTCTCCTCGACGATGGACAACAGGTTTTACAGCTGGTTCGTCGTCCCGCAAACACGTCCGCGAAAACCACCGAATTCCAATGGGATCCGGATCACGGAGCGTTCGATTCCTCACGTTTAGGGCATATCGATGCGGCAATTAATCTCGGCGGAGTGCCAATTGCTGACAAGCGCTGGAGTGCCGAACGCAAGCTCCAGATTTCCGAGAGTCGAGTTCGTTCAACCAGACTGATCGCCCAGGCGCTCGCGTCGCTTCCCGACCCGCCAGCGGTATTCATTTGTGCTTCAGCGGTTGGGTATTACGGCAATCGGGGCGAAGAGCCGTTGACCGAAGAATCTGGTCCTGGCGAAGGCTTTTTGGCAGACACAGCCCTTCGTTGGGAAGAAGCGACCGATGCCGCACGCGCCGTCGGTATACGAACCATCAACGCTCGGTTCGGTCTGGTGTTATCTCACCGAGGTGGCTACATCGGAAAAATCCAACTCATCTTCCAATCAGCACTGGGTGGAAAGGTTGGCAACGGTCGACAGTGGTGGTCGTGGATCACACTTCAAGACGCAATCAACGCACTGTCTTTCTGTATCGCGAATGAAAACCTCGAAGGTCCCGTCAATTTCACGTCACCCTCTCCCGTGCGAAACGAAGAAATGACGCGTGCGATCGGAAAAACTTTGCATCGTCCGACATGGTTCACCGTGCCCCGCCCAATGCTCAAACTGATGTTCGGGCAAATGGGCGAAGAAACTATGCTCCACAGTCAGCTTGCTTACCCAACCAAGTTGCAAGACGCTGGCTTTGAATGGAACTACCCCGAGCTGATGCCTGCTTTGCAGTACGAATTAATTTCGGCGCGCTCCGACCGATGGGGCTCAAGTACCTGGCGCTGAGTCGTTAAACAGTTCGGCGGTGCGTGATGCACCGCCGAAAAAATTATTTATGCGTCAGCAATCATTTGCCGGAGTACATACGGCAATAACCCACCGTTTTTGTAGTACTCGTTCTCGATAGCGGTGTCGATTCGTACGAGCACGTTGAAGGTGGTTACTTTGCCATCCTTCGCAGTCGCTGTAACGGTGATGATCGAACCCGGTTCAACCGAGTTTCCAACACCTGGAATATCGAATATCTCCGTACCATCTAATCCCAGGCTGGCGGCGCTTTCACCATTCGTGAACACGAGCGGCAGAACTCCCATTCCGATAAGGTTGGAACGGTGGATCCGTTCAAAACTCTCGGCAATTGCGGCTCGAACACCTAGAAGCATGGGACCTTTCGCAGCCCAGTCACGAGAGCTACCGGTTCCATACTCTTTACCCGCCAGGACAATTAGTGGAGTTCCTTCTGAGCGGTATTTCTCCGATGCCTCGTAAATTCGCATTTGTTCACCTGTCGGGTGATGGATTGTCCAGTCACCTTCCATGTCAGGTGTGAGTTTGTTGCGAAGTCGAATGTTTCCGAATGTTCCACGAACCATCACGTCGTGATTCCCACGACGTGAACCATATGAGTTGAAGTCGCGACGTGGCACATCATTTCCGACCAGGAACTGGCCTGCCGGAGCACTTGGCGGAATCGAACCCGCTGGTGAAATGTGATCGGTCGTGACAGAGTCGGCCATCGAGACTAACACCCGCGCATTGATTATTTCCGATCGTTCAGTCGGTGTATCACCAAAGTCCTCGAAGTACGGTGGTTCCTGGATATAGGTCGATTCCCTATCCCACTGGAAGTTCAGACCTGTTGGTGCGGGAAGTGCCTGCCACTCTTCTGGCCCCTTGAATACTTCACTGTATTGCTGCTTGAACATGTCTGCGGTCAATGAGTCAGCGATGATGTCAGCAATATCAGCCTGGGAAGGCCAGATGTCTTTCAGGAAAACATCATTACCGTCGTTGTCCTGTCCTAGGGGCTCTCGAACCAGATCGGTATCAACACGACCAGCAAGGGCATAAGCGACAACTAGGACTGGCGATGCCAGGTAGTTTGCTTTTACCTGAGGGTGAACTCGACCTTCGAAGTTCCGGTTTCCGCTCAGAACTGCAGCAGCAGTCAGGTCATTGTCTGCCACTGCATCTGCAACTGCTTGAGGCAGAGGACCGGAGTTGCCGATACAGGTTGTACATCCGTAACCGACGGTGTTGAATCCCAGTTCGTCCAGGTCTTTGTCGAGACCTGCGGCCTCGAGGTAGCTGGTGACTACTGTAGAACCAGGAGCCAGACTAGACTTCACCCACGGCTTACGATTCAGACCCTTAGCTCGGGCATTACGGGCCAAAAGTCCGGCACCAACCATCACAGACGGGTTGGAAGTGTTTGTGCAGCTGGTAATCGCAGCGATCACAACAGAACCGTCTCCGACCTGCCCGGCTGCTCCATCTATATCGATGTCGATTCTGTCTTCAGACGCGTCGCTGAACGATTCTTTGAAGTTAGCGCCAACGTCACCAAGTGAAATGCGGTCCTGCGGCCGTTTCGGACCCGCCATTGCTGGGATCGTGTCACCTAGGTCGAAGCTGAGTGAAACCGAATATTTAGGATCCGTTGAAGGGTCGTACCAGAACGAATTCGCCTTGGCGTACTTCTCAACCAACTCAACATTGTCGTCAGATCGACCGGTGTCGCGCATGTACTTCAGCGTCTGATCGTCGATCGGGAAGAAACCACATGTAGCACCGTACTCAGGCGCCATATTTGCAATTGTTGCGCGATCAGCCAGTGGCAAAGCGTCGAGACCAGGCCCGTAGAACTCTACGAACTTCTCAACCACGCCTTCGGCTCGCAACATTTCAACAATTGCCAGCACCAGGTCGGTTGCTGTCGCGCCTTCAGGCAGCTTGCCATCAAGTCGAACTCCAACAACCTCTGGCACAACCATGTAGTAAGGCTGACCGAGCATTACAGCCTCTGCTTCAATTCCGCCAACACCCCAACCAAGTACGCCAAGCCCATTAACCATGGTTGTATGAGAGTCGGTACCAACACATGTGTCCGGGTACGCGAGCCGACCATTTCCGGAGTCTTCAGAGAGAATCGCTTCAGCCAGAAACTCGAGGTTCACCTGGTGAACAATTCCTGTTCCTGGTGGAACGATCTTCAGGTTGTCGAACGCACCTTGCGCCCACTTCAACAATTGATATCGCTCGATATTGCGCTCGAACTCACGCTCGATGTTCATCGCAAGTGCACCCGTGGTCGAGAAATTGTCGACCTGTACTGAGTGGTCAATGACCATGTCAGACCGAACGATCGGATTGATGATCGATGCGTCACCACCGGCATTCGTCACAGCATCTCGCATTGCTGCAATGTCGACAACGACCGGAACACCCGTAAAGTCCTGCAGGACCACTCGACCGGGCATGTACGGAAACTCGCTAACCGGTTTTTTGTCGGGTCGCCAGCTGGCAACCAGTCGAACATGATCGTCGGTTGCAGGTCCGCCGTCAGCTTTCCGCAATGCGTTCTCAAGCAGCACTCGAATCGAGTACGGAGTCTTTGCTATATCAACAAGACCAGCCTGCTCGAGTGATTCGAGCGAATAGTAGTCGACTGTGCCTGCGGATGTTTCGAACGATTTCCTGGCGTTATACGAAGAAGAATTTGTGGTCATCATCAGTTCTAAAGCGAGTTGAGTTGTGATTATTCGTAAAAAACGGGAACCATCTTACTCCCGACATACTCATTCGCAGAAGTTGAACAAGAGTTTTAGGTAATAACTCGAAGAAGAGTAATTACCAATTTCTGCTGCTGAAAGACCTTGCTCCGGCTGCTAGCATCCACTTCCAATCACCATATGACCACTTCGACTCCTTCTTCTGACCCGCGAGCAGCACTCGCCAAGTGCACGCCGTTCTTCTACGGGTGGCTTGTGGTGTTGGCCGCCGGTTCAACGATGTTCGTTCGTAACGCTGCCGCGACCCTGACTATCGCAGTGTTCGTCTTCCCAATGAGCGAAGACCTGGGTTGGAGCCGCACACTTATCGTTGGAGCCGCTGCTGCGGCAGGTGTTGCCTCGATGTTCGTTTCCCCAATTGCCGGGTGGATACTCCAACGGTACGGCGCAAGGGCGTTAATGAGCGGCTCGGTAATTTTGCTTGGCGCAGTGATCCTTTCTTTGAGATGGACCACTAATCCAATTAGCTTCTATTTGCTATTTGGTATTGGTCGCCTCATGTTTCAAGCGCCTCTTCAAATTGGAGCTTCAACCGCCGTCGCTCAATGGTTCGTACGCATGCGCGGGCGCTCCTCTTCAATTCTCGGAGTCATGCACTCATTTGGAATGGGACTCTTTCCACTGTTCGCTCAAATGTTCATGAACGCGTCTGGTGGAGACTGGCGCATGGCATGGTTTTGGATTGGGATTTCGGCGTGGGTCATCGCCCTACCGCTTACGCTATTGTTCGTTGTCAACAAACCAGAAGATGTTGGTTTGACTCCAGACGGTGAGGTATCTAGGGTGGAGCCTGCCGTCGGCAATACTGAAGTCACCAAAACAGCGGCTGAGGAGGAAGTACAGTGGACTTTACACGAAGCGATGAGATCTCCAGCAATGTGGAGCATCGCGCTCGTTGGTGGCCTCGTGTTCTTCATTCATACTGGTGTGAATATTCACCAGGCTGCGTTCCTGAGAGATCAGGGCATTAGCGCATCAGTAGCCGCTTCCGCTTTAACAGTGATGGCAGGGGGTTCGGCAATCGGCAGCGTGCTTTGGGGCAATCTAATGGATCGTTTGCCGGTTCGACTCGTTTACATGATGACCGCGGGTTGGCTCGGTGGAACTGCCTTGCTGTTCTTGCTCGTAGACTCCACAACCATGGCGTTCGTCGCAGCAATTATTTTTGGAATCGGTCTTGGCGGGCTTCTTGTAGTCCCACCAGTGGCATTAGCTCACTTCTTCGGAAGAAATTCTCTGGGTGCGATTCGAGGAATTACCGAACCGTTCGTTTCAGGTGGCCAGGCAATTGGGGCTATTGGTGCGGGTCTGATCTTCGATTTCTCTGGCTCTTACTCCGGTACGTTCCCAATTTTCACCGTTGCGGCAGTGATTGGAATAATCTTGCTGGTAATCACCAAAAAACCGGTAAAACAGCCCACCGGATAGAAACATGAAACTCTGGATTTTTAGTTGATAAACGGAATACTCCACCCTTCAAAAGTCATTGCACAACTCATTCAACACGGTGTGACTCACTATGTGGGCTTGCCCGACTCCGAAACGTCGAACATGTACAACGCGTTGATGGCGGAAGAGTCCATAACAGTGGTGCCGGTCGCCCGAGAAGGTGAGGCAATCCCGATCGCTGTTGGACTCCACGTTGCTGGCAAGCGCCCCGTCGTATCGATCCAAAACGCAGGTTTGTACGAAGCAGGCGATGCCCTGCGCGGTTTGGCAATAGGTATTGGACTTCCGCTTGTAATGTTCATTGGATACCGGGGTCACAACAGAAAAGGGGATACTCCTGATTCGGCTGCGGTATTCCTGGAGCCATATCTCCACATGTGGCGAGTCGAATATTTCGTAGTTGAGGGAGATGAAGATCTCGACCGCATCCCGCTGGCATTTGATCGCGCTACGAAAACAAACATGCCAGTCGCCGTTGCGATAGGAACTGAATACGCGCCGGAGGACATTGAATAATGATCAGCTATGCCGACGCTTGCCGAATAATCAACGAACACCGGGGCGAATCTGCTGCGGTTACGACCATGACCCAGTCGAGTTACTGGAACAAGGTGTCAGAACACCCGGATCTCGACATGGGAATATCGAATGGAATGTCCAAGGCTTCATCGGTTGCACTTGGCATTGCACTTGGCGACCCGGAACGAAAAGTTCTTTGCCTTGACGGCGACGGCTCCCTATTAATGAACTTCGGTTCACTTGCGACAGTCGCCGGTATGGCCCCCAAGAACTTCCATCATTTCGTATTCAACAACGGCATCTACGCAATCACCGGTGGGCAACCGTTGCCGGAAACTGGAGTGCATTACGCCGACGCCGCAAAGGCTTGCGGTTACAAAGCCACTTTCAAGTTCGACGACCTCGAATCGTTTGAAAATTCAATGGCAGAAATTATGGCAATCGACGGTCCTACCCTGATCGAGCTGGTCGTAACTCCCGAACCGGCGACCGAAGGCGTCGATCAAACCTGGGAATCTAACGCGAAAATGCCGCGCCAATTACGGGCAATGCGCAAGCATCTGACGGGCAAGGATGACTGGGGACCTGGCGGTCCGTTCATTTAGCCATCGTCGTCGCGGCTCTTGGGTCGAAACTTAACAGCGACCAGTCCAACAAGTCCGACAGCATTGATGATGTCGTCGGCACTTGATATGACGGCTCGGCCGTCTGGATCGTCACCAGTTGGGACAGCGCAACCAAAAACGGTGGGAGTGACGGTAGTCACGATCCCGGTGAAATCCGGAGTGGCGTCAAGTATTCAAATTTGAGAGGCAAAAACCGTATTCTCATCATTCGTGGGCGCGTCAAAAAGTACCGCTGCCATCGCAATTCCAAGTAGCAGTACTCGAAGTTGTACTGCAATTAGACGCAGATTGGCGTCGAGATACGAGACTGTTTCCAAACTTCAGCGCTCACTTCATATCAAAGTGAAAACATATGTAAACGGCACAATTGACCTGCGTACGTATACGCACGTGAGGTTTTGAGTTCAGTTGACTATCTGACTACTTTAGGAGCGGCAGCAGAATGTGTGAAGGGCGCGCCGCATCTTTGTATACGCGGTTCGTAGCGACAACACCTTCTGACTCGAAAGCGTTGTTCTTCCCGGTTTGCCAGTTCCTGTCCCACCTTGGGAAGCTACTGCTGGCAACTGCAACCCTTATTCGATGCCCAGGTTTGAACAGATGACTCGTCGCCCAGAGATCGACTTCAAACTCGTAAACCTCATCAGGGCGTAATAATTCAGGTTTTTCAAACGAATTTCTGTACCTGCCACGGAGAATTCCATCGCAAATCAACATCGACGTCCCGTCTGGATGAACGTCAGTGACCCGAACTACCCAGTCGGTATCAACCGCAGAAGATGAAGCATGAAGAACAGCCTTGACTGGTCCAGTCACCCGAATACCTTCACCCATAATTTCGGTTGTATAAGTGAGGACCCGGTCCTCGTAACCGCGTTGATCTTGTGGACCAAAATCTTCACCAAGATGTCCACCACCAAATGATCGAACCGGGTTATTTGGGTCCGATTGGTACGAGTCTGGTTCGGTAACGGCTACCGGTGACGACACACTGAGTCCACCATCGTTGAGGGAGTCGACAGAGCCACTCTTCGAATCATTAAAATAGAAAGAGGTGTATTCAACCTCCGCTGGTGGCCACTGATCGAATTCGTGCCACTGGTTCTCGCCCATTGTGAACACTTTTACCGGCTTGTCTGAATCAACTCCGTTGTCGATTCCCTTCAGCCAGTGATCAAACCATCGACGTCTCGTTTCCATCCAGCCGATCGGTGTGTTCTCTCCGAAATCCACAGCGCCGGCTTCCCGCATATCTGCAGGTTTCGGATTGTGCACCCAGGGACCAATAGTTAATCGCTGGGCAGCACTGATTTCGTCGGATGGTGCGTTGTCCCGCATGCCTTCGTAGTTCGTAATCGTCCCGCGTAAGAAACAGTCGTACCAGCTTCCAATGTGGTGAACGGGAACCTGTACTTTGTCGTAGGTGCGAACAATAGAGAACTCGTCCCAGTAATCGCTGTAATCAGGTCGTTTCATCCAGTCGTTGAACCAACTGTGAAGTCCCTCCGTCGGCTCAAACGGAGCAATAGGAGATTTCTCTACCCATTCGAGGTAGTTTTCCAGGGCGTTTTCCATCCGAGACTGAGCTTCATCCTCGATACCAGGAGCGGCATATTTTCGGGCATTGGAAGCAGTGTGAGTGATCGTCCACTTAGTATTAAATCCGGCCTCGTACGCACCGCTTCGATACACCCATTCGCGGTGGTAATCAGAAGCGCTTTGACGCACAAACTGTGCCTTCAAATGCGGTGGTTGAGCACCAATCATTCGGTACTGTGTCGCACCTGAATATGAACCACCTATGGTGCCGATATTCCCATTAGACCACGGTTGTTCAGCAGCCCACTCCACTGTGTCGTAACCGTCCTGTCGTTCACCGTCCCCATCATCGCGAAAAGGGTAGAAGTCTCCATCGGATGCAAACCGCCCACGGACGTCCTGCACAACCGTCACATAACCATGTGAAGCGTAGTACTCACCAGCGCCCTGCCCCGACTCGGAAGACGATGTTTTGTCGTATGGAGTTCGCTCGATTAGCACAGGGTATTTACCCTCGGCTTTTGGTCGCCAAACGTCAGCGCGCAAAATTGTCCCGTCGCGCATGGGAATTTCTATATTGCGCTCGACAAGAAATTCGTGGTCACCCGGCTGTGCAGAAGTCATTGATCGCTCTCTAATCGAAAAAGTGCATTGGCACCGCTACATACCGGCTCCACCGTCTACCGTAATCATCGAACCGGTCACCATCGCCGCCTCATCCGAAGCAGCAAACAGGAACGCTCGGGCAATGTCCTCAGGTTCCTGCAATCGACCTAACGGCGTATTGTCAAGCCGACGATTGAAGTTTTCGGGATTATCGATACTCGTCGACCAATCATTTGGGCTGTGGTCGTTGTTTCCACGAATAAATGGCGTGTCTACGTGACCAGGAGAAATAATCACACTGCGGATGTTTTCACTAGCAAATGAAAGAGCGGCGGAGCGGTTCAAACCTACCATTGCCATTTTTTGAGCGGCATACCCTGGGCTGCCGCCACCGGGTCGAATCGCTGCCAGTGATCCCATGTTGAGAATCACTCCCGAGCCAGCTTTTCGCATCGAAGGAACTACCGCTTTGATCCCTAAAAATGACCCGGTCAAACCGATGTCCATGATCATACGAAACTGTTCTTCGGTCTGATCCTCGAAACTCACCCGGAAATTCGCACCTGCGTTATTACACAAAATGTTGATCGCACCGAGTTCCGATTCAGCTTTTGCGACAGAATCTGACCACTGCCCTGCGTCTCGAACATCAAGTTCAACAGCGACTGCACTTCCACCTTGTATCTTGATCGCAGAAACGATTGCTTCAGCAGCTTCCAGGCGGTTATCTGCAACTGCCACGGACGCACCTTCTTCGGCAAACAAGCGTGACTGAGCCCCACCCATAGCACCTCCACCACCGGTAATGAACGCAACTTTGCCTTCGAGTCGATTACCCATGTAAATCTCCGTGCTTGAACTACCCGAGTACTACTGATCCATCCGCGCTTCGTGCGGTTTCGCCCGAGCCCGGATCAAATGGATGCTTCAGCATTTCTTCAATATTCAAATCGATTCCCAGTCCTGGCTTTTCAGGTGGAATGAAGTAGCCGTCCTGGACTTCGAGAATGTTGTCGACAATCGCCTCTTTGAACGTTCCAGTCTCAGGTGCGAACTCGTTTACGTCCCAGTTTGGAGTAGCGGTCGCAATGTGAGTTAGTGCGGTGTTAGCGATCGGACCCAGGAACTGATGCGGAGCCATCTTGATATGGAAGCTCTCGGCTACGGCAGCAATTTTCTTCACGTGTGTGAATCCACCTGCAAGACCAATATCCGGCTTCAAGAAACTTACACCCGGAAGACCGCAGTATTCTCGAAACTCCCATAATGTGTTGTTACGCTCGCCGACCGCTAGAGGAATGTTCACTTTCTCCCCCACAGCGCCCATGGTTACGACCGAATCGGGAGCGATCGGGTCCTCGTAGAAGTAAGGCAAGAACTTCTCGATCTGCTGAGCAAACACTACTGCGGTGCCAGGGAACAGGTTGCGATGAATCTCGATTCCAATGTCGAAATCCCAGCCAACTTCTTCTCGCACCGCTTCAACAATTGCCGTGTTCTGATGAACCAGATCCCCGTGTGACAACTCTCCCCAGTTTTCCGGGAACGGTGTCATTTTTAGAGCGGTATATCCGTCTGATTTAGCGCGGCGCGCTGCTTCGGCAAAACTTTCTGGTGACGATAGAGGGCCCGAGTACCCGTACGATCCCAGCAAAACAATGGCGCGGACCTTATCTCGTACTTTTCCACCAAGAAGATCCCAGACCGGTGCTTCGAATCGCTTGCCCTTGATGTCCCACAAAGCCATATCGATCGCTGACAGAACGGCGGTTAGCGCGGCACTCCTGAAGGAATACTTGCGATAAACGGTGTTCCAGATTCGATCGATGTCGCGAGGGTCGAACCCTTTTATGTCGTCGCCAACTCGATGAGCAATCACTTCCGAAGCATCTGCGTAACCCCAGAAATTACCTTCACCAACGCCATAAGTACCATCATCACAGGTCACACGGACAGTCAGCCATTTAGAGACAAGCCACGTCTCAATCTTCTCGATTTTCATATTAGCAATCCGAACCTAATGCGCACCGTAAAGGGAGGTGTTGGTCACAGACTCAATCATTGATTGTATGTACCCAATCGAATAAGCCCTTCCACGGTGTCCCCACTCGGTATCTCCTTTGGTGTGAACCGCGTGATCGTCCATAAAGAAGCCATCGAAGCCATTCTCAGCGTAAGTCCGCATTGCCTTGTACATATCGACGTACCCCTTGTTAATGAAGGCCTCGTTGAACTTCGGAACAGTGCCCGACACGTTTCGGAAGTGTACGTACAAAACACGCTCACGCTTCACGAAGTATTCGATCATGTCGTAGATGCTCGAACCATTATCTTGGTCGGCACCAGCGAACTGCGAAAACGATCCCTGGCACAACAGGATTCCGTTGTACGGACTGTCGACGATGTCGATTAGTCGCTTGTAGTTCTCGAAGTTAATTAGCAGCGAAGGAACGCCACCAATTTCAGGCATTGGCGGGTCGACCGGGTGAAGTCCAAGACGGACGCCGTACTTCTCAGCAACCGGTGTAGCTTCTTTCACCCACGTCTCAAGGCACTCCCACGCTCGATCAAGATCGATGTCCCAGTCGATTACTTTTGGCCAGTTCTCTTTGGCAGCGTCAAAAGCCGTGCCACGCGCGCCCCAGCCAATGTCCACATGACCGGTTCGATAGAACCGAGGGTAGCGCCAGCTCATCGTGTACATCGGGATGCCCGCGTTACCGATGGCCTTGATCGTCTCGATCATGTTCTCGAGCTGTTCGTCAAATCGAGGACCACCAGCAATAAGGTGGTGGCGCATATCGATTTGAGTGTTCTCTATTGCTGTAAGTGTCAGTCCAAAATCTTCAACCCGGTTCTTCAATCCAACCAGGTCGACCAGTTCCCACTTTCCGTTTTTCACCGGCACAGGTGGGGTGTTCAATACGACGTGCTGGATGCCGAGCTGCGCCATGTATTGCAGCGTCTCACCGTTGGTGGAGCTGTTGAGTCCCATTCCTACTCTCACGACGCAGCTCCTTTCTTCACCTTGCTCATATCAACCGGACCGCCGTACTCAACTTCCTTTTCAACGGCTTCGATGACTCCGGCAATGTAGCCCTGGGCAAACATCCTTGAACGGTAGCCACCGAGGTTGCCAGGGAAGTCGTCGTCAGCAACCATCAACGGACAGTGGTCGTCGATGAAGTTGCCAGTGAATCCGGCATCGCGGTAAGTCCGCATTGCCTTCTTCATATCAACGTAACCAGTGTTGATGAACTCTTCGTTGAACGATGGAGCTTGACCACTTACGTTTCGGAAGTGGACGTACATGATTTTGTTTCGCTTACCGAAGTAGTCGATCATCTCGTAAATATCTTCACCAGGCATTTCGCTGAACGTACCCTGGCAAAACTCAATCGCGTTGTAATCCGAATCGACAATTTCGGTGAGTCGCTTGAAAGCATCGAAGCTTCGGAACAGTCCCGGAACTCCACCACGTTGAGGTACGGGAGGGTCCTCAGGGTGAATTCCGCAGCGCATCCCGACTTCTTCAGCAACCGGGGTCACCGCCTTGATCCAGTACTCAAGGGCATCCCACATTTGCTCTTCGGAAATTTCTTCGCCTGGGAATGTCGCTGGGCGTCGACTGTTCTCCCAGCCGTAGTCGTAGCCTGTGCCGAGCGCGCCACCTCGAATAACCGTCGCCTTCGCACGCCCCCAGCTATTTGGCATCCAGTTGTAACCGTAAATCGGGATTCCAGCATTACCCATGTCTCGGACCTGTTGGAGCAAATCCTCGATCAGTTCGTCCTGTCGTGGACCACCGAAAATCACATCGTGGTAAGCAATGTCAGGGGAGAATCCACCTTCGATAGCTGCCAGCTTCAAATCGTAAGACTCGATCTTCATCCGCAGCGCCACATACTCGTGGTACTTCATGTGACGACTGCCCGGACCTCCGTACACGAGCACATTCGGAATGCCGAACTGCGCCACAATCTGCAGTACCTCATCGGTCGGATTGCCATGAAGCGCAATCATAGGTTGCATAAATAAGTCTCCCGTACCTGGAATATCTCGCTCGGATTTACTGGGCATCCGAAGGCGAGTTGGAATTTAGCACGGCGCTGTCAGCGTATGTCGCTACGAACGTGAGGGTTTTGCAGCCTAAAGCTTCCGCAACTCGGGCGACGTAAATATGAGCCAGAGGTGAATAACGAGGTAAATCGCTGTGCCTCCAAGCATCATTTCGCTGTTTCCGATGAGCTCACCAATCCACGCGCCGAGGAACCATCCCAACATCATCATTTGAAGTGACAGGGAGTAAACGGACATCACCCTGCCAATCATGTTGCTGTCAGTTTGAGATTGGAGCAATGCCATCACTGCTGACGACCAGATCGGTATGGCCGCTCCGACCATTCCCAGGGCGAACAAGGTCAGCGGGAAGTTCGTTGAAAGGGCGAACGTCGGAACTGCGATAACGAACATTACCGTCGCAATTAGCACCGCCGGAATCCGCCGATCCGGATCTCTCCGGGCAGAAATCCACAACGCCGACGCCCCTTGCCCGATCGCCCACGCAGCAAGCATAAAGCTGAAGCCGGTCTCTCCAACATCAAACCGGTCACGAGCGTACACCGGCATGATCGGTACAAAAGCTGCGCTGAAGATGACCGAGAATGCGAGCAGTGACAAGCGACAAATTACAGGGTTAGACCTGATGTATCCCAGACCGTCCATCATTTCCCGTATAGCCGAGGCGCGTTCCGCTGTCACCGGTTTATCTTTAGGCATTCGATAGGTAAATCCGGTCGAGAGAACGTACATCACTATCAACGCGAAAAATGGCGAAGCCAATCCGAACGGACCTATCAGAACTCCCGCGAGCAACGGTCCACCTGCCCGTGCAAAGCTGTACGCCAGCGTGTTTAGCGAGTTGCCTGCCTGAAGCGAGTGCAGGGGAACGTAATTTCGAACCAGTGTTTGAGAAGCAGGCATCCCCATTGCAAGTACAGCACTCGAAACAATTGATAGTGTCACGATCTGCCAGAGGGCAAGTGAATCACTCATCACTACCAATGCGGTGAGAATCGCCAGGACAAGCAATACAAGTCGTTCCCATAGCAGAATTAGTCTGCCGCCCAACCGGTCGACTAGAACTCCAGCAAACAGGCCAATCGCTATTGCTGGAATCACTCGCAACCCCATGGCGGCACCGACCCAGAACTGAGATGCGCCGAGCTCCAGGATTACCCATGACTGTGCCATCATTCTCAGTTCAACACCGGTGTTATTGGTGAAGTTGCTGAGGAAAAGGTTTCTGAACGCTCGCTGTGAAAGAAGCTCTACGGCCGGGACGTTCTTGTAGCGAGCGAACATGAGCGTTAGTAGAGCCCTGTTTCGCCAGGTTCAGGTGGAATGATGTACAAGCCTGCACCTTTGCGTCTGCTGCCCGGCATCCCAGAGCCCTTGGTCTTGAGTGGATTCGCATTCATTTCGGCGATTGCATCTTCATCGACCGTGAATCCAAGTCCCGGTGCATCGCCCATTTCAATGAATCCATCGACAATATCGTTGTCGATCGACACACCGGTTGGTGGAGTCAGGTCTTTCACTTCCTGCGCCAGGTGATTTGGTGCCGCTGCTGCTGCGTGAGCCATACAGCTACCCGGTGACCCAATGATCGAGATAGGGAGTTCATACGCTTCAGCGAAATGAGCGATTTGCAAAAAACTGGTGACGCCCAGGGTTCCGAACTGAACTACGTCTACCGCTTCGTTGTGGATCAGCGGGTAGAACTCGTCGATTCCATTAATGTTTTCACCCGTAGCTACTGCGGTTTTGATACCCCGAGATATTTGCCTAAGGCCACGATAGTCCCAGCGTCGACCCGGCTCTTCCGCCCAGGTTAAATCGAACTTTTCTTCAATACGAGAAATGTATCGAATCGCCTGTTTTGCCGACCAATACTCATTCGAGTCGATCATCAGCAAAGGCTCTTTGGCGTTCTTCTTTAGTACCTCTCGCATGATTTCCAAGCGACGCATATCCGACTCGAAATCGAGACCAACCTTTAGCTTTCCGCCATCGACTCCGCGGTCAGCGTACTCGGTGTAGAACTCGACCAATTCGTCGTCAGTCATCCCCATATCGAGACCCGACGCGTAAGCCTTAACTCTTGGTTCGCTGGCTCCCAAAAACTTCCAGAGTGGCTGCCCGGCGTCCTTGGCTTTGATGTCCCACATTGCCGAGTCGAGAGCACACATTGCGCCGTACATTGAACCTTCAACACCACCCTTGAAGCCAACGTCGGACATCTCTTTCCAGAGACCTATCACGCCACGTGGGTCTTTGCCTTCGAGAACAGGAAAAAGCTTTGCAACATCAGGTGAGGAAGCGGGAACGATCCCGGTAACACCGGCATCCGTTTCCAGAAACAGGTACGTCGCACGTGAGACATCATCAGGCGAGACACTGTTGGCGTCACCAGAGGGATGACCCCGGTGGTAAAGCCAGGAAAGTTCTCTATATCCGGTAATTTTCATCGCAATTTCTCAAACATAATCAAATTGGTAAGGGGTCGCGAAATATACGCCACTTCAAGCCGAGATGCGCTTTGCTGCATCCATGGGATCGTCTGGAACGATAGGACGAACGGAACTCATGATTTCCTTCATCCTGAGCCTGTCGAAGGGTCAAGGAAATTACTACGTCAGAACCCCAGCTTCGACGAGTGCAGCGCGCAAACCCTCTGCGTTTTTGAAGTGATGGCCGGTCCACCCTAGCGAAGTTGCTACTTGGGCATGTTCAAGTTTGTCGTCAGTGAAAAACGCTTCATTTGCGCTCACACCTGCAATTTCCAGGGCCCGGTGATAAATCTCCGGTTCTGGCTTCATGTAACCCGTTTCGGACGCGTTGACCACGTGGTCGAAGAAATCGCTGAGACCATGTTGTTCGAGTTCCCAAGGCAGTCGGGTTGTGGCGTTAGAGAAAAGAGCAATTTCAGTCTTCTCTCGACATTCGCGGGCGAGGTAGATCATCTCAGGTATCAACTGCCCGTTGCGACTGTTCCAATCGGCCATCGCTCGTTCGACCTGATCGGTGTTAAACCGATTCTTCAACTCATCGGCAGTCCGGGCTCGCCACTCTTCATTAGTAATCTGTCCACGTACCACGGGATGAAGCCAAGACGGATCAAATGCGACTTCACGAATCGTTTCAATTGGAATGCCATACCATTCAGCGAATCGCTCTTCTTCGTACTCCCAGATTCGTAGCACTCCATCGAAGTCGAAGAACACGCACTTGATTGCCATTACCCGTCGAATCCTCGGATCATTCCGCGAATGTACGAAACCTGTCCCAGGTGCTGCGATTCTTCAGCCATCAAGTGACCCAGGATCCATGCGCCGCTATCCGATCCCGCTCCGTGGTAAATGAACGGGTACTCCCGATCAACGTCGTCTTCGGTCATCGAATCGATATGTTCGAGGGTCACTTCTCTGACTGCGTCGTAATATTCCATCACTTCGGCAATATTCAATGCCTTTGAAGCTTCGACCTCGTCCAGAGAATCACCTCGTCCGTGACGGTCCAGCGTCATGCCAAGTTGTTCGTGCCATTCGTCTGATACCCAGATCCCCGGCAGCCCTTGGAGAGTGGATACCCATGTGTCTTCAACACGCGACATATGCCAGACAGTCCACAAAATGTGGTTCGATTCTGGATCAGGCTGCCACCGTAGTTCTTCGTCGGTCAGACCGTCCAGTTTTCGTTTGAGAACGGCGTAGTACTCGACTAAGTTCCCTTTAACGACGTCTTTGAATCCCACTCATTTATCTCGGTTGACAGCTAGCCGTTCAGTCCACGAGTCATTCCGCGCACTAAAGCTATCTGACCCAGGTGCTGAGATTCCTCAACCACAACGTGACCCAGGATCCACGAAATCTCAATTGGTCCACGGTTTCGAGTTTGCTCACGCGTCGCATCCATATCGGCATCGGTCAGTGAATCGATAACTTTGAACCCGGCTTCACGCACAGCATCGTGGTAGGCAACTATCCCGTCGATATCTCGACTCGGAAACGACCGCACCTGGTCCATGGCTTGTCCGTAACCATTTCCTTCTTCAGTAATCTCAAGTTTCTGACTCCAACCACCAGACTCCCAGACGGTTTGGCCTTGGCCGACCCGTTCGTTGATCCAATTGTCCTCAACTCGCGCCATATGCCAAACAAGCCAGATAATCGTGTTGGTGTCGAGGCTCGCTTGCCAGGTTAATTCAGCTTCTGTCAGTCCATCGAGTTTCTGCTTCAGCTCGTCCAGATACTCTGTCATAGCGCTCTTGATTGCGTCTCGAAATGATCCCATTACTGCCCCCTAAAATTCACACGAATTTCTCGTGAATATCCTCGAGGTTCATACGCCCTTCGAGGTTTCTCAATACCGCCATATTCAAATCAACCTCGTACCGGTTCCGCATCCCAACGAGCGCAACATCGAGGAGGCTATTGGAAAGCACGAACTGTAACAGTCCGGCTGAATAATCGAAGTCGTCACCGGGCCGCACGGCTGCATGCCATCGTTGGAAAACCGAGGCCGTCAGCGAGCGCATCGTAACAACGCCCATTCCAGCAACGTCGGCTTCATGGATTGCCCCAAACGGACGGGTCGGCTCGTAGCTGTGTTGGAACACAAGGTTGTAACAGGTTTGCATCACATCGAACCGACCAGATTCAATGAATTCGTACACCGGCGGATTCTGGTCTTCTGTCGTAAAACCAATGTGGCGGATCAAGCCTTGTTCTCTCGCTTTTTCAAGCGCTTCAAGAGTTCCGCCAATTTTCAGAGTTTGCTCACGCGCTTCAGATGAGTAAGTCGTGCCATGAACTTGCACGAGATCGACGAAATCCAGCTTCAAATTTTCTAAGGATCTCTCGACCGATTCAAACGGTTCAGGATCAGCATGAGAAACTTTTGTGGCGACATAAAGTTCCGACCGTCTTGAGCCAATCCCGGCTTCAGCAAGACCTTCGCCAAATATCCGCTCGCTCTCGCCGGATCCATACGCAGCTGCCGTGTCGAAGTAGTTGATCCCTGATTCGACCGCGTACTGAATCGCGTCGATCACATCAGACCGTTGCTTCGATTCTTCAGGAGAATATTCGGTTAGGTAGTTGGTAAGACCAGCTGGTGCACCACCGAACCCGATCCTCACCGCCTCGAACTCAGCTTTGCCTAATCGCGCAGTTTCCAAACTATTCCACCCCTAAATGAAAGACCTCCACCGACACGGTGAAGGTCTCGTCCGATTCCAAATGCGACCTCGTCGCCTAGCTCCCTACGCCTTGCTTGGTAACCGCCTCGATCATCGCCTGGATGTAACCGTTCGCGAATGCCCGGCCTCTGTGTCCCCAGTCGGTGTCCTGGTGGGTGTGAGGCACGTGGTCATCAATGAAGAAAGAGTCGTACCCGTTGTCGTAGTACGTCTTCATCGCACGATACATATCGACATGTCCCGTGTTGATGAACTCCTCGTGGAAGTCCTCAGGATTCGGCGCAGAAACATTTCGGAAGTGCACATAAAGCACCTTTTTCTTTTGCACCATTTCAGCAATGAACTCGTACAACGCGTCACCGGCTGAATCGAACATTTCCGAAATTGTTCCCTGGCAGAACTCGATCGCACAATTGTCTGACGGGTAAATATCCAGATAGCGTCGGTAGTTTTCATACGATCTGAACAACTGCGGAATGCCACCAAGGTCGTCCACAGGCGGATCGCACGGGTGAATACCGAGCCTGATGCCCTCTTCTTCTGCCACCGGGGTAATAATCTTGATCCAGTACTCGAGGTTCTCCCACATCTCTTCCTCGGTGTACTGGCGACCATGGGTGAATGGCATCTGTTTCGCATCTTCGTAGTTGAAGGCAGTTGCGACAGCTCCACCACGAATTTGTTTAGGTGGAGTTCGCCAAACGTGAGAAGGCATCCAGTTGTATCCGAAGATAGGGATGCCGGCGCGAGCCATATTTCGGACAGTCGTGATCATATTCTCGATCTGCTCATCACGCTTCGGACCGTTCAACATGATGTGGTCATAGAACTGGGTAGGAACGTTTTCCAGGGCGGAAAGCTTCATCCCGTAGCTCTCAACCATGTTGCGCAGTTTCACGAGATCGTGGAGTGACCAGATCCCGTTGTAGTTCGGCAGATCCGGGGTGTTTAGCAAAATGTCTGTTGCCCCATACTGCTGGGCGAATCGCAGGTACTCCGGTGTTGCCTGCTTAAACTGTCCAAATCCTGGTCGCATGCTCGTCGTAACTCCCGATCTTTCGTAACTTCAAATCCTCAACTCAATCAAGTTCAGGATTGGTCGCCACAACTTACACGCGGTTTACAGCTAACGGAAGTCTGGGGAAACGTTTCTTGGGTTCGACTATCTACGGGTATTTGAAATACTTCAAAGAAAGAGAAACTAGCCCTGTGAACAGCGACACTCTTAATTGCTAATCGACACCCACGCCCACATCCATCAGCACGATAAGGCTGAACACCGAGAAATCATCGATCGTGCTGTCGAAGCTGGAGTCGGCAAAATCATCACCGCCGGGGTTACCGTCAAGGACTCGAAAAAAGTCATTGAAATGGCGGAGCGGCACTCCGAAATTCTTGCCGGCGTAGGAGTGCATCCAACTGATATCGCCGAACGATTGACGGATGCCGACTACACAGGACTTGCACAGATGGCGCAGCATCCCAGGGTAGTCGTCATGAGCGAAATCGGCGTCGATCACCAGTCCCGTTCCCCAAACCACGACTGGCAGGCTGAGGCGTTTCATTCCCAAATTGAAATCGCCAGATCGGCCGGTCTCCCTATCGTTTTTCATATTCGTGAAGATAAAGATGATTACGACGCTGACTCAGCAAGGTCCGCGGCAGTCTCGATCCTCAAGGAAACCAATGCTGGAGAACTTGGCGGGACTGCCCACTACTTTCAAGGTAGATGGAGATTCGCCAAAGAATTGCTCGACCTTGGGTTTCACATATCGTTCGCGAAAACCTTGACCCGCATTAGCGATCTTGAAGAAACGGCGATCAACGTCCCGGTAGAGAAAATCCTTCTCGAGACCGACGCCTACCCTCAAACGTTCAAGAAGAATCGTCAAAAATGGACCGAACCCCGAGACCTACCAGTTGTCCTTGAAAAGCTTGCACAGCTCAGGAGCACATCGAGTTCTGAATTAGAAGAGGCGATTCAGCAAAACACTGAAACCTTGCTCGGCGATCGATACGCCGCGATAACGTGACAAAAATACCTGTGAGAATCGCACGGGCAGTTGCGGAAAACCGCTATAAAATCATCTTCGCACGCGTCAAAACTCGCATGAACCACGATCACAAATGCGATCAACTGGTTCTTAGATGATGGGCAAGAATTGACAGCACAATCCACTAATGTAGCTCTCAAAGAGTGGGCGGTAACGTCCGCAGCTCTCGCGCAGGGAGACCAGATCTTCATCCTTCGAAAAGGCGGAATTCGAGAGGATGGAAGGCACTTCAAAATCGAACACGACAGATTCCTGTTGTACCCGGGTCTTTTCCACGAGGGAGAGATTCTGTTGAAGGCTGATCAACGTCACCGCCTGGAATCAACTTCGGGTGATGACTACTCGCAGGAGATTCCACTGTCGGTTTACTGCGAACTGGTTGAAACTCACGACATCTCCGAAGAATCGGATGTCACCGCACTCCACGACCTCCACATTTGGTCTGAAGAGTTTCCAGTAAAGCGATTCAGTTGGAAACCTCGCCACCCGCTTAAGCTGATGGTTCTCCGCGCCTACAGTTTGCCATCCATTCACCTGTCAAAAGTCGAAGATTCTTACGGTGGTTGCAAATCGTGGGTCGACTTGAAAGACAACGTGGATCTTTCCACCATGCAACCTGCGCTCAGTGACGATCAGTTCGCCACTGAATTGGACAAACTCCACAAAGCGTTGAATCTCTCGCCGGCCACCGTATAAACGAACAGGAATTCGAGTAAGTGAAGTACCGACAAATTCAGTCAACTGACATAACCGTCTCCGAAGTCGGATTCGGCGTGTGGAGCGTATCCACCAACTGGTGGGGAGAAGTCTCCGAAGAAGACGGAATCAACCTGCTGCAAAAAGCACTCGATTCCGGCATCACTTTTTTCGACACCGCCGACACGTACGGTACTGGCTACGGTGAAGAAATTATCCCGAAGGCGCTGGCCGATCGACGTAACGACATCGTTATCGGAACTAAGTTCGGATACGACATTGAAGCTCCTCGAACGGGTCACAAAGAGCGACCTCAACGCTGGGAACCTGACTTCGTGAAGAAGGCGTGCGAAAGCAGCTTGAAGCGACTTCAAACCGACTACATCGATATTTACCAGTACCACAACCCGCGCCTCGACGTGCTTCAGCGACAGGACACAATTAGTGCACTTGAGGATCTCAAAAACGAGGGCAAGATCAGGCATTACGCAGTTGCGGTTGGTCCTGATATTGGATGGCGCGAAGAAGGCCTTTATACGATCAATGACATGAAGGTGCCGGCACAGTTGATCTACTCAATCCTTGAGCAAGATCCAGCCGACATCATGATCGAAGCAGCAGAAAAACAGGGAATCGGCGTTTACTCCCGAGTTCCACACGCATCTGGCATGCTCGATGGGACCTACACGAAGGACACCGTCATTGATGACATGCCTTTCGAGAAGTCAGACCACCGGGCATACCGACGAATGAAGTGGCTCACTCAGTCGGTTGAGAAGCTCAAAAAGATTGATTTCATGTTCGAAGGAAAGCCAGCAACCGTTGGTCAGATTGCGATCAAGTTCGTTCTCGAACCTACAGTCATGGCTTCCTGCATACCGACAATGACGACTGTCGAACAGATCGAAGAGTACTCAGCGGTCTCCGACATCGATCCGATTCCTAAGGATGAGTTGGACCGCCTTGCACCGCTCTACGAAGATAACTTCGGCACCGGTGACCGGGACCCGCAGAAGTCGAGTACATCAGGAACCGGTTGGGTAGACCACCTCGGTAAACCCGTCGAACGGCAGTTCGTAATCCCCGGGGTTAGCTAACCGGAGACATCCGAATCGAGTTACCTATGCTGTGCGTTGAGTACGCCGACGGGGCGAAGACTTTTTTGCCTTTTTTGACACGTCGAAACCTTGAGATGAATCGGAACCGGTAGATTCATCAGGATTCTTGGATTCGGTGTCAAGCTCGTCCTCGATATCTGTTTCAAACGTCTCTTCTTCCGCGACAGCATCGTCAGAGCTGGGTTCTTCCGTCGCAGTAGGTTCGGCAACTGCAACCGCGACCACAGTTTCGATCGGCTCACGCTCAGGTGCTTCCAACGAACCATCGATCCGCTTCAACTCATTCTCAACAAAGTTGAAGTCACGTTGTGGAATGATGTGGAGCATTCCGAAGAATGCCAACGGCCAACGGTCAGGCGGCCATTTCTTCACATACTCCATGGTCGGACCGATTTGAAAGGCGTCGACCAACGTGCCAGGGTCGAGAACCACATCAGCTTCTATTTCAACCCTGTGCGGGAATGATTCAGATTCTCGGTGGTGCTTCCAGATCGGCTCTTCATCTTCGAAGCTTTCCGAGGTAACTGTTGCGGTTGCAGCGAACCCCTTTTTGTCCGAGACGTAGTAAAGGATGCGGTCTTCGGGCCCCATCCGGACGGCTTTACGTCGGTTCTTGGTATCGACACCCTGAATCGAAAAACCACGCTCGCGAGTAATGTCCAGATTTTCCTGGGTTGTCACGAGCATCCAGTATGTTTTACCCAATGACACGCTCCATCGCGAGATCGAAATAAGTAGTAATAATGATATGTCCATTCTCGCGAATGGTGTTCATTTTCAATTGATCTAAGTTGGAGAAACGCGTGTCAGCAGAAATAGAAGCCCAAGTAATTTCGTTCCTCGATTCGACACCCGTTGAGTACGAAAAAGTCGAAATCGACCCTGCATTTGCCGACACAGCCGAGTTTTGTGAGAAATACGACTTCCCACTAGAGAATTCAGCCAACACCATCATCGTCGCTTCAAAAAAGAAACCGAAAACTTTTACGGCATCAGTCGTTCGAGCAACCCAACGACTCGACGTAAATAAAACCGTCAAAAACTTGATGGACAATGGCAAAGTTTCATTCGCCAGGGCGGAAGAAACAATTGAGCTCACAGGAATGATGATCGGCGGCGTAACCGCTCTCGCACTGCCTCAGGAGCTCCCTGTTTACGTGGACCCTGGCCTGATGAAACTCGACTACATCATTCTTGGTGGTGGTAGCCGTTCGTTGAAGATCAAGGTAACCCCCGAAATCTTCAACCATATGCCAACAGCATCAGTTATCGAAGGTCTGACCGGCTAGACGATCCTTACCTGAATTCGATTCGCGGCTGATGCATAGGCAGCCGAAATAACCCTCGATACGTCCAATGCTCTATTGGCAGTCATTATCGGTTCGGTTCCATCCACAACGCAGTCGATAAACGCTCGGATGTCGTCTGGATACCAGGCAGTCTCATCAGCTAACGGTCTGTACTGCGTTTTCTTCGGAATACCTGCCGCTTGCTGAGTCGATCTCCACATTCCCATTGGATCCTGCGGGTGTGGTTCGGGCAAGCTGGGCTTTGGTCCAGTTCCGTAAATCTCAAGCCTGGGTTCCCAGGCATCAAAACGCTCAGTGCCTTTGGTTCCAATCACAGTGATCCGGTGCGGACCACCAGCTGGATGACTGTCCCACCCGATTCGACCACCTGCAGCAGACACAGTTACCCCGTTGTCCGTTGAGAAAATTACCGCCCCGAAATCTTCAGTGTCGTTCCAGAGGTGTTGCTCAAAGAAGTAATTCCCGGTCACCGCAGAGACTTCAGCCGGAGCACCACCGCTGAGCGACAATCCAAGCCCGATCGGGTAAACACCCAGATCAAAAAACTCGCGCTTTGACTCGACATACGTGAAAGTTTCTGGCGATTCATTTTCAACACGTGGACCACGCTTTTTATTGGTCCCACCTGGCCCCTTGGCAAAAAGAATGTCGACATTTACGGCTTTAATCTCGCCCAGTCGCCCCGACTCAACACACGTCCGCGCCGCTCTTACCCACGGGGTGTGAACGAATGAGTACATCTGGTTCTTGACCCCGTTTTGACCAATCGCGTCGACGATCTTTTCTGCAACCGAGGTAGAACCTGCTAGTGGCTTATCCAGATACAAATATTTGCCAGAATCAGCGCATTGAATTGCCACACCTTCTCGACGCTCAACATCTGCGCACATGCTGATGATATCGACGTCATCACGATTCACGGCCTCCTCGATATTCTCGATATACGGAACTCCATGTTGTTCAGCCAAAGAGATATTCAAAGAACGACGTCGCTCGGAAACATCCTGTTCATCCGCAACTGCCACAATCCGTGTTCGAGGATCGAGAGCGAAGCCGGCAGCATGTGTTTCCTGGTGTGTTTGGTTTCCACCAATACAAAGGACTCCCAGTTCGGTCATTACTGGACCACCTGTTCCAAAGTAGGAGTTCCTCCGAGAGTGCCGTCAAAATAAATGGCACCTGCAGATCCGAGCAACATGATTTCGGGGAGTGAACTTGGACTACCTAAGCTCTGGGAGAAAATGGCAGATTCGCCGGTCGACCAGATCAGCAGTTGGGTCTGGAATAGTCCATCACCGAATTTCTCAGTGCGTTCGGGTGAAGATCCGAACAATCTCTCGCACGTGTCTCGAGCACCCTCTAGATCATCCGATAGACCGGCGGATTGAGTCCACCGGACAAATCTCGGGATGCCGATTTGACCAGACTCGGCAGCCTGAATCAGATCGGCTGACAACTTTCCAAGGAGACTCTGCTGCACCTCATGATTGCTCATGCGGCAAATATTACAGAGTGAATTTCGTTTGGGTGCCTACTGTTCGGCTCGAACCTGGTACTTGCTGCGAATCCATATTGCAGCAGCGTTCATGGTGAGCAAGATTGCAAGCAGAACGATTATTCCAGCAGCAGCAATGCTTCGGAAATCCTGCTGTGGCTGGCTCACCCAGGTAAAAATTTGCAGCGGCAATACAGTGAACTTCGAATCTGGAGAAGTTGGTATGAACGTGACCCAGACCAGTGAGGAAATAATCAGGATTGGCGCCGATTCACCGATGGCTCGCGAAAGAGCAAGGATAATTCCGCTCATCATGCCCGGAATCGCCTGCGGCATGACGACCGTCTTCACCACCTGCCAACGAGTAGCTCCCATTGCATATGCGGCGTCACGGTAGCTGGATGGCACCGCCTTGATCGCCTCTTGTGAAGCAATAATCACGATCGGCAGGATCAGCAGGGTCATGGTCAGTGCACCAGCGGTCAGGTTTCGTGATCCGTTGAAGAGGAACTGGACAAATACGGCCAGTCCCAGCAAACCGTAAATGACACTTGGGACACCTGCGAGGTTCGAAATGTTGAGTTCGATTAACCGCGCCAGGCGGTTCTTCACAGCAAACTCTTCGAGATATATGGCGGTACCCACACCAATTGGGATCGTGAACAAAGCTGTCAGTCCAACGACCCAAATCGTTCCAGCCATCGGAGCTAAGATTCCCGACTCAAGCGGGCGTCGTGAGGCATAACTGCTCATGAACTTCCAGTCGAGGAACGGGAGTCCATCTATGAGTACGTCAATGAGAAGAGCTGCCAGACCGGCAATACCGACAACTACAGCGAGAAAGAACAAAGCGTAGAAAATTCGGTCGCGCCATACTCGTATTCGGTGTGAACGCTCGCGCTGCGTGGGTGTGGAAGAAACCATGCTCATCTTATTCGTAAACCTGCCTGAACCGAGCAATCACCCAGCGCCCCAAAATGTTCATCGCCAGTGTCATAACGAACAGCAACAAACCGACGGCGAAAATCGTGCGGTATTCGATTGAGCCCTGTGGAGTTTCTCCGAGGCTAACTTGAACGATGTACGCCGTCATTGCCTGAATGCTCTCAAGCGGGTTGAGTGTGAGATTTGGAGTTGCACCCGCAGCAATCTTTACGATCATCGTTTCACCAATTGCTCGTGAAAGAGCCAGGATGAACGAAGCAACGATTCCAGACAGTGCAGCAGGAATGACTACTTTGGTTGCCACTTCGAAGCGGGTGGCACCCAGTGCGTAGGCGGCGTCGCGCAGTGATCGCGGAACAGCTACCATGGCGTCTTCGCTAAGGGTCGACACCATAGGCATGATCATCAGACCCATAACGATTCCGGCTGATAGTGCGTTGAAAATAATGACGCGGTCAGCACCGAAGATACTCTGCAATATCGGTGTGATGAACGTCAGTGCAAAGTAGCCGTAAACGACGGTGGGAATACCTGCCAGAATTTCAAGGATCGGCTTGAGAACTTTCCTTGCGCCCTCTGGGGCATATTCGGAAAGGAATATTGCCGCTCCTAAACCAAAAGTCAGCGAAACAAGTCCAGCGATCACAGCTACGAGGAGCGTTCCACCGACCAGTGGAAGAGCACCGAATTTCTGCGGTTTGAACAGTGGTGTCCATTCGGTACCGAATACAAACTCAAACACGTTTACTTCAGTAAAGAAGCCCGCGCTCTGTTGAACGAGGATGAACACGATCCCGAGTGTGGTCGCGACTGATATTGCAGCAGTCGCTCTCAGCAACCAGGTGACGATAGTTTGCTCACGGTACTGCCGGCGCCGGCGCCTAGCGACGCGCTGAAGTATTTCCTGCTTCACCAGATCCGATTCGCGCGAATCCTGAGGTGAGGTGAAGTTTGCGTCTGGTGTACTGGTCATTTAGCTTGCAGATACTCTGCGAAGTGCGTCCGTAAACAAACGAAATCCCGATGAATAAATCATCGGGATTTCAGATTGAGCTTACTTTATTAACACAACGTTAATTCAGACCCAGCAATTCGAGATTTGCCCGGTAATCAGCGTCGCTCAGGGCAACGTACCCAACTTCTTCAGCCAGCGCCCCACCTTCGTTCATGAAGAACGTGATGAAGTCTTTCACTTCCTGGCGTTCCAGTGATGCCTTATTCACGTAGATGTACAACTGACGAGAAAGAGGTGAGTACGATCCGTCGTTGATTGTCTGGATCGAAGGGCTAACGCAACCACTACCAGAATCAACGCCAAGCACTTTCAGCTTATCCGCGTTTTCTGAGAAGTAGGCATATCCGAAGTAACCGAGTGAGCCACCGTCCCCGGCGACTCCCTGGACCAGCGTGTTGTCATCGGCTGACGCTGTGTAATCCGACCGGCTTCGATCTTCCTCGCCATTTATCGCATGGGTGAAGTAATCGAATGTTCCTGAGTCAGTGTCTGGACCATAGAGTCGCAAAGGTTTGTCGGGGAATGAGCTTCGGACCTGGTTCCAGTTGTTGAGTTCGGAGTCGGCATCCCAAATTGATTTCAATTCCTCTGTGGTGAGACAGTCGGCGAAATCGTTCGACTTGTTTGCGATGACCGAAAGTCCGTCCCATGCCACGCTAATCTCGATAAACTCAACCCCGTTGGCGGCAGCTTCCTCGGCTTCTGATTCCTTGATCTCTCGGGAAGCGTTTTGGATGTCAGTGTCCCCGACGACGAATCGCTTGAATCCACCGCCGGTTCCTGAAATTCCGACTGGGATCTGGACGCTGGAATTTTCTCTCCTGAACTCTTCAGCAACTGCTTGCGTGATCGGGAATACCGTGGATGATCCGTCGACGACAATCTCAGAAGATGAGCTACCACCATCTGACGACTCACCGCCGCCGCAAGCTACTGCCAGCGCGAGTACCGCCATCATTGCCGCGGTGATCAGGACCCTGGATAGTCTCTGGTTTTTTGTTGAGAACATTTTCCGTTCTTACTCCGAATGATTCTTACCGGTGGAGTTCAAGTTTTGACCCCACCTAAAGTTTTTTAGGCAGGCGAAATGATCATTTGTTTCCGCCGTCACGATCAGGCTCTACCTTCATCCTTAAGAGGACGTTAACGATTCCTGAGGGTCGGTTAATTCGAAGTTAACTAAGCGAGTCGGCGACCTTGGCTATGCCATTTCGACCGGCAGAGAAAACACAAACTCTGAGCCTTCGCCCGTCGAACAGTGAGCACTTATCTCGCCACCATGTGCCTCAACGATGTGCCGAGCAATGGCAAGTCCAAGTCCGGTTCCAGGCTGTGAACGCCCGGGGTCTGTTTTAAAGAACCGTTCGAAGATGTGCGGTAAATGTTCGGGTTCAATTCCGGCTCCGGTGTCGGAAATAGAGAACCAGACGAATCCCTCTTCACCCCAGTAACGAATAGTCACCGCACCACCCGGTTCGGTCCACCGCACCGCATTACTCAAAAGGTTCGTGAGCACGTGATCGATCCGGTCAGGATCCGCTGACACCTTTGGGAGGTTGGTACCTTTTTCAACCCTTAGGTCAAGCTCTGCGTCAGTGAAGATCGGATCGAACTGACGGGTCGCGGCAACAATGAGTTGTTCTGGTTCAACGGGGCGGAACTCGAAAGGTTGTTCACCAGACTCGATCCGAGAAAGTTCAAGCATTTCCTCGACAAGCCGTTCCATACGGTCAGCATCTTCCATGATCATCTGGAAAAACATGCCCCGATTTTCCGGATCGTCGATCGCCCCACGTTCCAATGTTTCTACGGCTGCCTTCACACCAGCTATCGGTGTGCGCAGCTCGTGGGACGCGTTAGAGACAAACTCGCGCCTGGTCGTATCGAGTCTTTTAATTTCGGTGAGATCAGTAAGCAGTAACAACGCGCGCATTTGTGATCCATCCGGCGTCGGAAACGGGGAAGCGAAAACGGCAACCGTTGTTTGGCCACCCAATAATTCGATCTCCTGTTGGTCCAGTGGTCGATCCTTCATGGCGGCGCTCACAACCTCGTGAATCTGCGGATCGCTGGTTACCGTTGCAAGACTGGACCCGATCGATTCGGTAGTCGTATCTAGCATCTTCAGTGACGCAGGATTGGCAGATTCAATTTCCCCATCCTCAGCAATCACCATCACACCTTCTCGGAGAGAGTTCAGCATCGAGGAAAGGCGGATACGCTCACCTGTTTCGGCAATGATGTCGGCTCCGACCCGGTCGACAAGTCGATTCACTGCGCGGGCCAAACGCTGAAACTCCGAAGGGCCAACCGGTTCGAGGCGAACAGACCGGTCAATTGAAGTCGTCCTGACAACGTCTTCGGTGAGTCGCTGGAGCTGCCGAGTGAGCATGACCGCCCTGATAAAAGCGACCACGGCAGAGCCAAGTCCGGCCAGAATGGTTCCGACAACACCGAACAACAACGTACACGTCGCTATTACGGCGACCAGTACAGCTGTTTCTAGAGGGATTCTCCAGCGGAGAGAGAGGTTGCCCACGAGGTTCCTTGGACTCGTTCAGTATCTGAGAACAGGGATTCTATACGTTGATTCGGTAGCCAACGCCCCGAACGGTTCCCAGCAGTTTCGGACGAGCCGGATCCTCCTCGATTTTGAGCCTCAACCACCTGACGTGAACATCTACCGTACGGGTGTCTCCGGCGTAAGCAAAACCCCACACATCTTGTAGCAACTGATCCCTCGTGTAGACCCTGCCAGGATTGGACGCGAGGTGGGCGAGTAGATCAAATTCACGAGGGCGTAGTTCCAGCAAGTCGCCGTTGAGGCTCACTGTTCGTGATGACCCATCGATAACCAGACCACCGAGTTCTATTACCTGTTCGGGAGTCGCATCGGAGTGAGTTTGTATCATCTCCATGCGTCTGACCTGTGCGTTCACCCGCGCAAGTAGCTCTCGTACGCTGAACGGCTTAGTGACGTAATCATCCGCACCAGATTCCAGCCCCCCGATTCGGTCAACTTCAGCGTCACGGGCTGTCAACATCACGATGGGTACAATCGCCCCGCCCCGTCGGAGCGATTTACAAATCTCGAGCCCGCTTAGAGTTGGAAGCATCAGATCGAGCACGATCACGTCCGGGTTCTCAGATCGGGCTGCCATCAGCCCTGCGCCACCATCTTCGGCGACGACGACATCAAAACCGTCGGCAACCAGGTTGTAACGCAGCGTCTCTCTCAAAGTCCGGTCATCCTCAACGACGAGGACCTTTTTCTTCGCGCCAACGACCGGTTGAGAAGCCATGAGCAGTCACCTCGTAGTTCGTGAGATGCAACAGTCAAGCATTCATCACGAACCAAATCAGATTCATAAATTAAGCCTAGTTTACGGAATGTTAAACCGTGTTAGAGGTTACGCTGCGGGGGCGACCTGTGAGCGCTAGTTTTTGGGAAAATCACCGTCATCTACGTGCCGACACGCGGTTAGCTGCCCACAGCAACATCACCGTTGTGCGCATCAATGATGATGCCACAGTAGTGAAAACCGATAGCGGTCATAAGGCGGTACAGGTGACTGAGGAGATTGGATCTTGAGGGGTATGTCGCATCGGTTTTTGCCATGGGTGGGCTTTGACCTAGCTTCTACTGTTTTAGTTAATGTCGTTTTGGGCCGACGACAAAACTTCAGGATTCCCATCTGCGACGCCCACGCATAGAACCAACAGGAGTCCACAGGATTTATAGCTTCGCACTAAATAGACCCACTGACTAATCGGCTCAAACGTGAGCCCACAGGCTCATCGCTGAGGGCGTATGAGTGCCTGACCCAAGGCTTTCTTTAGACCTGTTGAGTGGTCCCAGATGACGCTGAACGGTAGGCCGCATCAATCATTTCTACTGCTCGCATGCCTGCCCAACCTGGAGCCCAGTTCACGTCATTTTTTCCTGAAACGACGTCAGCGAAATTCTCAGTTGGTCCGCCACCTTGATACGCCCCTGCATCTGGTGACAACTCCATTTCGAAGTTATTGCCGTCTCTCCTCAAGACCTGCAATCTAGCGCGGTCACAATCGATGCTCATTACGCCCTCGTTACCGAAAATTCGAACATCCACCTGGAACGGAGATTCGTTAGGCAACGTACCGGCTCCAGAGAATGACCCAATCGCTCCATTGGTGAACCTAACGGTAAACGAGTCGTAGAGCTCAACGTCACTAGTAGGTGCCGATGTCAGCGCCGCCACAGACTCAGCCTCAAGCCCTGTAAGCCAGTACGCAAGTCCAGCTGAGTGAGACATTTGCGCCAAGGCGTATCCACCTCCTGCAACATCTGGATCAGCCCACGTTGCGGCCCCCGGTTCAAACATATTCTCACCGGCTCCGCCTCCATCACTGAGGAACTGCTTTCCTTCAAGAAGTGACCGAATCGGCGATGCCATGTGGCACATGACGTATTCGATTTCTCCTACGGCAACTGCATCCATCCGGCGCTTCGCCTCCTGGATGAACTCGGTATAGTGCCAACCGTACGGCACCATCAGTTGAACACCTTGCTCTTCAGCAACGCGCACTAACTCACGTGCATGTTCGGCGTTCGTCGTCAATGGCTTTTCGCAGAGAACGTGCAAACCTTTCTTCAGCGCAGCAAGAGCGTGTTCGTAGTGCATCGTGTGCGGAGAAGCTACGACAACGCCTTTTAGACCCGGAGTCTCAAGTAACTCAATGTAGTTTTCCGTGGCATGCTCAAATCCGAATCGCTCTTTTACCTGCTGGAGTTCGTCCGCTCCAAGCCGACATACGCTTGCAAGCTCAATGTCATCGCGTTCGACCAGCACAGGAAGGTGATTCGTCGTAGCCCACCATCCAGCACCAATTAGTCCGATTTTCGCTCGTTGATCTGACATTACGGTTTGTCTCCGTCCGAGTTGCCGAGCCCAAGAAAATCCAATGCGTCTGCCACTGCTGCATGAGCGACATCCTTCTTCGAAGCTTTTCCGCGTTGGGATTTTGGCTTCCTCTTTTTCTTCTTTTTCGGTTGGTTCGCCTCCAATCGGCGAGCCTGACATGAAGTGCAAGTGCAAGTTTTAGGGTGCTTGTGATCTGTGCGGTGGTGACGCTCTTTCATGACGGCAGTTTAGCTGTGGAATGCAGGATGATGATGTCCGGAGTCACTCTCGATCATTTTTGTCACGTCTGCCTTGGTGAGAGGATTCGCTGGCCAGAAATCAGGTTCGGTATGCGACAGTCGTAACAGCAAACGAGAAAGCTGTCCGACATATTCCTTAAGCTCTCTCGCGTTCAATTTATTTGCGGCATCTCCAGGTTCGTGGTGGAAATTAGCTGTTTCGTGCCTACCCCAGAAACGCCAACGCCAGGTGATTGAAGCGTCGATTGCTTCTTCGACGAATGGAAAGTGATCGGAGTGAGCGTCCATGTGTGCAAGAACGTGGCATTTCAATCCGTCCTTCATAGTGTCGAGTTGGGACTGCATGAACGTTCGCAAGTGCGGGAACATAAGGACTATTCCCTTCATGTGTCCGGTGGATAGCTCATCGAGATTGATGTTCAGAAGAGGTTTTGCTTCTCGATTCGCAGCCGACTTCGAGTAGTGATCCCTGACATATGCACGCGCCCCTTGTAGATGTTGTTCTTCACCGCTCCAGGTCGCGAACCTGATCGACAATCCGGGACGAACTCCAAGTTCGTCCTTGAGCTTAGATAAGACACGCGCCGCCTCCATAACCCCGATGGTTCCAGACGCGTTATCGTTTCCGCCCGGCACGCCAAGAACCGTGTCATGGTGTCCCGCGAGAATCACGTGTCGTTCAGGATGGGATTCTCCGGTTATTTCAGCGACCGTGTTGTACGCGGTCGAGTCAAAATATTTCGACTCCACTTTCACGCGTATAGACGGTGACGACCCTGCAATTCGGCGCAAATATGCCCCATCTTCAGAGCTTGTTTTGATCACTGCGATAGCGTCTTTTTGCGGTCCTACGGTCAACCATTCGTCGGAGTTCGAGTACTCCATTCGCCCACCGGTCTTCGGTTCAACGGCTATCACACAAGCTGCTCCCGCTTGTGCCAACCTGACTATCCGGGCGGTAAATGGTTCCGGGGTCGTGAACGGTTCGGGCGCAATGATTGCAAGGGCAACGTTGCCGCGTAGCGAGTCACCGAGACTGTCGACTTCGTGAGCACTTGCATGACCGGTGTCGACAAGCTTTGCGGTTACATCCGTTGGTTTACACCGAAGAAATGGCATGGAGGCAATTTCTCGCGCTGACTCCACCAGTCGAATTTCGACTTTACCGTGGCTCCATGTATCGATCTGAAACGGCTCAATTTCGGCACGGTCGAGATTTGCCGCCTCCATTTGAGAGCGGATGTAGTAGGCTGCTCGTCGGTCTTCTTCTGAGCCACCCCACCGTGGACCGATCACATCGCACAATTCTGTAACGTGCTGATTTATCAGCGATCCAGCCCACGCTTCGCCCATCAGAAAACGGTCAATCTCGTGCCAGTTGAGTGTCAATTGATGCTCCTTGTCGAGCGCATCTAAACGGAAAACCAAAATCTTACATACCGACAGGTGAGCAGGTAACAAGAATACGGTTACAACACATCCCCTCCACTCGAATCACAACTGCTTGATGTTACCCTCGGAGCTTCGACAGTTCATCAGGAGATCAGTAAGCCATGATCAAATCAACAACAATGGATATTCCAGGGCGAGAGATTACCGAGGTAATCGGTCTCGCACGCGGTAACTCAGTGCGAGCACGACACGCAGGTCGCGACATTGTTGCCGCGCTACGAAATCTCGTCGGTGGTGAGATCCAGGAATATGCCAGGCTCCAAGCAGAAACTCGGGAAATGGCAACTCGTAGAATGGTCGCAGAGGCGGAAAAAATGGGCGCCGATGCAGTTGTTGGCATCCGATACACCACATCGATGATCGCGTCCGGTGCGTCAGAAATTCTCGCCTACGGCACCGCCGTGAAGCTTGCCTAGAGCCTACGATCCGTAGGTCTTCTCAACGTAGTCTTCAACCATTCCAATAAAGTCGGTCGCAATTTGCGGACCTGACAGAAACGTAACTCGCTCGCCGTCAACGAAGACGGGAGCGCGAGGTTCTTCGCCTGAGCCCGGAAGTGAAATGCCGATGTTCGCTGCCCTGGATTCACCAGGACCGTTCACAACGCAACCCATCACAGCGACCTGCAACGATTCTGAGCCCGGGTGTCTGCCTCTCCACTCAGGCAATCGCTCGTCAATGTGTTGTTGTATGTCCTGAGCTAGCTCTCTGAACAACGTTGAGGTGGTTCGACCGCATCCAGGACAAGCTGTGACCGATGGTCGGAATCGCCTTAAGCCAACGGCCTGGAGAATGTCCTGGCAGAGCCGAACTTCTTTCGCACGATCACCACCAACTTCCGGGGTTAGCGATGCTCGGATGGTGTCACCTATACCCTGCTCTAACAGAGTGCTGAGGGCAGCGGTTGTGGTCACGACTCCCTTTTGCCCCATACCAGCTTCGGTCAGTCCCAAGTGCAGCGCGAAATCACACTTCTCTGAGAGCTCGCGGTAAACCGCAACCATTTGAGGGAGTCGAGAAACCTTGCAGGAAATGATTATTTGATTCGGGGAGAGTCCGATATCTAACGCTGCCTCCGCGCTCGAGAGTGCGCTCTCAACGAGTGCGGCGTTTTCGACACCTTCAGAATCAAGCGGATCAGGACGGCGAGAGTTTTCGTCCATCTTCTGAGCCATAACGTCTGGATCAAGACTTCCGGCGTTGACACCGATCCTTACCGGCTTTCCAAGGTCCCGAGCGATTTCGATGAACTGAGTGAAATTCTCATCGTGGCGAGGACCACGCCCCACATTGCCCGGGTTGATTCGAAATTTGGCGAGGGTTTCAGCGAGAGCCGGGTAGTCCTTGAGCAGACGGTGACCAATGAAGTGAAAGTCTCCGACAAGCGGAACATTGCACCCGAGATCGGCAAGACGTTTTCTGATTTCCGGCACGGCCTCGGCAGCGGCGGCGTTGTTTACCGTTATACGAACAATCTCACTGCCAGCATCTGCGAGCAGCTTTACTTGAGCGACAGTTGCAGCGACGTCGGCAGAGTCGGTATCAGTCATCGACTGAACCACGACGGGATTTCCGCCGCCAATCGTTACTCCACCAACATTTACTGGATATGTTTTATCTCGCGCTGCCAGATCAATCCTCGCTCAATTCATCAGTTGGTATTGCAACTATCAAGTCTACTGTGAACTCGGCTTCGAGTGATACATCTCGGCGAGTATGGTGCCTGGGATGAACTAACTATTACCGATGTACAGAACCACTCGTACGACAGTCGAAACAACACCAACCCCCAGCAAACCAAAAAACAAGTTCCAACGCACTGAACCAATACGTTGCTTATGAGCAAGCAATGCAGGAATCCACATTGCGACAATCACGGGTGGAAGCAGAAAGTACATTCCTGTTGGAACGTCTCCAACAAGCCAAAGCGCGATCAACAACACCGAGCTGATTCCTGCGATCAGCATTTGGTTCCGGCGCGCCTGTGCGAGCGTCATAATCCGTCTAACCGATTATCGATTCGCCACGGATGATTCGGCTGACATCCTGAATCGATATCACGATGATTAATCCAATCAGCATGGCGAATCCGACCAGATGAACGAGTCCTTCTCGCTCAGGTGAAATTCGCTTTCCTCTTCGCAAGATCTCCACGAACACGAAGAAGATTCGTCCACCGTCTAGCGCCGGGATCGGCAGGATGTTCAGAATAGCCAGCGAGAGACTCAACGTTGCTGCAAGAGTAGCAAGAGTCACAATTTTCACGTCGAGACCGGCATCCGCCGTCGCAACCTCACCTGTCAGCTGACCAATGCCAACAGGTCCAACTGTCGACGGTCCATCGAACTGCGGGTTCGTGCTGCCAATGATTGCCGTCGTGAAAGCGTTTCGAGTGATGACAAGAGTGTCGATCGTTTGTCGCCAACCTGTCGGGAACGCTTTCAGCGGATTCAAGCCGACTTTCTCAATCCGGCGCTGCTCCTCGCTAATCTGAATTCCTGTTGCACCTTCCTGGATGTGTGTGATCACCCCTAATCCGTGGTCGTGTGCTCGGGCATCAGCCAGGGAAATTTCTTCACCTGCATTTTCAGCTCCAAATACAACCTTCAATGTGTCGCCGAGCGCTGCAGGTGGATCTAGTTCTGCCGCGTCAGCAACAGAAATTTGGTACAGCGTGTCTGTTGGCTCGACAACAACCGATAGTGTGTCGTTGGTTCCTGTAGCCGCTTGGTAAATCCTGGCTTGCGACAGAGCCATTTGGGTTTCAGGATCGGTGACGGTCTCGACCACCTCTCGGTTGGGCGGCTTCCATCGAGGAACGATCGTTACCTTCTCTGTCTCGCCGCTGTACTGATATTGACCTTCGGCAGGTCGGGCAAAAATATTCGGAATACCCGATTCTATTTCCCAAACAGATTCGGCTCCGAGTCGCACCGTTACTGCCTGTTGAAGTTCGCTGATGTTGTCTACAGACCTGCCATCAACGCTAACAATCCGGTCACCAGGCCGAATCCCCGCCTCATCAGCAGGAGAACCAGGGAATACCGTTGCGACTGTCACATCACTCAGGACTTTGTCAGACGGCCACATCAATACCAGCGGTAACAGGATGAACGGAATGATCGCATTCACGACTGCTCCGGCTGCCATTACGACGATTCGCTGCCATCGAGGTTTGCTTCCCAGTGAACCAACCGATTGACCGCTTTCCTCACCGACCATTCGGACGAAACCACCAAGTGGGAGCCAGTTGAACGACCAAAGCATGTCTGCCATGACGATCGTATCGCCGTCAAATGACTTGATCTTGCCAGTTACGATTTCTGCCCCTTCAGAGGCTTCTGAGTCGTCGCCTTTAGCGCGAGGTCGAACAGAAACCGCAACTTGGTTTCCATCATCATCTCGAACCGTTCCAATAGTCGCCGTTTTACCGATTATCGATCGCTGATCAACAGTTACAAATTCACCGTCGGCAGTCTCTATTTGCCTATGAGCACTTTCTGGCGCATCGGTCAAAACGTCACCTGTGTTCGCAGTGTCACCTTCATCGGTCGCCGGAATGGCAGCGAGTTCACTGCTCAACACCGTCATTTCGATCTCAAACGCGGTGCGTGAATCAACCTTTACAGGGGTTTTACCACTCCAGAGCCCACCGGCACGTGGAGGATATCCAAAGCCGAATTCGAGAGTTTTAACTCCAAATTTACGAGCGGTAAGAAGGTGTCCGAATTCGTGGAGAATTACGAGGGGGCCTAAGACGAGTAGAAACGTCACGACCCCGTAAAAAACTGTGTCTGGCATATGTAGTTAATGCTAGCCCAGAATTGTTGAGCTTTTATTTCTGCTGAGTGTGATTTCAGTTGCCCAGTTGGCGGCAGCAATTGTGTCGTCGATCGATGGGTCGGCAACAACTTCGTGCATTTCCAGGGTTTTTCGCACCGCATTTGGAATGTCAGTGAACTTGATCTTTCCGTCCAGGAACAGCTGCACCGCCGCTTCGTCTGCGCCTGCGAGAGCCGCTGGATACGTTCCACCCTTTTGACCATATTCGATGGCAAGACTGAAGCATGGGTAAAGAGAAGGATCCATCTCTTCGAAGGTGAGTGACCCCATGGCTACAGCGTCGATTGTCGGTAACGAAGGATTCGTAACTCTTTCAGGAAAGAACAAAGCGTGCTGGATTGGTTGTCCCATATTTGTCGGACCAAGTTGGGCTTTCAGAGTCCCGTCCTCAAATTCGACCATTGAGTGAACAATGCTCTGTCTGTGAACAGTTACGTAGATTTGCTCGAATGGGATGTCGAACAACCATCGGGATTCGATCACCTCGAAAGCTTTGTTCATTAAGGTTGCAGAGTCGATCGTAATTTTCTTGCCCATCGACCACGTCGGGTGCTTCAACGCTTGCTCTGGCGCGACGTCGTGCAATTCATCCCATTTGTAATCCCGGAATGCTCCTCCTGATGCCGTAATGACGAGTCTTTTCGGAGGACTGATCTCACCTTCCAAACACTGCCATATCGCCGATGGTTCGCTATCAACCGGCAGAATCGTTGCGCCGTGTTCGCTGGCCTTCTGTATGAGCAACTCGCCAGCCATGACGATCACTTCTTTGTTTGCGAGGGCGATGGACTTGCCATGCTCGATGGCAGCAAGAGTCGACGACATCCCGGCGCAACCGACGGTTCCGGCAACGACCAGATCAACCTCTGGCAGGGAAACGATTTCTTCTGTTGGTATTAGCTTGGTTCCACCATATCCAGATTCGAATTCACCAAGAGTATTTACAAATTTGGGCTTGAACTCGTCTACTTGCTGACGAAACAAATCAGAGTTGTAGCCGTTGCAAATACCGACGAGTTCGAATCTTTCAGGAAACTGGCGAACGATGTCGAGCGTTTGCCGTCCGATCGAGCCAGTCGAACCAAGAATTACCAGGTGTTTCTTCAAGCCATCCATACTGCAATCCAGTATACGACCGCCACGTTCAACATCAGGCTGTCCAACCGGTCCAGAATTCCACCATGTCCCGGAATCAGGACTCCGCTGTCTTTTACATGAGCAACCCGCTTGATATGTGACTCGTACAAATCGCCGAATAGTGCAGTCACACCCAGGAATGCACCAAGTGAGATTGCAAACAACGTCGAAATCGGAAGCTCCTGGACAGCGTCGAGAGCGAACGCCACAACAGCTCCTCCTATGACTCCGCCAATAAAGCCTTCCCAGGATTTTTTCGGACTGATTGACGGCGCAATTTTGTGACGTCCGATTGCAACACCTACAAATAACGCAATTGAGTCGATCGTGTAGGTAACGAGAATCGCGAACAGTAAGAATTCTTGCCCCTTATCGTGCCCGGCGAGGGCTGGAAAGTGAGCTATGAGGATTCCTGCATACGCTCCAAACACAGCGAAACGGAGTATTGAACCTGTGTCGGCAGGACCAACGGTTTGGAGTCCAACCGTGAACCTCAAGAGATTTGCCAGAGCGAGGGCGACTGCAAGCAGAATCGGTAGTACCTCAAACTCACGTAGGTCGTTTTCCATCACGAGGACGGTCACGAAAGCGACAATTGCAGGACCACCAACCAAAACAACCGACCTGAGCGATTCAAGGTAAGAGCCTTCTGGTTTCATCATTCGGTGTAGCTCGTATCCTGCGATCACACCTGCAACCGAAGCAAGTAAGCCGATCCCAATTACGCCTGACCAAATCGCGGCCAAAACCAGAGGAATACCAACCGCTGCCGTGATTATTCGGACTCGCAATAGGATCTCCCTGAAAGAAATATCAGGTGCTGAGTTCGGATACTCAACTAGACGCGCTTACCAAAACGACGCTTGCGACCGCTGAAAGCTTCGAGAGCCTGGTCGATATGGTCTCCCTGAAAGTCTGGCCACCAAACGGGAGTGGAATAAAATTCCGCATACGCAGCTTGCCACAGCATGAAGTTGCTGATTCTCAGATCACCACCGGTTCTGATCAGTAGATCAACATCGGGCATCCCTGCGGAATACAGGTACCCGGCGAATTTATTCTCGTCGATATCCCCAGGTTCGACCCCGTCTTCGATCATTTGGCGTGCTGCGTGTGCAATTTCGGCTCGACCACCGTAGTCAAAGGCGACACCGAGAGTTAAACCTGTGTTCCCGGCGGTGAGATCGACAGCTGCTTTGAGTTCGTCTCTAAGTTCGTCTGAAATTCGATCCACGCGACCGAGATGGCGAATCCGAACATTGTTCTCGTGAAGTTGTTGAGCTTCGTGCGCAATAACGGATATTGCCAGTTCAAGAATGCCGTTGACCTCGGCTTCGGGCCGGTCCCAATTCTCAGTTGAGAACGCGTACAAGGTTAGAAATCGAACACCTTTGCGCCCAAGGTGATCGACAACCTTCTTCAGATTCTCGAAACCAGCCTCATGACCTTCGGACACATCTAGACCGCGGTCTTCAGCCCATCGACTATTACCGTCCATGATGATCGCGACATGACGCGGGATTCCGTTGGAATCGGTTGAATGAACTTGTGAAGCGGCTTTCTCGGCCGTCATATTTCGACCCTTAAGAGCTTAGAAGAGCAGGTTAGACCTGCATCAATTCTTCCTCTTTTGCTGCCGTTTCAGAATCGATTGAAGCTACGGCATCGTCCGTCAGCTTTTGAAGTTCCTTCTGGGCCCGCGCGCAGTCATCCTGAGAAGCTTCGCCATCTTTTTCGATCATGCGGATTGTGTCTTGTGCATCACGTCGAGCCGACCGAACAGACACTTTGGCTTCTTCACAGCGTGCCTTGAGGGACTTCACGAGATCTCGGCGTCGCTCTTCAGTGAGTGGTGGCAGGTTCAATCGAATAATGTCACCGTCAATGTTGGGAGCGATGCTGAGATCTGAGTTCTGGATGGCTTTTGCGATTGAGTCGATAGCGTTCTTGTCCCACGGTTGGATGACCAGCATTCGGGCGTCACCAACGTTGATCTGTGCCAACTGGTTCATTGGCATTTCGCTGCCGAAATAGTCAACTCGAATGTTGTCTACAAGTCCAGTTGAAGCGCGACCCGTCCTGACGCCTGCAAGCTCTCTTTTTAGTGCCTCAACAGACTCCTTCATTCGCTGTTTTGCGTCGGCTAGCGTTTCGTCCAACATCCTCGCATCTCCGAACTTGGCGACTACCTAATTAACTCGAAATCTATGAACAAGAAAATACTCCCTGGCCGGCTCATTTACCAGTCCAAGAGCAGTTCAGATTACTCGTTTCCGTCGATCAACGTTCCGACCCTCTCGCCGGACACAACCGAGGCAAGATTTCCCTGTTTGAATATGTCAAACACGACGATTGGCAGTGAGTTGTCCATGCACAACGACAAGGCCGTGCTGTCGAGGGCTTGCAACCGCTTAGACAACGCTTCGTAGTGCGTAATGTGGTCGTACTTCTTGGCTGAATCGTTCTTGCGTGGATCTGAGTCGTAGACACCGTCTACCCCGTTCTTCGCCATGATGAGCACATCGGCGTTTATTTCCAACGCTCGCAATGCCGAAGCGGTGTCCGTGGTCATGAACGGATTGCCTGTACCGCCTGCGAAGACAACCACTCGTCCCTTTTCCAGGTGCCGCACAGCCCGCCTGCGAATGTATGGCTCAGCAACCGCTGGCATCGAGATAGCGGATTGGGTACGGACTGTCACGCCAGCAGATTCCAGCGCATCCTGCAAGGCGAGAGCGTTCATGATCGTCGCCAGCATTCCAGCAAAATCCGCGGTCGAACGATCCATTCCGGTTTGCTCGTAGTCGGCACCTCGCCAGATGTTGCCTCCACCGACAACAATTCCGATCTCTACACCTTGTTCAGTAACGAGCTTTAGTTCATTAGATAGAAACTGCAAGGTGTCGGCGTCCAGTCCGAACTCCTGATCACCCTTAAACGATTCACCCGACATCTTCAGCAGTATTCGTGAATATGTCGGTTTCGACATGTTTTATCTCCTAACAAAAAGCCCGATCAGTTGATCGGGCTTTCCAAGTGTTCTTTACAGACCTAGTTCAAACCTGGAGAACCTTCTTATTCGAATGTTCTCACCGAGCTTGCCAATAGTCTCTTTCACAACGTCTGAGATCTTCATGCTGGAGTCTCGGATGTATTCCTGCTCGAGCAGAAGCTCTTCGCCCTTCACGTCCTCCACGCCGTCTGGAATCGAGTCGCGGTCAACGTAAGCAGGCGACATTGCGGCTACCTGCATTGCGATGTTTCGTCCAAGAGCTTCAAAGTCATCAGTACGTGCAACGAAGTCGGTCTCGCAGTTGAGCTCAACCAATGCGCCCACTCGTCCACCTGTGTGGATGTAGGAAACGACCAGACCTTCTGAAGTTGAGCGGTCAGCCTTCTTCGCGGCGGAAGCAAGTCCCTTTTCGTTAAGGAGTGCTTCGGCCTTGGATGAGTCGCCGTCGGCCTCTTCGAGTGCACGCTTGGCATCCATGATGCCTGCGCCGGTCTTGTCTCGTAGCTCTTTTACCTGTGCAGCTGTTACTGGCACTTCATTTACCTCATGACTCGCGCTTTACGCTGCGAGGTGAATTATTTCAGCGTTATTGGTTGAGAAATCTTGGAATCTACTTGGATTCTTCAGATGACTCTGCAGTCTTTTCGTCTGGCTTTTCTTCGGTCTTAGGCTCTTCTTTGGCTTCAGCCTTGGGTTCGTCCTTAGCTTCAGCTTTAGCAGCATCGTCAGAATCTGACTTCTTGGTTGCAGCCTTTGCCTTAGGAGCCGCCTTTGGTTTCTTGGCCTCAGTCTTCTTTTCAGTTTTGGCTTCTGCCTTAGGCTCCGCCTTCGGAGCTTCTTCTGTTTTCGCAGCTTCAGCCTTAGGCTCTTCAGATTTCTCTTCTTCAGCCTTCTTGGCGTCGGCAGCAGCTTTAGCTTCAGCCGCCTTAGCAGCACGCTCCGCTGCCTTTGCCTGGGCTGCGGCTCGAGCTGCAGCTTCCTGGGCCTCGAGTTCTGCCTCAGCTGCCATGCGTTCTTCGCGGGCCTTCTGAGCAGCTACTTTTCCGCCAGCGATTGCTTCAGCAATGTGCTGCGTGATGAGGGAGATAGCTCGCACCGAGTCATCGTTGCCCGGAATTGCGTAATCAACCTCAGTCGGATCGCAGTTCGTATCAACGATTGCAACAATAGGGATACCAAGTCGCTTGGCTTCTGCGACTGCAATCTTCTCTTTTTCAATATCGACAATGAACAGAACCTGCGGCAGCTTTTCCATTTCCTTGATGCCACCGAAGAATTTGTTCAGCCGCTCAACTTCTGCTGCGAGCATGAGAGACTCGCGCTTCGTCTGAGCGACCACTGCGTCTTTTGCAAATGCGTCTTCCAGGAATACAAGTCGCTCGATTCGCGGCTTGATCGTCTGGAAGTTGGTCATCATTCCACCGAGCCAGCGCTGGTTGATGTACATCGCACCTGCACTCTCGGCGTGCTCCTTGATCGCACCTTGGGCCTGGGCCTTAGTCCCGACCAACAAGCACTCACCGCCCCCGGCAACAATCTTCTCGATGAACGCTTTAGCGGCTTTCAGAGACTCGACTGTTTTGGATAGGTCGATGATGTGTGCACGCGAACGCTTCGTGAAGATGTACTCTTCCATCTTCGGGTTCCATCGCTTCGAAGGGTGGCCAAAGTGCACCCCAGCAATGAAAAGCGAACGCAGGTCGAGAGGCGCCAGAGTCTCCTCATTCGTCTGTGGGGTCTCTGAAGTCGTCAATTACTTGCCTCTGCTTCCGGTTCAGCAACTTTTGAACCGGCCTCGTTTATAAATTTTCTGACACACAAAGAGACGCGGGAAAACCCGCGCCGCTGCACTTATCTGCTTGAATGTGCGTCGAACCGACTGGGAATTCTATCACAGCTTTAGTTCAAATTATGAACGCAATCCGTGTAGGAATTTTCAAGCTGTAAGGCAGATAACTAACTGGTTAACAACAAGAAGTATTGGAGGTCCTTGTCATCCCGAGCGTAAGCCGAGGGTTCAACTTCTTCCGGCAACCATCGCTACTACCTCCCCAGGGCTGGGAGCGCCGACAGATTGAGAATCTACTCGTCCAGTGACTCCAACCAACCGCGCTGCGCCGCTACCGCTGCCGCATGCGCCCGGTTGTGAGTATTGGTCTTCTCAAGAATCTTCACGACGTAGTTCTTGACTGTCTGCTCACCGAGCCCAACCACATCTCCAATACGCTTGCTCGGTTCACCACGAGCGATTAGACCGAGAATCCTGGACTCTAGCGGGCTTAGCAGGTTTGAATGCTTCGAAGCAGGAGAGTCGATGAAATCAGACGACATGCGCTCGGTTACGTACTTTGCACCTTGCTCTGAGCGGGCAATCTTCTGGAGCAACGGACTACCAGTTGCGGATGACAATTCAAAAATGGCTTCTTGAAGTTCGGAAGTGTCGGCGGATTCTGGGACATACGACCAGGCACCGGCCTCCAACGCCTCGACCAAGCTGTCGACGGAGTCATCCAGGCCGATGAATAAAGTCCTTGGTGGCCGTTGTTCGTCGTAAATATTCTCTTGCTCAGGATCCATCCTGCAATCGATGATCCGGACGTCAGATTCTGCTGCGTACCCAATTCCACCTTTGACGACGGTAAATGCCACATTCCGGTACAGGAGCTTGTGTACGGATCGCTCAAGGTCTGAATCTTCAATTGCAACGTGAACGGTTATCCGGCGCGCCTTCGATTGCGAAGACTCGCCACTGTCCGAAAACAAGAACGGTTGTTGATCGCCGTGCTTTAGTGCCAATGGATACCGATGAAAAAGAAAGAATCCTGTGCGAACGAAAATCGCACCCAATACACCAATCTGTCTGAATCATAGTTGTCGTATGTCACATCGACCAATTCAACGAAACACTTATGGATCGGCCTGCAAACTCGACTAACATTGAATCCAACTGGGATCGTGATCATCGCATTCAATTACAGATGCCAACCCCGAAACTTTTGTTTCCCAGGCACACTGGGGAACAATGAAGGTCTCAAAAATCACCTATGAGCTCTGCTAACCAATCCTTTTCAACTGAAGAAATCGGCTTCAGCGCCCAAAATTTGCCGATCCCAGCGACCGTTGCAACGACGGTGGTGTTATTCGCGCTTATAGCTGGCTTGATCGTCGGTCCCGGTGCCAATAGCTTCATTGGAGGAGCACTCAATTACTCGGCCGACAGTGCTGGATTTGTTGGAAACATCGGTTCATTCCTACCGCTCGGCTTCGCGTTTGCTGCCGGAATGGTGGCAACAGTAAATCCGTGTGGATTCGTAATGCTGCCAGCGTTCCTGACCATGTATCTCACCGATCAACAGGGAGACTCAGATTCAGAAAATGATCGCAGGGGCGCAACGATCGCTCGTTCACTCATCAAGGCTCTCTACGTCAGTGCTGCTCTCGGCGCAGGTTTTGTCCTTCTGTTTGGCGGTGTCGGCCTTGCAATCTCCTCTGGAGCAAGGTCGTTCATCACCGTCTTCCCGTGGGTTGGATTCATCCTCGGATTCGTAATGGCCGGCATTGGCGCATATCTCTTCGCTGGCGGCAAGCTTTACAACAACAGGGCACAGTCGGCGGCCTCAAGAATTGGTAACGCTAACGACACTAGCGTGAAGGGCTACTTCCTGTTCGGGATCTCTTATGCCGTAGCTTCTCTCAGCTGCACGCTGCCTATATTCCTTGGTCTCATCAGTAGCTCACTTGCAACTGGCGGCATAGTTGAAGCAACCGGACAGTTCCTCGCCTACGCCCTGGGAATGATGTTTGTCATTACCGCTCTCACCATTGGAATAGCGGTCTTCAAGGGAGCGTTAGTAACCCAGCTTCGCCGAGCAATGCCTTACGTTCACCCAATCTCTGCCGGAGTACTAATCCTGGTTGGCGGCTACCTGATTTTCTACTGGCTCACCGAGGGCGAAGTAGCCCGCAACTTCGGGGTGGGTTAAGTAGCGACTCCGCCAAAACCTGAAGAAACGACCGACTCTCACCGGAAACCCATCGATACCGCCTAACTTCGCGTCCCGACCGTAGCGGAGGGAACTCATCAAGGACGCTCAAACCAATGTCCCGACCCTGCTGGAGGGACCTTCGGTTGGGTGGGAGCGGAGTCGGGCAACAACGAGATCTCGAATCAAGTTCAGGATGACAACCTGCCTTTGACGAACTTTGCCTGCCCCGAGCGTTTCGATCTGGTCGAAGGGTCAAGGATTACTCACCTTGTCATCTTAGCCCGTCGAAGGATCAAATATCCCGTCTTTCAACCCAACAAAAAAGAGCCACCCCTTCGGATGGCTCTTTCGTTTCACACAGAAACTAAAGCGATTACGTCACCTAGCTTGCTTCAACAGGGTTGTGTAGAACACCGATCTTGTCGATTTCTACAGTCACATCACCACCAATATTTATTGGCGGAGTAGTTCCCGAAGTACCCGTCCAGATCATGTCGCCCGGGTACAGCGTCACGTAGTTGCTAATGAACGAAATCGCCTGAGCAACGTTGAAAATCATCTCTGAAGAGTGGCACTTCTGTCCTTCAACACCATTGACCAGTCCGCGAATGTTTACATCCTGAGGGTCAATGTCAGTCACGATGAACGGACCGGTTGGACCGAACGTGTCAGCTGACTTTGCTCGCCACCACTGCTTGTCAGCACCGGCGCCAGACTGCCACTCACGTGCACTCACGTCGTTACCTGCGGTGTAGCCGAAAACATGGTCGAGAGCGTCGGCTTCAGAAACCTTGCTGGCTTCCTTACCAATGATTGCAATCAGCTCTGACTCACAAACAACGAGTCCTGCGTCGGCAGGAAGTTTGATCGGGTCACCGGGACCAATGATTGCGTTCGTGTTCTTGTAGAACGGCTCAGGTCGAGTTGGCCTGTCAGCACCCAGAAGGTGTGAACCGTAGTTCAGGGCAAGGCACAGCATCTTGCTTGGGTTTGGGTTAGGTGCCAGGATCTTGATCTCGTTGAGATCGTGGGTAGCGCCGGTCTCGGAATAGTCTTGACCAATTGGCGAGTTAGAAATTTCCTTTACGGTGTCGCCATCGACGACTCCGTAAGCGGCTCCGTCACCGCTGGCGAATCTTACAAATTTCATCTGTTCAGCTCGTCTCCAATAATGCCGATTCGATTGTGCTCGCTCAAAGTTCTCGATCCCAACAACTTCGGCTTGATACCGGGAGCGATCTCGAAACTCGAGCGAGATCTGATCTTGAGCCGGAATATGTTACTCCCGTTTCGGGTTATGCTCATGCCGAAAATTTAAAAGCACTCCTAAAAACTCTTAGACCAGACCGACAGGCTCCTACTCGCGAGCACAGAGAATTTCTGGTTCTCCCCCGGACCGGGGGAGTTAGAGGGGGAGACTGCGACGCGCGACCAAGGACTCAAGTCCGCCCGGAGCCAACGAGAGCTATAGGAGAATCCGAAGCTGAGTGACTATGTCACGATCGCGGAATAACGAAACATATGTACGACCTGGTAATCAAAAACGGCACGGTAGTAGACGGCACCGGATCGCCACGATTCAAAGCCGATGTAGCGATCAAAAACGATCAGATCGTTGCGGTCGGGACTATTGATGACAGCGGTGCAAAAACTGTCGATGCCACCGGCAAGGTCGTTACTCCAGGTTTCATTGATCTCCACACCCACTCCGACAACTCGTTCCTGATTGACCCACACGCCGACTCAAAACTCACCCAGGGTGTCACCCTTGAGCTGTTCGGCAACTGCGGCATGAGCTACTGCGCGCCGCTCAACGAAAACAACATCGACGGATTCAAAGAGCGAACTGATAAGTACGATCCCAAGTACAAGCCCGGCTGGTCGACAATGGACGGTTACCTGACTGCCCTTGAGGACGCTGGCTCAACTATCAACGTTGCTGCACAGGTCGGACACGGCACGGTTCGACGTGCGGTCATGGGCATGGAACCACGCATGCCCTCGCCAGAAGAACTCGACCGAATGGTTGGTCTATTCGCCGATTCACTCGACGCCGGTGCGCTCGGTATGTCGACCGGACTTTGGTACGCACCCGGTTCGTACTCTCTGGCTGATGAAGTTATTGCGGTCACCCAACCGGCGGCCGACCGCGGGAAGCTCTACTCATCTCACATTCGATCTGAAGCCGACGATCTGAGCGGGCTGTTTCCAGCTCACGCAGAAGCAATCGAAATCGGTCGCCGCACTGGAGCAAGAATCCAGATATCTCACGTGAAAGCTGTTGGCCCAAAATTCTGGGGACGGGGTCACGAACTCATAGACGGAATGGAAAAAGCCCGGTCCGAAGGAATCGACGTCGCGGGAGACCAGTACCCGTATGAGTGGTCCTCGACCGGATTCAGCGGAGCAATGTTCGCTCGATGGGCACTCGTTGGAGGTCGAAAGGCTACCCTCGACCGTCTCGCCGATTCCGATACGCGCGCTCGCGTTCGGTCAGATGTCACTTACTACATCAACCGAAACCATTCGGCTGAAGGCTGTGTTGTCGCCAGCTTCCCTCCCGACCAGTCACTCGAAGGTCGCAGCTTGCAAGACATCGCCGACGAATGGGGTTGCGAACCAGAGGAAGCCGCCCTTCGGCTTTACGAGCAGTCGGAAGGTAACTACGTACTCAATTCGATGGAAATGCGAGACGTCGAAGCGATTTTCAAGTGGCCGCTCATGGCTGTCGCATCCGACGGTTCATCTCTTCGTGATGAAGGTCCACTGGCTTCAGGAAAACCGCATCCACGAAGCTACGCAACGAACACGATCATCATCGAGCAGTTCGTTGTCGAACGGAACTTAGTTTCCTTGGAAGAAGCGATATATAAGATGACCGCTTTACCTGCACAGCGCTTAAACCTTTCGAAAAGAGGTCGAATTGCTCCGGGGCAGTTCGCCGACATCCTTGTTTTCGAACCTGAAAACATCAAACAGAACAACGATTTTGTGAACCCGCATGTCTACTCAACAGGCCTCGACTATGTGTTCGTGAACGGTATACCTGCTCTCGAAAACGGCAAGGTAAACGGTCAACTCCCGGGTCGGGTATTGAGATCGTTAGACGCGTAATCAGCCTAAAGAGTGAAACGCTAATGCCGAGCGGAACTAGTCCTGCTTCGCCTCGGTCTCCGCTTCCTCCGGTTTGATCCAGCAGCCAGCTTCATAAGCTCGTCAACTTCTGCACCAGAAAGATCGCGCCACTCGCCTTTTTGTGAATCGTCCAATCCAAGGCTTCCAAACTTGACCCTTCGAAGCTTCAAGACCTTGTTGCCGATAGCTTCAAACATCCGACGAACTATCCGGTTACGACCTTCGTGAATGGTGATTTCGACACGCCGTCGGCTCTTCGCTGGAAACTCAAGTTTTGCCGGCCTAGTAAATCCGTCCTCAAGACGAATGCCCTTCGACAGCAAGCCAATCCCTCGCTCGTTCAAAGGGCGAGCCAGTTCGACCATGTAGGTCTTCTCGATCTCAAATCGTGGGTGTGCCATACGCTGTGAAAAATCACCATCGTTCGTCAGCAGCAACAAACCCTCGGTGTCGACATCAAGTCGACCCACCGGGTAAACCCTTTCTCGCACATCAATTAAGTCCATGACCGTGGGTCGATCATGGGGATCGGTGACAGTAGTCACAAATCCACCAGGTTTATTGAGCAGTAAATATCGTTTTTGCTCAACAAACACCTGCTCACCGTTGGCGACGATGTCGTCGACATCAGGGTCTGCAAAATCACCGATCTGAGCAACCTCTCCGTTGACCATCACCAACCCTTGGGCGATCAGGTCTTCAGAGGATCGGCGTGAGGCAACACCGGCAGAAGCAAGAATTTTGTGAAGTCGTTGTTTCATCTCTTTCGAGTCTGTCACATCCGCGTCGAAACAGGGGGACTGCCTGTCGAATGGCTACACGTCGGTGATTCAGTCAAATTCGTAACCATAGGTCACGACCATTCACTCGCAATAAAAACTGGACACGACTACTATCTGCCTCGACGCCGAAACTCGGTGTGTAACGATCGCTCGAAAGATTTCTCATGACCTACGACCTCGTCATAAAAAACGGAACCGTTGTTGATCCTGCAGCTGGTATTCATGCGAAGAAAGACATCGCGATTGCGGGCGGAAAGATCGCAGCGATCGAAGATTATGTCTCTGATGCGGATACGCACGATGTCATTGAGGCTGACGACTATCTCGTAACTCCGGGTCTCGTCGATCTCCACGTTCATGTCTGGTGGGGAGTTGCGCATCTTGCGATCGAGGCTGATCCCGCTTGCGTGCACCGCGGGGTAACAACTGCGATCGACGCAGGTTCCTCCGGGTCAAATACAGTTGCCGGGTTCCACCGCTATGTAATCGACGAGGCAGCCACTCGGGTCCTGGCATTCCTTCACATTTCCGGAATGGGTCAGCTCGACCAGGACATCGGGGAGTTGGAAGACATTCGATGGGCACGAGTCGAAAAGGCAGTTGAAGCTGCAAAACTCCACTCTGATGCGATCGTCGGAATAAAAGTTCGACTCACCGACAACATCGTCGGAGAAAATGATCTCGTGGCTCTCGAACGAGCGCTCGAAGCTGGTCAGGAACTCGACAAGCCTGTCATGATCCACGTCGGCGGCTCTGTGAACCGCTTCGAGCAGTTCCTCGAAAAACTGCGACCTGGCGACATTGTCACCCACTCATTCACAGGACGACCTCACGGCATCCTCGATAACAACAACAAGGTGATCGACGCTGCCTGGGACGCAATGAAACGTGGTGTGATCTTCGATGTCGGTCACGGCGCTGGTTCGTTTTCGTTCGCGGTCGCCGAGGCCTGTCTCGAACAAGGTCTTGGGCCTGGAACAGTTTCTTCAGACGTTCACCGGTACAACGTCCGTGGACCGGTCTTCGACCTGATGACAACACTCTCAAAATATGTCCATTTGGGCTATTCGATTGATGACGCTCTTGCACTGGGCACAAAGGCACCGGCAGCGGCGGTCAATCTTCCTGATCACATCGGCACACTAAAAGTTGGTGCCGATGCTGACGTTGCAATCATCCAGCACCGAGAGGGCAAGGTTACGTTTACAGACGCTGACGCGAATGAACGAATCGGAAACCAGATAATGCTGCCGGTCGAAACCCTCCGAAAAGGCAGACGTTTCAGTCCGCAGCACTCAGTCCATCCTCACATGATCGGTCGCCCACTCGCACACGATCACTAAGCGGCACTGAGACGCACGGTCAGACTAACTACGGGACTGACGACGGTCGTGTTCACATTCTTCGCAAGTCAATTCGTTCAGTGTGAGTCTCTGTCCGAGCGGTTCAGTGGTTGAGACCTTCGTGATCGAGTAAGGGTAAGAGTTCGCAATCGGATATCGTTGGTTATAACGCGGAGACTCGTCACATCATAATTTAGTGCACGTCCAGATCTCTGGATTCAACAGTTTTCTACATAGTTTGTTGACAATCACAGGCAATAACCGTTCATAGATAAATGCGGCGCAACCGAACCGTCGTAGAAACTAACCGAATTCACCATCAGAAAGATCTGATTAGCGCCAGTCTGTAACCAATCTTTTAGCGTGGTCTAATTTACGTGAACCGCGATGCAACACCACCAAAGGGCAAAACATGTTTACTAAACGCCTACCAGTACTCGCCATTGCGTTAATCCTATTGGCGTCAGCGTGCAGCTCTGGCGAGGACGTCAGCAACGACATGTCAATATCTGACGGGTCAACCACTGAAAGCACTTCGACCGTGATGTCATCAAGTGAAACTGGTGTGCTCGGCTTTCCGACTACTTATCTCGGAAACTACACCCTCATCGACCAAGTCTTCGGCACCGAAGTTACCGTCACCGTGACCGACGGCATCCGAATAATTGATGCCAATTCGCTCCCGAACCACGAGACTGGCGAATTCCCTAATTCTGGGAACCCTAACGCCATCAGCGCTCAAAACGCCAGCTGGTCGTTCCCTGCAGAGCCCACATGGACCGGCACACCCACCGACGTCCGGATCACAGGTGTTGCACTCAACGGCGTGAAGTTCGAACCGGGAACAGCCGAAACGATCACCTGTTCATCTGGAGAAATTCTCCGAATCGAAGCTCTTCAAGGGCTCTACAACCTTGGGTTTGACATGAACAACGCCCACGTTCAACCAAATGGCGAATACCACTACCACGGTATCTCTCCACTCCTCGTCGAAGCCTTAGATGACGACAAAGATCTCTTACTACTAGGCTTCGCAGCAGATGGACATCTAATGGTGTATTCCAAGAGTGGCTCATACAAGTCGGGATTTAGCCTCATTACCGACCCGAGAACAGGCTCTGATTGCACACCAAGCCTCCGCGGCTCGGAAACCATCGACCTCGACGGAACCACACCAGACGGCACCTACACCTCCGACTGGGAGTACTCATCAGAATCAGGCGCCCTCGATGAATGCAACGGCATCATGATTGACGGCACTTACATCTACGTTGTTACCGATGAGTACCCGTTCATTCCACGATGCCTGTTCGGAGAGGTGAACGAGTCAGAGGCACCTAGGATGAGCGCTGGTGCTCCAGGTGGGCCGCCAGCTCGTAACAGGCTGCTAGACCTCAGTACAGTTGCAGCCAACCTCGGCGTCGACGTTGATGACCTCCGAAAAGCGCTCGATCCGCCACCGCCTGACCTTGAGGTCGCAGCAGCGCAACTCGGTGTCACAGTCGACGAACTTCAAGAGGCTCTCGGCCCACCTCCGAGGTGAGAGACAGCAACCGCTAGCGATTTAGTGTCAATTCCTACCACTATACGCACGCCATGACGCATTGGTCCTCGTACGGTGACAAGGTCGATCGAACCCGAAGCGTTGAGTCGTTGGGATGTTTCTAAGCAACACCATCCATGCCTTTGGAACTCATCATTATCGATGGCCTATTTCAGCGCATACTCCGAAAGATCTACGCCACCGAGCGAGATGTTGCACATCACACATCTGGGACAAATCGGCAACCACGAAAACGGGACATCCCTGTGTCATACCAGAGCGTTATTTGGCGGTCACTAGATCTTCGTGGTCATTGTGTTTCTTCGCTCTTGTTTTGGCCATGCAGACTTTTGTGGAATCTAGTCTTAGTGCAGAGTGAGGACAAGCTGTTGGTACCTCATTGTTAATCTCGCCCCTTACAAGCATCAATAGTGATGCGTAAACTTTCACGTCAGGAAATCATCGTTCGTGAATCATGCGCGGAGTCGACCAATGACAAAGTCGTCAAACAATCAGGGCAAAATCGGGATTCTTGTCGGAGGTGGTCCAGCTCCGGGAATCAACAGCGTAATCTCGGCTGCGGTCATTCAGGCGCGGCTTCTTGGATATGAAGTACTCGGCATCAAGAACGGATACGAATACCTAGTAAAAGGTGACACCTCGCAGGTAGTTGATCTGGATATTGAAGACGTTTCAACCATTCACACCCGTGGCGGTTCGATCCTACATACGTCTCGGACCAATCCGACAAAGCGTAAAGACGATCTCGCTACTTGCGTCGACACTCTCCGCAAACTCGGGATAAAGAACCTTATTACCATTGGTGGTGACGACACCGCCTTCGGTGCATCAGAAATCGCCCGCGCCGCAAACGGTGGAATCCGTGTGGCTCACGTCCCGAAGACGATCGACAACGACCTACCTCTGCCCGGCGACATGCCAACATTTGGGTACGAAACTGCCCGACACGTGGGCTCCAGCATTGTCCAGAGTTTGAAGGAAGACTCTCGTACAACCAATCGCTGGTACTTCATAGTTGCGATGGGACGACACGCAGGTCACCTTGCTCTTGGAATCGGCAAAGCTTCAGCATCAACAATCACAGTAATTCCAGAGGAGTTCCCGGGCGACACCGTAAGTCTTTCCGAAGTTTGCGATGTCCTGGAAGGAGCAATTCTGAAGAGACGAGTCCTGGATCGACCTGACGGCATTGCGATAGTCGCGGAAGGTGTTGCTAGCAAACTCCACCCGGAAGATTTGAAGAACATCTCAGGAGTACATATTCCAAGAGATGAATACGGAAACATCAAACTTGCCGATCTTCCATTTGCACGAATTCTAAGGGCTGAAATCGAACGAAGATTCGCAGAGCGTGGCGAGGCAATGTCGATCGTGGATCTCACCCTTGGCTACGAACTGCGGTCGGCTGCACCCATTCCGTTCGATATCGACTACACCCGCACCCTCGGTCACGGTGCGGTCAGCTTCCTTACTCGCGAGAATACCGATGTAAAGACAGAACAGGGAGCGATGATCTGCCTGATGGGCAGTCAACTCCGTGCGGTTGCATTCGAAGACATGCGCGATCCCAAAACCGGCAAGACCACTGTCCGCATGGTCGATACAAATGCTCTTTATTACGAAGTTGCTCGCAACTACATGACACGTCTTGAGCAGTCTGATTTTGAGGACAAAGAAATGCTTGGAAAGTTAGCTGCTGAATCCGGCTTACAGCCCGATGCTTTTAAACGTCGGTTCTCTCCGAACGGCAAATAGGGCTTAGTTTGGCAAGTCAGCCGTCCACTCCCACGGTCCGTCTACAAGGTCTCGTCAAGAACTACGGCGAGACATCTGTCCTCCGTGGCATAGATGTCGAAATTCCTGTTGGGCAAATAGCTGTTCTTCTTGGCTCGAACGGCGCTGGTAAAACTACTTTGTTGCGCATCCTGTCGATGCTCACACAACCCGATGCAGGCACGGTACAAATTTACGGGTTCGACACCTCAACCAGCGGTCCGTCAGTTCGTGCTGTAATCGGTGCTGCCCTTCACTCCCCAATGCTGTACGCAGACATGAGCATCAGGGAGAACCTTGAGTTCTTTGCCGGTCTATACAGGCTGGAATCGATCTCCGAACTCATCGAGCAAACAGCAATTAAGGTCGGCATTAGTGAACGACTTGACCAGCGTGTCCGAACGCTTTCACACGGTTATCAAAAACGCGTGGCGCTGGCTCGGAGCCTGATGCACAACCCGAGCTTGCTAATCCTCGATGAGCCAGATTCAGGATTGGACTCCCTGTCGGTTGGAATGCTCGACACAATCATCGACGAGCACCGTGCGTCTGGAAAAACCGTCCTGTTCACCACTCACCTCCTCGATCATGCGCTGGCTATCGCTGACCGAGCAGTGGTGCTAGATCGTGGAAAAGTGCTCATAGATTCGACCGACCCAGAATCCGAACGAGACTCGATCCTGGATGCCTATGCTCGACAACAGTCGCTAAGCGGTGCTACCGATGCGTGATTCGCTCGCGATCATTTGGTCGATTGGCAGAAAAGACCTGCTGCTGGAAATCCGCAACAAAGACGTGGTTGTCGCAGTTGCAGGATTCGCGTTGCTGGTGCTCGTCATATTCACCTTCGCTGTCGACCTGAGTCAGGACAACGCAAAGCTCGTTGGTCCCGGAGTTCTCTGGGCAGGAATTGCTTTCGCCGGAGTAACTGGCTTAAACCGAGCGTTCTCGCTGGAAGTTGAAGGCAACACCCTCGAAGGCCTGATGCTTGCGCCAATTAGCCGTGATCTCATCTACCTCGGTAAAGCACTCGGCAATTTTCTGTTCATTGCCGTGGCGCAAATAATCGTCCTCCCTGTTTTCGCCGTTCTGTTCAACCTCGTCGTCTTCCGATGGGAGATGCTGGCCATCGCACTGCTAACTACTTTCGGTTTCGCCTCAGTTGGAACACTCTTCGCTGCAATGTCTGTGAGAGTTCGGGCGAGAGAGGTCATGCTCCCGCTATTGTTCCTACCGGTCGTAACCCCACTTCTGATGGCAGCAGTTGAGTCAACTGGTCACTTGGTCAACGGACGTAGCTGGGGTGATATGGCGCAATGGCTTCAGCTGGCTGCCGCTTTCGACGTGGCGTTCCTCGTAGTGTCCGCCTTCATCTTCCAGCACATTCTGGAAGATTAGGTCGCCTCACAATCATCCAAACGCGCCAGAATTAACACATTCCTTATTTGCGCATCTAACTCAGCGTGTAAAATTCTCAGGTAGGTTCGCGTGGCTGGTGCCGCGCCTCTCGCGCAATGAACAAAATCCTCAGTTATTTAGATCCACTTCTCATCGTCAGCGCCGCCTTGATGGCACTGACCCTTTGGTTGATTTTCTTGTGGGTTCCAACCGAGACCAATCAGGGTGCTGTCCAGAGGATTCTTTACTTCCATGTACCCGTCGCCTGGGGCTCAATGATGGCGATATTTGTCGTCGCTGGAGCATCGTTCGCGTACCTGTGGAAGAAGAACGAAAAGTGGGACCGCCTCGCTGTTTCGGCTGCCGAGGTTGGAGTTGTCTACGGTGCGCTGATGCTGCTTTCAGGAATGATTTGGGCACGACCGGTCTGGGCAGTTTGGTGGACTGGTGAAGCGAAGCTCACTACAGCGTTAATCCTTTTCTTTATTTACGTTGCTTACCTGATGTTCAGGGCTTACTTCCCACCGGGAACTCAACGCCAACGCCTTTCTGCAATCATCGGTCTAATCGGTGCTATCGACACACCGATCATCTATTTCGCAGCCAACCTATGGTCGCAGGCACACCCTCCGTTGGTGACGGGACCCGCGGCTGACGAAGCGTCCGCTCTTGGATCTGAACTAGGCACAGTGCTTCTGGTGTCGACACTCGCCTTCACCTTCCTGTTTATCTTCATTGTTCAACACCGATACAAGATCAGATCTGCAGAAGACGATCTTGTCGAAATAAAACGATCCGCCGATCTTTCTGCGGCGACCGGAGCATGATGGATTTGAAAACGTCCTTTTCACTACGGCTGGTAATGATCTTGCTTGCGGTAACGGTTGCCTCAATCGCAATCACGCCTTACGCGGAAGCTAAAGACTCAACAAGCGGGATCGTCGTCGGTGTCGACACCGATAGCAACGGCAACCTGACTCAGTTCGCCATTTCTGACTCCAGCGGAAACATCACGACTTTTGAGCTTGAAGCATCCACCGAATTCGGGCTTGAAAACCAGGCTGGGGATCGATGGGTCTCAACTCTCACAGCCGGTGCAGCAGAAGCTGCGCGGAGACTAGAAGACCACCGTGGCAGGTTTGCAGCAATCACTGTCGTTCACGAAAACGGCGTTGCGTTTTCTGTCGTAGAACGAGAAGAAGGAAAACTCGAAACCAACCTCGGGTACATGTTCGCGGTTTTCGCAATCACCTGGGCACTTTTTTTCGCCTACATCCTGTTCATGGGCAGGAAACAGCTAGTCCTACAACACGAAATCACACGACTAAAGAACAGCAAGTAATCGTCAAAACAGATGACCACACCTGATAACAACAACGAACAGGAACCAGCTCCACAAATTCCCGAAGCTCGCACTTCGACCCTTATGGGAGCAAGAATGAAGCTGGGTGTTGCATTTGTGCTGGTCGCGGCTGCTCTTGCTTATTTCGCTTTCACAGCATTTGAGGGGGCGACTGTCAATTACCTTACGGTCGCTGAAGCAGCTTCAGAAAAGCCGACTGAGATCGACCGTATGATCGGTGTGTCAGGCAAGCTAGTAAAAGATTCCTACGTCCGTGACGCAGATGGCGTTACCGCCCATTTCTCTCTCAAAGACGAAGGTGGATCTGAGCACCTGAATGTTTCTTACAAAGGTGAAATTGGTCAGATCTTCTTCAACGATCACTCGGAAATCATCCTGCAAGGTCAAAAGCTGGCAGACGGTTCATTCAACGCGGAAAATCTGACAGTCCGATGCCCTTCAAAGTACCTGACAGAGGCAGAACAGGCAGAGCTCGAAGCTCAAGGCGAGCCGTCAGCGCCTCCGTATCAACCTGATTACTTCGAAAAACAAGCTTAGTCAGACTCCACTCGCAACTCGCGGAATTGTGACGACATCACGGCGACTGCTGCCGTAAAAATCATCAGTCCCACCGCGAGGATTATTAGCGAATTACGCAACCCGAAAATCGCTGCCAGTGATCCGCTGGCGAGTCCTCCCAACGGGAATCCCGACCACGCCAGTTCGTACGCGCCAATTACACGACCTCGAACTTCAGCCGGAACGTTGAACTGAATCGCCCCGATTCCCAACGCAATATGGACGGCGTTGAAGTAACCGAAGATGAATCCTGCAACCAACGCAAATCCAATGTTCCCTGAAAGCGCCCAGGAGACGACAAAGATTCCCGTTAGGACATCAGTTACCAACAGTGCAACTCCAGCCCTGGCAATCCCACCAGTCCATGAAGTTGTAATGGCTCCTGCAGCAGCACCGGCTCCAATCGCCGTGAACAGATAACCCAACCCTGCTTCGTTGGTATCGAAGATTTCCTTTGCGAATGCAGGAATGATGAATATCACTCCACCCAAAACGAGCGCGTTGACCAGCGTAAAAAGGAGATTGAGCCTCAAAATCGAGTTCTCGCGAAGGATCCCAAAAACCTCTTTGATGTCTTCAATCGGTCCGAGATGACCATTGCCTTTAACCTCGGTGTGCGGGCGGAACGTGAGGTACATAAGGAAAGCCGCACCAAGTAGTCCGCCAATCAATCCGTAAGATCCGGTTGGTCCAACCGAGCCAAGCAAGAAACCACCAATCAATGGGGCGAGCAGGCGTGCCCCGTTGAACATCGATTGATCAATGGAAATTGCTCGAACCAGGATGTTTTTCGGCACCATGTCCGGGAGCAATGAAAGCCGTGCAATCCAGTCAAGAGCAAGACCCGAGCCTTGCGCGGAACCTGCCACAAGAATGTGCCATGGCTCCAGGCTGCCTGTGGCGTACAGCACTGCTATTCCGAGCATAGGTGTCCCGACGATCAAAGACCCGATTTTCAACATACGCGTTCGCGGGATGCGATCAGCTAGCATTCCACCGAGTACTGCAATTACGACTGTCGGCGCACCAACAGCTGCTCCTAGGGCCGCCAACCACAGCGTCGAATCAGTTAGTTCGAAGAGAACGTAACCTTGAGACACCGTGATCAACTGGTGTCCGATGCCCCACATTAAGGTTGAAAGGCTGAACCGCCGAAGTGACGAGTTTTTTAAGGTTTGGAGGAAATCAATCTGTACGTTCGACTTCTCCGTATTTGATGTCATGGCGGACAATCATGACGGTCGCACAGAGTTGTGTCGAGCGAGATTCACCATTTGTGGCAGTTAGAACTCAGAGTTCTTGTAATACCTGTTGATATAATTTTCGGTCGAGATGGACACAACTCCCACGTTCACAGTTTTCTTCTTCGCAGCATTTATTGCCTACATTCTTGGGGCACTACCGTCTGCGTATACGGTAGCGCGACTGAATGGCATCAACATTTTTGAAGTGGGTTCGCACCAGGCAGGTGCAACGAATGTCTGGCGCGAAGTAAGCCGAAAAATGGGGATGGTCGTCACAGCAGTCGACTTCGCCAAAGGGGTCATGGCAATAGTCGCTGGCTACCTCATCGGACTTGAGGCCTCTGAGCTACTTGTGCCAGCCGCCGCCGCAGTAGCCGGTCATTGGAACTCCCCATTTACAAAATTTAAAGGCGGAGATGGTGTTGCAACCCTGGTCGGTTGCGCAGCAGGGCTCGCTCCATTTGAGTTTTTCCTACCGTTGTTGTTGGGGGCAACCATATCCATCGGCTTCAATAAGAAGTTCGACCACCCTACCCTTTGGGCAGGCATGGCTGGATACGTACTGTTCATCATTCTATCGTTCTTTCCGAGTTCACGAACTGAACCGGAGATCGTTTACGGTCTTACGGGAATTGGCTTCGCCATCATGCTCCACAGCATCTATTTCCATAAGCGACACCGGCACTACTTTGCATCCCGAACAGTCGATGACGAGAACGACCATACGATCACTCCCGACAATATCGGCTAGATCCTCGAATACCGAGCAACAAAAAACGGCACCTACCTGGTGCCGTTTTCATTTGAAAATAATTCTCAGTATTTTGTGATCTGACTTATCTTCCGCCTGAGGGATTCAGGGACTTCGTGCTGAGGACTCTGCCTGAGTAGTCCAACCGTTTGAGCAAGACTCGCCATCCAGCCTTCGCAATTGTCACAAATGCCCAGGTGGTGTTTGAGCCGAGTTGCGATCGTCGGCGATACTTCACCGTCAATGAAATCAGAAGCGTTGTCCTTTACCTCTGAACAATCTCCCATTCCGTCAGGACAGGGATCGTCCGGTGAGTGTGACTCACGCTTCCCAAAAAATTTTTCTGCCCAGTTAGACCCGGTCAAATCAATCTACATGCTGTCCAGTCCAGCTACCGTGATTTGGAGCGGACAGTTAATACGATGCAGGGCAAGTCTAATCGGTTTAACTCGGTTCCGACAAAGTCTTGTTGAACCAACTTCAATCGTTCACCAAATAGTTTGATGCAACGATTTCAAAAAAAGCGCGTCTAAGACTCAAGGGAATACGACAGTTTCGGTCGTCCGTGTAAGTTCGTCCGCAAATATGTCTCTGGTAAGGTAGAGAACACTGGTTCCTATGAGTATTTAGCTCTCAGAAACCAACTCAACACCGGTACACACCACATCATCTCGACGAGAAGGCATGGACGCTCAGGAATTTTCTGAAATAGCTGAAAAGCACTCGGGTTTTGTCTATAACGTCGCTTACCGGATGATGGGTAATCCCCACGATGCCGAAGAAGTAGCTCAAGACGCTTTCGTTTCCGCCTACAAAGCGCGTGACAGATTTAGAGGCGATGCCTAGCCGACTACCTGGCTCTATCGCATCACGGTAAACGCTGCGCTGATGCGGATCCGCAAGGAAAAACGCGGGAAAGAGATGACGGTTCCTGAGGACGATTGTGCGGATGATGCATCAAGCAACTGGGCCGGATCACCTGTTGCAGCGACCATGAACACCGAATTGGGTGAGCGCATAGACGCAGCAATCGACGAACTACCCGAAGACCTGAAGGCCGCCGTGATACTGCGTGATGTCCAGGGATTGTCGAATAAGGAAGCCGCTGACACTCTCGATGTGTCAGTCTCAGCTCTCAAAGCTCGGCTGCACCGTGGTCGTATTGCTCTACGAGACAAGTTGTCCGCATACGTTGCGGAACTAAGCAACGCCAACAACTAACTCGATCTTGTAACTAAAAAGCCCCGCCGAAATCGGCGGGGCTTTTTGATTGTCTTCGAAAAGTCTTAGACCTTCAGTAAGTAAGAGTTGAGAATCTCTTCGTTCGATTTCGCTGGAGCCTTTTCCTTCAGCGAGTCGTAGCGATCCTGCAAAGTCGCACCTTCGGCTCGGAACACCACGCCTAGCGGGACCCCTGGTCGTGAGATCAGGTCGTTCGCAGCCTGTTCGCTGGTTGGATCATGATCTTCTGGGATGTCGTAAGCGAGTCCAGCGATACCTTCTCGCGGTTTACCTTTGAGAATGTCGTAGGTGTCGTTGTAGGTCGTGCAAGGCGACTGAACATGAACGATGCTGAACCCCTTGTGGTTCATAGCATCTTGAATCACCTTAGCTAGGTCTCGAGGCTTGCTTGAGTAGTACGACGCAATGTAAGTGACACCCATTGCCATGTACTGCTTCAGTGGTGAGACCGGGTTTTCGATTTTTCCGAAAGGGGTTGAAGTGGTAATCGCACCAAATGCTGATGTTGGCGAAGACTGTCCCTTAGTAAGGCCGTACACACCGTTGTCCATAACAACAGCGGTAATGTCTACGTTCCGGTTAGCTGCTGGCGGAATATGCTCAGCACCAATCGAAAGGAAGTCACCGTCACCGGCAACAACAACCGTGTTGAGTTTCGGGTTGCCCATCTTTACGCCGAACGCGATCGGAAGGGTTCGACCATGGATTCCGTGGATGCCAAATGGCTGTTCGCCTTCAACAAGGTGAACCATATTTCCAGAACAACCGATTCCAGCGACAACTACGTTGTTCGCCTGTGGCTCTTCGTGCTCAGCGGAGTAACCTTCGAGTGCGACCTGGAGTGCTCGACGCACACCGAAATCTCCACACCCCGGGCACCACTGAAAGTCGTATTCAGGATTTCGCTTGCTCATACTGTTGCTCCCGCACCAAGTCGCTCTTTGATGCTATCGACAAGGTCAGCTGGTCGGAATGGTAGACCAGTGTATTGCGTGATTGACTCTGCGTTGTAGCCCTCCATGCGCAGCAAGGATGACCACTGGCCGAGGTAATTGAGCTCAGGAACGATGATGCGCTTGCCTGATGCAAGAACGTCGATTACGTCCTGAGGAAGTGGGTGAAGTGAAACTGAGTACAGCCACCCGACGTTTTCGCCAGCCTCTCGCAGTCGTTCGTAAGCTTCCCGGGCGGGCCCCTTCGAGCTACCCCACGGCATGATGATCGTGTCGGCGTCAGCGTTCTCGATCTCGTAGTGAGCACCATCCAGAAGATCAAGCTTCTTGAATCGGCGCTCGGTTAGCCGGATGTGGTGGTAAGGCAGGTGAGTCGTGTCACCAATCTCGTCGTGCTCAGAACCGTTGGCAACGTATGCGCCATTTCCACCAGGAATTGGCATTCCAGGGAGAGGCGTTGAGCCGTCCCACGAAACGTATCGCTTGCCAGACTCGGTTCCTTCGTATGCGTTGCGAGATTCAGTGCTGATTTCAGAGAGATCAGGCTTCTTAATGTTCTCACCTCGCTCGGCAAGTCCGAACTCGGACATCAGGATCACAGGACCCTGGTATCGCTCTGCCCAGTTCGTTGCCAGGGCACCAGCGTAGAAACACTCTTCAATCGAACCTGGTGCAAGAACCGGCATTCGGATGTCACCGTGTGCCGGGTGCATGCAGGAGTAAAGGTCTGACTGTTCAGACTTGGTTGGCAGACCGGTTGCCGGACCACCACGCTGAACGTTCACGACCACCAGTGGGATTTCAGCCATCCAGGAAAGTCCGAGACCTTCGCTCATTAGTGAGAATCCGGGACCAGCGGTTGCGGTCATTGCTTTCTTGCCGGCGAATCCAGCACCAATGATGGCGTTGATCGCTTCAATTTCTGAGGCAACCTGGTGGACGAACCTGTCTTCGCCCCAGAGGTTGTGTTCCATCCAAACCAGAATTGTTGTTGCTGGAGAAATTGGGTAACCAGCGTAAAAGTCTAGTCCGGCGGCAACTGAACCCATTGCAAGGGCTGCGTTACCGGTAATTACGATTTGCTCGTGGTCAGGCTTGGTTGGTGCAGCAAGTGTTCCAACGCTGAAACCACTCGACTGTGCAACTTCAACACCCAGCCGGACCGCCTTTATGTTCGCTTCGATGATTTCAGCATCACCGTCACGACCACGAGTGAATCGCTGCGTAATGAAGTTGTCGATTTCTGCGAGCTTGAAATCGATGAGGTGAGCTACCGCACCGATCGTGACCATGTTGGCAGCTCGAGCGTTTCCGGTCGACTTTGCCAGCTCGTCGGCGCGAATACCGAAGTAGTTACCACCCTCGGGCAGGTCATACTCTTCCGCGTTGTAGACGGTTACTCCACCGTGGTTGAGGTCCTGGTTATGATTGTCGTAGGCGTACCGGTTGAGCGCTACGAGAACATCAACACCATCGCCGGAGCTAAGGACCGGTGTAGTTGAAATTCGAACCTGTGAAGATGCAGGCCCACCCATAATCTGGGATGGGAAAGTTGAATGTGTCTGCACGTAATACCCGGCCTGGGCGGCTGCCCGGGCAAGAGCATCTGCAGAAGTGACCAGTCCCTGTCCGCCCTCACCGGCGAATCGGATGACGAAGTCTTTCTTGTCCAATTTTTTCTTACCTTTTCCGAATCTACGATCCGGCAAACTTTATTGTCTTGTCCCGTTTGCTTCACGGGCATAAAAAAACCGCACTCATGTCAAGTATGACAATGCGGTTATTTTTTGTTCGGTATTGAATTTATATGGGCTAGCAAACCAAATGGGTTAATCCGACCGCTCATCACAGTCGATTCGCGGATTTCTTCGGCTCTATGACTTCCGAAACTTTTTCTAAATAACATGTTGGCGTTTTTACCCAACACATAATTATCGAAGCCGCCTAGTTCAGTGTCAATTTGTTTCGGGGTTGGATTTTCGAGGTCCTGTTTGAACCCTTAAATGAACCGCAGGGCGTTTGACCTGTCCTAAACCCAATCTTAGAATCCGGCTTCAGCGTCACGTTTTATGGGCTTTTTCATGAACGGGCACGCGCACACGCGAAGGTTTTTCGACAATCTATGACTAACGAAAAGACAAAACAGTACTCGATCGACCGATGGTCGGCCGGGGGTGTTGTGCTGCGCGCCGAAAATAACGGCGAACTCCGTGTGGCGCTTTGTCACCGAAAAGCGGAAAGCCTGTGGGCACTGCCGAAAGGCACACCGGAAGATGAAGAATCGGTTTCAGATACGGCTTTGAGAGAAGTCGAAGAAGAAACCGGGTTACGAGTCGAGCTTGGACCGCCAATCGACGACACCTACTATTCGTTCTTCAGAACAGCCGGGGAAACTCTTGGTGAACTACCAATCGATGACGATGAATTAGTTCGGATCGACAAAACCGTTCACTGGTACTTAATGAACTACGTTGGTGGCGACACCTCGAATCACGATCATGAGTACGATGACGTCGAATGGTTGGATATAGACGAAGCTAGTCAGAGGCTTACTCACCGCAATGAAGCGAGAGTCCTGGAAAAAGCTGTGGCCGTTTATGAGGGCCGAACAGGAACCGACGGCTAACTTGAGGATAGTCGGTGACAAAATCGTGCTTCGCTCCAAGCTTGTTGAGGATGCTGAAGCCGACTACTCATGGCGAATTGACCCGGAGCTGGCACGACTCGATGCCACCCGTCCGATAACCCTCACATTCTCAGAATTTCTCCGATATCACCTTGACGACGTGAATTATCCATCCCCATGGTCAGTGCGCCTTGCCATCGAAACTGCAGAAGGCCTTCACATCGGGAACTGCATGTACTACGACATCAACAAAGATGCCTCGAAGTGCGAACTCGGAATCATGATTGGCGATCGTGATCACTGGAGCAGGGGCTACGGCACCGATGTAATAAAGACCGCGCTCCGTCACATTTTTACGACCACAAAGCTCAACCTTGTCTACCTTCACACCTTGTCCGACAACTTCCGCGCCCAGCGGTCATTTACCAAAGCTGGATTCAAACCGGTCGACGAGGTGAGGCGCGAAGGACACGACTTCGTCTATATGGAAGTAACCCGGGAAGAGTGGGAACAGGCAAATCCTGAGGCGGTTGCAATGACTGAAGAACTAGCATCCATCGCTACCCCATCTCGAATTAACCAGTCCGATCCCCTACCCGGCCAATAATCAATTCCTGGAGGAATCATTCAATGAAACTGCTTCTACTCACCGGTGGAAAACACCCTTACGAAGAAACAACCCCGGTCCTCCAGGAATTCCTGGAAGAAGCAGGACATGAGGTAACCGTTTCGGAAGGCGCTGAAGAACTTACCGGTGACCTTTCAGGCTTTGGTGCCATTGTCCTGAATACCCTCCGCCAGGATGCAACAGACAACGAATTGAACGACGCTCAACGGTCAGGTTTCGACGACTACGTCTCTAACGGAGGATCACTCCTCTCCATACACATTTCAGCAGCTTCATGCCCCGAGTGGTCCCAGATGAAAAAAATCACTGGTGGCGGCTGGGTTCTAGGTGAAAGCTGGCACCCTCCATTCGGGTGGTTCCAGGTGTTCATCGACAATCCAGATCATCCGATTGCCGAAGGTGTTGCCGACTTCTGGACCTACGACGAGTGCTACTGCGGTCTGAACCTCCAGGAAGGCATCGATGTGTTCATGCACGGCGTGATAGATGGTGACGACAAGCCACTCGGATGGTCCTACCAGTACGGTTCAGGAAAAGTCGCGAATATTGCTCTCGGGCACGCTGGCTCATCTCAGCAGCACCCTCAGTTCCAGAAACTAATTCTCAACGCCATCAACTACCTGTCTTAAAACAAACTCAACCACAGCACATTCGAAGCTTCATCCTGAGTCTGCCCGCCCTGAGCTTGTCGAACTACGACCCCAACACAACAGAAACTTCATCCTGAGCCTGTTGAAAGGTCAAGTTTCGCCAATAACAACGAAAGAACCGGAAAACATGACTGAATCTCGCCGACCAAACATCATCCTGATCATGTCCGACGACCTCGGCTATGAGGCGCTTTCGTGTAACGGCTCAACTTCGTACAGCACTCCTCGGCTTGATCAACTTGCCGATACTGGCATGCGCTTTGAGAACGCTCACGTGATGCCTTTATGCACTCCAACCCGAATAGCGTTGATGACTGGTAAGTACAACTTCCGCAACTACATTGGGTTCGGACTCATGTCACCGGACGAAGTCACCTTCGGGCACCTGTTCTCCGACGCCGGTTACAAAACCTGCATCTCGGGCAAGTGGCAGCTTTACTCCTACAACCCGCCACTCGAAATGCCCGAGATGCGGGACAAGGGTCAGAAGATCGAAGATGCTGGATTCGATGAATACTGCGTCTGGCACGCACACCAGACCGAAGAAAAAGGCTCGCGTTACAAGGACCCCATAATTTACGAAAATGGTGAGTACCGAGACGACACCAAAGGCAAGTTCGGTGAAGACATTTTCCGGGACTACATCCTCGATTTCGTTGAGCGAAACAAGGACGACGAGTTCTTCGTTTACTGGCCAATGGCACTAACCCATCGACCGATGGAGCCAACACCGGACCATCCTGACTTCGTTGATTTCAGCCCTCCATCCAACGAAACTCTCGGTGGTGGTACCTGGGGAGAACTGGAAGGTTGGCCTGACGACGAGAAATACTACAAACCAATGGTCGAATATCACGACAAAGTTATTGGTGATGTCGTCGACAAGCTCGATGAACTAGGTCTCCGCGAAGACACGCTAATCATCTACCTCGGTGACAACGGATCTCCGGTAGAGGTTTGCACGATGGAACACAACCATCGTCAAATGTGCGGTGGCAAGGGGCTGACTGTCGACCGCGGTACACACGTGCCGTTGATCATCAACTGGCCTGGTACGACTCCAACACAGGTTAGTGAAGACCTCATCGACAACTGCGACTACCTGCCGACGATGCTCGAAGTCGCTGGCATCAACCCACCGGATGATTATTTGATCGATGGTCGGTCGTTTCTACCGCATATCAAGGGTGAGGATTACGACTCACGTGATTGGATCTTCTTCCACTTCGAGCCGGGTGGGCGAAACGCCGGGCGTTACGGACGGTTCTTCCGAACAGACAAGTGGAAGCTCTACGACGATGGGCGATTATTCAACATCATCGACGACCCGGAAGAGGAAGAGCCTTTCTCCGCAAACACGGACGACGAAGAACGCGCCGGCATCCGTGGTCGGTTTGAGCCAATGTTTGCCGACATGGTGAAATAAGCCAACCGAACTCACAGCTATCAAGTCATCAAAAGGGGAATCTCTTTGGCAGCAATCGGATTAGAAATCAGAAAGAGGTTCCCTTACGCGGATGGTCGCAAGTTCGGCTCGGTTGGTGCGTACGAGCAGATCGACGCCATCATTACATTCGCAGTCGACCCTGAAGCTGAACAGAATCAGGCGATCGTTGACCTCGAATACGCTCCACGTGATGCCGACGGCAAAGTTCGATTCACGGCTGATTTTTCGTTCGTCAAACCTGTCGATCCATCCAACGGTTCGAAACATCTTCTGATCGAATTGCCTAATCGCGGACGAAGGCGCGTCATCGACACGTTCAACATGTCTGGCAAAGATGCCGCTGCAAGTCCGGATCCAGGTGATGGGTTCCTGTTCGATCGCGGTTTCACTGTCGCCTCAATAGGCTGGCAGTGGGACGTGTATCGGGACGAAATCCTAATGGGACTCGAGGCACCGTATGTTGACCTGTCTCAATTCGATGATCCCGGTCAAAACGTTGTCGAAATTCGACCCAACATGGCAAGTAATACTTGGTTCCTCGCCGACCGCATCCACCGCCCTCTCAAGGTTGCTGATCTCAATGATCCGAATGCTGTTCTCTACGTTAGAGATTACGAAGATGGTGACACAACGGTCATTCCCCGCAACCGTTGGCGTTTCGCACAGGAAACTCCCGACGGAGTGCTGCCGAGTGACGAACACATTTACCTTGAACCAGGATTCATTCCCGGAAAGTACTACCAGGTCGTATTTGCCTCAAACGATGCACCGGTAGCGGGATGTGGACTGCTCGCACTTCGAGACGCCACATCATTCCTGAAATTTGATTCCGTATCGCTTCTTCCAGACGTTGGAAATCTCGACGTCGCAATCGGCTACGGCGTATCTCAAACCGGCAGAATGCTCCGGCATTTCATGCACCTTGGACTCAACGTTGATGAACAAAACCGGGTAGTTTTCGATGGCCTTATGCCTCATGTGGCGGGTGGACGGATGGGAGCCTTCAATCATCGTTTTGCTCAACCATCCAACCAGTCGTACCCGAGCTTCGGACACCTGCCGCCATTCACAGATACAGACTCCCGCGACCCGATTTCGAATCGCTCGGACGGATTGCTCTCGAACCTCAAGGAACTCAGCGCAGTTCCGAAGGTCATGTACACCAACAGTTCCGCCGAATACTGGAGAGGCGATTGCTCCCTGATTCACACCGATGCAACAGCAGCGAAGGACGTTGACCTTGAGCCGACTTCTCGGGCTTACCACTTTGCCGGGACACAGCACGGTGCGGGTTCCTTGCCCCAATCGCACGAAGGGGCAGCTGAGGGTGCGAAGGGAGTGTTCGCATACAACGTGGTCGACTACTCCCCATTACTCCGCGCCGCCCTCGTCAACCTCGAAGAGTGGATAACCTCAGGTAAAGAGCCACCGCCAAGCTCGCACGCAAGAATCGATCACGAGTCGGCAGTTCCTCGCTCATCTGTATTCGACACGATCAATAAACTCCCGGGTCAACCAAAGCTCGATCCCAAGAAGCTGTGGGTCATGCGAAAGACCGATCTGGGCGACCGCGCTGACCAGGGAATCGGCGTTTATCCACCTGTAGAAGGTGAGGCATATCCGTGCTTGGTTTCAGCGGTAGATGCTGATGGAAATGAAGTAGCTGGAATTCGACTACCTGATCTCTCCCAACCGGTCGCCACACACGCCGGGTGGAACCCGAGAGACCCCGAGACAGGATCGCCCGATCAGATAGTTCCTATGCAGGGATTCACTCGTTGGTTCCCTGTTTCGGCAAAAGACCGATCAGCCGTTTCAGACCCCAGGCCTTCGATCGAAGAACGATACGAGAGCCGCGAAAAATACGACGAACTCGTCCGGCGCGACGCAAAAACACTGGTCGATGAGGGTTACGTGCTGGAACAAGATTTCGAACTTGTAGTCCAAAACGCCCTTGATCGCTACGACGTAGCGGTCAACCGGTAACACCTGAGACCGCCAAAGCGACGCGTCCCGACCTTGCTGGAGGAACCTTAGGCGGGGTGGAACGGCGTGGGATAGTGCGAACTAATCCTGTGGTGGCGCAGGGTTGACAAGGTCCATCCCGATCGTCTCAGGGAATACACCAGCCAACTCCTCTACAGTCCAGCGTCCATCCTTGTGAATCGACCTGCCTTGCTCCGGAGAGTTCATCAAACTCACCCGGTTTCCAACGCAGTGGAAAATTCGCCCTGTGACACCCTCCGCAGCATCCGACGCCAGCCACGCAATCATCGGGGCAACCTGATCCGGTTCATTGGTCAGGACATCCTCAGGCGCTGGAAGGAACTCGCCTTTTCGCATATCACGTGTTGCGTCGGGGATCGAGTCGGTCATGCGCGTCGACGCACCTGGAGAAATTGCGTTTGCCGTCACATTTGATCGAGCGAGGTCTTTAGCCACGACCCGCGTAAAACCGGCAATTGCGTCTTTGGCAGCACCATAGTTTGACTGACCTCCGTAGCCGTACAAACCTGATACCGAGCTAAAGGTGACGATGCGTCCACTCCCCTGCTCCTTGAAAATTTGAGAAGCGGGTTGAACAACCGAGAAAGTTCCTTTCAGGTGAACCGCCATTACGTCGTCCCATTCTTGCTCGGACATGTTGAACAACATTCGGTCCCGAAGAATTCCTGCAGCTGTAACGACGATATCTAATCGGCCAAACTCGTCGATGGCTTTTTTGACTATATTTTCTCCACCCTCCATCGTTGCCACAGAGTGATACGAGGCAACCGCACGACCGCCGAGCTCGGATATTTCCTCTACCACCTGCGCAGCCGGGGTTGCATCTTCGCCTTCACCGTCAAGAGCAGCACCAACATCCGCCACGACGACCGCAGCACCTTGCGCAGCAAGTGCTTTCGCGACTCCCCTGCCAATACCTCGCCCCGCACCTGTAACAACGGCAACCTTTCCTTCAAGTCGTTTAGACTTTTCAGGACCGGATACCTTCGGAAAATCCAGCAAATTCGGACCGACCTGAGCGTCCAGTTGTTCAGGTTCCCATGTCGCAGGTGGGTTTGAGTTAAAGATAGTTTTCACCCGACGAGGGAGCGTCATGTGAACAACGTTCCCGCCATAAACGAGGAATGTCTGACCGTTCACCGGCGCGGAATAATCGGAGGCGAGGAAGGCAACGAACGGAGCAACATCGCGGGGCTCCCATGAAGGCTCGCCATCGGCTGGCATTAAACCCTGTGTTGCCAGTTTTGCACGTACGTTCTCCGGGATGCTCTCGACCATCCGAGTTTCAGCTCGAGGGGCGATCGAATTTGCCGTCACTCCGTACTTTCCGAGGTCCTTGGCGACCACCTTCGTGAAGCCATGAATCCCAGATTTTGCAGCACCGTAGTTCGCCTGCCCTGTGAAGCCAACAAGCCCCGATTCAGAAGTAAACGTGATGATTCGCCCACCTCGTTGCTGTCGGAACAATGGGGCAGCATGACGAACCACGTTGAACGTACCTTTAAGGTGAACGTCATATACCGCGTCCCACTCTTCTTCACTCATGTTGTAGATCATTCGATCACGAAGAATTCCAGCAGCGGCAACCACAATATCGAGCTTTCCGAATGAGTCTAGAGCCGTCTGGATAATCCGCTCTCCGCCCTCGAAAGTACCAACTGATTCAGTAATCGAAACAGCGTCGCCGCCGGCCGACCTAATTGCCGCAACAACTTCCTCGGCCGGGCTCAATGATTCGGACTCACCTGAAAGTGAAAGACCGGCGTCGTTGACCACGACCTTTGCACCGTTGGCAGCGAGTTCTTCGGCGATACCTCGTCCAATACCGCGTCCTGCCCCCGTAACTATTGCGACTTTTCCTTCGAGCGCTCCGCTCATTGATCAGTTCCTTTATTTGTTCGAGTCTTTAGACGGGAGCGATACCAGCGCCCTGCCCGGAGTTGTGACCTGGTCTTCATCGTTGTACAGACCAATTTCGAGTTCAACGGTTTGCTCGTCCGACGACACGCCAACGATTTTGCCTTTGCATGTTGCTGTACGCCCCGGGTAGTCAATTGCACGGTAGGAAACATCAAGCTCCAAAAGTCGTCCGTCATCCCCCATCCAACTCGTCACCAGCTCTCCAAGCCATGCACTCTTAAGCGCGCCGTGAACAATGACTGAAGGGTGCCCAGCCTCCGCTGCTACGTCCTTGTCGTAGTGAATAGCGACAAAGTCTTGTGAAGCACCCGCGTACATGACCAGTTGTTTAGTGTCGGGATTCTTCACCAGGTCGGGCAACTGATCGCCCTCTTGAACATCCTCAATGAAAATTTGATTGCTCATTAGTGCACCTTCACCCCGTCATCAGGCTCACCGTGACCATAGGTAATGGTGGTAGTTTCTTGAGTAGCGACCAGATCACCTGAAGAATCAAGGTACGAAATTTCGGCAACCTTGAAGAGCATGTCGCCCATTCGACCAGATTTCGAAAACAGGTTCTTTAGCTCTCGAACTACCGTTATTTCTTCGCCCACTCTCGCAGGTCGTCGATGCCGGTACTTGCTACCCCCGTCAAGAATGTGAGCGAACGGTTCAGGAAACTCTTTTGGATAAGCGCCCGGTAATAACGACCGATAAAAAGTTGGTGGCGCAATTAGTCCGCCGTGGCTTGTAGCGCTGGCTTTGCCTGTGTCGGAATAAAGAGGATTTACGTCGCCAATTGCCGCGGCGAACCTCTCAACCGCGTGTTTCTCCACCGTGTAGGTGACGGGAATCGAACACATACCGATGAATCCACACATCTCATCGGTAACTACCGGTTTTTGGTTATCTTGCTCGCTCATCGTTACTTGTTGCGGTTTCGCTTACCGCCACCGCGTCCCGACATGCTGCCAGGTGTGGTCACACTCGCTCGTTGTCTTCGACGGACCTGCGCTCCGACGGTCGCTGCCGTGATGAACATAGCGCAAGGAATAAACAAAATTCCAACTGAAAAGATCGTCCAAATGACGAACAGGTAAACGACGAAAGTTGAAATCCAGAGGTTGATCTTTGCCGACCGGTCAGGCTTTCCATCTTTGGGAACGGCGATTAGCCCACCCAAAGTCAGCAACACAGGAAGTAGCCCGGCACCAACTAAGAACGTGTCGCCGTTTTCAAGCAAAGTTATTCGCCGGGTTGTTTCAACGTCTCCACTGAACTCGACAATTTCCGCAAGTGGGTACACCAGCATTACCAGGAAACCAAGTACAGCCAACATCGTGGCAATGAATACGAAGTAGTAAATTCGGTCCCAGCGTGGCAAGGTCATTGCAAAATCCGTGTCCTAAACAGGTTGCAGCAGTCCCAGCGCACCGTATCTCACAACTGAAATCGAGTCGCCAGGTTTCACTTCTCCACCGATGACAACAACGCTCATCACACCGGTTTTTCGTATTACGTTCCCGTTGGAATCTTTATCGAGGGTCGCTTCCATGAGTCCTTCAGCGAGTCCATCGATTTGTGAGCACGGGTTTCGCAGTCCGGTCAGTTCGACTGTCGCACCGCTTGGAAATTCGAGTTGTGTCCCTCCAGCGAGCTTTGACAAATCAATGCCAGAGGTTGTGATGTTTTCTCCCAACGCACCGGCTTGCACGTCAAAACCTTTTCCTGCCAGTTCCTCAAATAATTCGGAATGGATCAGGTGAACCTGGCGCATGTTCTTCTGACTCGGGTCCTTCTCGACTCTTGATCGATGTTTGACCGTCTCCCCCGAGTGAGCATCACCTTCGACACCAATTCCCTCGATAAGCATGATCGATTCCTGAGATGTCTTCGAAAAAGTGTGTGTCGCGCTCAAGTGAACACTATCGACTACCGCGGGCATACAACTCCTTTAGGGTGCAAACAGATCGGGGTCTGGCACTTCAATTTCGTCTTCGTCAGGGTTGAATTGACCTGACGGTTCGGATTCTACTTTTTCCAGTGGTGCAAATGACAGCATCAGCCGTTTTACTCCATGCCCCGAGAATGCGACCGTCACCTGGGTGTCGGATCCCATGCCGGTAGCACTCACAACGACGCCTTCGCCAAAATGCCCGTGTCTAACCTTGTCACCTGCATTGAACTGGTCAGACGGTTTTGATGCTGGTTTCGCTGCCGGAGTTGATGCGACTTTCCGTGTCCACATTGGGTCAGGTATCCGGTCGGCTACTCGTGCGTGACCTCGGATGTCCTTAGTCGTTACGAGAGATTCAGGAATTTCTGTTAGGAACCGAGACGCCATTTGCGCGTCTGATTGACCTCTGAACCGTCGTTGAAATGCTCTGAATAAATAGAGCTTCTGTCGCGCACGAGTCATACCGACGTAAAGCAAGCGCCTCTCTTCCTCGAGCTGCATCGGATCATCGATACTGCGGGAGTGAGGGAGCATGCCCTCTTCCAGTCCAACAAGGAACACTGCGTCATATTCCAGACCTTTTGCCTGGTGGAGAGTGATCAGCGTGAGCGCTTCACCATCAACTGTCGTGGCATCGCCTCCCTCCAAGCCGTCTACATCGGAAACCAACGCAACATTCTCAAGAAATTCAGATAGCTGACCGCGTTCTTCCGAACCCGCGAACTGCTCAGCCGAAGCCTTCAACTCCTGCAGGTTCTCCATGCGCTCTTGGCCGCGCTCTTTGTCTTCACGCAGCATCGCACCGTAGCCAGAACGTTCGACAATAAGATCAATCAAATCGTTGGTGTCGAGCGCCATCGATTGCTCGATCAGACGAGTTATCAGGTCACCAAACGCAGCGACAGAATTCAGAGCCCGTGTAGCCAGTTCAACTGGATACGCACGTGGATCTTCATCACCTGATGCAACCCGGTAAATGTCCAATACAACAGCCAGTTCTGGAACGTTGTTCTCACGGGCAACTTTGCGAAGTTCAGTAACAGTTCGATCTGAAATTCCACGTGCTGGCACATTGATGATTCGCTCAAGTGCAGCATCGTCAGCCGGATTCGCAAGAAGTCGAAGGAACGAAATGATGTCCTTCACTTCTTTGCGGTCGTAGAACTTAACGCCCCCGACGAGTCGGTATGCAACACCTTGCTGGTTGCAGGCAACTTCGAACGCTCGGGACTGGGCGTTCACACGGTACATCACGGCAATTTCGTTACGAGAAATGCCTTCGTTTTCCTCGAGTTTCTGTACCTCTTCAAGTGCGAGTCGTGCTTCTTCTTCTTCGTTGTAGGCTTCGGCAACCGTAACCCGGGTCCCACGACCATTCTCGGTCCAGAGGTTTTTCTCCATACGACCTTCGTTATTGCCGATCACTGAGTCGGCAGCTTCGAGGATGATCTGGGTCGACCTGTAACTCTGGTCGAGGGTCACCACCTTTGCGCCATCAAACGTTGCCTGGAAATCGGTCAGGTTTGAAGGATCGGCGTGCCGCCATGAGTAAATCGACTGGTCCGGGTCGCCAACAACACAAATATTCTTGCTCTTCAAAGCCAGTAATCGGGCAACCTGGAACTGCAGCGGGTTCGTGTCCTGAAACTCGTCCACCAGCAGGTACTCGAACCGCTCCTGGTACTTCTCAAGTACTTCAGGATTTCCTTCCAGAAGCTGGAAGGTTTTTAGCAGTAAATCGTCAAAATCGACCGCATTAGCGCGCTGCAAGGCAGCCTCGTACGCCTCGTATACCCGCACTACCACTTCGTCACGATATGTCTCTGCCCGCTTCGAAAGTCCGGCAGGATCGAGCATCTTGTTTTTTGAGTCAGATATTGCCGCGAGTATCGCCCGGGGTGGAAACTGCTTTGGGTCGATGTCGAGGTCGTCCAGAATCTTTCGGGTCACCCGGGCCTGGTCATCAGTGTCGTAGATAGTGAATTCGGGTTTTAGCCCGACGTATTCACCGTCAACACGCAACACTCGTGAACAAAACCCGTGGAAGGTCCTGACCTGTAGTTCCTGCGACCCCGCTCCGACAAGCGAGTCACAGCGTTCTCGAAGTTCTCGTGCTGCCTTGTTGGTGAAAGTAACCGCGAGAATCTTCCACGGAAGAACGTTCTTTTCGCCGATCAGGTATGCCACTCGATGGGCCATAACTCGCGTTTTTCCAGAGCCCGGACCAGCAACAATAAGCAACGGGCCTTCACCATGGGTTACGGCTTCTTTTTGTCGCTCGGAAAGCCCCGCAAGCAGCTCTTCAGTGGATGATGAAATCGGCATCCGACAATCTTAGCTGTCTACCCGTAATCCGAGAGCCAAATTGGCACGATTTCAGAAGTGTTCTGACAGGCGAGCAAAAACTAACGCGTCCCGACCGGAGCGGAGGGACCTGGACTCCATCAACACGGAACCCGTTCGTTCGTAGTCGCAAACCAAAGGTCACGAGTCACTTCCAGCGTCAGATCATCCACACGCCAGTAATAACGCACCTTGTCGTACCACCCGTTGATCCGCCACGAGCCAAGATTCAGGTATTCGACCGTGTATTCGTCCTCTGCAAACAACGACCAGCAAGACTGACCCGCACCTGAGTAATTGGCAGGAACAATCGTGTTCTTAAGGTAGTTCTCAACCTGGGCAAATACGACCTCTTCGGTTTGGGTAGCGGGAATCGGATCGAGTGTTTGCTCGTCACCAAGCATGATCCAACTGATTAGAACGAACACACACATCACCCCGAAAAAGACGTAGAAGCTCGACTTCGCGATAACCGAAGGAGTCCAGCGCCGTTGTTTCTTACCTGTTCGAGGCGCGATCGTGTCGAGAATGCTCAAAGATAAATCCGAGGTCGAGAAACGCGCTTATCCAGCGCGATGTTAACTACTTCCGGTCGATTTGGGCGCTGCGATTACTTGGTAGCGGGCTGCGCCAGCTTGTCACTAATAGCGTCAAGATCCACGTTCTGCTCAACCAACTCGATCATCCGAGCTAGCTTGTCCGGGTGGTCAAACCCAACCTTAGGTTGCAAGCTTTCAAGTTCCTCGGCAACGTCATGCGTGTTGCCGGGGACAACCACCAGTGGAACACCAACCTGGGCGGCCTCGTACATCACGTACTCGACCGGTCGCACACCCTTGGTAAGGATTAATGCCTGGGTCGTGTCAGTCTGAATAGCAGCTAGTTGAACGTCAGGACGGTCACCACGAACAATTACACCAGTGTTCTTCCGTGTGGAGAAATAGAACGGTCCCCAGTCAAGAACGAGTCCACCAATAAGGAAGTTATCGAGCAGTCGATCTGAATCTTCTTCACCGGCGAGGAACGTGCCACCCAGATGCTCTGCAACCTGGCCAAGTTTAGGCGCAAGCATTCGTCGATCGTCTGGAATTGAACCGAGAACAGCAATGTCACCGGTCGAATCATCTTCGCCTGCCCGGTACTTTGGCACGTTGTTGACCACAACGCCTGCCAGACGTGAACCGTACTTTGATGCCGCACCTGAGAAATCCTCACCGTGCCGAACAATCAGCAGAATCAGTCCATCTATCTTCTCAACAAGATCAAAGTTTTGAGCGGCGTCGGCGGTTCCTTCGATAATCGAAAGATCGGAAGCACTTGAAATCTTTGCAGCAACTTCGTCGATAGACCCAGAAACAGCAGTGTTCTCTGGAAGGAAGTCGGCGAATGAAACTGAGTCGCCTATCGAACCAATGGTGGTTTTAGCGTCCTCTGAACTGAACTTCGCTGCCAGGGCAGCTGCGAGCGCTGACTTACCAGCGCCATCGGAAATCGAAGCAATTATCAGAGATGCCATTCATGCCCTCAGGGGAACTGATTTCGCCATTCCGGCGAACACAAAATACTCTCAAAACCAGCATCGGTTCTGAGCGAAAAAAAGTATAGCAGCGCAACACCGTTTTCCAGAACGAAAATCTGGCGATGATTACCTAACTGGCAGATACACGCTTTGACGTCTATTGCTTACAAAGCATCACACGGCTACGATGGATTGCCGTGCCGTGCCGTGTGCCCAAGCCCACGTGCCGAGGTAGCTCAGTTGGTAGAGCAATGGACTGAAAATCCATGTGTCGGCAGTTCGAGTCTGCCCCTCGGCACCATTTTATTAAGTTCAACGTGGGTGTTTCGGGGAGATAACTGCTCAGGGCTGTCACCGGAACTGTAACCATTGCTGGTTACAAATGCCCAATATTTCTCCTCTAGATCAGGTCTAAGTGACCTCTTGCCTCGCCTCCAGAGCGAGAGAAGTGAATGACTTACTCCGAGTCCTCGAGCGATCTGTCTAAGCTACGGTGATTTGCTGGACATATCGCTATCCTCCTGCCTCGACATTAACATTCAGACCCTCAATTTATAGCCCCATTTTCTCTCTGGAATCTCCTACCCACCCCCAAGTAAATGAATATTCATATGGGTAGAGGTGGGGGTGCTAAATCGGAAAGAAAATAGCCATCACGGACCAGGCATAGGTCGCAGGGCATCGGCGCTTGGATTTTCAGTCCCGAGTGATAGCCCGATCAATGATTTGATTCCCTTTAAGTAGTCGCGGGCTTATCCTTTTTTGGTTGCCTTTCGCGAAAGCGACCAATTAGCCAAAACACGACTGCAAAATGACCAAATCTCCATCGATCATCTACACCTGGACTGACGAAGCGCCAGCTCTCGCCACACACGCATTCCTGCCAATCGCCCGAGCCTTCGCCGGTGCGGCAGGGGTGCCAGTTGAAACCCGGGACATTTCACTTGCAGCTCGCGTGCTTTCACAATTCCCTGACCTACTCGGTGACAAGAAAATAGCGGATGACCTCGCAGAGCTTGGAGAATTGGTTGAACTCCCGGAAGCCAACGTCATCAAACTTCCGAACATAAGCGCATCTGTTCCGCAGCTCCAGGCTTGCATTGCTGAACTCCAGGGTCAGGGTTACCCACTGCCCGACTACCCGGAAGAGCCTGCTAACGACGAAGAGCGTGAAATAAAAGCAAAGTTCGACACCGCAGTAGGTAGCGTCGTGAACCCGGTACTCCGCCAGGGCAACTCCGACCGACGTGCCCCCGAAGCGGTCAAGTCATTCGCAAAGGCAAACCCGGGTCGAATGCGAGCATGGTCCTCGGATTCAAAAACCCACGTCTCCACGATGGGAGCGAACGATTTCCGCAGCAACGAGAAGTCTGTCACTGTAGGCGAAGCAACAACCGCCCGAATCGAGCACGTTGCCGCCGATGGAAGCGTGACAACGCTTGTCGAATCGCTCCCGCTCCAAGCCGGTGAAGTTGTAGACAGCACCTTCATGAGCAAGAAAGCACTAACTGGCTTCCTCGCAGAACAGGTTGCAGCATCAAAAGCGGATGGTGTCCTGTTCTCTCTCCACCTGAAGGCAACCATGATGCGTGTGTCCGACCCGATTCTATTCGGACACGCCGTGCGGGCCTTCTACGCAAGTGTATTTGAGAAGTACGCGGACGTGATCGACAGTCTCGGAGTCAACCCGAACAACGGTATCGGCGATCTAATCTCAAAAATCGACTCTCTCGACGACGCAAAACGAGCGGAAATCGAAGCCGATCTCAAAGCTGTCTATACCGACGGTCCCGGTATCGCCATGGTCAACTCCGACCGAGGCATCACAAACCTCCACGTCCCGAGCGATGTGATTATCGACGCTTCGATTCCGCCACTGGTTCGTGACTCCGGAAAGATGTGGAACGCCGACGGTGAACTGCAAGACGTCAACGTTGTGATCCCAGACTCCAGCTACGCTGGTATCTACCACGCAGTCATCGAGGACTGTAAGAAAAACGGTCAGTTCGACCCGGCAACAATGGGTACCGTTCCGAACGTGGGACTCATGGCGCAGGCAGCCCAAGAGTACGGCTCCCATAACAAGACCTTCGAAATTTCAAACGCAGGAACTGTTCGAATCGTTGACGGTTCAGGTTCAACATTGATCGAACACGAAGTCGAAGCAGGCGATATTTGGCGTGCTTGCCAGACCAAGGATCTCCCGATCCAGGACTGGGTACGTCTCGCGGTTACAAGAGCCCGCCTGTCCGACACGCCAGCAGTTTTCTGGCTCGATAAGAACCGAGCACACGATGCTGAACTCATCAAGAAGGTTGAGACGTACCTTAAGGCTCACGAGACAAACGGACTTGAGATTCAGGTCCTTTCGCCATTTGAGGCTATGGTGTTCTCGCTCGAACGAATCCGGAAAGGCCAAGACACGATTTCAGTCACTGGAAATGTTTTGCGTGACTACCTGACCGACTTGTTCCCTATTCTCGAACTCGGAACGAGTGCCAGAATGCTTTCGATAGTTTCACTTCTCAACGGCGGTGGGCTTTTCGAGACTGGTGCCGGTGGTTCAGCGCCTAAACACGTTGAGCAGTTCGAGGAAGAAGGACACCTGCGCTGGGATTCGCTCGGTGAGTACACAGCACTTGCTGCGTCTCTCGAACACCTTGGCAACAAGTTCGGAAACGACGGCGCAACCGTGCTTGGTGCAGCCCTCGACAAAGCAACCGCACAGTACCTCGACAACGGTCAACTTCCTTCTCGCAAAGTGAACGAAATCGACAATCGGGGCAGTGCCTTCTACCTGACGTTGTACTGGGCACAGGCTCTGGCAGAGCAGTCAGAAAATGGCGAGTTGTCAGCAAAATTCAAGGACATCAGTGATCGACTGTCCGATGCCGAGGAGCAGATTGTTCAAGAACTTCTTGATGCCCAGGGATCCGCTCAGGACGTTGGTGGCTACTACAAGCCAGATGAGGCGAAAGCCAGCAAAGCGATGTGCCCGAGTGAAACGCTCAACGGGATCATCGCAAGCATTTAGCTTCTTCATCTGAAAGAAAAACACCCGAGCTCTGTAGCTCGGGCGTTTCAGTTAAAGACTGGCTCTATCGTCCCTGGAATTCAGGCTTTCGCTTCTCCATGAACGCCCGTCTTCCCTCTTTGTAGTCCTCGCTGTTGAAACAGGTTTGGACCATCTCAGCGACCTTATCGAGATCACGGTCATCGGGATTCTTCACACCTTCGTTAACCGCAGCCTTCGCTGCTTTGACTGTCAATGGCGCATTCGATGCAATTGTTGAAGCGAGTGCAGTTACAGACTCTTCCAGGTCGTCAACCGCTACAACACGATTTACAAGCCCCATCGACTCGGCATCAGCAGCTCCGAACCTGCCGCCGGTAAAGAAGATTTCTTTGGCGTACGACGGCCCGACAATGTTCATCAACTCTTTGATTCCATCGTAACCATAGCCAAGACCGAGCTTCGCTGCCGGGACGCCAAATTGACCATCGTCTGCAGCAATCCGCAAGTCGGCGGTTAGCGCGATCGCCATGCCACCACCGATACAGAATCCGCGAATCATCGCGATCAGCGGTTTCTCAAGAGTTCGAAGTGCGGCGTTCGCTGCCCCAGTTGCCGCTTCATAAGTCGCTATCTGTTCAGGAGTGTTTCGGACTTCTTCAAATTCCGAAATGTCTGCTCCAGATACAAATGCTTTGTCACCCGCACCTTTCAGCACTACCACTCGAACATCATCGGATGTCGAAAAATCGGCAATGATCTCGGGTATAGCTTTCCACATTGCGAACGAAACTGCGTTCCGCTTTTCGGGTTGATTGAACGTGATCCAACCCACTCCACCATCGACGTGGGCTTTGATCTTTTCGGTCTGCAGCTCAAGCTGCCTCATGTGCGTTCTCCATCATTGGAATAGTTTTTCCGGCGTTCTACACCACACCAGATTCGTGAAGTTTTTTGATCTCGTCTGACGAAAAACCCAGCTCGCCAAGTATCTCGTCAGAGTGCTCGCCTTGATCCGGCGTCGCTGCTACAACGGCAGAAGGTGTGCGGCTCATTTTTATTGCTTGGTTCACAACGCCAAACTCTCCAAGACGGGGATGATTGACCGGCTTAGACATTTCCAAATGCTGAACCTGTGGATCCGCAAATACCTGGTCCATGGAATAGATCGGACCTGCCGGACACCCTTCCGAATTCAGTAAATCGATCCAGTAGTGGCTGGTGTTCGTCTCAGTAACAGAAGAAATAACAGCGTTCATCTCTTTACGGTTTTCCGACCGAGCTTTGGCCGTGCTGAATCGTTCATCGTCGATCCACTCTGGATGACCGAGTGCGTGACAGCACCGTTCAAACATCACGCCACCAGCAACGGCAATGTTGATGTAACCATCGGAAGTAGGAAATACACCAGTCGGAATATTCGTCGGGTGATCGTTACCTGCCTGGCCCGCCACTTCTCCTTCTTTTAGGAACCGTGCCGCCTGGAAGTCGAGCATTTGCACCATCGCCTCCAGCAGAGAAGTTCGTACCCACTGCCCTTTGCCTGAAACCTCACGTTCCAACAATGCAAGCATCGCTCCTTGTGCAGCAAACATCCCGGCACACAGATCTGCAACCGGGATGCCTGCTCTCATTGGTCCTTGACCTGGCGAGCCAGTAATCATCATTAGTCCGCCCATACCTTGAGCAATCTGGTCGAATCCAGGTCGCTGGGCATACGGTCCATCCTGACCAAAACCGGAAATGCTCACCAGGATGATCTTCGGGTTGATAAGCGACAGCGTTTCATAATCGACTCCGAGGCGATTTTTCACGTCTGGTCGATAGTTCTCCACCACTACATCAGCATCTTCGACCAACTTGTAGAAAATCTGCTTGCCTTGCTCCGACTTCAGGTTCAGCGTCAGCGATCTCTTGTTTCGGTGCAGGTTCTGAAAATCGGAGTTGTCTCGGTCACCACCGAGCCCTTCTTTTCCGTCCGGTGGGGCTTCAACTTTTATGACACTCGCCCCCCAGTCGGCAAGTTGTCTCACGCATGTAGGACCCGCACGTACTCGTGACAGATCAAGCACTTTGAATCGAGAAAGTGGCATTCCGGGAGGAAGCAACTCTTCACCTCACGAACTAGAACTAATCAGGATTTTTCAACGAATGCCGACAAGGTACTACGCTCGCCCAAGGTTCGCACCATTGATACACATGCACGCAGGAGTTTCCGTTTTTGTCTCGATACGGAATTCGTGTTGCGACAAATAAGCCGATATCTGTACCATCCCGCCATACGAAAACAATGTGGAATTGTGGCGCCGTTCCCGCGCCCCGACCACAACGAAGAAAGATTCAAAATGGCCGACACTCCGAACTTTGATATGAAACCTGTTCATGTGCCTGACGAGGTGCTGGAAGGATTCAAAAAACTCCCAACCGCAACCGTGTACAACGCGGTCAAGTATTTCGGCTCGCCCCTGTGCGTGTGTGAAGGACTCCAGAACTACACGATGGGGCGAAAACTGGCTGCGCGAGCTCGAACATTGCGGTTCCTTCCAAATCGAGCGGATGTAGTTGAACCATCGCAGTCCGGCGAAAATTCTCCGGAGTACGTAGCTATGGGCAAATGTGGACCCGGAGACGTTCTGGTCGCTGATATTGCGGGTGATCTCAAAACCGTTGTTGCAGGTGACGTAAAACTGCTTCAACTCAAAATGAACAACGCAGACGGGGTGGTTATCGACGGAGCGATCCGAGATCTCGACGTACTTCGTGATGAGAACTACGATCTCGCCGTTTACGCGACTGCTCGCTCTCTTCACGGTGGCCCAACAGCTGCGCCTGCCGAGGAGGGAATACCAATTAACTGTGGTGGAGCGTTGGTGAAGCCTGGAGATGTACTCGTTGGCGACGACGACGGAGTGATCGTAGTTCCTTCATGGATGGCTGAAGCAGTCCTCGAACATGCGACCGAACACGAGGAAGTCGAGAACTACATCAAGACCAAAATCGAAGCCGAAAACGTCGCTCCTGGCAAGTACTACCCACCCAAACCCGAATCCTTCGAGGAATGGCGCAAAGTCAAGAAAGAGCGAGGACTGTAAACAAACATGACCACTTCGCTTGTTGTTGGTGATTACGAAATCACCGCTGTTCTTGACTGCCCTGCCCCTCAGCGTGATCCCGCAACTGTTTTTGAAGACGTTCCTGCAGAAGCGTGGGATCCGTACCGATCAATCGCGCTCGACTCAGAAGGAATGTGGGTACCTGACTGGCGTAGTCACGTCATTCGTCGCACAGACGGCGCGGGACCAACAATACTCGTCGATGCAGGTATGGGCGAAGTGGTGCACGAACATACTGGCGAAGTTGGACAGCTCCTCAACAATTTGTCGGCAATTGGTGTTCAACCGGAAGACATTGATGTGGTCGTAACCACGCACTGTCACGGCGATCACATTGGATGGAATGTTTCATGGGATGATGACACTCCACGTCTGACGTTCCCGAACGCAACACACTGGATTGCTGCGCGTGACTGGGATCACTACAGCAAGCCTGGCAACGCGAACCCCGCGTTCGACAAATCAGTCAAACCGCTCGAATCACTGGGAGCCTTGAAACTCGTCGAAAGCGTCGATCAAATCGCACCCGGCATCTCGACTTTGCCGATGAACGGACATACACCCGGGCATCAGTGCATCCTGGTCGAAAGCGGTGGAAAGACCGCTGTGCTGACCGGTGATTTGTTCCACAACGTCGCCCAAGTAACTGAACAAACGTGGTGCCCTGTCTTTGATTGGGACACCAAGATGTCGACATTCAGTCGCAAGGCGTTGTTCCAGCGAGCCATTACGGAGGAGTGGATCGTATTCTCCGGGCACTTACCTACTGGCACTAGCATCGGGCACGTGGTTTCTGAGTCCGGTAAGGCAACTTGGAAACCGATTACGAGTTAGCTCAACGGCTGACTGAACATTCGCAATGACAACAAACGCCGTCGACCCGATCAAGTTCGAAGTTATTCGCAACGCGCTCACTCAGGCGACCGAAGAAATGGCGATTGCCTTACGCAGGTCTGCCTACTCGACGAACGTCAAAACCCGGCAGGATTTTTCGTGCGCATTCTTTGATAAGAATTTGAGGTCTGTGGCGCAGGCGTTCACTCAACCTGTCCACCTCGGCTCGTTCGTCAGGCACGTTCCGGTCGCAATCAATCGATACGGTCCGGAGAACCTCGGTCCTGGTGACATGATCCTGTCCAACGATCCATACGGCGGTGGGGTTCACTTGAACGATATCTCTTTGATTGGTCCTGTTTTCTGGCAGGACCAACTGGTTGGATACACGGCGTGCCTAGCACACCATGTCGATGTTGGCGGTGGTGCTCCCGCATCAGTTGGTGCGTTCAAAGAAGTCTTCCAGGAAGGCATCATCATCCCGCCCATCAAACTGGTGGCGGAAAACGAAATCGATGATGACCTGTTCCGGCTCGTCCTGTCGCAAATCAGGTCGAAACGAGAAACCGCCGGAGATTTCCGTGCCCAGATCGCTTCCAATCGAACTGGCGCAGTACGAATCAGCGAAATCATCGACCGCTATAGTCTCGACGAGTTTGACAGCTATATTGACGAAATCATCGAGTACACGGCGCGCCGGACCAAAGCAGAAATAGCGAAACTTCCAACCGGCGAATTTTCTGCCAAAGGCTTCGTCGACAATGACGGATTCACCGAGGACGTCGTAAATCTCGAGGTCAAAATCACTATTGATGATTCCGGGGTTAGGTTCGACACCACTGGATCCGATCCACAGCGACGAGCACCAGTCAATTCGACCTACGCCCAAACTTTTTCAGCCTGCGCTTACGCTCTTCGAGCGTTGATGGATCGTGACCTTCCAGTAAACGACGGCTTCTATCGATATGTCGATGTTTTCGCACCTGAAGGAACAGTTACAAACTGTGTTCATCCCGCCCCGGTTGTCGGAGGATGGGAAACCCATGTGCGCCTCAACGACTTGATTTTCGAAGCGCTCGCCCCTGCCCTTCCTGACGCCGTTTGTGCGGGCACAAAATCCATGCAATGCCACTCTGGATTCGGCGGTGAAAACAAACAAACCGGCGAGTACTACTGCTTCCTGGAAACGCTTGCCGGTGGATACGGGGCACGCTCAACTTCTGATGGACCCGACGCTGTTCAGTCCCACGGTCAGAACACAGAAAACGCGCCGGTTGAAGAGACCGAAAGTAACTACCCGGTTCGCATTACCCGCTACGAGTTGGTAGAGGATTCCGAAGGCCCCGGCGAATTCAGGGGCGGTCTCGGTCTACGTCGCGATTACCAGTTTCCGGAGGAAGCAACGTTTACGATCCTTGCCGATCGAGACAAAGCCGGACCTCGCGGACTTTTCGGGGGAGAACACGGCAGCACATCCGTCTACGCAATCATCAAGGACGGCGATGAAACTCACCTGTCCTCGAAGACAACCGTGCAACTCCAGCCAGGAGATGTGATCAGTTATCGAACTTCTGGTGGAGGTGGATACGGCGATCCGTTCAAACGCCTTCCGGAACAAGTTCTTTCAGACGTCCAACAGGGCAAAATTTCCGCGAGTCGGGCTGCCGAACGTTACGGTGTTTCGATAAACGCGGACGGGCAAATCGACCAGAAAAAAACCGGGGAACTACGACGTGCCCGATAGTCACAACGGTCAAAATGGGCGTATAGACCCGATTCAGTTCGAGGTTGTCCGGTCTGCTCTAACGCAGGTTGCCGAAGAGATGGCGGCGGCGCTTCGCAGGTCGGCTTATTCAACGAACGTCAAAACCCGGCAGGATTTTTCATGCGCCTTTTTTGATCGGAAAGGCCGCCCAATTTCGCAGGCTTTCTCGCAACCGGTTCACCTCGGTTCGTTCGTTGAGCTAATCCCGACTTCGCTCGAAGTTTACGGCGAAGAAAATCTCGGACCCGGCGACATGCTGGTGGTCAATAATCCCTTCGGTGGCGGATCCCATCTCAACGATGTGACAGTCTTCGGCCCCGTCCACACGAATGGTGATCTCGTCGGATACGTCGCGTCGCTGGCACACCACGTCGACGTAGGTGGTGGGGCTCCAGCTTCAATTGGTCCTTTCCAGGAGATTTTCCAAGAAGGAATCATCATCCCGCCGGTGAAGCTGGTCAAAGGCGGCAAGATCAACGATGACGTGTTCAAACTCGTGCTCGCACAAATCCGATCCAAGCGTGTCACGTCGGGAGATTTCCGAGCCCAGGTTGCCGCAAACACGGTTGGTATGAGGCGGGTCTCAGAGCTGGTCGAAAAGTATGGATTAGACGACTTCGACCACTACGTCGAAGCGGTGGTCGAATACACAGATCGACGAACAAGAGCAGAAATTTCCGCTATCCCAGATGGCGTTTACGAAGCCGAAGGATTCCTCGACTTCGACGGTTTCTCTGACGAGGTGGTAAACCTCAAAACCAAAGTTACGATCAACGGTGAAAAGGTATTTTTCGACTTTGCAGGATGCGATCCACAACGACGCGCTCCGGTCAATTCGACCAAAGCGATGACGTTCGCAGCATGCGCATACGCGTTGCGCGCTCTTATGTCTCCCGACATGCCTGTGAACGTCGGTTTTTATCGACATATCGAAATGAATGCTCCCGCGGGCACAGTCGTTCATGCCCAACACCCTGCCCCCGTCGTTGGAGGATGGGAGACTCAAGTCCGAGTGAACGATCTTCTCTTCCGCGCCTTCGCACCGGGTATACCGGAAAAGATCGCCGCAGCAACGAAGGCAATGATGGCGCAAGCTGGCTTCGGAATCATCGACCGTGATTCCGGTGAGTACCACTGCAACTACGAGGCTCTCGCTGGCGGATATGGTGCGCGTGCAACTTCTGACGGTCCCGATGCTGTTCAGCAGCACGGCCAAAACACCGAAAATGCACCGGTCGAGGAAGTCGAATCTCACTTCCCAATGATGGTCTCTCGACTGTCGCTCATAGAAAACTCTGAAGGTCCCGGGAAGTTCAGGGGTGGACTCGGCATGCGACGCGACTACCACTTCCCGGATGACCCAGCGACTTTCACGGTTCTATCGGATCGAGACCTCACCGGTCCGCAGGGAATTTTTGGCGGACTCAATGGTCGCAAGGCTTACTACGTTCTCAACCCTGATGCAGAAGCAGAAGAACTCACTTCGAAGTGCGTAGTCGATCTAAAACCCGGTGACACCGTCAGCTTCCAAACACCGGGGGGAGGCGGATATGGGTCACCTCTGGAACGAGATCCCGACCTCGTACTTCGAGATGTCGTCGGCGGCAAAGTCAGCCATCAGCGCGCCGTCGATCTTTACGGCGTTGTCATCAACGCTTCAACAAACGAAATCGATGAGCTTGCCACGCGGGCAAAACGGTCCGAACTTGCACGATCAGGAGATTCGAATTGACCACGTTCAACGATGCCCGCTTCAGAGTCGGGATCGACATTGGTGGCACCTTTACCGACGGCACGCTGGTCGACTCGATAACCGGTGAGGTAACAACTTCGAAGGTGCTATCGACACCTTCAAATCCTGCTTCAGGATTCATTTCTGCGGTCGAGAAATTACTCGCGACCCACGGCAATATTGACCCCGCCGAAATCGAGCACGTCGTTCACGCTACGACCGTTGCAACCAATGCCATCATCGAAGGCAAGACTGCAGCCACGGCGTTCATAACGACCGAAGGATTTCGGGATATGCTTGAGATTGCACGACAAATCCGTCCTTCGTTGTATGACCTGCAATTTGAAAAGCCACAACCACTCGTCCCTCGACAGCTTTGTTATGAAGTCCCAGAACGTCTCAACGCCCAGGGTGAAGTCATCACTCCGTTGGACGAATCGGTGGTCGAACAGGTTGTCGAACAAATTGCCAAAACCGGGGTGGAGGCAGTAGCGGTTTGCCTGCTCCACTCTTACCGAAATCCTGCGCACGAGCAACGAATCGGTGAACTGCTAAGAGCAAAGCTTCCAAACATCACAATTTCACTATCCTCCGACGTCGTTCCAGAGTTCCGTGAATACCTCCGGGCTTCAACAACGGTAATCAACTCATCCGTCGCCCCGGTGGTCAGCACGTACCTAACATCAATCCGAGAAAAGCTGAACTCATCAGGAGTTACGTCCGAACTTCTAGTAATGCAATCTAGTGGTGGTGTTTACCCTGCCGAAGCGGCATCAGATTCACCCGTGTTCATGGTCGAGTCTGGCCCCGCAGCTGGAGCGGTCGCCGCTGCGGCACTTGGAACATCTCTCGGCAGCCCGGATGTTATTTCTTTCGATATGGGCGGCACGACCGCAAAAGCGAGTCTCATCCGAAACGGACGACCGAACGTCACTAAGGACTACTCCGTTGGTGGTGCGGCTCAAGCGGGTACTGGCGCGTTTGGGGGAGCTTCCGGTTACCCAATCCGAACTCCAGTTGTTGACCTCGTAGAAATCGGAGCGGGTGGCGGATCTATTGCATGGGTCGACTCAGGAGCCGCTTTGAGAGTCGGCCCTCATTCAGCCGGTGCTGACCCCGGTCCCGTTTGCTATCGACTGGGTGGCACGGAACCGACCATCACCGACGCGAATCTCGTGCTGGGTCGACTCGATCCCGACTACTTCGCTGGCGGTGACATGCAACTCGACCTTGAAGGGGCCCGGAACGCTATCAAAATCCGGTGCGCAGATCCGCTAGGAATATCTGTTGAAGAAGCGGCACACGGCATCGTTGAAATCGCAAATACGGCGATGGTCAACGCGTTGCGCTTGGTTTCGGTTCAGCGAGGACACGACCCTCGTGATTTCATGTTGATCGGTTTCGGTGGTGCAGGCCCTGCTCACACGGTCCGACTCGCCGAGCAAGCGGGCATCCCGAACGTCCTGATCCCGCTCGCACCCGGCACGGCTTCTGCTCTGGGCCTGCTGGTAACCGATGTCCGAATGGACAGTTCTGCGACCCTCATAGCTCGGGCAGATTCAGTTCAACCAGCCGATATTGCAGGTCACTTCGCCCGACTCGAAAACGAAGGAGCAAAGGCTCACCAGTCAGCAGCATCCTCGTCAGGTGAACCAGTCTTCGAGCGCGCCGTTGAAATGCGTTATTGGGGTCAGAGTTTCGAGCTGAGTGTGCCTGCTCCGAATCGCGAAAACATCGACCAGCAGTGGCTCGACGAACTTTGCGAATCGTTCCATGATGCGCACGAAACCGCGTACGGTTTCAGGGCACAGGACGAGCCGGTCGAACTGGTAAACCTTCGCCTAACGACGGTCGGCAAAATCGCTCGACCAAATATGAAAAAGCTGGAAACTACCAGCTATGACCCGTCACCCGCCCTAAAGGGAACACGTCCCGTCTATTTTTCGGAATCGAACGGCGTAACCGACACTTCTGTTTATGACAGGGTAAAACTCCCCGCGGGTGCGCAATTCTCAGGACCTGCGATTGTCGAAGAGCCGGACTGCACAACAGTCGTTCATCCCGGTTGGAGCGTTCAAGTCGATGAATTCGGGAATCTTTCGATCACCAAATAACAGGAGAAAAGCACCGTGGCAGGAGTAAACAGGGCGTGGACTCTGGCGAGCTATCCGAACGGCGAGCCGACAAGTGAAAATTTCGCCATCAAAGAGTCGGCAATACCTGCTCCGAAGCACGGCGAAGTCCTCGTAAAAACCCTCTACCTGTCCCTCGATCCTTACATGCGGGGTCGAATGCGCCCTGGCCCCTCCTACTCCACGGTAGTCGAACCCGGTGATGTAATCGTCGGCGAAGTCGTTGGACGAGTTGAAGCGAGCGAATCGCCGCTTCATTCAGTCGGTGACATTGTTAGAGCCGGCATTGGATGGCAGGAATACGGCATTGTGCCGGGTCATGTTGCAAAGCCGGTGAACACCTCGCTTGGTCCCATCTCTACTGCAGTCGGGGTTCTCGGCATGCCCGGACTCACTGCATATTTCGGACTACTCGAAGTATGCAAACCTAACCCCGGTGACACTCTAGTTGTGTCAGCTGCATCTGGTGCTGTTGGAGGGGTCGTCGGTCAGGTCGGCAAGATCGCTGGATGTAACGTAATTGGTGTCGCAGGAAGCGATGAAAAGTGCAGTTACATCGTCGATGAACTGGGCTTCGATTCGGCAATCAACTACAAGACCCAGGACGTTAACGCCGAGCTGCAACGCCTGGCCCCAGCAGGTGTGAATTGCTACTTCGACAATGTCGGTGGTCCCGTGACCGACGCCGTAATGACGAATCTATCAGACTCGGCACGAGTTGCCGTTTGCGGTCAAATCTCTCAGTACAACGCAACAGAAACCCCTATGGGACCTCGAAACTTCTGGGCTTTAATCAGGACCCGATCGACTGTTCAAGGATTCCTCGTCTACGACTTTGAACGCCATCACGAAGTTGCACGTGCACGTCTTGCCGAGTGGATCAAACAAGGCCAAATCAAGTACAGGGAAGATATCGTCGAAGGATTCGAAAACGCACCTTCAAAGTTCGGAGGTCTACTGCGGGGCGATAACTTCGGCAAACAACTAATCAAAGTAGCGGAGTGACACCTCCTTCAACCTGATCTTGTAGAAGGGTCAATGAGATAACTACCAAAGCGTGTGCTGTACAAAGTCGAACTATGGAGTGACCTTCGGAGTTGTATGGGTTTGGAAACTACGATACTCATCAAACAAAAACAATTTCAATAACCCCTGAAACTGTCGCCAACTAGTAAAGCATTTGGTAAATTCAAAGGATGCGGAAGTGGCTCAGTGGTAGAGCATCTCCTTGCCAAGGAGAGGGTCGCGAGTTCGAATCTCGTCTTCCGCTCCAGTTGAACCTAAACTAGAAAAGCCCTCGCAGAAATGTGAGGGCTTCTCGCGTAGCCACATCGAAGTTACAACGAATCCTTCAATAGATCGGTATCCGCGCCCAAACTTATCTGCGTGTAGCAGTAGCGCAACCATTGGTGGAAGAACGTATTTCGATGCATACGCCATCGATTGACAGGGTTGGCCGGATCAAAATTCTGAATCGGAAGCACTGAAGCGTCATCGGCATCACGGTCTACCTCGTACGCGAGTCTGCTTGCGCTGTACTCCGGATGTCCCTGATGCATGAGCACCTTGTGATCGGTAGTCTCAAGTATCGAGTAACCAGACTCAACCCCGTACGCCAGCAGCGTTATTTTTCCTTCGTCTCTCGCTTTTATTAGATCCGAATCTGACATTCCCGCCATACGGCTCTGAGGTGTCAGGAATGCGTCGTCCATCGCGCCCATTATGTAGTGGTCTTGTTCGAGGTTTTGCAGTTCATATACGCCGAATAACTTCTTATCGAAATCAATCTTGCTGATACCTTCGAGATACGCGAGAGCGAACGCTCCCCAGCAGATCCCAAGCGTATTGGGCGTGTGTTTTCTAGAGTGTCGTGCAATCTCAGTGAACTCATCCCAGTAGGAGACGTCTTCAAACTTTAAATGCTCGACAGGAGCTCCTGTGATTATCAATCCGTCCAAGGCGGAGTCCTTGGTTGCCTCCTCGTAACTCACATAGTGGTCGTCAAGATGCCCTCGCTCCCAAGTTTTGTACTCGTGAGACTCCAAACGAATCCATACTGGCTCGATTTGTAAGACGGACAATCCGAGTGGTAACAAGAGGTTGATCTCATACTGCTCGCCAAGCGGCATGATATTCATGATGCCGATACGCAGAGGCCGAATATCTTGTTTCTCAGCCTGAGGGACGGGAACCCATTTCACACGATTTTGTTCAATCTCTGGAAGGGCATGATAGTCAGCTGGAAGAATAAGAGTCATTGAGAAATCTTGCCGGTTGCGGACAATACTTGTTGCCCGCAACCGGCACTAATTTACGTACGACTTAGCCAATAGTGTCGAATGCAGCCTGAAAATCTTCTTTGATGTCATCAATGTGCTCAAGCCCAACAGACACACGGACCATTGTCGGCGTTACACCAGACGAAAGCTGATCTTCTTCCGACAGTTGTTGGTGAGTGGTCGAGGAAGGGTGAATGACCAGTGTCTTCGCATCACCAACGTTTGCGAGATGACTCGCAAGCTTAAGGCTATTTATGAACGTCACGGCGTCATCATAGCCACCGCTGAGTTCAAAATTCAACATCGCGCCCGAACCCCGCAACGTGTATTTGTTTGCAAGGTCGTAGTACGGGCTGGATTTTAGTCCAGGGTAGCTGATCGCACTTACAGCTGGATGAGACTCAAGCCACGTCGCCAACTCGAGCGCGTTCGCCGTATGGCGCTCAACTCGTAGGGACAAAGTCTCAAGACCCTGTAAAAGCAAGAATGAGTTGAACGGAGCCTGTGAAGGCCCCCAGTCCCGTAACCCTTCGAGTCTTGCCCGCATGGCGAACGCCACATTTCGTCCTTCTGGAACGCCGAGCATGTTGCAGATGTCGGAGCCAAACCCGAAAGCGTCCCAGTGCACGAGGCCGTGGTAGGCATCACTTGGCTCAGAGAATAGTGGGAACTTGCCGTTGCCCCAGTCGAAGGTCCCTGCATCGACAATCACGCCGCCTATCGTCGTGCCATGCCCGCCAATCCACTTGGTAGCACTCTGAACAATTACGTCGGCACCGTGGTCGATAGGTCGAATTAGAGCACCACACGCACCGAGCGTGTTGTCGACCACAAATGGGATGTTGTGTTTCTTCGCGACTGCCGCTACTTTCTCGAAGTCAGGAACATTAAATCTAGGGTTACCCATAGATTCGAGATAGATCGCCTTCGTGTTTTCATCGATAAGTTTTTCAAACTCTTCAGCGGTGTCATCTGCCGCGAACTTTACGGAGATACCAAGTCGAGGGAACTGGGCTTTGAACTGGTTCCAGGTACCGCCGTATAGGTAAGGGGAAGATACCAGATTGTCTCCGGCTTGCATCATGTTGGTGATGGCAAGGAACTGGGCCGACTGGCCCGAAGCTGTCGCCAACCCTGCCATGCCGCCCTCCAGCGCTGCGGCACGTTTTTCGAAAACATCGGTCGTCGGGTTCATGATTCGGGTGTAAATGTTCCCGAATTCCTTCAAACCGAAAAGATTCGCACCATGCTCTGCGCTGTTAAACACGTACGAAGATGTCTGGTAAATCGGAACCGCTCGAGCGTTTGTCGTTGCGTCGGATTCCTGCCCTGCATGAAGCTGCAAAGTCTCAAATTTGTAATCGCTCATTATTTTCCCTACTGATCGCTGACGGTTAAGTCACTAATTTCATTAAAAGCACTGTTCAAGCGAAAATTCTCGTTACCCAAATAGGACCATCAAAAGCATTCGTGACGGCTAGAAAGCATCTTGCGTCACCGAAGCCTAGACTGACCTTCAACCTGTTTTACAGACGTCCTATTTTCCTAGCGTAAACCACTATGAAGGTTACTCCAAAGTTACTCCAACGGACACGCAGCAACAGCCTGAAGCTACCTGGGAAGGTTTTAGATCCCGATCAGTACAAATCTAACTGAGAAAATGGTGCGCCCGAAACAGCCTGAGACACGTTCCTTAGAATTGCCAAGGAGAGGGTCGCGAGTTCGAATCTCGTCTTCCGCTCCAGTTGAACCTAAACTAGAAAAGCCCTCGCAGAAATGTGAGGGCTTTTCTGTTAGCTACTCCAATAGCGCGAATTAAATCGATTGCAGCAATTCAACAGCGATGTTTGTCATGGGAGATTAAATGCAACCTGAAGAGTCTTGCGAAGTGTTGAGTACTAGTTGTTGATCGCGCGTCCGGATTCGAAAATATTTAGTGTGAAAAGTAGAAATAAAAAAGGGCCCTGCGACGCAGGGCCCTTTTTGAATTATGCTCGCTCAAACTTCTTTGGTTGTAAGACCCTGTATGCCAATTCCAACCAAGCAAACACTCCATAAAATCCAGACAACAAACTCTATGAAATCATCTGCCTCGCTAGTAGGCCCTATCACGCCGACAATGTCCAGTAGAGCGAACAGACCAAGAAGGGCTATGAGAGTCCTGAAGATTCTATTGCCGGAACCGTTTTTCAGAGCGAAAACAGCAAGAATGATATATACAAAACCTCCAGCAATAATCTGAATAGCGTCGACCGCTTCTCCCATTAGGCTAAGTGTTACAAAATTATCCGCTGTAGTTTTTTCAGAGACTATCAGCGCAGGAGCTATGGCGACGAATAGAGTAACTAGCATCACTATAACCAGCATACGAAGGTACACGTACCATCCATCTGGAACTTTGATTGCCTGTGCCACCTCTAGCAACGACTTTGCCAAGTATGTGAACAAGCCAACAATCAGCACTGTCATGACGCCCACAAATAACTGATTGTCCTGCATTGCCTTGAGTTCATCAGCTGGGGCAATATCATCTTCCAACAGGCCCAGCACCAGACCAATTGCAATGAAACCGAATAGCGTAAATAACCCACCGAGGATCAGTCCCCAGGACGTTGATTTAGATAATTGCACGTTTCCTCTCCAAGGGAACTAATGTTCGTAGAATTCGTCTAATTCACCTCTTACGTAATAACAAATTCGGGTTCAATGTATATTTTCCCTTCATCACCAACGTGTAAATGAAAAAAATCGTTTACTGAGAAAAGATAAGTAACGAAATCTGAATCCCTATCTGGATGGAATTACAGAACCCTGCTACCTCACCAGCGCAGGCCGCTTGTTGTCGAACTCCCAACCCGGGATTAGGAATTGCATTGCGGTAGCATCGTCTCGTGCGCCCAGACCATGATCAAGAATGAAGCAGTTGGCTGTGATACGTTTTCCGGAGCCCTTCAGGACTAAAAGCATTCCCGAAAGTCGATGAGAATATAAACCCATTCTGGGGCTTCTCGCGTAATCGCTCTAGAAGCGAGGGGAAAAACTAGTCTGACAGTGTCGTCGTTGACCTAATCACCTTATGTTCTGCGAATAGTCGATATCACACCCAGCACTTACATGAATTTCATTCTATTTCGGGAGACTCAGTTTGCTGATTGAGAGAAACTACATTGCCTTTCGAGGATTCCTACTAATCTTATTGTGTTCAGTCGCGGTAATTTTTATGGGGTGTGAGGAGGACTTCGAAGCGCAGTACGGAGAACAGATCAGGGAGACACAAACACAAGTTACAGGCGAAACGACATTAGAGGCGCTGGATGATGAGATTGAGCGAACTCCCGAATCAACCGTAGATTTAGGAAATGTAACCGGAGAACCGGATGATAGCGATCCTGCGGAAGAAATCGACGAAGCATCTATAAAACAATCGATGGAATTCAGTAACCCGGCATGGATGGCGCTAGGAAAACTGAACGGGAAAGACGTTTCGGGTAAAGCCGGGTTCGAAGGAATATTTGTAAATACACCATCCGCCGATGGTGTAACTGACCGCATCGTAAGTGAAATAGCTGTAGTCACCTACATTACTGGAGCGATTCTTCCTTATTCAAAAGGTGAACAGCCGCCTACTGTTGAAATACCAAAATATTCACCTGCGCTGCGAAGCAAACTTGAAAATGGAAATCCGGATGAACTCATTGATATCGTCGTAAACCTGAGAGATGACTTAGACCTGAGTCCACTCCCCAGATTCAAAGATGCCAAAAGAGGAAGCGATGAGTGGAAACAGATCAATGCAGTAAGACAGGTTGAAATCCAGAAGATCAAGGATGCCAGAAAGGGGCAATTTGATGAATTCAGAGAACTTCTTAGAGGGAAGATCAAATTCGAAACCGTGTACGTTCCGTGGATTGCCAATACTCCGATAATTACCGTCGCGCTAGACAGTGTAAAAGTTCTGGCTGAGCTGGATCATGTGATCAACATTTCCCTGAATGAGGAAGCTGTAATCGCTCAAGGCCCAGACGGTGATGCTGCAAACGACATGCTTGATGTCAGGCAGCAACTCCGCACAACACCTTATGAAAGCTTGAATCTGGACTGGGGAGTTCTTGCAGTCATAGATAGCGGCATTCGCCTGACTCATGACATGGTCGATGACCAAGTGGGAGACTACTCGGGGGACTGTTTCAACGGAGGAGATACTTGCTGGGGAGACGGTAGTTCGCCAAATGGTGCACCTGGCACCAATTTCCCTAACTACAACGTTACGGATTTTGCCATGAACAATAACGGACATGGCACTCCTATCAAAGCGGGTATCAGTGGTTCGGATGACATCAGCTCTGAATTACGTGGGATTACTCGAGTTACAACTGATGTATGGAAAGTGAGTCCTTTACCGAATCCCGCAACTCCAAATGCTGAAGAAAATTCGACTCCCTATTTGGGTACCTCAAGAGCAATTCAAAAGGCCATTGTCGAAGGAAGCCTCATATCAAATCATTCTTATGGAGGTTTCGGGTCGAACTCAATGAATCCTGATTTTGACAACGCTTACGATCTAGGCATGGGTGTGTTCACGTCGTCAGGTAACAGCGCTTGCAGTGCTGGAAATTTCCAAGCTCCACCATCTAATGTCGGCTGGAACGACTTTGCGTGTGATGACAACGTCACTCGGACTCCAGGAATTGCAAACGACGAGAATGGCGTTCAAATGGTTGAGCCTGCATTCGGGGGTGTGGGCGGTGGAGCCCACAAAGCGATAGCCGTGGGAGCTCACGAAATTGATCCTCCCTGTAATTCAAATGGAGTCAGTTCAGATATTTGTTCCTACTCGGACCGTGGCCCTACGCCAGACGGACGATACAAGCCGGATATCCTTGGTTACACAAACTGGGAGACCGGAAGAGCGAACAACGACACCGCTACTGGTTCGTTCGGTGGAACAAGTGCAGCTAGCCCCTCGATAGCTGCGATGGCTCAGATTTACAACAACTTTTTAGAGTTAGCCAGCAACTTTGCATCCTGGCTTTCACCTGGGCATGTTTACGCAGCAGTTCTGGGCAGCGGAGAAAACCAAACTTTCTGGGAAGGTTCGTACGACTACATTGGTGTTGAACCCAACATATCGACCCTTAACATTGAAGGTGTCGGCCGGCCAAAAATGTTTGTAAATGGATCCCTCAGTTTCGGGACTGCTCAATTAGACAACACAGGAGATATTGTCACAGTAAACCTTGACGTTCCTGAGGGGGCATGCGGAATTCAGTCAGCAATATGGTGGCCAGAGGGATCAGATCAGGGGCACAACGATATAGACATACATCTAGTCAACCCTGACGGTGTTACTTTCGCAGCAGGTCAATCCGGAAAATCAGTATGGGAGCGAGCAAGCATAAAAACAGATGACGGTTTGACCAAAGGCATTTACAAAGCACGCATTCTTGGTTTCGACGTAAAGCAAAGCCAACAAGTTTTTTACTCTATACACGTACAGAACACTGAGTGCTGGGACGGCTGAAAACAACTCTGCCAAAACGAGATGTCGGAGCGAGAATCCTTAAGTTCACCCGTACGGACTATCTGGATTAATTGCTCTGAATCCCTATCTGGATGGAATTACAGAACCCTGCTACCTCACCAGCGCAGGCCGCTTGTTGTCGAACTCCCAACCAGGGATTAGGAATTGCATTGCAGTAGCATCGTCTCGTGCGCCCAGACCATGATCAAGATAGAGCTAGCGCGCACGCTCAACAGCGCCCGCGTCCAAGGAGAGTAGCTAAAAAAGGTCTTCTCCGCGCACCTTAGAACCTTGTTGTATCCATTTTTGTAATTGGTCTAAATCTATTTCGTCATCTTGCCGGATGTCGAGATATCGAACATGTTGATGTTTCGAACTGCCCGGAGGCAGAGGTTCAAGAGATGATCCATTTAAGAAGGTGACTTTCACGTACTTCGTGAAGCAATGAAAACTCAAGAACCAGCCGTAATCTTCGATTCCGTAGAACGGTGAATTCCATCTGACAGACTTGCGGACATCGGGCAAAATGAGGGTCACAAGATCGTCGATAATCTGTCCTACGCGTTGCTTCCACGATGGCATGGCGGATATGTACGCTTGTACGTACGAGTCGCCGTCACCCTTCGGAATCTGCGGATTTCCACCGGACAGTAGTTTAGGTGTACTTAATTCGTTCTCGTTGGACATACCGTAGTCGTGTACGATTCAGAATATCCGATACGGACGCATCGGATGGGTCAGGTTCAAGATCCAAGCAAGTAGGATGCGATCAAATTATGTCAACACAACAAATAGCGAACAAATTCTGTAGTACTTGCGGAGAATCAATCAGAGCAGCCGCGGAAATATGCCCGAATTGCGGAGTCAGGCAGTTCGCACCGCCAGACTCGGTCAATGCGAGCCCTAAGTCATTTGTCGCAGCGCTGATTCTGTGCTTCTTGCTAGGAACACTCGGTGTTCACCGTTTCTATGTGGGCAAGATCGGTACTGGAATCCTCACCATTCTGACCTTTGGCGGATTCTTCGGTATATGGCCTTTGATTGACCTAATTCTGATTGCAACTGGTAACTTCAAAGACAGTGATGGTCTCAAGATCAAACCGTAGTCATAGTCTTTCATAGCCGGACAGAAGTTAAAAAACCCCGATCATGTGATCGGGGTTTTTACATTACTTGCATTCAGGTGGGTTCTTTCCTGATACAACGCCGAAAGGTAAATCTACTGTGCGGGCAAGAGGATGTTACTGAGAAAAGATTCGTAGTCGTTCACCGGATTGACCGAGATTGAGCTCCACAAGTGAACCTTGGCATCGAAGAAAAGCTGTTGCACATCGTGTCCGTTTTCAGCGTCAACGATGAACCACATTCGATGCCCGACTGGGAATAACCAACCACCCAGTATTTCTAGTCCATTTTCGGATGCATAATCGGTGAGTTGGGCGAATGATCGAGCGTGAATGCCAGCTGGATCTCCGGCGATGCAGGACTCAGCTCTGTGTTCAAGTTCTACCATGTATTGCATTCGATACTCATCTCTGTTGAGTCCCGGTCGAAGATCCGAGCCGAGCTACATTTACCTCATCGGTGAGTCTGTTCCCACCTGCTTATAGTTCAGTTGAACAGCAACCACTACGTTGTTGAGATTTACTTCTGAGATTTTCGATCCCGATTTTGCAAGTCTCATTTCCTGAGAACTATTTAAATGTGTGCTTCGAACTATTTGAATTCAGCCACGTTCAAGGATCCGTCTGAACCTTAAAGTGCTAACCAGACACAATAGGTTCACCTTTCGAAAGAACGTCGAGTAGTTGACCTACCGTACGGTTCCGTTCGAGAGGGTGCCTTAGGTGAAGATCGCTAACCACTTCGTAGCGGTTTTCACGACCCTGTTTAGTGATCGAAATAAATCCGGCGTCAGTCAGCTCACGAATTATTCTCATTACTGCCCGCTCGGTAATTCCAACCTGCTCGGCAATATCTCGAACACGAACATCAGGTTGCCGCCAAATGACCAGCAACGTGTGCGTGTGGTTAGTGAGAAATGTCCAGGTTGGTGAAATAGAAGTCATCAGTAATCAAAATTTCGTTACTAAAGAGAACAATACATGACAACTATTACATGTAAATAGTTACATGATATTGTTTACATATTTTTTAGTCACTCAGAAGGTTATTCCAGCCCCGAAAAAAGCAGTGGGTACTTTTCACCGATGTAGCTGAGGAACTTCCAGACCGATTGATGACGGTCATACCCAATTCGCCCACCATCACCACGACCGACAAGTCTTAAGTACAGGACTTCAACCGCCGGTACCTCAGATTCGGTTAACCTAAGCTCAGGTCGTATGATCAACCATTCTGGTAGGTCGCTGATGAGCGGAACAGTTTCTTACAGAACGTGATTCTCAGCGTCGTGCTGGGGATCGTATCCGATCTCATGGCGCGTTGTTTCAATGTCGAAGATGTTGTACTTGTTGTCGGAAATTACGTAGTAATGAGCGCTCGGGCGAAGCTTTCCAGCACGAGCAGTTTTGTAGCAAGCATCGACGAATCGAGCGGAATCTTCCTGGTGACACCAGACGGTGAAATAGGAGATTTCATCCTTGGGACCATTGGTTTCGTTGATCCCACCCCACCGAGCGGCAACTGCACTTTGCCCGTGCGCGCCAAGCCGGTGACACCACGCTTCGACATAGGCTTTCTCGACGCCGTAATCGCCTGTCGGACACGGCTCAGTCATTACTGACAACGGCTCGGGCCAGGGATTCACTTCATCGAACCGTCTATTGGCGATCGGTGAATTGTCCTCACGGGTGTAGCCGTAATAGGCCCCGCCGGTCGCATGAACCGAGCTGGAGCCAATCACTACTGCTTCAGGGCAGACGTCCATGATCGCCCAGAACACCCTGTCGGTCATTGCATTCATGTCGCTTAGCGAATCCAGTCGCGCGAGATAAACAACCAGGTCGCGTCCCTTCAATGCCTCGCGTAAACCAGCATCGTCATTCGCTAAGTCTAGATCGAGGAACTGCCGGTGAGCGTCGGGATGAGTTGCCTTGTCGGGACTACCCGGGAGATCGGCTGATGTAACCGAGTACTGGGAGTCCAACATTGGAAGGTACGTCCTAAGCCCAGAACCGATGGTTCCCTTTCCGCCGAGCAGCAAAGTGTTGATCAAATTCTTCTCCCCAAAGTAGCCCCTATCAGTTAACGAGCCAGAGGTTTCCTCTTTTGAATTACCGCAGCAAGAACTCAACGTCCTGTGCAAACGGCTCTTCGTCCCCGCCGATTACATCGAGTTGGCCCCTACCCATCACGTCCTGTTTTGATCCGTCTCGCTCAGGCTCTGAGTAACGCTCAAACCAGTCGAACAGGTCTTTCCGCATCGCTCGAATAATCGACCTGAAAGCAACGTCATCAATAGCGTTTTTGACTTCGTTTGGATCATTCGCCAGATCGTAAAACTCGTGGGGACCCTCCGGGTATCGGTGAATGTACTTCAGAGACTGCGTACGAATCATCCGAGTCTTTCCATACTCGTCATGGACCACCACCGGTGACGTCTCTCCGGGATTTTCACCATCGACCAGCCTCGCAAAGCTAGTACCCGGTCGCTCTACGTCATCATCAACAACAACCCCAGCAAAGGTCGTTAGCGTTGGAAAGAAGTCGTAATGGCTCAGTAGCTCACGACTAACAACACCTTGAGGAAGTAATCCGGGCATCGACATCAGTGTTGGCACCTTAACTGCGGTGTCGAACATATTTGGCGGATATGTCCCATTGCCCTTCCCCCAGATACCGTGGTGCCCCATGCTCATCCCGTTATCCGACGTGAAAACAACCACTGTCGACTCACGTAAATCGTTCGCCTCAAGCCAGTCAAGCAATCGGCCAATGTTGTGGTCCATCTGGGTGATCGCAGCAAAGTACCCGCTTAGCATCGCCTGTCTCTGCTCGACTGTTTGCCCAACACTCCCTGAAGAGCCTTTCTTTTCTAGATGGTCAGGATGTACGGGGTCCCAGCGAACCGATTCGAACTTACAGTTCTCGAAATAATCGTCGTAGAGTTCCGAGGGATGTTGATGCCGATCCCACGGTGCGTGAGGTGCAGTGAAGTGCACATTCAGCGAAAACGGAGACTCAGACCCAAGTTGATCATCGAGAAAGCCGATAGCGTTATCGGTAATGACGTCGCTAACGTAGCCGTCACCTTTATAAGCCTCACCGTTTTTGAACATTGGCGAGTCGTAGTAGTCACCTGATCCAGTAGCAAACACGTCCCAGAAATCAAAGCCAACTTGCGGTGAAGACGAATCACCAAGGTGCCACTTACCGCTCAACCCGGTCACATATCCAGCATCTCGCAACAGCTCGACATAAGACGTGCGACCGTCCAAATACCTGATCGTCTTGCCGTCTTCCGGTAACTCGGTCGAGTTTCCCGCCCGCAAAAAGTCCTGTACTCCGTGCTGCGATGGCATTTGTCCGGTGAGTATCGATGCCCGTGCTGGTGAACAAACCGGTGACGCACAGAAAAAATTCTCGAACCTGATTCCGGATTCGGCAAGCCTGTCCAGGTTCGGCGACTTCAGCTCAGGTGTACCAGCACAATTCATTGCCCACGGTCCCTGGTCATCGCTGAGGATGAACAAAATATTCGGACGGTCTGCTGTGCGGCTTGCCACGATTCCTCCAGAGCATTATTCAGCTAAATCCGATGAACCGTCGGAGTATAAGTGCATTGATCGCTCAGCTAGGGGTCTGCCATCCGGTCATTACGCAATTTCACCAAATTGAACGACACTAACAAGAAGCAACAACTCTCTTTCCTTCGGAGGCACCCTTGGCAAACCGAATTCGCCACCATCATCTAAGCAGCACACCTACACGAACTACAAAGTCGTACTAACCAAAACCGCTATCGGTAAACCAACGAAATTCGGTATTACATATGAGTTTGAAGGATCGAAAACTCGAATCGAAAAGACGAGCAGAGAAAATTTATGTGAACTCGGTCTCCGGCCAAACCGGAGGTACGTCGTATACATAGTCAGTCACAAAACCCAAAAACAAACGTCAGCATTCGTACAAAAATGGCGGTAAATTACCGTCACGCAATTCCCCTAAGGATCAATCAGGCATGAGAAAAGAAAAAATCGGATTCGTCGGACTCGGCATGATGGGACTTCCAATGTCACGGAATTTGGTGGAAGACGGTTATTCGGTAAATGTCTTCGATCTAGACACTGAAACTGTCGCCAAAGCTGTGAAGTTCGGTGCAACCGCAAAATACTCTGCCGCAGAAGTGGCAAGTGATTCCGACATCGTGATTACGATGGTCCCAGATTCACCTCATGTCGAAGCTGCAATCATCGGTCAGGGAGGAATAATCGAGGGGGTTCGATCAGGCTCAGTAGTTATCGACATGTCGACCATCTCACCGGAAACCGGCAAAAAGATGGCAAATGCCCTAAAAGAAAAAGATGTCGAATTCATCGACGCACCAGTCACGGGTGGCGTCATCGGTGCAGAAGCCGGATCCCTTTCGATTCTAGTAGGCGGAAATGCTGGTGCCTTTGAACGAGCTTTACCAGTGCTCAACGTGCTGGGCGGAAACGTCGCGCATCTGGGACCAACAGGATCTGGTCACACCGCCAAGATTGCCAATCAAATACTTGGCGCAACCGCGCTGATTGGTATCGCAGAAGCTCTCGTACTGGCAAAGAAATCCGGGCTGGATCTCGAAGCATTTCTTCAGGCGGCCAGTAAAGGCGCAGGCCAGTCATGGCATCTCGACACACTCGGACCGAAAATTCTGGCTGGGGATTTTGACCCTGGCTTCATGGTGAAACACATCCAGAAAGATCTTCGACTGGCGGAAGAAACCGGTGCTCAAACAGGCACGGCATTGCCCGCTACGAATCTAGTGGCGCAAATGTACCGTGCGCTACAAGCGGAAGGTCCTGATGCGCAGTCGCAGGGTCACCAGGCACTGGTTCAGGTAATCGAAAAGTTATCTAACGCGCAAGCTCGTTCTTAAAGTTCGGCAAAGAGATGATCGACCTCTGCTGCCATTTCGGCATCGGCGGGAACCATCCCACCTTCGTCATGGCTCCACCACCAGACTTCTAAAGAGCCCCACTCAACAACCAGTTTCGGATGGTGATCTGAATCTTCTGCAAGGGCCCCAACCTTGTTGGAAAACTCAAGGGCTTCGATGAAATTACGGAAAGCAAACCTCTGAACAAGCTTGCTAATTCCATCCTCATCCACCACTTCCCATTCCGGGTTCTGTTCAAGGATCTTAGAAATTTCGTAATCTGAAAGTCGCGCCATACTCTGCCTTCCGTTAGGTCTCGATTACTGGTAGAACCACGTGCGAGGAATACTTGCGCCCTAGATGTACGCTATTACGCGAAGACTTTGCGTGAGTTTGCCTTCCGATTGGTTCGCCTGTATTCGAATTGACGTCGAATCTAGGAAAGTTACTCGACGCAATATCAACCCGAATCCTATGCCCCTTGACAAATAGATTCGACACTGGAGGTAGATTTATCTCGAGCTCGTAAACCTCACCAGGTGCCATGAAATCCTCGTGTTCATACCCATTTCTGAACCGAGCTCTTTTGATCGAGTCTGCCAATGGCAAATGAAAACCTTTCGGGTACATCTGACTCGGGGGGTAAACGTCCAGTAGCTTAGCGGTAAAGTCAGTGTCTGGGGCATCAGATGACACCCACAATTTCACCGAAATAGGTCCAGTCACTTCCACGTCAGATTGCAGAGGTGCTGACTGAAACACCATTACGTCGTCTCGCTCCGATAACAACTTAGGCATATTGGCAGGACGATCCTGAGCAACGACCGTGTAATCACGTTCTTCCTGATGAAGTGGTCCATCTGGAATCAATGATTTCATCCTGGCTCGTTGAGGAACGTAGGCGGCATCGATTTCGTCGGGAAGAATTAGCCATTCATAAAAGCCTGTAACGTTCCCACTGATTGATGGAACCGGATTGTTTGGATCGTGAATCCAGCTGATCCTAGCGACGTCGGCGATGGGCTTCGTCTGCTCCAATCCGCCATCTTCAGTCAGATAAAATTTAGTCTGGTTTGTTCGGGATAACGGCCATTCGTGTTCGAAGCGCCATTTGCCGCCATGATCGATCCTACCGTTCGCATCAACTTCACCTGTTCCACCACCCATAACGAAAATGCGCACTGGTGCATCTTCTTCTATACCGGTCGCTTCATCTTTTAGCCATCGGTCGAACCAGCGGAAGCGATGCTCGTTCAGAACTTTGTCACCCCAATTGGCTTCCTCTCCGAATTCAACTTCACCTACATATGAGGCACCCTTTCCACGCATCGCCACGTGATTCCAAGGTCCGAGCACAAGACGCTGTGGAGACTCGTTTTGCCTCGACATATGAGCGAATTGTTCTGAGGTTTCCGCTACGAATGGGTCGTACCAACCGGAGCTGTATACCGCCGGAATATCCGCCATTCGACCGAAGTGCTGCTCGTGGTTTAGTGACTCTTGTTGCCACCACTCGGTGTACTTACCGTCCCGGTAATAATGCATCAGGACTTTCTCTAGATTCGGTACCGCAGCGATCGGAGTTTCACCCGGCATGAACGGCTGCCTCCAAACTTCCTTGCTGAGTTGTTCGGCCCCTCGTTCGATTCGCTCTATCGCTACAGAATCATTCTGGATTTCCTGCGAGTCGTAGCCGTGTAAATACAAGGCACCATACATGTGCAGTGCCATCGCACCGCCCTGCCTGACTTCCCACTTGAATGCATTGGTAGGCGCAACATCTACCCAGAGTGCGGCGAGATGAGGTGGGCGGTAGAGTGAAGCCATATTTTGAACAATCCCGCCATGAGAAGCGCCAACCATCCCGACCTTCCCATTCGACCACTTCTGGCTGGCTGCCCACTCAATGGTGTCGTAGCCATCGAGTCCTTCTTTTTGATTCGCAGTATGGAAGTAATCTCCCGTGCCTTCAGAAAATCCACGACCGCGAAGGTCCTGAAGTAGAACCACGTAACCGCGTTCCACGAATGCACGTGCGACCGGTTCAATCCAGATCACCGGATTTGATTTATCGTAGGACGTCCTACCAAGAATCGTCGGAAATTTTCCGGTTAACGGGTCACCGTTGGAATCCGCTGGTCGATAGATATCGGTGGCAAGACGAACGCCGTCCCGCATGGGGATCATCACGTTCTGTGAAATGACCAATCCGTAAGAATCTGGTAAGTCTTGCATCTCGGGGTCCGGTGTATGCGTTATATGAGCGAGCCTTATATTTACACAACATGCGTGGAATTGCTGCATCTGCATTCAAAACAGAGCACGCTTCGCCAGGTTGCCGCAAATATCTCCAGGGTTATGGCAGTTTCGGTACAAGCACTCCTCGCCCTAATCTACTCAACAACTTCATATTGAAGCTGACGAAGGGTCAGAGGTTTACTACCGCTCCGGCAAATACCCCTCCAGCGCATCCTTCGCAATCTTACGAGTATCCTGTCCAAACTCCGAGGACTTCGAAATCCAGTCGATGTATCCCTTGTCATCCCGGACAACATCCACCAGACGCTGACCTGTATGCTTCCCGAAGTTCACCAGTGCGTCGCCTTCTTCACCCCAGACGAACTTCGCCGCGCCGTCGATCGCTCTCGACGAATCAATCCCCTTCGCCCAATCACTCAATGCCTGCGGCTCTAAAGGAATCGAGGGATGGCTAGCGACCTCGCCTTGAAGAATTGACAGAATATTTCGGGCAGTCAAAGATTCGTCACCCGACCTAGGACGTTCTTTACCAACAAATCGTCTGTATGCCGAATCCAGATTCCTAGGCTCTAAACGGTGAAAAATTGTCATCGCATCCAAGACAACGCGATTTGTCATCGAAAAGTCGACACCGTTCCGTTCGAATTCAGCCAGTAGCAACCTCAAACCAAACCGTTCAATTCCAAACCCTGCAAGGTCGCACCCCTCTAGGTGATCTGCGAGCGCTCGTGCGTAAGCCTTGAAAACCGGCTTATCCTGCACATCTAAATCGGTCAAACCGTGCACTTGTGAAGCGTCGGGTGGAATCGGAACCTGTGGGTTGACGATCACTGTCCGGACATGCTCCGTGCCATCGGGACTCAGCTTCAGCACTGTCAGGTTCACAATACGGGCTGAACCGGTGTCGAGCCCGGTCGACTGGACATCTATGATTGCTAGCGGTTTGGACAGTTTCAGGTTTCGTTGAGGTGAGGATTCTTCGCTCATTGCCGTAAATGTACGATGTTCTGCGTTCAAATCAAACGCCACAATTCACAAATTCGACCAAACCATCGTTTACCCGTAGTTTCGGATCTACGAATCATCGCTAGAATACGAAGACTGCACGACCATACGAGCGCTTTGCTACTCGCCACACGGCACATGATGCGAGCGCCGGATCCCTAGAGCCGAAGTGGCGGAATGGCAGACGCGAAGGTCTCAAAAACCTTTGGGGTAACACCCGTGTGGGTTCGACTCCCACCTTCGGCACCAAACCTAACCCAGCTTATAAAACTCGTTTCCTGACAGTTTCATAAACCACCTACAGGATCAGCGCACACTCACCTACAGGTGATCAAACAGTCACTGATTGCCGACCACAATAAAAAAGGGAAGTGCCTTAGGCACTTCCCTTTTTTTGTTTTTAGAAAAAGTGGGCCAGCTAGGACAACTACTAGTCAGTTTCCTTGCTGCAAATCCAACCGTGCCACACCAATCCAACCAAGAGGCCCAAGTAGAACACCATCATGGCCATGCTTTCGTAACCAATAGCCAGAATAATGATCGCTCCAACTAATCCAGAAAGGCCTAGGATTAATGTAGGAATTTTCTCCATCGGGCCGCCCTTGAGAGCAGTCAATCCTACGAGTACAAATCCAGCTGCCGAAACAAAAGTTGTCACGGCGCCAATTGCCTGAGAAGCACTGTAAAGAGAGCTTCCGACAACAGCGTTTTCACCGAATGCGTCAGCTCCACCAAGTATCAAGCCCATCTCAAGAACACCGCCAACAGCCCCAAAAAGAAGCAGTCCACCACCTATTACAGCGGTAGCAGTGTTAGCTAATTTCTTGTTGATTAGGGCTATAAAGCTAAATATTGCTGTAACGAATCCAATAGTCGAAATAAGTCCAACTATTTGTGAAATTTCGAGATTTTTACCTATACCAGACAGCATAGCTGATGAGTCAGCTGTGTCCGGAAATTCAGCTAGTGCGCCAAGTATGATCCAACCGGCAAAACCTACGATCATTCCAACCATAAGGCTCCGGCCTAAAATCAGATTAGAGGCCATTATTTTTCTCCTTAGAAATCTCTTCTCATATTTGCGAAAAAATTCGTTTTTAGACCGTACCAGAAAAGATTTAGTTGATAACTGAAAACTTTCGTTGCAATTTTTCGTGAATTTCGACGAGCTAAAGCATTTATCACTCACGTCAAAAAAATCGAATTCGAGAGATATCCTCTTTCAGTTAACTATGATTAGGCGGACTTCTAAAGAATGGTCCTAAGATCATGATGACGCCTGGTGAAGTGGTGAACCTAAAATCACAAAACACCACTTAAAAGTTTTCACATACGGCTACAGAGGGGTTGGTCTCAAACGCACTTGGTTTTACGCCTGTGAGGGTTCGACTGCCTCGTCCGGGACCACAAATTGCCGGTTAATCCGAAGGTTGTGACACCTTTCTCATGACGACAGCGTGTGAATATTTTTTGGGATAGTCAGAGGAGACCTAGGACAATAAAACTGTCAGTTGTATCGAGGCGATTCGCGGGGGTGAAAACATGCCTATTGTTAGTGAGGCTGTTCGTACTGATACGTGATTGTCAGCGACTCAACACCTGGTGACACCGCTTCTGTTAACCAGAACGATCCATACTCGTTGAATCGCTCTACCTGGTAAGCCTTACCAGTGTTGTCTTCTACTGAGACTATGCCGTAGAAGTTCCCTACGTTCTCTAGTCTAATCGGAACCCATAACTCATATCCGTAAGCGATTCCATCTGTACTGAATAAATATGGTTGCCCGTAAATATCCAGGAGAGAATCGATCGTCTCAGTAAAGGTCATTAACTCTTCCGATGCCGGAGTCGCTGATGACGAAGTTGGAGTAGGTTCAACAACATCTGGAGCTGTAGGAGCAGAAGTTGGCGAAGCCTGCTGTTGTAAAAGCTGTGTTGGGGCAGGCTGCGACATCGGAATCGAAGTTGCAGTAGGTGATGCAACCGATGTAGCGGTTGCCTGCGGCACTAGAGTGGGTACTAACGTTGCGGTAGGAGCCAGAGGAGTCGGAGTAGGGGTTGGATAAATGCATTCGTAATTATCTGCCCACGTTTCATGCGGCGAGTCCATTTCGCCGTAAAACTGCCCACCACGACTTTCACAGGCTTCTCTCCTGCGCGCCACTTCATCTGCTGACCAGCATCCAGTGAGCACAAAAAGCGCAGCTAGTAATAGCAAAGGGATGGAAAACAGTTTCAACGGTTTATATCTCTCGGAAGCTGTTATTAGAAACAGATTTAATCGATAGTGATCAACATTAGCGCTGCCGAGTGCTGTCGACCGTACTCCAGTACTCGGCGCTAATGACACGAACTCAAACTAGCTATTGCAACGCCTGATCGTAATCATGGTTAAGCTAGCCCTGTGACTCGGCTGTTTACTTCAAACGAACCTATTCAAACTGCCCCGGATAGTCAGTTTTGGCACGACTTTCGAAATACTCTTCGTAACTTCTATCCTCAATTGTGTAACCCCAAGCTTCATGATCTTTAGATGCTCGCATATCGCACCAGCCAGGTTCGATAACTTGATCAACTGGTCTGGCCACGTATACAAGTTCTTTTGAGTCGACCATGTCTAGAGGTAACAAAACGCATTTATATGATGTGTCGACTCCAGCGCTATTTTTTTCCCAATAGGCCGTGACTACGTAGTAAATGGTTTCTGGACCTGGTCCGTCAGGACCGTCGTTGTAGCGATTGGGATCATATAGATAATCACCTGCCTTGGTATGTTGGTCGCCTAGACATGCGGAAGCTGTTACCAAAATGGAAAACATCGCGACTAATGCGATGACAGTACGCATCCGGCTACCAGCAATCACACTAATGTGGTTCATGGTGTCCCTCCGGTGAATTGAATCGAAATTTCGTTCCTTGCAACTCTTTCAGTGGCCCGAGTAGAGCACGCGCTGCGCATCGTACAACCACTTTTAAACACTTCGACAGTAGCTAGCCCATTAATCTAACGTGAACTCGTAAAACCATTTGTAAATTTCAAAATTCATACCCCAGCCCTCTTGGAAGTAAATCTGAAATGCTTCATCTTCAGGCATCGCCCCATCGAATAGAGCATAAACAGGCTTACTAGCTCCTGGTGCGATAGGTGTGAAATCGAATAACGGTCCTTCGTAATTCGATTCAATTTGAGTTGAGTCTGACAACACCAGATACATGATTGGGCTGAAGTAGAGAAATTCATCCGAGTTGTTGAGAATCGTAAACTCAACCTTTAGCTGCGGATCCCCTTCTTCAGTCTCCGTTAAGCCTGCGTATTCAAGATTAACCGTGGTTTCACCGTTGGTAACCGTCTGGCCAATCTCGGTGCGATTAGTCTCATACGAAGTAATCAGTTGCTGTTTTTTGGAGAATGCCATACCTGTGATGAGGTCAAAAACCAGATCACCGAAGATCAACTTCTGTGGCTCAGCATTCTCGGCTAAACCCTCAAATGCTATGCTAACGTCGTTAACTCCAGGATCGTGATACCCATATGGCAGACCTTCAGAAAGCAAGCTAGAGTGCGCGTAGCTAAAGCCATTCCGATCAATCAGAACCGGGTCGACATCAAACAGAAGTTCTTTTAAGAATGAAATACGGGCGTCAACGCGAACATAAGAAGTCGGTTGATCAACAGAATATTTGTAATCTGTGACCCGACCTATCATTAGGACCTCAACAGAGAATTCATCATTCTCAGCTGACAGCCGGGTTTTTTCGGCATTAGTCTGGAATTCTTGCTCGGATAGTCGTTCAAGTTCCTGATAACTGAATGACGTTACCTCGAATGTCCGATCTATTGCACTGAGTGACCGCTGGTTTGGGCTTATGAACTCGAGTTGGGCAGTCCCCCAGTTCTGAACAATCCCTTTGTTTATCGCTGTTGCAGGTACAGTCCATTCGTAGGCAGTTCCTAACGCCTTCCCATCCCATGCATACACAAACTCACTAAATTCATCGGCTGAAACATCTCCAAAGTACTCGAAAACAACGTTTCCTCTATCGTCCGTAGCTACGACTGAAATAGTTCCGTCCGAGGTAGTGTTTGACCCTGCGGTATCCAGCAATTGGAAATAAAGGCGTAGTTTCCCATTCTCTCGGATTGTTCCAAATATTCCTAAAGATGCTGGCTCACGGTCGCTAGAGACTCTACTCGTTGATTTGGCTGTGGAAGACGAATCGGCAGGTGGAGTAGCTGTTCTGAACGGCGCATCGGTTTTCGTTTCATCGTTGATTACAGTGCCAGATGCTCCCTCGGAGTCAGATGTACCAGCCAGATTGTTTTGCTCCTCGCTTTTCGAGCATCCCGCAGTAAATAAAACAGTCGAGATGAAGAGCATCAGAGTCAACACCACAACCGCTCTGGCCCCGATTAGCTTGTGCTGGACCAGATAATCGTTACTGTCAGCGGATTCCGACGAGAAATCAATCCTATCCATATTCCGGTTTTTTCCTTTGCCCAGCAGCGGACAAACGCCGTTGATAACAACCTGTGATCGTTAGCGATAGTTTCGTTCGCAAGTTCAAGATTAGCGCGCAAATACCTTTACGATCAAATGCTCTGACTCGATTTTTCGCTAGTGGCGTTTCATAAAAACTCCCAACACGGATGAAAATCTAGCCACATGCAAATGTTTGCATGTGGCTAGATTTTTGAATAACGTTGTTCAGCCCCAAACTAGGGCAGGAAATTTTTCACCCAATCAATCTAGGAAATCGAACCTAATTGGCAGAAGAAATCGGATTAGCACTTCTCGGCACCGGTTTTGGTTTGGGGCTTAGGCATGGGGTAGATTGGGATCATATTGCAGCAATCTCTGACGTTGCCAGTTCACAGAAATCTCGAGCACGCGGTTTGAGGCTTGGAACTTTGTATGCACTAGGCCATGCTCTAGTAGTAATTGTTCTTGGACTGATTGCAATTTGGTTTGGAACTCTTCTACCAGACTGGGTCGATGACTACATGGAAATTGTGGTCGGAATGACATTGCTGGCGCTCGGTGTATGGCTCATCTTTTCGATGTACCTAAACAAGGGGCAACTGACACTTAAGAGCCGATGGATGCTCATGTTCGATATTTCTCGATCTGCAATCAGGAAGATTAGAGGAAAACATTCGCATTCCCAAGAGGATAGTTCACGAAACTACTCCGACCGCACAACCCTTTCGATAGGCATGGTTCACGGCATCGGAGCCGAAACAGGAAGCCAAGCACTATTGCTGGCAGCTGCGTCAGGTGCAACAACTACTCTTACAGGAAGCTTTCTTCTTATCTCGTTTGTTGTCGGACTTGTTGTTTCGAATTCACTTATCACGATCGCTGCGACAGCAGGACTGCTCAGCTCCAACCGCTTCAGAAAACTGCAAACAGGACTAGGGCTGGTTATTGCGACCTTCAGTCTCACCCTGGGTGCGATCTTCATCTTCGGTAACACCGCCGCGCTCCCAGCGTTCTTCGCGTAATCGAGTAAAACGGTCTCCAGCCGACTTCCCTGCTGGCATCAAAGGCGTAAACTGCCGCCGAATATCGTTTAAGCCAGTTTTTTTCGGGCAGGGAATAACTCGAATGTCAAAACAATACAAAGCCGCCATTGTTGGTTGCGGCTCTATCGGTCAGGCACACATGCAAGGCTATGAGCGACTCGACAACATCGATGTCGTTGCAGTAGTAGACCCGCTGGAAGCAGCTCGCCAGATGTATATGGATGAATACGGAATCCCCAACGGCTACGCCACAGTGGCTGAAATGCTTGAAAAAGCTGAGCCCGACATCGTCAGTGTGTGTGTCTGGCACTTACTCCACGACACCGTTACTGCCGAAGTTGCCGCTGGTCCGTCGGTCAAAGGAATCATCTGTGAAAAGCCTATGGCAATAGGCATGGGACGGGCCGATGCAATGATCGATGCTTGCGAGGCAAACGGCGTCAAACTAGCCATCTCTCACCAGCGTCGATGGACTCCCGGCTGGGAGAAGGCACGAGAGCTTGTAGAAGACGGTGCAATAGGAATCCCATTAAGAGCTGATCTTAGAGTTAAAGAGGGGCTTGCCAACTGGGGAACTCACTCCATCGACGGAGCACGATTTGTTCTTGGTGACCCCGTTGCTGAGTGGGTTATGGGCGCAGTAGAACGCCGAACCAACAAGTTCGAGCGTGATACAGCTATTGAAGACGCCTGCCTAGGATTAATTCACTTCGGAGGAAGTCTGCAATTTTTCATCCAGTCAGATCTGTGGGATCGCAACTGTGATGCCGGAAAATTCTTCATCCGTGGAACCGAAGGAATGATCCACATTACTGAGACTAAGCTTCAGTTGTTCAACGCCGAAACCGGCGGTTGGAAGGACATTAATCTTGGTCTCAAAGAAGGCGACCAGGCAATAGGCGGAAACACCAACGCTGCTCAGACAGCCGAACTGATCGAATGGATCGAAGGCGGTCCCGAGAGTCGTGGATCAGGTCGCAAGGCTAGAGAAACTGTCGAAATCATGATGGCGATGTACGAATCTGCGCGCCACAACAAGGTCATCAACCTCCCTATGGACGAGAAAGAGTACCCGCTCGAATTGATGATCGACGAAGGCAAACTTCCGCTCGAAGACGAGGAACGCTACGACATTCGTGGCTTCCTGGACCGATCAAACATTGACGAAGATCGTTACCAGCAGCTCCGACAAGACGGCATTCCACATCACCAGGCAATGAGCATCGTTCACGAGGAAATGGGCACTGAAGGAATAAGACCCGCCCCGTAGCCCGGTACTTACTCTTCGGAAGTCACAGCCAATTCGCCGGAAACATCTTCCACGGGTTGGCTGTCTTCAATTTCGATCCTGTCGATTTCGACCGACATCTTCACGACCGATTCGACCTGCGCAGGTCCAGCCATGATTTCAGCGGGCTCGCCGGTCTGTCACCTGAAACAGCTTCAAGGCTGACGATCTGTAAGTGGTCGAACTCCGGAACCAACTCGAGGAACGCAATGTATTCAAGCAGTTTCGAAAAATCGTTGGCTTCTGCTTCGACGAGAACCAGGGAACCATCGTCATCAATGCTTGTGAGCCGAATGTCATCCGTCGTCAACGCCGAGATGATCGTCACTCGTCGCGGCTACGGCTACGTCTACCTGCCCGACGGTGAGTCAACGGCTGCTTAGAAACCTTAGAGTTACTCACGAATTCTCACATAGCCTACCCCTTGACGCGTCCCGACTGAAGCCGAGGGGCCTCACCGGCCGCTCAATTTCCCGAGCGAAGTCGAGGGAGCTGGGGATGGGCACTACCCTGCCGAACCCGTCGCCAGGTTGTACGCGTAATCAATCGCCGACAGCATGTTGGCGTGATCGGCAATCCCCTGCCAGGCAATATCAAACGCCGTGCCGTGATCAACAGAGGTCCTGACGATCGGAAGCCCAACCGTGCAATTGACGCCATCGTGGAACCCGATTAATTTCATGGGTATATGACCCTGGTCGTGGAACATCGCAACGACGATGTCATATCCGCCTTCGTAGGCGATTCGGTACGCGGAATCAGGTGATACCGGTCCTTCGGCATCAATACCCTCAGAACGTAGTTCTTCTACGGCAGGAGCAATCTCCTCGGCCTCTTCCGTACCAAATAGCCCTCCGTCTCCGGAATGAGGATTCACACCGCAAACGGCAATCCTGGGTTCACTAAAACCGAGTTGTTTTGCGTGGGCATTAGCGGCACGGGTGCAAGCAATTATTCGGTCTTTCTTTACCCGCTTTAGTGCGTCAACAAGAGAAAGATGGGTTGTCAGGTGAATCACGCGGAGTTTCGGGGAGCCTAGCACCATGTACTGGGTGTTCACTCCGCACAAATGCGCCAGCAGACCCGTGTGCCCGTCGAATTCATGCCCCGCCATGACCATTGCCTTTTTGTTCAAAGGCGCAGTCACGATTCCATCAGCATCACCGCTCAAGCAAAGTTCGGCGGCTCTAACCACATATTCATAAGCGGCGTTGCCGGTGTAGGCGGCCACTTCACCGACCTCGAATTGCTCAGGATCACAGTTTTCGAGATCAAGAACCTTGATTGTTCCTGAACTGTTTGAGAGCCCAGACATTTCTTTGGAAGACTCGACCTCCACTCCAGCACTCCATTTAGAAACCGCATTGCGAACCACTCGAGCGTCTCCGACGATCACCGGGTTTGATCGTCCAGACTTCAGTTCCCCAGCTACACCTTTGACGGCGACTTCAGGACCCACACCAGCAGGATCACCGAGGGTTATTAGCAAGGTAGGTTTATTCGTCATCAAGTTCCTCAACTCGGGTCTCGCTGCTTGTTTGTACAAATGAGGAGTTCAATCTGCGAACTAGATCCGTAATCGACTCTTTGTTTCCAAAACCACCCGCGCGGGTGACAACTCGTGTGTCAGATAGAAGACCAGACTCAACAACACCAAACGTGGTTCCGGGCTGTAACTCATCTTCAAGTCGAATCGTAGATATTTCACAAGCCTTAGAAACACCGGTGAATGTATCTCCGCCGATCACGACGAGAACGTTCGGCTTCCGTTGATCAACCAGGTCCCGAACGATATCACCCATGTTGTTCACGAGGGAGTGGGCAACTTCCGCCACGTTCTTCTGTGACAGTTTTTCGCCGATGCTCGCCAGTCGAATGATAGTCAAATCACTCGTGGCAAACGCTGAGCTAAGCCTGGCTTGGTCATACTCTGATAGACCGTTCAGTGCATCTTCGTAAGACACTTCGACGTCGACAAAATCGGCCAATCTGTTGAGGTCATTCAGCTGATCGCTGATTACCGATCGTCGGGAGCAAGTCACAAGCAATATGTTCCTGAAGTTATTCCTTCTTCTCACCCGCCGTTCACTTTGAGAACTCATCGCTTCCGCGAATGCGATCGACAATCCCGCTGATCCAGCCACCAAGCTTACGCCGTCGACACTGAGAACCCTGTTGGAAATTTCGTGAAGTTCTCCACCAGATTTCGCATCTAATCCCAACAGCACAGGAATATCGTTTTCGACCGGATGTGATCCTGTGCCCGACTGAACGTATGCGCTGCCAGACAGTCCGTTTCGGGAAAGCGACTCTCCAACTATCTCAACAACTTTGTCCGATGGCACAGGTGACAGCTGATCGTTGCCGACGTCTGTTTCTGTAACTGGTTTTCCATCGACATAGAGGATGCCACCTGAGATCGTGCGTCCGTTCTGAGGATAGGCAGAACAGATAATTGCGTGATCCAAGTCGAGCAACTGCGCAGCATGGAATGCCTCCACACCAGGGTTCCCTCGTAACGTCGAGTCAATCTTGTTGAACAACGTTTTGACCCCGAGGTCACGCAACTGTGACACAACGCGCCGGGTAATTGATTCAACATCGGTAGGGCTCGCATGCCTTGTGCCCATGTTCACCGACACAACGTCAACATCATCAGAAATTGAAGGAACCTCGCTCGTTGTGGAAACGCGAACCGTAAATCCACGCGCTGCGAACGGAGCAGCAGCGTCAAGAGCACCTGTTAAATCATCGGCGAAAATGCCAAATACTGGAGCAGTCATGTACAGCAGTGAAGTTTAGTGCTGCAACGGATCAATTCGCCAATTTGTAGGGAGCCAACTAGACCTAAAACGGTTCAGGTTGCGGCTCTAGAACAAACGCAGGGGCACCAATTAGACCAGCACCGACCGTTTCATTAGTTCCTTCGTCAATCAGGATGAAACTTCCGGTCATTCTGTTGACTGAATACTCATCGAAAATTAGCGGTTCGCTGGTGCGGAGGACAACCTGTCCAATTTCATTTAATTCGAGATGTTCACAGTCCTCGGTGTTGGCAACCTCGTTGATGTCGATCTTGCACTGCAAAGCGTTGACCATCGCTCTAGCTGTGTGCGTCGTGTGCTTGATTCGGTAAATAGCGCCTTGTCGAAGGGCGGTTCGCTCGCTCATCCAACACACCGTCGCATTGATCGTGTTGTCCGCCCGCGAAACGTCTGAAGTGCTGCAGAACATTGCTCCCCGCGAAATATCAAAGTCATCGGATATTCTGATGGTTACCGCTTCGCCTTCACTGGCGGAATTCGCTTTACCGTTTGGGGTATCAATAGCCGTGACCGTTGTGGTCTTCCCAGCAGGCATTACAGCAATTTCCTGTCCAACCGTCACACTGCCACTGGAAATTGTTCCGGCGTACCCACGGTAGTCGTGCAGCTCATTGGTCAGTGGGCGGATGACGTACTGGACCGGGAGGCGGAAGCGCGAATCTGCAGTGAACACTGAGAGGTCCAGGTCTTCCAAATGTTCGAGTACAGGCTCGTCTTCATACCACCGCATACGATCTGATTTCTCGACCACGTTGTCACCTTCGAGTGCGGAAATGGGAATGAAGTGGTGAGAACCAATTTGGAGTTCTTCGAGGAGTGTGTGGAGATCTTTCTGAATTCGTCGGAATACATCTTCCTTGAAGTCGACCAAATCCATTTTGTTGATGCACACAACCACGTGCTTGATGCCAAGCAACGCTGCAATGATGGCGTGTCGACGTGATTGCTCAACTACCCCGTTCCGAGCATCGACAATTATCAGTGCAACGTCGGCGGTCGAAGCACCAGTAACCATGTTCCGGGTGTACTGCACATGACCAGGAGTATCAGCAAGGATGAACTTGCGCTTTGGAGTTGCAAAGTAACGGTAGGCGACGTCTATGGTGATGCCCTGCTCTCGCTCGGCACGTAGGCCATCAGTTAGCAAAGCAAGGTTGAAGTATTCAGAACTTTGACGCCGACTATGTTGCTCTGCGGAATCTAACACATCGTCATATATGGCTTTTGAGTCGTAAAGCAGCCGCCCAATTAGCGTGCTCTTCCCATCGTCAACCGATCCGGCAGTGGCAATCCGTAGGAGTTCCATCTAGAAATACCCCTCTCGCTTGCGATCTTCCATTGCCGCCTCAGCAGTGCGGTCGTCTGCCCTGCTGGCACCTCGCTCGGAAACTCGCGCCACCGCAATTTCGGCTATCACCTGTTCGAGCGTGTCAGCATCCGACCGCACACCGCCAGTCACTGTCATGTCACCCACTGTTCGGAATCTGACTTTTTCCGTGGTTATCGATTCACCCGTCTCTGGTTGCAAGAATTCCGAAACAGCCATCAACATGCCGTCGCGTTCAAATACTTCTCGCTCGTGGGCAAAGTAGATCGAAGGCAACTCGATGTCCTGTTCAAGGATGTACTGCCAAATATCGAGTTCAGTCCAGTTCGAGAGAGGGAAGACACGGATGTGCTGTCCTGGATTAATAAACCCGTTGTAGATATTCCATAGCTCAGGGCGCTGGTTTTTGGGATCCCACTGCCCAAACTCGTCACGGAACGAATAAACCCGTTCCTTCGCTCGAGCGCGCTCTTCGTCTCGACGAGCTCCGCCAAACACCGCATCGAACTTGTTCTCTCGAATGGTTTCCAACAACACAGGTGTTTGGAGTCGGTTTCGTGAACCACCTGGACCGGCAGAAGCAGTTACCCGTCCCGACTCAATTGCCTCAGGAACTGACCCCACGATTAGCTCGACCCCAAGATTTGATGCGGTACGGTCCCGGTACTCAATCGCCTCAGGAAAATTGTGCCCAGTGTCAATGTGAACAATCGGAAAGGGAAGTTTCGCCGGCGCCACCGCTTTTACCGCTAGGTGAAGCATGACAATAGAGTCTTTACCGCCGGAAAAAAGTAGTGCGGGACGATCGAATTCAGCAACAACTTCGCGAATTATGTGAATCGACTCTGCCTCAAGTGCCCCAAGCTGGCTTGAAGACAGGGCTAATTGTGGTGGGATAGGAGATTGCATTTATTGTTCGGTGGTCAAGTCGTGAGTCATTGTTTGGATCGCACGACAACGAACAACACGAAAGTTCGTGCTGTTATTGGAAGCTGCAGAGGAAAACTAACTTGAGGTTCAACAGACAGCTTGAGTGTTGGTACAACACAGACAGAATGCAGTGCGCGCGCTACCGCATGGGGTGGGGCACAAACATTCTTTCAAGCTAGACATAGAAATCACTTTGATCTTTGGAATTCTGCGAACCAGTTAATTCTGCACGTACTCGAACAGGCAATCAACAAAGAATCTGACTCTATTGTGGCAACTGAATCAACTGCTTGAGGGATAAGCATGCCTGATTAAGGGTTCTGCTTGAACCAATCGACTGTGCGTTTCAGGCCTTCCTCGATCGAAACTCGAGGTTCCCAAGCAAGCTCTCGTTTAGCCTTCCCCGATTCAAGTGCAATCTTGTTGATATCGCCGGGTCTACTAGGTCCGTGCTGGGCAACTTCTGAGTGACCTGTGTGCCTCGCTAACAGTTCAAAAATCCGGTTTGTCGAAGTGCCAATCGCTGTTCCGACGTTATAAGGCCCATCTAGTTCCGAATCTCCTACTTTCACAATGGCATCGACAACGTCCGATACGTACACGTAGTCGCGCTCGTCATTGCCGTCTCCAAATATATGAAGCGGAGTCCCGTTCAACATGGCTCGGCTAAATATGGCAACTACACCAGCCTCGCCGTGGGGATCTTGCCGCGGACCATAAACGTTCGCAAGTCGAACAATCCCATAACTGAGGCCAGCAAGGTTTGCGTAGACAGGTAGGTATTGCTCAACCGCTAGTTTCGATACTCCGTAAGGAGAAAGGGGTCTAACTGGGGTTGTCTCGTCTGCGGGCAATGACTCAGGCGCACCGTACGCTGTGCCTCCCGAGGTGATGTAAACGAATCTAGTCTTTTCGAGTCCTGCTTCTCGTATGCCTTCAAGCAAGTTCAAGGAGCCCTTGATATTCACTTCTGCATCAAATTCAGGCTCACGAGCCGATACTGCAACACTGATTTGTGCAGCAAGGTGGTAAACGGCACTGGGTTTCACATCTGCGATCAACGCACGGAGCTCAGTTGAACGAACGTCCATGACTCGAAAGTCACATACGGTAGCAACATTGGTGCGCTTGCCAGTAGACAAATCATCCACGCCAACAACGGAATACCCGTCGGCAATCAATCTATCGACAAGATGAGAACCAATAAATCCGGCTGCACCAGTCACCAGAACTACTTTTGACCCGATATCGTGTTCCTCCCGAAACTATTCCTAAAAACCACTACTTTCTTCCCAAATCATCGTACTTGACCTGCCCCCCAAAAAGTAGACCAGGGTGAATGTTAGAAACTCTGGTATTTATTACAGGGGGTAGAAATGCCGAACAAGAGACATAGTCCTGAGCAGATTCTGGTCAAGCTTCGTGAAGTTGAAGGCGCCCTGGCAAAGGGTTAGACAGTTGGTCGCACCGTGAAGAAGATCGGTGTAACCGAACAGACTTACTACAGGTGGAGAAACGAGTACGGAGGTCTTTCGATAGACCAGGCAAAGCGTCTCAAACAGCTGGAACAGAAAAAGAGCCCGGATCTGAGGAAGCGAAGTTGTCACACAGACTACTTGCTCAGATTTACTCAGATCTAGGTAACAAAGCGCTGGCGGAAGAGCATTCGCGGCTGGGTAACTGACCCGGCCACAAATCTTGACCTGGTAACAATTTGCTCACTAAAGACGGCATTTTTCGGTCAATTTTGCGGAAGTAAAGTACTTTAAATTGCCAGAGTAAAGCACTCTATTAGCAACTCACTATTTAAAAGTGACCCTCGCGATTTCTGTCAATATTTCCAGTTGATTTTCAGTTTGATTTTCAGTTTGAAAGTTTGCCGAAATTCCTACGGTGATTTTTTGCCAGGCAGATACTCGTTTTGGGCAATTTAAAGTACTTTACTTCACTGTTTCGAGAAGGCAGATTTGCTATAATTCATGGGTCTTCCAGTTCAAGGAATGTCACTTCTGCGGTGGTAGCTCAGCTGGTAGAGCATCTGCCTTCCAAGCAGAATGTCGCGAGTTCGAATCTCGTCCGCCGCTCCATTTTCGTAAACAAAATCCCCGTCGTTCAGGCGGGGATTTTTTTTGACAGTCACCGTCTGCCTGCAAAGTCGGATAGTCTGCATTAGTTACCCCTACAACTCCTCCTGTCGGAACATTGGTTTTGCAGGATACGTTCGACACCGGTGCAGGCGCGCTCGACGGTAGAACCGTTGGATCCGAAACCTGGTCCGACATCGTTGGCACGTGGGAAGTGACCGCTGGCGGCAAGGCAAGACTGCTGACAGCAAATGGCTCTGGTGACCAAATTACAGCGATCGGGACTGCCACGAGAGCAGCAATCGAAGAGTAAACGTCCGCAACATCACCGGCGGATGCGGTCATTGCTGCAATCTCTTGCAGCACGCTGAACTACCTGACCGAAAGTTTCTCTTCGGCAGGGTCAAGATGTGGAAGTTCGTCAAACTGTGCGGTCATGTCAAAAACATCGATCCCCTAAACACACTTCCGCTTTTCTTGACCGAGGTGTCATCTAGTCCTGGCATCAACCACTCTGAGCATTAGTGTATCGTCACCAACGGTTGTCAGGCTTTGACAATGTTGATGACACTGCCCTCTGACGCATCACCAGCAACCACGGTATTCGACAATGATGCTGAGAATCCTTCACTGGAAATCGTGATCACGTCACCGGGTTGGAATTTCCAATCGCGGCCGCTGAAACTCAATTGGCTTGTGCCGAAAAAGTGCACATGGGCGTCGCCAGGGACGCGGTGAAGCGGGTACTTGAAATGATGGTCCTCACAGTTTGCGAGTGTATGCGACATGTACTGTTCACCTGAGTACAAAATACCGCTGTCGTAGATCACCTCGCCATCACGCTCAACCTTGCATTCCAACTCAAGTTTGTCGAACGCAAAGTCGGTGATTAGCTCAGGACCAATCGCACACGATCGTAACTTGGAAGGTGCGAGATACAGATAGTTGATCCGCTCGGTCTCGTGATCCGACCACTCGTTTCCAAGTGTGAACCCGATTCGGTGTGGTACACCATCTTTGCTTATGAAGTAACACGCGCCGAGTTCTGGTTCCTCGCCACCATCAAGTGCGAAAGCAGGGATTTCCAACGTCTCTCCTGGTCCTCGAACAATTGTTCCGTTACCTTTGTAGAACCATTCAGGTGATGTGCCGCGCTGGCCCGGTGCAGGTTTGCCGCCTTCAATTCCCATTTGGAACATTTTTGCCGAATCAGTGACAGGTTCTTCCGCAGGCTTTTCGTCACCTGAATGCATCTGATCACGCGATTCCATGCTCCCGGTGTGGGTCAATCCAGTGCCCGTGACAAACAGTCGGTGATCGTCAGGGTGGTCGAATGGCACGATCAAGTATGGATCACTTCCACCTACCGTTGCACCCAGAAGGTTTTCGTAGTTCAGTGTCGATGCCCCATCGCCCGCTGCGCTGAGTATTTCGTCGAAGGACATACCCGTTGACTGAGACGCCTGAAAAACGTCATAAACGGATGTCAACGCCGGGTCATTTGCGGTGACATCCACCACATCAGTGCCATTGACATACCCGACATGTCGACCGGTAGAAGGAACAATAAATTGAACTACGCGCATGGTTTTCTCTTGCTGATTCGAATTTGAGTCCACAGATATTAGCGGTTCGAATTCATGCGTTCACGGGAAATCATTGGTTATCCTTTCGATTCCTTTACAAATCACCTTGGTCTTTCCTTAATTTATGAGCACCCCTCGAACAGAAAACGCGTTTACTATCGATACCTCTTCGATCAAATTCGGAGCCGGAATAACCAGAGAAGCCGGTTATGAAATGAAGCGGCTCGGTGTGAAGCGGGCGATGCTGGTCACTGACCCTCGGATGGCGGCATCCGAGGCTGTCTCCAACACAGCGGGATCACTTCGGGATGCCAAGGTCGACTTTGCCACTTACGATCAGGTCAGCGTAGAGCCAACCGACCACTCGTTCAAAGATGCCATCCAGTTCGCTAAAAACGGTGGGTTCGACGGCTTTATTCCCGTAGGCGGTGGATCAAGCATCGACACTGCCAAGGCCGCAAATCTGTATTCGACCTACGACACAGACTTCCTGGAATTCGTAAACGCGCCAATTGGCAAAGGTACTCCCATACCTGGAGAGTTAAAGCCACTCGTTGCCGTGCCAACCACTGCCGGTACGGGCAGTGAAACTACAGGCGTCGCAATATTCGACTTTGAAGAACTTGGTGCTAAGACCGGAATAGCGCACCGGTCGCTAAGACCAGACGTTGGGTTAGTCGATCCGGAGAACACAAAAACTCTCCCCAAGATGGTCGCAGCATGCTCTGGCTTCGACGTACTTTGTCACGGGATCGAATCTTTCACTGCCCTACCATTTTCAGAGCGTGAAGCTCCAGCCACACCTGCGCACCGACCTGCTTACCAGGGGTCGAATCCCATTAGCGACGTGTGGGCACTTGCCGCATTAGAAATGGTCGGATCAAGCATCATTCCCGCGGTGCTGGAAAACGAAACTGAAGCGCGTTCAAACATGTCGCTAGCCGCAACCTTCGCAGGAGTTGGTTTTGGGAACGCAGGCGTTCACTTACCGCACGGCATGTCGTATCCGGTTTCTGGATTGGTCAAAGATTTTGTTCCGGACGACTACCCATCCGATAAACCAATCATTCCACATGGAATGGCGGTGATACTTAACGCCCCAGCTGTATTCCGTTACACCGCACCTGCAAATCCTGAGAGGCATCTTCGAGCAGCACGACTCCTCGGCGCCGACACAACTGGTGCAGGTCCAGAAGACGCAGGTGATCTACTTGCTGATCGTCTGATCTTTATCCTTCGAGAACTAGGGGTACCTAACGGTCTTAGCGGAGTTGGGTATACGGCCAGTGATGTACCTGCCCTAGTCGAAGGCACATTGCCTCAACACCGAGTGACAAAGCTTGCCCCGAAGCTAACCGGCGCGGACGAATTGACCGCGCTGTTCAACGATTCACTAACTCTCTGGTAGAGATCCTGATCTATCCGTTCGGGGGAGCTGGTGCGTCCGGGTCATCGAGGTAGTAGTGGACTACGTCCGGCGATGTAACCGCGTACCTGATCGAGCTTTCATCACCGACAGTCCTGATAGCGTGCGAAGTACCCGCTTCAACAAAAACGATATCGCCTCGCTTTGCGACAAACGCATCTTGATCGGCAACTTTGAACTCGACTTCACCCTTTGCTATGAACCACCATTCGTCCATATCCGGGTGCCAGTGAGGGCGGTTTGAACTGCCCGGCAAAGTGTGGATCATGTTCATTCGGTTGCGTTGATCGAGCAGAACTTCTTCGGCCCAGTTCGATTCCAGTCCGTGTCGATCGATCATGTACGAGAGCTTCGTGTGGATCATGTTGGGCGGCTCCCAGTCATCTGGGATCAGGATAGTTCGGGCAGGCACCACTCCCTTCAAATCGTGGTTCGAGTCTTCTCTTCCAACCACCATTCGAATGCATTGATCACCTTTCCACGGTTTGATGTCGTGACGATATCCGCACGGTGCAATAACGATGTCACCGAACGTACCGATGATCTGTTCATATTCACCAATGTCGTAGGCAACTTCGCCACCAAGAATGATCCAGAATTCATTGAAATCCGGGTGAAGGTGAGGATCGGAAGGAGCACCACCAGGCGAGCTAATCGCCGCCGCACGATTTCGTCCATCAAGGACGGTTTTGAAAGACTTTGTTGCGTCCTTATAACTGCCGGTTTCCCTAAGTCGAGCCAGTTCTTCAGGCGATTGAGCAATCGCTTCACAAAGTTCGGTGTAATCGATATGTCGTGCGTTTGTTTCAAGCATTGATTAGTTCCATTCCGGATGTCCGGCTCGAATGTCCGGCGAGACTTTACACCCTTTTTCTAGAACGGTCATCTAACGGCGCATCTGGAAACATTCAACGAGGGCGGCTCATGTTGGTGTGGTATAAATCCCGCCGACGGCTCGCGTCCAGATACCAACTGAAAAATAAACCGCAGTGCAGTTTGCGAAAAGCTGACCAATCTACGTAAGGCGCAACAATGACCGGAATGTCACTTACTCCCGAGAAAATCTCTGACTGTTACCTTAAGTCCCGTGATTCGGCGATCAATTTGTGATGCACGTCCCCAATGGCGTGTGGGGTTACGATACGCCCTGTGACGAGGAGGATTTGAAAGATGTAGTGAACAGATTGCTGGAAATGACGGATACAGGTCCATCTTCAAAGCTCCAACATCATGGCAAGTTAGCGATAATGCTCAAACCAACCTCCTTGCGCTAATAGTCCGAGAGGGATAGTTTGGACAGTTCCCGAAAGCAAGGCACATGAGTGAATTCAAATTCATCCAACTTGCCGATCCCCAGTTCGGTTTGTTTGCAATGTCGAGCGGTAAGACCGACGAGGAAATTGCAGCTTTTGCGGAGCGAGGTTTAAAACTTCGCAAAGCTCCGAAAATGGAGGGGTTCGCACGTGAAACTGAACTGTTCACCCGAGCTATCGAACGCGCCAACGAAGCACAACCTGAATTCGTAGTTGTGTGTGGTGATCTGGTCAATGAGCCCAATATTGACCCCCAGATCGAAGAAGCTCTTCGGGTTGGAGGTCTACTTGACGAATCAATCCCGCTTCACTGGGTACCCGGCAATCACGACGTTTCGTTAGATCACAGGAATCCTGTCGAAGAATACGTAGAAAAATACAGAAAGTACTTCGGACCGGACTACTACTCATTCTCCGTTGAAGACGTCCGTTTTATAGTCATAAATTCCACATTTCTATCTGTGCCGAAAGCACTGCCAGATGAGGCGAAGCAACAGCTTGAGTTTGTTGAGTCCGAAGCGACTATTGCGAGAAGCGTTGGTGATAAACGCATTGTGCTTCTTAGTCATCACCCCTTGTTCATAAAGTCGCCATATGAAGCAGACAACAGATGGTCGATTCAGAAGACCCACCGGCTCCCCTTGATGGAAATAGCAAGAGACCACGGAATCATTGCAAACTTTGCCGGTCATATGCACCGGAACAACGTGGTGGAGGCCGATGGTGTCGAGGTAGTGGCATCTGGTCCGGTCGGTTATCCGCTTGGGGACGATCCATCGGGAATGCGCTACGTGACTGTGCACTCGGACTCAATCACTCATGAGTATCAGTCCCTTGAGTGATTGAGAACGCTCTATCTCTGGCACAGGTCAGAATCACCCAAATCGAGTTGTTATCCCTCACTCTCTAGAATGCTACGTGCATGGCATCTCTGACCAACGCGAAGATAACTTGACTATCAAGGTCACCTGAAATCACTTAATGACTTACACGATCATTGGTCGCAACCCCATCAACGGCGAGATCGGCATCGCAATCGCAACATACTCACTGGCGGTTGGCGGCACCTGCCCTCACATTTCCGCCGCCGTTGGTGTTTGCACAAGTCAGGGTTCGACTAATCCAGCTATCGGACGCGAAGTCATTAGCAACCTAATTTTTGGCGATTCTGTGGAACTAGCGTTGGAAAATGCGCTATCGTCAGATGACTACCCGCTGAATCGGCAGGTTGCGGCAATGACCCAATCAGGTGAATTCGCAGTTCATTCCGGTTCGAATACCCGTAGCTTCAGCGGTCATCTGATTGGCGAAAACTGTCTCGCGGTTGGAAATTTTCTCCAGGGGAAGCATGTTCTTGAATCAATGGTCGAAGGTTTTGAAAATACTGCCATCGTCAACCTTAGCGATCGTCTGATTGGAGCACTACTAGCAGGCAAAGATGCTGGCGGTCAATCGGGAGACGGCGAAGTTCATCTCGTCGAACGGTCTGCTTGCATTATGACCACCAAACCCGACGACGCTTTTCCACTCGGTGTACGAGTCGACGTGAGTGATGATGCTGTCGGCGAATTGGCAAGTATTGCTGATTCTTACGCGGAAATGCACAGTTACTATTTGCAACGCGCCGTCGACCCTACCGATCTACCGGCGCAGGATGAGTACGTCAGACAACTTCGGGGCCAATCTTCACAGAAATTATGACAATACAAACCGTTTACGTCACACTCCAAGGCGATGACAAAATCTCGATTTTTTCACTGGACTCCGAAACGGCAGGACTTACACATCGTGAAGATTTTGCGATTGCGGGTGGACCAGCGCCGTTCGCAATATCGTCAGATGAATCGAATGCGTATGTCGGACTCCGTGACGATTTCAAAATTGCGAGCCTTTCCGTTGATCGCGCAACCAGATCGCTTTCGCTTGAAGGTACCGTCGATCTTGAGTCTGATCCGTGCATGATTTCGGTCGACAACAACGATAATTTTTTGCTTTCCGCTTACTACGGTGCAGGACACATCGCCGTTCACGGAATTGATGACTCGGGTAAGCTTATTCAAGAACCAATCGAGTGGATCTCAACTCGGCACCGAGCCCACTGCGCAATCACCGATGCGAGCAACAGCTATACGTTCCTGCCACATGTTGATGACTCAAATTCGATCTACCAATATAAGTTCGACTCCAACACTGGAGAGTTGACTCCGAACGATCCGCCCGCGATAGAACCACCTGCCGGTGACGGACCACGTCACTACGTTTATCACCCAAACGGAGAATACGTTTATTTCGACAACGAGCAGGGGTGCAGCGTAACCGCTTATTCATTCGACAAATCGTCCGGAACGCTCAAGCCAATCCATACAGTTTCGACTCTCCCGGATGGATGGTTGGGCGAAAACACGTGCGCCCAAATCCACATACACCCGAACGGCAAATTCCTTTATGCAAGTAATAGAGGCCACGACAGTATCGCCATATTTGCGGTTGACGAATCTACCGGCAGAGTTGAATCCCTAGGTCAGCAGCGAACACTCGCCACACCAAGAGCGTTTAATATCAATCCAACAGGTGACATCATGCTCGTTGGCGGGCTTGATGATGGAGAGCTTGCGACCTACCGACTCAATTCTGATACTGGGATGCTGAGTCACGCTGGGACGCAGGCGGTAGGCGACCAACCAATGTGGATACACATCGTCGAATAACGGTCGACTGAAGAAGACTCGGAGTAAACATCTTGGTTCTTGAAACCATCCGAACGCGCAGAAATATTCGTGAATTTACCGACCAACCGGTCTCGAATGATGACCTGAGAACCATAATTGAAGCAGCGACATGGGCTCCTAACCACCGTAACACCGAGCCATGGCGGTTCATTGTTCTTGAGAAGGATGGTGAAATGCGGAAGCACGTCGCGCAAATGATTCATGACTGGACGTACGAGAACGTAAAGAATCCGAATCCTGAACGACGTGTGAAAAGTTCTGCAGCAGCCCGCGACGAAATACTCGACACGCCTGCATTCATGTACGTCTATTCAGCTGCTGGACGTAACGAAGAAGAGACCCACGAAAACTACGGGGCCACAGCCTGTGCAGTTCAGAATCTTCAACTGGCAGCTCATTCGCTCGGTCTCGCAGTTGGCTGGTCAACCGGTAAACCTTGCATGGCTGGGGTTGAAACAGCCATCGGAGCAGAGCCTGACTGGGAGATAGTAGGCGCACTATACATCGGGTATCCGGCATATTCGCCGACCGCAGAACGCAAATCAGTCGACGAAGTTACGATATGGCTCTAGGTCTAAAGCTCGCCGAATCGGTCTCGCATTCTCACCCGACGACGAGTCGAAGAGATGACGCAATAGCCTCCTTCACGATCCCGATCGATCTCTGACGTTCAGCGATTTGGCGGCCTAGTTCCTGTCGAAGTGCTCGACTGAAGGAACGAACTCAGCGTCTTGTTCCATTGGGTACATCGGGCGCGCACAAATCGTGTGACCCAATGTTGGTAGGTTCGCACTCGTTGAACCGGGTGCATCGACGTTGAACTTCGCCTCTACCCACTCATCAAAAAACTGCGGCTCTGCATGAGGTGTTTTGATAATCGTGGTGTGGAAGTCTTTCGGGTCACAACCGTTTGCGAGGAAGAGTGAACGGTCGACCATCATCATCGAGTTGGTCATCGCCACAACGGTGATGTCGCCTGACTCGAGGACAGCTGTTGGTCCCGGATGAAGTATGAATTTCCAGGTCTCCATCGTCACGTGTTCCTGGTTTGCGACACTCTTCACCATCCACTCACGTTTAATCGGAGTAAAGCGGGAATCGAGCGCACCGCCAACACCGATAGTGATTATTGAACCGGCCCCGGCCTTATGCGCGGCATCGACAGCCGCGGGATCGACAATAGAAGCCAGGACCGAATGCGGATAGTCCTGCTCAAACATCTCAGCAATAATTGCGTTGCTGTCTCCTGATGCACCCGAGCTTGGAGCGTCTGCAGCATCGTAGAACGCCAGTGGCCCTTTCATTCCAGCGCCTTGCGAAACCGTCTCTTCGAGAGAAGTGAACACTCCCTGCATGATGCTGCGGTTCGGCCAGAAGTCGTCGGCTTGCTTCAAGACCGCCTCTTCAGCAAGTGCTGGATCGTTGTCTGTAAATACGAACGGTTGACTGCAAAGCTCTGGAACGTCCGTGAACGGGTTACAAATAAAGAATCCAGCGGATAGCACCCGCGGATCTTTCTCAAGTTCTTTGCAGTAGCGGATTTGTGCGCCGAATGCCCCCGTTGCAGTAATCAATTCGTTGCCTCGAACGAGGGTTGGGATACGCACTCGTGCTGCGACCGGTTTCGCTCCGTCTTTGAGGATGCGAGTAAGAATCTTCGCAGCGCGCCTGCCAGTGTCTTCAAAATCGACATGTGGGTACGTGTGATACGAGGCCAACCCGTTGATGTTTTCTAGCATCTTCGCGGTCAGGATGCCGTGAAGGTCCATCGTGATCACAATAGGAACATCGGGACCTAGAATCTTTCTGGATTCTTCGAGTAAGTACCCTTCGGGATCTAGCTCTTCGGTAGTCCCCATCGCTCCATGAAGCGAGAAATACACACCGTCGAGTTTTCCAGCGTGAGCGTTCAATGAATCGAGAAATTCATCAGCAATTTTCTCGAATGCGCTGTGGCGTAATGGCCCTGATGCATTTCCTTCGGCATCGAGAGTGAAGACAACATCGAGGTCGTCGCCGAACTCCTCTTCCAGCACGGCAAGCATTCCACCGTAAGCTGAGTTTTGTCCCACTGAGTTTTCTCGGATTTCTTCCCCTCGCATGAAGCTGAAAAATTCGTATTCACAGGGCACAGGGTTGAATGTTGAAATTTCCTGACTGCAACCGCCCATCAAAATGCGTGGCAACGTTTTCTCCTTGGGAATATGATTCGGCATGAGAAATTTATCAGTGAAATCGGGCCAGACTGGGAGCAACAACTGCAATTTGTCTGCGAATTTCTCATATCAAAATGTATTGAATGTCTGGCGATACAGATGGTCAAGTGATTTACAAACTAACGCTGGCTGGTGGTAATTCCTAGCACTCACTTGTTAAGTCGGGTTCAGAGAAATCATTTGGTTGAGACATCCGCCCGTCGTCGCCGACGGATCCGCAGAGGACCTCGCCCTCTCCAACACCCGCTGTTTAGACGCGTCTTTACTGTTGCAGTGGCAGGGCATCTCGTCAGGTTCATCGACTTCACGATAGTTGCCTGGCTCGTTGTGCAACTGACAGACAGTTCATCCGCTGTCGGATTGCTGATCTTCTTCCGCGTGATTCCGTTCTTGATACTTGGTCCCGTGGTAGGGACACTCCTCGACCGGTTCCCTCGCATCGAAATATTTCGTCTGACTCAACTCGGCTTGGCAGTCTCGGCTGCAGTATTCGGTGCAGCGGTTTTTCTTGATCTCGCGAGCTTGCCGGTGATATATGCCTACACGTTAATTATGGGAATTCTGTTCATGGCGGAGATCCCATCGAAGCGCGCTTATATGTCTGGAATCGTCGGTCCCGCAGCCCTGGGATCGGCATTAGCGTTGGACATGGTTTCACTAAACCTGTCTTGGTTCGCAGGCTCAAATCTCGCAGGTCTCGTAGCTAATCTCATAAACCCGGGCTGGGCTTACATGGTGATAGGTGGAGTCTTCTTTGCAAACTTTCTAGTTCTCAGAAAACTCCCAGTCATGTTCCGTAGAAGTGCTGAGGAGAATGCGATTGGTCCGCTGCGTTCGTTAGTTGAAGGCTTTCGCTACGCCCGCGGCAATCAGGCGATCTTCGCTGGTTTGCTCGTAGTCGGCATCAACAACTTTTTCGGATACCCGTTCGAATCGATGGCAGCAGCTTTCGCCAGTGATATTTATGACGCAGGACCGACGCAATTCGGGCTTCTCATGTCCGCGCAGGGGTTGGGTGCGACCATAACTGCTGGTTACATCGCTGTAATGGGACGCCGACTGAGGAATCCCGGGAAGTACCTGATCGTCGCCGCCATGATTCAAGCCATTGGAAACATTGGATTTTCCTATACGACCACGGTCACTACGGGATTCCTAGCGATAATGACGCTAGGTCTCGTTCAGATGGTTTTCGGTATTACACACACCATGCTGATACTGCTGGCTGCGCCTTCCAATTTGAGAGGGAGGATCATGGGATTCCAGGTGCTGATGATGGGATTGTTCCCGGTTGGCAGCCTAGCGCTCGGTATCACCGGAGACGCAATCGGGCTCTCGTCCGCCGTGAGAGTGTTTTCGATTACTGGGTTCATCCTTTTGTCGATAGTATGGATTTTCTATCCGAAACTCCGGCGACCAATCGTTTAACTCCACTTCATACTCATGAATCCGTTGCACCCTCCACGCATCTGAAATCCTGAGTACACACTGACACGAACCGGAGTCGACGAACAATGCCGCTGTACATGGACCACCACTACATAGAAGGCGTTCTATGGGATGACATCAAATTCGCACTCGAAAAAAGACCTGGAGCTGCAGGGTGATTTCGATGCAACGATGCTCACACACTGGTTCGATGAAGGGCGTAGGGCAATAACAAAACCGACCCACACACCTGCCGAATAGATCTCTATTTTTCGTTGTCGTGGGCTGCGCGCGGGTGTACAGTTCGTCGCTGTTAAATTCTGGTAAACACAGCCAATAGAAGTGGAACTCCATTGAAAGCAGCACAACTCGTCGCACCTGCAACTTTTGAGATGGTCGACATTGAGGAGCCAACCCCGGTTGATGGGCAGGCGAAAATCCGAATCGAAGCCGTTTCGGTTTGTGGATCAGACATTCATGGAACGTTCCACGGCGCAATTCCTGAAGAAAACTACCCGCTGACTCCTGGGCTAGGTTGCCACGAAATTGCTGGCACTGTCATCGAATCGAAAACCGACGACATCAAAGAAGGTCAGCGCGCTGTCATTCTCCCTACTCGAGGTCTCGGCGGTTTGATGGAGTACATTGTTCAGACGCCGGATCGAATTCTTCCAGTCCCGGACTGGGGACCAATCGACGAGTGGGTAATGTGCCAGCACACCGGAACTGTTCTCTACTCGGTCAAGCAAATGGGTAACGTTGCCGGCAAGCGCGTCGCTGTGCTTGGGCAAGGAGGAATCGGTCTTTCGTTCTCGATGCTCACCGAAAAGATGGGAGCAATGCAGGTCATCGGAATTGACCCGGTAGAAGCTCGACTGAAGAAGGCTCTCGAAATCGGTGCCACTAACACGGTTAACCCGGACAAGGACGACATGTACGAGGCAATCGACGAACTCACCGGCGGTGAGGGAATAGACATCGTTGTCGACGCAACAGGTGATCCTGAAGGATTCGGTCAGAGCCTCAAGATCGTAAAGCGATGGGGAATGTTCATTAGCTTCAGCCTCACAGGTCAGGGTGGAAAGATCTCCTCATTCCCTCACCAGGAGTTCATGTTCAAAGCGGCGAAAATTATTCCAACGCAGGTCGCCGCAACTTCTCAACCGACCCAAGACATTCGAGAAATGATTGCTCTGAAAGAGCGTGGTTGGGCAGACCCTGGTGTGCTCAAGTCGCATAACCTCGATTTCGATGACGTTCAGAAGGCATACGACATGTACTCCGACCAGTCCGATGGAGTAATCAAGGTTGCAATGAACGTAAACAGTGGCGGTAAATAACCTCTCCGCATCCCGGATCTACACTTCGAAGCCCCGGTCATACGCCGGGGCGTTTACTTTTGAGCGACCAACACACCAGAGCTACGTGTAACAGTGAAATGACCATTGTCCTGGATGTGTTGCCGTACTTCTTCTGCTACCGATTTCATGTTCAGCTCAGCATTCATAGATTCCATGTGGTTGATGAGAATTTCGGCATCAGTCGCCAACACCGGTGAACTGTCCACAATGGTTCGAACCATCGAGAACTTTTCCTCAAGAGGAGTGACTCTGTTTTCCAGTGTGAACGCGGAATGTGCCAAACCCACGTGCGCTACCCGTTTCGAACTGACTGCGTGGCGTTCCTGAAGTTCGAGTAATTCCGAAATATGCCCTTCAGAGTTGGTAGCCGACAAGAGTGAACTGCCCCCGAAACTTGTACGACTCGCCATGTTATTACGGAACCAAAACTAACTGAACGTACTCGTCGGGTCGCATCAAACGTTTCATCGATGACTGCATTTCGTCAAATCCAATGAAGCTCTGATCAGTCACCATCGTTTTTTCTGAGAGCTGACCTCGCTGCATGAGATTCAGCACGGTTTGCCAGTCGATTGGTTCCGAGCCGTAGGACGCTTTCATTTCGACCTCGCGCCCGATCCACTCAACGGTCAACAGGTCGACGTCTTCCCATGCCATTGAAACCACCAACACCTGTCCACCTTTTCGAACCATCTCAAGTCCCTGCTGAAGTGTTGGTTTCGCAGCGGCCGCATCGAATGCAACTGGAACGCCAGATCCTCCTGACCGTTCGAGTACGTCTGCAACTACATCAACATCCATCGGATTCATGACTGTCGACGCACCGAGTGCTTTTGCAGATGCCGCACGCGCTTCTGCTGGTTCAGAAACTATCACTTCGGACGCACCACCAGCATTCAACACTTGCATCACAAGCAATCCGATCGGCCCCGCTCCCATAACAACAGTCTGATCACCAATCTTGAACTTGGAAGTCCTAACGGCGTGAACGGCAATGGATGCGGGCTCAGCGAGCACGGCAAGCTCGTCACTCACTTCCTCAGGAATTCTTAGAGGCAGCCATTCAGGCAGCACTGCGTACTCTGCGAATCCACCAACCATCGTGGTTTCGATTCCAACGGTACGGGCGCTATATCGTTCGGTCCGAGTGATCGGTACAGGTGCATCCGCTGGACGAACTCCGCCTCCGCTGACCACTCGATCGCCCTCTTTTAATTGGCTGACATCTCGACCAGTCTGAACTACTTCACCGATGTACTCGTGCCCAAGAATCGAACCCGAATTCGCCATACCGTACTGAAAACGATGAACGTCCGATCCGCAAAGACCCGAGTACTTGATTCTCACCAGGACTTCATTCGGTCCTGGCTCAGGTATTGGAACGTCCTCAATTTCGATCTGTTGGGTTCCGCGAATTACGGCAGCTTTCATTTAGTGCACCAGTTATTAAGGGTTGCGAACGACGGTTCATTTTCGAGAACCGCCACTCGATTTCGTATGTAACAATCCAGCCGCCGGATTATGCAGCGGGTATGAACGGCGGTCAAAGTATTAGAAACATGAGGTGAATCATCTCCAGGCTCGAAAACAAAGTTGCGATAGTCACAGGGGCAGGAACACGCTCGGAAGATGTTGAAGGGGTTGGTGCTTCAACTGCCAAAGTATTTGCACGTAACGGTGCGAAAGTGGTGATCGTCGACATGGATGAACAAGCGGCCAACCGAACACTTGCGTCAATTCAAGACGAAGGTGGCCAAGCCGAGAAATTCATTGGAGACGTATCTAACGAAGACGATTGCAAGGGCATAGTTGATGCAGCAGTGGTCAACTTCGGAACCGTCGATGTACTAATGAACAGTGTCGGCATTGGTGGACCCGGAGTCACGACCGAAGTCACTGAAGAATCCTGGTACAGGGTCCTGGATGTCGATCTGAAAAGTACGGTCTTCATCTCGAAGTACGCGATCCCCGTGATGGAAAAGAACGGTGGTGGTTCGATTATCAACGTTTCATCGGTGGACGGTATGCGTGCTGCGATGACCAGGAATATTCCCTATGCCGCTGCGAAAGGTGGGATGATCACCGTGACCAAGGCAATGGCAGTACACCATGGACGCCAGAATATCCGGGTCAACTGCATCGCTCCGGGAATGCTCTACACAGCAATGACGGCAGCGATGGATGACCGTCGGCGGCAGGTCAGACGAGACATCGCACCCCTCGGAACAGAGGGAAAAGCTGAAGACATCGCAATGGCTGCGTTATTCCTGGCGAGTGACGAGTCGCGGTGGATCACTGGAGTGCTGCTACCTGTTGATGCGGGGCTTATGGCGGCAGGTCCGCAGAGCCTACTCAACAACGTTCTTGAGGACTGGGAGTACGTGTAGTGAGTTCACGTAACCGTGCAACTGGCCGGTCGAACTCAATCTCAAATATCCGGTTTCGGGACACAGTGTCCAAGCCGTTCGACTAACCACCGTTTCTTTGTAATATCCCGCAACCAACTCAAGATCTGAAACGAGAGAACTGAACGATGTCATACACATTCCAACCGAACGAAATGTACCGAATGCCCACTCACTTTGGTCCTGCAACCGGTCCTCGACGCGGACCAGACGGTAGGAAATTCCTCTGTGAAGACAATCCAAAATCTACCTCGCTTCGGGTCTCGTTTTTGTCCAATTCCTCACAGCTGGAAAAGCTCCTTCCACCAGGATTCGAACTTTACGGCGACCCAGTGGTGACCGTGAACGCGTCGTACATAAAAGAAATCGAGTGGCTGGCAGGTCGTGGTTACAACGTGCTGGGTGTAACCGTCCCCTCCCGGTTTAAGGGACAAGTCGATGACGTAGTTGGTCCGTTTCTGTTCGTTTTATGGGAGAACCTTGCTGACCCGATCATTACCGGCCGCGAGGAGCTAGGATTCTCGAAGATCTACTGCGAGCTTCCCGATATACGAGTGGCTCAAGGTTCGGCTGCGTCACAGGCATCCTGGCTTGGATTTACATTCCTCGACATGGAAGTGAAAGATCTCAAGCCTAGAACTGAAGCAGCACCCGCAGGTCGTGACGACGGCCAACTGCACTACAAGTACATGCCTCGGACCAGTGAGTGGGGAACCGCCGATGTGCGGTACCCGGTGATTACACCTGCCGAAGGATCAAACGCGAAAGTAACTGAAGATCTCGTAGGGCACGGCACATTAAACTGGCATGAAGCGCGCTGGGAAGATCTTCCAACGTTCTATCAGGCAGTAAACGCCTTCGCTGAACTGGAAGTCAAAGAGTACGTGTCGGCGGGGCTAACTCGTTCTGTCGGTGGGAAGGACCTGAGCGATCAACGGATCTTGAAGTAGTTCGCTGTCTAACCCATATGTGAACCGCCGGCGACGTTTATCGCTAGGCCGGTTAGATAGTCGGACTGTGACGAAGCCAGGAACGCAGCGACATCTGCTACGTCCTGTGGCTGAGCTATCCGTCCAAGCGGATTGTTCTCGTTGACTCGCTCAACCATTATGTCACGCCATTCTTCAGTTGACGTTTCGGCATCGGGTTTCAGAGCAGAAGCCATTCCGTATACGCGTTCAGTCTCGACGAGGCTCGGACAAATGGCGTTTACATTTATTTTGTGAGCAGCAAGTTCCTGGGCGAGAGACTGCGTGAAGCCGATTACTCCAAATTTCGAAGAGCAGTAGGCAGCAAAACGAGCAGAGCCGACTTTTCCAGATACCGACGACATGTTGATGATTTTTCCGCCCCCGCCTCGTTGGATCATGTGCCGTGAAACTGCCTGGGACATCAGGAACGTCCCTTTCAAGTTCACACCAATCACTAGGTCCCATACGTCTTCTTCAAGCTCAACAACAGGGACTCGATCAGGACCCGCAGGCGCGCCTGCGTTGTTCACAAGAATGTCGATCTTTCCGAACTCTTTAAGTGCACCTTCGATCATCGATGCAACATCATCTGAATCACTTACGCTTCCCGTTAGCGCGATTGCTTTTCCCCCTGAGTCGTTGATTTCTTGAGCAACCACATCGAGACCACCCCACTCTGGTGTTGCGTTTTTTGTCAGGTCAGCGACAACAAGAGTTGCTCCCTCGGCGGCTAAACGATTCGCAATACAACGACCAATACCGCTTTTTCCACCGGCACCAGTTACAAGGGCGATTTTTCCATCAAGGTCGTACATGAATTCCTCTGATGCTTTTACAGGGTAGGAAGTTTGAGATCTTCCTCAACTATCTGCTGCCATTTGAGCATAATGACTGCTCAATTCCCATTCAAATTCTTTCTGCGACAGTACTTTAATCTCATAAAGTGATCCGGTTTCAAATCACCGGATCACTTTTTCCTGTATGGCAAATAACCCCAAATAACATGTGAATGTTTGGTTCGGTTGGGACGGAAAATAGTCAAAATCGCACTACGCCAACATTGCTAAATCATGCAACGCAGGTGGTAAATTCCCGTCATTCAAATTTCGACGAGGCAATGGAGTTACTCGAATGCTTACAGCCGGAGCTGGACGCGCCGACATCACACCACCAATAGGGATTGCTCACGCCGGTTGGGGAGCTGCGACTCACCAGCGTGCAGAAGGCGTAGATATGCCGTTCTATTCGACAGCGTTGTATGTGACCAACAGTGAGTTAGAGCTGGCAATCGTCGATCTTGATGTTGGAGTTCTCACGAATTCCGATGATGCAGCAATTCGAGCTGAAGTTGAACGCACTTCGGGCGTGAAATCCGAAAACCTCAGACTCACTGCAACCCATACTCACTCAGGTCCTGTCAACCGTGGTTCCTGGCTAGATGAAGGAATGGAACTAGTTGGTCCTTACTGGGACTCGCTCCCAGGTCGCGTCGCAGAGTCAGTTAATGCTGCTAAGTGGTCAGCGAAGCCTGCGCACGTTGGTGTCGGGAGTGGATCGTGCTCGATCAATGTGAACCGACGCCCTGCCCTTGATGACGGCACCTTGTTCACCGGAAGAAACTGGGACGGATTCGTTGATCGAGAAGTTGGAATCGTTGCAATCAACGACCACGACGGCAATGCGATCGCGACACTTCTTAACTACACGTGCCACCCGACAATCCTGGGTCCAGCAAACAAACTTTTATCACCGGACTACCCCGGCTATGCACGCAGAGTGGTGGAGCAATATGCCGGTGGACTATGCCTTTTCTTGCAGGGGGCGGCCGGAAACTGTGGTCCAACCCATGGATTTATCGGCGAGCGCGAGGTAGCGGAATGGCTCGGGACTCGACTGGGGTTAGAAGCTGCAAAAGTTCGACTTGAAACTGACCCTATCCCAAGGAAAGAACGGCTGGTAGAAGTAGTGCCATCAGGTGCTGATCTCGGAATGTATGAGGATGATGCAGCTGGCGAACCCGACGACACTTTGCGAGTGGTCAATACAACGGTTGAACTACCGGTCGGACAATTCCCTGAAGTTGCCGAGGCGCAGGCGGAGTTCGACCGAATCGTCGGGATTTTGAAGGAGACCCGCGAAAAGGGATCCCAAGCCGAAATCAAGGAAGCCGTGAAGAACGCCAAACGCCAAGGATTTGTTTTAAGCAATGCAATGCGGACTGAAAACGGTCCAATGTCTATGCCTATCCAGGCAATGAGAATCGGCCCAGCAGCTCTAGTCGGAATCCCGGTCGAAGCGTTCTCAGAAATTGGAAACGCAGTGAAAAAAGCGTCCCCAGCCAGACAAACCCTGTTCAGCGGATACTCGAATGGCTATCTCGGGTACATGCCAATGGCGGACAACTTTGAAGAAGGTGGCTACGAGGTAACGACTACGCCAATGGCTGCCGGAGCTGCCGAGGAAACAATAGCCGCTTGCAACGACGCAATCTCAGTGCTCTGGCGGTAGTTGACCGGCTTATTCGCTCTTTCATCTTTTATTTAGTCGACTCCGAGTATCTTTCGAGAGTTTCCTAATCGAGCACTCAACTCAAGTGCCTAGTTCACAACAAAAGAATTCCCTTCTGGAAAATCCGCAGTTCATGCGCCTCTGGGCAGTCGGTTGGATGACTGGCACGATGATGTGGCTAGAGTTGCTGGTGGTCGCGCTTGTTGCGCTTGAACTAACCGGATCACCATTCCTAGTTTCGGTGATGTTCTTCCTGCGGTTTGTTCCGATGCTTTTCGGATTCGGAATTGGAGTGCTTGCGGAACGATTCAATCGCAAGTACTTGATGATCTTAGGACTCGCTGTTCAGGCAGGAACGTCACTTTGGCTCGGATTGCTAATCACAAATGATTCTCTACAGTACTGGCAGCTCGCGCTCGGTAATTTTGTAATCGGTGCGGTCATGGCAAGCGAGTTCCCGATACGTAGAACAATGATCGGTGAAGTAGTTCCAAAAACGACTGTAGGCAGGGCTATCTCTCTAGAGCAATCGACCAACTCTTTATTCCGAATTCCTGGTCCATTTATTGGTGGAGTCTTCCTAGCAACGATCGGTGCTCAAGGTGGATTTTTCCTCGGTGTTGCGCTTTATTCGGTCGGACTCTTGATCGCACTTTCGCTGAAGTATGAACGTCCGGCTTCGTCGAACGAAATAGTTGGCCCAGTTACTCAAGTCATCGAAGGAGTTCGCTACATAAGCAAGAGTCAGCTGATGGTTGGAACGCTTGCTGTAACGCTGATCCTAAATATGTTCGGGTTCTCATATTTGAGCCAGCAACCTGTCGTAGTGAAACAGGTGCTAGAAGTCGGTGAAGTTCTCATTGGGGTGCTGCAGTCAGTCGAAGGTGCAGGAGCTTTTGTTGGGGCATCACTTATCGCGATGTATGCCCAACCGCGCCAGTACCCACATATATTCATGTGGGGTTCGAGTTTGTACCTGGTCGCAATATTGCTATTCTCACAGTCCGAGGTCTACTGGCTAACGTTGATCATTATGTTCATCGGTGGAATTGGAATGTCGGGTTTTGCAACCATGCAGTCGGCAATCATGATTTACACGTCATCTCCTGAAATGCGAGGGAGAGCACTAGGTTCAATCGCGGTATTCATCGGTCTGGGACCGTTTGGACAACTTGGTATTGGAGCGCTGGCTAGCGTGCTGGATCCAGCCACAGCGGTTCTGATCGTTTCTGGTATCGGAATCGCGCTCATGGCAGTCGCATTCATTCTTATTCCAGCAATGAGAACTTCCCGCAGTATGAAAGACACAACTGCTTAAACAAAAATCTCCTGCAAACAACGTTCACAGGAGATCCTAGTCCGATAACTCAGTTG